>Ga0209064_1000218_pt1 | contig 136999 bp, 124 predicted proteins | sample Inofromicrocosms_FD_187498 | JGI IMG/M metagenome (GOLD analysis project Ga0209064, IMG submission 187498) | Mouse cecum microbial communities from Vienna, Austria - Inoculum for glucosamine and mucus D2O microcosms (SPAdes) (version 2) | ecosystem: Host-associated > Mammals > Digestive system...
TCTTGATTCTTCTGCTTGCTCCTTAATGTACTTCTGCACAGCTTCATCGGTGATATTACCAATTGTTTCTACATAATACCCTCGCGCCCAAAATGCTTTATTCCATTTACTTTGCAATTCTGGGTGTATCCAATATTCCCTGACACCGGCAGTGCGGTATTTAAAAAGCTTTGTAAAATAATCCATAGGCCTGCTGCTTGGCGAAACGATTTCTATCGTCCAGTCTGGGGCACTATAACACCCCTTGTCCGTAATCTTTTTTTCATCGCAAATCATAGATATGTCCGGTTCTACGTAATTTTTATCGTCTTTATTTAAGAACACTGCAAAAGGCGCCGGGAATACTCTGCACCCGCCATCATTCCGCTTAATATAATCTTTTATCTGGTAAGATAGTTCCATTACAAGCGTCTGGTGTTTGGTATTAGGGGGAGCCATATAATAAATTTTCCCATCTATCAATTCGGCCCTTTCCCCATCTGGCAATGCGTAAATATCATCCATTGTATAAGTGTTCACTGTTTTGAATGCATCCACTGTTTGTTCCTCCATTATTAGATCTTTCATTTTCTGATTATATTCATCTTGGCATTGCAGCATATCTCCTATCTTTTCCGAGTCATCTATAATTAGGTTTCAAAATCATCGTCTGTTTTTTGCCTGCAAAATTCCTTAACTTGCTTTAATATTTTGCAATGTTATCCATATGCAAAATATTAGGAACATGAAAATGGCAGCAAGTTATGCACATTACGCACAGTGCCGACTACTACGGAATCCCTATCATTCCTACCTTTTCTTTTTCAGTAAAGAACACGCTATATTGATTGACAATTACCGAGCTATTCCAGTATATTTAATCCATAAAGCAGATACAAAATCGCAGATGTGCAGGTAAACAGACATGAAAAATATCCATAGCATTGAATTTTATACTGGAAGCAAGGAAGAACTGCTTCCCGGTTTTGAAAAGGATTTTCCCTATATCGCTTCAAGGGCAGAACTTGACAAGTATATCGGACATTATGTACCGTGGCACTGGCACAAGACAGTGGAACTTTTTTACATGGAAAGCGGCAGCATTGAATATGATACGCCGGGAGGAAAATTGTTGTTTCCGGCTGGAAGCGGCGGCATGGTAAATTCCAATGTACTCCATATGACAAAAGCCATATCGCAGAGAGAAAAGAATATACAGCTACTTCATATTTTCGATGTTTCCTTACTTGCCGGGGAACAGGGAAGCAGGATTGAACAAAAATATATTGCACCTGTCATAACAGCCCCGCAGATTGAGGTAATCCCACTTTTTCCGGACAATGCAGAAGAAGAAAGGATTTTGAAACTAATTGCCGCATCATTTCGTTTATCCAATGATGAATTTGGATATGAAATAAAATTGCGGGAAGCCCTAACGGAAATATGGCTTATGCTTTTTGAACTATCCCGCCCTATGCGTGAAAAGAAAGGGGAACAAAACAAAAGCAACGATAAAATAAAGCTGCTGATGATATATATTCACGAACATTACAGAGAGAAAATCTCTATCCCGGAACTTGCGGCGGCAGCATACCTAAGCGAAAGGGAGTGTTATCGAGTGTTCCATGACTGCCTGCACATGACACCCGTAGAGTATATAAAGGCTTACCGTCTGCAGGCAGCCTGTCAGATGTTGGCAAGGGGGAAGGAAGCTGTCACAGTTATCAGCCATGAGTGCGGTTTGGGGAGCTGCAGTTATTTTGGAAAGATTTTTCGTGAATACGCACATTGTTCACCCACAGAATATCGGAAGAAATGGCAGAATAGTGATAGATAAGGGCAGATAAGAAATATTTTTCCTATGCCTCTTGCATTATAATGATACCTGTAAAGTAAATTAGCAATTTACAGGAGGTGAGTGCAAGGTGGTAAAACTGAACATTCTGAACATGAAAAATTTTTTAGATACGGTCAATAGCTGCACCGGCAAGGTAAATATGCTCTGCCCGGACGGTAAAAAACAAAACATCAATGGAGAAGAAAAGATACAGGGTAGTTTGTGGCGGCAATACTTCCAAAACAAAAACTGTCTGCGGCTTGTTTTAGAAATTCCGAATCCAACGGACTATATGAACATTGTTTCGTACTATGCCGGGGATTGCTGATTTGTCTGTAAATATTTCGTCATAAAGGGGCTGGACGGTTTATCTTCCAGCCCTACCCTTTTGAAAGGAGTTAAAAATGGAGTTGAACATTCAGAACGCAGAACTGGCATTAAGGGAATCGTCAGAATCCAATCCGGGAGCATGGGCAGACCATTCCTGGTATGTAGCCGAAGCCTGTAAAAACATTGCGTCACACTGTAAAGATTTGTCTTCTGAACAGGCATATATTTTCGGGCTGTTACACGATATTGGACGCTATGCCGGAGTGAGTTCGGAAAGTCATCTGATAGACGGCTATCGGTACTGTATGGAGCGTGGGTGGGGAAAAGCTGCACAGATATGTATATCCCACGCATTTATGATACAGGATATTGCCACATCTATCGGTGAGTTTGATGTCAGTGATGAGGATTACCTGTTTATGAAAGAATTTGTTGCAAATGCAGTATATGATGATTATGACCGTCTTGTACAGTTATGTGACGCATTGGCTATGCCTGCGGGGTTCTGTCTTTTGGAAAAGAGATTTGTAGACGTGACAATACGGTACGGCGTTCACCTGGCGACAATAGACAGGTGGAAAAAGATTTTAGAAATTAAAGAACGGTTTGAAAATCAGATTGGCTGTTCTATCTATGCGCTGCTTCCGGGCGTTGTGGAAAACAGCTTTCGTTAAAGGGGGATATTGTGCATTACGAATCCAGTGATTTTTTGGAAACTGCGGACAGCGTAATTGTGTTGCAGCAGGGAATCCATGCAGGGTGATACGTTATTTTGATACAGACAGGGAAAGGCGGCAATATGAAGTATAAGCATATCGTTTTTGACATTGACGGCACTCTGATTGATACGGAATATGCTGTATTACATTCCTTACAGGAAACCATAAAGGGATTGTCCGGGAGAGAAATACCATGCTCTGAACTAAGATTTGCGTTAGGGATTACCGGGATAGACGCATTGAAAAAACTTGAGATAAAAGACGCTTCCTATGCGATAGAATTATGGGATAAAAAAATGTGTAGCTATACAAATACCATTCAAGTATTTGACGGAATCATTGAATTATTGAAAAACCTTCTAAGTCTGGATTATGAAATGGGGATTGTCACATCAAAGACAAGGGAAGAATTTACACATGATTTTTGTCCGTTTGGTATCAGCCATTATTTCAAAACAATCATATGTGCAAACGATACACAGGAACATAAACCAAATGCCGCACCGATTTTGAAATATGTGGAATTATCAAAAACAGACCATAGAAAAGTGCTTTATATCGGAGATAGCAAATATGACAGTAAATGTGCGGAAAATGCGGGAATTGATTTTGCTTTGGCAGTATGGGGCAGTCATAACAAGCACATAAAAGCAGATTATTTTTTAGAAAGACCTGCCGATCTGTTATCTGCTATCATTTGAAATAACAATTTGCTTTGGGGAAGAAAAGGGAGAATTTCTATGGATTGCACAGAAGAATACAAGGAGCATATCGAATACACATTTAACGCTTTTTGCAGAATCGTCAGTTAAACCTTTCCTCATCCCAGCTATAACCCAAATAGGCCGGCAACGCGCTCATCATCGCATCATGAATACCTTTGTCTATCTCCTGGCTATCTATAAGGTTTTTGGGCAAATAATATTCTTCTGCCCAGTTTAGTCTGTCATAATCCATTTCAGCACACCAGCCGTATTCCTCGCCACCGTCATAAGGCATTTTTCGTTCTTTGGTCCGCACAGCGCATATGACCTGCTTCCCGCCGGAAATCCATCCCCTCATAAACCCTCACCGGATTCCCCCGAACAATCCTTGTATGCTCCCTCCATGCCTGGTTTGCCTGTTTATCCCCCGCCGCCTGTTCCATGGCTGTAAGAATCCCCTGCAGCCGTTTCAACGCTTTCTGTTTGTTCATATACTGGCTTCTTTCTTCCGTAGAGGCAACTGTGATTCCTGTGGGGATATGGATGACCCTCACCCCTGTCTCCACCTTGTTCACATTCTGCCCGCCCTTACCGCCGCTGTGGAACTTTTCAATCCGGTAATCCGCTTCTAAAGGTATCTCTTCCCTTTCCGGGATGATGCTCACGTCCACATACCAGTTCTTCCTTTTATGCCCCGGCCTTACCGGGCTTTTACATATCCAAAGGACTGTACCCTCAAGGGATGACATATCCGCCCCGGTTTCAAAAAGGATGGAATGGAAACAGCCCTTCCCCCTGCCCTCCCTTAATGCAATTTCCTGAATATCCGGGAACTCCTTTTTCCATTCCGCAAATAATTTTCCTACAGCCAGCTGACATTCTTCCGGCCCCTGCCCCGCACTGATTTGCACAAGCATTTTCCATCACCCTATCCTTTCCCGCCTGCTTTAAAATTGTAGATTGGTTTTAATCTACGGGTTACCTCCACCGTATCCTCTATGTTCCCCAGCAGTTTTTCCATCGCGCGGTAGGCAAACGGCGCTTCATCCAACGTATCCGCACCGATGCAGCTGCAATAGATGCCCTTCATTTCATTTTTAAATGCAGAAACCGTGTAGCGGCTTTTTACCGCATCCCGCCTCATACATCTGCCGGAGCCATGGGGTGCCGACTCGTTCCAGTCAGTGTTCCCCTTCCCTATCCCCAGGATTACACCATCACGCATGTTTACGGGGATAATCACCTTTTCCCCCTTTGCTGCGGAAATAGCCCCTTTGCGCAGAACCCTCCCTCCTGCAAGAGTTCCCATGTAATTATGCGCCGAAGAAAAGCGCTCCGCCTCCTTCAGTTTCATTCCCTTCAATATCTCCGCAAGGATAATATCCCTGTTTAACTGCGCATATTCCTGGGCCACGCCTACGTCATGGATATAATCCTCCATCAGTTCCCCTTCCAGCCATGTCATAGGATAGGGAACTTCCATCCCTCTCTTCTTTAAAAGCGCTGCTCCTTCGTCTACATAATAATCCGTAACTTCCTTTCCCAGATGCCTGCTTCCGGAATGAACAATGACATACAGCCTTCCATCCTCATCTTTGTCCACCTCTATAAAATGGTTTCCACCCCCTAGGGTTCCAAGGCTTAAGGCAGCCTTTTCCTTATGGATGTGCTTATAGCAGTAAAGCCGTTCCAGCCCAAATCCCTCTGCCATATGGTGTTCCTTTTTCCTTGTCCGGAAACCGGCAGGGATGCATTCCCTGATTACCTTATCCAGCTTCTGCATCTCCACCCTTTTTTCTTTGACCGCTGCACAGGTCATACCGCATCCGATATCAATGCCTAAAAGATTGGGTATCACCTTTTTCCCCACGGTCATAGTAAGGCCAATCGTTCCTACCATCCCTGGATGGACATCCGGCATTACCCTTATCCGGCTGCCCTCCGACACCGGGTTGTCGCATATCATCTGAAGCTGTGCCCTTGCATAATCCTCCATGTCATCTGCAAATACTTTTGCTTCTGAATACTTTCCTTTTATTATCTCCATAAATCAGTCTCCATTTTTCTATAAAATTAAATTGAAAATCGAGTAGGGGAGATTTCTTCCCCTACTCGTGCGCCGGACGCCCGTCAGCTTGCTGACATATTTCACTTGGGCGTCCGTGTGCATAAAAAAGAGTTGGCCCAGCGGCCAACTCCAAAGAATGCTCCGCATTCTTTCCTGGTGACTTACAACGCTGTGGCGTAATTTCCTATAAGGTAAAAAAAGCACCCCAACAAGAGGTGCCAAAAATCATCTTCCTTTTCTTCCTGTCCGCTCCATGGACAGGCAAACATTGCTGCCCTCCCTGGGTCAACCTATCGGTTCAAAAGAAAGACGGCTGCGCCTTCTGTTTTCCTTGCTGCATATTAATTTCATTTGATATCTTTTCCCTGTCATGGCGTCCGCCTCCTTCCTTAAATACTGAAATTTCCCATAACAGAAAAGCCGAAAGGCCAAACTGTTACAATTTCCCAACTGGTTACGGTTAACAGGATAGCATAATCATCCGGAAATGTAAACTCTTTTTCGAAAATTATAATTATAAAAGTTCTTGCATTATTGATATATTTTAGTTCATAATTATCGAAAACTATAATATTTAATAAACTTTTCGACTTACAAGTCTAAAACTATTGTATTTTTTTGATTTTAGGATATAATAACGATAAACAATTTAGGAGGTACATTATGCCAGAACTTATCAATCGTCCTGAATATTTAAATCAACTCATCCAAAATAGAGACGTGGACTTGGTCAAAATTGTTACCGGTATCCGCAGATGCGGCAAATCATCCTTGCTAGACCTGTTTCATCAATATCTCTCCAATAGCGGGGTTGCCGATTCCAATATTATTCATATGAACATGGAATCCTTGCGCTACCGAAAGCTTTCCAATTACCTTGCCTTCTATGACTATGTCAGCGAATGCATTCCAAAGGAAGGAAAGTCCTACCTGATTTTTGATGAGCTACAGGCTGTGGAACACTGGGAAAAGGCTATTGAGTCTTTCCGACTCGATTATGATGTAGATATCTACATTACCGGTTCCAATGCCTGCTTGCTTTCCACGGAGTTTTCTACGCTGCTTTCCGGCAGATATGTGGAAATCCGCATGCTGCCGTTGTCATTTAAGGAATTCTTGACTTTCTATGAGTTTGCCTCTTCTGCTGCAGTGGAAGAAAAGTTCCAAAGATACCTTCAGTTTGGCGGAATGCCCATTTTGAGAGAATACCGGTTCAACGAAGCGAGAAGCAATCAGGCCCTGGAAGGCATCTACTCTACCGTAGTATTGCGCGATATCCTCCAGCGCAACCATCAAGCCAGCCAAGGAATGCTCCAAAAAATCATTCTCTTCCTTTGCTCTAATATTGGCAGCATCACTTCCCCCAATAGCATCGGCAATGTCTTGTCCAACGAAGGAGACATTCCGAGCGATGCAGGCAATAATATTGCCCGCAGAAACATCGCAGGCAAAACCGTAAGCAAATACATTTCTATGCTGCACAGCGCATTTATTTTCTACCCCGTTAGCAGATATGACGTGAAAGGCAAGCAGCTGCTGAAAACATTAGGCAAGAACTACATCATTGATATGGGCTTCCGCAACATGCTGCTCGGTTATCGCGACGCGGACAGGGGCCATATTATCGAAAACATCGTGTTTCTGGAACTGCTTCGGCGCGACTACCGTGTTTATATCGGAAAAGTCGGGGAAACAGAGGTTGACTTTGTGGCAGAAAAGCCAAACGATAAGCTGTATATTCAGGTAACAGAAAGCATGCAATCGGCCGAAACCCGAGAACGGGAACTCCGGCCATTACGCATGATACCTGATAATTACGAAAAAATCGTGCTGTCCATGGACAGGAGCTATATCACTTCCTATGACGGAATCAAATCTTTGTATTTGATTGATTGGCTGCTGTCCTAAAGCCCAAAGGGCCTATCAACCCAGGACTTTCTAGAACTATTGTCCTGTTCGGGCAACTGCCTAATATCTTCACAGCTATCCCTTTTTATCACTCACGCCCTCCACCTCTTCCAGCTCCATATGGTAATTACATCCATCATTATCCTCTGCATCATTGCCATGGCGCTCTATCAGATAATACAGGCCCTGGAGCACTTCTATCTGAAAAAAATATAAAATAACAGAAATGGCTAATAATCGAGTAGGGAAGAGCCATCTTCCCTACTCGTGCGCCGGGCGTCCGTCAGCTTGCTGACACATTTCACTTGGACGACCGTGTGCATAAAAAAGAGTCGGCTTACAACGCTGTGGCGTAATTTCCTACAATATAAAAAAGGACGCTGCAAAATGGAATCGTTCTTTCCCATTTTGCAGCGTCCACCCTCCGGCTTTTAGCAAATTTCCCTTATGTACCAAATGTATATAAACAGAATTTTTCCCCATTACTGCCGTTCCGTTTTCAGATAATTGTCCACACTTTTCTTAATTTCTTCAGCACCTGATGTCTTCAGCAAAAAGCCCAGCGGCTTTAACGGAATGACCTTTTGCACACTTTTCTTGTCCACCCTTCCTGTCAGGAATATAACCGGGATGTCAGCAAAATCCTCTTCCGCCCGAATCATCTCCAGCACCTGGCTTCCATCTACCACAGGCATCTCATAATCCAGCAAAATCAAATCAGGCCTATCCAACGTGATACACCGGATAGCGGCTAATCCGGACTTGGCCAATGCCACAGTATAATCCTTTTCCAGAAGATTTTTCATCGCCTGGAGAGCAATTTCCGAGTCATCCACCAACAATATTTTCTTTTTCACCAGCGTTTCGCTCTTATCCAGATAATTCTTGATTTCCGCCATAGCATTATCCGCATTTATGGCAATCTTACCCGTATTCTTTAACATATGGGGGGCAATCACACAATAAGCGAAATATCCTGCCCCGGTATCGAACAGCAGGCTTATCTGGGGATTCTGCTCCTTGAATATACTGTCAAACTGTTCATAAGTTAACAGGTTCTCTTCTTTTATCTCGAACACGTCATCGGGTGAAAAATGATTCCTGATACGGCCTACGAATTGCTGCGCCATATATCTGGCCGCATTCATCAGCATTACATTAACGGTATCGGATTGTGTATCCACAATATCTCCCACCGTTTTCACAATAAGCTTCTGCTCAAAGACTAAAAGGATCTCCCATCGTTTCCCTTCCTTGGTCGAATAAACCAACCGGTAATAGACTCCCTTTCCGAACCGTTCGCCGCCATAGCATTCGCTGATTATCCTCGATTTCAATTGGAACATGTCTCCTAAAATCTGAATAATCGCCTGCCCCATGGAAGTTTGTTTTTCCTCCGGCAGCAGATCCCCCCACTTGCTGACCGTACTGCCCACAATAGCCCTGTCTTCCGTCAATGTATGCCCTATCAGCCACCCGGCACAAACGCCAAGGAAATGGTCAATGGCATCCGCAGAATAAAAAGTCCGTGTTAACTCCCTCTCCAGAGCTGGTATCGTCTTTTTCCTAAAATTGTCATGAAGACGCCTATGTGTTTCATATCCGATATAATGGATGGATGCCATATACGATTCTTCTTCCGAAAAGTGTTTCATCGCATGGTCCTTAAAATATTTAATTCCTTCCTGGCAAGCCCATTGACTTTTTTCATCTTCTTTACTGTACTCGAATAATTTGTTCAAAATACTAAAAAGCTTCTTATGTTCTTCATCAATAAAGCTTACCCCTATATTGAACCGTTCCTGCCATATTAACCGATTGCTCATCTGGCCCCTCCTTTATTATGAAAAAACATACCTTCCGGTATTTTTTCTATATGTATTTATCCGCAGTAATTCTATCACAAAATCCATACATCTTCAATGCCTTTTCCAAGGAAATGATATCAGGAAATGATATTTCGTTACTGTTCACTCCGTTCCAGTAACAGGCAAAAATCCATACAAAATTTGCTTCGCAAATGGATTTTTGCTTTTCAAGCTGCACATTTTCTCACGGAATGCGCAGTTCAGCGCATTCCTGACCTGTGAACCGAAGCATCAGTTTGGCCTCTGGCTTCCCTGTTGCGGAATCACATTTCATTTCAGAATCATTTTTTGCATTTCCCGCAAACAGCATTCCCGGGCAGGCAGTTCGACACTTTCCCGGCCAAAGATTTGCGGCCAAAAGGAATTCCTGGCGTTTACCCATACAAAGTTCCGCCGCATAATTCCTTTCCGCCGCATAATTCTTTTTTCTTAAATTACCATCTTAATACATATTTACGAACGATACCTTTCAAGCCCCCGGCTCATCGCTTCTACATTTGCTTCCAGTACCTGCATGCCATATTCTTTGGAAGCATGTTCCCTGGGATCGCGTCCAGCCATTCCAATGGGGGCTTCCCCGCCCGATATAATCCTTTCCATCTGCACCAGTTCCGGCCTAAGGGCCATCACAATAGCGGTTTCATTGGCTGATGCGTGGTCGCACTGATATCCTAAAATATCATCCTCCAAAAAATCAAATGCCGTATAGCAGTCCAGTTGGCAGTTTTCCCTCAACTCCTCTTTCAAATCGCAAAACTGCCATATGGACGGCCCATGCCCGTGGGAAACAAGGGCACGGAAACCTGCCCTGGAAAGGTTTGCACCAATGCGGCGAATCATATCCTGATATTGCTTATCGGGCATCCAATAGGCACTACCTGTCAGCTGCTGCATCTCATAAGGCACTATAGTTTTTCCTGTATGAATATCCATACCATAATATTCCTGGTCTTTGTCATGATAGAATCTGTCCGGCCCCAGAAAAAGGGTTGGAAGCACAATACCGCCTATCTTTTCCGCCACCCGGACGAACAGCCCTAAAGGCTGTATCCCATCTGCACCCAACGGAAGATGAGGGCCGTGCCATTCCAATGTTCCAAGAGGAAGATATGCAATTGGGCACTCCTTCAACCTTTCCTTAAACTCTTCCGGACACAATTCTTCATATAATACCTTTTCCATGACACCCCTCACCCTTTCTTTGTGACTTTATTTCTATACCTTAAATCAATTTATCGAGAATTTCCTTCGCCGCTACAATATCCTTTTTCTGCTGTTCCCCTGAGATTTCCCTCTCAATGGTAATATCTCCTTCATAGCCTACTTCTTTCAGCTTAGCAATAAATGCCGGATAATTTACCTTCCCCTGTCCAAGAGGAACTTCCTCTCCCAGATAATGGCCATCGGTAGGGTATTTGCCATCTTTTCCATGGATTCCCCTCACGTATTCCCCAAATACTTCCAGCGCATCCACAGGATTGGCTTTTCCATACATAATCAGGTTAGCCGGATCTAAGTTAATACCTACATTCCCTTTTCCAAGGTCTTTCTCAATATCCTGGATTGCCCTTTTTAAGGTAACAGGCGTTTCCTGCCCTGTTTCGAACAAAAAGTTCTGGCCGTTTTCTTTACATTTAGCCACAATTGCCTTGCAGGCGGTTAAAACTTCTTGATATTTAGGATCGTAAGGATTTTCCGGCATATAGCCAACATGAGTGGCAAAATCTACAGCATGGATTTTTTTTGCAAAATCCACACCTTCCATCAGCATTTTCACCCTTTCCACCCGGTAATCTGTGGGTACCAGGCCAAGGGTAAGCTGCCCTTCATAAAAATCCCATACCCTACGGCCTTCCCAGCCGCACCAAAATGCCGTAATATGTACGCCATGTTTTTCCACAGCCGAATTCACGGCCTCTGCTACGCTGTCATCGCGGATAATTTCCCTGTCCCAGCAAACGAGCTGACAGCTTTCCATGCCCATGGAACGCAATTCTGCAAATCTTTCATCAATATTAGTGTCTTTGAATAATTCAATTAAAACTCCAACTTTCATTTTTACCTCATTTCTGCGCGTTTTTTTGCGCATGTTAAGTTTGTGGATGCCACGAAGACACAAACTTGGGATTGAAAATTTTCAATTTTCAATCTTACCTCCATTTCTGCGCGGCTTTACGCATTTCAAGTTTGTGGATACTGTGCAGACACAATTTTAGCAGCAGTCCAGCCCAGGACTTTGCACTTGCTGCAGAGTCCGTACGAGCACATCAATTTAGCAAGGAAAGAATCTGCCCCTCGCCGAAGGCGATTTGGAATAGGCAGATTCCTTAACAGGGAAGCCGAAAGGCTGAACCGTTACCAATTTTATCCCTTCACTGCCCCTGCTGTCACTCCGCCTACGATATGCTTCTGCATCGCTACAAAGAATACCAAGCTGGGTATCATGGACATTACAATGCCAGGAAGGGCATGCTCCCAGTCCGCAGTCTGCGCCGAGAACTGCATATACAAGGCATTCTGGATATTCATTGCCTTTGCATTTCCGCCTACAATCAGCTGGTTCGTAATAATATCGTTCCATGTTGCCAGCGTATCCAAAACCACTACTGTGGTCAAAATCGGCTTTAACAGAGGGAGCACAATATTAAAATATATCCGCAGCGGGGATGCACCGTCAATACGGGCGCATTCTTCCAGTTCTATCGGTACATTTTTTACAAATCCATGAATCATATATACCGCTAACGGCATACACAGCCCGATATTTACAAGAATCAAACCCCTGCGTGTACCAATCATATCCAGATTAGCCACCAGTCTGGTCAACGTGATCATATAAGACTGGAAAGGTACCATCATCGGCATAATAATAATCCCAAAACATACAATGCTAAACTTGGACTTCGTCCTGGCCAGCTTATAGGCTGCCATAGGAGCCAAAAGGGCGATGGCCAAAACGGTTACAATAGTATAAAGCAGGGTATTTTTAATTAACATCGGGAAGCCGAACTTGGTCCATGTTTCTACGTACATATCCAGGCTCCAGCTTTTAGGCAATGCCAGGAAATGCTGAAGCATATCGTTATACGGCTTAAAGGAGTTGATAAAAATTAAAATTAACGGCATCAGCCAGAAAATAGAGCAAACAAAAACGATAACAGCCAATACATTTATCTTTTTTAATTGTTTCATCATGCCTCTACCTCCCTGCTCTTAGTCACTTTAAGCTGGATTGCCGTAACAATCAGCACGAAGAACACGAATACCAAGGATTTGGCCGTAGCCAGGCCATATTTATTATTCACAAAAGCTTCTTTGTAAATGTTATATGCCACCGAAACGGTAGAGTTAGCCGGACCGCCTTTGGTAAATACCATAATGATATCAAAAAGTTTAAATGCAAAGGTAAGGGCTGTCAACATACAGATAGAAACTGCCGGCATAATCATGGGAACGGTAATCTTTAAGAAAACCTGAAAACTATTGGCCCCGTCAATTTTTGCCGCCTCTATCAAGTCCTTCGGCACGGCAATAATACCAGCAATATAGTTTACCATATAAAACCCTACGTTCTGCCATACTGCCATTATGACAACAACCCAGAAGGCCAGCTTCGGTGTACCTACCCAGCTCCAGTTAAAAAATTCCCAGCCGGTTATATTATACAGCGCTTCGAAGCCTGCGCCGAAGATAAATTTCCAGATTAAGCTGATCGCCGTCAGACTGATAATATAAGGGATATAATAGAAGGCCCGCCCTATGCTGGAAGATTTTCTTTCTTTCGACATAATCAGCGCCACAACAAGCGAAATTATATTAACGATAACTACATAAAATACGGCAAATTTAAGTGTAAACCTGACACCCTTCCAAAACAGTGTATCATTGGTAAATATTTTTACAAAATTCCCCAGGCCTACGAATGTCATCGACTTCCCGATACCATTCCAATCAAATACAGAATAATAAAGATTCATCATAAACGGAATATCCGTTGCGAACAATACAAATGCCACTGCCGGAAATACAAACAGTGCAAATAAGAGAAAATCTTTCCATTTCTTTTTATTCAATTCCGTGCCCCCTTCCCAATTTCCCTTCCCCAAATCCCCATTGACACTTTGGGGAGAAAATTCGGTTTTCCGCCATCCCATATCTATCCGGCGGTATTTTTCACGAGGTAATGTTAACCCTCCATAAGAAGAAAGAAATGGGGGCCGGACGTTTCATCCTATCTCTGCAACCCCCATTTCCTGTGTCATCATTGACAGTTAAACATATTTAATTATTTTTCCTGCGAACTGCACCTGTCGATTATTGCGCTGTCCAGAATTCCTGGAATAACTGTGTCACTTCGTCCGCGCTCATTTCACCCAGCATGTAAGCCTGTAAGTAAGGCCCGCATGTTTCGTTATAGCTTGTGGGGGCGATGGTATGAATCCAGCCGTTTGTCTTCTGTTCTGCGATATATGTCTTCGCATCGTTTGCCAGTCTGCCGGCTACTTCTTTGTCTGTCTTAACGCCAGGGACATTGCCTACGCCTTCGCACATCCAGTACTGGCCCATATCGGATGTAAGGATATATACAAGATATTCCTTTGCCAGTTCAAGATTTTCGGAATCTTTATTTACAAGATATGTCCAGTTACAGGAGGATAATAATGTACAATCATCTGCGCTGGATCCTACCGGGCAAGGAAGGAATGCCAGGTTTGCATCAGGATTAAAGGAATCCAGTGTGGACTGACACCAGTCACCCATATGGATCATGGCAGCTTCGCCATTTGCCAGCATGTTTTCGGAAGTTTCCCAATCGATTTCCAATGGCTTATCCGGGCCGTAAGTAACGGAAAGGTCTAAGAACTTAAACAGATTCTGCCAGTTCGGAAGATCTGCAAATTGTTTTTCTCCGGATTTCAATGCATCTGCTGTACCGCCTGCATCCAGGGATTTGTCCATCATGAAATGGGTTGCCAGCTGGCCAAGTACCCATGTTTCTTTTGCCGGAATAGCGAAAGCAGTAATGCCTGCTGCTTCCAGCTTCTTACAAGCTTCTTCCAATTCATCTATTGTGGTGGGAAGTTCTGTAATGCCTGCTGTTTCAAAGCAATCTTTGTTGTAAAGGATACCCATGTTTTCATAGGTCCAAGGAAGTGATTTAATCTTCCCATCATCATCCCTTCCTGTTTCCAATGCATCTGCATTGAACAGGTCTGTTACATCTGTATCATTTGTCCAGTCATATGCATATTCATAATATGCTTTTGCAGACGTACCGGATTCTACGTCAAATACATCCGGAACATCTCCTGAATTTACCCTGGACTGGAGCAAGGTGTTGGAGTCATTTGCTGCATGCTGCACTTCAATGGTTACGCCAGGATGGTCTTTTTCAAAAGCTTCTACCATTTCTGCATATTCATCCAAACCATAAGCATGAGCATCGAATACTTTCAAAACGATTTGGCCGCCCCCTTCTTCCGCCCCGTCTGCCTCCGCCTCCGGTTCAGCGGTTTCGGCCGCATCCGCTGTTTCGGTGTTTGCAACCTCCTGCGTCTGCGAATTGTCGCTTGTACTGTTATCCGCGCCGCCGCAGCCGGCCAGTACAGATACCATCATTGCTGCAGATAACAGGACTGCAAGTGATTTCTTTGTCATAATGTTTCCTCCTTCTTTTCTGGTTTTTTGTTAATCCCCCTTTTTTATAAGAAAGTTTTTATCAAACTCTTCTTATCCTCTCATCCGATCATCTAAATTTTTATCTATGAACCCTGCCGCACTCCATCATAAATTTTGAACATATTCTTTTGCTGCTTCCCATTCCCTCAAAGCCAGTTCCACAGATTTTACACCTTCACAAACCTGAGCCGTTTCGATTTCCTTACCCTCTTGTATGCACTCAACGAAATACTTAATTTCCGTAAAATACGGCCCCAGATTGGAAACATTGATTCCGGCCACATCGCTTGTCGCGTTATATTCCTGCACCAATTCGGGAGTTTCCACTGTTCCGTCTTTTTTATATACTTTGAGAGACGGCGTTTGTGCACTATTGAAAACTACTGTGGCATTTTCGAAGCACGCCCGGAAATTCGCCTGGAATTTTAATGCCGGGGAGATATCCCAAATGCCTTCTGCCGTTGCTGTCACCTCACCGAACCGGTAGGTTGTCAGCACCTGGTTGATCATTCCGCTCTCAAACGCTGTGGCACACACATCGAACGAATCGGGTTCACCCAGCATATACCTTAAGAAATCCACGTCATGTACATGGAGATCCAATACTACGGAACCGCTCTTTTGTTCATCATGAAACCAGTCTTCAAAGCCCCAGGCCACATCGCCGCTAAGCCGCTGCATCACTATGGATTTTAATTTGCCGAAGCGCTTGTCCAGATATGCCTGCCTCACATAAGCATATTCCTCGAAAAAACGAACTACCTGGCCAACCATGACCTTTACCCCGGTCCTTTTCTCCGCTTCCAGAATCCGCACTCCATCCTCTCTTGTCAAGCAGACCGGTTTTTCCACTAAAACGTTCATGCCTTTTTCCATAGCCGCAATGGCATGGTCCACATGCAAATAGCTGGGAAGGCAAATATGTACTACATCCAGTTCTTCCTTTTCTATCAAATCCATACCGAATTCATATGTTTTTGCATCCGGAAAATAGGAGGCGGCTTTGTCTAAAAACTCTTTTCTGCAATCCGCCAATGCAGCTACATCCAATCCTTTCTGTTCTGCCAGGGCCTTTAAGGAAAGATAATGTGTTGTTCCCATCCCCCCGCATCCAATTACTCCAACTTTCATTGTATTCACCTCTTTCTGTTTCATTTGTTCAGTGACTTTACTAATTGGTTAAAAAAATAAATTCCACTTGCATTTTCATCTCAAAACCATTTTCTGTAAATGATTTTAGCATCAGATATATTAATTGTCAATAATGTATTCCACTTTTCTTTTTCACCAGGTGCTATTTTGTAATTTTTTCATAAATATAAAGTGCTATTTTTGGTATTTTATAATCATTTTCAACTTTTACACAAAAAACCATTCAATATTCTTTCATAAATTATTTTTTCTTTTGCACATTTCCGCAATTTATGTTACGATGTAATTAATCAACTGGCTGTACTAACTCGGATATGGAGGAATAATTAATATATGAAAATGATTAACCAACAATTAATTAAAGATACAAATATGAAACAGCTTTACTCTTCCATTTATACTAATCCGGGAATTTCCAGAGCTGCCTTGGCAAAGCAAAGCCAATTAAGCAAAACTACCGTTTCCACACTGGTAGATGAGTTAATAGAACGAAAATTTGTGGTAGATGGGGGAATCGGAGAATCCGAAAGCACCGGCAGGAAACCCAACTGCCTTTATGTACGCACCAACAGTTATTATGTGGTAGTCCTCAACTGGGTGGAAAATACTATATGCGCCTGCCTCATTGATATTGCCGGCACGTGTGTTTACCAGGAAATCTATGAGCTGCAGCCTGGGGAAGACTATGTCTCCTGCTCTATCAGCTGTCTCTACCAGTCTGTGCTGAATCACTGCAGCCCTATGCAAGTCCTTGGTATCTGCGTGGTGGTTTCCGCCATGATTGATGCTGCCCACAATGAAGTTTATTCCACTACTTTAAGTTTGCCGTTTATGGGGGAAGAGAATATTATCGACCGGCTGCAAAATGCTTTCCCGGAATATCCTGTCGCCTTTTTGGAGGATACCGCCTGCTATGCCTATGCGGAAAAAGTTTATGCCAACATCCGCGAAAAGAATTTTTCTTTTCTCAATTTCAGCCGCGGCATTGGCGCCACTCTTTTTATCGAAGGGAACATGACGGGTAAGGCCAGCGGTTCCGTTACCCAGTTCGGGCATTATTCGGTAGACCCTAACGGTCCTCTTTGCGTCTGCGGCAATCACGGCTGCCTGGAAGTACTGATTTCCGAACCGGCCTTAAAAGGGCGGATTCATGAATTCGGCACGATTCCCTCCCTGGCCGGCAAAGAAAAGATCTCTTTTGCCGATTTGGGGAAAGCAACAACCTTCCGCGACCCCGTTGCCTTGGCTATGAACCGCCAACTGGCATGGGAACTGGCTCAGGCCTTGGGCAATCTGGTTTGTGTGGTGAATACTTCACTTATTATTTTAGGGGGCAATATTCCGCCTTTGGGAAATTATTTTTTAAATGAAGTCCGGCAGAATTTAAAAAAAGTAGGTTTCCGCAAAATGGTAGATGCGGTTACCGTCCGCTACTCCACACTGCCAAATGACTCCTTCTTGAACGGGGCCATGAAATATTTTTTTGATATCCATTATTGTTTTACGGATGATAACCCCTCCGCGTTTTTTATAGGATAAGGGCACAGAAAACGGAAATAGAAATAAAAGTAATAGTTGACAAACGTCATGAAGAGGCGTATTGTAGCATTATATTTTACATGAAAAGGAAAGGAGGCAGCTATTATGACATCTAAATATAACAATTATTATGATAACGGTATTTGTCAACTTCATAATCTTCTTGATAGAATTGCCTCCGGGAAATATATATTGTAATGCCTGCCGCTTTCTGCACGGGCATTCAAGGTAAATATGAGGGTAAAGGCGGTTTTATATTTATGAACCGCCTTTTTTGTATTGTAAGAAACCGTATTATAAGGCGCATGTTTTGCGTTGGCCGCTGGGCCAACCCTTTTTCTATATAAATTTTTTTACTATTAAACACTTTACAGAAACGAGGAACTTCATGAAACAGAAAAAATTATCCGCATACATATTTGAGTACAAATTCCCGTACCTTTTTGCCATCTTATCCATCGCAATCAGTGTGTCCCTGGATTTGACTTCCCCCCAGCTGACCAAACGGATTATCGATGAGGTCATTATCGGCGGGGAAATTGACAAATTGAAATATCTGCTCGCAGGAATTCTGGGCATCGGCATCGGACGATGTATCTTCCAGTATATCAAGGAACTTACGTTTGATTTGACCGGCATTAAGATTACCGCTAAGATGCGCCGCGATTTGTTTGACCACATCCAGTCTTTAAGTGCGGACTTTTTTGACCGGACCAATACCGGAGAACTGATGGCCCGCATTAAGGATGATATTGACCGTATCGGCGATGGGATTACGTTTGTGGGCATGCTTATGATTGAAGTTATCATCCATGTGTCCATTGTCCTCTTCCGCATGTATCGTTTGGATGCCAGACTGGCGCTCATTCCAACGGCAGCTATGATTTTTGCCGGTACTATTGCCATAGTAATGGAAAGGAAACTGGACTCCGTATATGAAGCTATCAGCGAGGAAAATGCTGCCCTCAATACGATAGCCGAAGAAAACCTGGCCGGGGTGCGCACGGTAAAAGCTTTTGCCCGGGAAAAATTTGAAATAAGGAAATTCCTTTCCCATAACCAGAAATATTATGATTTGAATATGAGACAGTCCAAAATATTCGTGGCATACTACCCTTACCTTTCGTTCATATCCAAGCTGCTTCCCTTGGTCATCCTACTATTCGGGGGAAGGCTTGTCATAAACGGGGAATTTTCTCCAGGCTCCCTGGGCGCCTTCGTGGAATATTCCATGAATATTGTCTGGCCTATGGAAATGCTGGGCTGGCTGACCAACAGCTTCTCTTCCGCCGTTGCCTCCAACCGCAAGCTGAACAGGATTTATGCGGAAAGGCCCAGCATTGTGGAAAAGGAAAACCCCGTCACTTTAGAGAAGGTTCATGGACGGATTGCATTTTCCCATGTGTCCTTTTCCAAATTGGATGAAGGGGCTTCCTCTCCCTATGAAATACTTCATGATATTTCTTTTAAGGTAGAAGAAGGCAGGACTATCGGCATCATGGGGGCCACCGGTGCCGGTAAGAGTTCTATTGTCCATCTGCTCCAACGCTTTTACGATACCAGCCAGGGGTGCATAACCATTGATGGGGTGGATGTAAAGGATATGAGTTTAAAGCAGCTGCGAAGCAGCATTTCTTTAGTAATGCAGGATGTTTTTCTTTTCTCCGACACGATTACGGAAAATGTGAAGCTGGGAAAACGGGATATCCTGGATGCATATGCCGTGAAAAGAGCCTCCAGGGACGCACAGGCCAGCAGCTTTATTGAGCATATGGAGAAGCAATATGATACTGTCATCGGCGAACGGGGCGTGGGGCTTTCCGGTGGGCAGAAACAGCGCATCAGCATTGCAAGGGCTCTGGCAAAAAAGAACCCTATCCTGGTTCTTGATGATTCCACTTCCGCCCTTGATATGGAAACGGAACAGCTGATTCAGGATACACTGCGTCAGCTGGAGCATACTACCAAAATTATTATTGCCCACCGCATCAGTTCCGTTATGCATGCCGATGAAATTATTGTGTTGGAAAACGGATCTATCAAAGAACGGGGAACCCATGAGGCTTTGATCGCTTTAAGAGGCCTCTACTTTGAAACCTATGCGGCTCAATATATGCAGGCAAAGCAGCCTGGCATGCGTTGAAATACAGCGCAGAAATGAGGAAAAAATGACAATTAATTCTTATAAAACAGATGAACAATCAATAGAAACAAGCAAACTGAAGACTTTAGGAAGGCTGCTTTCCTATCTGGCCGCCTACAGAAAAGAAATTGCCCTGGTGCTGCTTATTATGGCTTTTGGCGTAGCGGTTTCCCTGCTAAATCCGCTGATTATGGAATCGGCCATTGATACCTATATCTTTGCGGGGCATTGGAAAGGCCTGCTCGGGCTAATCAGTTTCGCCCTGGCCCTTAATATGGTTATGATAATCACTATTAAAATCCGTATGTATATCATGGCCAAGGTATGTAATCAGATTCTCCTGACCATACGCCAAGAACTATATACCCATATCCAGACTTTGGATTTTCAATTTTTTGACAGCCGCCCCACCGGCAAAATACTGGCCCGGATTATCGGTGATATCAACTCCTTAAAGGATGTGCTTTCCAACTGTGTGACTACCCTGATTCCCGATTTCATTACTATTTGTGCGGTAGCCATTATTATGTTTGCCAAGAATCCCGTTTTGGCGGCGGCCTCCCTGGCCAGCACTCCAATCATGGGTATCGGCCTTTGGCTGATTCAGGTGTATTCCCATAAACGCTGGCAGATTCACCGCAAGAAGGCTTCCAATTTAAATGCCTTTGTTCACGAGGACTTTTCCGGAATGCGCATCATACAAAGTTTCCATGCGGAAGAGGAAACCAGGCAGACTTTTCTGGAACTGGTAAAAGAGCATAAGGATTCCTTTATTTGTGCTGTCCGTTTAAATGATGCCTTCGGCTCAGTCATTGATTTTTGCTGGGGGGTAGGAACTGTGATGCTCTATTTTACAGGCATAGTCGTTCTCGGCACAGATAAGGTTTCCATCGGAACGTTTATTGCCTTTGGCACTTATATCTCCATGTTCTGGCACCCGATTATGAATTTGAGCAACTTTTATACCCAGCTGATTACGAATATATCCGGGGCAGAGCGAGTGTTTGAAATTATGGATGCCCAGGCAGAAATAACCGATGACAAAGAGGTAATTGCCATACCCCCTATTGCAGGTAAAGTATGCTTTGACCATGTCACCTTTTCCTATGATGGAAGCGTTCCTGTACTGGATGATATCAGCTTTACCATCCCCCCTGGCAAAACCATCGCACTGGTAGGCCCCACCGGGGCCGGTAAAACTACCATCGTAAACCTTATCAGCCGTTTTTACGATGTACAGCAGGGAAACGTGTTTATTGACGGCTATGATGTGAAGAAAGTAAGCATCGAAAGCCTTCGCACCCAAATGGGCATTATGACCCAGGATAATTTTCTTTTTTCCGGTACGATTAAAGATAACATCCGTTATGGTAAGCTGGATGCTACGGATGAAGAAATTTTACAGGCGGCAAAATCGGTTAATGCCCATGATTTCATTATGAAACTGGAAAAAGGGTATGACACGGAACTTTCAGAGCGGGGCGGCGGTCTGTCAGCTGGGCAAAAACAGCTTCTGGCCTTTGCACGGACCATGGTCTCCAACCCCAAAATCCTCATCCTGGACGAGGCCACCTCCAGCATAGATACCCAGACGGAACTGCTTGTCCAGGCGGGGATTGAAGCGCTGCTGAAAGGAAGAACTTCCTTCGTAGTCGCCCACAGGCTCTCTACCATACAAAAAGCGGACTGCATTTTCTACATTGATGATGGAAAAATCTTAGAACAGGGAACACCTGGTGAATTGATGGAGAAAAAGGGGGCTTATTATCAATTGTATATGACCCAGTTTCAGTAACAGTTCAGCCTAGGACTTTGCACTTGCTGCAAAGTAGGACTTTTAAAAAAGTCCGTACGAGCACGTTAATTTAGCCAAGAAAGAATCTGCCCCTCGCCGAAGGCGATTTGGAATGGGCAGATTCCGTAACAGGGAAGCCGAAGGCTGAACTGTTACCAGTTCCATAAAAATTGATTTCCGTTTCCCATTGACTTTTCTCATCAAATACTGTATCATTTACTTCATTAGCGCAATGCGTTAAAGTGCGAAAATTTACATAAAATGGAGAACTATTAAAATGCCAATTACAAATTTATTAGAAGACAACTGCAAAAAATACGGCGAAGATATCTGCCTGGTTGAAATTAACCCTGAAGTCAAGGAAATCCGCCGGGTAACCTGGAAGGAATATGAGTTGATGGAACCCAGCCCCCTCTCCCACTACCGCCGCGAAATCACATGGAATGTTTTTAATGAAAAAGCAAACCGATTTGCCAATCTGCTTTTAGGAAAAGGGATTAAAAAAGGTGACAAAGTGGCCATTCTTTTGATGAACTGCTTAGAATGGCTTCCCATTTACTTCGGCATCCTAAAGACAGGTGCGTTAGCCGTTCCTTTGAACTTCCGCTATACCTCTGAGGAAATCGAATATTGCGTCAACCTTGCAGAAGTAAATATATTGGTTTTTGGTCCGGAATTCATCGGGCGCGTGGAAGAGATTGCGGACTCTATCACGAAAAGCAAACTGCTTCTTTATGTAGGGGATAATTGCCCTTCCTTTGCAGAAGACTACAATTCGCTGACGGCAAACTGTTCCAGCCAGACCCCGTCCATCCCTCTAACTGACAAGGACAATGCTGCCATCTATTTTTCTTCCGGCACTACCGGCTTTCCAAAAGCCATTTTACATAACCACGAAAGCCTGATGCATTCTGCCAAAGTAGAGAAAGAACATCATGGACAGACGAAAGAGGATATTTTCCTGTGCATCCCGCCCTTATACCATACGGGCGCGAAAATGCACTGGTTCGGCTCCCTGATTTCCGGCGGGAAGGCCATTCTCTTAAAGGGAACGAAACCGGAATATATTTTGGATGCGGTATCCAAAGAAAAATGCACGATAGTATGGCTGTTAGTTCCCTGGGCACAGGATATTCTGGAAGCTTTGGACAGCGGCAGGCTGAAATCCGAGGATTATAGCCTCTCCCAATGGCGGTTGATGCATATCGGCGCACAGCCTGTTCCTCCCAGCATGATTAAACATTGGAAAACCTATTTTCCGTCTCACGCCTATGATACCAACTACGGCTTAAGCGAATCCATCGGCCCGGGCTGTGTTCATTTGGGCGTGGAAAACATTCATAAAGTGGGCGCTATCGGTAAAGCCGGCTATGGCTGGGAGGTAAAAATCGTAGATGAACAGAAAAATACAGTACCTAAAGGTGCTGTCGGAGAATTGGCAGTCAAAGGGCCTGGCGTAATGACCTGCTATTACAACGATGAAAAAGCTACCGCCGAAGTCCTGTCTCCGGATGGATGGCTTTACACAGGGGATATGGCCCAGGAAGACGGGGAGGGGTTCATTTTCCTTGTGGACCGGAAAAAAGATGTCATAATCAGCGGAGGGGAAAATATTTATCCGGTCCAAATTGAAGATTTCCTCCGGAATTACAGCGCCATCCATGATGTGGCCGTTATCGGCCTTCCGGATAAACGGCTGGGGGAAATCACGGCTGCAATTATCGAATTGAAGCCCGGTGTTTCCTGCACCGAAGAAGAAATCGTCCTATTCTGCAAGAAGCTGCCCCGTTATAAGCGTCCCCATAAAATTATTTTTGCCGATATTCCCAGAAATCCTACCGGCAAGATTGAAAAGCCTAAGCTGCGGGAGCGCTATTGCGGCGTAAGCCTTGTAGCCGCCCAGAACAGAGGGTAATTTCTAATGTTTTCATTTCAGAGTTTATGTCTGCGCTGCATCCGCAAACCTGAAATGCATGAAGCCCCGGCAATGCCGGTCCACAAAAGCGGCGCAGAAATGGAGTAAACTATGGTATTGAAACTTACTATGCTCATCATCTTTTTTGCCGTTATGATTGCCATTGGCTTTTACTGCCGCAAACATGCTACGGACGTGAACAGCTTCGTTCTTGGGGGGCGTTCCGTAGGCCCTTGGCTGACCGCCTTTGCATATGGAACTTCCTACTTCTCCGCGGTTATTTTCGTTGGGTATGCGGGGCAGTTCGGATGGAAATACGGCATCGCCTCCACATGGATCGGGATCGGCAATGCCCTTATCGGTTCCATGCTGGCATGGGTTATCTTGGGCAGGCGTACCCGTATTATGACGCAGCACTTAAACAGCGCCACAATGCCTGAATTTTTTGGAAGGCGCTTTCATAATGATGGATTAAAACTGGGGGCTTCCGTTATCGTTTTTATTTTCCTTATCCCTTATACTGCTTCCCTGTATAATGGCTTGTCACGCCTGTTCGGCATGGCCTTTCATATCGACTATACTGTATGTATCGTAATTATGGCCGTGCTAACCGGGGTTTATGTGATTGCAGGGGGATATATGGCCACCGCTATCAATGACTTCCTGCAAGGGATTGTAATGCTGTTCGGTATTGTCGCTGTCATCTTAGCCGTTTTAAAAAGCAATGGCGGCTTTATGGAATCTTTGAATCAGCTGGCTATGGTGGCCGATGAAACGGCTTCCTCCCAGCCTGGCGTATTCGCTTCCTTTTTCGGCCCCGATCCCATCAACCTTCTGGGTGTTGTCATACTGACCTCCCTTGGAACCTGGGGGCTTCCACAGATGGTGCAGAAATTTTATGCCATTAAAAGCGAAAAAGCTATTTCAAAAGGAACCATTATTTCCACCTTGTTTGCCATTATTGTTTCCGGCGGCTGCTATTTCCTCGGTGGTTTCGGGCGGCTTTATGGGGATAGCGTGGATATCGCCTCCGAAGGCTTTGATGCGATTATCCCGGCTATGATTTCCAACCTTTCCCCTGCCCTTATCGGATTGGTGGTGATTCTTGTCCTTTCCGCCTCCATGTCCACCTTATCGTCTCTGGTTATGGCCTCTAGTTCTACCCTGACCATTGACTTCTTAAAAGGCCATGTCATCAAAAATATGGATGAAAAGAAACAATTGCTCTCCATACGAATTCTGATCGTGGTATTTATCGCTATTTCCGTTGTCATCGCCATTGTGCAGTACAAAGGGAATATCACTTTCATCGCCCAGCTTATGGGCGTATCCTGGGGTGCACTCGCCGGCGCTTTCCTGGCACCGTTTCTGTATGGGCTTTATTGGAAAAAGACTACTGCCGCTTCCGCATGGGTCAGCTTCATTTTTGGTTCCGGATTCATGGTATGCAACATGCTCTTTCGCAGCCATTTCCCGGCCCTGCTCCAATCCCCCATTAATGCGGGCGCATTTGCAATGGTAGCCGGCCTCATCCTCGTACCGGCGGTGAGCCTTATATCGCCCAAATTAGAAGCTTCTTTTGTAGATGCTGCTTTCTCCTGTTATGAAAGGAAGACTGAAGTGTCCGTTAAAAACGATTTGGGTGACTGATAGCCATTCATGTCAAATGCATCTAAATATAGCTGCAAAAAGGTAACAGTTCAGCCCAAGGCTCTGCATTTGCTGCAAAGTCCTGGGCTGAATTGACGCAAAAAGATGGCGGCACTTTCGGGAAGCGTGCAGCCACCTTTTTTGCAGCCATATTTTAAATCTGACCCATTGATATGGTAAATTTGTCAATTTACGGCTTCGGTGAAAGGATTGCCAACAGCATTCCGTTTTTTACTTCCACCATACCTTCCTCCCCTATAAATTCATTACTGATCCCTATAGGATAATCATTGGTCACCAGGGCATAATTTAGCGGATACTTCATTCCCGTAATGGTAACCCCTTCCGCCCTCTCCCCTAAAGAAAAAAGGGAAAGATATCCTTTGTTCCTCTTTCCGAAAGAAACCTTTTCGTTCTTGATAACAGTTATAGCAATGCCTTCCTCCAATATTGTTCCTCTTGCACCATTATTTTTCAAATAGCAAAGGCACTGGATATTGGCAATAGTATGTTCCATGCGTCCTCCCAGCGCCCCGTAGATCCGGTAATCCTTATATCCCTTCTGCATACCGATTCGAAGAGCTGCCAGCATGTCTGTATCGTCCTTTTCCGGACAAAGGCACACTACCATTTCCGGCCTTGCTTTGATGGTTTCTTCGATTTCACCGCGCAGATTCCCCGGCAGGGAATCCATATCACCAATGATTAAATCCGGCTCTATTCCAAGCTGCCTGCAGCAGGCATATCCCCCGTCCACTGCAATGCAGAAATCCTCTTCCCCTATATCCACATGATCCTGCGCAAAATTGCCGGCACCTATTACAATACAAGTTGTCAAGCCTACCACCTTTCATTTCCGCCCTATTTCCACGCAGCTAACCTAATATGTTTTCTGCCATTGGTAAGGGCCGCCCCAGTCGCCAATCATTGTAGTTGATGTTCCCTCTTCGGTATGTACTCTCGTTTCAAAGTGGTAATTCATATCGGAAACATATCCGTTATTCCTCTGTACATTGCTGCACATATAACTTATCACATACTCCGTATGGGGGTAATAACCCTCCCCATCCTTTGCCGGTTCGTAAGTCAGGCTGGAACGCTGAACCCCATTATCCGTCATTGCATTACCCCAGACCGTAAGAACTCCCGCAGTATCTTCATTGGCATCATAATCGGGGAATTCAAAACTGCATTTCCCTTCCTTTTGTTTTAGGATTACATATTCCCTGCTTACCGGAATATACGTTGATCCATCCCAATAGTCCATTGTGCCATTGATAAATGCATCCCTTATCTGAAGATAGCCATCCGTAACGATAAAATCTTTGGCCGCCTCATAATTGCCCCCATCCATCTGGACAAAAATATCCGCAAACTGAGCCTGCACCTCTTCTACTTTATGCAGACATGCAATCATGTCGCTTCTTTCCGGCATTTCTGTTAAAGAGTTGGCATTTTCCAAAATATTTAAATAATCATCCACATATTCCATCGGAAGTTCCATTTCCTCCAGAGAAAGCCAACCAAACTCGGAAATTACTTTTTTCATCCCTTCCAGGCCTGTGGATGCATAAAACTCCGAAAGCTGATTAGCCATTTGAATATAAGAAGAAAAATCCAAATCGCCGGAAGATTCTATCTGCCCCTTCAAGCGGCTGCAGGCCGTTTCCATCACTTCCATAGCTTCCTCATCCAGCATATTCTGGCTCAGCACATCTTCAATCTTTTGTATCGTATCCCAGTTAACTCTGTCGTCATTTATTTCCGCCACCGCTTCATTTAAAAGAACTGTACAGTAGTATTTTAACAGGCCTTCGTCCTGGGTACTCTGCCATCCGTCGAAGAGGATTTGCTTTGCATGGTTCTCATCTTCCATTCCCAGATATGCCCCGGCCATACAGCGGTAGGCTTCCACAGAAGCAGAATCAATCTCCAATGCATTCTCATAAGCTTTAATGGCAGCATCATATGCTTCCTTTTGTGTATATTCCTTCCCGGCATCCAACTGCCTGGTCAGCTTAAGGGATGGGATATTCCAGACAAAATAACCCGCCCCTCCGAGAAAAGCTGCAATGAAACAAGCAACCGACAACCGCTCCAGAAATACCACTCTTTTTCTTGCCCTCTTCCGTCTTCTTCTTTTTTCTGCAAGGGGAAGTTCCTTTTTCTTATGAAGTAATTTATCCTTATGGCGCTCTTTTCTATTTTTCAGTGTTTTGCTTTTTACATTGTTCTTTACTTTCCGTTTTTTCCTGTGTTTTATTTCAGTTTCTTCATTTTTCATGTTCAACCCATCCTTATTCAACAGTTCAAACGAAAGACAATACTGCTATTTACGTCTCCTTCTACGGCTTTTTCCCGTAAAGAAATCATTCTTTTCTACTAATATTTCAAATCCCTTTGGCACTTTCCCTTTTTCCGAACCCTTCTCCTTTTCCGAAGACCTCCCTTTCGCGCTGCTTCTTTCTTTTTCTTTACTCCTGTCTTTTTCCTTGCTTCTCTCTTTTTCCCCGCTTTTTCTTCCCCGGTCTCTTTCGGAGGAACGTCCTCTCCCGCCCCGTTTTCCACGTTTGCTTCCGCTTCTTCCGAACACCAGGTCTTTGGGATTGAATTTTTCCACCTTAATATCTTTTATGTCATCGCCCATCTTCATTTTCATGAAAGCAGCCGCCAAATCCAAGGCGGTATATTCTCCATCTACCAATTTTTCCATGAGGAAATCTATGGTAGAATCCAGGTTTTTATTTTGCATCGTTTCCAATGCTTCCCCTAAGATTTTCTCCGCCTTCACAGAAGTAATATCCGCTGCGGATGGTATATTCCTTTCGCGGATTTTTGTATGGCAAACCCTTTCGATATCGCGGATTTTATAGACTTCCTTTCCGGATACAAGAGTAAAGGAACGCCCTGTTTTCCCAGCCCTTCCAGTCCGGCCAATCCTGTGGACATAGTATTCGATATCCTCGGGCACGTCATAGTTAAATACCGCTTCCACATCGTCTACGTCTATACCTCTTGCTGCCACATCGGTCGCTATCAGCACATCCATTCTGCCGCCGCGGAACAGATTCATAACCGTATCCCTCTGATGCTGAGTCAGATCCCCATGCAGCCCTTCCGCCTGATAGCCCCTATCCTTCAGATGTTCCGTCAATTCATCCACCATTCTTTTGGTATTGCAGAAAATAAGGGAACGCTTCGGATGATAGTAATCCATCAGCCTCGTCAGAACCTCTTCCTTCTCTTTTCTCGGCACCTGATAATATGCCTGCTTTACGAGAGGAATCGTAACTTCCTTGGGGGTAATTTTCAGGTATTCCGCATCCTCTTTCTGGTACTCTTTTGTAATCTCCAAAATAGGCTTGGGCATAGTTGCCGAAAAGAGTGCTGTCTGGCGTTCTTCCGGCATATCCGTCAATATGGTTTCTATGTCTTCCCTAAACCCCATATTCAGCATTTCATCTGCTTCATCCAAAACCACAATCCTTACCTTACCGGTCTTTAATGTATGCCGGCGCATATGATCCATGACTCTTCCCGGTGTACCTACCACAATCTGCACACCTTTTGAAAGAGCCCTGATTTGTTTGGATATATCTTGTCCGCCGTAAACAGGCAGAACCTTCACTTCATGCATATATTTTGCAAAGCGACGAATTTCTTCTGCCGCCTGCATAGCCAGTTCCCTGGTAGGGCAAAGAATAATCGCCTGCAGCCCTTTTTCTTCCGGGTCTATTTTCTGTATAATCGGTATCCCAAAAGCCGCCGTCTTCCCTGTTCCGGTCTGCGCCTGGCCAATCAAATCCTTACCTTCCAACATGATGGGAATCGCCTGCTCCTGAATCGGAGTCATGCTTTCGAATCCCATTTCCTCCACTGCCTTTATAATTCTGACATCTATTGCTGAATCCCTATAACTTTTCCTAGTTTCCGTTGTTTCCGCATTTTCCGTGTTGTCTACATTTTTTACATCTTCTGCGTTTTCTACATTTTCTACCTTTTCCATGTTTTCCATGAATTACTGTTCCATCCTTTCAACATCATACACAACATTTCATCCCTTGCTGTTCTTTTCCCAACGCAATTTTAGGGCATTTTTACCGTTACTAACTACCGTCAAAAAAGACAACACCCGCATCAAAAGTGTTGTCTTTTACCAACGAACAGAGTCATTATACCTTCCTTTTGTGGCAAAGTCAAGTATTATTATGAATTTTATCATTTTATCATAATGTGTTTGTATTGGTGTTTGTATTTGGTGATTTGTATTAAACCCTTTATTCTCCATACCCAAGAAGAAACGCCTTCTGATTAATCTCCACCGTTTTCCCCGGAACGGTCTTCTCAATTATTTTCAGCCAATCTTCTATCGCAAAATCCATATGGCGTGCCGCCATACCCAATACAACGGTATTAAATGCCTTGGCATTGCCCAGGCGGATGGCCTCTTCCATCCCATTGATGGAATACACCTTATATGTCCTGCTTAAATCTTCAATGATATTTTCCGGATATTCGGCCGCCCCCGTCACGACGGTAATCGGGTCAATCCTCCAGTCGTTAATGATAATAACCCCGTCCTTTTTCAGGAAATGGGCATAGCGCAACGCTTCCAGCCTTTCAAAAGCGATGAGCACATCGGCCTGCCCCTCTTCTACGATAGGTTCCGCCACCTTATCCCCATAACGCACAAAAGTCACTACGCTGCCGCCTCTTTGTGCCATCCCATGTACTTCCGATAATTTTACGTCATATCCGGCTTCCTGTATGATTCCGCCCAGAATCCGGCTGGTAAGCAGCGTGCCTTGCCCGCCTACCCCTACTATCATAATACTTTTCGTCATCATATTCCCTTTCCTCCCTGTATTATTTCCGCTCCTTTTCAATCGCATCAAACGGGCAAAGCTGCATACATAAACCGCATCCGTTACACATGGTGGCATCAATTGCGATAGTGCCATCCTCATTCCTTGTCAGGGCCGGGCATCCTGGTTTCAGGCATGCGCCGCACTTTTTGCACTTTTCAGGTATCGGAACGCATACATCGGGGAAAACATTCCCTTTCAATAGTACACAGGGGGATTTTGTAATAATTACGGAAACTTCTTCTCTCGCAGTTTCTTCTTTGATTACCTTTTCAAGCAAGGGCAAATCAAATGCATTCACTTCCGCCACATGCTCAATGCCAATAGCTTTGCAGAACTGGTAAATATTAATCGCGGGAACGGTTTCCCCTTTTAAGGTTTTTCCTGTTGCCGCATGGTCCTGATGCCCTGTCATGCCTGTCGTGGAATTGTCTACAATAATAACCGTTCCGCTTCCCTGGTTATATACGGTATTCATCAGGGAATTCACTCCCGTATGCATAAAGGTGGAATCACCGATTACCGCTACCCAGTTTTTGATATAGTCTTTCCCCTTTGCTTTTTCCATTCCATGAAGGGATGAAATGCTGGCCCCCATACATATGGTGGTATCAATGACCTCCAGCGGCGCTACCGCCCCCAGCGTATAGCATCCTATATCCCCTGCTGCATGGATTTTCAGTTTTTTCAAAATAGTGAATACGCTTCTATGCGGGCATCCCGGACAGAGAATGGGCGGTCTGGCCGGAACTGCGGCAGGCTGCTGCTCCATTTTCTCCCCAAGCAGTGCGCTGCGAAGCATATTGGCGCTGTATTCGCCCTGCCTTGTAAATATTTCTTTTCCTGTCGCCTGTATTCCCCATGCCTTCACCTGTTCTTCAATCACCGGCTCCAGTTCTTCAAATATGTATAGCTTCTCTACCTTAGAAGCAAATTCTTCAATTAATTTTTTGGGAAGGGGATGCACCATACCCAGCTTTAATACGGAAGCTTCCGGAAAAACTTCTTTTACATACTGATAAGGGATTCCGCTGGTAATAAAGCCGATAGATGTATCGTTATATTCTGCCCGGTTAACCGGAAAACCGCCCCCATCCTCAGCCATGGCCTCCATGCGCTTTTCCACATGTACATGCCTGCCCTTTGCCATCGCCGGCATCATCACATATTTCCGGATATTTCTTTCATAAGGTTTATCCGGACGTTCTTCCCTCTCCAGCAATTCCACAGTTCCCTGGGAATGGGACAGCCTGGTAGTAGTCCTTAAAATAACCGGCGTATCATATTTTTCACTGACCTCGAAAGCGAATTTCATGAAGTCCTTGGCCTCCTGGCTGTCCGAAGGCTCTAAAACCGGCACCTGTGCCGCTCTGGCTACGCATCTGGTATCCTGTTCGTTTTGTGAACTGTATAACCCGGGATCATCCGCCGCCACCAGCACAAGGCCGCCGCCTACCCCTGTATAAGACGCTGTATATAATGGGTCGCTGGCCACGTTGACACCCACATGTTTCATGGAAGCCATCGCCCTGACCCCACTGATGGAAGCCCCGATAGCCACCTCCATAGCTACCTTTTCATTGGGGGACCACTCCGCATATATTTCATCATATTTTACCACATTCTCGCTGATTTCTGTACTGGGCGTTCCCGGATAAGCTGCCGACACCTTTACACCGGCCTCATAGGCGCCGCGGGCAATCGCCGCATTTCCTAACATAATTTTCTTTTCTGACATACTTCTTTCATCCTTCCCGTCATGCCGCCTGCGGAGGCATAAACAAACCATAACAGAATCGCTTTTTCTTTGCAATTCACTCCACACTTCCCGTCATGCCTCCTACGGCAGCACAAACAATGCATATGTACCATTTTATCATAAAGCACATGGGAATCCAAGTGGCATATCTTTTTACATCTTCCAAGCCCTAAAACGTAGCTTCCCCTTCCTGGGAAACCATGGATACATGGCGCATGCCTTCTATCCGGTTCATTTCACGGATACATTCCGCACCCTCTTTTACCCGGACTTCAATCACCATGTTCAGGCTATTGGCATCCATATTCCTTGACTTCACTTTGCTGTGGGCGCTATATTTTTCCACCGTTTCCATAATCTCTTCTTCCCCGTCAATATTGGAAGAATCCACAATGATGAGCATGGATTCCTTGGCAGTGGGAACATATTGCAGCGCCAAAACTGCCGCAGTAATCAGCAAAGAAGCAAAAAACGCGATGACAAACAGCCCTGCCCCGCAGATAATCCCCACACTGATGGACCAGAAAAGAAAAACCAAATCCATCGGTTCTTTTACCGCTGTACGGAATCTTACAATGGACAATGCGCCCACCATCCCTAAAGATATCACCACGCTGGACTGGATGGAAAGGATAATTGCCGCCGTAATTAGAGAAAGCGCCACCAAAGAAACATTAAAGCTTTTGCTGTAAAAGGCTTTCCTTGTCATCACCCGATAAATAAAAAAGATATAAATGGCAATCAGGCAGGTAATGCCCAACGCCAAAACGGCATTTCCAATGCTCATGCTTTCCGTTGCCGACTGTACAAATGAATTTTTTAAAATATCATTAAATCCCATTTCTTCTCACTCCTCCTATATTGTATTTCCTGCATAAATAGTATTTGGAAAATGTTGCCTGCTGCAGATTTTCCATCTGCAGGCCGTTATAAATGTAATCCGGAAGGAATTCATCATATTTCACTTCCATTAAATGATAGCCGGAAGGCATCACCGGCCTGGCAAATATTTTTTTCTCAAAAAAGTCATCCACACAGTTTGAGGAACGGATATTGGTATCAAAAGTCACCCGCACGTTCCCATTTCTGCATATATAAGGCTCTCTGTCATATTCCACAATCACCTTCGGGCGGTAAAGCTCCGACTGGTATTTCAGGCAGAACTTGCGAAATACTGGCGGATAATTTTCAGGAATGTATTCTTTTTCTTCGTTCCCCGCAAGCCTTTTTTGACCCTTGGCCAGCGGTATGTTCTGTTCCGGCATCCCCTCTGCGACAGGGAGACAAATTATCCTTTCTTTAATTCCTGCAAAGTCTGCCCCTTCTAAAAAAGCTTCGCACTGCCCTCTTGTCAAAGAACAGGAATCCTTATGGGTTTTCCCGCTATCCTTCCTTTTCAGTTCCAAATGAATTTCCTTACCGCTGGCATCATAAATACGTATCCTGAATTTTTCCCTGGGGCTTGTTCCGTTTTCATTTTCGAAATAACAGGTATTCCGGTAGTCATCAAAATAAGCACTGCGAATGGTATACTTCCCCTCTTCCCCAACGTGTTCATCCAAATCCATAATATACCGGATTCTGCTGCGCAGCACAGCTATCTGCTGTGCGGACACCACATATTTCAACTCATGTCTGTATTTAAGTGCCATCGTCCGCCTCCTTTGTGCTCTCCTCCTGCCATAAACCGGTGACTATGTTTTTCTTATAAATCCCCTGTTCCATTCCCAAATCTGGAATCGCCACCTTTTCTTTCACGCCCGTTCCCGCATGGGCCAGCATGACTTCTTCCCCCTGTTTCAAATTAAAATTCACCTTCATAAAGGCGTCATCGCCTTCATAATTTTTGCATCCAATCAGGATGCTTTCCTGAGGCGCTAAAACTGTCTGTTCCAAATAATTGATATGGGAAGTTTTTTCTTTGTCCATCAAATAATATCCCCAGGTATCTACGTCCTCCCCTGATGTATTGGTCAGGATAATATAATCGTTCTTCCCTTTGGCGCTGACAGCACTCAACTCCAGCCCCGCCTCCGCCGTCTCTTCCGTATAAAGAGCCGCATACAATATTCCATCTACGAGCATGCCCGCATCTATCAGCACATCTTCTTCCGCATAGTATTCCCCATTAATTTCCCAATAAGCAAATTCTTTTCCGGCAGGGAGCACCGGCTTTAACCAGGTATCGCATCCGGTCAGATACATTCCCGTAAATTCCGGTTCCGTCACCGTAATACCATTGACCCTGGCGCCTTCCCCATCCATTAAGGATAAATAGAGCGTATAAATATCTCCCATCTGCCACTTCTGCCGCATCCCTTCCAGCATGCTTAGCGGAGCTGTTTCCGCCCATGCCCTAATGCAGTCCATCTGCATTTCCAGATAAGGTTCCCCGATTTCCGGCAAGTCCGGATTTCTGACGCTTTCTTCAATATATTCCAGCATTTCGTTTTTTCTTTCCCGGTGCATGTCTTCCAAAACGGCAGCCACATTATCTGTAGCATAAGCACCGTTCAGCAAATCGCATACACAGGATACGAAGTACTGTCTGCAGTCTTCCCGCTCCATCAAAGCGGTGAATAAAGGAGCATATCCCCTTTCCTCCAATAGGGCAAGGGTTTCAAAGCTTTGTTCCGTATTTAATGTCTCCCTTATGCTTCCTAAACCCATGGTAGTATCCACATCGTAAAGAAGATAACGGTATCTGCCGTCAAATACAGAATCTTCCTTGTATTCTTCCCCCTGGGCCGCCACATAGCGGTAAGCCTGTATATTGTTATAAGGCCAGTCCCTGTTTGCCATATAAATTTCCAGCGCAAAATACTGTAGATAATTTTCCAAGTCAATATACCCATTCAATTCCCGGCATATTTCATCATTGGTCAAATCCATCGTGCTATATTTGGCGTATAACTCATTATACTCCTCCGCACAGCGCTTTTCCGCCTCACTTCCAAGTTCAGCGTTCATATTCGTCTCGCTGCTCCCAATAACCGTCATTTCCCCTTCAAAATCACCGTATTTTTCCTCAAAATATTCCTCATCGTAAGTGGAATGCATCCAATAAAGCCCTTGATAAGTGCCATTAATATAAACGCTCACCGGGCGCACCGACTGCACATCCGGAAATGAAGTCTGCGCCGCAAGCCGCATTCCCAGTTCATCCCTGATGAACCCTTCCGAACGGTCATTTCCCGTATTCCTGATTTTCAGCGATTTATACTGCTCCATAATGCTCTGGCTTTCCGAGGAACGCATATCGGCAAAAAAAGGATACCGAAAACGATTCTGTACTTCGTCATATTCCTTCCTTGCATAAAGTTTAAAGGATTTCTGTTCCGATTGCCTTGTGAAGTTACCAGAAATGCGGATTCCCCCATCCTGAGCAATAACCCTTCTTCCATCCTCCTCAAAAACTTCTATATGAACGTTACGTTCACTTTCCCTTCCCCTCACATTATAATTGGCCGGCACATCAAAAGTCACCTCTTCCCCTGGATGTTCCGCCACCCAGTCTTCCCGCAGCTTGCCTTCCACAAAAATACCGTTCTCATAGCCATATAAATCATCGTCTTCTGCCGCCAGGCTGATGACCATCGTATCGTAACGATCCCCCACATTCTTTCCCATAATGTAAGTATTCGTCACCACATCCGATTCCAATCCATCCGCATATACCGCCCGAAAACGGTAGACACAAACGGTTTCCTCCTCTTTTGCCATAAGATGAATGGGGGCCTCATAGCGCATAGTACTTCCGCCCTCCTGTGAGCCTGGCATCGAGCCATCTGAAGTATAAAAAATATCCCCTTCCTTCCCTGTTATGGCAGTCAGGTAAATATCCTCATCATAAAATCCACTCTCTTCCGTAATCCGGAGACTTGTTTCAGATAAAGCATCCCCGCCTTTTCCATCCTTTGCTGCGCCTTGTTGGGATAAAATATCACCCTGAACTTCTGCCGCGCTTTTTTCAGATGAACTTTCTCCTGCGATGCTTTTATCAATGTCTTTCTTAACGAAGAAAAACATCGCCAATATTAAAATGATAGTCAATGAGCCTATATAAATTTTATTTTTAATTTCTAAAACTTCCCTTCTTTTGCCGCATAAAACTGCAGCATGTCCATTTTTTATCAGTACTTTTTTCCCATATGGCATTATTAATCCATACGTTTTCCATTATATTAAAATTTTTGTAGAATACCATACACATATTCTAAAAATATTATTAAAAAAACATTAAAAAATTGGAAATGTTTCCGCCTTTTAGTGAAAAAACTCTGACGCCTTCATTTCCTGTTGTTTTTCTTCCGTTTTTTTCTCTAATCTTTGCTCCTTTTTTCTTCCTTCTTTTTTCCAGACAATCCCATGATTTCTATTCCTCCGCTCAAACGATTTTATCTCCGCCGCCAGCCCCTATACAGGCCCTTTTTATAACGTTTCAGCGATTTCTGTGCCGGCCCATGATTTCCCGCCTCTTTTCATCCTTTCTCTTTTCTTTTTCTATCTGTGCGGTAATGTCAACCCAGCCGACCATCTCTTCAAAAAAGCCATGATTCAGAAAATTAACCAGCCAGAATTTTACCTGTGTTACAGTTCCCTCTTTTGCCAAAAATCTAAAGTTCCCTTTTCCCGTATTATTGCTACACCAAATAACCATTATTTCATTTTGGACGCCAGGGAACAGATCAAACGCCTGGATCCCCCATTCCAGGACCACTTTACGATATTTTTCCTCATGGACACCTTCAACGGCCAGTTCCACATCCCTGGCAGAGAAAAATCTATGTTCATCATGCCAGCTCTCTCCAAAAATAACCAGAAGCTGACGCCAATAGGTCATTCGCCCGTTCTGCCCGTCTAAAAGATGATGCCAGAAAGACTCCACATCCTCCTGCAGAGTATCTGCTTCATCCAAACAGGTGTCTGCTTCCCCAGGACACACATCTGTTCCTCTTAGACAGCTGTCTGTTTCGTCCGGACAGGCATCCTCTCCGCCCCATTGAAACTCTTCTTCCTTTTGACTGTCACCTACTTCGTCCTGCCCGGCATTTGTTTCAATACTTTCCCACCCGGAAAAATCGGGGCTGTCTGTTAACAACTGTTTCAGCCATTCTACCGCCATATCCGGCTCTGCGCTTTTCTGGTATATCCGATACCCCTCCTCCGGCATTTCAAAAAATGCTACAAGAATCATGTGATAATGATAAATACAGGCTATTTGTGTTAGCATCCCCCCCTGTTCTCCCGCAGAAAACGGCGGCAGTATCTGGAGATTAAAACTTCTGTAATCCTCGTTTTTAACAAGGATGTCCATCTGTTCCCGTAAAAGTTCGGGTGTAACCAGGGAACTCCTATTTCCCAATGTATCCGTAAGGATAAACTGGCTGGCCTGCACTTTTCCCGGATTTTTGTCGGGTATGACCAAATCCCGTACGCCATCCCATATTCCCAGCATACCAAAACCAGCCATACCAAATCCGATTAACAACCGGACAATTCCTATCCCTTCCTTCATTTCAGTAAAGCCTATAGCTGCCAGGCCAAAACCGAGAAATGCCCCATAGCCTCCCAATATAAGAGGAATCAGGCGCAGACGTTTTCTATTTTTAAGTTGCCTTTCCTTCTTCATAGTCTCCCTCCGTCAGTTGTCTTCCACTCAAGAATAATGATATAGCAAATTTGGGTGATGCTGCAAAAAATAGATGGATTAAGATAAAATTCGACAAACCGCTCTTAAGCCGCCTAAAGGGCATAAGAAAGAGGAAGAAAAAACAGTTCAAAACTGTTGCCCTTCCTCTTCTATTTCCCCAAAGCCGCTTTTTACAATACGCTTTGCCTCTTATTTATAATTGACGATCTTTCCAAAATCAGCCTTCAAAGAAGCGCCGCCTACCAGGCCGCCATCAATGTCAGGCTGTGCAAACAGTTCTGCCGCATTTCCCGCATTTACAGAACCGCCATACTGGATACGCACTGCTTCTGCTGTAGCTTCATCATAAATCTCAGCGATGCAGTCACGAACGCCCTTACATACTTCCTGAGCCTGCTCTGTGGTAGCTGTTTTTCCTGTGCCAATTGCCCAAATAGGCTCATAAGCGATAACCATACCTTTTACCTGATCGGCACTGATTCCTGTAAGGTCGGATTTGATCTGAAGTCTAATCCAGTCCATGGTAACGCCCATTTCCCTCTGCTCCAATGTTTCGCCACAGCAAAGAATCGGAATCAAGCCCGCTTCAAAAGCTTTCTTCACTTTCTTATTAAGCAGGGCATCATCCTCTTTAAAATAGTCACGTCTTTCGGAATGTCCGATAATCACATATTTAGCGCCTGCGTCTTTAATCATAGCCGCAGAAATTTCGCCTGTATAAGCACCCTTTTCTTCGAAATACATATTCTCAGCGCCTACTTCTACGTTCGTTCCCTTTACGGCCTCAACTACCGGAACGATGTCAATAGCAGGTACACAGTATACTACATCCACATCATCGGATTTTACCAGGTCTTTCAATTCATCACATAATTTCACTGCTTCGCTGGGAGTCATATTCATTTTCCAGTTGCCAGCAACAATCTTCTTTCTTGCCATTTTATAACTAAGCCCCTTTCGTTCACTTTCTCATTTTATAATATTGTTTCACTTACAATTTTTCTGTTGTAAAATCCGGCCTTGGGGAAACCTATTCTTCAAAAATGAAAACGGCTTCCTCCCAAAGGTCAGATTTTATTCCAGTTTTTATTGTATCTTATATCAGGCTGCCCTTATTTATCATCCGCCGCCATAACGCCCGGCAGTTCCTTACCTTCCAGGAATTCCAAAGATGCGCCGCCGCCTGTGGAAATATGGGACATCTTATCCGCAAATCCGAGCTGGTTTACGGCTGCCGCACTGTCGCCGCCGCCGATAATTGTAGTTGCATCGGTCTCTGCCAAAGCTTTTGCTACGGCAATCGTACCTTTTGCAAGAATCGGGTTCTCGAATACGCCCATCGGTCCATTCCATACAACGGTCTTTGCAGATTTTACTGCGTCTGCATAAAGTTCCGCGGTCTTCTCACCGATATCAAGGCCTTCCATATCAGCCGGAATCTTGTCGGCATCCACCACCGATACTTCGATTTCCGCATCGATAGGGTTCGGGAAGCCTGCGGCGATTGTGGTATCAATCGGAAGGAGCAGTTTCTTGCCAAGCTTCTCCGCTTTATCCATCATTTCTTTACAATAATCGATTTTTTCTTCATCTACCAAAGAATTGCCGATTTCATATCCTTTTGCTTTCAGGAATGTAAATGCCATGCCGCCGCCGATAATCAGCGTATCGCATTTTTCCAGAAGGTTATTGATAACATTCAATTTATCCGCAACTTTTGCACCGCCAAGGATAGCTACAAAAGGCCTTACCGGATTTTCTACTGCATTTCCAAGGAAATCTATTTCTTTCTGCATCAAATATCCAACCGCACACTCTCCGCCTTTTTCGCGTACACATTCCGTTACACCTGCTACCGATGCATGAGCCCTATGGGAAGAACCAAATGCATCACATACATATACATCTGCCAAATCAGCCAGTTCCTTGCTGAATTCCTCGCCGTTCTTTGTCTCTTCTTTACCGCGGAAACGTGTATTCTGAAGAAGGACAACATCCCCTTCCTTCATTGCCTCTACCGCTGCGGTAGCTGCTTCACCCGTTACATTGTAATCTGCCACAAAGTTAACTTCTTTCCCCAGTTTCTCGGACAGCCTTTTAGCTACCGGTGCCAGAGATTCCCCTTCGTTGGGGCCGTTTTTCACTTTGCCCAGATGGGAGCAGAGAATTACCTTGCCGCCATCCTTTAACAGTTTCTGAATAGTAGGAAGTGCTGCTACAATACGTGTTTCATCTGTAATTTCACCATTCTTCAACGGTACGTTAAAGTCACATCTTACCAGGACACGTTTTCCGTTTACGTTGATATCATCAACTGATTTCTTATTTAATCCCATGATAATCGCCTCCATATTTATATTAAAAATAGAGTAGGAAAGAGCCATTTCCCCCTACCCAGCGCACAGTCCGCAGCCGCATCTACAGCAACTGCCAAATGCAAGCCTGTGCATAAAAATGCTTCCAAGCAGTAAAGTACCCACCTGACATACCGGGAATGGACCACATCCGCCACATTCTTTACTGCCCCACATACATAAAGGTCCGGCCCATATGACCGGACCCTTATAGGTCTTAATGAAAATATTCGATTGTTTGAGAACAATCCATTTCGCTATTATGCTAACTCAGAGAAATATTTGATTGTTCGAGAACAATCCATCCCTCTATTATGCTAACTCAGAGAAATATTTGATTGTTCTTACCATCTGGCTCGTATAGGAATTCTCATTGTCATACCATGAAACTACCTGAACAAGGTTGTCTTCGCCAACCATGGTCTGTGTAGCATCAAAGATAGAACCAAAGGTGCTCCCTACGATATCAGAGGAAACGATTTCGTCTTCATTGTAGCCGAAGGACTCTGTAGCTGCTGCTTTCATAGCTGCATTGATTTCATCTTTTGTTACAGATTTTTCAACTGTTGCAACTAAGATTGTAGTAGAACCTGTCGGTGTAGGAACACGCTGAGCGGAACCGATTAATTTGCCGTTCAATTCAGGGATTACAAGGCCAATTGCCTTTGCAGCACCTGTAGAGTTAGGAACGATGTTAACAGCGCCAGCACGGCTTCTTCTTAAATCGCCTTTTCTCTGAGGTCCGTCAAGGATCATCTGATCGCCTGTGTAAGCATGGATTGTGCTCATGATACCGGATTTGATTCCAGCCAGGTCATTCAGTGCTTTTGCCATAGGAGCCAAGCAGTTTGTTGTACAGGATGCAGCGGAAATAATTGTATCTTCCGGTTTCAATGTCTCATGGTTAACATTGAAAACGATGGTAGGAAGATCATTTCCAGCAGGTGCGGAAATAACAACCTTACGAGCGCCTGCATTGATGTGAGCCTGTGCTTTATCCTTGGATGTATAGAAACCTGTACATTCGAGAACAACATCTACTTTCAAATCTCCCCAAGGAAGTTTGTTAGCATCTGCTTCTTTGTAGATTGTAATAGTCTTTCCGTCAACTGTGATAGAATCTTCGCCTGCTTCTACTGTGTCAGCTTTAGCATATTTTCCCTGTGAAGAATCATATTTCAGCAGATGTGCCAACATCTTAGGGCTTGTCAAATCGTTGATTGCTACTACTTCATACCCTTCTGCCCCAAACATCTGTCTGAAAGCAAGACGACCGATACGGCCAAAACCATTAATTGCTACTCTTACTGCCATTTTAGTTTCCTCCTAGAAAATAAATTTGTTTATATCATTTTGACAATCATTCATAAACGATTGTCAAAATTTTATCATTAGGGATATTTTACCTAATTTGTCCAAAAAATTCAAGATGAAATTCAAAAATATTTGTGCCATGCACGTTATTTTATAAAATATTTACAATTTTATAATTTTACAAACTCCGGTTTGCGGCCTGCAAATACTGCATAATATTTATACCCGCAGGATTTTAGTATATCCGCCGCCCGATCAAACCCTTCCCCTATGCGTTCGGGGCTATGGGCATCGGAGCCCACTGTTATAATTTCCCCTCCCAGTTCGCGGTAACGCTTTATAATATCGGTACAAGGGTTTAGTTCCTTCAGCTTATGGGGCAGTGCCCCGGTATTCACTTCCAGCCCTTTCCCGCTTTCCGCCAGCCGGTGCAATATTTCATCCAAAATATCTTTGTATTTGCCATAAGAATAACCCCTGTCTTTTTCCGGCCCATAACGCACCACATAATCCAAATGCCCATATACGTCAAAATCATGGAACACCTTTAAATTATCCAGAATCGACTGAAAATATTCCAGATAAGCCCTCTCTTGCGTCCGCCCCTTATAAAAGTCGGCATAGTAAGGGTCTTTTCCATTGCATACATGGGAAGAAGCAATTACAAATTCAAAATTGTACTTCCTGATATAGGCCTCCAACTCTTTGGCCAAATGGGGCTGAATCCCCAGCTCTATCCCAAAGCGCAAATGAATCCGCCCCTCATACTCTTCCTTACAACGTGCAATCCCACGGACATAAGCTGCCGTGTCCAAATCAAATAAGCCGCTCTCTTCCTCTTTCCCGTAGGGATAATCCATATCCATATGCTCCGTAAAGCACATCGTTTCCATCCCAATGGCAATCCCTCTTTCTATCATCCTTTCCATAGGTATATCCGAATCCCCTGAAAAAGAAGAATGGAGGTGATAATCCGCTAATATCGGCATATTACTTCATGACCTCCCATCTGTGCATCCATTTTCGCAAAATCGTCTTCGGTACGATGTACACTCTCTTTTTCATACAATTGTTCCGCCTCCCAGCACACAATCGTTTTCATAAAATACTACCGCCTGCCCCGGCGTCACCGCCCTCACCGGCTCCTCAAAACTACATTTTATCCTATCCTCCCCTACCTTCTCAATCACCCCATACGCGCCTTTATGCCCATACCGGATTTTCGCCATTATGCGCCTGCTTCCTTTCAGTTCCTCCATGCCCATATAGTTCACCCGGTCACAAAAAAGTTCCGCAGAAAATACATCCTCGCTTTCCCCTATCACCACTTCATTGGTATCCGGGCAGATACGAGTCACAAATACCGGATGTCCCATGGCGAGCTGCAGTCCCTTTCTCTGTCCTACGGTATAGTGGGTAATCCCTTTATGCGAGCCAAGTATTTCCCCGGAAGGGGTCACAAAATTTCCCGGCCCGGGCACCCGCTCCCCGGCTTCCCTGTCTATGAACCCTGCATAATCATTATCCGGGATAAAACAGATTTCCTGACTGTCCGGCTTCTTCGCCACAGGAAGCCCTGCCCTGTTTGCCAAATCCCGGATTTCTTCCTTCCTGTATTCGCCCACCGGCATTAAGGTATGGGCAAGCTGATACTGGGTCAGGTTATATAGGGCATAGGTCTGATCCTTTTGGTCCGTTGCGGATTTGCAAACAGCATATCTGTTGTTGGCCAGCTGCCTAATCCTTGCATAATGCCCGGTTGCAATGTAATCCGCACCAATGGCCATGCTCCTTTGCAGCAAAGACTCCCATTTTACATAACGATTGCATGCGATACAGGGGTTCGGCGTCCTTCCATGGAGATATTCTTCCACAAAGTAATCCATTACCCTTTCTTTAAATTCTTTTTTAAAATTCATCACATAATAAGGTATCTGCAAATATTGAGCCACCCTTCTGGCATCCTCAACCGCAGACAGGCCGCAGCAGCCCCCATTTTCTTCCTTCTGCAATTCCTCTTCATCCTGCCATATCTGCATCGTTATACCGATAACCTCATATCCTTGTTCTTTCAATAAATAAGCGGCCACGGAAGAATCCACGCCGCCGGACATACCCACTACTACTCTCTTTTTCATCTACTCCCATCCTTACTTCCTGCATATGTTTTCCGGCCTCAATATTTCCCAGCACTGTATGAGCCTCTCTAAAGAAAACGCCGCATTGGCCGGGCTGGTAGAAGGCAGTTTGATAATCTCAACCCCTGTTTTTTCTTTACAGAATTTGTCGTATAAGCGGCACGCCGTTGCCCCATTTCCATAAATCTTTATAATCTTGGACTTTCCCAGCAGCCCTCCCACATCATTGGGCACTACGCTTTTTATAGAACTGTCGCTGGAACCTTTGATATCGCAGGAGGAAATCACATCCCATATGGCAATGCCGTGCTTTAACAGCATGCTCTTTTTCTCTTCTATGGAAACCGGCACTTTTTCCTTTACAATAGCTGCTGTCACTTTCCAGAACCGGTTCTGGGGATGCCCATAATAAAAAGCGCTTTCCCTGGATTTTACCGAAGGAAAGGTTCCCAAAACCAGCACTCTGGATTCACCGTTATATACGGGTTCAAAAGTATGTGTCACGTGCATAATTAATATTCTTCCTTCTCATCTTCCCCTTCATGGATATCGGATTTTGGCTTTTCCAGCCCTTCTATGTTTATCCCATGCTTTTCTGCATAGTCCCACAATGCCGCATGAATAGCCTCTTCGGCCAACAAGGAGCAATGCACTTTCACCGGGGGAAGCCCATCCAAAGCCTCCATTACTGCCTTATTCGTCACCTTCATGGCATCCTGTATACTCTTCCCCTTCACCAGTTCCGTCGCCATACTGCTGGTGGCCACGGCAGCACCGCACCCAAAAGTCTTGAACTTACAGTCCTGAATGATTCCATCCTCATCAATATCCAGATAAATGCGCATAATATCGCCGCATTTCGCATTGCCTACAGTTCCTACCCCGCTGGCATTTTCAATTTCGCCTACGTTTCTTGGGTTTTCAAAATGATCCATTACCTTTTCGCTGTACATGACCTTATGCCCTTTCTATTCCAGTTCCGCAAATGCCCATCCGATACCCATTTCCCTTTCTCCGCTGCAGAAGATTTCCGGCCGCTATGCGTCCGTAAATCTTCTGGGGTATCTCCTGGGCATTTGCTGTTTTCCAGTTCCGCAAATGCCCATCCGGTACCCATTTCCCTTTCTCCGCTGCAGAAGATTTCCGGCCTCTATGCGTCCGTAAATCTTCTGGGGTATCTCCTGGGCATTTGCTGTTTTCCAGTTCCGCAAATGCCCATCCGGTACCCATTTCCTTTCTCCGCTGCAGAAAATTTCCGGCCGATATGCGTCCGTAAATTTTCAGGAACACCGTTCCTTGGGTACTTTCCTGGCATTTGCTGTTTTCCAGTTATTTATCTCTTTTTATATAATCTTCGTACAAGGGAGACATACTCCGCAGCCGTTCTACAATGCCCTTGATTGCATCTACTGTCTTATCCATTTCTTCTAATGTATTCTCCCAGTTTATGGTCAGCCTTAATGAGCCATGGGCAATCTCATGGGGAAGCCCGATGGAAAGAAGCACATGGGATGGGTCCAGGGAGCCGGAGGTGCATGCGGACCCGCTGGAGGCACAGATTCCTTTCCTGTCCAGCATTATGAGCAAAGACTCCCCCTCGATAAATCGAAAGCTGAAATTCACATTGTTGGAAAGCCGCTTCACCCTATCGCCATTTAACCTGCAATACGGAATTTCCGCCTCTATTTTCCCTATCAAATAATCCCTCAGCGCCTTTTCCGTTTCCCTTCTTTCCTCTAAATGGGCAAAAGCCAGTTGCGCCGCTTTTCCTATTCCCACAATGCCCGGCACATTTTCCGTTCCAGCCCTTCTGCCCCTCTCCTGCTGTCCGCCATGGAGAAACGAACGGATTTTAATGCCGGCACGGATATATAGGAAGCCGATTCCTTTCGGCCCCTGGAATTTATGCCCGCTGGCACTGAGCATATCGATATTCATTTCATCCACATCAATAGGCAAATGGCCATAAGCCTGCACGGCATCGGTGTGGAACAGCACATCATATTCCCTTGCTATTTGGCCGATTTCTTTTATAGGCTGAATTGTTCCTATTTCATTATTGGCAAACATAATGGAAATCAATATGGTATCCTGGCGGATGGCCGCTTTTAATTCTTCCAGTTTGAGAATACCATTTTCATCCACATCAATATACGTAATTTCATACCCTCGTTTCTCCAGATATTCACAGGTATGGAGGATGGCATGGTGTTCTATTTTTGAAGTAATAATGTGCCTTCCCCTGGAAGCATAAGCCTCCGCAGTAGCCACAAGCGCCCAGTTATCGGCCTCCGAACCGCCTCCGGTAAAATAAATCTCGTTGTTTTTTGCCCCTATGGTGGATGCAATATATTCCCTGGACTCCATCACCGCCTTTTTGGCTGCCGAGCCAAGGGAGTAAATACTGCTTGGATTTCCATAGCTTTCCGTAAAATAGGGAAGCATCGCTTCCACAACTTCCGGCGCGGTCTTCGTCGTAGCCGCATTATCTAAATAAATATAATCATTCATCCCTGTACTCATCCCTTTCTTTTTTAATTCCTAGTAAACTACTACGAATTAAGTGTTTTCACTATACCACTCCCACCTTGTTCTGTCAATAAAGCGGGTGGCATATATTTATAAACAAATCCAGCTTTCAGGTTATAGATGAAGAAAACAAACCCTCTTATCACAGGCACGATTATCCTTACCGTCACCGGCTTTGCCAGCCGATTTATCGGTTTTTTCTACCGTATTTTTTTATCCCGCGTTTTTGGAGCGGAAGGCATGGGGCTTTATCAGCTCACGGCGCCCGTGCTCGCCCTTACCTTTTCCATTACCGTATCCGGCATGCAGACGGCCATATCCAAATTTGTAGCCAGCGAGGCATCTACGAAGGATTACCGTTCCTCCTTCCACACGCTGTTTACCGGCTTTGGCATTTCCATGCTGCTTTCGGCGGCCTGTACGGCGTATATCTATATTTTTTCCGATATGATTGCCGCAAACCTACTGTTCGAACCCAGAACCGCGCCGCTTTTGCGCATTATAGCCCTCTCCATACCAATGGCCACGGTCCATTCCTGCATCAACGGCTATTTTTACGGGATACGAAAAACCGCCGTTCCCTCCATGACCCAGCTGGCGGAACAGGTCATAAGGGTGGGAAGCGTTTACCTTATCTACATCCTATACAGGGCAAAAGGCTATAGCCCTACCATTAATTTTGCCGTTGTAGGCCTTGTCATCGGCGAAGGGGCATCTATGCTCGTATCCCTTGGCGCTATCTATCATCGTTTTTACTCGGTAAGCGCCTCTAAAGATATTATTTCCCAAGTAAGGCAGCCCATTCATGCCTTTCGGGGCAGCGCCAGGAATCTCCTATCTTTAGCGGTACCGCTCTCCCTAAACCGCACCCTGATTAACTTTTTACAAAGCATAGAAGCTATCTACATCCCCCAATGCCTGCAGCGTTACGGCTATGATAATGCAAAGGCACTCGGCGTTTACGGTGTGCTTACAGGGATGGCCCTGCCCCTGATTCTTTTTCCCTCCGCCATTACCAATTCCATTTCCGTCCTCCTCCTGCCCATCGTATCGGAAGCGGAATCTAACGGCAACCATCAGGCCATCCGCAAGGCCGTAAGAAAGTCCATTCGTTACTGTCTGCTTCTGGGCTCTCTTTGCACCGCCCTTTTCCTTGCCTTCGGACGGATGGCCGGCCAGCTATTATATCATAGTTCCCTGGCCGGAAGCTTTATCATTACCCTTAGCTTTATCTGTCCTTTTATGTATATTGCCAGTACACTAAACAGCATTTTAAATGGTTTGGGGAAAACGGGGTATACCTTCGCATTCAGTATGGTTAGTTTACTGTTTCGGCTCTGTTTTGTTTTCTGGGCAATACCGGTTTTCGGCATACAGGGATACCTTTGGGGCTTATTAGCCAGCCAGCTGATGCAGACCGGGTTTTGTGTGTTAGCGGTGAGAAGGTATTGGCGTTAGCGGTCGGCTTTTTTCCGGGAAAGGTGGGAAATCCCTCTCAAGGCAGCGTATGATATTGCCGAGAGGACCACGAAAAAGCCAGCCGTTATGGCAGCCAATTGCGGCAAAGTTATTCTTTTTGCCAGTATCAGATAAAATAAGAGACTGCATATTCCTGTACATATAATACTAATAATAAAGTCTCCTTGGGGAGTGCTTTTTATTATCCCTCCGTTCCAGCAACCGCTTTTTATAGAAGAAAAAATGTATATAATGCCTCCGGTAACGAGTATAACTGTTTCTCCGATGACCAAAGACAAGTTTCCGGTTATCAGCATTTGCATGAGAATCGCTGCTGCACATGTCAGAAACATAATATTAAATGAGATACTTCCGGCCTTTGCAGCTCTTTGCTTTTCCAATTCATTATAATCGGCTACTTTTAACAATGTTTCTTTTAATTCACTATCCATATCCCCGCTTTTCCTTTCTCCGTTCAAAATTTCTTTCATTTCCACTTGATAATATTCGGATATTTGTATTAGAATACTAAGGTCAGGCAGATTCTTGCCCGTTTCCCATCTCGAAACTGTCCTCCCAGAGACCCCTAAAACCTCCGCCAGCTGTTCCTGCGTAATTCCTTTTCCGTTTCGTAACTGCTTTAAAAATGCTCCTATTTCTTTTGGATTCATATTTCACCTCCTCATCCCCTTTCCAATAACTTTGGCCGAATATTCTCACAGCCTATCCCTTCACCGCCTTCATCTACAGTTTATCCCTTCCCGCTGCAAACCAACAGGACACAAAACGAGAAATGTCCAATTATTACAAAACCGGCGCATTAGACATAGCTGTCTACTATTCGGATTCCCACTTGCACACCATCCTCCAATATATTATAATTACTTTTGTTGTCAAAAAAAAGATAAAAGCTATACATCACAGGAGGTAACAGACATGTCTTTTGAATTCATAAAAAGACTTCCCACACCGGACGAAATCCGTAAGGAATATCCGCTGCCGGAAGAACTGACCAGGCTTAGGGAAAGGCGCAATGAAGAAATCAGGGATGTGCTCACAGGCAAAAGCGATAAATTCCTTGTGATTATCGGCCCATGTTCCGCCGATAATGAAGAGGCCGTATGCGACTACGTCACCCGCCTTGCCAAGGTAAACGAAAAGGTAAAGGACAAGCTTGTCCTCATCCCCAGAATTTATACAAATAAACCCCGGACCACCGGGGAAGGTTATAAAGGTATTATCCATCAGCCGGACCCGGAAAAGAAACCCGATTTCCTTGCCGGCCTCATTGCTATGCGGAAAATGCAAATCCGGGCCATTGCCGAATCTGGCCTGACGGCGGCGGATGAAATGCTTTACCCTGAAAACTGGCGCTATGTTTCCGATATTCTTTCTTACGTAGCCATCGGTGCACGCTCCGTGGAGGACCAGCAGCACAGGCTGACGGTCAGCGGCTTCGATGTGGCCGCCGGTATGAAAAACCCCACCAGCGGGGATTTTTCCATTATGCTCAACTCCGTTTATGCCGCCCAGCATCCCCACTCCTTTATTTACCGCGGCTGGGAAGTTCAGACTTCCGGGAACGATTTAACCCACACTATCTTAAGAGGTTCCGTAAACAAATACGGCAGAAGCCTTCCTAACTATCACTATGAGGACTTAAATACCCTTATTTCTTTATACAATGAAAGAAACCTGAAGAATCCTGCTTGCATCATTGATGCCAACCATAATAACTCCGACAAGCAGTTCAGGCAGCAAGTAAGAATTGTGAAAGAAGTAATGCACAGCAGGAAGCTGAACCATGATATCCGCCAGATGGTAAAAGGCGTTATGGTCGAAAGCTATATTGAAGAAGGCTGCCAAAAAATAGGCGATGGCATTTACGGCAAGTCCATTACCGACCCTTGCCTCGGATGGGAGGATTCGGAGCGATTAATTTATGACATTGCGGAATATGAATAATTCTAAAAGATTTTTATGAAAAAAGAAATTAGCATCGGGTTAATATAGCTTTCCACTATGCTGCCGGCAATCGCAATCCCGGCAATGATTAGTAACTGTACCGCCTTCCTTAGAATATACTGCTTTTTGGTGCTATACTTCATGTCATATGCTTTTTCCGGATGGTATAATGCTGTGCTCAGCTTATAGCACCAGTCCATAAGCATAATGCATGCCGGTACCAAAAGCAGGTATTGAGGCAAAGTTCCTGCCAATATAAAAGCAATTCCTTTTATCCCATAGCGGATAGATGCTACCGAAAGCAGAATCCCAGCCATAGCCCCCGTCCATACTGCAAACATGGATACCACATAAATTCCTATGTATGTAGTTGCAAGCACTCCTAAAATAACCACAATACCTATGCGTTCCTTTACCACATATAGAAAAAAAGCCCCTCTGTCCACTTCCAGATATTGCAGGCGGTTTAAAGATGCAGCATTCAGAAGTTCCATATTCTGCAAAAACAGATTTCTCCATATATTGATAATAAAAACTCCCGCCAAAAAACCTCCCAAATACAAATACAGCCAGCTCATATGCCGGCTGTCTGTTTTATTCATACGATACATTCTCTTCCCCGGCGTCCTGTTATTTATATAATATATGTACGCCGCCGGGAATACATACATAGTATCCTTTTTTCGTGCAAGAAGCCAAACCACCATTTGCCCGGATTCCATAACGGAAAAGCCATGGGCTAAACTTTTGCCCCTATTTACTTTCTGCAATACTTATCCTTATAGGACATAATAGCGGATATCGTCTTGGAATCTTCTATCTTCCCTTCCAATATCATCCGGCTTAGTTCCTCCACCGAATAAGCTTCTACATTGATAAACTCATCCTCATCCAAATGCTGATGGGACTTTATCAAATTCTTTGCCACATAAATATCAATTTTTTCATTGCAGAATGCTACAGTAGTCCGAATAGTTATCAGCCATTCCAGATCATCGGAACGGTATCCGGTCTCTTCTTCCAATTCCCTACCCGCCGCATCCCTTGTAGGTTCATCGGCACCGTTCAGCCCGCCTGCAGGTATCTCCAGAGTATATCTGTCCAGCGCATTACGGTACTGCCGTACCATCAGCAGTTTCCCGTCTTCGCGTACAGGAAGAACTGCGGCAGCCCCCTTATGGCCGATAAAATCCCACTCCACCACGTTCCCATTAGGAACTTCAATGGTATCTTTATAAAAATCCACAATCGTTCCATGATACATCAATTCTCTATTCAGCCGTCTGAATTCTTCTGCCATATTCCCTCCCTATTTCTGTACTGCATCCCTTACGAACACCAAATTTGCAGATGCTGCACAGACACAGACAATCTGTTCCGGTTTTCATTGTATTATTGCAACAATCCAGCCCAGGACTTTCAAAAAAGTCCGTACAAATCATCAGCAGGCGCTTAACAGCTTCTCCACACTTACTAGCTTCACACACAATACGAATAAGTCTGCTGCTGCCGCCAATTCCTCAGGAGTAGGGAATGTGGGGGCTAAACGGATATTGCTGTCCTTCGGGTCTATTCCATAGGGGAATGTTGCCCCCGCACCGGTCAAAACAACACCTGCCTCTTTACATTTTGCCACAATCTCTTTTGCACAACCTTCCATCGCTTCAAAAGAGATGAAATATCCGCCTTTCGGCTCTGTCCATTTCGCAATGCCAAGCCCACCCAGTTCCTCGTTCAGCACTTTTAATACCGCTTCAAACTTAGGGCGTAAAATTTGGGCATGCCTTCTCATATGCTCTTTCAATCCATCCAAATCCTTGAAAAACCTTACATGGCGCAGCATGTTGAGTTTGTCATAGCCAATGGTCTGAATAGTCATGGATTTTAAAATCTCATCCACATTTGCTTTGGAAGCCGCAACTGCCGCTACCCCGCCTCCCGGAAAACTTACCTTCGATGTGGAAACAAACTCATATACTATATCCGGATTGCCTGCTTTTTCGCACTCCGATAGAATATCCAGAATCTCATCCTGTTCTTCTTCATATAAATGATGGATGGCATAGGCATTATCCCAAAATATCCTGAAATCCTTTGCTGCAGGCTTTAGGGCCGCAAATCTTCTAACTGTTTCATCCGAATAAGAAAAACCCTGCGGGTTGGAATATTTAGGCACACACCAAATCCCCTTAATTGTATCATCTTTGCCAACCAATTCCTCTACTAAATCCATATCCGGCCCCTGTTCTGTCATAGGAACCGTTATCATCTCTATTCCAAAGTGTTCCGTAATCTTAAAGTGCCTGTCATAACCAGGTGCCGGACACAAAAATTTCACTTTATCCAGCTTACACCAAGGGGTGCTCCCTAAAACACCATGCGACATGCAGCGCGAAACTGCATCATACATAATTGCCAGGCTGGAATTCCCGCATACAATAACGCTGTCCGCACTGGCGGCTCCCATCATCGCTGCCATCAACTGCTTCGCTTCGGGAATACCATCCAAAAGGCCGTAATTCCTGCAGTCAATACCTGCTTCCGTCTGGTACTCCGCTATGGATCCAAGCACATCCATGATTCCCATTTCCATATCCATCTGGGATATGGACGGTTTCCCCCTGGACATATCCAGCTTCAGCCCCTTTCCTTTTGCCTCTTCATATTCCTTCACCAATTGAGTATGCAACTGCAGCAACTCATCCTTACTTAACGTTCCATATGCTTTCATTTACATCATGCTCCTTTTGACAAATATGTTGTGGATAATCGTATACAATCATACACTTCGTATATTCTACTACATGCCTTCTAATAGCACAAGAACTTTTTTTATTTTCTTTTAAAAAATCGAGTAGGGAAGATTTTCTCCCTACCTGTGCGCCGGGCGTCCGTCAGCTTGCTGACACATTTCATTTGGACGCCCGTGTGCATAAATAAAGGCAGCAAGCACTGCCTACTTTTTCAGCTTTGCTTACTGCCTGTCTTTCAGAGGATTAATCTGCTATTTTGCATAATCAACCACTCGTGACTCTCTGATAACATTTACTTTTATTTGGCCTGGATATTCCAATTCAGCTTCAATTTGTTTTGAAATATCTCTGGCCAGCAATACCATATCTGCATCAGTAATCTGTTCTGGAACTACCATTACGCGAATCTCTCTACCCGCCTGTATCGCAAAAGATTTGTCAACACCTTTAAAATTATTTGTAATATCTTCTAATTGTTTTAATCTGCTTGTATATGTCTCTAATGTTTCCCTTCTTGCCCCTGGCCTTGCTGCCGAAATAGTATCTGCTGCCTGTACAAGACATGCAATTAAAGAATGTGCCTCCACATCTCCGTGATGGGATTCTACTGCATTGATTACAGTTGCAGATTCTTTATATTTCCTGCACAGTTCAACCCCAAGTTGGATATGTGAGCCTTCCATTTCATGGTCTACGGCTTTGCCCACGTCATGAAGCAGCCCTGCCCTTTTTGCCAGCCTTACATCCAGCCCCATTTCCGCTGCCAGAAGCCCTGCCAGCTGAGCCACCTCGATAGAATGCTTTAATGCATTCTGTCCGTAGCTGGTCCTAAACTTCATCTTACCAAGTAACTTCACAAGTTCCGGGTGAATGCCGTGTACACCAACTTCTAATGTAGCAGCTTCCCCTTCTTCCTTTATCATTACTTCCACTTCTCTTTGCGCCTTTTCCACCATTTCTTCAATTCTCGCCGGATGGATACGCCCATCTACGATAAGTTTTTCCAGCGCAATTCTGGCAACTTCACGCCGAATCGGGTCAAAACCGGATAAGATGACAGCTTCCGGCGTGTCATCAATGATAAGATCCACACCGGTCATTGTCTCAAGAGTTCTGATGTTTCTTCCCTCCCTGCCGATAATCCTGCCTTTCATCTCATCATTGGGAAGCTGTACCACAGATATCGTTGTCTCGGATACGTGATCCGCAGCACATTTCTGTATTGCAGTCACCACATATTCCTTCGCCTTCTTATCTGCTTCCTCTTTCGCCCTGCTTTCCATTTCCTTAATCATTACAGCAGATTCATGTTTTACTTCATCTTCAACAATTTTTAACAAATAATCTTTTGCTTGTTCGGAGGTTAATCCTGAGATTCGCTCCAGTTCCTGTAATCTCTGTTCATTGAGTTTCGCAACTTCGTCCCGCAGCTTTGTGAGATTTTCTTCTTTTGAAGCTAAACTCGCTTCCTTTTTCTCAATCGCTTCTGCTTTCTTATCGATGTTTTCTTCCTTCTGCTGGATTCTGCGCTCATAGCGCTGTGCTTCAGCCCTCCGCTCTTTGATCTCCTTGTCCAATTCGTTCTTTGTACGAATAGACTCCTCTTTGACCTCAAGTAAGGATTCCCGCTTCTTTGTCTCAGCAGTTTTCAGTGCTTCATCAATAATCTCCCTTGCCTTATCCTCTGCGTTTCCGATTTTGGACTCTACCACTTTCTTGCGATAGGTCGATGCTACGGCTGCAGATATTGGTATCGAGAAAACCAAGGTTACGATTACCGCTATTACAACATCCATGTACAGGAGCACCTCCTTATTTAGTTTTCATTGTACTATTATCTATTATAGAATGTAATACAAGCGATTTTACAACAGTTAAATTTTAAACTTAAATTGAACTTATGTCAAGAGAAAGTACGTTTCTTATTATATCCATATCGAATCCTTTTCTGTATAAAAACGCTGATATCTTCTGTTTTTCCTTGTTTGTAGCCGTTTCCGGGTCATAATTTTTTTTCTCAAGAATTTTTTTAGCCATAGAAAATTCATCGGGAACTTCCCCCTCCTCCTGCATGCCATCCAATATTTCCCCGATAAGTTTTCTGTCAATCCCTTTTCTATATAAATCCAGTTCCATCCGTTTCCGGTTTTTATTTTCCATATGATATGCGATATAATCCTCCGCATACTTCCTGTCATCAATATATCCATATGATTTTACATAGCCTATCGCCACATCGATCAACTTTTCCGTGTATTCCCCCTGCAAAAGCTTGTCTCTAAGCTGTTTTTCCGTATAAGCCCGTGCCTTTAACAAGTTCATGCATCTAAGCTTTGCCCTTTTAGGCAGCACTTTTTCAACGATTTCCGAATATGCCTCATCGCATATTTCTTCCCCTTCTTTTACCTTATATAGACGCAGTTCGCCTTTGTATAATACAAAGGCGAACTCATTATCTATAAAAACCCTTACTTTTTTATTATTTATTTCCTCAATTTTTGTTACCATCATCCCATGCGCACCCACTTCTTATAAATCTCTGCTTTACTTATTTGCCTTTTCCGTTTTCGAAGTCTTCTTCTTTTCCGTGGAAACCGATGCCGGGGCTGTCTCTGTTTCTTCCGTTCCTTTTTCCAAACCAAAGTGGTTTCTTACCTTATGCTCCACTTCATTACATATTTCTGGATTATCCCGAAGATACTGCTTCGCATTTTCTCTTCCCTGCCCGATTTTATTTCCTTCATAAGCATACCATGCGCCGCTTTTATTAATAATTCCATTTTCAGCTGCCAAATCCAGGATATCACCCACTGCGGAGATTCCTTCCCCAAACATAATATCGAACTCTGCCTCCTTAAACGGAGGGGCAACCTTATTCTTCACCACCTTAACCCGGGTTCTGTTGCCAATCACTTCCCCGCTCTGCTTCAACGACTCTATCCTTCTCACATCCAGACGCACGGAAGAATAAAACTTAAGTGCACGCCCTCCGGTAGTAGTTTCCGGGTTTCCAAACATCACCCCTACTTTTTCACGAAGCTGGTTAATAAATACTACTGTACAGTTGGACTTGCTGATAATGGCCGTAAGCTTACGAAGTGCCTGCGACATCAGACGCGCATGAAGGCCTACATGGCTATCACCCATATCCCCGTCAATTTCCGCTTTCGGAACAAGGGCGGCCACCGAATCCACCACCACGATGTCGATTGCCCCGGAACGCACCATTGTCTCCGTAATCTCCAAAGCCTGTTCCCCATTATCCGGCTGGGATATGTATAAATTGTCCACATCCACCCCTATGTTCTTCGCATATACCGGATCAAGCGCATGCTCTGCATCAATAAATCCTGCAATACCTCCCCTTTTCTGCACCTCCGCAATCATATGCAGCGTAACGGTTGTCTTACCACTAGACTCCGGTCCATAAATCTCGACAATTCTTCCTTTCGGAATTCCACCCAGTCCAAGGGCCAAATCCAGGCTCAGCGAACCTGTAGGTATTGTCTCCACATTCATCTGGGCACTGGGATCTCCCAATTTCATAACGGCGCCCTTTCCATACTGCTTCTCTATCTGTACCAACGCCGCATCCAATGCTTTTAACTTTTCTTCTCTTTCCATGTTCAATTCTCCTATTCTTTTATCATCCTAAACTATGGCAGCCATCCTTTGGATATCTTCGCTCCTATAAGAATCCAACTGCCACACACTTATACAAAGTCCGAGAACATTTGTTCTTTCTTATATTAAAACAAATGTTCGGCTCTGTCAACTGTTTTCTATAAAAACAATATTATCACATTATAAGTCCTATAAACATCCCTCGCATATTTATTTAACCACTTTTATGAAAATCTGGCGATATGCCTAAATAGAATATAGATACCATTTCCCTACGAATATTACCTTTTTACTATACCATACCCACAGAAAAATAACAAGCGCACAATCAAATTTCATCCTATTAACGTAACAGTTCAGCCTTTCGGCTGAACTGTTACTATTAACCGTTAACGAAAGACGCAGCAGTTTGGGCAGGCCGGCGACTGTCCATAACTCGCGCCGGCAGCTACACCGCCCTTAAAAATTAATTTTCCCAGTCATGCCTGGCGTGAATTCAGGGATTGATATGCCCTCAATACCTCTGCAAAAATTTCTCATAGTCCTTATATGTAACCGTCACATAATATTCACCCATATTCAGTCCAATTTCCATACCCATAGGCGTGTAGAACATAATGGAGGTTCCTTCCTCTGAAAGGTAAGAAGCGATTTCCTGGTCGGACATATACTCCAAATCTTCCACCATTCCATTCTGCTGTTTGCATCTTTTTCTAAAATCAACAGCAAACTCATCATCTATTTTCATAATGCTCTTATTGTCCAGAACTACCCCATTTTCCACATCTATATTCAAACAATACAGTCCATAATCCGTCCAGTAGTCCGTATATACCATCTCGGCGAAGACTACACTCATCACTTCATCATCCATATATGTCACATAGCCTTCGGAATATACCATAAAGCTTTCGTCCGGCATCATGTATTTGGAATATTCTTCATAATATTTTTCGAAGTATTCCGCTTCATCATCAATTATATCATTAATTGCATCTAAATTAGGGATAGTTCCCAAAATCACAGGATAATCCACTGCAATCATTACACTATCATTATTTCCTTCATATTCATAGTTCTCCCATGCTATGGAATAGTCCAAATCCTCCCTGATAGCGTCCGTAACTTCGCCATAATAATCCCCCTCATCATACGGCTCTGGATTGTCTCCATACCACCCGCCATCGTCTCCCCAGGATGGCTTCTGCCCTTCATAATAATAGTTCCCCGCACCTTCCGTTGCCCCACCGGGCTGTATCCCCTGATAGGAAGAAATCTTTACCAGACACAATATGACTGCTAAAAAAGCAACTGTGAGGGCTGCCATTGCCACAATGACCATAATAACCACTGCCACAATGGTCATAATAACCACTGCTGAATGCCCCCGCCTTCCCCTGTTTGGGCAATTTGTGCAGTTGTGAGACCCACGCCCTCCACCATTATTGCAGTTGTATTGGGCCGGAATTCCGGATTCTTTCCCATATCCATTCCTTTTCCAATATGCTGCCTGATAACTCTCATACCCTTGGGAAGCCCTGTTCCCTTGATACTCTCCGCATCCCTGATAACCGCCAGGCTCCTTAGGCTTTGCATACCCTTTGTATGCCCCAGCCTTCTGACTCCCAGTATAACCTTGATAACCTCCGGTCTCCTGATGCCCCGTATAGCCCTGGTAAATTCCGGACTCCGGACTCCCTGCATAGCCCTGGTAAATTCCGGACTCCGGACTCCCTGCATAGCCCTGCGAATCCCCGGTTTCCTGATACCTTCCAGTCTCCGGATGTCCCTGCCCGGATATCTGGTAAGCTTCCTGCTCCTTAGTTCCAAGCTGTGTAAAATTCTGCCGTTCTTCCCATGATTTCTCCTGTCCTCCCATGGAATCCGGCCCTTTAAAAGCTATCTTCTCCTGATTTTTCTGCGGGAGAGTAGCATAATTAAAGAAATACCCTCCATCCGATTCCGTGCCCTGTTCCTGCTTTTTTACTTCCAATACCGACCCGCTGAAAATTCCACCTGCAAATTTTATCTCATCATCCAGACCCGGCCTATCCATAGCAATACCCCTCTCTTTCCCCCAAGCATATTTCTGACCTGCAAGGTATCTATTTCCTGTCAAACACTATCTCGCTATAATACTCCAATATGCATTGGCGCATGAGTATCAGTGCGGAAGAAACTGTTGTTTCCCGTATTTTCGCCCGATTCCCCTTAAAGTTATATTTCCTTACCTTCACTTTTCCGCATACACTGCATGCAATATATACAAGGCCTACCGGTTTTTCATCCGTTCCCCCGTCCGGCCCTGCAATTCCGGTCACTGATACTGTTACCTCCGCTTTCGAAATTGCCGCGGCCCCTTTAGCCATTTCTTTGGCAACTTCCTCGCTGACTGCCCCTTTTTTCTCCAACAGCCCTTTTTTTATTCCCAATATCCTTCTTTTCGCTTTATTTGAATAGGTAATATAACCGGATTTGTAAACATCGGACACTCCCGGAACATTAATCAGCCTGGCCGCCAGCATCCCTCCGGTACATGATTCCACTGTACTGACAGACAGTTTGTTGGCAGCAAGCAAATCCACCACCGCTTTCTCCAGCGTAATATCCGTATTTGTTGTATAAACATAAGGGCCAAAACGGTTCTTCAATTCCTTTACCACCGGTTTTACCAGTTTCCTGGCTTCTTTTTCATCCGCCGCCTTTGCCGTCACGCGCAGATGAACCTCACAATTTTTCGCATAAGTTGCGATAGTCGGGTTCGTCTGCTTATCAATCATATCCTTTATCATAGTTTCCGCTTTGCTTTCCCCAATGCCGCATATTTTCACGGTCTGAGAAAAAATCACCCCTAATCCGCTCCCTGAAAGGTATGGTATCATGCTGTTTTCGAACATAGGAATCATTTCATTGGGAGGCCCCGGCAGGAGAAGCACCCTTTTTTCCCCATCCTCTATAATCACACCCGGTGCCGTACCATTTTCATTGTCCACAACAATAGCATCTTCCGGCATCATCGCCTGCTTCCAGTTATTTTCTGTCAATTCCAAATTACGGCTTACAAAGTATTCCGCAATCCTTCTTTTGGATGGTTCATGCATAAAAAGTTTCCTGCCAAGCACCTTTGCAGCTACTTCCTTTGTCAGGTCATCTTCCGTAGGCCCCAGCCCGCCGGACAAAATCACGATATCTGAACGATCCAGCGCTGTTTTTAAAACCATAGACAATCTTTCTTCATTATCCCCCACCACGCTCTGGAAAAAACAGGACAGCCCTAAATCCGCGCATTTCTCCGACAGATAAGCGGCATTGGTATTTACGATGTTCCCAAGCAAAAGTTCAGTTCCAACCGAAATTAATTCTACTGTCATAATCGTCCTCTCATCCTTTTTGTTCTTGCTTTGCAGCTGTTTGAATATTCTCCAATCCTTTATTTTGTCTCTTTCATGACCTCTTTATTTTTCAACAGGTAATCCATCAGCGAAATTACTGTCAACAGCAATGCAATCCACATAACGATATCCGTGAATAAATGCAGCGGCTCCAAATTAGCAATCATTAAACAAATCATAATCATCTGGAAAGTAGTTTTAAATTTCCCCCAATAGCTCGCCGCAATCACTACGCCATTATCCGATGCAATCAGCCGGAATCCGCTGATAATAAACTCCCTCGCAATAATCACAATAACCATCCAGGAAGGAATCCTCCCCAACTCCACAAGACAAATCAGAGCGGAGCAGACCAACAGCTTATCCGCCAGCGGGTCCATAAATTTGCCGAAATTCGTCACCAGGTTATATTTTCTGGCAATATGCCCATCCAGTAAATCCGTCAGGCTGGCCACAATAAATAAGGCCAAGGCAATCCATTTATCCTCTGGCCCTATGATAGGCACCAGCATAAACAAAACAAAAAACGGAATCATAATTACTCTCAAAATCGTCAATTTATTCGGTAGATTCATCACACAACTCTCCTATCAAATCATATTCATAAGACCCGGTAATCCGGACATCTACAAACTCCCCGGTAATCAGCTGTCTGTCCGTACTGATAAAAAGATAGCCATCTACGTTGGGGGCATCCTTATAAGTCCTGGCCACATAAGCATCTTCGTCTGCCACCTTGCCTTCTATCATTGCCGTCAGCTTTCTCCCTACCATTCTTTCGGCCGCTTCATAGGCGATTTCCTGCTGCAGTTCCATTACAGCATTTCTTCTTTCCTCTTTTATATCTTCTTCCAGCTGGTCAGGCATTGCTGCTGCAGGCGTATCTTCTTCCATAGAATATGTAAATACCCCAAGGCGGTCGAATTCCATTTCATCCACAAAGTCCATCAGATTCTCAAAGTCTTCTTCCGTCTCCCCGGGGAATCCCGTGATTAGCGTTGTCCGCAGACAGATATCGGGGATATTCTCCCTTAGCTTTTCCACAATCCTACGGATTTCACCGCTGTCCGTGCGCCTTCCCATCCGTTTCAGTATCCTGTCGGAGCCATGCTGCACCGGTATATCCAGATAATGGCAGATTTTGCTTTCTTTCTTCATAACTTGAATCAATTCATCCGTAATCTCCTCCGGATAGCAGTATAGAATCCGAATCCAACGTAGCTTTTTGATGCCGCACAGCCTTTCGAGAAGGGCTGGCAGCATTTTCTCCCCATACAAATCCTTGCCGTACAGGGTAGTTTCCTGCGCTACCAGAATCAACTCTTTTGCACCTTCCTGCACTAAGGCTTCGGCTTCCGCCACCAGTTCCTCCATCGGAATGCTTCTATAAGGCCCCCTCACTTTTGGGATAACACAATAAGTACAATTTTTATCGCACCCTTCCGCAATCTTTAAATATGCAAAATGGCCGCCGGTAGTCATTATCCTTTTCCGGTTGCCTGCCGGCTTCCTGTCCAAAGGTTCAAAATATTTTCCTGCATCTGCCGTGTTTGCATTTAAAGCATCCTCTATGGCCGATGCTATTTTATCGATGGCCGCAGTGCCGATGATGGCATCCACCTCCTCGATTTCCTTCTGTATTTCCTCCTGATAGCGCTGTGCCAGGCATCCGGTTACAATGAGCGTTTTTATCTGCCCTGCCTTTTTTAATTCGGCTATTTCCAAAATGGTATTGATGCTTTCCTCTTTCGCATCGTTAATAAAGCAACAAGTATTTATCACCGCAATATCTGCTTGCGTTTCATCATCGGTAAAAGTATACCCCTCCTTCGCCAGAAGTCCCAGCATCACCTCCGAATCCACCAGGTTCTTGTCACATCCCAAGGATACCAATAATATTTTCATTCCTTCTATTGCCCTTCCTCCTGCTTTTCATCCAAGAAAAGAATATGCCCGCAAATCATACGGGCACATGAAGCCTCAACAGTCTTCAGGCTGCCCTTCCGCTGTTGCTTCTGTATTTGTTTCTGTCACTTCTTCTGTTCCTTTTTCTTCACTTACTTCCGCTGCCGTCTCTCCTTCTGTTTCTGTTGTTGCTTCCGCGGCCTTTTCCGCCTTCAATTTTTCTTCTTCTGCAGCCTTTTCTGCCTTTATCCTATTTTCTTCCGCTTTCTTTGCGGCCTCTTCCTCACTTAAAATCTTTATCATTCCCTGATTCAGTTCCTCCACTGCAACCGACAGCGGCTTTTTGCCTCTTGAATCCACCATCGGATCTTCCCCTGAGATAATCTGCCTTGCCCTTTTTGATGTAGCCATTACTATAGAATATCTGCTGTTTACTACCGGCGCTTCCCCCGGTTCAACCTCACTGTTTACTACCTTCATTAAATCTGAATACGATGGATGTAACATTATTTTTCTCCTTTCACCAGAACATTCAGTTCCTGTCGCATATTTTCTATAAATTCTTCATTCCTGCCTACGGATCTATGTGCCGTACGGATAATAGAATGGAGTTCCTGCGTACACACTTCCAAATCATCATTAATCACAATATAATCATAATTCTCAATTCCCTGTGCCTCAACGACAGCGCGGCACAGCCGCTTTGCCACCACGTCGGCGGATTCCGTTCCCCTTCCTGTCAGCCGGTTTTCCAATTCCTTTGCGGAAGGGGGCATAACAAAGAGCAACAGCGCCTCCGGAAATTTTTCCTTTACTTTTAAGGCCCCCTGTATTTCTATTTCCAGCAATACATCCTTCCCCATTGCCATCTGGCTCTCCACATATTCCCTGGGGGTACCATAATAGTTATCGCAATAGCAGGCATATTCCACTAATCCGTCCTGCTGTACTTTTTCTTCAAATATTTCTTTCGATACAAAGAAATACTCTCTTCCATTCTCTTCCCCTTCCCTGGGAAGCCGTGTAGTCATTGAAATAGACAATGCATAATTATCATATTGATTAAGCAGGTTTTTCATCAGGGTGCCCTTCCCTGCTCCCGAAAACCCTGAAACAACTGCTAAAACACCTCTACGCTTCATTTATCTCTCCGCTTTCTGCCTGTGCCCTGTTTGCAATGGTTTCCGGCAAAAGAGCCGACAGCACTAACTGCCTGTTCTCCATAACCAGCACCGACTTTGTCTTCCTTCCCTGCGTGGCATCTATAGCCATCCCTGACTCCTTGGCATGCTGCACCATCCTTTTTACCGGCGCCGAATCGGGGCTGACAATAGCCACTATTTTTTCCGTATTTATAATATTTCCAAAACCTATATGGAGCAATGTATTCATTGGATACCTTTCCGCCTTATCTTTAAAAGATATTTATCCTGCCGCTATTCAATATTCTGTATCTGTTCGCGCACTTTTTCAATTTCCGTTTTCAATTCAATCGCACGGTTGGAAATTTCCAGATTATTTGTTTTGGAAAGAATCGTATTCGCTTCCCTGTTCATCTCCTGTGCAATAAAATCCAATTTTCTCCCAATGCTTCCGCCTTCTACCAGCGTCTGTTTCGTTGTTTCAATATGGCTCCTTAACCGAACCAGTTCCTCATCCACACAAATCTTGTCCGCAAAAAGAGTTACTTCCATCAACAGCCGGCTTTCTTCCACCTTGGTATCTTCCAGAAGTTCATAAACCCTTTCCCGCAGTTTCTTCTTGTATTCTTCCACTAATTGGGGGGAACGTTCTTCAATGAAGTCCAGGTGCACCAGCATCCCATCCAGCTTGGCAATCAAGTCCGTTTTGAGGGCTTCCCCTTCCTTTATCCTCGTTTCCACGAACTTCTCCGCCGCGCCCTGTACCGCACCGCAAAGTACTTTCCAGATTTCTTCCTCATCCGCCGGCTGTTCTTCCATTGTCAGCACTTCCGGAAAACGGGATAATGTAGAAACCCTGATATCATTATCCAGTCCAAAATCCCTTGCCATCTGCTTTAAATAATGTACGTATTCAGCAGCTACTTCTTTATTGTATTTTACGCATACATTGGATTCCGTAAAATCTTCATAGGTAATAAATACGTCCACTTTCCCCCGCTGCATATACTTTTTTAATTCCGTACGGATGGCCGCTTCGAAAAAGCTGAGTTTTTTGGGCATTTTGATATTTACATCCAAATACCGGTGGTTTACCGATTTGATTTCAGCTGTAACCTTACGTTCTGTCTCTGACACTTCACTTCTGCCAAAACCCGTCATACTTTTTATCATTATCTTCTGCTTTCTCCAATTCAATGCTCTTGCGTATTTCATATTATTATAGAATACCTCTTCCATTGAGTCAAGGATTGATTCCCGCAAATTGTGGAAATCGGTAACAGTTTGGCTCGGGACTTTGCATTTGCCCCAAAGTTCCGGGCCAAACTGTTACCGAAATCGTTGTGCCAAACCTTTATTATAAAACGTAAATATTTGATATCCATCATTGAAAAAGGGGATAAAATATTGTAGAATCAATACGTTATTGATATAATCAGAAACCCGATATCCTCCCGGCTCGCTGCCGCGGGAATAAATATGACAGCACAGAAATGAGGTTGACTATGGCATTTGACGGTGTAACCATTGCAGGAATTGTAAAAGAATTGAATGAAACTGTTTTAGGCGGCAGGATTTATAAAATCGCCCAGCCAGAAAGCGATGAACTACTGCTTACGATTAAGATAAACGGCGGTCAAAGGCGGTTATTTATTTCCGCCGGCGCTTCCCTGCCCTTGATTTATCTAACCGAAACTAACAAGCCAAGCCCCCTGACGGCCCCTGGCTTCTGTATGCTGCTTAGAAAGCATATCCAGAACGGGCGGATTACCCGGATTAGCCAGCCTGGCTTGGAAAGGATTGTCAGGATAGAAATAGAGCATTTGAACGAATTGGGGGATTTGTGCATCAAGAATATAATCGTAGAGATTATGGGCAAGCACAGCAATATTATCTTTACCGATGACAAAGATATGATAATTGACAGCATCAAGCATATTTCCGGGATGGTCAGCAGTGTCCGGGAAGTCCTGCCGGGCCGCAGCTATTTTATTCCGGAGACGCAAAAAAAGTTAAATCCTCTGGATACGGATAAGGAACAGTTTATGCAAAGTATCCGTTCCGGCAGCCAGCCCCTTTATAAAGTTCTTTATGGCTCCTATACCGGGTTTTCCCCGGTATTTGCCCAGGAACTTTGTTACCGGGCGGGCCTCGACGGGGATTATCCCGCATCCGCCCTTTCCCAAGAAGGCGTGGAGAAATTATCCCATGTTTTCTCCAGTGCGGTTACCCACATCCGTTCCGGCAATTTTACACCTAATATTGCCTACGAACATGGTTCCCCGGCTGAATTTTCCGTTCTTCCTCTCACTATGTACAATCAGGGGAACAGGCAGGACTGCAATTCCGTCAGCGCCATGTTAGAGCAATATTATGCCCAGAAGAATGCACTTACCCGCATCCGTCAGAAATCTGCCGACTTGCGGAGAATCGTCCAGACCGCCTTGGAGCGGAATGTGAAAAAATACGATTTGCAGCTGCGGCAAATCAAGGATACCGAAAAACGGGATAAATACCGGATTTACGGCGAACTGCTGAATACCTACGGTTACCAGGCCGCACAGGGGGATAAATCCATAACGGTAAGAAACTATTATACGGATGAAGATATCTCCATCCCTCTTGACCCCACCCTGCCGCCTTTGGAAAACGCGAAAAAATATTTTGAAAAATACAATAAAATGAAGCGCACCTATGAGGCCTTATCCAAACTGACCCTGGAAGTCAAAGAGGAAATTGAACATTTGGAATCTATCGGCACCGCCCTTGATATCGCCGCCGGCGAAGAGGATTTGGTGCAAATCAGGGAGGAACTTGTGGAAAGCGGCTATATCCGCCGGAAAGGCAGCGATAAAAAGGTAAAAATCACCAGCCGGCCCTTCCACTATATCAGCAGCGATGGTTATCACATGTATGTAGGGAAGAATAATTACCAGAATGACGAACTGACTTTCCGCTTTGCTACCGGCAATGACTGGTGGTTTCATGCCAAAAGTTTCCCCGGCTCCCATGTGATTGTAAAGGCAGGCAAAGAGGAACTGCCTGACCGGACCTTTGAGGAAGCGGCAAAGCTGGCGGCCTATTACTCCAAGGCGAGGAATCAGGATAAGGTGGAAATTGACTATACGGAAAAGAAGAATGTGAAAAAGCCAAACGGAGGGAAACCTGGGTTTGTTGTTTATTATACCAATTATTCTATGGTGATGGATTCCGATATCAGCGGATTGGTTTTGGTAAAAGAGTAAAATTTTTAAGGAGTTTTTTAATCAATGTCTGTGCAAACAAATGAACATATTTTAAAAAAAGGGGTTTCTATTCAAAAGCTAACGAAAGAAACTTTAATTGATATTTATTCCACCCACTCCGTGCGGCATTTTCCGGCAAATGAAAGAAAGCCCATATCTTCTATCGAACGAATGATAGGCGAAGGTGTATATACCGGTTATGGGCTTTATTCTCCCGGGTCGGGGGATGACAGTTGTCGGAAGGGGTCTTCTTTGCTGTTGTCCGATATGCAGCTGCTCGGGTATGCCTTCTTTACAGTTCCCTCCGGACAGCAGATTTGCCTTTTGGACTATTTTGCCATTATGGAAGATTACCGCAGTCTCGGCCTGGGTTCTCTTTTCCTACAGCATATGAAAGCTTCCGCCGCCCCCTATCAAGGTTTTCTCATTGAATCCGAAGACCCTGATCATGCCAATGGGGAATCCGAATTATCCATCCGGCGTAAACGTCTGGACTTCTATGGGAAAAACGGGGCACTTCCCACAGGGATAAAAGCAACCGTTTTTGGCGTTCCATACCGCCTGCTTTTCTTTCCCTTGCAGGATGCCCATCTCCCGGACGTGGAAACATTATGCCAACATTTTTCGAATATATACCAACGGATGGTAAGCCCCCATCATTACGAAGCCAACGTCCATATTTACACCCATTCCGGCACGTATGTTTGTAAACGATAGAATTTCTTCTGAAACCTGGCAGGGAAGAGCCATCTTCCCCTGCCCGTGCGCCGGGCGTCCGTCAGCTTGCTGACACATTCCATTTGGACGTCTGTGTGCAATAAAAATTGTCTTCGCCGCTTCATGAAGAGCCTTCGGCTCTTCGTCAATTTATGTCTGCCTGGCGACGGACTTTCCTATAAGGCAGAGAAAAGAAGCGGCATCCATATCGTTATAGGATGTACCGCTTCTTTTAAATTACAAAACCTCTCAGACTACACCATTATCATTTCTTCTTACAGTGTTCCGCTTTTGAACAGAGATTTTACATGGTCAATTTCCTCCTGTGTCGCTTTTGCCGCCGGCACATAGTAGGATTTCTCCCTCGCAATCTGATACAGTTCTTCCTGGGACTGTTCACAGGCATTGCGGAACTGTTTCAAAGTCTGCTTCAATTCCTTGTTTTCCGTCTGGGCAATCATTCCGCCATAACGCACCAGTTCCCCGTTTATTCCCGCTAAAGTATCCGCTACCATCGTTTTTTCCTGCATTTTTCATCCTCATTTCTGCACGGCTTTTTGTGCATAAAAGAGCTTGTGGATGCCGTGCAGACACAAACTCCCGATTGAAATTTTCCAGTTTCCGGACATACCTCTACTGCAAAAATTTCATTAACTGCTGCTTGTTGTCCATTGCCGATCTTGCGCCTTTTTCAAAAAACTGCTTTACACTTGCATCCGATGCGCATTCTGCATATTCTTTCATTTTGCAGTGAGTAGTATCGTATCCGCCAATCAGATGACGCAAGTTCTGTAAATCTAATTCTGATAAACTAGCCATTTTTGTCCCCATTTCTGCACGGCTTTTTGTGCATGATAGAGTTTGCGGATGCCGTGCGGACACAAACTCTGGATTGAAAATTAAAAATTTTCAATCTCTTACTTTCCTAAAAATATTAGTTGCACTTTTATTATTTCCTCAAGGACTTTTTTTATTCTCTCCCTTTCCGCTACAGAATCCCAATATGTTCCAATAAAATTTTGAATCCAAGACAAATTAAAATGATGCCGCCGGCCAGTTCTGCTTTTGCCTTATATTTCGTTCCGAAAGCATTTCCCACTTTCACCCCGGCTATGGAAAAAACAAAGGTTACCACGCCAATAAAAACCGCCGCCCCCCAAATATCCACCGACAAAAAAGCGAAAGTAATCCCTACCGCCAAAGCATCGATGCTGGTAGCCACCGCAAGTACGAGCATTTCCTTTAGCCCTAACGAACCATCCTGAACATCTTCTTCCTTGCTGCAGGCTTCTTTTATCATATTAATCCCAATCAATCCCAACAAAACAAATGCAATCCAATGGTCGATGGAGGTAATACTTTCTTTAAACTGCACTCCCAGTAGATACCCGGCCATTGGCATCATAGCCTGGAAGCCTCCAAACCACAGCCCCACAATTGCTGCCTTTTTCCATGTGATTTCTTTCATTGCCAAACCTTTGCATATAGCTACCGCGAACGCGTCCATAGACAGCCCTGCCGCCAAAGTTAAAATTGTTAAAAAATTCATCCCTTCCTCGTTTCCGCACCAGTTCCGTGCAATATTTTATGTCAGTCACAAAAACTCATAGACGATGGTATCAAAACCAGTAACAGTTCAGCCCAGGACTTTGCACTTGCTGCAAAGTCCGTACGAGCACGTCAATTTAGCCAAGAAAGAATCTGCCCCTCGCCAAAGGCGATTTGGAATGGGCAGATTCCGTAACAGGGAAGCCGAAGGCTGAACTGTTATCAAAAACACTGTATGGCAAATAAAAAAACTTGTCAATCCTTTACAGATTATTTATACTACTTATAAAAAAGAATTGGCCCAGCGTCCGATTCCTAGTGACTTACAACGCTGTGGCGTAATTTCCTATAAAGTAAAAAGAATCGGCCGGATGGCCACCAAGAAAGAGGTTTCATCATGACACTTACTACCCTATGCTATGTAGAAAAGGACGACTCCTACCTAATGCTCCACCGAATCAAAAAGGATAAGGATATCAATAAGGACAAATGGATTGGTATCGGCGGCCATTTTGAATCGGGGGAAAGCCCTGAAGAATGCCTGCTGCGTGAGGCCAGGGAAGAAACGGGGCTTATTCTTCATTCCTACCGTTTCCGCGGCATTGTAACCTTTCTTTGCGACGATATCACCGATTATTACATGTGCCTTTATACCGCAGATAACTTTAGCGGTACCTTAAAAAGCTGCAACGAAGGCACGTTGGAATGGGTTCCAAAAAATAAATTGACCGAGTTAAACCTCTGGGAAGGCGACCTTATTTTCTTTCAGCTTCTGGAAGAAAACGCCCCTTTCTTCTCTTTAAAACTTTGTTACCGCAATAACGTCCTTTTGGAAGCTGTCCTGGACGGAAAGCCATTGGAACTTTTAGACATAGTGGACAGCCATGGATGCCCTACCGGAATCGTCAGAGAACGTTCCCTCGCCCATCGATACGGCGACAGACACCGCACTTCCCACGTATGGATAGTACGCCCTGGCCGGACAAAAAAAGGCGGTTATGACCTACTGCTGCAAAAGCGTTCCCAGGATAAAGACAGCTTTCCCGGCTGCTATGATATCTCTTCTGCGGGGCATATCCCTGCAGGACAGGATTACCTTCCCTCCGCCCTGCGGGAATTGGAGGAGGAACTGGGCATTTCCGCTTTGGCAGAACAGTTAGAATTTATCGGCTGCTATGACTCCGTTTGCCAATCCGAATTTCATGGCAAACCCTTTCATAACCATGAATACAGCGCCGTGTATATGCTGTTTTGTGATATGGACGCCTCTGCTATGACCATACAGGAGGAAGAGATAGAAGAAGTGATATGGATGGACTATGAGGATTGCCTGGAGGGCATAAAAAACAATACTTTCCCTCATTGTATTTTTATGGAAGAAATTAAAATGCTGGGCCGCGCCCTTTGCCGCCATGCAAAGGACCCGGCTATGTAAATGAACCGGAAACTATTGGAAGCAAATACATATCCTGCATCATGGAGCTGCCTTCTACAACAGCCTCATTTTCTTTGCCAGCTTTACTGCTGCCCTGCCTTTGGGAAGGCCTTTTAAGTCTGCCTCTTTTACTGCCTTTAGTTTAATCACCAGCACAAAATACAGCAGAATCCCTACGAAGGCCGCTGCCGAAAAAGCTATCAGGTTAATAAAATATGCGGATGCCATAAACATTTCCAAAAGGTATTCCATGCCTTCATATACCCCATAAGCAGCCGTTCCCATCAAAACAGAACAAAACAATGGCCTTATAAAGGTTCTGTCAATTTCCTGTTTATATCCCAAATATTTTCTCATGAAGATATTATTCAGTATGCACATAACAATAGAATAAAGCACTGTGGCAGCCATAACGCTATATACGCCCCAATCGGTATAATACAACAACGGCACAAGCACCGCTGTCTGGATTCCGATCGCAAGCACCGCATTGATTACCGGCGTATTTACTTTCCCTATCCCCTGCAGCACCGCATTGGTCAGTGTTGACAGCCCATAGAACACTACCGTAGCCGCCATTCCTATTAACAGGCGGGAAGCCAGTACGAGGGAATCCAGCTGCGGAAAGAGCACCATCATCACCGGCCTGGCCAATATCCCTATACCTACCGCTGCCGGTATGGATATAAGCATCGTCACTTTAATGGCATACGCAATTTTTTTCTTTGTCTGCTTCACCGACCCCTGGGCATATGTGGCAGAAATAGTGGGCACAATGGCAGAAGACATAGCTGAGGCCAATGCAATGGGTATATTGGAAATGGTAACTGCCTTTGTGGAAAAAATTCCAATTTCCGTAGTTGCCGCCACTTTATCCATCTCTTTAAAGCTTACCATCATATTTAAGTAAACAGTCTGATTCAAAGCTGTTGTCAGGTTATAAATACAGGTGCTTAAAATAAATGGCGTCACAACTGCCATCATCAATTTAAAAATATCCCCATATGATTCTATGTTTTCCGTCCTGTCATAGGTGATACGGCGGTTAATCATTTTACGGTTCGTCAAATAAATAGCCACCATGAATAACAGTGCAGCCAGAACCCCGGAGCCGGTACCCAAGGCACTTCCAATGGCGCCGTACATGGCCTGCGTGCCTGCATCTGCTTCCGAAGAAACTGCGGCCTGCACTAACAGATGGGCGGCGCCCAAACTCACCGCGGCATTCAGAATCTGCTCCAATATCTGGGAAACCGATGTCTGCATCATAGTGCGGTGTGCCTGAAAATATCCCCTTAGCACCCCTAAAATCCCATAGAAAAAAATAGTTGGGGCAAAAACCCTGAGAACCGGGATAGAATTGCCCATCACAAAAAAAGGTGCCCATAAAAACAAAACAAGGCTTGCTGCTGCACCGACTACCATAACATACACAAGCGCACACTTAAATATACGCTGTGCATTATGGTATTCTTTTAGCGCAAGCTTCTGGGCAAGCACCTTTGCTATTGCTGACGGTATGCTGTATGAGGACACAAGAAGGACAATGGTATAAATATTATAGGCTGTACTATAATAACCATTTCCTTCATCCCCAATAATACCTGTAAGCGGGCCTCGATACAACAGCCCAATGATACGGCAAATAATAGAAGCTGCCGCAAGGATACCCGCTTGCACAATAAATCCGTCTTTTTTATTATTCCTGCCTTGACTGCGAGATACACCCTTCTTATCAGACATAATAATATCCGTCCTTTTTATCCTATCAGCCAATCATACATTTCCTGATATTTTTTCGCGGATACATGCCAAGAAAAGTCAACGGCCATCCCCCTGTCGATAATTTTGTTCCATTCCCGTTTCTTATCATAATAAATCCGCTCTGCATAACGGATAGTTTCCAACATTTCATGAGCATTATAATTCGTAAAGCTAAAGCCTGTTCCTGTACTTTCAAACTCATTATACGGCTCTACGGTATCCTTTAAGCCCCCGGTTTCCCTTACAATAGGCACCGTACCATACCGAAGCGACATCAGCTGGCTCAGCCCGCAGGGTTCAAACAGGGATGGCATCAGGAATGCATCGCTTGCCGCATAAATCTTATGGGATAATGCCTCCGAATAAAAAATATTTGCGGAAACCTTGTTGCTATATTTCCAGTCAAAATGGCGGAACATATTTTCATACCGCTCTTCACCCGTGCCGAGAACTACTATCTGTATAGCGTCCTGGCACAATTCATCCATCATGTAATCAATTAAGTCAAAACCTTTCTGATCCGTCAGCCTGGATACGATACCGATGAGCATCTTCTTATCGTCCTGCTCCAGCCCCAGTTCTGCCTGCAGAGCACGTTTATTTTTAATTTTTTCCTTTCTGAAATTCACGGAATTATAATTATGTTCAATATATTTATCCGTCTGCGGATTGAAATCATCATAATCCACGCCATTTACGATTCCCCGTAAATCACCGCTTCTCGCCGTAAGCAGGCCGTTTAAGCCTTCCCCATAAAATGGTGTCTTGATTTCTTCCGCATAAGTATCACTTACCGTTGTAATCGCATCCGCATATACAAGGCCGCCTTTTAGTAAATTCGCATCCTTATATGCCTCCAGTTTATCCGGCGTAAAGAAATAGTCAGGCAGCCCGGTAATGGACTTCACCGTTTTCACATCCCATTTCCCCTGGAATTTCAGATTATGGATGGTCATAACAGTCTTAATTCCCCTGAAAAATTCATTCCCCTGAAAACGCTCTTTCAAATATACAGGGATAAGCCCCGTCTGCCAGTCATGGCAATGGATCACATCCGGCCTGAAATCGATGAGCGGAAGCGTGGACAGCGCCGCTTTACAAAAATAGGAAAACTTGGTTATCTCGTCCAACACGTTGTCACTGTAAGGCTTGAATCCGTTAAACATGGATTCGTTATCAATAAAGTAATATTTCACTCCTTCTATTTCGGCTTCCAATACACCTACATACTCATTCTTCCAGTTGAAATCCATATAGTAGTGCGTCTTGTAAGTCATCAGGTCCTTCATTTCCTGTTTCATACATGTATACTTAGGAATCATGACCCTTATATCAAAATATTCCTTATCAATACATTTTGGCAGAGAACCTATTACATCTGCCAAACCGCCCGTTTTAATAAACGGTACACCTTCCGATGCCACAAATAATATTTTCTTCATAAGCCATACCTCCAATATGATTAGCAATATTATACATCATATTGAAGAGGTTTAAAAGATTTAATTGTTAATTTTCATAGAATATATTTTATTCCCGATACTGAAGCCTAATTTTATCCGCAATCAAGGCTATAAATTCCGAATTGGTCGGTTTCCCTTTCCCCGTATTAATGGTATAACCGAACAATGCATCCAGAGTCTCCATCCGCCCTCTGCTCCATGCCACCTCTATAGCATGTCTTATGGCACGTTCTACTCTGCTGGATGTTGTCTGGTACTTTTTCGCAATAGAAGGATATAACACTTTAGTAATAGAACTTAACATTTCGCTGTCCTCCACGGACATCATAATTGCTTCCCGCAAATACTGATATCCTTTGATATGTGCAGGCACACCTATTTCATGTATCATGTCTGTTACATCCTTCTCAAGGTCGCGGACTACTTTCGCATTTTTTACAACTGCATCCTGCCCGGCAATTATGGCTGAACTTTTACCCGCAGATGGCACTGTAATCATTATCTGGAACTCTTTATCCATATTCATCAGATCGCCAAGTAATTTATACACTCTCTCATTATCCTTTGTTGATGTTAGATTCAGCTGTTCCATAACAAACCTCCGACTTTTTTCATTACATATATCTGAAAATCCCAACTAAACGATAGAAATTTCCAAATACTGCTATAGTCTATTATAATGGAACATTATTTGAGTATTCAACCGTAAGGCATCGCACGCCTTACCAATATATTTTTGTACATCAACTAATGGGACAGCATATTTTCAATAAATATACCATACCCTTTCGTAGAATCCTGTACCAGCACATGGGTTACCGCGCCTACGATTTTTCCGTCCTGGATAATAGGAGAGCCGCTCATCCCCTGCACTATCCCTCCCGTCAAAGACAATAAATCGGCATCCGTAATGCGAAGAACGATTCCCCGGTTCACATTATCGTTTTCCAGATGTATCTCCATAATTTCTATATCATAATACTGAGGCGTTCCGTCAATGCTGCAGATAATTTGCGCAGGCCCCCGCATAATCTCCTGCTTTAACCCTATAGGCAGGGCTTCTCCCGATATCGCCTCAAAGATCTGCCCGTTACAGGTTCCAAAAATCCCTTCCGTTGTATTCTCCGTTATTTCGCCAATCACATTATCTTCATCGTATTCGATATATCCGGTCAGTTCGCCGGGGGCGCCATCGCTTCCTCTCGTTATCCCTATGATTTCCGTATGATACAATGTTCCCTTTTCCAGTTCCATCAATGTGCTCGTATCCACATCGTTGATTCCATGGCCCAATGCGCCAAAATCCGCGCTATCATTGATATATGTCATCGTTCCCACACCCTGGGCATTATCCCGAATCCAGACACCGATTTTATAATCCCCGGACTGGCTGGCCACAGGCTTGACGCTTAAGGAGAGTTCCTCTTCCCCTCTTTTCACTTTCATGACCAGTTCCTGGCCCTCGCTGTGTTTGATTTTTTCCATAAAATCGCTTTTGCCTGTGATATCTTCATCATTCACCTGCGTAATATAGTCACCGGACTTCAGCACATATTGCGAAGGGGAGACCTTCTGCCCCTCTTCCCCCACAAAATCCCCCACTCCAATCACCAGCACGCCGTGGGTCTTCACATAAATACCGATGGGGATTCCTGCCGGGGTTAGGGTTTTATCCTGAATAACCTGTACCCCTACCGTTTTCAGCGGAATAATACCAAACAGCTTCAAATCCAGCACATATTTTTCGATTGCATTCGCTTTTATCGTTACCGGTTTCCCCAAATCAATATGAATGCTGTCCCTTGGTATGTTCGATTTTACTAGCCCGCTCACTTCCACAGCTTCCTTATATATCTCCCCGGAAGCGGGTACATGAAAATCCAGCGTCTGATCCACGCCGGCTTTTATTTTAATATTAGAAGGCACTTTTTTCCATAAGGAAAAGTAGCAGGTAAAGACTAAGGCTGCTAAGCTTCCTGCCAGGGCAAAATACAAACACGTTCTATACTTTTCAATTTTACTTTTATTTTTATGGCATTTACAATTTCTACAGCTTTTCCTTTTCAAGTTTTCACATCCTTTCGCAAAATCTTCTTATAGAAAACCTTCTTTAGTATGTGAAAAACTTAAGGATTTTACTTTAGTATAGTTTTGTATTTCTTGCCAATTCTTTCATTTCTTTTGCATTTTGAAGGGCTGCTTCCGTAATTTCCGCCCCTCCCAGCATCCTTGCCAGTTCCCTTAAGTCATCTTCTTCCGATATTTTCCTTATCGTAGTAACCGTGCGCTCCTTTTTCGCATTTTTTTCTATTAAAAAATGCACATCCGACATAGCAGCTATCTGAGGCAGATGGGTAATACAGATAATCTGATGATTTCTGCCCAAAATCCCCATTTTCTCCGATACCTTCCATGCGGTTTTTCCGCTGATTCCTGTATCAATTTCATCAAAAATAAGCGTCTGTATATCGTCTTTATCAGCCAAAACAGTTTTAAATGCCAGCATAATCCTGGAAAGTTCACCGCCGCTGGCCACCTGGTTCAGGGGCTTTAATTTTTCCCCTTTATTGGTGGATATCATAAACTCCACATCGTCATATCCATCCGAAGCAACCGCTTCCGGACAGGGGCGTACCTGGATTTCAAAGTTTACCTCTTCGAAATTAAGATCAAGCAATGCCTTCTTTAAAAGCTTTCCCAGTTCTTTCGCACCTTTCTTACGTACATCCGACAGCCGTCCGCAATGCTTTTGCAGAATTTCTTTCATGCTTTCTATCCGCTGTGTAATTTCCATTCGGTACACTTCATAATTTTCCAGTAAATTGAGCCGTTCTTCCCCCCTCGCTTTATAAGCGAGTACTTCCTCTATATTATTACCGTATTTTGATTTTAAATGATTGACGAGATTAAGCCGCTCTTCCGTCCTCGCAAAATCTTCCCCATCAAACTCCAGTTCTTCCATATAGCCGGATATAGCTCTGTTAAAGTCATTCAGCAAATTATCAATATCCTGCAGCTGCGTTTCCAAATCTGCCAGGTCTTCGTCTAAGGAAGAAACATTTTTTAACTCCCGCAGGGCACGCCCAATGTATTCCCCGGCCCCTTCTCCCAATCCATATCCTGTCATACGGTAGGCATCGGCCACAGATTCTTTGATTTTGCGGCTGTTTATCATTTTCCGGTAAAGCTGCTCCAATTCTTCGTCTTCTCCCGGAAGCAGGTTTGCTTCCTCGATTTCCTTTACTTCAAACCCTAAAAGCGCCGCTTCCTTTTCCCTGGCTGTTTCATCCCCCGACATTTCTTCCAATTCTTTTTGAAGGCTTACCAGTTCTTTATATCTTTCCCGAATTTCACTTTTTAAATCAAATGCCTTTTGCCCGGCAAAATCATCCAGTATTTCTTTATGCTTTTTCTTTTGCAGCAAAGTCTGATGCTCATGCTGCCCATGGATATCGATGAGTATTTCAGCGATTTCCTTTAGCTGTTTCGTGCCTACCGTTTCCCCGCATACCTTGCATACACTGCGGGAAGGCATAATTTTCCTCTGAATAATAAACGTGCCATCCTCTTCCGGGAAAAAATCCAGTTCCTTCAGCTTCCTTCCTTGCTCTTCATTCACTTGAAACACTAACTCCACCAGGGCATACTCCGCCCCTGTCCGTATCAGTTCCTTGTCCGCTTTCGCCCCTAACGCCATATTTACGGAGCCTATCACAATGGATTTTCCGGCACCGGTCTCCCCGGTCAATATATTCAGCCCTTCCCCAAAGGAAACTTCTTCTTCATCAATCAACGCTAAATTCTTCACATGTAAACTTAACAGCATAGTATCTCCTAAATGTCCATCATTTTATGCAGTTTATCCATAACAATCCGGGTATCATCCGTTGTTCTTACTGCCATCATAATCGTGTCATCCCCGGCAATGGAGCCTACAATCTCCTTTAACCTCATAGCATCTATGGCAGCGGCCACAGCCATGGCCATCCCGGACACTGTTTTAATCACCAGAATATTCTGTGCCCTATCCATGGATACAAAACCATCTGTCAGCACACGTATATATTTATCCCCCAGATAACTGTCATCTTGTTTGAGCACCACATATTTTTGACGTCCATCCCCTGTTGGCACTTTCGAAAGCTTCAAAGCCCTGATATCCCTGGAAACCGTGGCTTGTGTCACTTGAAAACCAGAATTCCGCAGCCTTTCGGCCAACTCATCCTGTGTCTCAATATCATAGTTTTCAATTAGTTCGATAATCTTTCCCTGTCTGTTTTTTTTCATAGAAACAACCCTTCCCTTTCTTTCATTTTTTAATTATACAATGCACAGCAAGGCTGCCCATTTTTTCCTCTCATTTAAACACTTAGCTTTTTATGTAATACTTCCAGAAAACTAGCCTTATTCAGCTTTACTATACCGGTCGTTGTTTCCGCCCGTTCAATCTCCACCTTATCTCCGGTATACAACATTACATTATGGCTTCCATCAAAATTGACTTCAACCTGCTGCACAGATTCTTCCCTCCCGGCTCCTATCTCTATCTCTATCTTGTCCTCCGGCGCCAGAATGATACTTCTGGTATTCAATGTATGGGGGCTGATGGGCGTTATTAAAAGCAGCTCAGCCTTTGGTTCCACAATAGGTCCTCCTGCGGAAAGATTGTATCCTGTGGAACCCGTGGGGGTTGCTACAATCACCCCATCCGCGTGATATTCATTCAAAAATTGTCCGTTTACACATATCCGGAATCGGATAATTTGCAAAGAGCCGCTCCTTGTAATCGTAATATCATTTAATGCGTAAGAGTTTTCCGTTTTATATGCAGGCAGTCCGTTTTCCTTATGCTTTTGTTGATGAATGCCCCCACGGACAATCCTGCCTGTTAACATCATCCGCTGTTCCACCTCATATTCACCGCTTAAAAGCTGATTCATAGCGGCATCCATTCCCGTTTCTTCGATTTCGGCCAGATACCCCAAGGTGCCTAAATTAATCCCCAGCAGCGGGATATCCCTTTGGATAATATCCCTGGCCGCCTGTAAAAGGGTTCCATCTCCGCCTAATACGAGAATACAGTCCACGTCCTCCGGAATCTGCGCCACATCGGTATATTCCTGTTCTTTCCCGGACTCTTTTATCTGTATGGTACATTTCTTCTTCCTGGCTTCCAGATATCCTCTGATATCCCTCGTCTTCTCCAGGTTGCAGTCTTTGTGCCCGTTTGTAATAATATAAAAATGATTCATTAATTTTCCATCCCTATAGCGCCCTATGGGCTTCTTCTACCGTCCGTCCAATCAGTTCTTTCATTTCCGGACTATAGGACAATCCATTTTCTTCTTCCGCTATCCGAACCAATTGCCGCTCTCCCTGGGCCTGTGTCCAATCCAGTATTTCCTCCGGTATTTCTTTTTTCTTTTCGATATGGAGCAAATATTCAATATTTCCTTCCGGTCCCTTCACCGGTGAAAAGCTAAGCCCTAATACATGGAATCCGATACAGTGTGCAAAATTCATCACCTTGCCGATGACTTCCCTATGTGTTTCCGGTTCTCTGACTACCCCTTTTTTCCCCACTTTCTCCCTGCCTGCTTCAAATTGGGGTTTGATCAGGCAAACCATCTGCCCCTGGTCTTTCAGCAGATTTCTGGCTGGAATCAGTATTTTGGTAAGGGAAATGAACGATACATCCACCGATGCGAAATCAAGGGTATCGCTAATCGCTGAGGGGAGCATATACCTGAAATTGGTTTTTTCCATACAAATCACTTTTTCATTTGTCCTTAGCTTCCAGTCCAGCTGTCCATGCCCCACGTCTACCGCATATACTTTTGCTGCCCCGTTTTGCAGCATACAATCCGTAAAGCCGCCGGTGGATGCCCCAATATCCATACATATCATATTTTGCAGCCCGATTCCGAAAACTTCTATCGCCTTTTCCAGCTTCAAGCCTCCCCGGCTCACATATTTTAATGTGCTGCCCTTCACTTCAATCCGTGCCTTTTCCCTGTCAAAGGATGCCCCCGCTTTATCCTCCCGCTGTCCATCCACAAATACGGCGCCCGACATAATAATAGCCTTCGCCTTTTCCCTGGAAGCAGCGAATCCTTTTTCTACCAAAAGCACATCCAAACGTTCCTTCATATGAGTCTATGCCCTTTCCAGCCTTCATCCATCATTGAAATATCCATTATTCTCTGTGATCCATGCCCCGCTGCCCGCGGCGGGTTTATTGGGTCTTACAGCCTGCTATATTCATCTATAATCCGCTTCGTCACGGAATCCGCATCTATTGCAATTTCCTGGCGTAAAAGTTCCACATTGCCATGCTCCACATAGGCATCAGGAATTGCAATGGAAAGGAATGCTTTTCCCCATTTCTTCCTATCCAGGAATTCCCTGACCTTTTCCCCATAGCCTCCGCTCGCCACATTTTCTTCCATAGAAACGAACAGCCTGTGGGCATCATATGCCGATTCTATTGTATCCTCATCCAAAGGTTTCACAAACCTGGCATTTATCAGGGAACAGGAATATCCCTTTTCTTTTAACTGCTCCCGCACCTGGCATGCTGTTTTCACCATACTGCATACCGCTAACAGACAGATATCCCCCTCTTCATAAATCCATTCACTTTTTCCATATACGATTGGTTTCCTATGCTCTTTTAAACCATCATAAGCCTCCCCCCTTGGGTAGCGCACCGCAATCGGCGCCCCAAAGCCTATGGCAAATTTCATCATATCCGAAAGTTCCCATTTATTTTTGGGCGCCATAATATGCATATTAGGAATGGAAGAAAGATAAGATAAATCAAAGATTCCCTGATGTGTTTCCCCATCGCTTCCCACCAGCCCGGCCCTGTCGATGGCAAAGACCACCGGAAGGTTCTGTATACATACATCATGCAGAATCTGGTCATAGGCGCGCTGCAAAAAGGAAGAATAAATTGCCACAATAGGCTTCATCCCCCCGGCCGCAAGTCCTGCCGCAAAGGTAACCGCATGTTCTTCTGCAATACCCACATCAAAAAACCGCTCCGGGTACATATTCCGGAATCGCTTAAGCCCCGTTCCATCGGGCATGGCAGCGGTGATGGCTACCACCTTTTCATCCCTTTGGCCCAGTTTTGTCATAACAGTGGAAAAAATATCCGTATAATTCGCCTTTGCCCTGGGATGGGCAGGAAGCCCCGTTTCTACTTCAAAAGGCTCTGCGCCGTGAAATCTGGCCGGATGCCTTTCCGCCGGCAGATATCCTTTCCCCTTCTGGGTCAGGACATGAACCAATACCGCTTTCTTCACCCTCTTTGCCACATTGAACACACGTACCATCTGGCCTATGTCATGGCCGTCCACAGGCCCTAAATAGGTAATACCCATATCTTCAAAAAGCATCCCCGGAATCACCAGCTGCTTTACGCTGTTTTTGGCACGTCTAATAAATTTTACCATCTGATTTCCGTATTTAGGCATATCTTTTAATGTATTATATACCCCATCCCGCAAATCCAGATAGCCGTCCGCCGTACGGACATTATTTAAATATTTCGAAACCCCGCCCACATTTTCGGATATGGACATGTTATTGTCATTTAAAACGATAATATAATTGCTGTCCAGCCTGGCTGCATTATTTAACGCTTCATAAGCCATCCCGCCGGTTAAGGACCCATCGCCTATCACCGAAACTACCAGATGCTTTTCCCCATTCAAATCCCTGGCTTTTACCAGGCCAAGCCCCGCAGAAATAGACGTGGAACTATGCCCCGTGTCAAAGGCATCGCATTCGCTCTCCCTGCGCTTGGGAAATCCGCTCATTCCCCCGTATTTTCTCAAAGTATCAAAACCGCTTCGCCTTCCGGTCAGAAGTTTATGGGTATAAGACTGGTGGCCCACATCCCAAATGATTTTATCTTCCGGCAGATTCAGCGCCAAATGCAGCGCCATCGTCAGTTCCACCGCCCCCAGGTTAGAGCCGAGATGCCCCCCTGTCACACTGATTTTTTCAATTAGAAATTCTCTGATTTCCTTTGCAAGCAAAGCCAGGTCTTCTTCGTTCAAATTTTTGATATCGTTTTCTTGACGAATATTATCCAATAGCATGTCCATACCCTCTTCTCATTTTTCTCTGGTAATCAGCCGTTTAACCAAACCTTCCAAAAATTCGTTTCTTTCCTTAAAAGAGGACAAAATTTCAATCGCTTCTGCGGAAAGAGCCCGTACATCTTCCACTGCCTGTTCCATTCCTTTTAATGTCACATAAGTAGTTTTCTTATTCTTTTCATCACTGCCTGTCTGTTTCCCCAAAGTAGTCAGGCTGCCCGTCACATCCAGAATATCGTCCTGAATCTGAAATGCAATCCCGATGTTATAAGCGCATTTCTCTATTCTTCCCACTTCTTCTTTGGAAGCCCCTGCTAATATTGCCCCTATCATCATTGCGCTTTGGATCAAGGCTGCTGTTTTATGTTCATGGATAAATAAAAGCTGCTCTTCGGTCACCCCGTCTCCCATATCTTCGGCTTCAATGTCGGCGGTCTGTCCTCCAATCATTCCATAAATTCCCGCTTTTTGGCCAAATACGGAAAGTGCTTTGGCAATACGGTCAAATTCCTCCTTTTCTTCTGCAAAGGAAAATGCTTTTACCGCTGTCTCAAATGCAAAATTCAGCAGCCCGTCGCCCGCCAGGACGGCCATCCCTTCCCCATAAACCACATGGGTAGTTTTTTTACCCCGGCGATATTCGTCATTGTCCATGCAGGGCAAATCATCATGGACCAGGGAATAGGTGTGCACCATTTCAATAGCTGCCATAAAAGGCTCTGCCACTTCCCCTGTTCCCTGAAACATACGGTATGTCTCCTGCAGCAGCATCGGGCGCAGCCTTTTTCCGCCAGCCAGAATGCTGTAATTCATAGCCTGGATAACCGTTTTCTGGTATCCCTTCTCTTCTGGCAGATATTTCCCTATGATTTGCTCCACTTCTTTTACTTTATCTTCCAGCTTTCCGTTAGAATTCATTGAGTTCTCCATTTCCTTCAATCTTTAACACTTTCTTTTCCACCCGGTCTATCTTATCGCTGCAATATTTTAGGATTTCCATTCCCTGCTTGTACTCTTTAAAGGAATCCTCCAGCGTAATATCCTCAGCCTGCAACTTCTCAATCGTCTCCTCCAGCTTCTCAAAAGCTTCCTCCAATGTCAGTTCTCTCTCTTCTAATTCCATTCCACACGCTCCTTCCCCAAAGCCTTAGCCGTAATAATCCCATTTTGCACATGTACCCGCAGCAGGCTCCCTTCCTCCACACTTTCAACGGATGAAACTGTTTTCCCCTCTTCATCGGACACATAAGAAAATCCCTGTCTCAGCTTATCAAGCGGAGAAAGCCCTTTCATTTTTTCGATATATACCTCTAAAAAATGTCTTTTTTTTACCAGAATTGCCTCCATGGCATTTTCCATCTGTTCTTCCAATTTCAGCGAATAAGTCCTCTTTTCCCGGATCTGGTTAGCAGGGCTTAAATATTTTAACTTTAAGCCGATATTGTCCAGACGGTTCTTATACCAATTCATTTTATATTTTAAAAGCCCATCCAGCGTATCCCTATACTCTAACAGCAGGGCTTCATACTGTCCGTATTCATATACCGCCAATTCTGCGGCTGCCGACGGTGTAGGCGCCCTTAAATCCGCCACGAAATCGGCAATTGTTGTATCCGTTTCATGACCTACTGCAGAAATAATGGGAATCTGGCAGTCAAAAATCGCCTGGGCCACAATTTCCTCATTAAATGCCCACAAATCTTCAATGGAGCCGCCGCCCCTTCCTACGATCATAACATCCACACCCAGGTATTCCAATGCCCGGATACCATTTACAATGGAAGCTGCGGCCTGTTCGCCCTGGACGATAGCCGGATATAATATAATCTGCACATAGGGGTTTCTTCTGGAGACGATATTAATAATATCCCTGACCGCCGCCCCCGTAGCTGCGGTCACCACTCCCAGCGTACGGATATATCTGGGAATCGGCTGCTTATAGCAGGCAGCAAACATCCCTCTTTCCTCCAAATCCTTTTTCAGCATATCGAATTTTTCATAGAGGAGCCCGATTCCGTCCAGCGTAATCTGCCTGGCGTAAAGCTGATATTTTCCATCCCGCTCATAGACATCTACCGTTCCTCCCACCACTATTTGCTGCCCTTCTTCCATCCGAAAAACAAGACCGGAACGATTCCCTGCAAACATTACACAGGAAATCGTTCCTTTCTGGTCTTTCAACGTGAAATAAATATGCCCTGAGGAATGGTATTTGCAATTGCTCACCTCGCCTTTTACATACAATGACTGTAGCATAAAGTCCTGTGTAAACATATTTTTAATATAAGAATTCACCTGTGAGACGGTATAAACATTCTGCATCCTATTTTTCCCCATATCTGGTAAATTTTCTTGCTAAGCAAATTTAGCGAGAATCCCGTTAATAAAGGACGGGGAATTATCCTGCCCAAATTTTTTAGCCAGTTCCACTGCCTCATTGATTGCTACTCCCGTAGGTATCTCGTCATCATACTTAATTTCATAAACAGCAAGACGAATAAGGGTTAAGTCCACCTTGCCCATGCGGCTGGTCTCCCACCCTTTTGCTGTTTCATTTATCATCTCATCAATCACATCCACTTTGGATACAATGTCCTGATATTTTTTTAATATATATTGCTCGTCCTTTTCGCTTGCTGCATTCTCTTCTTCCTGGAAAAATAATTCTTCCTGTTCCGGCATTTCATCCTTTTCATTGAATTCTATACGGAAAAGCAACTTAAATATCTGTTCCCTTAGTTCTCTTCTTCCCATAGTATGCCTTACCCTATCTGTCCTTCTGCATATTAACGCCTGCGATACGGATATTTACATCCAACACATCCAGGCCTGTCATATTCTCTATAGCGCTCTTTACTTTATCCTGAACCTTCTGGCTGGTAGCCGGGATATTATAGCCGTATTCCATGATCAGCGCCAAGTCTACCCTCACTGACTTGTCGATCACATCAACTTTTACACCTTTTTTCAGGTTTTTCACCCCAACTTTACTCATGAATTCATGAGATATATTGCCGGCCATTGCAGCAACCCCGTCTACTTCTGTAGCCGCAATCCCTGCTATCATAGCCACCACGTCATCCGCAATCTTAACTGTACCTGTATTCCCCTCTTCTTCCGACACATATCCGTTTCTATCTAATTCTTTTTCCATTTGTTTCCCTCATTTCTGCGCAGCTTTTATATTACAGGCTTGCGGATACCGCGCCGCCGCAAACCTTCGATTCATTCCATATTTCCTGTTTTTACTATGATACCAAAATTTACGGATTTTGCATAGACCCATTTACAGCCAAAAACTTAAACTAAGCTGTTCCGCATTGTCCGCATATGCAATTACTCCGTCCGGGCTCTCTAAATAACGGAAAATCTCCTGTTCCCCGATCAACGCATCTTCCATCTGCCTGTAAACCTCTTCCCCACTGCATTTCAAAGTAACATAAGTGCTCCCCTTTGCATATTCGCGCTGAAATAATTCCCCCAGCCCTTCCTCATCCACAGAGGTAAAATAAGCTCCTTCCTTTACGTAATAGTTCGCCTCCATAGCCGTGCATATAGGCGGTTCCACCACATTTTCTATCTTATGCGTCCTTGTCAGCTGCTGTGTTGTCACACATAAATAGTCATAATTAATTGTAGGCAAATGTTCCCCCTCATATTCACCGCTTTCCCCGGATTCTTCCATCTGATAAGAGGCATCTCCCCATGTAGGGTCCACATAATAATAATCTCCGTCTATCCGGACAAGATTCCAGGCATGTCCTTCCCCTTCCGACACGCTCCCGATAACAATCGTGCAAAAAACACCCGTTTCCCTCAATAAATACTGAAAAGCTTTGGCATAGCCCTGACAGACCGAACGTCCATACAGGAATACGGAGCAGATATTCTGGTTGTCTTCCGCGTCCGCATCGTATTCCGTATGGTTGATAATATATTCATACAGATACTTTACTTTCCCATATTCATCCATTCCCTCGGGAATGCCCGCCAGGCATTGCGAAGCATAGGCCTCTATTCTTTCCTGCCTTTGCCTGGTTTCCTCTTCATCATACAAATATGTGCCTGTTATTGTAATTTTTTTCAGTTCTTCCCCTAACGTATACTTTGTAAAAGTATATCCGTCCACATAAAAAATCTCTGGGTGGTCATTCAATACACACTGAAAAACTTTTTCTATCTTTTGCGTATCCAGCGTGGAAAGCTTCACTTCCTCCCCCCGCTCCCTTAAAACCTGTAGGATTTCCACATAAAGCAGTTTTTCTTCCTCGCTTAAGCAGTCAAAATTATAGTTTCCTTCCTGGCCCGTCATCAAATCCGGAATTGTCTCATCCGAAATCCCGGCCGACTGCCGGATGGTATTATCATCCTGCTCCCCGGTCATCAGTTCTGTGACCTTTTCCTTCACATCGGCCGTTTCCTCCTGCACCCCTTCTTCTTTGCCAAGGAAACCGCATCCACTGCAAAGCAGCATTGCCAGCACGGAAATGACAATATATTGTACGAAAGCTAAATTTCTCTTCCCGCTTTTTTCTTTTCTTCTTTTTCCACTTTTACTCATCATTTTCTCTACCTTATAGGGAACTGAGTCAAAAAACGCATATTTTTAATTACGCCCAAACTCGGATAGTATTAAACCTTCATTCCTATCCAGAGTCATACCAATGCTCCACTGATTTACAAACAGCAGCAACGGATTCCCCTTCATATCCTTTACCTTTTTCATATCCGAAGTGCCCGTCAGCTTCGCCATATCTATTTCCTTATTTTCCACCCACCGGATATATTCATAGGGAAGCGGCTCTAAGCGTATATCCACATTATATTCGTTTTCCAGCCGATATTTCAGCACTTCGAATTGGAGTACGCCCACCACGCCTACGATAATTTCTTCCATTCCAGTATTGAATTCCTGGAAAATCTGAATCGCACCTTCCTGGGCTATCTGCGTAATCCCTTTTACAAACTGTTTCCGTTTCATTGTGTCCATCTGCCGTACCCTGGCAAAATGCTCCGGGGCAAACGTAGGTATCCCTTCATATTGGAAATGTTCCTTTGGCATACAGAGCGTATCCCCAATGGAAAAAATCCCCGGGTCAAAAACCCCTATGATATCTCCGGCATAAGCCTCCTCCAGAATCTTCCGCTCGCTGGCCATAATCTGCTGCGGCTGTGAAAGTCGTATAACCTTCCCTCCCTGTATATGCTTTACTTCCATTCCCGCTTCATATTTTCCTGAACATATTCTCATAAATGCAATCCTGTCTCTATGAGCCTTGTTCATATTAGCCTGAATTTTAAAAACAAAAGCCGAGAAATCCCTTTGCGAAGGTTCCACCAGACCTGTATCCGCCTTTCTGGGCAATGGGGGAGTGGTCATTTTCAAAAAATGCTGCAAAAAGATTTCTACCCCGAAATTGGTCAAGGCCGAACCGAAAAATACCGGCGTCAGTTCCCCCGCACGCACAACATCCAAGTCAAATTCCGCACTGGCCCCGTCCAACAGTTCCACATCCTCCAACAGCTTGTCCTTTAGTTCTTCCCCGATATATTCTATCATTTTATCCTCGTCCGAAACAGGAATCAGGGTTGTTTCCCCTTCCTTTGTCCCCTTCTGTGTATCGGAATAGATATGAATATATTTTTCTTCCCTGTCATAAACACCTTTGAAACTTTTTCCTGATCCAATGGGCCAGTTAATCGGGCAGGTGGCAATCCCCAGTTCCCTTTCGATTTCATCCAAAAGTTCGAACATGTCCCCGGCATCCCTGTCCATCTTATTGATAAAAGTAAAAATAGGTATTTTCCGCATCACACAAACCTTAAAAAGCTTTCTCGTCTGCGCTTCCACTCCTTTGGATGCATCAATGACCATTACCGCAGAATCCGCTGCCATCAGCGTACGGTATGTGTCTTCTGAAAAGTCCTGGTGCCCTGGCGTATCCAGTATATTGATACAAAAATTCTGGTATTCAAACTGCAATACGCTGGAAGTTACGGAAATTCCCCTTTCTTTCTCAATTTCCATCCAATCCGAAACCGCATGCCTGGCTGTTGCTTTTCCCTTTACGCTTCCCGCCAGGTTAATTGCTCCCCCATATAGCAGAAATTTCTCTGTCAATGTTGTCTTTCCCGCATCCGGGTGCGAAATAATCGCAAAAGTCCTTCTTCTATTTATTTCCTCCGTATAATCGCCCACGTACTTGTCCTCCTGGTTCTTTCTAAGCATAAGGGATTAACCCTAACTGCTTCTTATCATCTCTTTACAGCCCGTTACAGCCCAGCGGATAGCTGAACTGTAACTATTATATGCGCATCAGCGCAATTCATTATAACATATGTCACCAATTTCCGGCAGGAAATTGATGACCTGCTTGCGCATCAGCGCAATTCATTATATCACACATAAAGCTAAACTGTTAGTTCTTTTTTATTCTGCCGCCATTGTACTGATAATTATTGTATCCGGGGCTACACCTGTTTTTCTTATAATGATATCTTCAATCTGTGCACGCTGTGCCTCAGACAGCTGGGTGGCATTCACTACCACATCCACTCCGGAGTCGCTGATGCTGACAACTACATCTGAAAACCCTTTGGATTCCAACAGGATTTCGGCCGCCGTTTCTTTCTCCGCAATATCCGTAATCGCTATCATATTATTGATTGCTTCCTGCTTCTGTGTCTCCGTAATATTTGCATTATTTATGATTTCCATCAGGGTTTCTTTATTTTTTGCCCTTGTCTGTTCTTTCAATAGTTTGGCACTGGATAAGGAATTCATCCCTGATGTGGATGTAAAAACTGCCTCTCCTGGCACTTCGCCATCCGCAGCTGTAGTTTCCCCCACATTCTCCGCCATCCCTTCATCCAGATAATCGGCGGTAATATTGCTGATATCCGTATCCAGGCTTTCAATATCCCCATAGGCAGAGGATTGAAGGATATCTTCATCTGAGATATCATCCATAACCTGCATTTCCTCATCCACAGTATCCAGGGCCAGGTCATCGGATAAAACAATGCTGCCGTCATCATTCACCACAGTATCGCTGTCCACAGTCATAATTTCCTCTTCCGTTACTTTCGTACCTGCAAAGTTCAGGTATCCTGCCACTGCAATCATAATCGCCAGGGCAGTAATCATAATCTGATTTTTTTTAAGCATATTTTTCACGCCTTTTCTCCCCTTTTCTTTATTCGGATTTCATTTTTACTACTTTAATTTTATGTGGTTCAATATCAAATAATGCCACAATTGCTTCAGTAATATTTCTTCTCACTTCCGGCCTATCCCCTCCCTGTGCTACTACAACTACCCCTTCTATCAGGGGCTGCAATGTTTTCACCACATAGGGGGCGGAACCGCCATCGCTTTGCCTGCTGTATACCGTTTCTTCTTCCTGCTTATATTCGTTTACGTTCCTATTGCCGCCTTCCGAATCGTTTTCCTGTGTATCGCTTCTCGTAATGGGTATGTCTTTTTCCACTACCAGTTCCTCCGATGAACTTACAGTCACCATGACCTTTACCTTCCCAGCCCCTTCCATCGCCGATATTGCCTGTTCTAATTTATTCTCCATATAGCTTTCGTATTCCTTCGTACCGCCAAATTTTTCTGATTCTCCGGCTGCAGCTTTTTCATCTTCCGCCTTTTCTTCTATTATACTTGTATTACTGTCCCATATTCCGTACTCGGAGGTTTTGCTTTTCTTTTTTTCTGCCGAGGGCATCGCCATAATGACTAACAGTATACCGGCCAGAATGCAAATTACAAACTGGTCCTTTCGCATTTTTATTTTCTCTATTTTTGAAAGCGGCCCTGTATTTGTCATCTGTTCGTTCTTTTTTTCTTCCTTCATTGCCGTCACCCTCATTTTTCCATGAATAAATTTTATTCATTAATTACAATATATTTTTCGTCCGTACATAAGGCTGCCGCAAAGTCCTGCCGCATTTTATCATTCCCGGTATCCGCCCCTGCCAGTCTCTGTCCTATGTCCTCCCCGCTGATAACCTCTATTTTTTCAATTTGAATTTTTCCCCCTCCCTGTGTTTTCCCCACAGTCACTTCCACTTTAGGAGGTTCTTCATAAACTGTTACTCCTTTTATATAAAATCCATACTCACCGGCAATCCCTCCCAGCTTCTCTTTCACTTCCTCACCAAAAGCGGCAGCAGTTCCATTTTCCTCCGGATATTCCCACTCAATATCCCCCGTCATCTCCTCCAGTTCCCTTTGAAACCGCTCCACCTCTTCCCATAATTCCGCATTTTCCCCGGAAAGAAACAAAGCCCTCACCGGTACAACAAACTGAGCCAGTATCATCATACCTATCAACAGCTTCACATATTTTTCATAAGATTTCCCCGCTGTAAAATGCAGGAAGCTTTGGGCGCATATAATGAAAATCCCTATTCGCTTCATGAATTCCAAAAAAGAATATCCCATAACCCCCAATTCCTCCATAACTTTCTTGTGCAAATTGCCAGACGCACTCCGAAGCCAGGGCTGTTAGCTCCCGAATCTTAAGAATCAAACTTGCAGCGCTGCTAAGCGGCGGGATATTTGACTCTCGCGGCAGCTGCCAAATGTCCAATCCAACCTTTGGTTGGATTTAAGCATGCCACTTGGCTCGTTGCTGGCGGGAATAAGTCAATTCGTCGTATATGCCACAACGGCTATTGTAATCATAAACAAAGCCACCGCTGTAAAAGCCGCTTTGAAAAGAAGAAAGCTTCCATCCCCCAGCTTGTCCGTACATCCGGTAATTCTTTTATCCCCTACAATCCCTACCAAAGCAGCGCTCCCCTTCATAATACATGCAATCATGAAAAGCTTCGCCAAAGGAATGAGGCATATGGCCAGCAAAAACAGAAGCATCAAAAGCCCTACGCTGTTTTTTATTAAAATTGCAGAACCAATTACCATTTCCGTCACCCCCTCCGCCAGATTACCTATGCCCGGTATTGCGCCAATCGCTTTTTTTACTGCCGAGGACTTTAAAGAATCCAAGGCAGGTGCAATCATGGATTGAAACAGGCTTAGGGAAGTCACGGCGCCCATTGCGACCTTTAGCCCTGCCCCAATTCCTTTTTTTAAAAAATCCAGCAGAAGCGTCAGCCTCTCTTCCGCCCAAATCCCGTTCATCAATGCCAAAAGCACATAGCTATAAACAAGGGGAATAAGAAAAGACAGCAGGATTTTCTCCACCCCATAGGCTAAAACAAGGGTAAACTGGTAATATACTGCCCCGGTCACAGCCCCCCTTGCCGCTCCCACCGCCATAAAGTAGGCAGGAATAAACATTTTAATAAAGAGGACAATATTCCCCACCGTCTCCCCGGCGATATCCGCCGCAGCCAGAAAAGCTTTCATCAATACAGACATCAGCAGCAAATAGAGAAAGTAAAAGCTGATATCCGCTATCTGATGGTTCTGGAATACATCGGAAAAATTGGCAAAAAGAGCGGAAATAATACCCAGAATTAGTACAGAGGCAAAAATGTTTTTCATGCCTGCCATTTCCGAAAGAATCTTCCCTTTAACCCCCTCCCATAACATCCCTATGGCAGTTCTTATTTCCCCATGCAAGACATGGCCCCATATTTCTTTCATATCCAGCTCATAATCTGGCAATAGATTGTCCAAGTTCCTTGCCGCTTCCTCCAGGCCATATTTTTCCCATACATCCGCTGCATCTATTTCTATTTCTGCGGCATATGCCGGCTTGCACATCCCAAACCAGATAAAGAAAATCAATGCAAAAACAATCCGTATTTTTTTCATCCCGCAATCTCCTGTATGCTTTCCAATATAGCCAGCAAGATGGGCATACCTGCCGCAAGCACGGAAAGTTTGCCGAATATTTCTATTTGCCCTGCCACGGATGAATACCCTGCATCCTTGCATATGCCTGAACATAATTCACAAATATATGTAATCCCCGTCACCTTTAATAAAATACGAAAATAGGTGGTATTTTGACCGATATACTGTTCTAAACCTTTCATATTACTGAAAACCGAAGATAATCCGGACACCGCAAAAGAAAAAATAAGCAGGCAAACCGTAAACCCTATGTAGAGCCCATATTCCGCCTTACTGCTTTTAAACTGCAATGCCAGCATGACACCTGCAATCCCCAGTATTCCTACCTTCCATACATTCATATTTTCCCCATTTCTGCACGCTTTATTGTGCATGGCATGTTTATATCTGCATAGCATCCTCAAACTATCCCTATAATTCAAACAAGTTCTGAATCATTGTAAATAAGTCATAGATATAAGGTACGATCCAGGTAAGGACAAGGATAAGGCCCGCCAGGCTAATCAAAAATGCATGTTCTTCCCTGCCGCTATGCTTTAATATCTGGCTCAATATGGTAATCAGAATACCTACCGCCGCAATTCTGAATATCAAACTAACGCTCATTTGCCCTCCTACAGAAGCATAATGGCGAGCATAAGTCCGCCCATAATGCTTAAACTCATAATCACCTTATATTTATTCCACATATCCTTTTCCATTTTTTCAATGGATATGTTCAGCTTATGTATATACTGCTCCACAGCCTCTGCCTGCATCTCCCCGTCCAAATACCCGATACAGCTTCCAAAATCTAAGAATACCTTCCTGTCCGTTCCCGCCACAGGCAGCTTTTTCATACATTCTTCCATTTCTTCTTTCCAAATTGTAAAAAAAGGCAGTCCTCTATTCGCAAGCATTTCATGCCTGATGGAGATAAAAGCGCCCCGGTATGGTTCCTCCACCCTGCCTCCAATTCTTCCGCAGGCCTCCGGCAAGGATGCCCTGCTGTATGCTATTTCATTCTGAAGCATCTCAAAGATCTGGCGCATTTGATACAAAACTTCCAGGCTGGCCTTCCACTTTTCCTTTATAGACCATCCTAACCCTATGCTCCCTGCCATTAAAAGCAAAACCCCTACCAACCGCAGCATATTTTGAAACTCCTGTCATAAATAGTTTGGATTTTGCACTTCCCATCCCTTTTTTCCAGAAGGATATACCTTCCGAATATCTTTCTTTCGTTTAATTCCCTAAAGAAATCTTTTCCCATCACATCCTCCAGAGAATCTCCATGCATGGTAGCAATGATTCTGCTCCCACACTGCAGCACCCGGTGCACCGCCTTTACATCTTCCGCCCCGCCCAGTTCATCCACTGCTATTACTTGGGGTGACATGGAGCGAAGCAGCATCATCATCCCCAATGCTTTCGGGCAGCAGTCCATCACATCCGTACGTCTGCCAATGTCATTCTGAGGGCATCCCATATAACAGCCTGCTATTTCGGACCGTTCGTCCACCACCGCCACATTCATACCCTCCCCAAACCGGTTTCCGTCCGATATCTGCCTTACCATATCCCTGAGCAAAGTAGTTTTCCCGCAGCCCGGCGGCGAAATCAGCAGAACATCCTGCAGGCTGCCCTTATCGTAAATATAAGGCATCACTTTGTCCGCAGCCCCTTTGATTTCATGGGATATACGGATATTCATATAGCATATATGTTTTATATTCCGTATATACCCATCCTTTTCCAAAATAATCTGTCCTGCCAGCCCCACCCGATGCCCCCCTGGTATAGTCAGGAAACCCTGCCGCATTTCATCGGAAAAAGCATATAGCGAATAGTCGCAGACATGGTTTAAGATGGCTTCCATATCTTGTCCTTCCATCTTGTCCGCGGCGCGGATATCCTGAACGATACGCCCTTCATTATCCAAAAAGAATTCCTTTCCGTCGAGAATAACTATGATTTCCCTCCCTATCCTAAGCCTGATTTCCGAAAGCCTGTCCGCCCTCTGTGCCACCGACTTCCATTTAGGTCTTAAATAATCCGGAAATATACGCAGAATTTCCCCGCTCTCGGCCATTGTCTTCACTCCCCTTCCGCCCTTATCATAATATATGAAACATAGGCCAAGTTATTCCACTTTTTTATTTTATAGGAAATTACGCCACAGCGTTGTAAGCCGCCAAGAAAGAATGCGAAGCATTCTTTGGAATTGGCCGCTGGACCAATTCTTTTTTATTTTTCATGTATACGGCCAACATTTTGGGAATTCCTATGTTGATGCAAATTATATTTACATTTTGTATCAAAAAAAATACACATTGTTCTTGTTTTATTGTAGACAATAAGAAAAGAAAATGATATGATAACAGAAAAGAAACAGTAATCATTATTATTATTATTAACTTAGGAGGTATCATTATGTCGAATGCAGCACAGGTTGAAAATTTAGTAAATTTATTGGACGGATACGCTGAAAAAGGCGGTCATCATTTAAACGTTAACGTACTGAACAGGGATATGCTTTTAGATGCTCAGAAGCACCCCGAGAACTATCCTCAGCTCACCATCCGTGTCAGCGGTTATGCCGTTAACTTCATCAAACTGACTCCCGAACAGCAGGCAGATGTTATCAGCAGAACATTCCATGAAGCTGTTTAAAGCGTAAAAAGAAGGGCGGTTGTAGCGATGCTCAAAGCTATCACTACAACCGCTCTTCTTCTATTTTATACTATAGGAAATTACGCCACAGAGTTGTAAGTCACTAAAAAAAGTTGGCCGCTGGGCCAACTCTTTTTTATTTTACAGCCAAAACTATTCCTTACCCATTATTTCTAGGCGACTGGGCCACATCTTTCATTGAGAAGCTGAGCCTTCCCATCTTATCCTTCCCAAGGCAGACTACCGTAACTTTATCACCCAGTGTAAGGACATCCTCTACACGGTTGATTCTTTCCCTGGAAATTTTGGAGATATGAACCATACCTTCCTTGCCTGGTGCAAATTCAACAAATGCCCCAAACTCCTTAATGCTCACTACTACCCCTTTGAAAACCTGTCCTTCTTCAAAGTCTGTAGTGATAATCTTAACCATTTCCACCGCTTTATTCATCATATCGCCGTCGGTACCGCAGATAGACACTTTACCGTCATCGGTAATATCTATTTTCACTCCGGTACGGGCAATAATCTCATTAATCGTCTTTCCCCTCTGTCCTACCACATCCCCAATTTTCTCCGGGTCGATCTGGATGGAAATAATCTTCGGGGCATATGGCCCTACTTCTTTTCTCGGTTCAGCAATGGCCGGGGTCATAATTTCATTTAAAATATATTCCCTGGCTTCCTTCGTCCTGCGGATTGCTTCTTCCACAATAGGCCGTGTCAATCCGTGAATCTTTATATCCATCTGGATGGCTGTAATACCTTCGTGGGTACCGGCAACCTTAAAGTCCATATCCCCGAAGAAGTCTTCCAGCCCCTGAATATCCGTAAGCACAATATAATCTTCATCCGTTTCCCCAGTCACAAGCCCGCAGGAAATTCCAGCCACCTGCTTTTTAATCGGCACACCTGCCGCCATCAAAGACATAGTGGATGCACAAATGGATGCCTGGGAAGTGGAACCGTTGGACTCAAATGTTTCTGATACCGTACGAATTGCATACGGGAATTCCTCTTCGGAAGGAAGCACCGGTACAAGAGCCCTTTCTGCCAATGCACCATGGCCGATTTCACGGCGTCCTGGCCCTCTGCTGGGCTTTGTCTCCCCTACGGAATAGGACGGGAAATTATAATGATGCATATATCTCTTATTCACTTCATTTTCATCTAACCCGTCAATTCTCTGCATTTCCGACAAAGGAGCCAATGTTGTCACCGTACAGATCTGTGTCTGTCCTCTTGTAAACATAGCGGAACCGTGTACCCTGGGAATCAAATCCACTTCCGCAGCAAGCGGACGAATCTGGGTGATTTCACGGCCGTCAGGGCGTTTATGGTCTTTTAAAATCATCTTACGCACGGTCTTTTTCTGATACTGGTATACGGCCTCACCTAACAATGCCAGCCATTCTTCATTCTCCGCAAAAGCCTCTTCCAATTTTTCCGTAATTTTTCTTATATTTTCTTCCCTGACCTGTTTCTCATCAGTAAATACTGCTTCTTCCATCTCTTCCGGGGATACAATACCTTTTATCGCATCAAACATCTCCGCCGGAATCGCACAACTCGTATATGCATGTTTTTCCTTACCCACCTGGGCTACGATATCATCAATAAAACCAATCAGAGACTGATTAATTTCATGTGCCATATAAATGGCTTCCAGCATTTTATCTTCCGGAATTTCATTTGCCCCTGCCTCAATCATAATCACTTTTTCCCTGGTTGAAGCAACCGTCAGGTTCAAATCCCCGATTTTCCATTGCTCTTGGGAAGGGTTAACCACAAATTCCCCATCAATCATTCCTACCTGAGTCATCGCACAAGGCCCATCGAACGGGATATCCGATATGCATGTGGCGATAGCAGAACCAATCATAGCCACCAATTCCGGACGGCAAGACGGGTCAACGCTCATTACCATATTATTTAATGTCACATCATTTCTATAATCCTTGGGAAACAGCGGGCGCATCGGCCTGTCAATGACACGGCTGGTCAAAACCGCATTTTCAGAAGCCTTTCCCTCCCTCTTATTGAAACCGCCAGGGATTTTTCCTACTGCATATAGCTTCTCTTCATATTCCACACTCAACGGGAAAAAGTCAATCCCCTCCCTGGGCTTGTCCGAAGCCGTTGCCGTACTCAGCACGGTTGTCTCCCCATACTGCATAAACGCACAGCCATTTGCCTGTTTACCAACTCTGCCGATATCGACTTTTAAAGTTCTGCCGGCTAAATCCATCGTAAATGTCCTGTAATTTTTCTCCATGAATCTTTTCTCCTTCCTATTTTTCCTCTTTTACTGATATAATTAAGGCAGGAGACGCCGAAACTACTGATAAATATACGTTCCATCCGGCCTTTTGCCGTACGCATCCTTATCAGTGGTCTCGGAATATCCCCTCTGCCTTGATGAATAACAAAAGACGGACACACTAACTTTTCAGCCCGTATCCGCCTTTATCATTTATTCTTTACTTTCTGATTCCCAGTTTTTCAATCAAAGAACGGTACCTCTCAATATCAACTTTCTTAAGATAGCTTAAAAGCCCACGCCTCTGGCCAACCATTTTAAGAAGCCCTCTTCTTGAATGATGATCCTTAGGATTAACTTTCAAATGCTCTGTCAGTTCCTGAATCCTAGCTGTAAGTATCGCAATCTGAACTTCCGGTGAACCGGTATCGCCTTCAGATCTTGCATACTCTTTCATAATTGCCGCTTTTTTTTCCTTTGAAATCATTTCTTCTTCCTCCTGCTTATCTTTACGCCGAACACTAAGACTGGGTCGGAGTTATCCCCTATCCGAGCATTGGCTGAATCTCACACTTACATATCCTACCACATTTTTCTTTCCCTGTAAATACTAAATTTTCTACTGCAAAATTCTGACTACCTTCGCTGGTGTCCGGTAATTATAATTAGAAATCTTAATGCCTGTCTTCGGGCTGCTGGCATGAACTACCTGGCCTCCGCCTATATAAATTGCCACATGATTAATCCGCCCGCCTTTCGCATAGAAAATCAAATCTCCCGGTTTCGCATCCGACATACTGATTTTCGTTCCCACATTGGCCTGGGAACCCGAAGTCCTGGGGAGGGAAACGCCATATTTTTTAAATACGCTGAGTACAAACCCGGAACAGTCAGCACCTTTTGTAAGGCTGGTTCCGCCCCATACATAAGGATTTCCCACGAACTGCTTGGCATACTGGCACAAATCAATCCTCACATCCGATACGCCCTGCCCATAAAGCAATTCCGTTAAAGTAATCGCAGAGCCCAGCTTTTCTTCTATTTTCACAAACTCTGCCGATACGTAGTTCTCCTCATCATCTATCATAATTTTTACCCAATCGTCCAGTTCCTCCACCACTTCCAGTTCCTCACCGTTTGGAACCAAAGTAATGACCTCACACTCCGTATTGGGTTCTTCCCTTACCTTTAAGCTAGTGGTAGTTACTACAGCCACTTTGGAAAGCTGTTCCATAGCACGTTTCTTCGCCTCCCAGCCTCCAATCAAATATTCGCTCTTCACATATCCATCCACTTTGCCGGATTTAATATGCGTCCATTCCCCTTCCTCTTCCAACAATTCACACGCCGCATTTTTAGGAAGCTTCCCGATTAACTTTCCGTTTTCATCGGGGGTTTGCCGCACATTCAGGTTATCATCCACATTGGAAATTCCAAGGTTCGTATATCCCCATAAAGCCCCTTCCGCCTGCCGCGCTGCCACTTTATACTCTTCCGGCGTCTTCTCCGATTCCAAGAGCGCCAATGCCCCTACCGGATCAGCCACTACTTCCTCAATAGAATTGTGATAGGTATTATCCTGCTGTCCATTTATTTGTGCCGCACACACCGGTTTTCCATATAACATCAATGTTCCTGCCATACAAACCCCCGCTGCGCCTATCCATTGAAATTTCATATAATAACCGTACCTTTCCGTTAAATATTACAAATTTGTTACATATATTACAAGGTTATTATAGCAATGGAATTCTCCCCTGTCAACCCCTTTCCAAAATACACCATAGAAAATCGAGTAGGGAAGAGTTTCTCCCTACTCGCCGCGCGGAGCGCACGTTGTGTAAGCAACAATTTCATCTGTGCGCTCCTGCGCATAAAAATCGTAACAATTCAGCCCAGGACCCTGCAGCAAATGCAAAGTCCCGGGCCAAACTGGTTACCGGAAATCAATTTTATGGGGGCCTACTCTTCCCGTTCCGCATTCAATATAGAGAAAGCAATATTTGTAGCGTGGTCCGCCACCCTCTCCAAGCCGGATACAATATCGGAAAACAACATACCCGCCTCCGGGCTGCACTCATTTCTCGTCAGCCGGCCCACGTGGTCTTTCTGCAGTTCCCTTTCCTTTTCATCCACCGCATCTTCCAGGCGCATAATATCTTCCAAATGGTCTTCGGTACCGGTGGAAAACATTTCCAGTGAATACTGGATTAAATTATTCACCATATCCAGCATTTCGCCCAATCCCCTTTGGGCTTCTTTGCTAAAATTCACATCTGTGCCGATACGCTGCTTGGCTGAATCCGCCACATTCTCTGCATGGTCGCCGATACGTTCGATATCATTTACCACATGGAATAAAGCACCGATGCTTTTTAAGTCCTCAATAGGCAGCGTTGCCTGATTGATTTTCACCAGATAATTGGTAATGGAATGATTTAAGAAGTTAATATTCTTTTCTACTTCATATACATCTTCAATATCTTCATTATCCAGTGTTATAAGGGCATTCATTGCCCGGTTTAGATTTTCCGTGGCTAAAGATGCCATCCTTTCAATTTCTTTCATCACTTCCACCACGGCCGTTGCCGGGTTAAATACTACTTTTTCGCCAATATATTTTAACTGGAAGCTATCCCTGTAACCAACCTTCTTGTCATCCCCAGGCACAAGCACATAGGTGAGCTTTACTATGGCATTTGAGAATGGGAATAGCATAATCACCTGAAAAATTTTGATAATTGTATGGGCATTCGCCACGAAACGTCCTGCATTCCCGCCGGAGATGGACATAATCCCGTCTATCACGTACTCCATACCTACCATAAGAATAATATAGAACAAAACAGTACCGATTACATTAAAAAGAAAATGAATCATCGCCGCCCGCTTTGCATCCTTTTTCCCCGTCATAGATGCTAAAAGCGCCGAAGCACATGCTCCGATATTGCAGCCTAAAATAATAAACAAACTTATGGGCAGCCCCAGCAAGCCCTCGTTCGCCATAAGCAGTACAATGCTTACCGTTACTGATGAACTTTGGATAATCGCAGTCAGTACAGTGCCCATCAGGACTGCCAGTATAGGGCTATGTAGGGAACTTAGCAGCTGCATTACCCCTGGGCTATCCTTCATTCCTTCCATGGCTCCCGACATACCGCTCAACCCCATGAAAAGAATGCCGAAGCCTACTATTACTTCTCCGATTTTCTCCGCATTTTGCTTACCCTTGCCCAGCATCATCGTCAGCACACCAGCCAACAATATGATGGGTGCCGCTTCCGACAAGTTAAAAGAAACCAGCTGGGAAGTGATGGTTGTACCGATATTCGCCCCATAAATTACCCCGGCCGCCTGATACAAGGACATCAGCCCGGAGTTTACAAAGCTGACCACCATCACCGTACATGCCGAAGATGATTGGATAATACCGGTAAAAATAATACCTACCACCAGTCCGGTAAACCGGTTTGTTGTAAACATTTCCAAAATAGACCGAAGCTTTGCCCCCGCCACCTTTTCTATGCTTTCGCTCATAACCGTCATCCCGAACAGGAATAACCCAAGCCCGCCTGCCATAGATAGTATAATTTCAAAACTCATAATCTTCTTATCCCTTCATTTGTGTACTTGTAGGAAAAAGCATGTGTTCCCTCCAAGAGTCAAGTTCCAAAACACTCTTTTTCATGAAAAATCTTTCCTTCCTCCACATCCTTCATCATCTGTTCCCTCAGTTCATCTTTTCCTTTAAAGTGCCGTTCGGGGCGTTTAAACTTTAAAAGCCTTATAGTGATCTCTCTCCCGTATATTTCCTCATCAAAATCATAAATATAGGTTTCTGCCCCCATCTGCCCTGCCGCACTCACGGTAGGCTTATACCCAATATTCGTTATCCCTTTATAATATCCCCCCTCCATCAATACATCGGAGTAATATACCCCATTGGGGGGCAGCAGTTTATTGTCAGGGGGCAAAAGGTTTGCCGTAGGCATGCCTATTGTCCTTCCAAACTGCTTGCCATGCATCACGGTGCCCATAATAGCATAAGGGGCACCGAGCAATACTTTTGCCTCTTCCATGTTCCCCTTTTCCACCTCTTGTCTTGCATAGGTGGAACTGATTTCCCTTCCATTATAACATACCTTATCTATCAATTGCAGTTCATATCCGCCAAAGGAAGCCATGGACCGAAGGAGCATATAATTCCCGGCGCCTTTTGCCCCGAATGAAACATCCGTTCCGGCCGCGATATAAGATGCCCCCATACGGCGGACCAAAACTTCTTCAATAAAATCCTGGGGCTCCATCGCTGCGGTCTCAAAAGTCAGAGGAAATTCGATTAAAATATCAATGCCCATTTTCCCAAATGCTGCCCGTTTTTCCTCTCTCGTCATCAGTTCTTTCTCAGGAGCAGTTCCAAACAGGACGGACGGAGGCGGATCAAAAGTAAAAACCACTGATTTCATCCCATGAAAACTCTGCTCTAAAATACATTTCAACAGTTTCTGATGCCCTTGGTGAATACCATCGAACTTTCCTATAGCAACTGCGCTTTTCCCTTCTATCTTAAAATCTGTAGTACCATGAATGATCTGCATCTACTGTCCATTCTCCATAAACATTTTCACAGGGCAAAAACGCCCTTCCTCCCGGCAGAATTTATAAATGCCGTAAAATCTGCCCTCTTCATTGTACACCCTTACTATTTCCTCAGGTATAAATTGTTTTCTTTCTTTTATCATAGGAAGATAAAAGGGGTTACCGTTATCAATCAGCTTCTGAAAGCAGGCATCCACCGTTACAGCCTCATGGCAGGAAAATATTGAATCCACCGGTACGATTTTTTCCTCCAGATGCCCTTCCTCCCGCAGCCTTTCTATTTCCGCAAGAGGTAAGGCATCCTTTACCAAAAAACCACCCGCTTTTGTCCTTTCCAAAAACTCCATAATGCCACCGCATCCCAGCTTGCGGCCGATATCATGGCACAAAGTCCTAATATAGGTACCTTTGGAACAGCCTATCCGGATAGTAATCCTTGGAAGTTCCATGTTTTCTATTTCCAGATCATGGATTTGTACCTTCCTGGGCTTACGTTCTACTTCCTTTCCTTCCCTTGCCAGCTGATACAGTTTCTTTCCGTTTACCTTAATGGCTGAATACATGGGCGGTATCTGTTCATAGTCCCCCAGGAAAGACATAACTGCCTCCCTGGCTTCCTGTTCGGATATGTTCACTTCCCACTGCCCAAGCAGCTTTCCCGAACTGTCCTGAGTATCTGTCTCTTTCCCTAACAGCAAGACCGCCCGGTATTCCTTTCCCGTATCCGTCAGCATATCACATAGCTTTGTTCCGCTCCCCAAACATATGGGCAGTACACCCACAGCGTCCGGGTCCAGCGTTCCCGTATGCCCTATCTTCTTCTGCTTCAAAATCCCTCTCAGCTTAGCTACCACATCGTGGGATGTAAATCCCGCTTCTTTATATACGTTCAAAATTCCGTTATACATCCAATTTTCTCCGCCGGCTGGCCACAGGTCCTGCTATTTTGCAGCCCCGTCAGATTAGATACTATGCTGCTTTTCAACAGTTCTGCTCACACTCATTCCGCCAGCTTTAATTGTTTCTCAATATGTAAGGTCAGATTATTCACCACATCGTAAAATGTACCGTTCATCGTACATCCTGCGGCGCGCACATGTCCGCCGCCCTCAAAAATCTGGGCCACCCGGGCCACATCCACTTTCCCTTTGGAACGCAGGCTCACTTTATATTCCTGTGCCGCCGTCTGGTACATAAAAATCGTGCATTCCGCCCCTTTTGTCTGATTCAGCTGGCTGACTACACCTTCTAAATCTTTAGGGCTTGCCTGATAAAACTCCAGCGTCCTCTTTCCAATCGCGCTGACTATACATTTTCCATCCATAACGAAAATGCTTTCCATCAGGGCACGGCCAAGGAGAAGATTCTGCACATAGGTTTTTTCATAAAATGTTTTTTCCACGATGTCCGAATGATCGAACCCGAAGTTTAACAGCTTCGCTGCAATCTGCATTGTTTTCGATGAAGTGTTAGAGTACCGGAATACTCCGGTATCATGCACTATACCGATATAAATAGCTTTTGCAATTTCTTCATCTATTTCCGATTCTTCTATCACATCAAAAATCAGTTCACTGGTGGAGCTGGCCTGGGTATCAATATAATTTACCATCCCGCTTCCCATATTGCTCACATGATGGTCAATATTAATTGTCTTCCCGGCCCTGTCAAAGAGCGCTTCTGCTGCTCCTAAACGCTCTTTTGCCGTATCCAGTGCAATAAAGACATCAAAATCCCCTTCTTCATCCGTTATCTGTGTACGAATCTGGTCAATACCTTTAATACATCCAAACACCTCTGAGGGCGATTCCAAAAATAATTCTACCCTCTTTTCGGGATATATCTTTTTCAAATACAGATATAAGGCCATACATGCGCCTACACAGTCTCCATCCGGCCTGATATGCCCGCCGATACCTATTGCTCCCGCATCTTTTACCTCTACTGCTATTTTCATCTTCCACCTCATTTCTGCACGGCTTTTTGCGTCAAAATTTATTTTGGTTTGTCAGGTTCGCCTTCTTTGCTCCCTTTATTCACCTCGTCAATCAGCTTCGACATCTTAACGCCATATGCGATCGACTGTTCCATGATAAATGTAATCTCCGGCGTATTCCTTAGATTCACTTCTTTGGCAAGCTGGTTCTTAATATAACCGGACGCACTTCTTAAGCCTTCCAAAGTGCTCTTTTCCATGGCCTCATCGCCCAAAACGCTAATCCATGCCTTGCATGTTTTCAGATCCGGCGATACCTCCACGGATACCACGGAAGTCAACGGGCTGATACGCGGATCTTTAATCCCACCCCGTATAATTTCAGCCAGCGCTCTTTGTACTTCACCGTTAATCCTTATATTTTTTATGCTGTTTTTCCTCATAGTTTACTCCATTTATGCGCGGCTTTACGCATATCAAGTTTGTGGATGCCGCGCAGACACAAACTTGGGATTGAAAATTTTTAATTTTCAATCTTATGCCTATGCTCCTTCTGACCACTGCTTAAAATTGTACCGGATTGCTCTATGCACTATCGAGGTACTTCTACCATGATATATGCTTCCACAATATCCAGTTCCTGCATCTGGTCAAATCCTTCGAATACAAGGCCGCATTCAAAACCGGTCTTTACTTCCTTCACATCGTCTTTAAACCTCTTCAAGGAAGCCAGGGCGCCTTCATAAATCTGTTCGCCTTCCCTGGTAATACGAATCTTGCAGTCTCTCTTGAAAATACCGTCCAGTATATAGGAACCGGCAATATTCCCCACTGCTGAAGCCTTGAATATCTGACGGACCTCCGCATGGCCAATTACCTTCTCCTCAAATACCGGATCCAGCATCCCCTTCATAGCGGCCTCCACATCTTCAATAGCCTGATAAATTACCTTATACAGCCTGATATCCACGCCTTCCCTTTCTGCAACAGCCTTAGCCATGGCATCCGGCCTTACATTAAAGCCGATAATAATTGCAGAAGATGCTGATGCCAGGGAAACATCGGATTCCGTAATCGCACCTACACCGCCATGGATACATTTTACTACGACTTCTTCGTTTGACAGTTTTAACAGGCTCTGTTTTACCGCTTCCACACTACCCTGTACGTCCGCTTTAATAATCAGGTTCAGTTCCTTCAGATTGCCTGCCTGAATCTGTGTGAAAAGATCATCCAATGACATCTTAGTTTTCGTTTCTTCCAGCATTTTCTCTTTATTCTGTGCCAAGTAAGTCTCGGCATAAGATTTTGCCGTTTTATCGTTTTCATGGGCAAGGAATACTTCTCCTGCGCTGGGTACATCGGAAAGCCCTAAAATTTCTACAGGAGTGGAAGGGAGCGCTTCCTTTACCCTTCTGCCCTTATCGTCAATCATAGCCCTTACTTTACCATGGCTGGAACCTGCGGATATGAAATCGCCAACATGCAATGTCCCTTTCTGTACCAGTACGGTTGCCACCGGCCCTCTTCCTTTATCCAACTCCGCTTCAATAACAAGCCCTCTCGCCTGTCTCTTCGTATTTGCCTTCAGTTCCAGTATCTCTGAAGTTAACAGAATTGTTTCCAGTAAAACATCAATACCTTCTCCTGTTTTTGCAGATACCTGTACATACTCCGTGCTTCCGCCCCAATCCACAGGAATCAGTTCGTATTCTGTCAATTCCTGTTTTACTCTGTCCACATTGGCATTCGGCTTATCTATTTTGTTTACCGCCACAATAATCTCTATGCCGGCCGCCTTCGCATGGTTAATGGCTTCTACTGTCTGGGGCATCACCCCGTCATCCGCTGCAACTACCAAAATCGCAATATCGGTGGAATTTGCCCCCCTCATACGCATCGCAGTAAATGCCTCATGGCCTGGCGTATCCAGGAAGGTAATTTTCTCTTCCCCTACTTTTACGGTATATGCACCGATATGCTGGGTAATACCGCCCGCTTCCTTATCCGTCACATTCGTTTTACGGATGGCATCCAAAAGGGAGGTCTTTCCATGGTCAACGTGCCCCATAACACAGATAACAGGAGGCCTCTTGGTCATATCCTCTTCTTTTTCCTCTTCTTCCCTCAGAAGTTCCTCGATGACATCTACCTTTACTTCCTTTTCGCAGATAATATCGTACTCAATCGCAATATTTTCCGCATCTTCAAAAGAAAGTTCTGAGTTCACAGTCACAATCTGGCCTTGCAGGAACAGTTTTTTGATAATCACCGAAGGCTGCATCTTCATCTTATCGGCCAGTTCCTTGATGGTCAAAGATTCCGGGATAACGATGACTTTAATCTGCTCTTCCTTAACTTCTTCCACTTTTTTCTCCGGCTTAATAAATTTCCCTGCTTTATTCTTCCCTGCTGCTTTCCTGTCATCCTCTTCGTAAATTAAATCCTTCTTAGAGCGTTTATCCCTTTCCTGGTTAATTCTGCGCTTTTCTTCATCCCTATGCTTCTCCTGATCCTTTGCCGGGCTCTCCGGGATGAATCCTTTAGCGGGCGCAGGCTTTCTGAATCTATTGTCCTGCCCTCCATTTCCTCTGTTAGGGCGGTCGTTATTTGCCCCAAACCTATTATAAGTCTGGCCGCCAGAAGAATTACGCCTGTCACCTTGACCGCTTTCAAAAGGCCTGCGATTTTGGCCTTCCATTCTACGCCCATCATTTCTATTATTGCTTCTATTTTCATTTCTATTCTCAGTCCTGCCATCTGGCCTTCTCTGGTTCTCACCGCTTCTTTGCCTGTTATCCGTCCGGTTTGGCCTGTCATTCCTCTCTTGCCGCTCCGGCCTGTCGCCTCTATTAGGCCTGTCGGCCCTCTCTGTCCGCTCCGGCCTGTCATTCCAGCTTTGCCGTTCCGGCCTGTCGCTCCGCTCTGGCCTATCCTGCCTTTCTGTGCGTTCCGGCCGCTCTGGCCTGGTATTCTCCGGCTTCTTTGCCTGTACCGTTTCCTGGTTTGCCGCAGGGGATACCACTGTCTTTTCCTGGCTCAAAGCACTGATTTCTGCCGCAGCATCCAATTTCTTATTCTCAGTCTTCGGCCTGGAATCCCTTTTGGGCATATTATTGTTGGACGGTATCATAGTAACCGGCGGTGTCGGGGAAGGAGGGGTCAGCGGTTTTACCGGCCGGTAAGGCGCCGGTTTCTCAACCTTATTTTGCCTGTTAAATCCTCCGCCCTGCCTTTGGTTATTTGCCGGCTGAGGCTTTTTCTCCCCTGCCGGACGCTGTTTAGGCCCTGCCATTTTACTATTATGAGGGTTGCTCACAAAAATTATTTTTTTCTTCTTCTTTGGTGCTTCGTTAGCATTTTCTCCCTCTTTTGCCATAGGTTTCTCCTCTTTCATATCCGTTTTCTGCATCTTCTCTCTTTTCATCTGCGCTTCTGGGCTGGCTGCCGTTCCCTCTTTTGAGGGTTCCGCACTTTCCTTCACAGCTTCCGTGTCCTTTTTTACGGTTTCCGTATTCCTTTTTATGTTTTCCGCACTTTCCTTCGCGGTTTCCACATTCCCTTTTACGGCTTCCGTACTCCCTTTTGCAGCCTCCATTCCTTTCTGCCTATCCTTTTTAAAATGCTTTCTTACCAGTTCTATGGCCTCCTCCTCTATAGAACTTTGTGCCACCTTCGCATCAATCCCCTTTTCCTGTAAAAAAGCAATCAGTTCTTTGCTTTGTCTATCTAATTCTTTCGCAAGTTCATGTACTTTCATTTTTGCCATGCTCACTACCTCCGTCTTCCTGCTCAATTGCCTCTAAATGCTTTCTTATCGTCCTCGCAAACCCTTCATCCGTAAGAGCCAATGAAGTACGCATATCTTTTCCCATAGCGTGACCCAGTTCTTCTTTTCGCCCAAACCTGAACAGAGGCACGTGATAAAAATTACACATGTTGCGAAACATTTTCTCAGTATTCTTTGAAGCATCCTCACTGACAATTACCATTACCGCTTTACCGCTTTTTACCGCCTTTTCCGTGGCAAAGCTTCCACTCACTAAATTTCTGGACCTCACCGCCAATCCCAGCAATGAATAAACTTTATTCATTTTCCTCAAACTCCTTCTCCAGGCTTTCATATACTTCATCAGGAATGCTCATTTTCAAAGAACGCTCAAGCCCTTTATTCTTCCTGGCCCGTTTTAGGCATTCGCTTGTCATGCACAGATACGCCCCTCTCCCATTTTTCCTGCCTGTCTTATCTAAAACAATACTGCCTTCCGCTGTTTTCAGCACGCGCATCATTTCTTTCTTGCTCTTCATCTCCGAACATCCGACACATTGTCTCAAAGGGATTTTTTTTGCCATGTACTTTCCTCCCTCCACAATTACTCTTCCGTCAGTTCTTCCTCTGCCGCTTCTTCCCGACTGCCTTGCGCATCAAAGTTCTCTTCTTCCGATTCTTCCCAGTTCCCTTCACCGTCAAAATCTTCTTCCTTTTCCGAAGTCTCTTCCCATCCTTCTTCCCAATTTTCTTCTACTTCTTCAAAATCAGAAGCTTCCGTCTCATATTCCCCTTCGTACTCATCCTCGTCATATTCTTCGTAGTCATCAATATAGTCTTCATAGCGGAAGCCCGGCGCATCCTTCGCCTGTGTTTCACTCTTAATGTCTATCTTGTACCCTGTCAGCCTTGCCGCCAGCCTTGCATTCTGCCCTTCCTTGCCGATGGCCAATGAAAGCTGATAATCCGGCACTACAACCTTCGCTGTCTTTTCATCCGGGTCTGCAAATACCGCCACGATTTTAGCCGGTGATAATGCGTTCTGAATCATATTTCCCGGATTGTCATCCCAATTGATGATATCAATTTTTTCCCCTTGCAGTTCTTCTACAATTGTATTTACCCTCGAACCATTTATTCCTACACATGCGCCTACCGCATCCACATTGGGATTATTGGACCACACCGCCATTTTTGTCCTGCTTCCTGCTTCCCTGGCTATGCTCTTAATTTCCACGGTGCCATCCTTAATTTCCGTCACTTCGGATTCAAAAAGCCGTTTTACCAGTTCCGGATGTGTACGGCTCACCAAAATGCGGGGGCCCTTCGGTGTATTTTTTACTTCCAGGATATATACTTTGATTCTTTCCGTAGGTTTGAACATTTCCCCTTTTACCTGTTCGCTCTCATTTAAAATGCCGTCTGCCTTCCCCAGGTTAATGCTGATGTTCCTTCCTACATATCTTTGTACAATGCCGGTTACTACATCCTTTTCCTTCTCAAAATATTGATTGTAAATAACGCTTCTTTCTTCTTCCCTTATTTTCTGCAAAATTACATTTTTGGCATTCTGCGTTGCAATACGGCCAAATTCCTTGGATTTAATTTCCACATGTACTATATCGCCCACCTGCGCCCGTTTGGATATCTTAAGCGCGTCTTCCAAATCTATCTGGGTACAGTCATCCTCTACCTCTTCCACTACTTCTTTCTCCGCATAGCACAAAAAGTCGCAGGTTTCTTTGTCAATTTCCACCTTTATATTATCTGACTTTCCAAAATGGTTTTTGCAGGCTGTTATCAATGAGTTTTCAATCGCATCAAATAGCGTTTCTTTGCTTATTTCCTTTTCCTTTTCCAAAATATCCAATGCTTCCATTAATTCCTTGTTCATTTTATCCTCATTTCCTTTCTTCGTTAAAAATCAATTGCCAGTCTTATGATTGCAACATCCGCTTTCTCAAAAACCAGTTCTTCGTCTTCCGTCTCTATGATTATGGAATTTTCATTATATGACTTCAAAATTCCTTTAAATTCCTTGCACTTTCCAATAAGCTTATATGTTTTTACTTCCACTTCCTCGCCCAGACTCTTTTCCAGATGTTTATCTTTCTTTAATGTCCTTCCAAGCCCCGGGCTGCTCACCTCCAGAATATATGCATCCGGAATAAAATCTTCTTCATCTAACGCATCCGATAATGCCCGGCTCACCTGTTCACAATCATTAATATCCACTCCGCCCGGCTTATCAATATAAGCCCTCAAATAAAAATCGCTCCCTTCCTTCACATACTCTACATCGTAAATCTCTACCCCTAACTTTTCTACTATCGGTAAAAGAAGCTTTTCTGTGCTGTTTTCGTAAGTTTCTCTTTTAGACATCCTTCCCTTTTTCCTTTCCCCGCCAATTTCCATTCCCGCAAAAAGAGTGGACTCGCAAGTCCACTCTAATTAACGGTAACATATTATCTTCTTAATACTATAACACTATAGATAAGAAAATGCAAGGGGAAAATTCGCGGAATCAAGCTATTTTGGAAAATCATTGGTTTCACTTTTGAAATAGACAAGCCTGTGTGAACTATCCTCTCATTTTCCGCAAAAAAAATTCTCAAAGCCCGCATAAATGCTGGACTGAGAGAACTTTTCCGGGTTGGGCTGTTCTTAAAATTAAAAACAGTCAACAGCTCGTAGGGGAATCGAACCCCTGTTTCCGCCGTGAGAGGGCGGCGTCTTGACCGCTTGACCAACGAGCCATAATAAATTACCAAAAATTATTTTGTTTCATCTGCCGACTTGCTTATTCTATTACAAAATGACAAATAATGCAAGTGTTTTTTTCATATTTTTTTATTTTACTATATTTACTATATTTTACTGCATATTTCAATGCACAGGAAATAGTCGTTTATGGGAAAATGTAACAGTTCAGCCTGCATTGTCATTTAGTTAACGATGGCGGACGCCGTGAGGGGAATAAAATGCTCCGTCGCCACGCGGTTAGCAGCCAATGAATTGGAGCAGGAAGGAGTCCGCCCCTTTGCCGCAGGCAAACTTTAAAATGGGCGGATTCAGTGACAGCGAAGCCGGAAGGCTGAACTGTTACGGGAAAATCAAAAAGTCTTGATTTCCCCGCACTATCCATAATCAACACTAGTGAACGTGTCAGTACACTAGTTTTCCCGATTGTTCAACCGATATAAAACTGCGGTCGCTGTCAGAATGGCGGCACAGATGCCTGCCTTCAAATAAGCAGTGTACTCTTTCGGAACTAACCCAACGGCTGCTGCACATAAAATTGCCAGGATAAGTCCACCCATCCCCCCAAGCATGGAGGAAGCGCTCTGTTTGACGATACGCACCTCGCTTTCCCATTCCATTACAGGGAAATGCAGATTGACTGTTATACCGTATACGCAGGAAAACAGGATAATTACGGCGGGAATCAATGCCAGCCACAGAATTTCCCCGGCATCCGGTTCGAGTGCAAAAATGAGAAGCAGCTCTGACAGCAAATAAAAAGGCAAAAGCAGCAGCAAGTTCATCAATATTTTCCCATCCAAAATATTTTTTGTAGACAGCGGCAGGCTTTTTAGTATCCACCAATGTTTCCCTTCCATGGAAATCGAGGTTGCAGTAGTGGTCATCATACACATCGCCCCTGCTATTACAAATGGAACAATGCCATCAATATCAACAGGCAAGGGCAGAAATTCCTTCAAAGTGTCTGTTCCGGAAAAAAGCAGCGTTCCTGATAAAACGCACCCCATGATTGGCCCAATAATCGTATTGGTCACATAGATGCTGGAAGAAAAGTACCGTCTGAACTCCCGTTTGCACAAAGAACGTAAAAGGGAATCTGCTTTGAGTTTTCCCATCCGGTAGTTGTGTTTTGCAAAACTGCTGCACAGGCTTTGGCTAATCTTCTCGAAGGAAAAGACAACGCCTGCCGCAACCGCTCCAAATACTGCCAAGGACAAACAGGCACACAGCACTGCCCCAAAAACGTCCCCTCGGATTATGGCCATACCCAGCCATACCGCCGGCGGATATATTCTTTTTAACAGTATCATAATTGATGCAGACAAGTTTTTCAGCATTTCCGGATCTATATTTCCATCCATTACCGATAACCGTAACGAACCGTACATGATTCCCAATACTGCTAAAATTGATAAAACTGCCGCTATCAGGCTTTTGCGGCGCATACGGGAAGATACCCCGGCAATCAACGTGCCCATTAAAATGGATGCCGCCATAGGGATAAGCGGAATGCCCCATATCCCAAGAAGCCCCGCCAGATAAAATCCTGCATCCGGGCGGATGTTCCATGTATATACCAAAATACCGGGCAGCAACACTGCCAGCATCATCAGAAAATATTCCACGTATATTTTGATCAGGCGGCTGATTGCTACTGCACCCATTGCCAGCGGAAATGCACATAGGATATCGTACCCTTCCTTCCGGAAGATAGCACTCCCCACTTTGAGCATACCGAAAACAAAAATCAGCAAACTGGAAATGGTGATGAGATAAGCGGGAACTGCCTCCTCCAGCCCCAAGTAAATCAATCCATAGGACAGGCCGCCTACATAACCAATCAACATGGCGAGCAATATAGCCCATGCCATCAGCAAACCCACCGTTTTCTGTTTCGATTTTTTATCCTTCGAGAACCGGAGCACGTTCAACCCATACAGGTTGCATAGTTCCAGCTTTGTCAAAATCCTAATTTGCCTCAACATGCTCCACCACCTCCATAAAAATGGATTCCAGGGACTGCCCCTGCTTCACGATTTCTTCCATGTTCCCGGAAGCCACCAGCGTTCCGTCCTTGATGATTGCTACTTTATTGCACAGCTTCTGCGCCACGTCCAGTACATGTGTAGAGAAGAAAATCGCGCCTCCCCCCGCGCAGATAGCACGCATAGTATCCTTTAAAATAACCGCCGCCTTTGGGTCCAGCCCCACAAAGGGTTCATCCAAAATCAAAAGTTTTGGCCGATGCACGAAAGCGGAAAGAAGGGCCAGCTTTTGTTTCATCCCGTGGGAGTAGGTAGATATCAAATCCCCCAGGGAGGCCGTAATTTCAAATGCTTCTCCGTACTCTTTGATTCTTTCCTCCCGCTCCCATGCTCCGATGCCAAATATATCAGCAGTAAAGTTCAGATATTGGATACCGGTCAGATACTCATATAAATCCGGATTGTCTGGAATATAAGCGAATAGGCGTTTGCATGCAAGGGGCGTTTTTCGTATATCGTTCCCGTCTATTTGTATCGCTCCCGCATCGAAATCCTGAATGCCTGCCACACATTTTAATGTGGTGGTTTTGCCTGCGCCGTTATGGCCAATGAAGGCATAAATATCTCCTGGCGCTATATGCAGGCTCAGGTCGCTAACCCCCTTATTGCTCCCCTTATAATGTTTGGTTAAATGCTCAATCTTTAACATAATTACCTCCCTATCTTTGAAATTCGTCTCGTTTCCTTATGCTGTCAAAGGCAGGATGTGCCAAGGCTTCCCGCAAGTTCTGCCGGACAAAACTTTTATCCCTGGGGGCCATGCTCCCCAACGGGAAACGGTCAATCCACTCATCCAGCTGGTTGAAGAACTCATCTCCATGAAATTTTATTTGCTCTGTTTCCAATAATCTGTTCACACATTTTTTAAATCTGCTAAGAGACACTAATGCTTCCCCTTCTCTCCCATTCACCGCATAAACGATTGCGGACTGGAAATGAAACTGAGCGGCCACATTCGGATGAAGCGCTTCCAAATGATATAATTCCATGATTCCTGTTATTCGGCGGATAGTTTCCTCACACTGGGCCATGTCATTTTCATTTAGGGAAAGAGTCAGTATTGCATCGCCAATTAAATTCAACAAATCCAGATAATGTTTTGCCTGTACATAACTTCTTGCTTTTTGCGTCTCTCCTGCTAACTGATAAGCCCGCACCAGCAAGGTTCCGTTTTGCCCTGCAAGGCGGCTGGGATTCGCAGAAGGTTCTAACGCCTCAATCGCTTCCGCCGCTTTTCCAAGCTGGATATGTAATCCTGCCCTCAGAACCATAGCATCTCCGCAAACGCCCACATCTCCGCAGTTTTCCAGTATCCGATTACACCATCCCACCCCTTCCTGCAGAAGCGATTTACCCTCTTCCTCCGTTTCCGCCAACATATAGTGATTCCAATACAGTACACTAAGCTGAAGCAAAAACGGATAACAGGCATAATATTTATGGGCCAATGCCCTGGTTTTCTCCAGTGCGGCCGCAAACGGAAGGGTTGCAAAATCTTTGGACAGTTCTGCATATTGACGCCGAATCTGCTCTCTGGAAAGCTGGGCCTCATATCCGATCAGTTCATCTACTGTTACATCAAAGAATGCTGCCAACTGGGGCAAAAGTAATAGGTCCGGTGTATTGACCCCCTTTTCCCACTTAGATACCGATGCCTTGGTCACACCCATAAAATCAGCCAGTTCCTCCTGTGTCAGCTTCTTTTTTCGCCGAAGCCGGATTATGTTATCCGGCAAATTCAGTTTGTTCATAATTGTTGCTCTCCAAAACTTTCAAATTGTGTTGTTTACGGTATTATTATAACAGGAAAGATAGATGCCATTCAATCGACTGTCGCGTTACTCCGATATATAAAATCAACCATTGAGAAACCCGTCCTGACGTTCCTATAATGTAAAAAAAATTTGTCCTCTTTGAGAATTTTTTGTTTGGTGGAATGATACGGCAGTCTGTACTTTTGCAGTTGCCATAAAAGTTAATTTAATCATTATGTTATTAAAAAATTATCCGATATATAAATCAAAGCCCCCGCTGCAAGCAGACACTTGCCTCGTTGCCCGCGGGAATAAAGAATCTTGTATGCACATTAGGAGGAAGCTGCCAATGAATAAAGTAAACTATAAAACAATACCATTAAATGAGAGCCCTAGATTAGTAATGCGGTATTATAAGGCAGAGATGCCGCAAAAGGGCATTCTTGTATTCGTGCACGGTGTCTCCCATGGCGCTTGGTGCTGGTGGAAATTTGTAGACTTTTTTACGAAAGTTGGATATGCCTGTTTTGTTATAAATTTAAGAGGTCATGGCGAAAACGATAGAAATGATATAAAAGGCGCTAAACTATCTGACTATTTGACGGATGTCGTTCATTGTGTTGAATATATTAAAAATAATTGTAATAGCCCGGAAATTAATATTCAATACTTCAAACCCTTTATTATCGGACACTCTATGGGTGGGGCTATCGTTGAAATGTATATTGACAAATATTCGGATGAAGTAGAAGGTGCAATATTATTTGCACCTGTCACAGCTGGTGGGATGAATCTTCGCATTTTAACAACTTCATTTTCGATACGAGGTTTTTCTACACTTCCAACAGCGTTCTTTGGGAAGAAGATTTTTTTATCCATATCAAATTTCTTTGCCATAAAAAATAAAATATTATATAAATGCACAGTTAGTAAAGCAGATCTTGAGTATAGCAGAAAAGAGTTATGCAAAGAATCAATCAGGGCCATGTTCGGATTATGGGATTTCGAACTAAAAGATGCGCCCAATATACCTGTTTTCGTGATAGGATCAGACAAAGATGCTTATTTCCCCATCAAGTCATTAAATGAAACGGCTGCTTTTTATGATACAAGACCCATGATCTTAAAAGGATTATGCCATGATATGATGTTGGATTTTGAATGGGAAAAAGCTGCACAATCCGTTTTGGAATTTATTAATAGTCCGGAAAAACTCAAAAATGACAAAGATGCATTTATAAGGAACTTAAAAAATAAAATATATCCAGATAAGTCCAAATGAAAACTTACCAAAGGCAAGCCGCCAACTATTCGCAGCAGTTGGCGGCTCAAATTCCCATCCCCCTATGACACGAAATCAAACAAGCTGATTTGGTTTGACTCCGGCAGATTCCCAAGCAGGTTCAGTTCCCCCATCAAATCCACAATCGTCTTGGAAACTTTAGCCCTTTGACGGAAGTCATCCTTGGATAAAAACGGCCCGTCTTTGGCCGCTTCCACGATGGAATCCGCCGCCTTTTCCCCCAAACCATCGATACTGTTCAAGGAAGGCATCAGCTTTCCGTCCACAATCTGGAAATTCCTGGAATGGGCGGAAAAAATATCAATCGGCACGAATTCAAATCCTCTGGCATACATTTCCTGCACCAGCTTCATATCCCGGTAAGAATCCTGCTCCTTTTTGGATAACGTATCCATCCGCTGTTTATAGTCCGCCATCACTTTTTCCAGATGTTCCTTACCCTGGCACATCAGTGCATAGGAAAAAGCAGATGCCCTAATGCTGAAAAAAGCAGCGTAGAAAGCCAACGGGTAATTAATTTTACAATAAGCAATACGCCATGCCATCATCACATAGGCCGCCGCATGGGCTTTCGGGAACATATATTTAATCTTTTTGCAAGACCAAATATACCACTCCGGCACATTAGCCTCCAGCATAGCCGCCTCCATTTCCGGCTTTAACCCCTTCCCCTTCCGCACGCTCTCCATAATTGTGAACGCAAGGGAGCTTTCCACCCCCATCTCAATCAGGTACACCATAATGTCATCCCTGGTACAGATTGCCGTGGAAATCGTTGCCTTTCCTTCCTGAATCAGTGTCTGGGCATTCCCCAGCCATACATCCGTACCATGGGCCAGACCTGCAATACGCACCAAATCCGAAAAAGCCTGGGGTTTCGTGTCGATTAACATCTGCATGGCAAATTCCGTACCGAATTCCGGAATCCCCAAAGCCCCCAGCTTACACCCTCCGATTTGCTCCGGCTCAATCCCCAGGGCCTCCGTATTCTTAAATAAAGACATTACCTGGGCATCATCCAACGGAATCTTTACCGGGTCTATACCTGTAAGGTCCTGCAGCATACGTATCATCGTAGGATCATCGTGCCCCAGAATATCCAGCTTCAGCAGATTGTGGTCGATGGAATGGTAATCAAAATGGGTGGTTACGATGTCCGTGGTCATATCATTGGCCGGGTGCTGTACCGGTGTAAAAGAGTTAATATCTTCTCCTAACGGCAGAACGATAATCCCTCCCGGATGCTGCCCTGTGCTCCGCCTAATGCCCGTACACCCTGTAACAATCCGGTTAATCTCACATGTCCGTTTCCGCGCTCCCCTTTCTTCAAAATAATTTTTCACGTAGCCAAAAGCGGTCTTATCCGCCAGTGTACCGATAGTTCCCGCACGGTAGGTCTGTCCGGCCCCAAAAATAACCTCCGTGTATTTATGTGCTTTACTTTGGTATTCCCCGGAAAAATTAAGGTCGATATCCGGTTCTTTATCCCCCTTAAATCCAAGGAACGTTTCAAAGGGAATATCAAAGCCATCCTTTTTCAACGCAGCCCCGCAAACCGGGCATTCCTTATCCGGCATATCGCATCCGGCCCTCCCGGCAAAAGCCTTCACTTCTTCCGAATCGAAATCGCTGTAATGGCATTTCTCGCAATAGTAATGGGGGCTTAACGGATTCACTTCCGTAATCCCCGCCATCGTGGCTACAAAAGAAGAGCCCACAGACCCCCTGGAGCCTACCAGATATCCGTCTTCCACCGATTTCCATACCAGCTTTTGGGCAATAATATACATCACCGCGAAGCCGTTGGAAATAATGGAATTCAACTCCCTCTTCAGACGCTGTTCCACAATCTCCGGCAATGTATCCCCATATATTTCATGTGCTTTATTATAACAGATGTCCGTCAGCGTCTTATCGCTGTCCTCTATGACAGGGGCACACTTATCCGGACGCACCGGTGCCATCGTCTCCACCATATCCGCAATCCGGTTCGTATTGGTAATCACTACTTTTTCCGCCACATCGCTCCCCAGATAAGCGAATTCTTCCAGCATTTCCTCTGTTGTACGCAAATATAGGGGCGCCTGCTCATCCGAGTCCGCAAACCCTTTCCCTGCCATAATAATCCTACGATAAACCTCATCTTCCGGATCCAGAAAATGCACATCGCAGGTTGCCACCACCGGCTTGTTAAACTGCTCCCCCAGATCCACGATTTTCCGGTTTATATTTTCAATATCTTCGATGGAATTTACATTCCGTACCCGCTCGGAAGCAATCATGAACTTATTGTTTCCCGTAGGCTGTATTTCCAGATAATCATAGAAATTCACCAATCTGGCAATTTCCGCATCGGCTTTCCCATCCAACAATGCCTGATAAAGTTCCCCGGCTTCACAGGCGCTGCCCAAAATAAGCCCTTCCCTGTATTTCATCAAAAGGCTCTTGGGCACTCTTGGCCTTTTACTATAATAAATCAAATGAGATTCGGAAACCAGCCGGTACAGATTCACCCTCCCGGTATCATTTTTGGCCAAAATGATCGCGTGATAGGAGGGCAGTTTTTTTACAATATCCGGGCTGGAAGCCCCCATCGCATTTACCGCCTTCAGGTCATCTGCCCCGGCTTCCCTAAGCATAGGAATAAACTTTACAAAAATATCCGCTGTTGCCTCCGCATCATCCACTGCCCGGTGATGGTTTTCCAGAGATATGCCCAAGGTCTTGGCCACCGCATCCAGGGTATGCTTTGCCTGGTGGGGCAGGAGCATTCTGGCAATCCCAACCGTATCCACATAGGTAAATTCCTTGGAAAGTTCCAGCCTATTCGCATTTTCCATAATAAAACTCATATCAAAATTAGCATTATGTGCTACCAATACGGCATCCCCGCAAAAATCCAGAAACCGCGGCAACACCTGGTCAATCATGGGCGAATCCATCACCATCTCATCCTGAATCCCTGTCAGCTTTTCGATTTCGAGAGGTATAGGCGTATCCGGATTGACAAAACTGGAAAACCTATCTGTAATTTCCCCGTTTTCCACCTTCACCGCTCCGATTTCAATAATTCTGTTTTGGATAGGGGAAAATCCTGTGGTTTCTATATCAAAAACTACGAAGGTACTATCCAAATCCTGCCCCTTATCTCCAGTTACGATTTCTTTTAAATCATCCACCAGATAGGCTTCCATCCCATAAATCACTTTAAAGAAATCCTGTTTATCCGGATTGGCATCCCTAGCCTCTTTTCGCTTTGCCTTTTCCCCTTTCCACAAATCCTCCCACACATGGTTGGCATCCGGAAAGGACTGTACCACACCGTGGTCAGTAATGGCGATGGCCGGATGCCCCCACTGATAAGCCCGTTTCACAATATCCTTTGCTTCCGATACCCCGTCCATATCGCTCATTTTTGTATGGCAATGCAGTTCCACCCTCTTTCGGATGCTGTTGTCCGACCGGCCCGATGTGAAATTCGGTATCTTTTTAATGCCCATGATGGAACCGATGGTCAATTCGTTATCAAACTTATCAATCACGGCCATGCCTTTTATTTTTACAAAAGAACCTTTGGAAATGCCCTCATTAATTTCCGCCACCTGATCATTGCTTACAAATATTTTAAAGGTGAGGGTATCCGTAAAATCCGTAATATCATAAAAAAGAATGGTTTTTTCATTCTTAATTTCCCTTTTATCCGTTTTTATGATTTTTCCCCGGATAACCACCTGCCCCATTTCTCCGATAATATCTTCGATATTCATCGCTGCATCATCGAAATCTTTTCCATATACCACATCCGGGTTGTCCGAGCGCTTCACTGCCCTCTTGAAATCCCCTCTGTCGGACTCCCTTTTGGACCGGAAATTGTTCCGGCTTCCGCCTTCCCTTTGGCTTAGCATACCTTTGCCATTATCGGACTGTGCGCGCAGCCCTTGCGCTTTTGACGTTTGCGTACTCTTTTCTCCCTTGGTATGTATTCCGGTTTCCGGCCTGGCATTCCCCGCCGCATCTTGGCTCTGCGCCCCTGCCGCCTGTTCCGGAGGCATTCCTTCCTCTGTCATACCCGCGGCCCGCGCACTTATTTCCGCTACCTGCCTTGCAATTTTCAGTTCATCCTCTTCCCTGTGCTTCTCCCCTTTTCCCTCCTTATATGCCACCTCAACATTTACCGGAAGGCCGCATCTTTCGTTATAAATTTTTTCCAAGACCCGGACTAACTCCCCGCTGCGGCTTCTTGCCGGTACGGATTCCTCTATGGTCAGCACCATTTTATCTTCCTGGGGATAGGAGATATCCCCGTTTTTAAACAAATTATATTCCACCGGGCTGTACTCCTTTAATTCCAGGAGAATGCTGTTTCGATAAACTTCCATCAGCTTTTCCGGGTTATATTGGGAAGAAAGATGATATTTCTCATAGATTTTTACCCTTACTTGAAAAGACGGCAGCATCTTTTCAATCCCCTGCTCCGCCTTCCATATATATTCTTTTTCAATCAGCCGGTCGCTGACTATATATACCCGGAGGAAATCCTGCTTTTTCGTGGCAGAGACTCTCTCCACCATAGCTTCTTCCAAAAACTGCCTCGCCTTAGCTTCCACTTTCAAAGCGGGAAATACATCAAAAAACTTTTTCACAAGCCACCTATCCTATCTCTCTTTAGAAAGTGTATCGAAAGAAAGCAGTTCCTCCCTCAATGCAGAAAGCAACTCATCCTCCGGAACTTTCTTTATAATTTTCCCTTTTTTTATGAGCAGGCCTTCCCCTATGCCCCCTGCTATGCCGATATCCGCTTCTTTCGCTTCCCCAGGGCCATTCACCGCACAGCCCATAACGGCTACTTTCAGTTCCAGCGGAATATCCGCCACCATCTGTTCCACCTGATTGGCCAGCCCGATTAAATCTATCTTCGTCCTTCCGCAGGTAGGGCAGGAAACCACCTCGATGCCGCCCTTCCTAAGCCCCAGCGTACGCAGGATTAGCTTCGCCGATTTTATTTCCTCCACCGGGTCTCCGGTCAATGAAACCCGTATGGTATCTCCGATTCCCTGATAAAGAATCACTCCCAGGCCTATTCCCGATTTAATATTGCCGCTAAGAAGGGTGCCTGACTCCGTAATGCCCACGTGAAGCGGATAATTCGTCTGCTGTGCCAGAATTTCATGGGCCCTGATACACATCATAACATCGGAAGACTTGATGCTGATTACCAGTTTATCATAGTCCAGGTTCTCAATCATCCTCACCTTATCCAGAGCGCTTTCCACGATACCCTCTGCGGTAACACCGCCATATTTCTCTATCAAATCTTTCTCCAAAGAACCGCTGTTCACCCCTACGCGGATAGGGATATCCCTCTCCCTTGCCGCCTTTACTACTGACGCCACCTTATCCTTCCCGCCGATGTTCCCCGGGTTAATCCTTATCTTATCCGCCCCGTTCTCTATGGCTGCCACCGCCATCTTATAATCAAAATGAATATCCGCCACAAGCGGTATGGATATCTGCTTTTTAATCTCCCTAAGCGCAGCAGCCGCTTCCATCGTGGGCACTGTACAGCGTATAATCTCACAGCCAGCCTTTTCCAGCCGGTGGATCTGTTCCACCGTTGCCGCCACATTTTCGGTAGGCGTATTGGTCATAGACTGTATCAGGATGGGGTTTCCCCCTCCGATTACCTTCTCCCCGATATGTATCGCTTTTGTTCCCATTCTATGTAGCCGTATTTTATTTTCCTGCATCATTTCCCGCCCCGCTTTCTGGTCATCCATTTCCCTGTTCCCGCTCCTATATTCTTCTTTCTTGCATTTCCTTTTCTTGATTCTCTGTCTCAAAAGTCTTCACAGTGTCTTTTCTTATCATACCCCATCTCCCCCTCACGGTTCAACCCCTTTTAAGTAGAATATTCTACTGCTTCTCTCATCCGTTTGGCAATTCGTACATTCCAGACGCAGCTGATAAACCTCCCCTTCTTCAAAATTACTCAAAGGAAGTTCCAGTTTCAGGCTCTCCGTCATCTGATATACCGCGTCATATTGAATCAAAAGTTTCTGCCCCCGTTCATTCCTCACCTCCACCCAGAGTTTGTTCTCTATGCCTTCTTCCGCTGTCAACTCCTTTTTTCCCATCCTCTCTAATACCATGTTTTCTGTTTTCCTATACTCCCTTGCTTCCCCCGCCGCCGATACATATACACTTCCCGAAGCAGCCATCATAAAAAAAATCATAAGCAAGGGCTGCATCAGACCTCTGCCTCTCTTTTCTGTCAAAAGAATATTCCTCTCCTGCCGTATGCCTTTTCTCCCCCTGCCTCTCCAAGTACAAAAGATAGATTTTGCCAGGCACAACGTAACAATAGATGCCGCCGTCAGCAGAATTTCTTTTTCCCTGCCCTGCCCTCCGCTCAATCCTGCAAAAACCACGCATAACCAAAATAAACTTCCATAATAAAAAAGGGTTGCCGCCTTATCCACACAGTGATGTGCCCGATCTGTCTTCTTATACCGTTCCAGGGCCAGGCCGAACTGCCGCATTGTCTGATATCGTTTTTCTTTTTCCTCTTCCACCGCCTTTTTTACCGCTTTTTCCAGTCCTTTTGACAATCGTCCGTCAAAAAAACGAATGGGCTGCATCAGATATGGAGGTTTGGAAGGGTTATTCCCTGTGAGCATATGAAATAAAGTAGCCCCCAATCCATATATATCGCTTCTTTCATCCGCGCCCCCCAGACTGCCTGATATCTGTTCCGGCGCCGCATATCCATAAGTTCCTGCCCCATCCGCCGTCTTTCCTTCCTGATAAGGCAGCCATGCCGTTCCAAAATCCACCAAATGAATTTTCCCATCGCCATCAACTATAATGTTTGCCGGTTTCATATCCCGGTAAATAATCGGATTTTGCCTTTCATGCAAATAAATGAAAAAATCCACCAGTTCCATTGTCCACCTCACGGCCTGTTCTTCCGCAACACAGCCTTTTTCCCTGATATATTCTTCCAGATTTTTTCCTTCTATGTATTCCATTACAAGATACCTCTCATCCCCTATCTCTATGGAATCAACAATCATGGGCAGCAAGGGATGCCGCAGTTCCTGCATCATATTACGCTCTTTCTCCCATATTTTTTCTTCCCCATAAAATTTCTTCACGGCCCTTTCACATTTCAAATGCGTATCATAGACCCGGTATACCGTTCCGCTGCCTCCGCTTCCCAATTCCTCATAAAAAATATATTTCTCCATTCAATCCCCTTCCGACAAAATCTTTGTCCGTTTTTTCTCAATAATTTCCTATCGCTATTGCGGAAATATTATCTTTTTCTCCCCGCTGTTTCACGTACAATGCAATCTCCCTTAGATGCATGGCCATCTGCCCCCTCGTCTGGAGCAAATCAGGATGCAGGGCTTCCTTCAAACGTTCTTCTCCGATTCTGTTCCTAAACCCATCCGAGCAGAGCAAAAATACATTTTTCCCAATCATATACCCGCTCCTTACATCCGGCCGTCTCCATTCAAAACTCCCCACACAACGCACTAAAATCCCGTTCTTAAACACATGATCCCTCGTCAGCTGCTTTATCTCCCCCTTAAATCCTTTTCTCTTTATCCGATATGCCCTTCCATCTCCGCTATGCCACAGATAATAATATCTCCCCTTACACAATAGCGCCGTCACAGTCGTTCCAAGCTTTACCCCCCTTTCCGTGCCGAATCGGACCATCTCCTCATTGCAGGCATATAAAACCCGAAGCCCAGCCTTTTCAATCTTCCTTCTGCCCTTATGCCTTTTTAGCATCATAAGCGCTTCTTTGTAAAACCATTCCGTCATCCGTTCAGTTACAAAACCACTGGCCACTTCCCCGTAATCCAACCCTCCGATTCCGTCACAGACAACGGCAAATACTACCTTTTCCCCTTTTACCCTAACCTCTTGCAGGGAAATCGAATCTTCATTCAAAATACGTTCCCCCTTATCCCAATATACTTCTGAAGTAAATCTCATCTGACCTCCCTTTGTATTTCATTCTAAAATGGAAAACTGTTACAGAACATGTAACCTTTGAAATAATAGAATTAGAATATTCTCCGGCACATCGAATAATTAATATTCGATATGCTAGAATTTATTATATAGCAAAAACTTTAGATGTGCAAGATACATCTAAGGTAATTTTTAATATATTTTCTTCTTTGCTTATTTGAACTCAACATCATCTTATCAAAGAAAAAAGGGGCTGTTACAAAATTCGGCAATTCAACAATATATGATTAAAATATCTCAATTATCCATACATATATTGCGTAATACGCCATTTTGCAGCAGGCCCCAAAGAATACTTCGTAATCTGCATGAAAGCATGTTTCAAATAGTTCAAGAAAAAAACCTGGAAATATCATTAAACAACACCAAAACCATCAATACCATCAAAGCCGCCATCCCTGCCAGATGAACCATCCCCTCTTTTTCCGGCGGTACCGGTTTCCCCCGTATCGCTTCGATGATAAGGAATACCAGCCGCCCCCCATCCAAGGCCGGAACTGGCAAAAGATTTAAAATACCTAAGTTTACGGACAAAATAGCCGCTATATTCATCATGGAAAGAATCACGCTGCTCATCCCGTAAGGTTTTGCGGTTTCATAAGTATCCCCTACCAGCTGGGCGATTCCCACCGGCCCTGCCACATCATCCTTGGTCACCCTGCCCGAAAAAAGCATGCCCAGACTTTTAAATGTGGCGCTGACACAATATTCCAATTCGTAAAAACCATATTGGAAGACCTCCAGCCCTTTACACCGGAAAGGCTCCATCACACCGGCAAATCCGATATAATATCTTCCGGCCTCACTGTCATAAACCGGCGTCAGCAACACGCTTTCCTTTTTCCCATCCCTTACAAATTCAATGGACAATTCTTCTCCCCTGTTCAATTGGGAAATTAACATTACCTGCGTACCCAGATGTATTTTTTCCTTATCAATCTTCGTTATCACATCTCCGCTTTGCAGCCCTGCCTCCTCCGCTGCACTGCCAGGTACAACACTCTGCACCACAGGACGATTCGAACCGGAAAATGCCACTAAAATCAATGTGAGGACATAGGCCAGTATCAAATTAAACAAAGGCCCTGCTACTACGGCTGAAATCCGCGCCCAAACACTGGCAGAAAGGAACGAGCCTTCCGATGGCCCTCCTTCTTCCTTCTCCGCAAGGCCATCCTCCCCTTCAAACATACATGCCCCGCCAATGGGCAGCGCTTTTAAGCTGTAAACCGTATCCCCCTTCTGAAAATGAAAAAGTGTCGGCCCCATGCCTACTGCGAATTCCACCACATGAATTCCATTCATTTTGGCCAACAGAAAATGCCCAAATTCATGAGAAATTACAATCAACCCAAATATTAATATAAATAACAAAATTGTTACAATCAACTTATTGCCCTCTCTATGAATTCATACGCTTCCCGCTCTGCACAGAGAATCTCTTCCACTGATGGATTGACCACAGCTTTATGGTTTTCCATAGCCTCCCCTATCAGCTCCGGTATCTGCATGAACCCTATCTTTCTTTCCAAGAATAAACTTACTGCCTTCTCATTGGCAGCATTATAGACCGTAGGCATACTTCCGCCCCGCTGTGCCGCTTCAAAAGCCAGCTTCAATCCTATAAATGTCTCTAAATCCGGTTTTTCAAAAGTTAAGCTGCCCAATTCAAAAAAGTCCACTTTTTTTCCGTCCATCGGCCTTCTGTCCGGATAAAACAGTGCATAGGCAATGGGCAGCTTCATATCCGGCATTCCCAGCTGTGCCATCACTGCCCCATCCACATATTCCACCATGGAATGGATGATGCTCTGTGGATGCACCACTACTTCGATTCCATCCAGGCCAACGCCAAAAAGCCATTTCGCCTCCATCACTTCGAGCCCTTTATTCACCATTGTCGCAGAGTCTATGGTTATTTTTCTCCCCATGGCCCAATTAGGATGTTTTAAGGCATCCTCCACTTTCATATCCCTTAGTTCCCTCGCCGTCTTCCCCCGGAAAGGGCCGCCAGATGCGGTCAACAGTATTTTCTGCACCCTCCTTGCCGGTTCCCCGTTCATGGATTGGAAAATAGCGCTGTGTTCGCTGTCCACCGGCAAAATAGATACTTTTTTCTTCTCCGCCAGAGGCATAATAATATGCCCGGCAGTCACCAATGTCTCCTTATTTGCCAAGGCAATGGTCTTACCGCTTTCGATAGCGGCAATTGTAGGCCTAATCCCAATCATTCCCACAATTGCCGTTACCAATACCTCCGTTTCCTCCATAACAGCAATTTCCAAAAGCCCTTCCATGCCGCATCCTATTTTCACGTCCAAATCCGCCACTCTCGCCCGTAAGTCCTTACAGGCTTTTTCGCTCCACATAACCGCTATGCGGGGAGAAAATTCACGGATTTGCTTCTCCATCAATTCCACATTGCTGCCCGCAGCAAGGGCGGCCACTTCCAAATCATCATTTTGCCTTACAATATCCAAAGTCTGTGTTCCTATGGAACCGGTAGACCCTAAGACTGCTATTTTTTTCATCCGTATTCCCTTCTTTTCTATAATGGCCTCCTGGAACAGCCCTTCCTCATCTATACGCTTGCGGCACACTCTCTGCCAGATGCAGGCAAAGCCACACACAAAAAATCCCTTGCCTCCCTTATGGTGTTCCTACGTTCATAAGCAAAAGAGCCAAACCATAAATCATCGGCGCCGTAAAAATAACACTGTCAAACCGATCCATAATTCCCCCATGCCCCGGTATCAAATGCCCATAATCCTTAATCTCATGATTCCTCTTAATGGCAGATGCTGCCAAATCCCCAATCTGGGAAATCATCGCACCGATTCCGCTGATAAAAGCAAACACCCAGGTGACAGGCTGCTCCGCCACTACCTTTTCCACAATGAAGTATCCATAAAGCGCCCCTACTAATGCAGAACCTGCCACGCCTCCAATGGCCCCCTCGATAGATTTTTTCGGACTCAGTTTCGGTGTCATCTTATGTTTTCCGATTAATATGCCCGTTAGATAAGCGCAGCTATCGCAAATCCATGAACTGATAAAAATCATCCATACAAGATAAATACCGTACTTTAGTTCTCTCGTCTGGTAAATAAAGGAAAACATTACCGGTGCATATACAAAGCTAAAAAAAGCTGCCATCACCTGGTTCGCATGATAAAGGGGAAAGGTAAATACATAGACAAACATATGGGCAATCATAATCAATAAGATAATGAGCATCGCTGCCGCCTGGGAATCCGTAAATACTACTACCCCATAGTAAATACATATTCCCATAATGCCCGCTATTTCCAAAGCATTTACAAATTTTCCCTCCGTATGGATGCCACATGCCTTGCTTAGTTCTCTATATGCGATTAAAGATATGGCCAAAAGTACCGCGGCCAATAAATATCCTCCCTGTAACAGCGTCACCAGGGCAATGATTACTAATATCACGCTGCTGAATAAACGAGTGAAAAACATACATACCCTCCATTCCGGTGCCGCCAATTACTGATTTTTTACCAGGCCAAATTTTCTGTCTCTTTTATTATATGCTTCCACAGCTTTTTCCAATTCTTCTTTTGAAAAATCCGGCCAGGACACCGGCGTAAAATACAATTCCGTATAGGCCAACTGCCACAGCAGGAAATTGGACACTCTTTGTTCATTGCATGTACGGATAAGCAAATCCGGCTCCGGAAGCCCATGAGTATCCAGCCTATCCCCTACCAGTTTCTCCGTAATATCTTCTTCGCTTATCCTGCCCTGTGCCATATCCGCCGCCACTTTCTTTACAGCCCGGACTATTTCATCCCTTCCGCCGTAATTTAAGGCAATCTGAAAATGCAGCCCGTCATTGCTTTTCGTTGCAGTTTCCAGTTCCTCAATCCTGGCCCTGATATCTGCATCCAAACCAGTTTTATCTCCAAGGATGCGCACGCACATCCTGTTCTTTTCCGCTGTCCTTAGGCAGGTTTTTAGGTAATTGCGCAGCAGCTTCATCAAAGCATCCACTTCATCTTTTGGCCGACTCCAGTTCTCTGTGGAAAATGCGTATACCGTTAAATACTGGATTCCCATTTTATACGCTTCTTCGCAAATCACTTCTACAGTCTTTGCCCCCTGTACATGCCCATAGTTCCTCGGCATTCCTTTGGCCTTTGCCCACCTACCATTCCCATCCAGAATAATTGCCACATGATTTGGAACATTTACAAATTTTTCCTGCATTTTTCCCATGCCCTTTCCTAAGCAGTGTCTTCGCTCCTTTACTATTCGATGTCCGTAGGTCTGTACACTGCCAAAAGGGACAATACGATTGCTTCCTATCGCCTGTCCCTCATTTTTCTATTCACGGCCAACATTATACCTTGAGAATTTCCTTTGACTTTTCGTCAATTAGCTTATCAATTTCCTTAATAAATTTATCTGTCATCTTCTGCAGTTCATCCCCCAACTGCTTAATCTGATCCTCAGAAACATCTTCCTTTGCCAGCTTCTTGAAAGCATCGTTGCCATCCCTGCGGATATTGCGCACGGCAACCTTGCCGTCCTCGCCCTTTTTCTTTACTTCCTTCACCAAATCTTTCCTGCGTTCTTCGGTAAGTTCCGGGAATACCAGACGGATAATGGATCCGTCATTGGAAGGCGTAATGCCTACATCCGATGCCATAATTGCCTTCTCAATCTCCTTTATCAGGGATTTCTCCCAAGGGGCAATCTGAATCATCCTGGCCTCCGGCACCGTAATATTCCCTACCTGCTGAATAGGCGTAGGAGTTCCATAATAATTCACTTTAATTTTATCCAACACGTGGGGGTTTGCCCTCCCGGCACGGATTGTGGCATAGTCGGAAGCCAAATACTCCACCGTCTTTCTCATTTTCTCATCATATGCTTTAAGTCTTTCATCCATATCTAATCCCTCCAGTATTATTTTTGTAGCAGTCCAGACCTGTCTGAACTGTTTCAAACCGTTACCTTTGTTCCGGTGAACTTTCCTTTTACCGCATTGACAATGCTATTTTCTTCATTCAATCCAAATACCCACATGGGCATCTTATTATCCCTGGCCAAAATAGAGGCCGTCATATCTACTACCTGCAGGTTTTTCTCGATTACTTCGTCAATGGAAACCTCATCATATTTTTCCGCGCCCGGATTGCTCTTCGGATCGTCATTATATACCCCGTCCACCGCTTTTGCCAGCAATATCACATCTGCTTCCACCTCTACCGCACGGAGCACTACCCCTGTGTCCGTAGAAAAATAGGGATGTCCGGTCCCCCCTGCAAAAAAGACTACTTTCCCCTGGCCAAAATATTTATTTGCCTTATCCTTCGAAAACATTTTGGTAAAAGATCCACAGCTAAACGGGGTAAGTATTTCCGTCTCCATCCCAACGGAGCGGAAAATCTCGGATACATAAATACAGTTCATTACAGTGGCCAGCATGCCTATCTGATCTGCTTTTGTCCGGTCTATGTTCTCGCTGGAACGCCCTCGCCAGAAGTTGCCGCCCCCAATGACAATTCCTACTTGGGTGCTCTCCGCCAACTCCTTCACCTGCAAGGCTACGCCACGCACCGTCTCTTCATCAAATCCCGTCTTCTTGCTGCCCGCCAGCGCTTCCCCGCTTAACTTTAACAATATTCTCTTCATAGCACCATGCCTTTCTCCCGGCTTGTAAATTTCGGGCTGCCTATTCCAGTCCATTGATTGTCATAATCGCTTTTTCATATTCATTTTTGAATTCAACCAAGGCCTCAGGAACCCCTTCCATATTATTGGCACGTAATTTTTCCACCATTGGCTCTAACACCTTTAAAACACTGTCCACACCTAAATTGGACAATACGCCTTTTAACGTATGCCCGCTGCGGAAGGCAGCTTCACAATCCCCGTTATTTATAGCCTCCCCAAAACTTACATAATTCTGATCTGCCGGAAGCTTCTTCAGAAATTTAAAGTACAGCTTTTCATTATTCATAAAACGCTGCAATGTTACATCTACATCAAATCCATTAGCCTCCAATTTGTCCTTCAGTTCCTTATCCATAACCCATTTCCTTTCCTGTTTCTATGAATACCTCCCCTTTAGGGGTAATATACGATAGTTATCCTGCCCGATGCGCTCTTCGCTATATGCAGTCATTAACTATGTATTACTATAACATAATCTGTATGAATTTTCAATCAATACGTTTTTATAAGTTTTCTCTATAAAAAAGAGTTGGCCCAGCAGCCAACTCCAAAGAATGCTCCGCATTCTTTCCTGGTGACTGACAATGCTGTGGCGTAATTTCCTATAATATAAAAAAGAGGACAGCCTTCGCCATCCTCTTCTCATTTCAAATCATTCAATTATTCAGCAGCCTCTGTAGTTTCAGCGGCATCCGCTGCACCTGCACCATCCGTAATATCTGCATACATGAAGTACCAGTATCCGTAAGGTGAATGCCAGGAGCCTGTAATCTTATCGCTCTGCAGCCAGAAGTCATTGTAGTAAGCAATCGGAATACAAGCTGTTTCTTCCATCAGAATATCCTCTGCTGTATGAAGAGCTTCAGAACGCTCTGCTGCATCCAATGTAGTTCTGGATGTGTCCATAGCAGCATCGTAATCAGCATTGTTAAACTTACCATCGTTGTTGCCGTTTGTGGAGTATAACAAGTCTAACATATTGGAAGGATCGCTGTAGTCGCCAACCCAACCGTTACGAGCCACATCATATTCACCGTTACGGCGCATAGGTGTGAAGCTGGACCATTCTACGATATTTACCTGAAGGTCAACCCCCAGTTCTGCCCATGCCTGCTGTAAATACTCGGCTACTACTTTGTGATACCCTGCATCATTAGTTGTATAGGAAATTGACGGGAAACCTTCTCCGTTAGGATATCCGGCTTCTTCCATCAAAGCTTTAGCTTCTTCTAAGTTAGCCTCAAAATTCGTGGTGTCAATATAAGCGTTTCCGCCGTTTGCCTTGTCGATAAACGGAGTGCCGTCTGTATCAGTCCAGCCAGGACCCATGAAGTTGCCGGCTGCTGTATATGTTCCCTGCATCAAAGTACCGCCCACATATTCGCGGTCGATAGCCAGGCTCAGCGCACGGCGCACTTTTGCATCTGCAAATGCTTCATTGTTCAGGTTCAGGCTGATGTAGTAAGTACCGATAATCGGGTCTACATAGAAATCGCCATTCCCTTCCAGGCTGGGAATTTCTTCCGTAGGAACATCCTTGATGAAAAGAACTTCTTCTGTCTGGTAAGCGCTGTAAGCAGCATTGGAATCTTCAATCAAAGCGAACTGAATACCGTCCAGTTTGATTGCATCCGCATTCCAGTAGTTCGGGTTCTTGCTGAACAGGATGTGAGAACCTTCTACCCATTCTGTCATATAGAAAGGACCATTGGATACATAAGTCTCCGGTGAAATTGCCCATTCATCGCCGTTAGCTTCTACTGTAGCCTGCTGTACCGGGCTCAATGTTGCAAATGCTGCAAGGCTTCCGAAATAGGAGCAAGGAGCATTTAATGTAACAACCAAAGTCCTGTCATCTTCTGCTACTACCTGAAGTGCATCCAGGTTTCCGCCAATCGCATCTTCATAACCAGCTACCATACTAAGTACGGTTTCTGCATAAGGAGCTGCTACGTTAGGATCACATACACGTTTCCAGCTGTAAACAAAATCATTTGCTGTCAGGTCGCTTCCGTCAGACCATTTCAGCCCTTCCCTTAAATGGAATGTCCATGTAAGGCCATCTTCCGAAGTCTCCCATGATTCTGCCTGTCCGGGAGCAAGCTGTCCGTCCTGGTCAACAACCAAGAGACATTCGAATGCATGAAGCAGCATATTGCCGCCGTCTACTGCACTGTTAAGTGCCGGGTCAATAGTTTCAGGGTCAGGTCCAATCTGAACCTTCAAAATTTTGCTGCCATCGGATGCAGCCGGTGCTTCTGCCTCTGCATCTTCTGCCGGTGCTTCTGCTTCTGCCCCGTCATCTGCGGCAGGTGCTTCCGCAGCCGGTTCCTGTGCCGGAGCTGATTCGTTTCCGGAACCGCCGCAGGCTGTCAGGCCGGCAACCATAACAGCTGCCATCAAGAGTGCTACTACTCTCTTTTTCATAGTTTTTCCTCCTCTTTGAATTGGAATATTAAATAGTATATAAACATTACGCCTACCTAAGAAAACTTTATGGTATTTGTAGCTGTCTATCAAAATTATTCTATGCTGCATTATCATCTATAATTTTGCGGCATAAGAGCAAAATTTTTGCCCTGTCTTTACCTTTTACTGGCATTTTTCAAAATGGTGGCAAGCCACATAATGGCCGGAAGAAACTTCTCTCCACTCCGGCACCTCTGCCGCACACCTCTCATTAGCATACGGACATCTCGTCCGGAATCGGCATCCGGAAGGCGGGTTCAGCGGACTGGGAACATCCCCTTCTAATACAATACGGCTGCTTTCCTTTGCCACCTTGGGGTCCGCAATAGGAATCGCGGAAATCAGGCTCTTCGTATAAGGATGCAGGCTGCGGGTGGTCAATTCGTAACTGTCAGCCAGTTCCACCATTCTTCCCAGATACATAACGCCTATCCGGTTGGATATATGTTTAACCACGGATAAATCATGGGCGATAAATAAATAGGTCAATCCCATGTCCTCCTGCAAGTCTTCAAACATATTGATTACCTGGGCCTGGATGGAAACATCCAGCGCGGAAATCGGCTCATCGCATACAATGAATTCCGGATTTACTGCCAATGCCCTGGCAATGCCTACCCTCTGTCTCTGCCCCCCGGAAAATTCATGGGGATACCGGTTGGCATGTTCGGAATTAAGTCCTACCCTCCGAAGCATCTCTATAATAATATCATAGCGTTCCTGTTTATTCGCTGCCAATTTATGGACGTCAATAGCTTCCCCCACAATATCGCCTACCGTCATACGTGGGTCCAGACTGGCGTAAGGATCCTGAAATACAATCTGCATCCTCTTCCGATAAGGCAGCATATCTACCGAAACCTTATTTTCCACATCAAAAATTACCGTTCCGTCATAGGTGAACTTCCCGCCGGTGGGTTCATATAACCGGAGCAGCGTACGCCCTGTAGTTGTCTTTCCACAGCCCGATTCCCCCACAAGGCCAAGGGTTTCTCCTTTATTGATATAAAAAGAAACATCGTCTACCGCCTGCACATATTTCTTATTTTTGCCGAAACCGCCGGCCGGGAAGTACTGGCGTAAATGCTCCACTTGCACTAATTTGTCACTCATTTGCCGCTCCTCCTTCCATCTCCTCCTTCTGGTTCAGCCAGCATTGTGTATAGTGAGTCTCGCTGAAAGTTGTCACAGGGGGCATTTCCCTTAGACAAATTTTCATGCATTCCTCACAGCGGGGGGCGAATGGACATCCTTTAGGGGGGTTCAGCATATCCACCGGAGTTCCCTCTATGGGAACAAGCCTCTCATGCTCTTTTGTATCCAGTCTCGGAATGCTGCGAATCAACCCTTTCGTATATTGATGCTTCGGATTATAAAAAATATCTTCTGCAGTACCGTATTCCACGATTCTTCCCGCATACATAACGGCAATCCTCTCACACATGCTTGCTACCACACCAAGGTCATGGGTAATCATGATAATCGCCATCCCCAGCTTTTCTTTTAACTCCATCATGAGTTCCAGAATCTGAGCCTGAATCGTCACATCCAAAGCAGTGGTGGGCTCATCTGCAATTAACAGCTTTGGTTCACAGGCCAGGGCAATCGCTATCATCACACGCTGGCGCATACCGCCGGACAGTTCATGGGGATACTGTTTCAGTCTTTTTTCCGGTTCGTTGATACCTACCAGTTCCAACAGTTCCTTTGCCCTTTCGTGAGCCTCTTTTTTCTTTTTATCCGTATGAAGCAAAACTACTTCTTCTATCTGATTTCCTATGGTATAGACGGGATTTAGGCTGGTCATGGGATCCTGGAAAATGATAGACACCTCATTTCCCCTGATTTTCCTCATTTCCTTTTCCGTCATTGTCTCAATCTCATGCCCGTTAAACCAGAGCGTACCGCCTAAAAGCTTACCCGGATGCGCTGTGAGCCCCATCAGGCTATAGGCTGTTACCGACTTGCCGGAGCCGCTCTCCCCTACTATTCCCAGGACTTCCCCTTCCTCCAGCGTAATGGAAACGTCATTTAGCGCCTTTACCTCTCCCGCCGGAGTAAAGAAAGAAAGCCGTTCATTTTTTATATCCACTAATTTTCTGACATTCTGTTCTTCTGCCATTTTTATACGCTGCCTTTCCTATTTTTTTAATTTAGGGTCAAATGCATCCCTAAGGCCGTCTCCCAACAAGTTAAAGCTTAAAATAATCAAGCTAATCAATGCTGCCGGAATAAACAGCAGATGGGGATATGTATTCAATCCGTTAATCGCTTCACTGGCCAGGCTTCCCAAAGAAGGAAGCGGAACCGCAACACCCAGGCCCAAAAAACTTAAAAAGCTTTCCGTAAAAATGGAAGAAGGGATTTGAAGCGTGGTAGTTACAATCAGCGTTCCGATACAGTTGGTCAGCAGATGCTTTTTAATAATCTTCCCGTTGCTCACCCCTAATGCCCTGGCTGCCGTCACATATTCGCTTTCCTTAAGCATAAGCACCTGGCTTCTCACCATCCTGGCCATGCCTACCCAATAAAGCAGGGCAAATACGATAAAAATACTAATCAGGTTCGTTCCCACCGTCCTTATCCAGCCAAACCCGGGAACCTCCGTCAGCCCTTCCATAGGCGCTTTTAACGCAAAGGATAACAATACAATCAATAAAATATCCGGTATGGTATAAATAATATCAACGATACGCATCATAACCAAATCTACCCAGCCGCCGAAAAATGCAGCAATGGAGCCATATGCGGAACCAATCACAAAAATAATTGCCGTCGCAATCAATCCAACCAGAAGCGAAATCCTGCTCCCCATCATTACCCTGATGGCATAATCACGGCCCAGCTTATCCGTGCCGAAAATATGCGGGAATACCTTTTCCCCGGCCGCCTTCGCTTCCAATTCCTGCTCGGAATACTGCATCGGCTTTAAATTATTCGCCCCTTTCATCTGCTCCTTATAAGAATACGGATAAAAAGAAGGAACAATAAACGAAAATACCATAACGATAAGAATCACCACAATACTAACCATCGCTACTTTATTTTTTGCGAGACGCCTGAAGCCGTCCTTCCAGAAGCTTACGCTCTCCCGCATAATGACAAGGCTTTCTTTTTCTTCCTCCGTAGCAGGAAGGAAATCCTCAGGATTAAGTTTTAGCTGAAAACTCATTGGATTCTGTTTCATTCTCTTCTTCTCTCTCCCTTACTTTAATTTGATTCTGGGGTCTACTATCTTATAAACAATATCAACCAGTACATTCATAACAATAATCAATGTGGCAAGGAAAATGGTCGTTCCCATGATAACCGTATAATCACGGCTGGTGATGGAACCGATAAATTCTCCTCCCAGACCCGGGATTGTAAAAATCTTCTCCACTACAAAGCTTCCCGATAATGTATAGGCTAACATAGGACCTACATAAGTAATAACAGGTAAAATAGCATTTCGCAGTGCATGTTTAAACAAACTAACCACCTGTGACAAACCTTTTGCCCTTGCCGTACGCATATAATCCTGCCCCAGTACATCCAGCATGGAAGACCGTGTGAGCCTCATTATGTATGCCGTCGGATAGAATGCAAGCGCAATGACAGGCATAATATAATGTTTCCAGGAAGTAAGCCCTAAAGTGGGGAGAACCTTCAATTTCACGCCAAGGAAATACATTAATACCGTACAGATTACAAAGCTGGGTACTGCAATCCCGCAGGTTGCTACCACACTGATAAAACTATCCACAAATTTCCCCCGCCGGATGGCCGCTATACAGCCTAAGGGAATGCCTATGCACAATGCAACAAGCACTGAAATCCCGCCTACCCTGGCCGAAACAGGAAATTTATTCTTAATAATGGCCGCTACGGTACGGCCCCTTTGTTTTAAGCTGTCACCGAAATCCCCGTGAAGCGCATCCTTCATATATGTAAGATACTGCTCAAACAACGGCTTGTCCAAGCCATATTTTGCTTCCAGCGCCGCCTGCGCCTGCGGACTAATCGCTTTTTCCGACAGGAACGGCCCCCCTGGCACCATATTCATTAGAAAGAAAGTAATGGTAGCAACTGCCCAAATCGTCACGATTGCCAGACCAATACGTTTTGCAATATACTTTAACATATTTTCAGCTCCTCTTATGCTCTCATTATTCTGAAATCGGATTCTCAGCTTTCCGTCTGCCTTAACGCGTCGGACGGACACATATGCTTGTCCGGCGGACACTGTAGGTAATAAAAAACGGAAAACCTTGGTTTTAACTCCGGTTCCTTATCACACGTTCCATATTTTATCAAAGAATACATTGCTTTGTCAATCGTATTTTATTCGTATCTGCGCGGTAAATGATTCATTTTTTTACATTATTTTGCATTTTACTGCATGAATATTCTTTATCTCTTTACTTTGTTAAACTTTTTTATATTTATTCATCTTTTTGGAATATTTATTTATTATTATTTCATTAACATTTTTTAAGATTTTTATGGATTTTTTTAAGATTTTAAAAGAAAACAGATGAGACGGGCTTTTACGGTTACATCCTTTCCTTTAACAAACCCATCAATTTCATTTCCCTATTCTCCATTTCATGGATTCTTTTCTATAAAAAACCCCTGTAAATGGCATCCTCACACCATTCACAGGGGTTTCTTCATTCAAAATAACCAGGCAACCTTTGTCTTATGCATTCATCTGCTTTGCGAACTTTTATTTCACTTTCCTTATTTTTCAAGGGTTTCAGCTATCTATAAACCATTTATACCAAACTTTTCATTTTGGTACAACATTGTTCTCTTTCTTATTCTTTGGATATTTGGTAAATCTCCAATTTTGGTACAAAATATGTAACTTTGGTAAAATCACTCTTCTGGTGTTGTAACAATGGCAGATTCCAACTTGCATACCTCACTGTCAATATCATCTTGCATAACGTGTGTATATATGTCTATGGTAGTTGAATAATGTTGATGCCCCATTAGTTTCTGAACAACTTTTGGATTCATATTCAGCTGAAAACATCTGCTACAAAACGTGTGCCGGATTGCATGAGGGTACAAATCTTCAAAATAATGTGGTTCTCTCTGTTCTCTAACAGAATCAAAAGCTTCTTGTTCATTGATTGCCTTTACAACCTTTTTAACTTCTTTTTCTGCATGATGTCTAAACACTGGTGAACCCATTGACGTAACAAACACCAAATCTGAAAATTCTCCGTCACTTCTATATCGTTTGCCTAGTTCCTTTTTGATTTTGTCTTGCTTTTTCTTCTGGGATAAAAACATTTCTTCTGCTTCTCCCATAAATGGTATCTTACGATATGAATTGTGCGTTTTAGGTGCAGTCAGCCTAACAGTTTTTACTCCTGATTCATATTGGCATGACAAAGAGCGGTTGATATTGATACATTTGTTTTTAAAATCTACATCTTCCCATTTCAAACCGCCAACTTCACCTATTCGCATACCTGTGAGGAACATGATATAAAACATTTCCTTATACCAATTATTTTCTACTTGTTGCAAAAATCGGTTCTGTTCTTCCTGTGACAAGAAGCGTCTTTCTTTGGTTACATTCTCCCACGGTACAGTAATGTCAAAACATGGATTCTCTGATATAATCCGATTATTTTTGGCAGATTCAAGACACTCCCGAACACGCCCTAATGCATCACGCATACTGGATGTCGCCCTTCCTTCTCGCTGCATAGTATTGATAACGTCCTGAATATCCATGTTACGGATTTCTGCAACTTTCATACTTCCAATCAGCCTGCCAAAATTTGCACGATATTTTGTTTTCATTGGAATAATACTTGTTTCCTTAATTTTAGGCACTTTGTATCTAGTAAACCATTCCTCAAACCATTCATCCAATGTAATATTTGATAGCTTTTTATTTACACCCTGTTTTGCTTCTTCTTTCCGCTTCTCAAATTCAACTTTCAATTCCCTCAGATTGAAATTATATAGCTGAATTTTGATACCATTTATTAATGCTCTTGCTTCGTACCTCCCATCTTTCCTCTGGTAAATTCCCTTTGGAAGTTCTTTTCCCTTTAAATCTTTTGGCATAGTAAACATTCCTTTCTATTAATTTATATTATAATAGGAAGAAATGAAGTATCTTTTATTATTTTACACAATAAATACTTCATCTTCAATCTAAAATTTTATTACCACTGATGGAATCTATCCATTTGTCTAGTAAAACTTTATTTGCATACAATCTATTTCCTAATCGAACCGTATATGGATTATTTGTCTTTGTCATAAGTTCTCTAGCTTTTGTTTGTTTTATACCTAAATAAGAACAAAATTCATTGATATTTAGCAATCTCTTATCAACTAAAATCTTTTCACTCAATATTGCTCCTCCGATATATCTATAAAATTTATATAAAAAGGTACTGCTACAACTGCAACAGCACCTTACATCATATCAGTATTTAGTTTTTTCATTATTCATTATCCAATCAATATATGGAACCTGACTCCACACTTCTGCGGAATCAAATCCACATCGGCTTTGTTTATAGTTACATTTCAATGCTTCCCTAATTCATAGGCGGGGCTACTGTTTACATCAAACATATGTCTAGCATATATAATAATACTCTTTATTAAAAGCATTACTTCCACCTCAATTTTATCTCACCCCGCATATATGCATGTCTTCCAGCCTTCTGCATGGGGCCTTCACCCATACATATTGCCCGGCTTTTAAATCAGCATTGGGGATGGAACATTTTACTTTCCGTTCCACGCCGCCATCATCCATAATGGTATATGTATTATCTTTATTTATACTTTTTACAGCAGATGCAAATGTCCTGTCATATTTGTGTTCGTGCGTTTTTATCAGCTTTACGATCTGTTCTGCCAACATTTCTACTGCATTAATATTTTTATTTGATAAGTCCATATTCCTTCCTTTCTTTAAAGGGTGGCCGAAAACCACCCTTATATTTTAATGCAACTGTTTCTTTTACATTCTGTTCATCTTCTGTAAAATTTTATTAGGAAGCCGCAATATCAATTCATCAGAAAGCCTATCAGCATCTTGGACTTCATGAAGGTGGATGTCGCCGATTGTTATCCCCGTGCGGTTCACGGTACTGTTGTTATTAATCATTTCAACAACCTTCTCCAAGGATTCTGCCGCATTGTTCATTGCATTTGCAGGTTTTATGAATGCATCTTTATTGACTGCAAAATATTCCTCGAACTTTTTCATCATCTGGTATGTTGGGTCACTTGGGGTGAGGGGGTAATGCACTTTACCTTCAGGCGTGATGACTGTTCCATCGGACATCCTGACCGTCCCGCTCTTATAGGCCTCAACCACCTCGCCCTTATTATTCATGATCTGCCTTGTCTGCTCTTCGTTAAATATTACAGTTCCTTTAGGTAAATCGCTCATTACAGGCTCTGTTGTAAGTTCCGCC
>Ga0209064_1000219_pt1 | contig 136499 bp, 117 predicted proteins | sample Inofromicrocosms_FD_187498 | JGI IMG/M metagenome (GOLD analysis project Ga0209064, IMG submission 187498) | Mouse cecum microbial communities from Vienna, Austria - Inoculum for glucosamine and mucus D2O microcosms (SPAdes) (version 2) | ecosystem: Host-associated > Mammals > Digestive system...
AAAAAAATTTGAATAATTGTGTTAAATAATATTAAACAGGGGGGGGTAGAAGATAGGTTGTAATTTTGCAAAAAATGGTGGTATGTAGCGGCGTAGGCCGGTGGGAAATAATGAGCTATGAAAATTTTAATAAAAAGAATATGAAAACCGGTGCAATGAAAAGATTTGGCTTGATGATGGTTTGTGTGTGGTTGACATGCCTTGGGGCAACGGCGCAGACCTATCGCGGTTTTGTTGATGCAGCCATGACATTTGACATCCCAAAGGATTTTTATTATTTTAGAGGTGAGCAGGGCTTTCCTTATGATACGGATGTTGCTCCAGTTTTGGCGTTTTCAACAACTCATGGTGTGCAGATAAACCGGAATCATTATTTGGGAATCGGCATGGAGTTCAATAAATATTTTAGTGGAATCTATAGTGGCGAGGATAATGAAAAGATTGGTAGTCTTCCTCTTTATGCCATGTGGCGCATGGATTTTTTCGGAAGAAAAGTGACTCCATTCTTTGATGTGAGGGCCGGGTATCAAGTGGCATGGACTAAAGGTTTCTATGGCAACATTAACGCAGGCATGAGAATCAGCCTCAGTCGTAGAACCGGATTGAATATTTCAATCGGAGCAAGGATGAGCAGATATTCGGATTCTATTACGTGGATTCATATGTATGAGACCAGTTACACCAATTCTGATTATCAAGCTAAAGTGTTTTATAATGTTTTCGGGTTTATGCTTCGGGCAGGTGTTGATTTTTAAATGTATAGGAAGATATGAAGAACAGGATATTGATTGCAGTTGTTGCCGCAGCGATGGCGCAGGTGGTCTTTGGGGCGACTGAGACGTTGAACGGGGTGAGATACACCACGCGGGGGAACACTGAGGCGAGCTGCCGTGTGGCTGATGCGGGTGATAAGTCGGTGGTGGAGGTTGAGGTGCCGGAGCAGGTGCTGATCGACGGGCTGCCTTATTCGGTGACTTCGGTTGAGGGCAGGGGGTTCAAGGGGGCGAAGCACATAAAGGTGTTGAAACTGCCCAATTCGGTGAAGCGGATAGGGATGAATGCATTCGAGGGGTGCGAGGGGCTGGAGAGCGTTGTGATTCCCGACCAGGCGAGGGTTGACATCCCAGTCGAGAGCTACGGGTTCGGGGGCAACGGGCCGTTCAAAGGGTGTGTGAACCTGCGGCAGGTGAGGGGGAACCGGCTTGAGTATCCGGCTTATGCGTTGACGTCGGCATTCAGGAAGTGCCCGGAGGTTCCGTTTTCGGCGGAAATCCCTTTCCTGACTGCCTCGGATCCTGATGGGGTGCTCCTGGCTGCCGCATCGGCGATAAGCGCCCGGCCTGCCGAGGTTGTTAAGGTTGACAAGCCGCAGGGGAAGGATGTGCCGGAATGTGAGGTTGACCGGAACATACCGAGGTCGGCCACAGAGAGCCGCAGCCGTTTTGCGGTGATTATCGGCAATGAGGAGTATCGCAACGGGGTGGCCGGTGTGGATTTTGCGGCTAAGGATGCGCGTGTGTTCGCCGACTATTGCCACCGCACCCTGGGGCTGCCCCAGAGTAATATCCGGCGGTATGAGAACGCCACCTACGGCGACATGTTAGGGGCGTTGAAGGATATAGCGGCCATAACGGAGGCTTACGGCGGGGATGTTGACATATTGTTTTATTATGCGGGCCACGGGATTCCCGACGAGCGCGACCGGTCGGCGTATCTGATGCCTGTCGATGCCGACGGGTCGATGACTGAGGTTTGCCTGCCGCTGTCGACGCTCTATGAGCGGCTCGGGGGCTTGGGTGCGCGGTCGGTTGTGGTGTTCCTGGATGCGTGCTTCAGCGGGTCGCAGCGCGGCGACGGTATGCTGATGGCGGCGCGCGGGGTGAAGATCAAGAGCGCCACCACGCGGCCGAAGGGCAACATGGTTGTGTTCTCGGCTGCGTCGGGCGACCAGACTGCCTACCCATACAAGGAGAAAGGGCACGGAATTTTCACCTATTATCTGCTGGAGAAGCTGCAGGAGACCAAGGGCGATGTGACTTTAGGCGACCTTTACGAGCATCTGTCGACCAACGTGGCGCAGCAGTCGGTGGTTGTCAACCGCAAGGTTCAGCTTCCGGTTGTGAGTTCCTCGGCGCAGTTGTCGGGGCAGTGGGAGGATATGAAACTGAAATGAAAAACGGCTTGATTTTTAAGAATATGAAAAATATATATTCATTGGTGGGTTGGGTGATGATTGCTGCCGGGATGGGTGCGTTGCCGGCCGGGTGTGGCACGGAGGTTGAGTTCGAGGAGCCTGATTTTGAGGTTGCGGTTAATTTCGACTTCAATACTGTCAGGTTTGATTGGGATGGTGGTGACACGGAGGAGAGCCAATGGCCGAGCTTTGTGCCAAATTTTTATCCGTATTATTATAAGGTGGTTGAAAAGCCTGAATGGGTTGAAGTTGGATATAGCTATAATTCCGGATGGTGTGAAGGTTCGTATGTTGGTCCTCTGCACTGTGGCAGCAATCCATCGGAATCGCCGAGGAGCGGTATTGTCAAGGTGGTGGTGTCGAATGTTATGAAAGATGAGGTTATATCGAGGGATGAGCCTGGTGGGATTTTGGAGGCGGATTTGCCGGTCTACAGGTTTGAATCTGAATTTACGGTTACGCAGGAGGGGCGACCTGGCGGTGAGCAGTAATTGCCGAATATGAGGGTGTGTCATAATGGTTCATCAGGGTCGTAGCCTGAGAGATGGTCTAAAAATCTTTTGGAAAAAATTTTAGACAATCTCTGAGGGATTCTATGCATAGCAAAGCGCTTCGCGATGACTGACAACACCCTCTCCATCCGGTAACGAAAAAGGCGCTGTGTCTACATTTTGACACAGCGCCTTTAATCCTTTACTTTGGGTATAAGCCTGGATTCTCAGGCTTTTGCGGCGAGGGGTGAGGGGGTGTTGTAGGTGCGAGCGGCGAGTTCTTTGTCGAACATGTAGAGGCCGTAGCCGTTGTCGCCGATTTTGTCGAGGGCGTCGATGTAGCCGCGTGCGGTTTCTTCTTCTTCAACCTGTTCGTTGATGAACCATTGCAGCATGTTCTGTGTGGCATAGTCTTTCTCTTCAACGGCTATTGCGTTGAGGTTGTTAATCAAGGCTGTGACTTTCTGTTCGTGTGCGAGTGTGGCCTTGAAGGCTTCGAGCGGGCAGCACCATTCGGTGTCGACCTCTGCGATTGGAGCGAGGGTCACTTTCCCGTCGCGTGCATTGACATAGTTCATCAATATTGTGGCATGATCCTGTTCCTCTTTAAACTGGATCTGGAACCAGTTGGCGATGCCGCTGAATCCTTTGTTTGCAAAGTGCATCGACATTGAGAGATAGAGATATGCCGACCAGAATTCGGCATTGATTTGAGCGTTCAGCGCTTTTTCAACTTCTGTGTTAAGCATTGTTGTAGGTTGTTATGTAGGTTGGATTAGATAATTCCGGATTATGCGGTTAAAAAATATAAGCTATTTTGGCCATCACATTGGCGCTGCACAAATCTTTGACCAGTGCTCCCTGAATCTCCAGGCCGACGCGTAAAGTAGTGGATATGTCGGCAGATATGCCGGCACCCACGTTAAGCCCGAATCTGCTGATCCGCGATGTCACGTCGGCATCGCCGTTGGCGGCTCTGTCGCCATGGAAGTTCCAGCTTGTGTAGGTTATGCCCGCAAGGGGATACACTTCGAGGAACCTGTCGAAAGAAAAGGGCACATGGGCGTTGACATTGATAATCAAGGCGTCTTCGCTGCTGTGACGGAATGCATAGAGCACTTCCGGCGCCATTCTGAAATGGCGCGAGAACCGGTAGGTGAAATTAACTCCTGCAAGTCCTGAATTATTCTGACTGACATATCCTGCGGCGAGCCCTACGGTTTTCTCATGCGGTGATGCCGCCATGGCGGTTATTGGTGTGGCGAGCAGCCCTAAAGCCAATGCTATGGCTGTTATCCATGCTTTTGGTTTCATTGTATTTTCTCTTCTCATACCCTATTCAACGGAATTGCCCCGGATTATGTTTGCAAAACTTAACACAATATTTTAACATTGGGGATTCTGTCGGATTGTCTGTCAGTTGAAACGTACCTTGGTTTGGGGAGAGTAGGAAAATCGCGGTGACCCGCAAGGCAAAGTTACGGAATCTTGCCAATATTTGCCAAGGAAAAGGGAAAAATCATTATCTTCGCATTGTGAAAACGGTCTATCGTGTTTTACGCTCTGTCCTGGTGTCGGCCATATGCCTTCTGGTGCTGGTTCCGGGGCTGTTGTTTGTTGCGCTGTCGGTCTCGCCGGTGCAGCGCCGCATTGCGTCGGTCTGTGAAAAAGAGCTGTCGTCGTTGCTTGACTGCCGTGTTACTGTCGGGGGGCTCGGCATAGTGCCTTTCAACAGGGTTGTGCTCCGCAATGTGTCGGTAGAGACGACCCCTGGCGATACGGCATTGACGGTCAGGCGGCTGGGTGCCGGGGTTAGGCTGTTCAGCCTTATATCGGATGATCCGATAACGGTGAATTATGTGGAACTTAACGGCTTGGACTTGCGGTTGATGCGCGATTCGGCGTCTGCTCCTCTCAATATCCAGTGTGTGATAGATGCATTGTCGCCGAAAGACCGCAACAAACCGCCGTCGAGGTTTGATCTGAGAATCAACACGATTATGCTCAGGTCGTCGTCGGTGTCATATGATGTTATGTCTGAACCTGCCGCTGAGGCTTTTTCGCCGTCTCATCTGAAAGTGATGAATCTGCGCGCCGACATGCGCATTCCCCGGTTGAAAAACGATGATTTCTGCATAAGCATCAAGCGTATGGGCTTCAGTGAGCGGAGTGGTTTCTCGCTGACAAACCTCACCGGTGAAGTGGATTTGTCGGCTGATTCGCTGGCCACCCGCAACGTAAATGTCATCCTGCCGAATTCATCTTTGTCACTGGCTGACTTTATGTTGCCTCTCAAGGGGCTGCCTTCAATATCTGACCGCTTAAGACATGGCGGCTGGCGGCTGGCATTAGAAAGCGGCAGTTACGTCACACCGTCAGATTTGTCGGCTTTTATGCCTCAGCTTGAGCGGTTTGATGCGCGGTTGGTTTTCGACAGGCTTTCGGCCTGGGGCAATCTCGATGATTTGTCGTCAAGTATAAAGCTGTCATATGGCACCGGACTGGCGCTGTCGCTGTCAGGCCGTGTGGCGGATTTAAGCAGGGATAACCGTGTTGCGAAGGTTGATGAACTTTCATTAAGAGGCACCGGAGAGTCTGTTGCCGAAATTGTTTCGGCATTCACGAGGCTATCGCATAATGATGCTGCTATGATGGCGCGTCTGGGAGGGGTCACCCTCGATGCTACGGCAGAGATGCGTGGAAGCCGCGGATTTTTCGACGGCGCACTGCACACTGCTGTCGGTTCGGCCGATCTGGTGGCCGATGGCGTGTTTGTGTCGCCTGAACGTTTTTCGGCCGATGTCACTTTGGCCACCGAAGATTTTATCGATATTGCTGCTCTCACCGGGAATCCCGCCATAGGTGGTGTGGAGGGTGATGTCGAGGCGAAAATCAGCCGTTCAGGGCGTAGGTGGGCCGGGAGTGCTGATATGGAACTTGACCGGTTGATGCTCAAAGGCTATACCTATCTTGCGGCCAAAGCCCATGCCGAACTCGATAACGGGATGCTGACAGCTTCGGCTTCAATCGATAATCCCGATCTGGAGTTTGCGTTGCAAGGAGCCTATTCGTTAACTCCGGGGTTAAAACATATCACTCTTTCTGGCGATGTAGGGCGGTTCGTCCCGTCGAATCTCAATCTGTGGGGGCGGTTCCCGGGTGGTGACATAACCGGTAAAATAGATGTGGCCCTTGAGGGGGAGACATTCGGCCATATGGACGGATATGCCACCCTTTCAGGATGGAAACTGGCCATTCCCGGCGGCGGGGTGCTGCCACTCGATAATTTCACCATGACTTCAAGCCGCGACCATATAGCGGTTCGCAGCGATTATATCGACGGTGAATTGCGCGGGCGGTATGATTTCCGCCATCTGCCCAAAGCAATGGAGGGCGTGTTGGCGCATGTGTTCCCGTCACTGGCCTCAGAAGCGGGGGATGTGAAAAACAGGGAGGATTTCAATGATTTCCGTTATTCGTTCACGCTAAAGCCTACGGAAAGCATTGCCGAGTTCTTCAAACTTCCTGTGAGTGTGGTTTATCCGGCGCAGATTAACGGGGTGGTCAATGAGCCGGAGGGGGATGTGGCGTTTAACCTGTCTGCTCCATTTTTGCGTAACGGGTCGAAATTGATTGAAGACACCCGTATGTCGGCATTTGTCAGTGGCTCTGAAAATTCAGCTTCTTTTGATTTGTCGACCGTGGCGCCGACCAAAAACGGGCCGTTGTCGCTTATGGTGCAGTCTGTCGGAGGTGGCGATGAATTTGATACGGATATTTCATGGAAAATATCCCGCGACAAGGCATATCAAGGAAATGTGGCGGCAACCACCCGCTTTGCGCGCAACGACGACGGTGTTTTGCTGACCGATATAGGCTTGCAACGCAGTTATCTGACGTTCAATGACTCTACATGGACTGTGAATCCGGCATCAATCCGGCTTGCCGGGCTCGACAGGATTGATATCCGCGGCATAGATGTGCACCGCAGCGATCAGTTCGTTAAAATCGAGGGCGGTGTGTCGTCGTCGCCTCTTTCTCTGCTGATGGTTGATTTACGTAATTTCAACCTGGACTATCTTTTTGAGTCATTAGGCATAGACAAAGTGATGATCGGCGGCGATGCCACCGGCACCTTCTATGCCTCAAGGTTGCTATCGAAAGAGCCAATGATTGAGACACCCGGCCTTTCGGTCAAGGCGATAAGCTATAACAAGACGGTTATAGGCGATGCTGTGGTGAAGAGCCGTTGGGATACTGAAACACGCGGAATCACCCTCGCTGCCGCCATCAGCCAGGAAGGGGGGCGCAGTTCGTTTGTCGACGGGGCGATTTATCCTCTAAATGATTCTCTCGATATAACTTTTACCGTCGACCATGCCAATGTGGGGTTCATGCGCCCATATATGGAGGCTTTCGCGTCGGATATATCAGGCCGGGCGTCGGGGCGCGCACGTATTTTCGGCACGTTCAAACAGATTGACCTTGAGGGGGATGTCTGCGCACACGACCTGCGGCTAAAAATCAATTTCACCAACACATATTACACGGCTTCGGATTCGGTGCATTTCCGCCCCGGCCTGATTGACCTTGACGGCATACGCATCAAGGATTCCGAGGGGCATACGGCGAGGTTGAACGGTTGGCTGAGACATGAATTTTTCAAAAATCCGACATTTGAATTCAGCGTGACAGGAGCCCGCAATTTCCTGTCGTATAATGAAACCGCGCGTGATAATCCTCTTTGGTATGGAAAAATCTATGGCGACGGTTCGGTGTTTGTCAAAGGGCGTCCGGGGGTGGTTGACATATCGGTTGATATGGCAACAGCTCCGAAATCAACTTTCACATTTGTGTTGTCGGACCAGGAAGTGGCCGATGAATATTCATTCCTGACATTCCGCGACAAGAACCGCATTGAAGCCGAGCTTACGGATACGCTTACGTTGGAGCGCGACACGTCGATGGATCTGGTGAACCGGCTCCGCGCCCGCAATGATGCGGCTGAAAGCGGTGAGTCGTCGGACTATAACCTGTCGTTCCAGATGCGTGTGACCCCTGAAGCCCAGATTAACCTGGTGATGGATCCTGTGGGTGGCGACAGAATCAGGGCATATGGCAGCGGGCATCTGCGCATGGATTACGGGTCGGCCAACAACGATTTGAAGATGTATGGCACATACACTCTTGAGCGTGGCAATTACAATTTCACATTGCAAGACATTATAATCAAGGAGTTCACAATCAAGCCCGGCAGTTCTATCGCATTCCAGGGTGACCCGTATTCGGCGCAATTGAACATCCATGCGGCATATGCGCTTAATGCCAATCTCAGCGACCTTGATGAGTCGTTTCTTCAGGATAAGGATTTGAACCGCACCAATGTGCCGGTTCATGCGGTGCTGAATGTGACCGGCGACATGCGCCAGCCTGAGATAGCTTTCGACCTGGAGTTTCCGACGCTGACCACCGATATCTACCGCAAGGTGCGCTCCATAATCAGCACCGACGACATGATGAACCGGCAGATAATCTATCTGCTTGCCCTCAACAGGTTCTATACACCTGAATATATGGCATCTACCACCAAGGGTAATGAGCTTGTGTCGGTGGCGTCGTCGACAATTTCGTCGCAGTTAAGCAATCTGCTGGGGCAGATTTCCGACAACTGGAATATCGCTCCGACATTCCGCAGCGACCGTGGCGACTTTTCTGATGTGGAGGTTGATGTAGCCTTGTCGTCGAGGTTGCTCAACAACCGTTTGCTGTTCAATGGCAACTTCGGCTACCGAGATAACTCGATGAATACATCGCAGTTTGTTGGTGATTTCGATTTGGAATATCTTCTCGACCGGGGTGGTATGTGGCGCCTGAAAGCCTACAACCGCTATAACGACCAAAACTATTACTTGCGCACCGCTCCGACCACACAGGGGGTGGGAGTTGTGTTGAAACGCGATTTCAACAGTTTCTTCTCGTTTCTACGGGCGTTCAGGAAGAAGAAGCCGTAAGTCGTAAGTCAGAAGTCTGGTGTGTGTTGTCCCCAGGTTTTGTTTGGGGATGGCCCCATGATGAATTCCATTGAGCCTCCGGCTGTTATGTCGGAGCGGGAGATGAATGGGCTGTCATAGGGCTGCCCGCGATGTGGCTGTCGCATCTCCTCCGATCCTTTGCCGAGCGTGGGTATCTAAGGCAGAGCCAAAGATAGAAAAAATCGGGTTATCGGAGAAAATTTGTGTTTTTTAGGGTGGGTAATATGGTGGGAAATGACTACCTTTGCGGTGTTGAATAAGAGTAAAAAAGGTTTATCAATTAGATTCTGCCGACTATGAAACAACTTGAATTTCTCCTTGCTGAAAAACTGCTGAAAGCCAGCGCTATAAAGCTCCAGCCTGACAATCCTTTCACATGGGCGTCGGGGTGGACATCACCTATCTACACCGATAACCGCTGCACGCTTTCTTATCCGCAGATAAGGACATTTATCAAAACCGAGCTTTGCCGGATTATTCTGGAGAATTTCGAGATGCCCGATGTGATTGCAGGAGTGGCTACCGGGGCTATTGCCCAAGGTGCTCTCGTGGCTGATGCGTTGGGTCTGCCCTATGTTTATGTGCGCTCTACCCCAAAAGACCACGGCCTTGAGAACCTCATTGAGGGAAATATCAGCCCGGGTCAGAAGGTGATGGTTATCGAAGACCTCATTTCAACCGGTAAGAGCAGCCTCAAAGCCGCAGAGGCTATCCGCCTGGCCGGTGGTGACGTTATCGGAATGGTGGCTATGTTCACCTACGGTTTCCCCGTCGCACGTAAGTGCTTTGAAGAGGCCGGTATCCGCCTTATGACACTGAGCAACTACGATGCCTTGCTGAAAGTTGCTCTTGAGACCGGATTTATCGGCCAGAAAGATATCGCCACGTTGCAGAAATGGAGCGAAGACCCTCAGAACTGGGCTCCTTACAGCGACAAATCCATTGAGTAACTGCTCAAAGAAAAACGGCTCCCGTCAAGATATAAATATAACCGGTGTCTGGTGCCCCGGGAGGTATCGGCCCGACTTAACTGCTGAAAACTCTCCCTACGGTAAAAGTGTTTTATCGTAGGAGAGTTTTTTAATGATAACTGACAACTGAAAATAATGGCAACTTATAAAAGCACCCCGAAAAAAATCCAGCGCTCGGCTGAAGACCTGTTCGACACGTTCAGCGATTTCACTAATTTGCAGAATTCGCTTGATAACCTGACCGACGAACAGCGCAAGCAGATAGGTGATGTGCATTTCACCTCTGATTCAATCAGCATAGTGACCCCGCAGGTGGGCGAAATCGAATTCCATGTAACGGAGCGCCAACGCCCCGGCCGCCTGGTGTTCGGCACTAAATCGTCGCCTGTGCCCATGAAAATGGAGCTTGACATAAAACCTTTGGGTGGCGACTTTTCAGAAGTCACAAGCCAGATCGATGTTGAGATTCCCGCCATGCTCCGTCCGTTGGTCGGCCCTCAGCTTCAGAAAGCCGCCGACAAGTTCGGTGAACTGATTGCCGGATTGAGCAGGAACTGATATTGGGAAAAGTACTTCCAGAAGTAGAATTGGGATGGTGTGTCGGAATTTTTCATATCTGTAGGGTCGCGACAGTCGGCGACCCTGCAGAATGATGCGTCTGATATAAACGATGTTGAATTTTGACATACCCTCTACGTGTGGACGGGTTACGGTTGGGATGATGGTTGGCATATGCCTGTGTCGTTTTGCATATGAACTATGGAACTGAATTGGAAATTTGGTGTTTCATTGATAGCCGGATTGTTGATGCTGGCGGCTTGTAATCATGTAGATGACAAGCGCACGCCCCCTGCGCCGGTGTGGATTTCGTTTAACACCGAGCATGACTGGACTGAATACGGCACTCCCGGAGCTCTCGACCACAAGACGTTTATAAAGGGGGTGACAGTGCCTGGCGGACTGCCGCAGACGGCACTGATGCAGACCGGTTTTGGGGGGGTACTCCTTGTGGGCGACATAAACGGCGATCCGGTGGCTTATGATCTCGCTTGCCCTGTTGAAAACTCCAAGGATGTGATTATCAAGGTCGACGGCGATACAAATGATGCATATTGCCCGAAATGCCGCAGCCGGTATGCGATATTTTCCAATTACGGGCATCCCCTGTCTGGCCCTGCGTCTGAATCAGACTACGGACTAACTAAATATTGGGTAGGCCCCGGCCCTAACGGGGAGTTCAGGGTGATTACCCGATAAAATGGGTAGCTGGAGGATTGTCGGGGGGATGCTCGTTGTAGGATGGGATTATAGCGACTTGTTTTATGGAGACGAAAATTATACTGGAGCGTTTGCGCGAGCGCCACAATATCACCGCGCTGAATGAGATGCAGCAGCTTATGGCCGGAACCGATGCCAGTAAGTTGATTCTGCTGTCGCCCACAGGTTCGGGAAAGACTGCTGCGTTTGCGATACGTCTGCTGAGATTCCTGCAGCCGTCGTCGGGGCGTGTGCAGGCGGTTATCATGGCTCCCGCGCGCGAGCTGGTGCTCCAGATTGCCGATGTTATCCGGCCTGTGGCTGCAGGGTTGAAGACGGTGGCATTTTATGGGGGGCATTCCATGGCCGATGAGGTCAATTCAATGTCGGTTGTGCCAGACATAATAGTTTCCACTCCGGGGCGCCTTCTCGACCATATCAGGCGCGGCACAGTCGATGTGGGTGGCGTGGATGCTTTGGTGCTTGACGAGTATGACAAATCTCTCGAACTCGGTTTCCTCGATGAGATGAAGCGTATTGCCAAGCGCATGAGAAGCCTGAAAATGATTCTCCTGACTTCGGCAACTCCTTTGGCAGAAATGCCCGATTTCATAGCGATGCAGGGGGCCGAGGTTGTGGATTTCTCAGGCAAAGGGGAGCGCAGCCGCTTGCAGATTGCGAAGGTCGATTCGCCGGAGCGCGACAAGCTGGCCACGCTTGCCGACCTGCTGAGGTCGTTGCCCAACGGACGTGCGCTGGTGTTTGTCAACCACCGTGAGAGTGCTGAAAGGGTTTATGGTTACCTGCGTCGTGAGCATTTTCCCGTCGGGCTTTACCATGGCGGCCTGGAGCAGCGTGAACGCCAGCTGGCAGTTGACCTCCTCAACAACGGGACGACCCCTATCCTGGTGTCGACTGATCTTGGGGCGCGGGGGCTTGACATAGATGATGTGAACTACGTTATCCATTACCATATGCCGCTGTCGGCTGAAAGCTGGACCCATCGCAACGGGCGTACTGCCCGCATGGGAGCGTCGGGCACGGCCTATGTGATAATCGCCGATGAGGAAAATATACCGGAATATGTTGACTGGCAACGTGACTACAACCCGAAATCAGCGGCAGCCGACGGTTTCCGCAGCGATGTGGCAACGTTGTATCTGAATGCCGGAAAGAAGGAAAAAATCTCGCGCGGTGACATAGTGGGCTATCTGATTCAGAAAGGAGGACTCACAAAAGAGCAGGTTGGGAAAATCGTTGTCAACGACCACAGCGCTATCGTGGCGGTTCCCCGGCAGATGGCCTCGCAGCTTGTTGAAATACTCGCTCCTTATAAGTTGAAAAACACCAAAGTCAGAATCAGCTTATTGAAATAAATCGGCGAATTGAAAGAAAATTGCATACCTATAACCGCGAGAAGCGGCGGATGCCGCGCAGGTAGTAGGCGGTGAGGATGTTGCGTCGGCAGATGGGGGAGCGGAGCAAGTTGACAGATGGATGGATGGTGTAGCTGCGGCGCATACGGCGGAAATCGCGGTGGGCTTTCAGGATGGCGTTGGCGTTGTCGAAATCGAAAGTCGCCATGAATTTCAGCCAGGCGAGGGTGTCGAGCAGACGGCGGCGGAGCAGAGTTGGGCGCAGGTCGGCCTGAGGCAGGTTTTTGTGGAGCAAAAGCAGGTTGTTGCGGAAATTCAGATATGTTTTGCGGGGATTAGATGCCGGAAGGCTGCCTCCGCCCAGGTGGTAGACACGGCTTTGCGGCACGGCCACTATTCCGCTGCCGTTCAGATGTATGCGCCAGCACAGGTCGATTTCCTCCATGTGGGCGAAAAAGCGGCTGTCGAGCCCTCCTACACGTTGATAAAGCTCAGTGCGCACCATCAGCGCCGCCCCTGTTGCCCAAAAGACGGGTATGACGGAATCATATTGCCCTTTGTCGTCTTCGACCGATGAGAAGATGCGTCCCCGGCAGTAGGGGTAGCCGTTTCGGTCGATGAATCCGCCGCAAGCCCCGGCATATTCAAATTTCCCTTTGTCTGCCACGCTCAGTATTTTTGGCTGGCAAGCTCCGATGTGGCTGTCGGCGCGCATGGCTTCATAAAGCGGTTCAATCCATCCCGGAGGGGTTTCTACGTCGGAGTTGAGCAGCAAGGTGTATTCCCGGGCGGCAATGGCGATGGCTCGGTTATAGCCTTCGGCGAAACCGTGGTTTTCGGTGAAACGGATTACTTCAACTCCGGGAAATTCCGATGCGAGCACTTCGAGGGAATTGTCGGTGCTGCCATTGTCGGCCACTATCACGTCGGCAATGTCAGGGTTGGTGTTTGCCACTACCGAGGGGAGGTAGCGCCTCAGGAGTGCGGCTCCGTTCCAGTTCAGTATTATTACGGCTACAGGTTTCATCAGCTTATTTTAGTGCCGTTGTCGGCGAATGTGACTTTGTTCTTCCATCGTTTGTGGGTCCACAGCCATATTGCCGGGTCGGCTTCGATTGTCTGCTGCAGCAGGGATATGTAGCGGTCGGTTATGGCAAATTCGGGGAGTTGCGCCGGATTGTCGGTTATGAGCCTTGTCTTGATGCGGTAGTGGCCGCGCGATGTTTTGTGCATATCCCAGTAGACCACAGCGGCGTTGAGGCGTCGCGCCACGGTTTCTGTACCGGTTATCACTGCTGTGGGGTGGTTGAGGAATCTCACTACATGCACTGTGTCGCCGTGGCTTGGCTTCTGGTCGCTCATAAAGCCGGTCATGGTTGCGATGCCCTGTTTCTTATAGCGTAGAAGGTCAAGGAAAGCCATCCGTTTTGTCAGCGACACGGATCCGAAACGGCTTCGCAGACGCAGCATCAGTGCATCCATCCATTTGTTGCGCAACGGACGGTAGATCTGGCAGAAAGACACCGACGCGTCTTGGCGGAAACGGCTCCACAGGGTCAGCGAGGGCGCCCATTCCCAGTTGCCACAGTGGGAAAAATAGGCCACTACGTGACGGCCTTGGGCGAGGTAGCTGTCGGTTATTTCAGTGCCCTCAAACACCATGCGGCGTTGCATCTCCCGGTCGGAGATGTTGAGCAGTTTCACTGTTTCCACAACATTGTCGGTGAAATTGCGGTAGAATAGCCGCGCGATATGCTTGATTTCTTTCGGGCTTTTTTCCGGGAATGATTCGGTGAGGTTCTTTTTTACTGTGGAACGCCTGTAGCCCGCGATGTAATAGATGATTATAAACGCTACATCGCTCAACCGGTAGAGCACCCACAGCGGCATGGCGGCCATTGCTTTCAGCCCCCACATTGCAATCCGGTGTTTCAGAGGTTCTTTTCCGTTTGGCATCAGGCAGTTTCGGTTTATCAAGGGTTGACATCAAGCTCGGCCCGGATGTGGGAGTCGCCCATCTCCGTTGGTATGATTGACAGCAGCCGTGCATTGACGATATGGTTGTCGAGGTGTTGGGGCGCGTTGATTTCAACGCGCAGGTAGTTGTCTGTGAAACCACCCATCGGCTCCCCTTCGCGGCTGTGTTCGAGCAGCACGGGGCGGGAAGTCCCGAGAAAAGATGATGCGAAATCATGCATCTTCCTTTCAGAAATCTTCAGCATTGTGTTGACGCGCCGGTGTTTCTCCTCCTGGCTAACGGTATGGCTTATTTCGAGGGCTTTGGTTCCGGGTCGCTCAGAGTATGGGAATATGTGGAGGCGGCTTATGGGGAGTGACTCTACAAATTCGGCCGAGCGGAGGAATTCGTTGTCGGTTTCGCCACGTGCGCCCACAATGAGGTCAACCCCGATAAATGCATGGGGCATGAGTTCTTTGATGCGGGCGATTTTCTCGCGGAAGAGGGCGGTGTCGTAGTGGCGGTGCATAAGCTGCAGAACAGCATCGGAACCGCATTGCAAAGGGATGTGGAAGTGGGGCATGAAGGCGCGTGAACCGGCGCAGAACTCAATGATTTCATCGGTCAGCAGGTTCGGCTCGATCGACGATATGCGGTAGCGCTCTATCCCGTCTACCCGGTCGAGCTGTCGGATAAGGTCGAGGAAATTCTCTTTCCTGCCGGTTTCCGGAACACTTCTTTTGCCGAAATCGCCGATGTTGACGCCGGTTATTACAATCTCTTTACCCCCTTCTTCAGCGGTTTTGCGGGCTTGCTCCACCATTGAGGCCACAGACCCGGAGCGGCTGCGTCCGCGCGCGGCGGGAATGGTGCAGTAGGTGCACCAGTAGTCGCATCCGTCTTGCACTTTCAGGAAATAGCGAGTGCGGTCACCCCGTGAGCATGAGGGGGTGAATGTGCGTATATCTTTGGCGGGTGTGATATGGTTCTGAGGGGTGTGTTCTGCAATCCATTTGCGCAGGAAGGCGGTCAGCTCCCCTTTGCGGTCGTTGCCGGCGACGATTGCCACACCTTCGATTTCCGCAACTTCAGCAGGTTTCAACTGGGCGTAGCAGCCGGTGACGAGTATGTCGGCTTGAGGATAGCGGCGATGGAAAGAGCGGATGGTCTGGCGGCATTTCTTGTCGGCCAGTTCGGTGACGCTGCAGGTGTTGACAACTATTATGTCGGGAGTTTCCCCTTCACCGGCGCGCACAATCCCCTCATCGGCAAAGGCGCGGGCCACTGTCGATGTCTCTGCGAAGTTGAGTTTGCACCCGAAAGTGTGGAACATCGCCTTGAGGGTGCCGAAAGTGCTGTTATCGATCATGGGGTGGGGATTGAAGTAAGAAGTGGGTGGAAGTCTGACAAGTCGGCAAGGAGAGGGATAATATCAGTGGAGAGATAGTGGCATATCACATTTAGGTTATAATATTTTACTTCATAACTAACTGATATACGAATCTTTGAAGCCGATGAAGTAGAGCACTCCGTCGAGGCCGATTGTTGAGATTGACTGTTTGGCGGTGGCCTTTACTTTCGGTTTGGCATGGAAGGCCACTCCGAGACCTGCGGCGGAGAGCATTGGCAGGTCGTTGGCTCCGTCACCTACGGCGATGGTCTGGGCGATATTGACGTTCTCAACCTGGGCGATGAGTTTTAGCAGCTCGGCTTTGCGTTTGCCGTCGACGATTTCGCCGACGTAGTTGCCGGTGAGCTTGCCGTCGGCCACTTCGAGTTCGTTGGCATAAACGTAGTCGAAACCGAATTTGCGTTTGAGGTAGTCGCCGAAGAAAGTGAAGCCGCCTGACAGGATGGCGGTCTTGAATCCGGCGCGTTTCAGCACCTCCATCATACGCCCGACACCTTCGGTAATGGGGAGCTTCTCGGCGATATCCTGCATTACGCTGACATCGAGACCTTTCAGCAGGGCGACACGTTCACGGAAACTTTCGTTGAAGTCGATTTCACCACGCATGGCGCGCTCGGTTATGGCTTTCACCTGGTCGCCGACTCCGGCGCGCTCGGCCAGCTGGTCGATGCATTCTGTCTGGATGAGTGTGGAATCCATATCGAAGCATATCAGGCGGCGGCAGCGGCGGTAGATGGTATCCTCCTGCAAAGATATGTCGAACCCTTCTTCAGATGAAATGGATATGAAGCGGCTCTGCATTTCAGATCGGTTGGCGGGTGTGCCGCGTACAGAAAACTCGATGCAGGCTTTTGCCTGGGGCTGTGCGGCTTCGTTTAGTGGCGGGCGTCCTGTGAGGCGCTGTATGGCATCTATGTTAAGTCCCTGTTCGGCTACGACTTCCGACACAAGGGCGATGTGGCGGGCTGTCAGTCGGCGGCCTAACAGGGTTATGATCCATCGGTTTTTTCCCTGGCGGCTGACCCAGTTGTTGTATTCCTCGACGGTGACGGGGGAGAAGCGGATTTTGACCCCGAGGTCGTAGGCTTTGAAAAGCAGGTCTTTGAGAATGTCGCCCGATACGTCGCTGGTGGTGCGGAAAAGTATTCCCAACGATAGGTTATGGTGGATGTCGGCCTGGCCGATGTCGAGAATCATGGCATCGTATTTGGCCAGTATCGCCGTAAGGGCGGCGGTCACACCGGGGCGGTCCTGGCCGCTGATGTTAATCAGTATCAGTTCCAGGTTTGCCGGAATCTCTTCGGTTGATGCGTGGGCGGTTATGTTGTTGTCAGTGTTGTGCATATGGTTGTCGGTTTGGCCGTGTCAGTCGGAAAGGGTTATTTCACTTTCAGCTTGTCGCCTATGTCGAGCTTGTCGTTGCGGAGGTTGTTGAGGTTCTGCAGCTCCTTGACGGTCATGCCGTGGGCTTTTGCAATCTTATAGAGGCTGTCACCTTTTCTGACTGTGTAGGTTTTGGTTTTGTTGTTATTCGCCTTCCGGGAGTTTGTGTCGTTTTTCTTTTTATGTTTCCGGGAAGCCTCCTGTTTGGCTTTTGAAGACTGGAAGCTGTTTCCGACTTTCACCGAAGTGGCCGATTGCGGTTCGGATGTCTCGGCCTCGATGTCGGCGGCCTCGTGTTCGGTTAACGGTGTATCACCCTCCTGTGCAGGGGCTATTGAATCGGCCTGAGCCGCAGGGTTCGAGGCATCGGCTGCTATTGAATCGTTGGGTTGGGTCTCCGTTTCGGGATTCTTCACCAGCAGATTGTCGTCGGGTTGAGGCTGCGGTTGGTTCTTATATGGTCTGAATTCCCTGACAGAGGTGATTACTTTCAAAGTCTGGCCGCGTCGGGGCTTGGATATGTTGCCGTTGGCGCGTTTTAGGCTGCGGAGGGTGACTCCGTATTTTTTCGCTATCGACGCCATGGTCTCGTTGCGGCGCACTTTGTGGTATTTTGTCTGTTCCTCAGTGACCCATTCTCCCTCCTGGCCGTCGACAGTCGCATGTTGCGGCTCTAAACCGGTTGAGGGCTCAACAACGTCGCGCCGGGCATATAGCGTTGTGTTGTGGTTGGCAATGGCGTCTTCGCTCATTATGTAGGAGTAGATCTGGTTGGCCGGGAGCACCAGTGGATAGGGCCGTATATCGCCGGGTATCACCTGTTTGCGGTATTGCGGGTTAAGAATCTGAATTTCTTCTACCGGGATATGGAGCACGTCGGCAATCTGTTGGAAATGGATTCGCCGTTTGACGTGCACGGAGTCGGTCAATATGGGCCGTTTTGCCAGGGCGGGGGATATGTTGTGTTTGTTGTAGTAGTTCATCACATAGTTCGCGGCGATGAAGCATGGCACATATCCGCGTGTTTCCGCCGGCAGGTATGGATAGATTGTCCAGAAATCTTTCTTTTCTCCCTCGCAACGGCGGAGGGCTTTGTTGACGTTGCCTGGGCCGCAGTTGTAGGCGGCGATTGCCAGCGACCAATCGTTGTAGATGTCGTGGAGCTGGCGTAGGTATTTGGTGGCGGCTTCGGAGGATCTCACCGGGTCGCGGCGCTCGTCGACGAGGGCGTTGATTTCCAGCCCCAGCCCGCGGGCGGTGGGGAGCATAATCTGCCACAGCCCTGTGGCTCCGGCACGCGACACGGCATCGGGGTTGAGCGCCGATTCGATAATAGGGAGATATTTAAGCTCGTTGGGAATCCCTTCACGCTCAAGCGCCTGCTCGAAAATGGGCATGTAATAGAGGCTCATGCCGAGCATACTCTCAACGAGTGAGCGTTTTTTGCCGGTATACATGTTGATGTAGTTGCGCACCACCGAATTAAACGGCATCTCTATGGCTGTAGGCATCGTTTTAAGGCGCGCAATCAGTTCTTCGTCGGAGGTTTCCACATCAGGGCGCAGGTCGGCCTCTTTGTCGAGGGCTGTGTAGGTCTCGAGATACCAGTTCTGCATCATTTTATGCACGTCGGTCTCCACACTTTCGGGATATATGATGGTGGAGTCGTTGGCGTGGTCGGCGAGCGACAGCACCGAAGGCCTTGCAGCGGCACTCATGGCGGCTGTGGCCATAATGGCCAATATTATGAATTTGCGAATGACTGTCATTGTCGGAAAATGTTAGAAATTAAGCGCCCACACAAGTCCGACCGACGGATAGCGTTGCCGGCCGTCCTGCATCAGGGCGGGCACCACATCCATTGTAAGGTCGGGTGTGATGTCGAAATGGGAGAGTGAGGCGTCGACATAGGCGTCGACCATGGCAAGGAGATAGACCCCCACCATGGCTATGATGCACAGGTCGCGGTTGCGCCGGAAATAATTCTTGCGCGAGCGCAACACATTGCGCAGCCATGATTTATCGAGGTTCTCCTCTTTCACGTTTGGGGAGAACAGATCCATGTAGCTTTTCGTGTCGGGGTCGTTGTCGAGCAGGTCGGCATATGCCTTGGTGTAGTCGGTCAGCATGGAGCTGTTCCAGTTTGTGGCATATGCCAGGCCGAGATACCCGCCGACGATTATAGGGAGTTTCCAATATCGCCGGTTGTAGACCTGCCCAAGACCTGGGAAGAGGGCGGCGAACCATACGGCTTTTGTTGGGTCTGGATTGAACTCATATGGTCTGGGCATCCATTCGTCTTCTTTTTGCCGTTTTGTCAGGGCTGCAATGGAGTCGGCTTCGAGGGCTTCTCCGGCTGTGAGCATAGTCGAGTCGTTGAGTATGACCGGCACGGTGTCGACCGGTGTCACTTCCATACGGCCGTTGTCAAGCTGAATTTCATCTTCAACCACCTCTGCAGGCCCTTTAAGCGGTTTGCCTATGGCTATGGAGTCGGGCAGTGCCGCGCGAGGGTCTGTGGATGCCGGTTCGGCATTCCGGTGTTTGACAGGGCGCGCAGCAGCCTTTTGGTTCTGTTGCTGGGCATATGCGTCTATGGGACATGACGACACAAGCAAGGCGGCAGCCAACGAGGCTGTCACCATCCGCTTGCTTTGCTCTTTCAGATTGCAAAACCAACGCCGCCCTTTCTGTTTCTTCATATATGGCTTATAGCTCGGCTCCCTTTGCCCCTATATGCTCTGTTTTTGCAAATTTACGGATTATATCCAATCTGACAAAATCGTTGTGTCGGGGTGCTGTCGCCTTATACAGCCTCTTAATGTTTTTTAATAGCCGGAATTGGCGGTTTAAGGTGTGTTTAACAGGCAGGAATATGTGGCAGACGGAGGTATGGTTATAGTCGATGTGCCGGTTAAAGCGGTGGTCATGTTTACTGATACGAGTGATGTGCCTGGGTTTGTCAATGTGATTGAGTTGGGGGTGCCGGTGGATTTTACGGCTATGACCCGGGCGTCTTTATCGAGTACTTTGATGAAAACTTTCAGCACATCGGCCACCGAATGGTTGGCGTCGGCCTTGAAACAGGCTGATGCCGAACCGCTTGAGATAGTGGTCGGCACGGTGAACACTGGTGCCCCGCCCGGGCATGATATGTCGGAGACCCGGCATGTGTCAGCACCGCCGAAATTGGATAGGAGCATGTAGAGGGTGCCGTCGGGGTCGGGCACGATTATGCCGTTCCATCCACGGGCTATTTTGCCGGAAAGAGGTTGGATGGCTTGCGCCATGGCCCATGTGGTCGGGGCGTCGGTATCGCTGTAGTAGACCAGCTGGCGCATGTCAACGACCTCTCCGGCATTGAACCTGCGACGTTCTGCGGAATATAACGGATAGAATTTTGACGTTTCGATGGAGTTGCTTAGTGAGCGGTCGCCGAATGCCATGACATCCCTGCCCGGAGCGACTACCCCTATGGAATTATCGATGTTGACCCACGACGACCCCAGTTCGATGAAAGCTTTGCCATCTGAGACCTTGTGGTTTGAATCGCCATAGTGGAGCACGCGGCGTTCTTTCGTAAACGGATCAGTGCTGATTGCCAGCAAACCGCCGAGTTCGCGGGTTATTGACGATGGCTTGACGGCCTGCACCAGGTCTAAATAAATCAAAGCGTTACCGGGGGTGGAATATATGGCGAAACGGTTGCTGAGGGTGCTGTCGTTGGTCAGAAGCTCCCCGTTCATTGTATAGGCTGTTCCATCAAACATGTAATTGCCGCTGGCTACCGGTATGGCGTTTGTGCGTCGTCCCTCAACCTCATACCACCCCAAAATGTTTCCGGTGTTGTTTGCCCGGAAGGGCACTATGATTTTGTTGTTGTCAGGGGTGTTGGGGGTGAAATATCCGGTGTAGCTTTTGAGCCCGTCGCTCCAGGAGAAGCATGAGAACCGGTGGGGTGTTGATGCCCTGACGATGTTCTGCGACGGCAACATTCGCGTTTCTGCATACCGGCGGTTGAAATCGGCCCATGCGGTAGGCTCAACAGCAGAGGTCGGCATAAGGTGGTGCATCAGCCATGTCATCATCACCCTGTGGGCCTGTACGCCCATGCGCCGTGCACCCACGTCGGCATTAAGAAGCCACGAACCGTCGGGGGTTGTCTGCTGCCGTGCCTTGACATATTTATATGCCATGTTTTCAAGCATCAGCGCATCGGGGTCGGCCAGGAAACATGCCATTGTTGAATAGGAGGTTATCTGGTCGAAAAGAAACAGGCTCCAGTCGTTGCCGTTTGGCATTGCCAGCTCCCCGTCGGCCAAGGCCAGCCAGTTAAGCACCCGGTCCATAACCTCTCGGTTGTTGTGCATCAACGCATTTGTGTGCCATTTCTCATGGCCGTGAAGTCCGGTCTGGAACAGTTTCATGGCCAGGGCAGCTTCGCCGAGTTCCTGCATCACCACATTCTGATAGCTCGTATGGAAGAGGTCATGGTTCTGCAGGGTGTAGTCATCATATAGATTGGCCCCTTTATAGAGCTGCGCAACGGTAGTAGCGTCATATCCGGGGTCAACCACGGTGTTGTCGGATGCGTCGGATGGGTGGGAATAACTGTTTATGGCAAATTCCCGAAGCCTTTCAAACCATTTGGGCGCGAGCCGGTGGTCGGGAAACAATCCGAGGGCGGCAGCCAGCACATCTGCCTCCCAACCGTTCTCTTCGGCTTTTGTGTCACCATTGAAACCTGTGGGCACATCGCGCTCCAGTTCATAGTTGCATTCGGCCACAAGCATCGCCTCGATACAGTCTTGCTGGCTTTGCGACAGCGATTCCCATTGGAAGAAGGCTGAATATGCCACCGACATGGCCCATAGCGACGATTCCCACACATGGTCGTCTTTCGACACCGACCCCCAGTAGTCGCCACCTTTGCATGTTTTCAGCCTGTTGGCCTTGTGGGTGGAATAAGCGAAGACAAGCGACCGGCGCGCCATCGATTCCAGATTGTCCCATGTCACCCCTTCGGGGAGCGAGACCTGCCCTTTGCCATATTTAACCAGGAATGCGCAAACCATTGAAAGGTCGGCGTTGGGTCTCACACCCCTTTCATCGCTTGCCATGGAATTTTCCCCCATGAAGCAGCCGCATTGTTCGCCGTACATGTTCGGAGTGTCACACTCCCGGAAATCAGCCTTCATGTAGGCTGAAAAATCGGCGAGCATCTGCAGCAGGTCGGTTTTCATCTTCTCCTCCGACACGAAATCATGTGTGATTACCCCTTCTGTAGGGCTGTCGATGGCCGTTGTTGCGGATACGCATGAGATTCCGATGGAAATGGTTGCAATGATTGTCAATAGTCTTTTCATAATAAGGGTGATAGATTTTGGGTTGGTTGAAAAATCAGGGCAGTGATATGCTGAAAGAGGTACCCCATGGACTTGATGACATGAGTTCGATGTCGCCACCGTGCATCCTTATTATCTGTCGGCTCAGATACAAGCCGATGCCAGAGCCTCCCGGTTTGGTGGTGAAGAAAGGCTGGAACAGGTTTTCCATCATATCAGGCGGGATGCCGCATCCGTTGTCGGATAATGTGATAAATGGGTGGTTGTCTGAGCATGTTACCATAACCTCGACTTTCGGGTTGTCGCGATCCTTAACGGCTTCGAGGGCATTGCGCAACAGGTTGATCATTGCCTGTCGGAACAGATCCGGGTCAACAGATGCAACCATATCATTTGCCACATAGTATGTAATCACTTCTTCAGGCAGACCGAGACTTGAGGCTGTCAGAGCCATCGACTTCTGCAATCCGCGGAATAATCCATGCATCTCTGTTGCGGTGGTTTCCGGTCTGGGCAGATGTGTGAGTTCGTAATAGGCGTCAAGAAAACGTTTTATCCCTTCGCTTTGGTTGCGGATAATGCCCACTGCGTCGTTGAACGAATCCCCGCTATAGCGTTGGGGATGAGTTTCCATGTCTGAGCTGACCGATACTATAGGGGTGATGGCATTTCGGAGCTCATGGCTCATAATCCGCAATATTCGGTCGTAGTAGAGCTTACGAGTTTCAAGGTCGAGCCTCGTTTTGTTATATTGTTCGATTATGCGGTTCATCGAGACTGACATCCGGTTGAGAGCCGGGTCGTCGCTTGGTGGAAACCGCAAGGTGGCGTCGTTCATCTCCAGTGCTTCCCCGAAAGCCGACACTGTGGCAACCACATTCCATATCAGACGGCATAATCCGGCAACAACGCCCGCCAGCAACACGGTTGAAAGAATCGCCTGTGGAATCATACCGGCCCACAGGAGCCATCCGGTCAAGACCGACAAGGCCACCAATGCCGCAAGATATATCCCGAAACATAACCTGAAACGTCTCATAGTTTTTTAAGCTGGTTATATAATGTCTGACGGTTGACACCCAGACGCTCGGCTGCCTGGGTCAGGTTGCCGCCGCATTGTTCTACCACACTCTTTATATGTTCGCTCTTGATTTGGTCGAGTGTCATATGCCGCCGTTGCAGGTCGTGTTTCCTGAGTTCACTGGCTGCATTTAGTGCCGTTTTTGTGGCCAAGGCTTCACGGTTACGGTTTATGGCGCGGTGGAGTTTGGCAATCAGCTCGTTGTTATTCCATGGTTTGGTGACGAAATCGTCGGCACCACGTTTCATCGATTCGACCGCCAGCTCCACATCGCCGAAAGCGGTAATAAGCACTACCGCCGGAGGTGATTCCAGCTCTTTGATTCGCGAAAGCCAGAAAAGGCCGTCGCTCCCGTCGAGTTTGCGGTTGTCGAAATTCATGTCGAGCAACACCGCGTCGATATCGCCTGTTGCGAGCAATGCGGGAATCAGCGTGGGGTCGCCCACGGCTGCCACATGGCCGAATTCTTCGGCCAGCACCATCTTCAGCGTGATACGGATGGCTTGGTTGTCGTCGATTACAAGTATCTTCACAATTGCAAAAGTAACATTAATGGTTCATATCACGATGGTCTTCTCGACGATAAATCACACTTCCAATTAATGATTGTCTATTTTTTAGACGATTTCATGAGGTGGAATGCATGTTTCGTCGGAAAAACTTCAAAACGGGTTCAAAGCCGGTTACCTTTGCCTTGTCAAAACCAATCTAACGATGAACCGGACGATTATCATATCGGTTATGCTGGCAACCATGCAGACCGCAATGGCGCAGATGACACTCAATGATTGTCTCATCTATGCCCGCGACCATGCCCACAAGAACATAATCAACAATTTAGCGACGGATAAAGCCCGTATCGACAGCCGTATCAGCGCCTCGGCTTTGATGCCGTCGATTGGTCTGTCGGCCGACGGCAATATCAGTTTCGGCCGCAATATCGACCCTGAGACCAACACATATGATAACAAAAAGACCCTCTATACCGGCTTCGGCCTCAACATGTCGATTCCGCTGTTCGACGGGCTTGTGAGCATCAACAATCTCAAAGCGGCCCGAACCCGGCGCCGCAGGATGGAGAAATCTGCCGAAGCCGAGGCCGACATCGTTTCAATCGAAGTAATCAAATCGTTCTATAACGTTTCGTTCTGCAAAGCCGTGGTGGCACAGATTGAGGAGCAGCTCGCCCGCGACCGTAAGACCATGATGGCAACAGAGCGGGGCGAACAGCTTGGCACCAAAAGCGGGGCTGATGTGGCCGAAATACGGGCTATCTTGGCAAACGACGAATATGAACTCACCAACCAGCGCAATCTGCTCGCAAAAGCCTATCTTCAACTGCGCGGGGCGATGGGGATGGAGATCTCGACTGAACCGTTGGATTTAGTCGAAACGGAATATGAGGCTGAACCTGTGGCCGGTTTCATCCATCCGCGACTCGAGGAAGCGTTGATGGCTGTGAAGGAGAGCCGTTATAACCTCAGGGCTGCCAAAGGGGCTTTCTCCCCACGGATATCGCTCAGTGCCGGAGCGTCAACCTCATATTATAAGATGATTGGCGACCATTTTCCTGCACCGGGCTTCTCCCGGCAGTTGCGCGACAACATGGGGCAATATATAGGTCTTTCGGTGAGTATCCCTTTGTTCACCGGGCTTGCCACGGCTAACAAAGTGAAACGCGCCGGAATAGAACTGGCCACCTGCCGGACACAGCTCGAACAGACCCGCTACGATATAGAGCGACAAAAAACAGAAGCCCGGCTTGACTACCGCGCCTCCGCTGAGGAATTTGTCTCGGCACAGGCCAGGCTTGATGCCGAACAGTTGGCCTACAATGCCATCCGGCGCAAGTTCGAGCTGGGTAGCGCATCGGCGATAGACCTCTACACATCCGGCGCTAAACTGGCCTCGGCACGGGCCGCCCTTGAAGGGAAACGCATCAACAGGATAATATGCCGCATTACCCTCGGATATTATCTCGGCGAAAAACTGATTCACGAAAAATAAGAGATTGTCTAAAAAATCTCTCTCCGATAATATAAAATAATTTTGACGACTTACTTGACCAACGATAATCCCTGATATGGATAAAGAGATAAAACCCCGCTATCCCCTGCTCAAAAAGTATGGTCTGCCTGTCGGTATGGCTGTACTCTTGGCCGTAGTGGCCATATGGGCAATCGCCAAAGGCGGCACTTCGAGCTATAAGGCAGATACGTCGGCAATTATAATTGATGATGTGACATTCGGCGCGTTTAATGATTATGTGCGCATCAATGGCCGTGTGGAAACAGGGGTCGTAGTGCAAGTATCGGCTTTGGAGACCGGTCTGGTGGAGAGGAAATGGGCCGAGGAAGGTGCGATGGTCAAAGCGGGCGACATAATCCTCACCTTGCGCAACCCCAATCTGCAACAGCAGATTCTTGACTCGGAATCGCAGTTGGCTGAAAAGCAGAACATGCTTCGCGACACTGAGATTGCGATGGAAAAGGAGAGGCTGCAGGTGAAACAGAACTTGCTGTCGACGCGCACCGACCTCACCCGCAAGCGCCGCCTGATGCAGCAGCAACAGACCCTTTATGCCGAAAACCTGACTCCCCGCGAAGAATATCTCAAAGCTGAGGAAGATTATAAGCTCGCGTTGGAAAGCCTTAACCTGCTTGAAGAGCGGCTGCGCCAGGATTCCCTCTACCGTTGCGTGCAGGTGGGTATGATGCGCGAAAGCCTGCGCAACATGCAGGAAAATTTCACCCTTGTGCGACAACGTGCCGACAACCTCAACATCCGCGCGTCGCATTCCGGGCAGCTCGGTAGCCTCACTGCGGAGTTGGGACAGAGCATAGCCGCCGGGCAGCAGGTGGGGCAGATTAACATTCTCGACAACTACAAGATAGCCGTTACCATCGACGAGCATTATATCGACCGTGTGTCTTCAGGGCTGAAAGGCCGTTTCGAGCGGCAGGGGGCAACCTATGGAGTTGCTGTCAGTAAAGTCTATCCTGAGGTTGCGCAGGGCGCCTTCAAGGCCGACCTTGTAATCATAGGTGCGATTCCTGATAATATAAGGGTAGGGCAGACCTGTGCCATAGAACTGCAACTGGGCGAACCGTCGCAGTGCGTGATGGTGCCGCGCGGCTCCTTTTTCCAGACCAGCGGAGGCCATTGGGTATATGTGGTTGACCCCGACGGAAAATCAGCCACAAAACGCCCAATTAAAATTGGCCGCCAGAATCCCCGGTACTACGAAGTTATAGAAGGCCTTTCCCGGGGAGAGAAGATAATCACCAGCTCATATGCCAATTTCGGCGAGGCCGACAGAATCATCCTTGACTAATCTTGAGGGTGTGTCATAATGGCTCATCTGGGTCGTCGCCCGAGGGCTTCGGGTTCGGTCATTGACCTTAGTCAACTCCCTTCACCCTCACCCTCAGGCTCCTACCATCTGAACCATTCTGACAGCACCCTCTCCATCCGGATGCCAAAAAGGCGTTGGTCGAATTTCGACACAACGCCACAATAAAAGCTTTAATAATTAAGTCTATCCATCTGATTCAACAACAAACACTTGATTTAATATGAAACTCGAAATCAAAAATCTGAAAAAGCTGTTCCGCACCGACACTGTTGAAACCGCAGCGCTGAATAATGTTTCGTTCACAGTCAACGATGGCGACTTTGTTGCTGTCATGGGGCCTTCGGGGTGTGGCAAATCGACCCTGCTGAATATCCTGGGTCTGCTCGACAACCCCACGGCCGGAAGCTACAGAATCGACGGCTTGGAGGTGGCCGGTCTGCGTGAGAGTGAACGCACATCTTTCCGCAAAGGGCGCATCGGATTCGTTTTCCAGTCGTTTAACCTTATCGACGATATGAATGTGCGCGACAACATCATGTTGCCGCTCAACAACCTTAGTCTTTCAAAGGATGAGAAAAAAAAACGGGTGGATGAAGCCATGCGCCGTATGGGCATATCACACCGCGACCGCCATTATCCCTCGCAGCTGTCGGGCGGCCAGCAGCAGCGTGTTGCCATAGCGCGTGCCATAGTGTCGCGGCCGGGGCTGATTCTTGCCGACGAACCTACAGGTAACCTCGACTCGAAAAACGGCAGTGAGGTCATAAACCTCCTGTCGCAGCTCCATCGCGAAGGGGCTACTATAGTCATGGTGACACACTCGACCAAAGACGCTTCCCATGCAGATTACATCATTAATCTTTTCGACGGACAAGTGGTTGAAAATCTTAATGATAAAATGTGAAATCCTACTCGCCAACCACCAATAAACAACTTGCAGCCATGTTTAGATTTTTCACCTCCGACTTCCGGCGTAATGTGATAAAACTGTTATGCCTTACTGTCGGGCTTGCATTGGGTTTTGTTTTGGTCGCCAAAATCTATCTTGAAACCAGTTTCGATGCATTCTATCCTCACGCAGACAGGATTTATCTGGTAACCGAAAATTTCACCCAGAATGGTGAATATAGCGAATACCAGCGTACTCCCGGGGCGATAGCTCCTGGACTAAAGGGCTATTCCCCGCAGGTTGAGGCGGCTACACGCCACACTGTGATGTTCGGTCTGACTGCGGTCAAGCTTCGTGACGGGCGTAGTTTCGGCACCGATGGGATATATCTTGCCGACAGCTGCCATTTTGATGTGCTTGAACGGAGAATTATCACCGGCGATCCACACCGGGTGCTTGCGGTGAAGCACCAATGTATGATTCCTCAATCGCTGGCTGAGAAAATCGGGGGAGACCCTGTAGGTATGGAAATCTCGGTGCCTTCGTTGTCAGACAGCTACTGGGCGACTATCGGAGGGATATATGAGGATTATCCTTTGAACTCGTCGGTCGGTAATGCTATTATGCTGTCACTTCCGACGATAGGTACTTTCATGCACGACGGCACCGGCAATTGGTTGGGAAATGACTGTTATTACAGTTATGTGAAACTTGTTGAAGGGGCTTCGGTTTCCGACGTCACACCGAATTTGCCGAAAATGCTCGCCGACAATATTCCTGCGGATGTTCTCGAAATGTGTCATTTCAATCTCGGTATGCTACCGCTGACCGAGTTCCACAGTCTAAATGCAGGAGTGAAGACCATGACCTGGATACTGGCGGTTCTGGCCGTCATCGTGCTTGCTGGTTCTGCATTGAACTACCTGTTGATTGTAATAGGCCAGATGGGGCGCCGCGAAAAAGAGATGGCTATCCGCAAGTGCTACGGCACAGGCAATCCACGCCTGTTTGCCCGCATCATCTGTGAAAGTCTCTTTTTCCTGGCGGTGTCAATGGTATTGGCTATCCTCGTGGTGTTATGCTTCTCTGATGAGTGCCGCCGGTTATTGGGCTATTCAGCCGAAGAACTTCTGTCTACTGGAAGAGTCTGGGGTGTGGAACTGTTTGTCTGCCTGTGTCTGCTGGTGATTACCGGAATAATCCCGGCATGGATGTATTGCCGCACACCGGTTGCACATGCATTCCGCCAAAACGCCAACTCCCGCCGCAGGTGGAAACTGGGATTGCTGGCCATCCAGTTTGCCGCCTCTGCATTGCTGGTCTGCCTGTTGTCGCTTGTCATCCGCCAATACCGCATGATAACCAATGGCGACATGGGATATGAATATGAGAATCTCGCTTCGGTATCACTCGACGGTATTCAGCTGCAGACACGTGCTGCCATATACGATGAACTCAAACGGCTTGGATGCGTGGTATCAGTCTCCTCGGCATACCATGATTTTGCAACACGTGCCAGCGGCAATAACGTCTGGATTAATGAGGATAGCGAGGATAAGACCGTCAATGTAGCCGACATGTATTATGCAGATTCCGAAATCATTGAAACAATGGGATTCAAGCTGTTGCAGGGAGAGACCTTCAGGGAAACAGCCGATACTTGCACCCGTCAGGTGATAGTTGAGGAAAGGTTTATCGATGTGCTTAATAAATTAGGAGTCGAAGGCCGCGACATCGTGGGGAAGACTTTCAATATAACTGAACATGACGGGTTGGACGGCACGAGTGAGTTCACAATCTGCGGTGTCATAGGAAACATCCGCCGAGGCGGCTACAGCGGAGACACCGCCGACAGTAGAGCCGGCGTATTGTTTCCCTCAGGCGGGGGACATGTGGATCACCTGATTTATGTCAGATTCAGACACCTCACTCCTGAAGCGTTGAGAAGCGCCCAGGAAGTGATAGACAGGTTCGCACCTGACCGGGAGGTTTATATCGTACCGTTTAAAAACAATGTAGATGCATTAAACGCTCCCGTTGAGCGGTTCGGCACATCGGTGATGATTGCAGGAGTAGCCATTCTGCTGATTACGGTTATCGGTCTGGTGGGTTATATGACCGACGAGGTTCAGCGGCGCTCAAAGGAGATTGCCATACGCAAAGTCAATGGCACATCGGTCAGCGGCATCCTGGGCCTGTTGTGTCTCGACATGTTGAAAGTGGCGGTTCCCTCGCTTCTGCTCGGCGGAGCGGCAGCCGTCATCATCGGGCGTGGATGGCTGGCCCAGTTCACCGACCAGGTATCGCTCTCCCCCCTCGCCATGGCACTTTGCCTTACCATGCTGCTTTTGCTCATCCTTGCAGTAGTCATAACCGATTCACTCAAAGTAGCCCGCAGCACCCCCGTCAGCTATCTCCGCAACGAATAGCCCTGCTTCGCCAACTATCCGGTAAGTAAGTTACAATAGTTCGGTAAAATTTGCATATTCAATTGAATATCAATAAGATACAACAACAATTCAATATCGATGCAAACTATTGTGTATCAGTGCGATACAGCTATGCCTGCTCAAAAATTACCGAACTGTTGTAAGTTAAGTAAGTCATCAAAATTATTCAGATCTGACGTAATAATTTTGATGACTTACTTATCCCTGATTACACCGATAAAGCTATAATCACCTCTTTAAAAGAGGGTGAAGTCATCTTGACCGTGAAGTTATCTTGACTTTTTCTTAATATGCTTTTTCTTCGGGTTTTGTGATTTTTTCAACTTTCTGTGTTCGTCGTCGGTCACGATGCACGCATCGTTCCCTCATAGACTTGCGGAAACCTCTCCAAAGAACCTCTCAATCCATATCTGGGTTAAGTTTAAACACACTTTGGAACGTCACAGTATCTGTGGCTATGTTTTGATGGGATTAAAGGTTATCACTGATTCATAAATTCGCATATATGCGTGTTTGAGGACAGAATCCCATCTGTAAGGCCTTTTCTTATGATATTTTTAATGAAATCATGCTCCGTAGGATACTCATTTACTTTTGCGCCGCCAATCATTCGGTTTATGCCTTCTATTGTTGTGCTTTTGATGTTGTCAAAAGCCAATGCCCATGCCGATCCGTTCCATCTCAAGTCGAATGAACAGAAATCAATGGGTAATTGGGGGTTGCTGTCTTCAAGCATTGAACAGTCGGAGGTGGTCCGGAGATATTCCATCGCTAAATTCTGAACGACGAACACGATTTTTCTTTTCCAGCTTTCAACTATTTTTCCTTTTTTATAGGCTTGCTGCATCATTGTTTTGGTAAATTCATTTGCCCAGTTTATGCCATATGTGTAGGCTTTTCCTGAGTAATGACCGGTAGATAGCAGTTCGCGCACATACGGGTATGGTGTTCCGGTGGTGCCTGCGGCTTGTATTTCCACACAGAGGAAATCTTTGACTACATCAAAGTCGTCGACTTCCACAGCAACATAGTCGACATTTCCTCCTACACCGATGTTGACTTCCTGAATCCATTTCACGTTTTTCCAATCAGAGAGATATTTTTGCCTGATTGTTTCAAACATGGATTCTTCTTTGAATCGTTGCGGGCATATGATGACCGGATATATCTCTTTCCCTTTATTGATTGTTGAGCCTAATGAGCAGATACCTACCTTGATTGACGGTTCGCTTTTTCTGGGTTTTACACATGTTCCCTTTATATACCTGCAATATTGCTGCCGGTAGGCTAATTGCGCAGTTTCCGTGTGGTTTTCAAAATCACAACAGAAAATTTCAATTGGGAATTTTCCGATTCTTTTCATGGTTGTAAATGGCGATTTGCTGTTTGTGCGATTCGTTGCTGTGCGCTACGGTGGTATTCTGGGCTGAGTTCAATTCCAACTCCTCTTCGGCCTAACTTGATGGCGGCAGATACAGTGGTGCCGGTTCCGCTGAATGGATCCAGTACAATTCCGTTTTTTTTGCAGGTGGCCAAAATGGGTATTCTCAGTAACTCTTCGGGGTAGACGGCGCAATGGGTATCTGTTCTCCAGGTATCCTCGGTAACGATATTCCATACATCTGAAGGTAAATGCCCTTTGGCAGACATCCGCATGATGTAATATCCACGGTTGACCAGCTCTTTGGCTCTACCGCTTATTTTCGTGTTGTTGCCGTGCCAAGTTCGTTGCGCTCCCCTTATGGTCATTCTGAAATCGTTTACAAGGCCTGCTCTGATTTCAGCTAATACTTCGTCGAGGGCTTTTTCGGCATTGATTTTTTCCTGTGCTGTGAGTTCGGAGCTTTCCCTGATTAACCGGCGGTATTTTTTCCCTGAAACTCCGGTAGAAGAGGTGGTTTTCCCTTCAGCGATTATGGGCATCCTTGATGGCTGAATCCTTATCGCATCGGCATCGTAGTAATACTTTTTCGACTTGACAAAATGAAAAATGTGTTCATATGAATCTCTTAACCGGTCTTTACAGCTTTGGGTGCCTTTTAATTGATGCCATATGACGTCATTGCGCATTATCCATCCGCGGTCCATCAAGGCAATCGCCACACGCCATGGCATTCCGATTAATCGTTTGTCAACATATTTATCGCCCAGATTCAGCCATAGGGAACCATCTTTTTTAAGAACCCGCTTTACTTCAACAAACACTGCCATCAAGGCGTCTACATATTGGGCGAATGTAGATTCATTGCCTATTTCAAATTCACTCTCCTCATTGTCATATGCCCGCATACCCCAATATGGAGGAGATGTAACTACACAATCTATCGATTCTCTATCCATTTCTTTTAAAACAGATAGGCAATCGCCTAAGATAAAGTTCGACCGGATATTATCTTCAATAGGTTTCATCCTTTAAAGGTGGCATTGTTAAATGAGCAATCGCGACCGCCAATGATAATCAGCGGTCGCGATGGATACGACCATATGGTGGAAAATTTGCTTTGGGCAATCATTCCCACTCTATTGTGGCTGGTGGTTTGGATGATATATCGTAGCAGACGCGGTTGACTCCGCGCACATGGTTGATGATGTTATTGGATACTTCGGCAAGGAAGTCGTAGGGGAGGTGGGCCCAGTCGGCTGTCATGGCATCTGTCGAAGTGACGGCACGAAGTGCTACGGCGCGCTCATATGTGCGCTCGTCGCCCATTACCCCTACGCTTTGCACGGGGAGCAGTATTACCCCTGCCTGCCATACCTGGTCATACAGGCCGTGGTCGCGCAGACCCTGGATGAAGATGTGGTCGGCTTCCTGGAGAACGCGCACTTTTTCGGGTGTGATGTCGCCGAGAATGCGCACTGCCAGTCCGGGGCCGGGGAACGGATGGCGTTTAATCAGGTGCTCCGGCATACCGAGGGCTTTCCCCACGGCGCGCACTTCATCTTTGAAGAGTAGCCGCAATGGCTCGCAAAGCCGCAGGTTCATTTTCTCGGGCAGACCGCCAACGTTGTGGTGGCTCTTGATGGTGGTGCCGGTGATTGACAATGACTCGATGCAGTCGGGATATATTGTGCCCTGTGCGAGCCATTTCACATCTTTTATTTTGTGGGCTTCCTCATCGAAAACGTCGATGAACCCTTTGCCTATTATCTTGCGTTTGCGCTCGGGGTCGGTCACCCCTGCGAGTTCCGCGAAGAATTTTGCAGAGGCATCCACGCCGATTACGTTCAGGCCGAGACATTCATAATCGTGGAGCACGTTTTTGAACTCGTCTTTGCGCAACATGCCGTGGTCAACGAATATGCAGGTCAGGTTCTTGCCTATGGCGCGGTTGAGAAGCACTGCCGCAACTGATGAATCAACCCCGCCTGACAGGCCTAACACAACTTTGTCGTTGCCCAGCTGTGAACGCAGCTCGGCTACCGTTGAATCAATAAACGATTCGGCGCTCCAGTCTTGTTTCCCTCCGCAGATGTCGACAACGAAGTTGCGGAGCAGCTTGGTGCCGTCGAGCGAATGGTAGACTTCAGGGTGGAACTGAACCCCCCAGGTCTGTTCCCCTTCGATGCGGTAGGCGGCGATGCGCACTTTTTCGGTCGATGCGACAACTTTGAACCGATCGGGCACGGATGTTATGGTGTCGCCATGGCTCATCCACACCTGGCTGCCGGCCATGATGCCCTGCATCAGCGGGTCTGATGCGTCGACAGAGGTGAGCAGCTGGCGCCCATATTCGCGTGAACCCGCAGGTTCTACATTGCCCCCTTCGCTGCTCCAGGCCATGAACTGGGCGCCGTAGCATATGCCGAGAACCGGCAGATGCCCGCGTATTTCCGACAAGTCGGCCTTGAAGGCTTTTTCATCGTAGACCGAAAACGGTGATCCTGAGAGGATGACTCCGATTACAGACTTGTCGCCATGGGGGAACTTGTTGTAGGGAACGATTTCGCAATACATGTTCAGCTCGCGCACGCGCCGCCCGATAAGCTGCGTGGTCTGCGATCCGAAATCAAGAATGATGATTTTCTCCTGCATGTGGTGGTTGGTCTATGTTGGGGAAGGTCAAGGATGACTCCACTGTTTGTTTCTTTCTGCAAAGTTAGCGATTTTCCGTTGAAATCCGGTGCTTTTGATATCCTGATTTTAGCAGGTTGGATGTGCTGATATGATATGAGGGGAAGAGTGGTGAACCACATGGCGTGGGAAGGTGTTATTTTGGCATAGATTAACAAAAACAAGAAACCGTTTAAACTTTGTTTCAATTATGAGAAAGATTCTCTTGGTTCTGGCGGCGGTTGTGGGATTGGCCGTGAATTCTTCTGCGCAAAACACCGAAATCACAATTGGTTATGGCGGCTACACCCAGATGGATGCCACTGACTGCCATGATAATTGGCATCATGTCAATAATGCCTGGGGCGCTGTGACGGCAGGGGTGAATTTCCGGGTGATTAATAATTTCTGGTTAGGTCCGAGCTACACATTCTCGTCGACCACAACCAAGGGCCCCCATCATTCATCGATTGCCTATCATGCCATCATGCTTAACGGCCGGTATGAGTATTACCGTAACCGCATCGTCACGCTTTACGGCCATCTTGGTCTCGGCGCCGAAATCTCACATATGATGCCGCGCCACGATGATTCCTACAACAAGACCTATTTTGCATACCAGTTCACCCCGATAGGGGCACAGGTTGGCATTTCCAGGTCGGCCATGCTTTTCGGTGAACTCGGTTTCGGAGCGCAGGGTCTTATCCAGGTGGGCTTCCGTTTCAGGTTGTAATGAATCGGGGCTAACGGAGTTGCGCGGCTGTTTGGGGCGTGCCGACTATCCATAGCCTGTCGCCTTCCCTTAGCGGCAGGTCGGGGGCATGGTCAAAGAACTCTCCGTCGCGTTCCAGGGTCACCACATGCGTCTGGTAATTCCGACGCACATCAGCTCCCGCCAAGGTCTGTCCGATTAAGGGAGACTTTTTCGAAAGCACCACGCTTGTCAGTTTGAAGTCGGTCAGTTCCGGCTGCACTGCGGGCGTCGGTGCTTCGGCTTCTATAACGGGTAGAATTTCGGCTATCTGGTCGTCGGTGCCGATTACCCCGATGGTATCGCCAGGGAAAAGGCGGTTGTCGCCCGACGGCACCACTTTCAGGTTCATGCCGCGCTGGATTGTCACAACGTTAATGCCGTATTTCCGGCGCAGCCCCGAATTGGCCAGACGCTCCCCGACGAATGGGCAGCCGTAGCCTACATGCATGTAGGCGAGATGCAGGTCGCTGACGAGATTGTTTTTCTTGCCCGACCGGCGCAGCTCCCGCTCATTGAGATTGTCGAGAAATTTCGCTTCGATATGGCGCAGCTGTTTGTTGAGCCTTTTCGACATGAGCATGAACAGTATAATCAGACACGCTATGCCTATCAACAGGCCGACCTTGATTGAATAGAACTGCCACAACTCTCTCACGATGAACCACAATGCCAGCAGCAATCTGAAAATCATCATAACGATGCGGGGTGCTTTAAGTTGCTGGGCGGTGAGATGGGCGTGGGTGTTGTCGCGGTTCATTGCCGGAGGCAGGCACAAGGCCAGCAGGAATGGGGCCATCATAAGCAGGGTTGCCACCGAGCCTATCAACCGGCACCATTCCGGAGTCAGTTTTTCAAGCTCCGGCATCAGATAACGGTGGCTGACAACGGAAATGCCCACGATTATTATGGAATAAAGGGCTATGCGCCATAGGTAGCGTTTTATCAAAGCCGTCCAGGCTCTGCGCTGGCTCCCTTCCTCTCCGGAGTCGTTGACCTGGGTGGTGTAGCGGTCGATGAGGAAACGCAGCCTCTCAGGCAGCCGTTTCTCGACCCGGGCGTAGGCCGGATCGGCAAGGCGTATGAAATAAGGGGTTGTGAAGGTGGTTATCACCGACACCGCCACGACTATCGGGTAGATTTCCGGGTTCAATACCCCCAGGCTCATGCCGAGAGTGGCGATAATGAATGCGAATTCTCCGATCTGTGTAAGTGAGAATCCCGACTGTATGGCAATTTTGAGCGGCTGGCCGGTGACGAGCATTCCGAAAGTCCCGAAAATTATCATTCCGACAATCACAACAACCGACAGCAAAAGGATTGGCCACCAGTATTGCAATATGATGTCGGGTTGCACCATCATCCCCACGGAAATGAAAAATACTGATCCGAAAAGGTCTTTTACCGGCATCGTCACGTTTTCTATGCGTTCGGCATAGCTTGTCCCGGCCAGTATGGAACCCATCACGAAAGCGCCAAGCGCCATGGAAAAACCGCAGAAAACCGAGAACACGGCCATTCCGAGGCATAAACCCATCGACACCACAAGCAATGTCTCGTTGTTGAGGAAACGGCGGAAACGGTTCAAGGCCGAGGGTATGACAAACACCCCGACCAGAAACCATATGATGAGGAAAAATGCCAGCTTGCTGACGCTCATGAGCATTTCGCCACCCTCCACGCTGTTGTTGAGGGCTATCGACGACAACAACACCATCATGACAACCGCGAAAAGGTCTTCAACAATCAGCACGGCAAATACCAGTGAGGCGAACCGTTTGTGGCGCAGGTTAAGGTCGGTGAATGCTTTGATGATGATTGTCGTAGACGACATTGACAGCATACCGCCCAGAAACAGGCTGTTGATGGTTGTGAAGCCGAGCAGATGCCCGATCAGAAAGCCTGTGCCCATCATCCCGGCAACGATAATCAGAGCTGTTACAACTGCTGATCCGCCGGTGTTGACAAGTTTCTTGAAACTGAACTCCAGCCCGAGGGAAAACAGCAGCACGATAATCCCGATCTGGGCCCAGAATTCTATGTTCTCCATGGTGGTGACAGACGGCAGCGGTTTGAAGTTAGGGCTGGCGAGGAATCCCGCCACAATATATCCCAGCACAACCGGCTGTTTAATCCATTTGAAAACAAGCGTCACCACCGCTCCAAGCAGCAGGATAAACGCCAAATCCGAAATCAGACTTTCCATGTTATAAGTCGTAAGCTATAAGTCGTAAGTATGAGTCTTTGATGTGATGTAAGTTCAGGTAGTTTGAATTTTCATCGGGACTGCTATTGATTTAATGAGGGCGTTTAACATTTTGTCAATCTCAATCATTATTGGAATCGTATTAGTAGCTATACTTTTTGCCAGACTTTTAACAACTCGAAGCTACTAGTCTTCATAAATGTCACTCAACTGATGGCTAAAATAGCGACTTACGACTTATAACTTACGACTTAGAGTGTGTCTGAATTTAACTCAATATATATTTGAAATGATTCATTACCACCTCATTTAATATTAATGTGTTAAATTCAAACACACTCTTAAATCTATTTCAATGTGAATTTCCGTGAGACAAGGCGGTAGTTGTCGCAGAAAAGTTCGACGGTGTAGTCGCCGGGGGTGAGGGTGGTGTTCACGTCCCAGTAGATTGTGACTCCGCCGATTTCCTCTCCGGCATATTCAATCGATTTGCGGGCGGTTGCCGGAAGCGAAGACCCCTCAAAGTCGAAAGAGCCGCCTCCGCCCAGAAGGTCTCCTTCAGGGTTGGTTATGCGCATGTAGATGGTCTTCTCGCCAACAGGGGTGGAATTGTTCTGCGGGATGGTGAATGTAACCATAAGCTGGCGTGCCTTCGTCACTTTCTTCTCCTTTTTCCCTTTCTTGTTGAGCGGGGTGAGGTTAACTCCTGTCACATTGAGCTTCTCGGCAAGGGTCATGCGCTCGTTAAGCTCTTTGTTGCTCTGTTCAACCGACTGGATGCTTTGCGACAGACGCTCGTTGCGGGCTTTCACCTCCTGGTTTTCCGAGCGGAGTTCCTGGTTCTCCTGGTTCAGGGCGTTGATTTGTTCCACATAATTGCGCAGAATCCCTTTGAGGGTGGCTATTTCCCCTTTCAGCTTGCTGATTTGTGCGGCTGATTTGTTTTTTTCGTTTTTAAGCTCCTGAAGCAGCTTTTCAACCTGGGCGCGTGCAGCTGAATATTTCTGCACGATAGAGTCGTTGGCCAGCAATGAAGTCTGGTTTTCATATTGGGCGAATTCATTGTTGAGTGCGTCATATTCGTTGGCAAGCTGCAGCTGTTCGTTTGCAAGTTGTAACTGCTGGATCTGTTCCTGCTGTTCGGCGGCTTTCTTCCCTTGTGTTACCGACAGGAAAACCACGGCTAAAACGGAAACAACGAGCAGGCCGATAAGAATCGGAATCCATTTGTTCTTAGCTTGCTGTGGCCTGGGAGTAATCGCTTCATACTCTTCAACCTGAGGCATCCTGCGTCGGGGCGGCTCTTGACGGTATTGCTGGGGCCTTTGTTGCTGTGGCTCATAAGGCCGTTGCTGATGGCGCGGCTCGGCGGGTTGGGGGCGTTGTGGCTGGGATGCCTGGGGCTGCACCGTAGGTTGCGGCTCCGGTTGGGCCGGCTTTTGTTGCTGCGGTTGCTGAATGGGTGGTTGCGGCTGCTGCGGTTGCGGCTGTGATTGTGGTCGGGTTGCTGCAGGTTGCGGTTGAGGGGCAACACGGGGCGGTTGCGGATGGCGTTCCTGTTCTTCACGGGCCATTGCCGCTGCGCGGCGCAGACGGTCGTTGAGAGTTTCTCCTCCGGGCATATTGGGCCGGTCGTTGTTTTCGTTGGCCATAATTGTTGGTTTTTAGGCCGGATATTGTTGATGCCATAATAGCCATAACGGCAATGTATGGCCGTTATGACTATTATGGATGCACGCTCCCGGCATCGTTTTTCAATATTTTGATTACATTCCCTTGCCGTGGCAATTTTTGAATTTCTTGCCTGATCCGCAGGGGCATGGGTCGTTACGTCCTACCCTGGGCGCGGCTTTCATGGGTTGCACCTTGCGTGGGCCGCCTCCGGCATTGGCCATTGCCTGGCGTTGTGCGTTTTCGCCTGGCATACTCTCTTTTGAGGCGGTGTATTGGGAGTAGTCGTTGGGGCGCTCCGGCATTGCGCGGCGCACTTCAGGCGCCGGCGCCTGTTGGTGCGGTTGCGGGGCGGTCTGGGCGGCTTGTTGTTGGGGAGCGGGAGAGGCTGCCGAACCGGCCACACTCACATTGCTCTGCTGAGGGGCTGGCTGCACATAAATCTGACCGCGCATCAGTGCTGCCAATGTTTTCTGGTTGAGGTTGTTGAGCATAGACTCAAAGATGTGGAACGATTCAACCTTATAGATTACCAGCGGGTCTTTCTGCTCATAGGATGCATTCTGCACACTCTGGCGCAGGTCGTCGAGTTCGCGCAGATGCTCTTTCCACAATTCATCGATTGTGACCAGTAGGATGGCTTTGTGCCACTCTTTCACAATTGATTTGCAACCGGTGTTGTATGCTTCGGTTATGTCGACCCTCAGGTGGAACATCCGTTTGCCGTCGGTGATGGGCACTATTATGCGTCCGTTTGCGCCTCTGTTTTCAACCCAGTCTTTGATTACAGGCATCGCAACCTCGATTATGCGCTGGCTGCGACGGTTGAGGGTGTCGTTGGCAGCGGCATAAAGGCGCTCGACTTTCTCCTCTTTGCTCATGTTGTTGAACTCTTTCTCGGTGAATGGAAGTTCAACTGTGAGCACTCGCATCATCTCCAAGGCCAGCTCCTCGTAATCGCCCGGCTGGTCGTAGTTTGCAACCAGGTTTTCGATGAGGTCGTAGGTCATGTTTGCTATGTCGATGCCTATGCGTTCTCCCAAAAGGGCGTGGTGGCGGCGGTTGTAGATGTAGGTGCGCTGTTTGTTCATTACGTCGTCATATTCAAGCAGACGTTTGCGCACTCCGAAGTTGTTTTCTTCAACTCGCTTCTGGGCATTTTCGATGGCTTTGGTCACCATGCTGCTCTCAATCATCTCACCTTCTTTCAGACCGAGGGTGTCGAGCATCTTCATAACGCGGTCGGTGGCGAAAAGGCGCATCAGCTGGTCTTCAAACGACACGTAGAATACCGACGAACCGGGATCGCCCTGACGGCCGGCACGTCCGCGCAACTGGCGGTCAACTCGCCGGCTCTCATGGCGCTCTGTGCCGATGATTGCCAGACCGCCGGCATCTTTAACCTCCTGTGGCAGTTTGATGTCGGTGCCTCGTCCGGCCATGTTGGTGGCTATGGTCACGGTGCCTGGCTGCCCGGCAAGTGCAACAATCTGCGCTTCCTTCTGGTGTAGCTTGGCGTTGAGCACGTTACAGGGTATGTGGCGCATGTCGAGCATACGCTTCAGAAGTTCGGATATTTCAACTGAAGTTGTGCCTACCAGCACGGGGCGTCCTTTGGCGCGGAGCGCTTCTATTTCCTCTATGACGGCGGCATATTTCTCTTTCTTTGTCTTATAGACGCGGTCGTCCATGTCGTGGCGTGCCACCGGACGGTTAGTGGGGATGGTCACCACATCGAGTTTGTAGATGTCCCACAATTCGCCCGCTTCAGTTTCGGCGGTACCGGTCATACCCGCAAGTTTGTGATACATGCGGAAGTAATTCTGAAGGGTGATGGTGGCGAATGTCTGGGTTGCGGCCTCTACTTTCACCCCCTCCTTGGCTTCGATTGCCTGGTGAAGGCCGTCGCTGTAGCGGCGTCCCTCCATGATGCGGCCTGTCTGCTCGTCGACGATTTTGATTTTGTTGTCGTCGATAACATATTCGTTGTCTTTCTCAAACAGTGTGTATGCCTTCAGAAGCTGGGTGACGGTGTGCACTCGCTCCGACTTGATGGCATAATCAGACATAGCTGCGTCTTTCTTTTCCTGGCGCTCGTTGAGGTCGGTTATGTTTTCAAGTTCTGAAAGTTTCCCTGCAATGTCGGGGAGAACGAAGAATTGCGGATCCTGGTTCTTGTCGGTCAGAACGTCGAAGCCCTTGTCAGTCAGTTCAACCGAGCGGTTCTTTTCGTCGATAACGAAATAGAGTGGGTCGGTGACAATGGGCATCTCGCGCGAATTGTCCTGAAGGTAGTAGGCTTCGGTTTTCAGCAAGGCGTTTTTCATCCCCTCTTCGCTGAGGAATTTAATCAACGGGCCATATTTGGGCAGGCCTTTGAATGCGCGGAACAGCAGGAGTTCTCCCTCTTTGCGCACTTCCTTGTCTTCTGATGTGATTTTCTGTTTGGCATCGGCCAAAATCTGGGTTACGAGGCGTTTCTGGGCTTGGTAGACTTTCTCAACGTTGGGTTTGTAGTCGTTGAACATCTGGTCGTCGCCCTTGGGCACCGGTCCGGAGATGATGAGGGGCGTGCGTGCGTCGTCGATAAGCACAGAGTCAACCTCGTCGACTATGGCGTAGTAGTGTTTGCGCTGCACCATGTCTTGCGGTGCCATTGCCATGTTGTCGCGCAGGTAGTCGAAACCGAATTCGTTGTTTGTTCCGAATGTTATGTCGCATTCATATGCGCGGCGGCGCGCCGGGGTGTTGGGCTGGTGTTTGTCGATGCAGTCTACGGTTGAACCGTGGAACATATACATCGGACCCATCCATTCCGAGTCTCGTTTCGACAGGTAGTCGTTGACGGTTACTACGTGGACACCTTTTTTCGACAGCGAGCGCAGGAATACTGGCAGGGTGGCCACAAGGGTCTTACCTTCACCGGTCGCCATCTCGGCGATTTTGCCTTGATGGAGCACAACGCCGCCAATGAGCTGGACGTCGTAATGCACCATATCCCAGGTGATTTCGTTACCACCGGCGATCCAATGGTTTTTCCACAATGCCTTGTCACCTTCAATCGTCACGAAATCATGCCCTTTTGCGGCGAGGTCGCGATCCATCTGTGTGGCTGTAACCTCAACGGTTTCGTTGGCCGCGAAGCGGGCTGCGGTTTCACGCATGGTGGCGAACACCACCGGCAGATGCTCGTTGAGCTGCTCCTCGAGGATGTCGAGAATGTTTTTCTCATGTTTGTCGATTTCGTCCCAAAGAGGCTGGCGCTCGTCAAACGGCAGGTCTTCTACTTTCGAGCGGATTTCTGCGGCTGCGTCTTCATCGGCTTTTATTGCCTGGGCGATTGCCTGGCGCACTTCATCGATTTTGCCTCGGAGCTCATCGTTGGTGAGGTTTTTCAATGTAGGGCCGATGGCGTTGATTTTGTCTATGACGGGTTTGATCTCTTTGAGGTCGCGTTGCGACTTGTTGCCAAAGAGCTTACTTAAAAATGACTGAATTGACATTATTATGTTGTTGTCTGATGGTTTCTTATGTGGTGAATTATAATGGCGCGCCTTGGTTTGAACCCTTCCCCGGAATTGAAAAATGTCTCAAGGGGTGTTTTTGTTCACGGCGCAATCGTCGGTGTGTTTTACCAACGCAGTCTCGGAAGTGACGCCCCGTTGGGTGAGCGGATGCGCAAAATCCCTGTTACAGTGGGGGCTATCCTCCGGGCGTCGACCGGAGTGTTGATGATTTCGGGTTTGCCGCCTGGGATTAAGAAAAATGCGGGGGCTGTTGCCGATGCGGCACGCATCGAGGTGGCCGGTGAATCTGTGGTGCTGTCGTCGTCGATTTCCTGCCATCCGGGGGCTATGCTCACGAAAACATCGCCGCTTGTGGCCACAGATGTGTTGCGGCGGATTGCATCGGGAGATTCTCCGGCGCGTCGCTCAATAACGTCGTCTATTGTCCAGGCGTTGCTCACTCCGCTCATGCGGGTCAGGAATCCGGCCGATTCCCTGCGGATTGCTTTGGCGTCGATGTCACGCTCTTTTATGAGCTTATGGTTTAGATAAAGATGCCCGTTATAATAGCCGTTTACCCACTCTCCGTTGCCATAAAGAGCCATGAGATACATGTTCAGGAGGGAAACGGCTTTTTTCGACGAGAATTCCCCGAATGGGATGCCCCATTTTTCATCGTCGCGGCGGGTTCGTTGTGTCAGCGGTGTTCCTGCAACGAACACCAGGGTGTTATCCATTCCTGGGCCTTTGCGGTCGATTGCGTCGAAGAGGTTTGCCAGGTCGCGGTCGAGACGCAGGTAGCTGTCCATCAGTTCGGCGCGGGTGTCGGCCTCGCGGGCATAACCGAAAGGAAGCAGCGTATATCCGAGGTTGAGCATATCGGTGCTCTCTCTCTTGCCGAGGGTAAGAATGGAGATGTAGTCGGTTGCCAGGCGGGTTATGTCGGTGTTGACCAGCGGCGAATTCTTATATGCCCTGTAGCGGTCGGCGCTCGTGCGGGGGAAAATATGGCGGAACGGGTAGAGTTTGCGGTGCTGGGGCAGGTCGGGGAGTGCCGACAACGGCGCGATTGGTGTCCACTGCAATGTGTCGAGCCGGAACTCGTTGGGGGTGCGGTGGTTGAGCGTCTGCACCGGGGTTGGCAGGTCTTTATAATATGTGGTGGTTGCCCACTTGCCGGTTATATCGTTGATCCAGAATGCACTGTTGCCCGCGTGTCCGCCGAGCACTATTGCTTCTGCCGCGTCAGGGGCAATGGCGTAGACATATCCGGGGCCTCCGCCGTCGATACGCAGCTCGTCGGCTATGGTCGATGCCGACAGTGCCTTTGGCGACAGGGTTTCGCTGGTGAAATTCCCTATTGTGGCTGCATCGAGAAGCACGGAATTGACCCGCTTGCTTTCAGGATTGTAGACAGTGGAAGACGCGATGCCGGTGACCGATGGTGGCGCTCCGGTGAAAATCACAGCAGAAGCTGCGGCTCCGTCAAGCGGGGTGCCGTAGTCTATGTCGCTGACTGTCACGCCATGTTCAAGCAAACGGCGGAAGCCTCCCTGGGTGAATTGGGAGCGCAACAGGTCGAGGTAGTCCATCGTCAGCCCCTCCACCACGATGCCGACCACAAGTTGCGGGCGTTTGCGTTGCCCGTCAGTGCCGGCGGATTGTGCGGCAGCGGTCACCGTCACGGTGCTGATGGCCGCTACAAGCAGCCCAACTACTCCCGATGTTATGTTGCGTTTGCTCATTTGGTGTTTCGGTTGTGGATTCCCCGTTTGCCGCCAAGAATATAAATCTGTGTGGCGGAGCGTATTAAATCACACAATATCAAAAGGGGGAAGGCCATGTTCAGAGCCTGCCCGAAAAAACTATGACCTGCCAGAAGCAGAATCAGTGCTGCAAAGTTACAAATTTGATAACAATAAACCACACGTTTGCACCTTTTTATCCAAATTCCGACGGCAGGAATTATGCAGAGTGGATTCAGCCACAAATAAAGCCAGTTTGGCGACGTGGCTTCATGCACCGATACGAATATGAGAAATGTCAGCAAACAGCCGCATAGGAAGAATGCCCCGTAAAGCACTGTGTCGAGCCAACGGGTCAGCCGTTTGCGGCGCCAGTCGAAAAAGCTGATTATTGCAGTCAGCAACAACAGGTCTACTGCTAAAGCAAATGGTGTCAGCGGCCATGGAGTCGCTTTTTCCTGCACACCTTTTTCCGCACCTTCCACAATTATGCGGCTTGATTTGACAAACGGTTCCCGGTTACCGTCAGGCATTATCCTTGTGGCTCTGGCAAGCTCTTTTTCAAGGTATACCGGGGCAAAAGTACGTTCCCTTGGCGTTATTTCATAATCGATTCCGCTGCCCAATGCCAGGTCGATACCGAACTGATACCACGGATAATTCCGGTGATAGTCGGTCATATCCTTTCGGAATGTGCGTGGAAAGCCGGAATCCCCCGGCAGGTATTCGTTCATAAATGCCGCCGGGTCAAATGTGATAGTATCGCCTATGGCGTTCTCTACGATAGCCAGAGGGCGGGTGGCGCAATTGTCTTTGACGTAGTTGTAGCGGTATGTGCGGTTTTCCGGCATCAGGTTTGTACCCACAAGCAGTTCCAGCTTCTGAGCCTCATTTGGTGTCAGATTCAGTTCTTGCTCAACGACGCGTCGTCCCTCATGCCGGTATTCTTCAAGGAAAAGCTCGAATGGATAGGCCATCGCCATATAATCCGTTTCCCCCTTCACGAAGCGGTAGATGAAATTGGGCGAGTCGAAATCAAACACCCCCCAGTTCACGGCCAAATCGTAGACTGTGCGCATTCCTCCGGCCGCCAGGGTGTCGGCTATATCCTTGCGCATTCTCAGCGCCGTGTGGCCCTCGAGTTGGTAAACCTCTTTTCCAGGGCCTGCCGTCACCAGACTCACTCTTATCGTCTCGTCGGGACGCAATGCGTTTTCTGCGGCACGGACGGATTGGCCGGTTGCGGCGATACATAGCAAAATTATGCAGTATCGTATTTTTGAGAAGATAGAAGAGTCGGGTCTCATAGGAAACTTCAGGTTTTATTCGCTGTAGTAGACGCGGCGGACGCGGGGGCTGACGGCGGTGAGGAGCTCGTAGGGGATGGTGTCGAGGCGGTCGGCCAAAGGGCCTACGGGATGCTGTTCGCCGAAGATGATTACGCTGTCGCCGATCTTGACCTCGGGCACGTCTGTTACGTCAATCATGCAGATATCCATGCATATGCTGCCTACGGTTGGGCATTCGACCCCGTTGACAAGGAAGCTGACGTTGCCGCGTCCCATGTGGCGGTTGATGCCGTCGGCATAGCCGATGGGGATGGTGGCTATGACACTGCGCCGCGACAGAACGCCACGGCGTCCGTAGCCGATGGTGGTGTTGGCTTCCCATTCTTTCAGGGCGATTATGACTGTGCGGAGTGTGGAAACCTGGCGCAACGGCGCTTCTGATCCGTCGTTGAGGACAGGCACGCCATACAGCCCGATGCCGAGTCTTACCAGGTCGTACTGGTACTGCGGATAGCGGATGATGCCGGCCGTGTTGAGAATATGGCGCTTGACTTTATAAGGGAATGCGTCGGCAATTTTCCGTGAAGCTCGTTCAAATATTTCGAGCTGGCTTTCAGTATAGTCGTTCATGTCGGGGCAGTCGGCGGTGGCAAGGTGTGAGAATACAGAACTTACGCAGATGCTGTCTTGCTCTCTGATTATTTCAACAACTTTGTCGAGGTCTTCTTCCAGAAAGCCAAGACGGTGCATCCCTGTGTCGAGTTTGATATGTACGGGATAGTTTTTGACACCGAATTTCTTTGCTTCTGATATGATTTCATTGAGAATGCTGAAATCAAAAATCTCAGGTTCCAGGTTGTTTGAAAACAGAAGCCGGTAGTTGAGCACTTTAGGGTTCAACACCATTATAGGCATGGTTATGCCGGCCTTTCTCAGGTCGATTCCTTCGTCGAGAACCGCCACTGCCAGATATGCCGCGCCGCTGCTCTGAAGCGTTTTTGCAAGTTCATATGACCCTGCGCCGTAGCCCGACGCTTTCACCATAGCCACCAGGCCGGTGGTCGGTCTCAGCTTGCTTCGGTAGAAGTTGAAATTCGACACCATGGCATCGAGGTTCACTTCAAGAACGGTTTCGTGGGTGCGGGCCTCGAGCATGTGCACGATGCGGTCGAACCCGCTTGCGGCATCCCCTTTCACTAACACCAGTTCGTGGTCGAAGTCGGTAGGGGAGAGAACTGCGAGGGCATCTTCAAGGTTGTTGAAAAACAGGCTGTCGTTAGGAAACAGGTTGGCAAACCTGCTTATCTCAGTACCGATTCCGATAATCCGCCTTACACCTCTTAGATAACACATGCGTGCTGTGGTGGCGTATGTTTCCTCGGCAGATGCCGTTTCATGGTTTATGTCGGAGAGCACCACCGTGAGTGTTCGGTCGGCTGTTGAGCGCCGGCCCACGAAATCGAGTGCCGGCATCAGCGAATGAAGGTCGCAGGTGTAGTCGTCGGCGGCAATCAGGCAGTGGTTTACACCGTCGCTAACGTTTAGACGTGTGCCTACCGGACGTAGTCGGCGCGTACGTTCATTTATAGTTTTTTCATCAATTCCGGCTTTTTTCAGGAATGCTATACACAAAGAGAGATTGTCGAGTTGCCACGGTTCGGTCAGCGACGGATAGTCGGTGGCATCCAGGTGTGATGTGATTTCAGCACTGTCGATTAGCTCGATGTCGTGTGGTAAATCGCCATTGCCGGTTGCAGTTGCTATGGCTGTTGCGATTTCTCGGTCTGAGGCCGGATAAATCAGCGTTGATGCCTGGGAGGCCAGCATCAGTTTTTCGCTTATTTTCTGGGAACGGGATGCAAAGCCTTCGTCGTGTGCATCACCGATATTTGTGAGCACAACTATGTCGGGAGCGATAATTTCTTGTAGCTGCCGCATTTCGCCGGGACGTGATATCCCGGCTTCAATCAGCGCCATCTGGCTGCTTTCGTCAAGCTGCCATAATGACAGCGGTACGCCAATCTGCGAATTATAACTGCGGGGGGAGCGGGTCACGTTCATATCCGGATTCAACAGGCTGAAAAGCCACTCCTTGACCACGGTTTTTCCCCGTGAGCCGGTTATGGCCACAACCGGTATGCTGAACCGTTGGCGGTGGTGGGCGGCAATCCGGCGCAGTGCGGCCTTTGTGTCGGAAACAAAGATGAAATTTCCCTCAAAGGCATCCTGGGGCGCGATGTATGATGAATCTACCACGAAATGACGCACACCTTTTGCATAAAGTTGTGGAATATAATCGTGGCCGTCGGCGCGTGAAGTCTTAAGGGCGAAAAACAGAGTGCCGTCGGTCTCTGTCAGTGACCGGCTGTCGGTCAGCAGTGATTTTACGGGACTTTCCCCGTTTATGATTTTTTTTGAGGCGCTCAACGAGGCGTCGGTAGCGATGATATCCGCAATGTCGTTGACCGTATAGTCCATGTCGGGTTATTTCGTTTTATTGTTGTTGCTGGTTGTTTGAAATAAACTGCCCTATGGAGGCATTTATTGTGTCGGAGAGTTCCGGATGACGTTGCGACATCTCCTTAGCCAGACGTGCCGTTTCGCCGATAAAGCTGTCATATGCGCCTTTGTCGGGGCCGACGGGACGGTGCGACATGCGTAGCGACAGTTTGCGGCATTGTTGCCCCAGGGTAATTGTTGCCGGGGTGCAGGCACTTTGGAGGAAGCCGGAGTAGATGTGGTCGCAGGCAACCGGCGACGGATGAATCATGTCGGCGGCATAAAAGCGGTAATCGCGTAGTTCGTCATCCATGATTTCATATGACGGGAAATAGGCCGCTCCGGTGGCGCGGCAAATCATATCTTCGGCAATTAGCAGTGTGGCTTTGCTGAGCTTGTCGGCATGGAATCCGTAGGCTTTATGGCGGATGGGGCTGACGGTCAAGATGATATTAAGCTGCGGATTTAATGTTTCCAGCCGGTTGAATATAATCGCATACAGTCCGGCAATCTCCTCCACACTCATGTCTCTCACCTCAAAACGGCTTGTCGGAAGTTTGTGGCAGTTTCCTGCCACATTGCCTGTCTGCCGGTCAACAAACATCCGTGCAGAGCCGAAAGTGATTATAAGCCTGTCGAGGGTTTTTATTTCAGAATGCAGCGTATCAATCAGGTTGTTTATCCGGTCAAGCACTTCGGCGCGTTCAATTCCCGAAAATGATGAATGGAAATCCATGCAATGCCATAATCCGTTATGCTCGAAAACGTCGGTCTTGGAGTAAGGTTCACCATCGATGATGCGTGTCAGCATCCGTGCAATCGATGCCGGGTTGTAGAGCGTGCCGCAGGGGTTGACCCTGACATTGAACAGGTCGGCAGCCATCCTTCGGCCTATCTCATCGGAAAAGCAAGAACCGATAGTCCATATCCGTTCTGCATGTGTGATCTTCGGCTCAATGGAATCAGGCTTTACTTCGGTGAAAAACATCGTCATCTTATTTGAAGGGTTCTCCGTTAGAAGATGTTATAGTCGATAGATAGCACCTGGAACTCTGTCCGGCGGTTAATCTGGTCGGCTACCTCCTGGTCTTCCTCGCTCAGCGCTTCGATATATTCAGGGGTCAGAACATCCCCCTCTTTGAACTGTGGGTGCAGCCTGGCGAGTTTCTTGGTGATTGTCTTGGGCCGGCTTTTCCCATAGCCCTGCGACTGCAGCCTGGCAGGTTCTATCCCTGTGGAGATCAGATAGTCTATAACAGACTGCGCCCGACGCGCCGACAGGTCGATGTTATACTCATCAGAGCCCCATCGGTCGGTATGCGAAGCCATCTCTATTGTCACATTCGGATTGTCGCGAAGCACCTGGGCCATCTCATCGAGCCCTTCTTTCGATTCAGGCCTTAGGGTCGCCTTGTCGAAATCATAAAAGATATTGTCGATTACCACAGGTTTGTTGATTGAGGCCAGTATGAAGTCAACACCGTATTCGGCATTTTCCTCTGCGGTGTCGCTTGTGAATTCCTGCTTTGCATTGAGATACCCCTTCGCCCCGGCGAGCATGGCATAGCTTATGCCGCGCTGCAGAGGGAAGCGGAAGTAGCCGTCGGGTTTTGCAATGGCTTTCTGGTTCGACCCGTCATTGCCGACAATGCGTATCACTGCATTCGGCACCGGTTCCTCATCTTTGTCGAGCACCCATCCCGACACCCATATTTCCAGGTCGGGCAGCACAAACGAAAATATATGGTCGTATCCTCGGCCGTCGCCACGGTTTGAGCTGAAAAAACCGCTTTCACCCTTGCCGAATGTGATGCCGAAATCATCGGCCGACGAGTTCATGGGCTGCCCCATGTTTTCCACCTTCCATCCCCCCGAGGGGTTGAGGGTGGCTTTGAAGATGTCGAGGCCTCCGAACCCGGGATGGCCGTCGGATGCGAAATAGAGCACCGAGTCGGTGCGCACATAGGGGAACATTTCGTCGCCGGGGGTGTTGATGAATTCGCCGAGGTTTTCAAGCGAGCCCTGTTTCTCTTTCAGGTTCACACGCCATAGGTCTTTCCCTCCGGAGCCGCCGGGCATGTCGGAAGAGAAATAGAGCCAGTTGCCGTCGGGAGACACTGCGGGGTGCCCGTAGCTCGAAATCGTGTCGGAAGTGATTTCATATTTCACTGCCGCCCCCCATTTGGCGTCGGCACGCTGCGAGGTGTAGATTTCCACTCCGGTGTTGGCGTTGGGTTCGCGCCTTGCCTTGGTGAGATACATGGTGCTCCCGTCGGGGGTGAACGACACGATTCCTTCGTCAAGCTCGGTGTTCAGCTCACCTTCAACCGGTTCGGGGCGCTGCCATTCCCCTTTCTCGTTTTGGCGGCTAACCCATATGTCGCCTTTTTTCATTCCGGTTATCTCGCTTTTTTTTGTGCCGGAAACTTTTTCGTTTGTCGAAGTGAAATATAGGGCGTCGGCAGCCGCCGGATCAAGGAACATGGGGGCGAAATCTGCGCGTCGCGAATTGAGCAACTTGGCGTTTTTCACAACATAGCGTGTCGGATGCCCCTTCTGCGCCAAAGCGAAACGGCATCCGGCCAATCCGTTTTCAGCCTCTTGCGGCGATTTCGGGCCGGTTGCCAGGAAATCCTCGTAGGCTTTCTGCGCCTGGGCATATTTCCCCTCGGCCTGTAGCGAGCGCCCCATCAGCAGCATGGCTGTGCTGTCGGGATATCCATAGCGGATAGCGTTTGCAAATGCCGACGAGGCTCTGGCACTCATGCCGAGCTTGTCGTAGCAAAGGCCCATCTGATAGGCCACCTGGCCGCGTTGCGGGCGTTGCTCCCTTTTGGTCAGTTTATTGTAGACCTTGCGGTAGGTTTTCTGCGCGTCGAAATATTCTCCACGCTCAAACTGCTCGTTAGCCACCGACAGCTTCGCGCCGCATCCGGTCAGTATGATAGCCGCCACAAACGCGGCTAATCCACCCGCAATCCATTTTGAAAGCTCTGTATTTCTGAATCCCATCAATGCTTTTTATTTCGCGTGGGGACACACGGTTGGTGTGTGTCCGCTTTCATAAAAACGCCTTTATATCCCGATTAATTGTGTAATGCCTAAATAATTATCTGCTGCTATTCTTTGACGTGCGGCGATTTCGGGGATATTGTGGAAACGTTATCTGGCGGTTGCGTTTCAGGCGGCCGGGTGATTGCGAACTGAATTGGATGGATGGGTGTTAGATAATTGTTCTTAAATTCAGCTTCTATGGATAAACGAGGGATGTTGCCGAATGGAAAGAGGCTTCCTTTTGTGGCTGCTATGGCTATGGCGGCGATTGCGGTTATGGATGCCGAAGAGTTGTCGTCGAGTGGCAAAGCGGTTGCCGAGGTGGTGCCCAAGTCTCTGATTCCGAGCCATGATTTTGCTGTGTGGATTCTAAAGATGATCAGACAGCTTATGGATGCAGTAGGCCTGAGCCATGGAGGTTACATGGAGGAGATTGTCTACACGGTGGTGGTTCTGTTTGTGGCATTGGCTATCGGACTGCTTGTAAAAAGGGGGGTGTTGCTTGTGGCACGCAAGATTGTCAAACTCCGTCACACTCCTGCGGGTAAAGAGCTGCTTGCCCAGAAAACATTGAAAAAATGCAGTCATTTCATCACCCCTTTGGTATTTCTGTGTCTTATCCCGGTGGCCTTCTCGACAGACCATGGCACTCTCGACTGGATTCTGCGTATCGTAGGGGTGTATACTCTGATAACATTCGGAATGGCCATATGCGCCGTGCTTGAATTTGCCTGGGTGAGATTTGACGAGAGGGAAAACACCGAAAACCATCCTCTGAAAGGGGTTCTCAATGTGTGTCGCGGACTGGTGTGGATCATCATCGGTATTGTTTCAGTGTCGGTGCTGATTGACAAATCGCCCATGGCGCTCCTTGCCGGATTAGGTGCCTTCGCGGCGGCGTTGATGCTGATTTTCAAAGATTCGATACTTGGTTTCGTGGCCGGTATACAGTTGTCGAACAACGATATGCTGCGTGTCGGCGACTGGATTGTGGTGCCTTCGACCATTGCCAACGGCATAGTGGTTGATGTCACCCTCACTGTGGTGAAGGTGCAGAACTGGGATAACACAATGGTGATGCTCCCGCCATATACTTTGGTGTCGACCTCTTTCCAGAACTGGCGCAATATGTTTGCAGTTGGCGCCCGTATGATTGACCATAACCTCTTCATTGACCATGCAAGCATAAAAGCCGCAACTCCCGAGCTGCTGTCGTCTGTATCTGCCAAATATCCTATGCTTAAAGATTTTATCGACAAGCAACAGGCTGCCAAAAAAGTTGCCGTCGGGAATCCGCTGTTCGCCCAGATTTATAATAATTCTCATGGTGTCAACGGCACTATCGACACCAATCTCGGTTTGTTCCGGGCCTATGTATGCAGTTATCTCATAGCCCATCCGGCCATAAATTCTCAGACTCAAGACATGCTCATATCCATGGATCCGCCCCAAAGCTATGGCGTGGCTCTGAACATAAACTGCTACTCTAACCAGACTTCATGGGCGCAATATGAGGCCGTCAAGGCCGAAGTGCTAGAGCATCTCCATGCCGCCGCCCCAGATTTCGGAATAGTTGTTTTCAACAATCCGGACCGCAACACATTCTCCATCGATGATTCGCCGTCTATGCCATCATCACCCCGATAATTACCGATTTCTGAATGTTTTTTCGTAACTTTACGGTTGGAATCCCCAAAGGGATGGTAAATCATAAAGTTACGCAGACATATGAAAGAAGATAACAACCCGGTGCATGACGATGCAAAGGGTCAAAATGGAGCCGGCCCCTCTAAAAAAACAGGAAGGCAGGATATGGCACCGGCTGTTGATGATGGTGCAGACCGCATTAAGGTAGGCATCACCCATGGCGATTTCAATGGAATCGGTTATGAGGTGATTCTGAAAGCATTGGATGATAACCGCATTTTTGAGCTTTGCACCCCCATAATCTATGGAAGTGCGAAGATTGCGGCCTTCTACCGCAAGGGTATGGAGCTGCAGGGCTCCCAGCCGGTTCAAATCCAGGATCCGTCGCAAGCGCGTAAGGATGCGTGCAATATCATAAATGTCATAGGGCAGGAGGCCCATATAGAGCCTGGAGCCTCCACGAAAGAGGCCGGAGAAGCCGCTTTTGCCGCTTTGGAGCGTGCTGTGGCAGATTTGCGTTCCGGCGCTATCGATGTGTTGGTTACGGCGCCTATAAACAAGCATAACACGCAGAGCGAGCTTTTCAGTTTTCCGGGGCATACGGAATATCTGGAGGCTTCGATAGGCGACGGAGCCAGATCGTTGATGGTGCTTTTTAACGAGCGGCTCCGAGTGGCTTTGGTGACGACGCATCTGCCGATAGCGAAAGTGGCAGGAGAAATAACGACAGAAAAGATTCTCGAAAAACTCGAATTGTTCAACAAAAGCCTGATTCAGGATTTCGGCATTGTTAAACCTCGCATTGCGGTGCTGGCGCTTAATCCTCATTCGGGAGAAGGCGGAATGCTCGGCAGCGAAGAGAATGATGTTATTGCTCCAGCCATTGGGCAGGCCGTAGCCAAAAAAATCCTGGCTTTCGGGCCTTATGCCGCCGACGGATTTTTCGGCAACGGAATGTATTCTAAATTCGACGGGGTGTTGGCGATGTATCATGACCAGGGACTCGCGCCATTCAAGACCATTGCTATGGAATCAGGTGTGAATTTCACCGCAGGGTTGCCATATGTGCGCACATCGCCTGATCATGGCACAGGCTACGACATAGCAGGGAAAAACCTTGCGTCGGAAGAGTCGATGCGCAATGCCATTTATGCAGCGATCGACGTGTTCCGCTCGCGCGCCACCCATGCCGATATGACAGCCAATCCGCTGCGTAAACAGTATCACGAAAAAGGCCGCGATAACGTTGTGCTTGATCTGAAGTAAAATCTATGTCACTGCAAGGGAATCTTGATGACCTGGCCACAAAGCCAGTCGGACGGTTATTGTGGGATTACAGCCTGCCCGGAGTGGTCGGTATGCTCGTCATGGCCCTCTACAATGTCGTAGACCGTGTTTTTATAGGTCAGGTTGTAGGGCCGGAAGCGATTGCCGGTCTTGCCATAACATTCCCGTTGATGAACATAGCCACTGCCATCGGTGTGCTTGTAGGAGTAGGTTCTTCCTCGTGGGTATCGATTCTGCTGGGACGCGGCGACAATACCCGTGCCCATCTCATGCTCGGCAATGCGCTTACGTTGACAATCGTGAATGCGGCAGCCTACATAGCCGTTTTTGCCATATGGATGGAACCGATACTCCGGTCTTTCGGGGCGGGTGACATAACGTTGCCCTATGCCCGTACATACATGATGTGGGTGCTTCCGGGGTTGTTGTTGACAAATCTCGCATTCGGGTTCAACAATCTGATGCGTGCGTCGGGTTATCCGGTCAGGGCGATGTTTACCATGCTCATAGGTGCAGGCACGAATGTTGTGCTCGATGCCCTGTTTGTGTTCGCTTTCGGATGGGGCATGGTAGGAGCGGCCATCGCCACCGACATTGCCATGGGTGTGTCGGCTCTTTTTGTGATGTGGCATTTTCTGCGCCCCGGAGTGACATTGCGTTTCCGCCGTGGCACTTTCGGGTTGCAATGGAATGTGATTCTGCAGATTGTGTCTATAGGGGCAGCTCCGTCGTTGGTCAACATAGCTTCATGTTTCATCAATGTGTTGATTAACAAATCTCTCGTTGCCCATGGTGGCGACATGGCTATCGGTGCTGCGGGAATATTCGTGACCTATACATCACTTCTTGTCACTGTGATACTTGGCATCTGCATGGGTTTACAACCTATCATAGGCTATAACTACGGGGCGGGGCTGACCCACCGTCTGCGTCGGGCATTGTTGCTGGCCTCTTCGGCTGCCACGGTTATTTGTGTGGCAGGAAGTGCCGCAGGGCTTATCTGGCCCGGGCAGATTGCGCGGGCTTTCACATCCGACGGCTATCTGATTGATGTGACTGTCAATTGTCTGCACCATTCCTTATGGGCATTTTCTGTGGTGGGATTTCCGATAATCTCCACGTGTCTTTTCCAAAGTATAGGTTCTCCATGGAAGGCGATATTTCTGAGCCTTGCCAGACAGGTTATTTTCCTTATTCCATTGTTGATGTGGTTACCCGCGAGTATGGGTGTGGATGGCGTGTGGCTCTCATTCCCGATTTCTGACCTTATGGCCTTGGCCGTCACCTCCCTGATGGTCTGGCATCAATTGAAGGTGATCGGCCGGGCCGCGGCATCGGTCAATTCAGGTGTGCTGCAACGATAGCTGCAAATTCAGATTCATCGCGGTATCCAACCATGGAGTCGGTTTTCCCGTCGGGTGAGATGAACAGTACCATCGGTATTCCCTGAACGTTATATTGCTTGGCAAGAGCCGGGTGTTTGTCCACATCCACGCTATAGAACAGGGCTTTTCCTGCATTTTTCTCGGCAACAGCTTCAAAATTGGGGGCGAATTGGCGGCAAGGGCCACACCATGTGGCGTTGAAGTCGATAATCATAGGTTTGCCGTCGACTTTAGGCAATTGCTCGTTTTCAGCCAGGACTATTACAGCATTGCTGTGGATTCCGGCCGCCTCAGTGGCCTGGGTTTCTGCTGCGGTCTGCATGGCGTTTTCGGTTTCTTGCAGCTCTTCAGTTGCAGACTTTTCGGTTTTGTGGCCGCATGACGACAGGCTTAACACGGCGGCTGATAAGATGGCTGGAAGAATTATTCCGGATAGTTTCATTATTGGGGAATTTATTGATTGTATATTTATTGATAACGGGGGCGTTGCGGAAATGGTTCTGCAACGCCCCCGTTTTTATGGTGGGTTGTAACTGACCGGTGGATCAGAGGGCGGCTTTCAGAGCCTCGTTGGTTTTGTGGACAGCCTCGGCGCTCTTATGGAAGAGGGCTTTTTCTTCTTCATTGAGGTCGAACTCAACAATCTTTTCGATACCGTTGCGGCCGATGATGGCGGGAACACCGATGCAAAGGTCGCTTTCGCCATATTCGCCGTCAAGCAGGGCTGAGCATGAAATGAGGCGTTTCTGGTCGCCGAGAACTGCGGCAACCATCTGAGCCGAAGCTGCTCCGGGGGCATACCATGCCGATGTGCCGAGGAGTTTTGTCAGGGTTGCGCCTCCGACCATTGTGTCGGCAGCCACTTTCTGAAGCTGCTCAGCGGGAAGGTATTCCGAAGCGGGCACTCCGCGGTAAGCTGCATAGCGTGTGAGAGGTATCATTGTGGTGTCGCCGTGGCCACCGATAACGATGCCTTCAACCTCTGTTGCGTTAGCGCCAAGGGCTATGCTGAGGAAATATTTGAAACGGGCGCTGTCGAGGGCGCCGCCCATGCCGATGATGCGGTTTTTAGGAAGACCAGAGATTTTGTGGATCAGATAGGTCATGGTGTCCATCGGGTTGGCCACGCAGATGATAACAGCATTGGGAGAGTGCTTGAGCACGTTCTCTGTAACAGACTTGACGATGCCTGCATTAACACCGATAAGTTCTTCGCGGGTCATGCCGGGTTTGCGGGGAACTCCAGATGTGATTACCACAACGTCGGAGTTGGCGGTTTTGGTGTAGTCGTTGGTCACGCCTGTCAGACGCGATTGCAGCCCCAGGATATTAGCGGTCTGCATGATGTCCATGGCTTTGCCTTCAGAAACGCCCTCTTTGATGTCGATGAGAACTACTTCGTCGGCAACCTGAGTGGTAACCAATACATTAGCGGTGGTTGCGCCTACATTCCCGGCGCCTACAACTGTTACTTTTGACATAGTTTCAGTGTTTGAAAATAGGTATAGATGTTAGTTTTGTCTGTTGGTTGGCTGAATAATTCTTCAGCAATGCAAATATAAGGGATATTTCCTGATTGGCCAAATTTGGGGGGTTGGGATAATTGATTAATTTTGTAGGATAGTGTTGGGGGCATGTGGTTGAGGCCGGGTGGAGTGAACCTGTGTTGCGACTATGGCGTTATGTTATCGACTATCTGTTTATGAGAATGAACCGGAATGGAATTATCACGGCTATTGCAGCCATATGTTTTGTGGTGTTACCCTTTCAAATGTGGGCAAAACGACTTTCGTCTGCTATCCAGGCCGATACGGCGCAGGTGGAAGGGTCTGGTGCTGTGAATCATCAATATCCTACCTCCCAGTCGGTTGGATTGGTGTTGAGTGGCGGAGGTGCGAAAGGAATTGCCCATATCGGTGTGATACAGGCTCTTGAAGACAATGATATACCGATTGATTACATAGCGGGAACGTCGATGGGGGCGATTGTCGGCGGCCTTTATGCTGCCGGCTACACGCCGCAGGAGATGATCGACCTGATTCTGTCGAAAGGGTTTGCTATGTGGTCGACAGGTCAGATAGATCCGAACCTGACCTATTATTTTCTCGACCAGCCCCGCACACCTGCGTTTGCACACCTGAATATCAATCTTTCACCGAAAGACTCGCTTGCCCGTGCCGATCTTATGCCGTCGTCGCTGATTTCCCCATTGCCGATGAATTTCGCATTTATGGATCTTTTCGCAGCCTATACAGCGCAGTGCGGCGGGAATTTCGACAATCTGTTTGTGCCTTTCCGATGTGTGACTTCTGATGTTGTGCACAAACACAAAATTGTTTGCCGGGGCGGCCGTCTGTCAGATGCGATTCGTGCCTCAATGAGTTTCCCGGCTGTTTTCCAGCCGATAAAAATGAATGGGGTGGATGTCTACGACGGCGGAATCTATGATAATTTCCCGGTTGATGTTATGCGTGAGGATTTTGCCCCCGACATAATGATTGGTGTTGACGTGCATTCTGAGGATTCGCTTCCTGCCACAGGAATAGTGGCCCAGCTCGAAAACATGATTATCCAGAACAATGACTATAATCTCCCGGCCGATGAGGGGATACGCGTGCATGTTGATGTGAGCCGTTTCTCGTTGCTGGATTTCGGGAAAGCCAAGGAAATCTACACAATCGGATATAACCGTGCAATCCAGATGATGGACTCTATAAAGGGGCGTGTCATAAGCCGTGTTCCGGCACCGACGCGCCGGTTACGCCGGGATGTTTTTAAATCGCAGACACCATATGTGAGATTCGATTCGGTGCACGTAACCGGGGGCACTCCAGGGCAGAATGCTTATCTGACCCATCTGTTCAGAAGTGCCAAAACCGACACTTTCGGCATCGACCATGCGCGCCTGTCATATTACCGTGCTCTCACTCCCGGCAAATTGCGCAATCTCATGCCGCAGGCCGAATATCAGCCAGAAACAGGCCTTTTTTCTCTGAATCTCCAGGCGACACCGAAAAATAATTTCGCGCTGGGTGCCGGAGGATACCTCACCTCATCAATCAATTCGATGATTTTCGTATCTGCCAGTTATTCGAGTATGTCATTCGGTTCGTGGAGCTCTAATATAATGGGATGGATAGGCCAGAGCTACATGGCCGGGGAGGTGACCGGTAAGCTGTTCCTTACAAATTATTTCCCATCGGCATTGGAGATAACCGGTGTGATGTCGAGGCAGAAATATTATGAAAACGACAAGCTGTTTTACCAGGATAATTCACCGGCGTTCATATCACGCCAGGAAGGGTTTGGGCGTCTGAGCTATTCGTGGGCGGTAGGCCGCAGGGGAAAAGCCATGGTAGGTGTGGGAGGAGGACGTCTGCATAACAGGTTCTACTCAAACGATTCGCCTAATTTCACAGAGTCAAACCGTGAGGTCACCAATATGGATCTTGGCCAGGCCATAGGGCGTCTTGAATTCTGCTCGCTCGATAATATGAGTTATCCTACATCAGGCTCGTTTCTTAACCTGACCGTCATGCAGACTCTGGGCCGGTATGTCCATGATTCCTATGACCGCTCCGACAACCCTGTTAAAGTCAGGAAAGACCAGCATTGGTTCCAGGCTGAGGTGAAAGCCGATAAATATTTCACCCTTGGCAATTATTTCTCATTAGGAATGTCGGTCGACCTTCTTATGTCGAACCGCCATCTGCTCGACACATATTATGCAACGGTGGTCAACGCCCCGTCGTTCACTCCGACACCTGCTCTTGAGGATGTGTTTAACAAGGCTTTTCATGCTAATTCTTTTGTTGCCGCCGGCATAACCCCGATATGGCGTCCGTTTCAAAGAGCCCAGGTCAGGTTAGGTGCCCATATGTTCCTGCCTTTCCGGAAATTCATAATGGAACAGGATGGCGTGGGGGTGTGTCAAGGCGATTGGTTCGCGCATCCCGAATTTGCGGGTGAGCTTGACCTGGTTTATAATCTGCCATTCGCATCCATATGCGGTTATGTTAATTATCTTAGCTATCCGTCGAATAACTGGGGGGTGGGGTTATCTTTCGGGCTATTCTTTACTGCTTCGAAATTCCTCAGATAATTCGGGGCAATGATGAGATTTATTTGTTTTTTCGCCGTGGAGTATTTATCTTTGCAAATCTGTCAGGGTGAAAGCCTGACGGACAGTAGTAGAAGGGAAGTTCAATTGTTTGGAAAATTTACTTAAACCAATTAAAATCACTTTAGTTATGGACAATAATCAGCAGGGTTATAACCCTAATGTGATGTCGCCGTATATCGGTTTCGGCGATGCTATTAAAATCTGTTTTAATAAGTATACGACATTTTCGGGTCGTGCGACACGTGCCGAATACTGGTGGTGGTTTCTATTCCAATTTATTGTATCCACTGTGTTTTCGTGGCTTCCTGCAATCGGACATGTCGGTATCATCATCTTTTATCTGATTGCCCTTGCGTTGTTATTGCCGAGTTTGGCAGTTAGCTGGCGCCGTATGCACGACATTGGCAAAGGTGGCGGCTGGTATTTCATCAACTTCATTCCCTTGGTGGGCAACATCATCTGGATTGTATGGTGCTGCAAGGAATCGGAACCTTTCGATAACCGTTTCGGGTCGAAGTAAGGGTTAGAAGAAGTAAGACGCAAGAAGTAAGAAGGATGTAGGCAATGTTTGGTTTCTTGCCTTTTATTTTCCTTCTTACTTCTTGCTTCTTGCTTCTGATGCCTACGAATACAAATAACGTTTGATTGATTTCTTTGGGGTTTTCTCGAATTCGTGGGGAACGAGTTGGATATGGTCGACCTTCTCATATGGAGCAACGAGGCTGTTGAGGTCGGTGCGGTTATGTTCCATCAGCTCGCGGAGACGCCCCATGTCTACGCTGTCTGCATCCATCTGCTCGTAGTCAGGATATACAAGGGCAGTCAGCCCCTTGCCGCGCTCAACAATCAGACTTTCGTTGACATAAGGCATGTTGTTGAGTTTTGCTTCAATCTCTTCGGGATATATGTTCTGCCCAGAGGCGCTGAGAATCATGGTTTTGTAGCGTCCCTTTATAAACAGGGTGCCGTCGGCGGCGCGTGTGCCCATATCTCCGGTGTGGAGCCAGCCATCCTCATCTATTACCCCGGCGGTTATGTCGGGGTTTTTATAATATCCTTTCATCCGGTTTTGGCCGCGCACGCAGATTTCTCCCGGAATGCGCTCGGGGTCGTCGCTGTTGACTTTAGATTCCATGTTGGGGAGCGTGCGTCCGCAGGATGTGGGTATGAATTCCCGCCAGGGGGTGTAACTTATAAGCGGGCCGCATTCCGTCATTCCGTAGCCAACCGTAAACGGGAATTTGATTTTATGAAGGAACGCTTCTACTTCGCCATTGAGTGGGGCGCCTCCGATTATCACTTCCTCGAAATTTCCGCCAAAGGCTTCCACGAGCTTGTTTCGGATTTTGGCATAGATTGCGCCATCAATCAGAGGCACGGCGAGAGCCCAGCGCATGGCGCGGCGCGTAATCATCGGTACAATCTGCTTGCGGTAGATTTTTTCGAGGATCAAGGGGACGCATATCACCAGATTGGGTTTCACCTGTGCCATGGCGGCCAAGAGCAGGCGCGGTGTAGGTGTTTTGCCGAAAAGAGTGACGAATGTGCCGACTGCCAATGGTACAAGCATGTCGAAAGCGCAGCCGTAGGCATGGGCGAGCGGCAGGAACGACAATGCACGTGAACCTTCATAATGCAGCCTGGAGCGCACCCCGAACATCACGTTGCCCAACAGGTTATCGTAGCTTAGCATCACCCCTTTTGAAAAACCGGTTGTGCCGGAGGTGTAGTTCAGCACGGCAGTGGCATCTTTGTCGACCTCCGGATATACGATGTCGGCCGGATTGAAACCGGCTTTATAGATTGAGCGGAAACGGCGCGAGATATTGCGTATGATGCGTTCAACCGGCTGTTCCCCCTTTTCAGAGCGCTCGGCAAGCACATGGCGCGTTTCAAGCGATATGGCGGCTTTCAGTGCCGGCATCCGGTCGAAATCATATGTTTCCCAAAGCTGGTTGCTGACAAACAGCAGAGTGGCTTCGGAATGGTTGATGATGTGTTGGGCGTCGCGTGGGTTGAAGTCTGACAGGATAGGCACGATTGTTGCGCCATAGGTTATCGTGGCCATGAAACACATGACCCATGTTGAAGAGTTTTTGCCAAGAAGCGCAACTTTATCCCCATGCTTCAGGCCGATTTGTTTGAAAAAAAGTGGAAACGCGCAATTCTGGCGAGCCATTTCCCCATAGCTTAGCACTTCATCTGCCCCGTATTCGGTAAGTGCGGGCAAATCCCAGTTATTGCGGAAACTTTCCTGGTAGACCTTCAGCAGATGGTCGTGGTAATATTTTTTTTCCATAAATTCATTTCTTATCTACACATCTCTTTCCACCGTTGTTGGCGGTGTGCCATAATAAAGTAATGGCAAAAATACGCAAAATGTTTTACAGAGCCAACTATGTCATATTAACAGGGTGCTGCACCATGTTAGGCACAGCACCCTGTTTTCAGGTTTTATACGGGTTATATAAAGGTTATCTGACCATCACTTTGCGGGTCTGGTTTCCGGCAACCACGATATAGGCTCCGGTTGGCACGGCTATGTGGTCTACGGCGATACCGATGGACATGTGGACTGTGCTGCCGTCTATACCGTAGACAGCCACTGTCATTCCTTCGGCATTTGCCACCACGATTTCACCGTCGGCGGTGGAGATGGAGATTCCGTTTGCGGTGCTGATGGAGTCAATCCCTCCGAGGGCCGGGATGGCGTCGTTGGAGAACATTGATTCGCCACGGTTGGTGTAGACTGCTGTCACATTGTAAACCGCATTTCTGCCGCTGCCGGTTTCATCTTTATATGTCAGGGCATTGACAGGGTCGGAATTGAGTTTTTCTCCGTCGCGATAGATGTTGTAGCCTCCTATTTCGAGACTGCCGGCATTGTCGGCAGGGGTGTAGTTGACGTCATCAACCATCAGGATATAACCGTCGCGGGTTATGCAGCGCAGGGCGAAATGTTTTGTTCCCTTGGGCACATCGAAGTAGTATAGTTTCCAATCCCAAGGCACATTGTCGAACACTGCCACCGAAGTGAAGTCTTCAATAGCTGTGCCGCTGGTGGAATAGAGCATTTCGATGCTTTCGAGTGCGTCGCTGAGCATTGACCTTGCCCAGAACGAGATGGTCTGTGCGGTTCCGTTGAGCAAAGGCGATATGGCCCAGTCATCGGAACGTTTCTGATTGTAGTCATTGTCGGTGACAGCCATCGAACTGAGATATTTGTGTCCGGAATGGGCTTTGTAGAAACGCGGGTCGCTGAAATGCTGTTTCATCGGTTCATAGGTGTCGTCAAGCACCCACCATGATTGCTGCGACAGTGGCTGGGGCGCATATTCGGGCACTTCAAAGAAGTTGAAGCCGTAGATGCCGTATTTATCGTTGTCAATGAACGTCCAGCCGTCGAGGCCTTCATTTGTCCATGTACGTGCATTTTCAAATCCTTCGGTAACATCGTCATCGAAAGTTTCGCCCTTGTCGGGAGTGCCCCATGCCAGGGTGATTGAGTTGGGATTCTCCTCGGTGTAAGTGGCTCTGAGGTCAGTGACTGTGGGATAATTGGGATAGGTGGTAATGATAGAAGCCGTTTCTGTCTCGTTATTACCGGCGGCCATATCGCTTGATGCGCTGATTTTCGCCATGTAGTCAATCTGGGCGGGAGATGTCACGCTGTGGTTTACGGTGAACTGCACTGTGCCACGGGCATCGGTGGGCAGGTCGCCGATAACCTTCTCATCAATCTTTTCTCCGTTGGCGAGCAGTTCGATGGTTACGTTTCTGGCGTCGTTGAATCCGTAGTTTGCATAAGCCACTTCGATAGCGGCGGAATTTCCGGCTTTGATGCGCTCCGGTGCGCTGATGCCGTTGACAGCCACGTCATTGTCGAACCTGTCGCGGATCTGGATATTGTCAAGGTGGATATATTGGAAGTGTTTGACTGTGCCGATGAACATCACCTGCACTGACTGCCCTTTCCATTGGTCGAGTTCCATGGCCGCACGGTGCCATCCCTCTGTGCCGAAATCGCTGAGTGTATAAGTTTTGATCAGGGAGAAGTCTTTCTCGGCAGACCCCTTGATATATACGTCTACAGTGTTATCGTCGGGGTGTGAGGGGTCAACGAGATTGAACATGTAGAATGTCAACACGGGTTTGGTCAGGCCGTCGAGGCTCACCTTGGCTGAGTAAAGATGCCCCAGGCTGCCGATATAGCTGCCGAACATGGCCATCATACCGTTGTCGTCATCTTGCGACGCAACCTCTTCAAAGGTCTTGTCTGATGCGAAGTCCCAATATGTCATTGAGTCAGATCCGCCGCGGACCCATGAGTGTTCGGTAGATAGGTTGGGGAAAGAATCTTCAAACGGGGCGTCATAGGGGAGACCGACTGGGATCTGGTCGCACATGATAGCTTGCATGTTCTCGCCGGCTTTGGTCTGTGCCGTTACCCCGAAGCTCCAGAAACGCTGTGGTTCATCATCAGCCATTATCTGGAATGTGGCAGATGTTCCTGTAAGGTTTTCCTGTATTTTGGTGTCTGTGCCATATAGGTTGGTGTAGATGTTATATGTCACATTAGCGGGGTCGAGAGGTGTGCCGTCGATATAGGTTGTAACAGGTTCCCATTCGATGGTTACCACGCCGAGTTTTTCGGTCTCGTAGGCAATTGCCGCCTGGGGTGTCGAAGGCATGTTGATTCCGACAAATGAGACTGTTTCGGCTTCAAGTCCGGCGCCGCTCCAGTTGGTGGCCACTGCGGTGTAGTTATATTCCCCTTCTTTATCGACTGTATCGGTGAAGGGTTCGGTTGCTTGGCCAGGCGTTGGATTGTCGATGGTTTTAATCAATTGCCCGTTGCGGAAAAATTCGATTTTCTCAAGTGAGGCGATTTGGTTGCCGTCGAGTGTCTTGTCGGGGGCAGTGCAGCTGATTTGTGCCTCTAAGGCGCCGCTTTGGTCGGGCACGATTCTCAGGTCGGTGGGAGCGTTGGGCACTGTGCTTTCATATGCCGCCGACACCCTGAGGTTGGTGGCCATAAACCACCATCCGTCGGGTTCGGTGATGGCATGAACGCCGATACGTGGTTCTCCGTTGCCCGAAGTCACATGGATAAGGCCTGTATGGGTGCTGTATGAACCGTTGTCGACAGTGACCAATGTGGGTTCGATGACTGTCTGAGTCATATCCTCGGGAGTGGCTCCGGTGCCGAATTTCACCTCGAATTTGCCGGGGGCCTGACTGCTACGGGCTCTGACATCGATTGAGAACTTGTAATATCTGTCGTTGCGCAAGTCAAGAGGGGGGGTAATCAGCCAGTCGTCGCCGGTCTGTTCCGGGTTTGCTTCTACGGTCATGTCGCCGCTGTAGAACTGCCATGTCTTTCCGTCGTTGTTGGCGTCGACAATAGTGTAGTAATGCATAACGCTTTCATCGGTGAAGTTCTCATGATATGGGACAGAGGCCAGTCCGACAACCACTATGGGGGAATATCCTTCTTCAGATGGCGTGTTGAGGGCTATGGCGGTCACTCCATACTGGTAGGCATGTTGCCCGGCTTCGGGGGTGAAATCATAAACAGATGTGGATGTGGTGTTTTCTTCAATTACTTTCTCATCTGGATAGCGAACCACCTTGTAGCTCACAGGGATATCTCCCAGCGGGTCTCCTTCGGCTGTGGTTGTCACTGCTTCCCATTCCACCTTCACATATGAGGAATATGCCGTGGAGGTCACATTGGCGGTCACTTTCGGGCTGGCCGGGGCAGGATAGCCCACAGTGGCTTTGATTTTAGCAGCAGGGCCTTCTCCGTGGGCGTTGGCGCAGATTACCTTAAACACGTAATCGCCCCTCTCCGGCACTGAGATTGGCCATGTTTTTGTTGCTTTGGCATATACTTTGTCTTTGGCGATTTCCACATCGTTTGCAAGCACACGGAAGGTGAGATCCTCCTCCATGTTGTCGCCCGCATAGGTTGTGCCGGGGGCTTTGAAAATGATGAATCCGTCGAGTGATGCACTCTCAAATCTCACGTCCAGCTCTGTGGCGGCAGATGGCGCTCCGGGGGCGGCTTCAGGTTCGGTTATATATAGGCCGGTTACTTCGATGCCGGCATCGAAATCGCGGAGTTTTGTGGCTGATGCGGTGGCAAGATCAACTTCATAGAGGGCGCAGCTGCCGGTCTCCGGTGTCACGCTCCAGTACATTTTGCCGGATTTATCGTCGATTACGGCTGAGGAATGGATGTAACTGATAAATTCCCCGTCGGCTTTTGCTGTTACCGATGTCGGGCCTACCGGGGTCATGTCACCTGAATTTTTGTCAACTTTGTAGAGCGTTCCACCTTGGTCGATGCCGTAGAGCTGCCCCGTTTTATCGAAAGCTAAAGCTCCGAGCTGGCGGCTCACGGTGGCTATTTGCGTGCGCTCGGCATTGGTCGAGACCGGATTAAACACATATGTATTGAGCTCAAATCCGTCGCGTGATGCATTGGGGGCACAACCGAAAATACGGTTGCTTATAGGTTCAACTGCATAATCAGAAGACATGAAACAGGCTGCAGGAGACCCGTTGATGTAAACTGAATTCAGTTTTGTCCATGTTTCGGTGTCGTATGCTTGCGTTTTTGCAGTGCCGTAATAGGAGTGGCTGTTATCCAGTTCGTTGACGTAGTATACGTCATCGCACATAACGCCTCCGCCTGAGGCTTTTTCTGTGGCTCCGAGCAGTTTGAACTGGCCTGATGCTGATGTCGGAATCTGGTAGACTCCGGGCTCCATGTTTCCGGAGCTTACAACGCTGCCACATATGCTTGGTGTCTGGGCGGAAACCGCCGTAACAGCCGATGCAAGTGCCAGGCATGTGATAATCAATTGCTTCATAGTGCTATAGAGTAGTGATTAGTAAAAATGCAAATCTCAATATCCGCAAATATAAATCAATCGAATTGAAAAGGTATTAATGTAGATTAAGAAATGTGTTGGGCTGTTGTGTGTTTAAAACAATCCGGGGGCGTATGTGCGGCATCACCCCCGCACAGGTATGTGCAAGTTAATCGGTAAGTGTGTTATAGCAGGGCTTTCTCTTTGAGGAGCTCTTTTTTGATTTTGCTGAGATGCTGTTCGGTTATTCCGAGGTAGGATGCGATGATTTTAGAGGGCACGAGCTGGAATATTTTGCCCCACCGCTGGTGCATCTCCTTTCTCACGTTGCAATCGTGGTTTTCGGCGCTGTCGGCGCTATTCCCTATGTTATCGGCTTGATTATCGGTGATTATGCCCGACAGGCGGCATGTGAGTTGGATAAGCCGGCTTTTTGCGTCGCCGCTCAAAATGTGTTTCTGGAACTCGTTATAATACAGCTGGTTCTGATGGGCACTCGTAACCCATAGGGCGAACTCGTGGGAGCGCTGGAGAAGCGTGTCGAAATGTTGGCGCGGAATTCTGACAACAACTGTCTGGCAACATGCTTCATAGCGGTAATACGACGGCTCTCCCCCGTAATAGCAGTGGAAAGATATGATAACCGTGCCCGGCAATGCGAATCCGACGGTCTTCTCCATGTTCTTGTCGAGATATGTGCCGCGGATAAGCCCTTCCTTGACAATGAAGATATGGGGGTTGAATTCCCCGGCATCAATCATCGGCTCATATGTTGACAGGTGGAGCTCTTCTCCGCCATCGAGCAATGTGTCGAACACCTCCTCACGGAGCCGTTGTTTGGCTTCGAGGGCAAGAAGTTTTTTCAGCTGGTCATATCGGTTTGATTCCATTGTCGCCTGTCGGATTCCACTCGATTAATGGTTAATATGGTGAAATCAAATACTTAAGTATTATTGTCTTTTTTCTGCAAAAAACGAAACAAAAGTATATCAAGAAGAAGCCAAGATGGTCTAACACTCTAATATATTAATGCAAATTTAATTAATTCCGGTTGAATGCAAAAGATGCGGGAGCTAAAAAAAGCATGTACTATTTGGAGTATAGAAAATTTGGGCATATATTTGCGTTAACAATGATGTTAATCATAACGGTTAAATAATTTTGTTGATATTATGGGTTCTCAGAAAAACGCCAACGATACAGAGGTTCGCATTCTTCAAGCTGCTGAGAAAGAGTTTCTTGAAAAGGGATATGCGGGAGCGAAGACTACGGATATAGCTGCGGCTGCCGGGGTGACACATGCCATGCTGCATTATTATTTTCGCACCAAAGACAAGCTCTTTGACAAAATCGTTTCTGAAAAGATTGATAAACTTGTTGAAATACTTTTGGGCGCTTTCGGCAATCCGGAATTGCCGCTTAAAGAACGTTTGAGCGAGGGAATAAGTCGCCATTTTGAATTTCTGGTTGCCAATCCCGGATTACCGAGGTTCATAATAAACGAACTTGCTATGCACCCTGAGCGAATTGACTATATACGCGATAGGCTTTTTGACAAAACGGGTAATGTGTTACGGGGTATCCAGAAAGAGCTTGACGCTCTCCCGGGGGTAAGCTCGGATGCAATGATGCTTCTTGCCGATATAGTGTCGCTTAACGTATTCCCCTTTGTGGCTGCCCCTATGCTTAAAGCGGCTGCCGGGCAATTCTATGCAGATTATGGCGATTTCTTTGAAAAACGCAAACAGGAAAATGTGAAAACCATATTGGCTAAATTAAATCTGTTATGACGGCTATGAAAAAGAGTTTCATATGCGGGGTGTTCGTCTGTCTGTCAACGGTTCTTCATGCGCAGGTTACTATCGGGCGATGTGTGGCTCTCGCACAGGAGAATTATCCGCTGGTTAAGAAATATGATCTTCTGCGCCATACAGAGGGGATAGAACTTTCCGACATATGCAAAAGCTGGCTGCCGCAAATAGTTGTCTCCGGACAGGTTACGTTTCAGAATGTGGTGCCCTCATTCCCCGAGGCCTTGTCGGATGTTTTAGACCGGATGGGAACCGAAATGTCGGGTCTTGGCAAATTGCAGTATAAGGTCGGGTTAGACCTCAGTCAACCAATATGGGACGGAGGTGTTGCAAAGGCGCAGCGAGAGGCTGCAAGGGCTAGCCATGCCGAGCGCCATGCAGTTTTAGCCACACAGCTTTACGCTATCCGCGAGCGGGTTGAAAGCATTTTTTTCGGAGTGTTGCTGGCCGATGAACAGATAAGGCAGACACAAGCCACATTGCGGTTATTGCAAAGCAATCTCGAGAGGATGAAATCAATGAAAGCCAACGGGACTGCGATGCAAAGCGATGTGGATATGGTTGAAGCTCAATGTCTTGAGATGTTGCAACAGCTCATCCGGGTGCAAAGCGTTTCGCGCGATTACCGCCGTTTGCTTGGGCTGTTCACCGGCATGGATATGCAAAACGCCCTGTTGGAGAAGCCTTTGGCTGAAATGCCGGGAGATATGGCTGTAAACCGTCCGGAACTCGAACTTTTCGAGGCGCAGACACAGGCTAACGAGGCGCGCCGCAGCAGCATCATGTCGGGGCTGATGCCGAAGGTCGGACTGTTTGCACAGGCATATTACGGTTATCCCGGATTCGATTATTTTAAAAGCATGATGAACCGTGACATGTCGTTTAATATGGTTGCCGGAGTGAAGGTTTCGTGGAGCATAGGTGCGTTCTATATGAAAAAGAATAATGAGAGGAAATTGCAGATTGCCTCTGAAAACATTTCCGCCGACCGCGATGTGTTCCTTTTCAATACCCGGTTGCAGACACAGTCGCAAACCGGCCGCATCAGTGAACTTGAAGATATTATGAAAGAGGATTCAAGGATTGTGGAGCTGCGCGCCAATGTGCGCCGTGCGGCAGAAGCGCAACTTGAAAACGGGGTTATAGACGCCACTGCGCTCCTGTCGAAAATAACAGATGAGAACCAGGCCCGTCTGGCGTCGGCCTATCATGAAATACAATTTATACAAAGCATCTATCAATTAAAATACACTCTTAACCGATGAAAACGGTAGCATATTTTTCAATAGCGGTATTACTGCTTCTGGCATCATGTGACAGCAAGCCGGAATATGATGCCACAGGCATATTTGAGGCAACGACAGTGACAGTCTCTTCAGAAACCAACGGCAAGATTCTATCATTCGGGATTGATGAGGGTGGCAGCATCTGCAGAGACCAGACGGTTGCAATTATAGATACGGCCTTATTGGTGCTTCAATGCAAACAGCTGAAGAGCCAACAGGCATCTGCAGAGCAATCTTCGCCCGACATAGCCGCACAGGCATCAGCGTTGCGCACACAGATTGCCCACCAGCAGAATGAGTGTAACCGCATTGCGCTCCTTCTTTCTGCCGGAGCTGCCACACAAAAACAGAGCGATGATGCCGATGCGCAGCTGGAAATGTTGCGTGGCCAGCTCGAAGGATTGCTTTCAACCCTCGGCAAAAACCGCAGCTCTATTTCTGAAAACGCCCTTGCGCTGCAATATCAGAAAGAACAGATTGAAGAACAGATTGAAAAAAGCACGATAAAATCGCCGATAACCGGCACGGTATTACTTAAGTATGCTGAAGCGGGGGAGTTTGCAACCGCCGGGCGACCGCTATGTAAAATAGCTGATTTGGATAACATGTATATCCGTAGCTATTTCACAGCCTCCCGGCTTGCAGATCTTAAAATCGGACAGAAAGTGACGGTGATTGCGGATTTCGGCGGTGACGAGAAATTTGAATATCCCGGCACGATTACCTGGATAGCGCAGGAAAGCGAATTCACCCCGAAATCGATACAGACCAACGATTCACGCGCGAATCTCGTTTATGCGGTGAAGATTGCTGTTAGGAATGACGGACGGTTGAAACTCGGTCAATATGGCGAAGTGCGCCTGTAACCAAGGGTATGATATATGAACAACGCTATCGATATACGGGGCATAACCAAAAAATACGGCAGTCTGACAGCTCTTGATAATGTGACATTCTCAGTGCCGGAAGGGATGATGTTGGGGCTTATCGGCCCCGACGGTGCTGGTAAGACAACACTCTACAGGATTCTGACGACCCTGTTGTCGCCGGATGCCGGAACGGCAACGGTGGCAGGTCTCGACACCGTTAAGGATTACAAGGGAATCCGTGCGGAAATCGGATATATGCCGGAACGGTTTTCGTTATATCAGGATTTGACTGTTAACGAGAACCTGCATTTCTTCGCGTCGTTGTTCGGTGTGAAGGTCGAGGATAATTATGATTTGATTGCACCGATTTTCCACCAGCTATCGAAATTCCCGAACCGTCGCGCAGGCGCTTTGTCGGGAGGTATGAAGCAGAAACTCGCTCTCGGATGTGCATTGATACACCGCCCCAAGGTGTTGCTGCTTGACGAACCCACAACCGGGGTTGATGCGGTGTCGAGAAGCGAGTTTTGGGATATGCTTGCAACGTTGAAAGAGAAGGGGATAACCATACTGGTGTCAACCTCATATATGGACGAGGCGCAACGGTGTGAGCGGATAGCCCTGATTGACAAAGGAAGGATTCTCGATGTCAACACTCCTGAAAAATTAGTGGAGGGGTTGGGAGAGCACATCTACAACGTTTCGGCAGAAAAGATGTACCCGTTGCTGGAGGCATTGAGGTCGCTCCCTGAAGTAAAGAACTGCTATACATTCGGCGCGACATTGCATATAGCCACTGAAAGCGGATTCCACCCTGCTGATGCAATCCGTAGGCTATCTGATATGGGTTTGACCGATGTGAAGATATATCCGGCAAATGGTGATATTGAGGATTTGTTCATAAAACTGGCAGGAAATGGAGAATGACATAACGATATCAGTCAAAGGCCTTACCAAACGTTTTGGGAACTTCACCGCTGTTGATAATATAAGTTTTGAAGTGCGCAAAGGCGAGATATTCGGCTTTCTCGGAGCCAATGGCGCCGGCAAGACCACGGCAATGCGTATGTTGTGCGGTTTGAGCTACCCGACATCCGGCAGCGGCACTGTAGCCGGTTATGACATAACCCGTCAGGCAGAGGAAATCAAACGTCATATCGGCTACATGAGCCAGAGGTTCTCATTGTATGAAGAACTCACCGTAAAGGAAAACCTGACGTTGTTCTCCACCATCTACGGTATGACTTCCAATGCGATAAAAGCAAAGACCGAGAATGTGTTCCGCATCCTTGGAATGGAAAATATGAAGGATGCGCCTGTGAAAGACATTCCGGTGGGTTGGAAGCAGAAACTTGCATTTTCTGCGGCAACCATGCACAACCCGGAGGTGGTTTTCCTCGACGAGCCTACAGGAGGCGTTGACCCGGTGACGCGCCGCAAGTTCTGGGAGATGATTTACCGGGCGTCATCTGAGGGTATGACGATTTTTGTCACGACCCATTATCTTGACGAGGCTGAATACTGTAACCGCATATCAATAATGGTCGACGGACGCATCAAGGCTCTCGACAGTCCGGAGCGATTGAAAGAAAAATATGGGGTAAAAACGATGGACGAGGCATTTCGCATTGTGGCGAGAGATGCCAGAAGAGGAGAGTAGAGCAATGTCGATATTCGTATCAATGATAAGGAAAGAGACGCTACATCTGTTGCGCGATTTCCGCACTATTACGGTGGTTTTGATAATGCCGCTGGTGCTGCTGCTTTTGTTCGGTTTCGCTATATCCACGGAAGTCAACGATGTAAAGGTTGTCGCCGTTGTGGAACGGCATACTGATGATACACGGCAGTTATTGGAGAAATTCCGGGTGAACTCATATTTCACATTCAAGGGCACAGTGCCTTTCAACGAGGTGGAGCCGTTGCTGCGTGCGGGAAAGGCCGATGCGGCCTTGGTTCTGAAATATGACGGTGACCGGCTGTGCCACCAGATAATAGTCGATGCTTCCAACACCAACACCGCCCAGACCTCTACGGCGTATATTGAGGGTGTTCTTAGAGGCGATTCAGAGATGCCGGTAATAACCAACACTCTTTATAATCCGCAGTTGAAAAGCGCATATAATTTCGTGCCCGGCATAATGGGCATGATTTTTATTCTGATATGTGCCATGATGACCTCGGTGTCGATTGTGAGCGAGAAAGAGACCGGCTCTATGGATCTTCTGCTGGTGTCGCCCGTACGCCCACGTACAATCATATTCGGTAAACTTGTGCCTTATTTCCTGTTGTCGTGTATCATACTGGTACTGATGCTCCTGTTGAGTTACACGGTGCTCGGTTTGCCTTTTTCTTCGTCGGTTTTCAATGTGATCTGGGTTACGATACTCTATATTCTTCTCGCATTGTCGCTTGGATTGTTGATTTCCACATTGGTTGATAACCAGGTGGCTGCTTTGCTGGTGTCGGGGGTGTTGCTGATGCTGCCTGTGATTATGTTGTCGGGGATGATATTTCCTATTGATAATATGCCTGTTGTGCTTCAGTGGTTTTCAGGTGTTATTCCGGCGCGGTGGTATATATCGGCTATGCGTACTCTGATGATACAGCAACTGCCGGTTTCGTATGTCTTGACGGAAATAACTGTGTTGGCAGGAATGGCCTTTGCTGTAATGATGTTGGCTATAGGGAAATTTAACGCAAAACATTGACGATTAATGATGAATATTCGGACGCTTGGAATTTTGCTCAGGAAAGAGATTCTGTTGATGAAACGGAATCCGTTCATTCCACGGATAATTATCGCTATGCCGCTGCTTGTGATGCTGGTTTTGCCGCTTGTTGTAAATCTTGATGTCAAAAATGTCGGGATAGCCATAGTTGACAACGACCGCACGGAGTTGTCGCGTCGCATAGCGTCTGATATGTCAGCTTCTGAAGCCCTATCAGTGAAGGCTATCGGTTTTTCCTATGAAGATGCTTTGTCGCTGGTTGAGAATGGCAAAGCGGATGCGATAGTTGTCATACCAGCCGATTATTCAAAAAAGCTGTCTATAGGAGGTGAGGTGCCAAGGCTTGAAGTGGATGCAAACGGGGTGAATGCAACAAAAGGCATGATAGGGGCGAATTATGCCGCACAGTCTGCAATCGCTACATTGAAAAAATGGATGGGAGAGCAGGCTGGTGTGGAAATTGATGCGTATGGAGGAAGTGTGGTTAACCTGTTTAATCCGACGCTTGATTTCCGTAACTATATGATTCCTGCACTTATGGTGGTGCTCATTATCATAATCTGCGGTTTTCTGCCTGCGTTGAATCTTGTCAGCGAGAAAGAGACCGGAACTATTGAGGCGATGAATGTCTCTCCTGTAGGTAAGTTCACATTTGTTCTTTCAAAACTAATCCCTTATTGGATTGTAGGGATTCTGGTTATTACAGTGGGTATGCTTATCGGCTGGCTTGTCTACGGGCTTGTACCGGCGGGTAATATCGTTTCTATATATCTTGCTGCCATTCTGTTCAGCCTGGTTATGTCGGGCTTAGGGGTGGCTATCGCCAACAGTTCTTCGACAATATTGCAAAGCATTTTCGTGATGTTTGCTTTCATAATGGTATTCCAGCTCATGGGAGGGCTGTTCACACCGGTTTCATCGATGCCTGAATGGGCGCAGATGGTGACCTATGCCATTCCGCCACGGTATTTTATTGAGATAATGCGTTCCGTCTACCTCAAAGGTGCCACGGTGCAAGATTTATGGGTGCAATATCTTGCATTATCAGCTTTTGCGATTTTCTTATGTGGTGTTGCCGCTAAAACTTATCGCAAACGCTCGTGATTGGTGGAAAATTCATAATTTTGAATGAAATGCGCGGAATTGCACGAATATGTGGAGCCGTGCAGTGGCTTATGACCTTAAAACTGATATGTGCAAAATGAAACGGATATTGTTTTCCCTTTTGCGGCGTTGATGGGAGTAGTGGCAGCTATGGCTCAGAAGGATTTCATCTTGGAAAGCGGAACTGATATTACGGTGTCTTATCCTGCCGTGGCGCGCCCGTGCTGCCAATTGCAATTGGGATTCCTGATGCTCGGCGATGGAAAGATGGGCTATAACGCAGGATATTCGTTCCACGTACGTATGCTCGCATTATGAATGCCGCCGGGGGGGAATATGCCAGGTGCGAATATCGCTCCTTCTGGCACATTCTTCGATGTAGATGTTGATGCTTTTCAGAAAGTGATTGGGTTGAACCTCACCGGCACTGTTATCCCCACCCAGGTTTTTTCCTTACCAACCAGAACCGTGCATTGCTGACCAATCCCGACGGCTCACTGACGGAGCGTGGAGCAGATGTAATCTGTCAGACCCCGTTCAAACGTTTCGGCAGACCGGAAGAGCTGTGTGGCACCATCCAGTATCTCATCTCTGATGCCTCCTCGTTTGTGACCGGCACCGTGGCCGTGGTCGATGGCGGCTTTAACGCTTTCGCTATGTAACATCATATGGTGACTGGGGTTCGGCGGCTATGGAGGTCTGTTGGTCAGGCGTTTCATAACCGTTGCCTTGTTTAAGGAGATATGAGTGGTTTATGTAATATTCTATGGTGGCGAGTGTGCGGGAGCGTACCGACGGTTTCAGCTGGCATTCCCATACGGTAAGCACGTTCCATCCCATCTGGTGCAGACGCTCCTTTTGGCGCTCGTCGCGTTGTTTGTTGCGTTCGATTTTGTTGCGCCAGAACTCGGTGTTAGATTTCGGTATGTGGAGATGCTCTTCATGTCCGTGCCAGAAGCATCCGTGGATAAAAATCACGATGCTGTATTTCCGCAAAACTATGTCGGGGGTTCCCGGCAGCCGCTTCACATTCTTGCGGAAACGGTAGCCTTTGCTCCATAGCCAACGGCGCACAATCAGTTCCGGTTTCGTGTCTTTTGCGCGAATCCGGCTCATGCATCTGTGGCGCTGCTGCGGTGTCAGAACGTCTGTCATAACGCTATCCGCGACGATTAGTCGTCGTAAAAATCGGGGTCGTTGATAAAAGGGTCGAAGCTGTCGGATATGCCGGAATCATCATAAATATCATCCTCAAGAAGGTCGAGGTCGTCCTCAATTCCGTCGATGTCGTCTTCAAGTTCGTCAATTTCATCTTGAAGGTCGGAGATTTCATCCTCGATGGCCATGAATTCGTCGGAATCCTCGTCAGAAATCAGGCTGAGCTGTTCTTCAAGCTGCGCTATGCGATCCTCGCGGACGTCGATGCGGTTCTGCCTGTCGCTGATTCGTTTGTCACTCTGCATCCATAGCTGATCCTGAACGGCCTGGTTCACATGCTGGTGCATCCCGGTGGATGGTGCGGCATATTTCTTCCCGCCGACTATCCCCTTCAGCCAGTCAAACATAATATACCCTCCAATAAAACTCCAAAACGACATGGCTCAAAACTGTTTGCGGTTACTTAGATAGATATGGCGTATGTCTTATGATTATTCATTAACGATTGCTTCCCAATGCCCCCCATTCTTAGCCCCGACTCTCCTGATTAAGTGCGACATTTTTGCAATCTCCCGGTCGATAGTGGGGGCACTGACACCGATGGCAATGGCGATTGAGTCTAATGAGATAAAAGGATTCTTTTTGATTAAATCGAGTATCTTAACCTGCCGTTCAGAGATAATTGTGGTCGTGTTTTTAGCATCATTTTTAGCATCATTTTTAGCATCATTTTTAGCATCATTTTTAGCGACATCTGTAATTTCTGAAGTATTGATGCGTTGAATGGCTGACTTTAACGGAAAGGAAACTATGGCGATGGTGCGGTCGCTCTCGATGGTGGGTTTGGTGCCGGTGAGGTGTTCCCAACTTGCGAGTTTGTTCATTCCGTAACCGGCATTTTCGGCGATTCCGACGTAGCGGAAGAGTTTGGCTATAGTCGGGTTGCGCAGTTTGGAATATATCTTGCCGATAATGTCATTGACAGGAAGTGGGAAAGCCCCGCCGTTCATAAATTCGATATGGTCGGTATAAACGCGGATGCAGGAGCGGAGCGAATCGAAATGGTCGCAGTGCATCACCATATTTGCCAAAGCCTCACGAAGCACCTTGTATTGGCTTTCGTCGGTTGTGGCAAAGCCGTTATCCTTGATATGTATCGGGGCATCGACAAGTGTGCGGAAGCGGCGCAGGATAATCTGCACAGCCTCCCATATGTTCTGCTGCTCAGGGATGCGGTAGGTGTATCTTACTTCTGCCTGCTGAATGGTCGGAGCCGGAATCTCGATGTAATCGACACAGAAGGTGGGGACATAGCGCAAAACGAAAGGAGCCTTGCCGAACATCAGCAGTCCGGCGTAAGTGAGTAATCCCTTGTTGGTTATGTTGACATGTTCACAAAACTCTGCGTCGCCTACCTCGCGCAACTCAGCAAGATTACTCGTTTCGCCAAGTGTGAAGCGGTAATTGTGGAGGGAATCAAGATTCAACATCTCCAATCCTGTTTCCGGAATGGTTTCTTCGGTTTTCTTCCCGAAAGACTGGTTGCGGAACATCGCACGGATTTCACCCTCGGTTGCCCGTTGGTCGCCGCTTCCCATGCGTATGAACGTATTTGTCGGATTGCCGAAATATACAGGCTTCATGTCTACCTCCGGTATGTAGAAGGCGAGAAGTCGGTAACCGTCAAACGTGTATCGTTTCGGGGTTGGGAAAATGGTGGTATTGAACTTGCCGGAGCGCAGTGTGCCAAGGAAATCCTGTTCGAGTTTCTCGATGTTGCCGACGCCTTGAATCTCAAAAGTTTTGCCTGACTGTTTCACCCCAAGCACAATCCAGCCGCCGGAGGTATTTGAAAACGCGCTGACGGTTTCCCAAATATTCTTCGGCAGGTCAGACTTCGCGGCCTTGACCTCGAAATCCTCCCACTCTATGTCGCGCAGCCTTGCTACAAGTTCTTCCTTAGTCATCTTAGTCACAAAGATACGGAATAATTATAGTGACGACAAGTGTGCCACACCCCGATACAACGTTGCGATATCGCTGTAAACATATGCCGGTTGGATATTTTGAATGAAGTTTGCAGGTAATCAATGAAATTCTGTCTTTTCTGAATCAATTTGCAGAAGTCGGCCCTAAATGGTTATTTTGGTTTAAAACAGATTACTGATTTTATACTTGCCGGTTGAACTGGCCGGTTGGTATGAAAAGGGTTGGATAGGATTTTTTAACTTTGGGGTGAAAGGTTTTTGCCCATGATGCCGCTAATTTTGTGGATGAAGGCCATGGTGGCTTTCCGTGAAACATCTAAATGCGGTCAAGTATGTCAGTCATTATTGCGATTCTATGCTTTTTCGGGTGGATTGGTCAGGCTCTCAAAGATGGCGCAAACATCAAATAATCACCTATTAAATTTATTCGCATATGGTTGGAATAATTCTTTGGGCGATATTGATAATCTTTATTGTCATCTGCGCTTGCCCCGGTTTTCTGACATTCTTTTTCTGTGTTGCATTGCCAGTGGCGATAGGCATATATGCCCTGTTTGCGTGGATTGACAACAAGGTCAATAAATAAATAATTGGTGACTTAGTTGCTTACGGACACGAAAAAGAGCCACCGTTTGGTGACCCTTTTGTGATCCGGACGGGATTCGAACCCATGACCGACTGCTTAGAAGGCAGTTGCTCTATCCAGCTGAGCTACCGGACCGGAATGCGAAGACTTGTGGGGAGAGGTGTTGATATCAGCCTTGCCTTTGTTGCGGTTGCAAAGGTAGTAATTAATTTAGATTCTGCCAAGCGGCGGTTCGGATTCTGTAATCTTACGCTATAATGTTATCGTTACGCGGGAATTTTACTTGGCTTTAGTTGGCGGATGGGTTGTGGTTGAGGGCGATTTTAAGGCCTTCGGCTATGGCTGCGCGGGTTTTGTCGGTAACGGGGACGAGTGGTAGGCGTAGGACGTCGTCGGCGAGTGCCATCTGCGACAGCAGACATTTCAGGCCGGATGGGTTGCCGTCGGCAAAGAGGGCGCGGTCAAGAGTCTGGAGAGAGGCGTTTATCCGGGCGGCTTCGATGCTGTCGGGATTGGTAAGGGCTGTGTGGACTAACCGGCTCATGGCTGCGGGGAGGGCGTTGCCTACGACGGAAATCACTCCCTCCGCTCCCATGCGTATAAGCTGTAGGGTGAGGGCGTCGTCGCCGCTTACCACGTGGAATGTTTCCGGTTTGTCTGAGATGATGGCGGCGATCTGCTCCATGTTGCCCGATGCTTCTTTGATGCCGATGATTTTGCCGGGAAGCTCGGTTGCCAGGCGCAGGGTGGTGGCGGCCTCCATATTTTTGCCTGTGCGTGATGGCACGTTGTAGAGCACGACCGGCACGGGTGATGTTTCTGCAACAGCTTTGAAGTGACGGTAGATTCCTTCCTGGGACGGTTTGTTGTAGTATGGAACAACAGAAAGTATGGCGCTGTAGCCTGTGAAGTCGGTTTCTTCTATGTGTGTGGTGAGATCTTCCGTGCAATTTCCGCTCATTCCAAGAATCAAGGGGATGCGCCCTGCCACTTGGGCGGCAACGAAACGGGCTATCTCTGCGCGTTCCCGGCGGTTGAGGGTTACGGCCTCGGAGGTGGTTGCCAGAACCACCATATAGTCTGCTCCGCCGTTTATCTGATGCTCTACCAGCCGTGCGAGCGATTCATAATCAATTGAAAAATCTGATTTAAACGGTGTGGCAAGAGCCACACCCATACCTCTTAAACTTATTTGCGCCATAAAAATTTTGTGGCAACGTCTGTGGTTGCTATACGGTTGCAAATTTACAGAATTTCCGCGAAAATAATTCATCTGCAGAAAATGAATTTGGCCTGTGCCGCGTTAAACTAATGATGGGGGCGGGATGTTATCTGAATAGTGCCGGACTGCTTACTTAGTTCCATATGATTTAAATAATTAAAAGCTAAAGATATGAATGATTTTAATGAAATGATTGCCCAGTCGAAGCCGACGTTGGTTGATTTTTTTGCAACATGGTGCGGCCCCTGCAAGATGCAGGCTCCTATACTTGAGGATGTCAAACAGCGCGTTGGCGAGAAGGCCAATGTTGTGAAAATCGACATTGATAAGAATTCTGCGTTGGCCGCCCGTTATCATGTGCAGTCGATTCCTACGTTGATTCTTTTCCGCAACGGCGAGCCGGTGTGGCGCGCTGTCGGGTTGCAACAGGCCGACCTGCTGGAGTCGAAGCTCAATGAGCAGATGCAGTGACAGATTGCTTGTGGCATAAAAAATCAATCCCGTTCATGTTGAGGTGAGCGGGATTGATTTTTTAGTTGCGGGGTGGGATTATATTGGATGGTATTGCACGAAGGCCTCCATGGCTTCATAGGAGGCGAGGCCGAGGTTTTCATATAGCTGTGCGGTTGCGCGGTTGCGCTCTTCGGCGCGTTGCCAGAAGAGGCGGTCGTCGTCGCCAAGGAAGGGGGCGTTCTCCATCTGGCTCTGGTGCTTGAGGATTGAGTTGCGTTTGAACCGCAGTTCTTCGGGTGAAATCGGCACTGCCATCTCGATGTGGTCTATCTCCCATTCTGCCCAGGCTCCGCGATACATCCATATGCGGCAGTCTTTCATCCATTCCTCATCTTTGAGTTCATCGATGGCTGCGAGAACCGCGTCGGTGCAGACCCGGTGGGTGCCGTGGGGGTCGGCCAGGTCTCCCGCCACGAATATCTGGTGGGGTTTGACCTCTTCGAGCAGATGTTTCACTATGTCAACATCTTTTTCAGTCAGTTCCCCTTTTTTTATTGTTCCTGTTTCATAGAATGGGAGACGGAGGAAATGCACATGGTCGGGTTGCACTCCGATGTAGTTGCATGCAATGGCTGCTTCGGCCTGGCGTATCATTGTCTTGATTTCGCGCACTTCGGGGGTATCGACATCGCTGCTCGATTTTTTTGCGGCCACGAATTCCTTCACTCCGAGACTGAGGCGCAGATATTCTTCGCTTTCAAAGCCGAACATCGGGGCTATTTTATCCATCATCATAAAATAGCGCATCATGTCTTCGTCGCCAACCGCAATATTTCCAGACGTTTCATATGCAACATGCACCTGATGCCCTTGGTCAACAAGCCGTTTAAGAGTGCCTCCCATGGAAATCACGTCGTCGTCGGGGTGGGGGGAGAACACTATGACCCGTTTGGGGAAGGGATTGGCACGTTCAGGCCTTGACGAGTCGTCAGCATTTGGTTTGCCCCCCGGCCATCCTGTTATGGTGTGTTGCAGTTCGTTGAATACCTTGATGTTCACGTTGTAGGCCGATCCGTAGAGGGCGACGAGTTCGCCCAATCCCCAGTCGGTATAGTCTTTGTTTGTGAGTTTCAGAATAGGTTTGCCGGTTCGCTCGCACAGCCAAACTATTGCCCGGCGGATGAGCTTGGGAGTCCATTCGCATGAGGTGACTTTCCACGGGTGGGATATGCGTGTGAGGTCGTCGGCAGCCGAAAGGTCGAGAACCACACGGGCGTGGTTGTGCAATTGCATGAACGATGCCGGCACAGTGTCGGTAACGGGGCCTTCGATGGCTTCCTGTGCCACTTTGGAGAGATTTTCACCCCATGCCATGCACATTATCCGGTTTGATGCGAGAATGTTGCCCAACCCGAGGGTTATGGCGGTTGTGGGGCACTGGTCGGAGTTGTATGATGCCTGTATGTTATGGCGCATCTCAGCATTGAGAAGCACCAGGCGGCAGAGGCTGGTTGAGCGCGACCCCGGTTCGTTGAAAGCCAGCGCTCCGCCAGGCCCTATTTCGCAGACCGTCAAATCGAGGCCTCCGCATTCTGTAATCTTACGCTCATATTCTTTGCAGTAGTCGAACATATCCTCCATCGTCACTGCCGGATTGATGGAATGGATGTTTTCAGGCCGGATGTTCACATGGTCGAGGAGCACTTTTTTCAGCATTTCGAGCGTTGAAGGGCCGTCGGGCAGCAGCGGGAAAAACTCGCTGAGATTGAAAACTGTCACCTGGTCGAAACTCACTTCCCCACGTCGGAACATCTCAATCAGACGTGAATAGACCGCATGGGTCGACCGACCTGCGCCCAAAGCTATGACACAGCTGCCTTTTGCAGACGTATTGCGTTTTATTGCCTCGGCAATATGGGCGGCAAGGTATGCACTCCCGTCGTCGGCGGTTTCAAAAATACGGGTATAGATTTTTTCTTCGCGTGTAAGTGCGGCAAGCTCGATTTCGTTGCTCGGAGCATAGTAGCGGCGTGCCACCCTGTCGAGCTTTATCTGCGAGCTGAGATTTGTTTTCATATGTAATCTGGAGATATTTGATTGTCGGCTGAATATTACTAACTTTGCACCGCACATGCAAAGATGCGGGTGCAGACACAGCATCTTGTAATATAATAACGGGAAAGCACCGAATACTTATACAACGATATAATAATTTAGATTTATTTCAGATTTATGAGACTGATTATCGAAGAATCATATGATCGGCTCTCGGAGTGGGCAGGTAACTACGTTGCGGCAAGGATAAACGAGGCCAATCCTACGGAGGAGCATCCCTTTGTGTTGGGATGCCCTACGGGCAGCTCCCCGCTGGGCATGTACCGTCGGTTGATAGAACTGAACCGTCAGGGTAAAGTGTCGTTTCGCAATGTTGTGACCTTCAATATGGATGAATACTGCGGTCTGCCTGAAGAGCATCCCGAAAGCTATCATAGTTTTATGTGGAACAATTTTTTCAGCCATATCGACATCCGTCCGGAGAATGTCAATATCCTCAACGGCAATGCGCCCGATCTTGAGGCCGAGTGTGAACGCTTCGAGGCGAAAATCAATAGTTACGGGGGAATAGACCTGTTTATGGGTGGTGTGGGCCCCGACGGCCATATCGCATTCAATGAGCCGGGGTCATCGCTTACTTCACGCACGAGGGTCAAGACATTGACAACCGACACCATCATTGCCAATTCGCGGTTCTTCGACAACAATGTTGACCTTGTGCCGAAAACAGCCCTCACCGTTGGTGTCGGCACCGTTATGGACGCACGCAGTGTTCTTCTGATGGTCAACGGTCACAATAAAGCCCGTGCGCTCCGTCACGGGGTTGAGGGAGGCATTTCGCAGATGTGGACGATTTCTGCCCTGCAGATGCACCCGAAGGCAATCATCGTGGCCGATGATGCTGCCTGCGGAGAACTCAAAGTGCAGACATACCGCTATTTCAAAGACATCGAAAAAGACAATCTCGACCCCTCAACCCAGCTCCGCTAACCGTAAGTGGCTTGGAAACATATCACGCTGAGGGTGTGTCATAATGGCTCATCTGGGTCGTCGCCCGAGGGCTTCGGGTTCGGTCATTGACCTTAGTCAACTCCCTTCACCCTCACCCTCAGGCTCCTACCATCTGAACCATTCTGACAGCACCCTCTCCATCCGGATGCAAAAAAGGCGTTGGTCGAATTTCGACACAGCGCCGTCGTTTAATATGGGTAGCAACGGAACATTATGTAAACTATAAAATTCCCATATGCAAATCGGTTATTATATTTTTGCATGAATTTATTTACAATAGTTCGGTAAAATTTGCATATTCAATTGAATATCAATAAGATGCAGCAACAATTCAATATCAATGCAAACTATTGTGTATCAGTGCGATACAGCTATGCCTGCTCAAAAATTACCGAACTGTTGTATTTAAATAACCGTATTTGTCAAAATTTGTTTGCATATTTTAGTAGCAAAACCGATAGGCTGTGACTTCAGGATATACGCAATTGAGCCACAATGTGCCGTTATTCTTGTAAAAGGTCGATAAGCAAAATAGCGAAGTCAAGATGACTTCAATCTCTTAAATTCTTGCATCATTGATTAGGATCAAAAAACAGGTTAATGAGGGCATTGCTCATGTTGAGGAGCAGGACGGTGAGGAGCAGTAGGAGAAAGGCAAGGTATCCCCAGCATTTCTGTTTTATCGCTGCGATGGAATAGCCTGTGAATACTATGAGCACAGAGCCGATGAGGGCTGGTTTATACCATGCCAGGAAATTCAGATCCACTCCAAACCATAGGTCGAGAATCAGCGTGACCACTACCAGCGCCATGGGTATGAACAACCAATACAGCTTTTGCTCGGTTTTCTTATCGATATGTTTCATGTTGCTGGCGTTTGAATTTAATTCGAATACATTTGAAATGATTCAATATCACCCGATTAATTGTTAGGGATGTTAAATCAAAACACACGTTGTGGTAGACGTTTTGTTGGGTTACGGCTGGGCTGGTCCCTGGGAGGCTATGGCGCCGGTGGCCGGGTTGAAGATTACGTAGATGGGAGCTTTGCGGTCGGTGAATGAGTTGGGTGCGAGGCCGTAGACCACACCGAACTGGGCCATCTCCTCATCATTTTCAAAATATGTGTCGCCACGATAGGTGATGTTTACCTCGGCGGTGCCGGGAATGCAGTAGGCAAGTCCGTTTTTTGGAAATGTGAGGCGCACACCTTTTTCATTTTCAGGCATTTCTCCGCGTTGGGTCACTTTGAGGTTGAGATAGACGGGCTCTCCTGAAAGGTCTTCTGCATCAACAATCCCGTCGAGGGGGGAGATGCGGGCGATTACCATGTCGGTGATGTTGTCGTCGGGAACAAGCGAAAACGACGATACATCGGTGCGGGTTGATGTGGTGCCTATGAACATCGCCATGAGTGCCTGCTCCTGCGCTTCGAGGTTGTCGAGCATGAGTTGCAGCGATTTTCCGTCGGGAGGGGTCTGCTCAGCCTGGCCTGTTATGAGGTCGCTGCGTGTCTGGCGGATTGCAAACAACGAAGCGGCTGCCAGCTCGGCACGTTTGGCTGTTGACTGGCTCTGAGCCATCTCTTCGCTGACGACCTGTCGGGCGGCCGGGGTTTCAAGCGGAGTCGGTTTCGCTGCCTGCGGCTCCGGAAGCTGCGGTTGCTCTGAGGGCATCGTTTTTTCGGTGTTTATGGCCAAAGGTATGCCGTTGTTGCTTAGAATCATGAACGGGTCGGTGCCTGATTTGAACTGCACGGCATAGCGCTCGTCTGGATTGGGGATGCCCTGTTGGGTGACTGTTGCCGATTTGAGTGCCGCTGTGTGGCTCTCTTTTGTGATCGGGTTGTCTATGTCGAGATATTTCTTGGCGTATTTGTAGAACTCCCCGGGCTTTTTCACGGTTATTTCTGCTTCAAGCGTTACGGTAAGCCTGGTGGTTGGCAATGAATATACCAGGGCGTAATCATTGGCTTTTGTTGCCGCCAGCCGCTGGGTTGTCTGGGCGTGGCCGCTTACGGGAGCGGCCATTATCAATGATGCCGTCAGGAGGATTGATGCATATTTTTTCATGTCTTTTCGATGTGGAGTTGTCTGAATATTGAAAATGGGTCAGCCGTTGTTATGGTTCATTGTTGTTTTATCTTCCGGCTATCTCTTTTATGGCTTTCCCGATGTAGTCGGCTATGTCGCCGGCCGTTGTGCCGTATTCCCCATTCTCGGCGGCAGCCATTTCCCCCGCGAGTCCATGAATATAAACGGCGATAAGCGAAGCGAGTTCTGCAGGATAGCCCTGGGCGAGCATGGCGAGCAGCAGACCGGTGAGCACATCGCCGCTACCGGCTGTGGCCATGGCAGGGCATCCTGAAGAATTGAAATAGACTTTCCCGTCGGGACGCACTATTGCCGTGTAGTGGCCTTTGAGCACTATCAGGATATTGTAGTATTTAGCCATTTCGATGGCTTTGCGCAGCCTGGCCTCGGATGAAGGCTGTGGTCCGAAAATCCGGTCGAATTCTCCGGCATGGGGAGTGATGATTGAAAGCACCGGGATGGAGTTGAGCATCGACGGCTTCAATGCGATGCAGTTGAGGGCGTCGGCATCGATAATCACAGGTTGGTTGATTGATGCCAGGAAATCGCCTACTGCTTTAACAGTGAGTTCGTTAGTGCCTATCCCCGGGCCTATGGCTATGGCGCTGAAAGTGCGCTCCGGATGTATGTCGACGATATTAAGCTCACCCCGGTTGTGGCGGTAGAGGGCTTCGGGCACAGAGCTTTGAAGCACTGAGTAGCCGCATTTCGGGGAGTTGACGGTCAGCTTCCCCACACCTCCCCGCAGGCATCCGCGTGCAGCCAATATCGCCGCTCCCATCATGCCGTAGCTTCCGGCATATAGGATGGCGGAACCGAAATCGGCCTTTGATGAAAATTCTTTGCGGTGGCGGAGGCGGTGTTGCACGTCGCGGCTCTCAACCAGGCAGAAGTTGACAGCTGAACCGGCTATGGCAGCTGCGCTGAGGCCTATGTCGATAACCTTCCATTCCCCGATGAGTTCGGCATTGTCGGAGATAAAGAAGCATATGCGCGGGAACTGGATGGCGAGGGTGAGGGTGGCGTGGATTGTGTTTCGGTTGACAATCTGCGGATTCCAGTCGCCGAACATACCCGACGGAAGGTCGATTGACACGACAGTTGCATCTACTTCGTTGATATATTGCACCAATGATTTGAATCCTCCCTTAAGCTCTTCGCGCAGCCCTGATCCGAATAGCCCGTCGATAACAAGATGGCTCGATGTGATTTTAGGCATACTGAAGCTGCTCTGCACTTCGTGGAATGTGATTTCCGGAGCTTCGCGCAGCAGTCTGTCGCGCTGGGCCATGCAGTCGGCGCTTAGTTTGTCGCCCCCGATGTTGAAGAGGTAGACCTCCGGGCGGAAACCTCTTTCAAAGAGCATCCGTGACACCCCCAGGGCGTCGGCGCCGTTGTTCCCCGGCCCGGCAAACACTATTGTGGGCTTATTCGAGCGCCAGCGTGATGAAATCTCATCGGAAACTCCTTCAGCCACCCGCTCAATCAGTTCCTGGGCCGATATGCCTTCGTTTTCTATAGTGTAGCGCTCAATCGCGCGTATTTCTTCGTTTGTAAACAGTTTCATTTCGATTCTTTAACTCCTGCGGATGATTGCGTGCCTTCTAATCCAATCTGCTCACTTATCTTGCAAATTTAGATATTTCCGACCTCTTCAGAAAATAAATAATCCATAAAAACTCTTCTTTTTCCGCCGTATGGCAGTTTTTTTAGACATTACCTACTTCCTACCTCAAAAACATTCATTAATTTTGCGTAATTAATTTTGCCCGATGAAACAAGTCAGATACAACGGGCTCACATTCGAGCCTTACATTGAAAGAGAGAAAATACAGGCCCGCATCAAGGAGCTTGCCAAAGTTATCACCGAGGAATATGAAGGGAAACGCCCTTTGTTCGTGTGTGTGCTAAACGGCGCATTTCCGTTTGCCTCAGAGCTTTTCCTCAATGTCGATACTGATGCCGAAATCACATTCATACGCCTCAAAAGCTATGAGGGCACTGCATCGACAGGCGTTGTAAAGGAGATGATGGGGCTGTCGGAGAATATCGAAGGGCGTCCGGTCATCGTAGTCGAGGATATAGTTGACACAGGCAAGACCATCGACCGCCTTGTCAACACTCTCAAAGCTAAGAATCCTGCGTCGGTGAAAATCGCCACTCTGCTGTTCAAGCCTCAGAGCCTCTGCTGCGATGTGAATCCCGATTATGTGGGTTTCTCGATTCCCCCGAAGTTCATTATCGGTTACGGACTCGACCTCGACGGTCTGGCACGAAACCTGCAGGATATCTATGTGTTAAAGGAACAAGCCGATTGAGGGAATCAGTCTGAGGGATGATCGGCGTGCCGGCTGGTTGTCAGGCACATTCGGATATGGATATGTCCAACAATTCACAGTGTTGGCGGGTTTATATATTGCCGGGCGGTGTATGCCGACAATTCCCGGCGGCGGTTTCCGATGCCCGCCATGTATAAGGTAATTAAGAAAAAATGAATGTTGTTATATTCGGTGCCCCCGGCAGCGGGAAAGGCACACAGAGTGAGAAATTGATTGAAAAATACGGCCTTCACCATATTTCAACAGGAGAAGTGCTGCGCGACCATATTGCCCGTAAGACCCCTATAGGCCAGATTGCCAAGACCTATATCAACCAGGGGCAGCTGATTCCGGATTCATTGATGATCAGGATTCTGGAAGAGATTATCGACAATGAGCCGAAAGCCAAGGAGGGTGTTATTCTCGATGGTTTTCCTCGCACAATCCCGCAGGCCGAAGCGCTTAACCGCTTTATGGCCAGGCGAGGCGATGAGATTCATCATGTGATAGGGCTGGAGGTTCCGGAAGAGGAGCTTGTTGACCGCATGATAAAGCGCGGCCAGCAGACCGGCCGTGCCGACGACAATCTTGAGACCATCAAAAACCGACTGCAGGTCTACCACGAGTCTACCACACCTTTGCGGGATTTCTATATCAGCGAGGGGAAGTACCGTCAGATTAACGGCCACGGTTCGGTGGATGAGATTTTTGAGTCGATTGCGGAAGCCATCGGCGATTCGTCAGAGAAATGAATCCCGGGCAGTTGCGCAGGTTATGCCATTTCAGGGCCGTATATAACCGTAGGGCTATGCCTTGGGTTATGCCTATTCCCCTGAAAATATTATGGTATATCCTAACAGCCGGTCGTAGCGCTCGCCAGGGGCGCGGTAGTAGACACCGACCCAATACTCGTTGACCGTCTGGTAGAAATCGCCCTCGATTTCAGAAGTCACAGCCTTCCCGCTCACGCCATTGGCAAACTGCGGGGAGGTTTTTTGTGTGCCATAGTTATCTGACGGCATAGCGAGATACTGGTAGTTGTAGGCTCCCTGTTTCAGCAGCATCTCTTTGTGGTAGACACCTTCGGCGGCATCGTAGAGCATACGTGAGTTGCTATCGAAATGGCGTTGGGTGAAATCACCGTCGAGATATACATCCATGCCAGGAATCTGCTGTTTGTCGAGCACGAAGTGCACCACGGAATAGTCGGCTTCAGTGTCGGAGTCGTCGGCATTGTACTCGCGTATGAAGAAGCGCCCGTGTTGGGTGGAATCGTAGATGTAGTTTCTTGCTGCGCGCGGGGTATCGATGTTGAGCATGTGATGGTAATATGGCGCATGGAATTCGATGGCATCCACCCCCATGCCGGGATATGTCATCTGCACCGTTTCCATGCGGCGGTATTCATTGCCTGATGGGAAAATCAGTTCCCTATGGTGCTCATAGATGGCGCGTGTGCCGTTGACGCGTGCAGGATGGCTTATCATCACCGCATTGTCTGCGCGGTTATTCTGTGTGACTGCTATTTTGAGGTCGGTGAACGGATTGCGCACAGGATACCGGTTAAGCTCAACCTCGAAGTCAACCTGCTGGTGGTGCTCATTATAGTCAATGTCGGTGCGTGATGATGCGGTGCCCTTGACAGACACGACCCCTTCCGATACCATAAAACGCACTTGCAGAAGAATCTGCTCAGGGTCATCCTCGGCATATACCCTCAGCAGGTAGTTGCCCGACAGGTTGAATTTGAAGTCGTTGTTGGGTAGTGTGATGGAATAGTGCACATAATGGGTTGATGTTGCGCGGGAAAAGGCGTAATCGGTCACATCTGCATAGTTGAAACCGTCGAAAACTTCATTATCTACAAGGTTTGACAACCGCCAGTCGGCATCGCAGTGGTAGATTGAATAACGCAGATAGTCTCGTTCTTCCCTCAATGCGTCGAAGCCGATAACGATATGGTCGTCAGCCCCTATTGTGATTATGGGTGGCGCAAGCCTGTTGCCATCGACCGCTATGGTTAGGGTGCGGAAGTCTGGATCGAAAATCCCGGTCATGGTGTTGTCGGCATCGGCATATGCGCTGCGTGTTGACAGGCCGATGGCCAAAATCACAGTGAGGTGTCTCAGAATATTCTTTAACGTCATGTATTTAAGCGGTAAACCGGGTCTTTTTACCTACCATATGATGGGAGTCCTGCCATGTGAGGCCAGATAGGCGTTGGCTGTTGAAAAATGATGGTTGCCGAAAAAGCCTCTGTGGGCCGACAATGGGGAGGGATGTGGTGAAGTAAGCACCATGTGGCGCTGGTGGTCGATAAGGGCGCTTTTGCTCTTCGCATAGCTTCCCCACAATATAAACACCAGGTTGTCGCGTTGTTGCGAGAGGGTGGAGATTACATGGTCGGTGAAGGTTTCCCACCCTTTCCCCTGATGGGAACCGGCGCGGTGTTCCTCGACCGTGAGGGTGGCGTTGAGCAGCAATACTCCCTGGCTGGCCCATCTCGACAGGTCTCCATTATCTGGCATTGGGGCGCCGGTGTCGGACTGTATCTCCTTGAAGATGTTTATAAGCGACGGCGGCATAGCCACACCTGGATTCACTGAGAAACAGAGTCCGTTGGCTTGGCCGGGGCCGTGGTATGGGTCCTGGCCGAGGATTACAACCTTGACGTTGTTGAAAGGGCATTCATCGAAAGCTGCAAAAATGCGGCTTCCGGGAGGGTAGATGCGCGCGTTGCGGTATCTTTCCCCTACGAATGCGGTCAACTCTTTGAAGTATGGTTCTTCCCATTCATGCGACAGCGCTTTTTTCCAACCTTCCTCGATTCTTATGTCCATAATTGATTGAATTTGTCGGTATGCAAAGATAATGAAAGATATGGATATACAAAACCGGAAAACATCGCAGCGATGCCTATGGTTGGATAGCTACGATGTTTTCCGGTTTTGGCGTGAGCCTTCTATATCTTTTTTTAATAGATGTGCTACTCTTTAATAGATATGCTCTTCGTTGCCTAGCTCTTTTGCAGAGATGGCCGGAGAGGTCATCTTGTGCCACACATAGGCTATGTAGCCGATTACGACAGGAAGTAGAACGGTGACCCAAGCCATCACCCTGAGGGTGAACTCCGTTGATGAGCTGTTGGCGATGGTAAGCGAACTCTGGGGGTCTGATAGTGACGGCAGGTAGGCTGTGTTGTTATATCCGCTGATGCAGAAAAGCGTTGTCACGGCAAGAACTACGCCTATGCCGGTCCACCAGAAACCGTTGCGGAAGCCGCTGTCGATAACCGTGCGTATGATGCCGTAAAGCACTAACAGAACGCCAATGAGGAATGTTGCCCCTACCCACCAAAGGTCAATGAAATTGAAGAAATACTTATAGGGAACTTTCACAAACAGTCCGTCAGGCTTCATTGCATAGCCGTCTGACATAAACAGGGCGAAAAGGAAGCCGAGAAAAAGCAGCACAAACAGGGTGCCGTTAATCAGCACTCGGCTGCGGCCACGGCGAAGGAAGTCGTTTTCGCGGTTGTCGTTGATATTGCGCATGAAAAACAGTGCACCGAGTGTGCGGGCAAGGAAATAGACTGCAAAACCGAGCAGTAGGTTGTTGAGTGAAAAAATCACGTCGAAACCGTGGGAGCTGTTCCAACGGGATATGACCGGCGCTCCGGCGTCGAGTATGTTGCCTCTGGCAACTGTGAAATCGGCGCCGAAAAACTGCATTGCCACAGCTTCTCCCAGTAGTATGCACCCAACGCATCCGTTGATGCATAGGAACCAGTCGTAGGTTGCAGTGCCGAAGATGTTACCCGGTTTTGAGCGGAATTCGTAGCTGACAGCCTGGAGGATGAAACTCAGGAGAATCAGCATCCACAGCCAGTAGGCTCCTCCGAAACTTGTTGAATAATAGAGGGGGAACGAGGCGAAGAATGCGCCGCCGAACACAACCAGGGTGGTGAATGTCAGCTCCCACTTCCGGCCGAGTGCGTTGACCATTAGGGTTTTCCTCTCATGATTCCGCTCTGACCATATCATGGTCTGGCCACCTTGCACGAAAAGCAGGAACACAAGCAGTCCACCAAGAAGCGAAATCACCAGCCACCAATATATCTGTAATGCTTCCATTTGATATCCGATTATTGTTTTAATAGGTTTATGTTATTCCCCGGTAAGTATGTCTTTTTTAGAGGCTTTGGCGATTTCGCGGGTCATAATGCCGACCTCTGCCACAAGCAACCCGACGAATACCACAACAAACATCCAGAAAGTCAGTTGCACGGAGCCTGCAGAAATGTCGCTCACAGCGGCACGGGTGGGGAGCAGGCCTTCAATAGTCCATGGCTGGCGCCCCATTTCGGCTGTGACCCATCCGGCCTCGCTGACAATCCATACCACGGGTATGGTCAGCAGTCCCAGGAATGCGACCCACCGGTTTTCGAGTGTGCCGGGTTTGCGATAGCTCAGAAGCAGCATCATCACGAAGAACGCCAACAGATAACCGCCACCCATCACCATTATTCTGAAGGCATAGAAAGTGAGGGCTACCGGTGGCACTGCTTCATCGGGCGACTCCAGGTAACCGTATCCGAAATATTTGAAATCGGCCTTGATGGCTTCGGCGGCAGCTGCCATTCCGGTTTTGTCGCCGGTCTGCATGGCAAGGTCATATTCGCGCAGTGCCTGTTGGGCTTTGCGTCCGCGGGCAATGCGCTCGGCATAGCTTACGGTGTTGACTGTGTCACCTTTTTCATCTATGGCAATGCCGTTAATCAGGTCGTTGATGCCGGGCACGAAGCTGTCGGCATCATGGTTGGCAAGGATGGAGAGCCCTTTGGGGATTGAAATCTCTCCCAGGATGGCGGGCTTGCTGTCGGTTCGTTGTTTATCGGGGTTGAGCAGGCCGAATGCCACCAGCGACTGGCCGCGCGATCCGTCGTAAAGCCCTTCCATGGCGGCGAGTTTCATGGGCTGGACTTTGGCGACCTGCACGGCAGAGCCGTCGCCGGTCCATATTGTCAGCACGATTCCGGCCAGGCCCACCCATGAGGCTATTTTCATGCTGTCTTTTGCAAAGGCAACATTGCTTTTCTTAAGGAGGAACCAGCTGCTGACACCGACCACAAAGACAGCTCCGAGCACCCATCCCGACAAGACGGTGTGGAAGAATTTATTGACCGCTACAGGCGACAATGCCACTTCGGTGAATGATTTCATGATGTTGCGCATCTGTGCCGGGTCGAATTCCATGCCGACGGGATATTGCATCCATGCGTTGGCCACCAGAATCCAGTAGGCCGACAGGCACACTCCGGCCGCAGTAAGCCATGTGGCAGTGAGGTGGAAGCCGCGGCTCACGCGGTTCCATCCGAAAAACATCACGGCAATGAATGTTGATTCAAGGAAGAAGGCCAAGATGCCTTCTATGGCCAGCGGCGCGCCGAAAATGTCGCCCACAAACCAGGAATAATTCGACCAGTTGGTGCCGAATTCAAATTCAAGGATGATTCCGGTGGCAACTCCGCAGGCGAAATTGATGCCGAACAGTAGCATCCAGAATTTCGTCATCCGTTTCCATCGCTCGTTGCCGGTTTTCAGGTAGATGGTTTCCATGATGCCCACAATGAGCGACAGCCCGATTGAGAGCGGCACGAAAAGCCAGTGAACTATGGCTGTCAAGGCAAATTGGGCTCTTGACCAGTCGACAGTGCTAAGAAGTTCGTCCATTGATTATTATGGTTTAGATTTGTTGTTAGATTTCATTGCCGGATGCCAGGGCGCTGCGCACGGCCTGTGCTCTTTGGGCATCGGTGTCGTAGTTTTCGTGGAGTATGTCGGGAAAGAAGAACAGCCTGAACACCAGAAACATGATTGCGAGTTTTATAAGAATCAGTGCCCATAGCTTCCGCCCGACGGTCATGGATCTGAAGCCGTCGACATACATCGACAGCGCCCTGTTAAAAAAAGAATTTTCGCCATTTTTCATAACACTTGCGTCAAGTCCGCTATTGCAAACTCGATAAATTCGGAGTACCTTTGTCTTGCTTTTTCGCCCATCGGGCCGTTGCAAAGGCCCATCGGCAAAAGTAAGCACTTTTATCCAATAGTACAATATTAACACTAATTTAGTTTTAAAAAAATTATGGCAAGTTGGTTTGAATGTAAGATACGTTATGATAAAACTCAGGAAAACGGCGCGATAAAGAAAGTGACAGAGCCTTATCTGGTTGATGCTCTTAGTTTCACTGAAGCCGAAGCCCGCATTATCGAGGAGCAGACCCCTTTTATCAGCGGTGAGGTGAATGTTACGGCTGTGAAACGCACCAAAATCAGTGAAATTTTCTGGGACGATTCCGCCGACAAATGGTATATGGTGAAAGTGGCGTTCATAACAATCGATGAAAAAACCGCTGTGGAGAAAAAGTCGACATCATTGATTCTTGTGGCTGCATCCGATTTCAAAGGCGCTTATGACAATTTCATGGAAGGGATGAAAGGCACTATGGCTGATTTTGAAATTGTGTCGATAACGGAGACCCCTTTGATGGATGTCTATAAAGTCCGTGTGAAATCAGAAACCCAGGCTCCGGCAAATGAGTGACGTAGCCACTAATCTGCGGCGCATAGAAGCCACCCTTCCACAGGGGGTGGCTTTGGTTGCTGTTTCGAAATTCCATCCGCTTCCGGCCATTTCAGAGGCTTATGCGGCAGGGCAGAGGGTATTCGGTGAAAGCCGGGTGCAGGAGCTGGCTGTAAAAGCGCCGCAGTTGCCCGACGACATACGCTGGCATTTCATCGGCCATCTCCAGACCAACAAGGTGCGTCAGCTGATTCGGCTTCGTCCGGCACTTATCGAAAGCGTCGATACAGACAGGTTGCTGTCTGTCATAGATGCCGAGGCTGCCAAAGAAGGGGTGGTACAGAATGTGCTTATGCAGTTGCATGTTGCCAGGGAGGAAACCAAATTCGGCTTTTCGCCCGATGAGCTTCTGAAATATTTTTCCGAAAGACGCTTCGAGAACCTTAAGGCCACACACATATGTGGGGTTATGGGGATGGCATCGAACACCGACTATGAATCGCGTGTTTTTGAAGATTTCCGCCTAATATCAGACACATTCCGTGAGATAGGCCGGATGTGTCCGGATTTGCGCGGGTTCGATACGGTCAGTATGGGCATGAGCCACGACTATCTGATGGCGGTTGATTGCGGCTCGACGATGGTCAGGATCGGCACGGCGATATTCGGCGACCGTTATTAAGCCGTCAGGTTGCTTCGCTGTGTTGCAGGCTGCAGCGTGGCCCGCATGATTATGCCCGTCGATGATTTTAATTTGGTGTGGTGGAGTTTTTTGCGTAAATTTGCACGAAACATGCGCCCCTCAGGCCAAAAACAAGAATTAACTCTAAACAAATAATTACCTTAAATTCAGAAAAAGTAAAACCGCTATGACACAAGCTAAGACAAGCTCTAACGGGCGCTTGATAGCGATTATCGCGATGTTTTTCCTCTTCGCGATGATTTCGTTTGTTACAAACCTCGCCGCCCCCATCGGCACAATCTGGGGATATAAGTTCGCAGGAAATTCAGTGCTCGGCATGATGGGCAACATGATGAACTTCCTGGCATATCTGTTCATGGGTATTCCTGCCGGTAACCTTCTTGTTAAAATCGGCTATAAGAAGACAGCCCTTTGGGCGATGATCGTCGGTATCGTCGGTCTGTTCGTGCAATATCTCTCAAGCCTTATCGGAGCCGATACCCCTGTCTGTGAAATCGCCGGCAGCGTGGTCAGCCTCAACTTCTTCATATATCTTCTTGGTGCATTCATCTGCGGTTTCTGCGTTTGTATGCTCAACACGGTTGTAAACCCGATGCTCAACCTTCTTGGTGGCGGCGGCAACAAAGGTAACCAGCTCATTCAGTCGGGTGGTGCCCTCAATTCGCTTTCCGGCACTCTGACCCCCTTCTTCGTAGGAGCTCTCATCGGAGCGCTTACCCCCCAGACGGCTATGAGCGACGTGGCTCCGCTGTTGTGGATTGCCATGGGTGTGTTTATCGCCGCATTCATCGTTATCTCATTCGTGCAGATTCCGGAGCCCAACAAGTCGGCTATCGGCAAAAAGGTGAAATACAGCCACAGCCCCTGGAACTTCCGCCACACGGTTTTCGGAGTCATCGCGATATTCTTCTATGTGGGTATTGAAATCGGTATTCCCGGAACTCTCAACTTCTATCTCGCCGACCAGACCGACAAAGGTGCCGGCGTTGTGGGTGAGGCTTCAACAATCGCAGGTGCGATAGTTGCCATCTACTGGCTGTTGATGCTTGTAGGGCGCACCCTGTCGAGCGCGATTTCGGGCAAAGTTTCGACACGTGCCCAGATTATCACTGTGTCGTCGGTTGCTATTATCCTCGTTATCCTGGCTATTGTCACCCCGAAAACAGCAACCCTCCCGGTTCCCGAATTTGTCTATGCCGCAGGTGCGACAGTGCCTGTAAGTGCCCTGTTCCTGGTGCTTTGCGGTCTTTGCACATCGGTGATGTGGGGCGGTATCTTCAACCTCGCTGTTGAAGGTCTCGGAAAATATGTGGCCCAGGCATCAGGCATCTTTATGATGATGGTTGTCGGCGGTGGTATCATGCCGCTGGTTCAGAACGCTATCGCCGGATGGTGGGGCTACATGATTTCCTACTGGCTGGTAGTGCTGATGCTCGCCTATATCCTCTTCTACGGCCTGATTGGTTCGAAGAACGTCAATACCGATATTCCGGTTGACGATGAGGTGCAGAATGCTCTTTGATTCCCCATAACCGGTAAAAGCTCGACCGGTATGCCGGTTAAGATGATATAATAGAATAATCAACCCCGACAACCGCCCGATAGGAAACGGGTGGTTGCCGGGGTTGTCTTATACGACTGCTGAAACTAACCAATTGCAACAATGAATACCAACACCGTAAACCGTGCGGCCGACACAATCAGGGTGCTTGCCGCTTCTATGGTTGAAAAAGCCAAATCCGGACATCCCGGTGGCGCCATGGGTGGCGCCGATTTCGTAAATGTGCTTTATTCGCAGTTCATGGTGACTGACCCCGATGATCCGACGTGGATTGCCCGTGACCGTTTTTTCCTCGATCCCGGACATATGTCGCCGATGTTATATGCCGTGCTTGCCCTCACAGGCAAATACACGGTTGAAGAACTTAAGGAGTTCCGCCAGTGGGGGAGCGTTTGCCCCGGGCATCCCGAAGTCGACGTTGAGCGGGGGGTTGAAAACACCTCCGGTCCTCTGGGGCAGGGCCATACGATGGCTGTGGGGTGCGCAATCGCTGAGCGGTTCCTGCAGGCACGTTTCGGCGATGTTGTCAGCCACAAGACATATGCGTTCATTTCTGACGGGGGCATCCAGGAGGAAATCTCGCAGGGCGCAGGGCGTATCGCCGGTTATCTCGGGTTGAGCAACCTGATAATGTTTTATGACAGCAACAAGGTGCAGCTGTCGACCAATGTCGATGCCGTAGACACCGAGGATGTGGCCATGAAATATCGCGCGTGGGGATGGAATGTGGTTGACATCGACGGCACTGATCCGGTGGCTATCCACGATGCGCTTGTTGCTGCAAATGCCGAGGCAAAGCGCCCCACAATTATAATAGGGCATACGATAATGGGACGTGGCGCGGTGACTGCCGCCGGAGAGAATTTCGAGGGTAAATGCTCTACACACGGCCAGCCGTTGAGCGCTTCGGGGGCGGATTATGCCAAGACAATGGAACACCTCGGCGCAGACCCTGAAAATCCGTGGCTGATTCCGGGTGAAGTCGAGAAACTATATGCCGACCGCCGTGAGCAGCTGCGTGAGTTGTGTGCCATACGTAAGGCCGCAGAGGCCGAATGGGCGAAGGCCAATCCTGAGCTTGCGAAAGAACTGGATGATTTCGTAAACGGGAAACTCCCCGAGATAGATTATTCCGCAATCGTGCAGAAATCAGGTTCGGCTACGCGTGCGGCATCGGCGGCCGTGCTCGACACTTTGGCGCAGAAGGTGAAAAACATGATTGTGTCGAGTGCCGATTTGGCTAATTCCGACAAAACTGATGCTTTCCTTAAGCGCACAACACCGTTTATCAATGGCGATTTCTCAGGCGCGTTCCTTCATGCGGGAGTGTCGGAGTTGACAATGGCTGCCATAATGAACGGTATCGCCCTTCATGGAGGGGTCATCGGAGCTTGTGGCACGTTCTTCGTATTCTCAGACTACATGAAACCCGCAGTCCGTATGGCTGCCTTGATGGAGCTTCCGGTGAAATACATATGGACCCACGATGCATTCCGTGTCGGTGAAGACGGCCCGACGCATGAGCCGGTCGAACAGGAGGCGCAGATACGCCTGATGGAGGAACTGAAGAATTTCTCAGGGCGCCCGTCGATGCTTGTGCTGCGTCCGGCCGACGCCATCGAAACATCTGTTGCCTGGGAAATGGCGATGGAGAACGATAAAACCCCTACTGCTCTTATCCTGTCGCGCCAGAATATAAAAGACCTGCCTGCCGCCACCGGTAACCGTTTTGAAGAGGCTCAGGGCGCACGTATGGGGGGGTATGTAGTCATGGATACGCCTCATCCCCAGGTTGTGCTTGTTGCCAATGGCTCTGAAGTGTCGCTGCTTTGCGAGGTGGCTGAGTTGCTCGAAGCCGGTCAGGTGCCGTGCCGTGTGGTTTCGATGCCATCTATAGGTCTCTTCGAGCGACAGGACAAAGAATATCGCGACAGTGTGATTCCGATGAACGGCGTGCCTGTGTTCGGTCTGACAGCCGGCCTCCCGTCGACTCTCCGTGGAGTGGTAGGGCCTAATGGCAAAGTGTTCGGTCTCGACCACTTCGGAGCATCGGCCCCTTATAAGGTGCTTGATGAGAAGTTTGGCTTCACCGCACAGAACGTCTTGGAGCAGGTGTTGCGTTTTCTTGGCCGCATCTGATTGATTTGCAGTATTGCAGAAAAAATATCTGAAATTTAAACAGGGGGAGAGAACTCACTCCCCCTGTTTTTGGTTATTATATTAGAAAAGTTTAAAAAAAAGGTATCCATTGCAGCCAAGAGGGCGACTTATTCACATTTGAACAAAAATTCAGTCCGAAATGTGAAATATCTCAAAAATAATGTATACCTTTACACCCAAATTTGGCCGGAGATGCTATATCCGAGGCCGTTTAAATCGTTTTAGATGCAATGCTAGGTAGATGCAATCTCAAAGAAGCCAACTATTTGCGCACTTCAGCTCCGGCATTTAAGGACGAGGGAAATAAATTAAATTTCATATATATCAACAAAACGTTTTTACTTTATCTATGAAAAAGAGTTCAATTTTCGCATTAGGCTTCGCTCTGCTCGCAGGTAGCGCAGTGGCTCAGAATGCACAGGAAGTCACCTATGTTGAGGATCCCTCTCAGGGCTACCTGTTCAACAAGTTTTCAAGCAACTGGTTTCTCCAGGCTGAAGGTGGTGTAGCTGTCGCCGGTCACACAGCCCACGACGGAGACCGCAAGTTCGGTGACCGTTTCACTCCCGCCGCTAAATTGTATATTGGTAAATGGTTCTCGCCCATTCTCGGTGGCCGTATCGGTGGTGAATTCACATCAGTGAAAGGTGTAGCCGCAGACCGTTGGATGATGGGTGCCCGTCCCTGGGAGCCTATGGTTGACGGTAAATACTACAAAGACAAGGTCAACTACTTCGGAGCATCTTTCGATGTTATGCTGAGCCTTACCAACTGGTGGTGCGGTTACAAACCCAACCGTGTTTATAACGCATACATCTATGCCGGTGCCGGTCTTTATTGGGCAATGGACAAACAGCTCAAAGATGGCAAAGTTGACGAATACTCTTGGCAGTATGCAAATGATAAGGTTATCATGATGCGTGCCGGTCTTGCCCAGGATTTCAACATCACCCGTCATTTCGCACTTGGTCTCGACCTGCGTGCAACCGCGATGGACAACCATGTTGAGAACAACAAAGGCATGACTTTGATTGCTGAGGCTCTTATCTCTGCTACTTTCAAGTTCGGTAACAGCGAATGGCACGCTCCCGTGGTTCCCGTTTGCCCCCCTGCAGAAAACTGCGACGAATACCGCGCACGTCTTCAGGCCGCAGATGCCCGCATCGCCGACCTCGAATCGCAGCTCAAGGCTTGCCTGAGCCGCCCCGTAGAACAGCAGGTTGTTGTTAAAGCTCCTCTTGCTACAATCTACTATCCCATCAACGCTTACCGTCTGACCTCGGTTGACCGCAAGGTGCTTCAGTCTGTTGCTGCCGTTATGAATGGCGACACCAGCAAGAAATACACCCTCACCGGCTGGGCTGACAACTACACCGGTACCGACGCTTACAATGCACGTCTTCGTGAGAACCGCGTCAACACCGTTAAGAACCAGCTCGTGAAATATGGCGTTAACGCCGGTCAGCTCAATGCTACAACCAACAGCGGCAACCGCGTTGACCTCGGTGAAAAGTGCCTCACCCTCGACCGTTGCGTAACTATCGAAGTTGCTGAATAATTTTATTCGACAATAGATACATCAAGACCCCGCACAATGCGGGGTCTTTTGTTTTATACCAGGGGGAGGATATGGATTTGCTGCTTAGCCAAATTATCTGTAACTTTGCATATTGGGGAGCTAATTAATTAACAGATTGCAAAGTGAACGGATTTGATTCATCTAATTGTAGCAATATCATAGATAACAATAGCGGGGAAGGGCGTAAGCGTGTGGCAGTTTTGGGCTCTACAGGCTCTATAGGCACTCAGACGCTTGATGTGATAAGGGAGTATCCCGAAAAATTTGTTCCTGCGATGCTTGTGGCGGGAACAAAAGTGGATACCCTGATTCAGCAGGCGTTGAAGTTCCGTCCGGAGGTGGCTATCATTGCAGATGAGAGTTTGTATTGGAAACTGAAGGAAGCCCTTGAACCTTTCGACATAAAGACAGCTGCGGGTCAGGATGCCATAAACGATGCAATGGAAGCTGATTGTTTCGACACGGTTGTCACAGCGACAGTCGGATATAGCGGCCTTGCACCCACCCTGAGGGCTATAAATGCGGGGAAAGACATTGCTTTGGCCAATAAAGAGACCCTTGTGGTGGCCGGGGAACTTGTGGCAGAGGCTCTCGGCCGCAGCAAGAGCCGTATGCTTCCGGTTGATTCCGAGCATTCGGCCATCTACCAATGCCTTGTAGGTGAGGATGTGGCAAAAGTCAAGCAGCTGATAATCACTGCTTCCGGTGGGCCTTTCCGCAAGAAGTCGGCTGTGGAGCTGGAATCGGTTACCATGAAAGATGCGTTGAAGCATCCGAACTGGTCGATGGGTGCTAAAATAACCATAGATTCAGCCACGATGATTAACAAGGCGTTTGAAATCATCGAGGCCCGGTGGCTTTTCGGAGTTGAGAAAGAGAGAATCACAGCTTTGGTGCATCCGCAGTCAATAATCCATTCAATGGTTGAATTTGTCGACGGGGCTGTCAAGGCTCAGCTCGGAGTGCCAGACATGCGTCTGCCTATACGTTATGCCCTCGGTGATGCCACGCGCCTCCAGACTTCAGACTCGCCGTTGACGCTCGAAAAACTGGCCTCGCTTACTTTTGAACGCCCTGATGAAGAGCGTTTCCCGGGCATAAAGCTGGGGCATTACGCTTTGGAAAAAGGGGGCACCACGGCATGTGTGATAAACGCTGCAAATGAGGTGGCCGTTGCGGCCTTCTTGCGCGAAAAAATCAGATTTAAAGATATTTACAATTTTATAACAAAGGCTCTTGACGCGATGCCTTTTGTTGCCGGGCCTACTCTCGATGATTATGTGGCGCTTAATGCCGAGACCAGGCGCTTTGTGGAATCGTTGGTTCATGGGATTTGACACCGTGGCATATACGTGACAACATATCAGGCAGCATTAAACATAAGGGTCGGTTCAGAGGAGACCCAATATATAAGTATAAGAATAACAGATGGAAACATTTCTCATAAAAGCGGCCCAGCTTATTGCGGCTCTTTCATTACTGGTTATAATCCATGAACTTGGCCACTTCCTGTGGGCGCGCGTGTTTAAGATCCGGGTTGAGAAGTTCTATATTTTCTTCAATCCATGGTTTTCGTTGGCCAAATGGAAGCCCAAAAACAGCGAGACCACCTATGGCATCGGATGGTTGCCCCTTGGGGGTTATGTGAAGATTGCCGGGATGATTGACGAGTCGATGGATAAAGAGCAGATGGCTCAGCCGCCTAAGCCATGGGAGTTCCGCACAAAACCTGCCTGGCAGCGTTTGCTGGTTATGACTGGTGGTGTGCTTAACAATTTCATTCTTGCAATTATCATCTATGCAGGTATAGCCTGGTATTGGGGGGAGAAAACCATTCCTTACCAGAATGCCTATGAGGGAATGGATTTTACTCCGGCTGCACAGGCTCTCGGATTCCGCAACGGCGACATTCTGCTCGAAGCTGACGGGAAGGTTATCGATTCACGTGACCGCTCAGGCCTGTTCAAAATGCTTGAAGCCGACGAAGTCAGAGTGCTGCGCAACCATACCGATACGGTGACTCTTCGTATGCCTGAAAATGCCGTTACTTCGTTGCCGCAGGAAGACCCCTTTATGGCCTACCGGCTTCCGGTGTTTGTTAAGCAGGTTATGCCGGGCGAACCGGCGGCCAAAGCCGGATTGGTTGAGGGTGACCGTATAGTGGCCGTCGGCGATAGCCTGACACCGGCTTACACAGAATTGGTGCCGGCACTGACGGCTTATGCTTCTACGGAGGTTCCTTTGGCGATTCTGCGCGAAGGAGACACCATTATGACAAAAGCGATACCGACCGCACAGGGGAAACTCGGATTCGGGCTTATGGCGCCAATGGAAATCTTTGAGTGCGACACCACCCAATATGGATTCTTCAGGTCGATTCCGGTCGGAATCAGCAATGGCACCGGCATGTTGGTCAGCTATGTAGGCTCGTTAAAACATGTCTTTACAAAAGAGGGGGCGGAAAGTATCGGAGGTTTCGGAGCGATAGGCAATCTGTTTCCTGAAAAATGGAACTGGCGCACATTCTGGGAGATGACGGCATTCTTGTCGATTATGCTTGCGTTTATGAACATAATACCTATCCCTGCCCTTGACGGAGGCCATGTGGCATTCCTTTTGTGGGAGGTGGTTACGCGCCGGAAGCCGTCTGACAAGTTCATGGAATATGCCCAGATGGCAGGGATGCTGTTCCTCCTTCTGTTGCTGGTGTATGCAAATTCCAACGATATCTACCGTTTCTTGATAAAATAGCATTACTTGAATGGATAACGATATTAAGACACTCCGTCTCAGACGGGGCAAAGAGGAGTCTCTCGACCGTTTCCACCCATGGGTCTTTTCGGGGGCACTTGCAGAGCCTCTGCCTGAAGGATTGGAAGAGGGGGAGACCGTTAGGGTGGTCAGCCATGACGGCCGCATAATAGGTGTGGGGCATTTCCAGATCGGAAGCATTGCCGTGAGGATTCTCGATTTTGCAGATACTGACATTAACGGAGAGTTCTTTGCGGGGAGGTTGTCGGCGGCTTTGCGGTTGCGCAAGGCGCTAAGGTTGGCCCGCCCGGATAATGACGCCTATCGTCTGGTGCATGGTGAAGGTGACTTCCTGCCCGGTCTTGTGGTGGATATATACGGCCCTACGGCTGTTGTGCAGGCGCATTCTCCGGGTATGCACTTCGCCCGTAACGAGGTTGCTCAAGCCCTTGTCGGTCTGCCTGATGTTGGTGTGAGGAATGTGTATTACAAATCGGAGACCACTCTCCCTTATAAAGCCCATCTCGACCCGCAGAACGATTATCTCATAGGCGGGTTCGAGACATCTGTCGCTACTGAGAACTCGTTGAAATTCAATATCGACTGGTTGCGTGGGCAGAAAACAGGCTTCTTCCTCGACCAGCGCGATAACCGCGAACTGTTAGGCCGTTATTCACAGGGCCGCAAGGTGTTGAACATGTTCTGCTACACCGGGGGCTTTTCGGTCTATGCCCTGAAGGGTGGGGCTGAACTGGTGCATTCTGTCGACAGCTCTGAGAAGGCCATTACGTTGACAGATGCTAATGTGGAGATGAATTTCCCGGGATGCGACCGCCACAGGTCTTATGCCGAAGATGCTTTCAAATTTCTCGACAATGTGAAACGCGATGAATATGACCTGATAATCCTTGACCCGCCGGCGTTTGCCAAACACCGCAGCGCTTTGCGCAATGCGTTGAGAGGTTATCAGAGGCTCAATGCCAAGGCTTTTGAGAAAATTGCTCCGGGAGGCATCGTGTTCACTTTCTCATGTTCACAGGCTGTCAGCCGCGAGCAGTTCCGCCTGGCGGTTTTCTCGGCGGCCGCCCAAAGCCGGCGCCGCATCCGCATCCTGCACCAGCTCACACAGCCGGCCGACCATCCTGTCAACATCTACCATCCCGAAGGTGAATATCTCAAAGGGCTGGTGCTTTATGTGGAATAAAGAAGAAAAATAAAAGTCGTAAGTTGTAAGTCGCACGTCAAAAGCATCTATAAGGGGGGGTAGGGGTAATCACTGTATCACAAATAACGTAATCATAATTACTTGCGACTTACTATTTGAAACTTATTACTTGCGGCTTATGACCTAAAGAACATATGAAAAAAACGATTATTGCGGCGGCTGCATGTGCCGTCATCACATCATCAGCAATGGCTAACGCTCTTGATCCGAACAATCCGTCGGGAACGGTGGTTGACCGTTTTGCCGACATAGAGGTGCTGCGCTACACGGTGCCCGGTTTTGAGAAACTGTCGCTCGACCAGAAAAAATTTGTGTATTATCTCACAGAGGCGGCCCTTGCCGGCCGCGATATCCTTTGGGATCAGAACGGGAAATATAACCTTGCCCTTAGGCAGGTGCTCGAAGGTGTCTATAAGAACTATAAAGGATCCCGTAAAGACAAGGAGTTTCTGGCTTTTGAGAAATATCTGAAGCAGGTTGAATTCGGCAACGGTGTATATCATCATTATTCGACCGAAAAATTCGTGCCTGAATTTTCCCAGAAATGGTATGATGCCCAACTTCAATCATTGCAAAAGGCCAATCCGTCGGCGTTGTCGAAAATACCTGCCGGAGAGATGGCCACGCTGAAGCGTTTGATTTTCGACCCTTCTTTTTTGGCCAAACGTGTTAACCAGGCCGATGGGGAAGACTTGATTATGACCTCGGCCAACAATATGTATGAAGGGGTGACACAGCAGGAGGTCGAGGATTATTTTGCTGCCATCAAGAATCCGGAAGACCCGACTCCGGTGTCGTATGGTCTCAACACGAAGGTTACGAAAATCAACGGTAAGGTAGTTGAACTGCCATATAAGCTGGGCGGCCTCTATTCTCCTGCCATAGAGCGTATAATCTTCAATCTGAATAAGGCGCTTCCGTATGCTGAAACTGAAAAACAGGCGGCCTCGATCAAGGCGTTGATTGAGTATTATACTACAGGCGACCTGCGCACTTTCGATGAATATTCCATTCTTTGGACTGAAGACACCGCTCCTGTGGTTGACTTCATCAATGGTTTCATCGAGAGTTATGGCGACCCGCTTGGCATGACCGGCTCATGGGAATCGATTGTTAATTTTAAGAACCAGGAGGCTTCGCAGCGCACCGAGACTATTTCGGCGAATGCTCAATGGTTTGAAAATAACTCACCGGTAGATTCCCGTTTCCGTAAGCCTGAGGTGAAGGGGGTTAGTGCCAAAGTGATTAATGCCGCCATATTGGCCGGGGATGCCTATCCCTCGACGCCTATAGGCATAAATCTGCCGAATGCCAACTGGATCCGTGCGTCTCACGGGTCTAAATCAGTTTCAATCGAGAATATAACACAGGCCTATGACGACGCTTCGCATGGCAATGGTTTCAATGAGGAGTTTGTGATTGACGAACCTACATCACAACTGATGGATAAGTATCTGTTTATCACCGACAATCTCCACACTGACCTTCATGAATGCTTAGGCCACGGTTCAGGCCGTCTGCTACCTGGTGTTGACCCTGACGCCCTCAAAGCCCACGGTTCGACCCTTGAAGAGACCCGTGCAGACCTGTTTGCGTTGTATTATCTTGCTGACCCCCGTTTGGTTGAACTTGGCCTTTTGGATAATCCTGATGCCTACCAGGCTGAATATTATAAATATATGCTTAACGGGCTTATGACCCAGCTGATGCGAATCGAGCCTGGTAAAGATGTGGAGGAAGCTCATATGCGTAACCGCAAGCTCATTGCCGAATGGGTGTTGGAAAAAGGTGCGCCTCAGAAAGTTGTGGAGCTTGTGAAACGCGACGGGAAGACATTTGTGAAAATCAACGACTACCGCCGTTTGCGTGAATTGTTCGGACAGCTTCTTGGTGAAATCCAGCGTATCAAGAGTGAAGGAGACTATGCCGCAGGGGCGGCTTTGGTTGAAAAATATGCCGTCAAAGTTGATCCGAAACTTCATCGCGAGGTGCTTGACCGCTATGCCAAGCTCGATATAGCTCCCTATAAAGGATTCGTAAACCCGGTCTATACGCCGGTAACCGATGCATCTGGTAATATCACCGACATCAGTGTGGATTACACCGAAGGCTATCTGCCGCAGATGTTCCGCTATTCGGAAGCCTATTCTCCGCTGACCCACTGATTGACGTGAGATTGTAAAAATCAACCCGGAAGGCATTCTGCCATATCCGGGTTTGTTTTTTTATGAGCCGAGCACGAGGAGCGTCAGCGACAGAAGCAGTAGCGCAAGGTCGAAGAGTTTTGCTTTCACATGTTTCTCATGCAGGATAAGCACACCGTAGACGAATGAGACCAGAACGCTCCCACGCCGGATCATTGAAATGACTGCAATCATGGAATCCGGCAATGAAAGGGCATAGAAATAGGCTAAGTCGGCAGCTGTGAGAAACAGCGATATGCCGACGATAGCCCAACGCCACCGGAATGCAGGGCCGGTTTGTCCGCTACGGCGCATCGCCAATACTATGACCGACATAATCGCAAGCTGGTAGAGGGAGTACCAGGCTTGTACTTCGAGCGGCCGGTAGAATTGCATGAGATATTTGTCGTAGAGGGCACTCACGGCACCGAGTGAAGTTGCTCCTATCGACATCCATAACCACCTGCTCCGTTTCATAGAGAAGCCCTCTTTCGAGCCTATGCGGCTGATAAAGTAGAGAGATGCGAATCCAAGCAATATCCCAGCCCATTGCAGTAGATTAAGACGCTCCCCGAAAATCAGCAGTGCGCCTACAAGCACTATTACCGGGCGGGAGGCATTGATGGGTCCCTGTATGGTCAGAGGCAGGTGTTTTATGGCGAAATATCCCAGAATCCACGAGCTCAGCACAATCACGGCTTTCAGCCCTATAAGCAGATGCCCGGTTGCGGTTTCGCCCAGTCCCCATCGCCCTTCGGCGAGAAGCCCTAAGATTACAGGTGACATAAGCACTGTGCCGAACAGTGTGTTGAGCAGCAGAACTATCGGCACGTTGTTGTCGCGCACCGAAATCTTCTTCATCACATCGTAAAACCCCAGCCCGAGAGCCGAGCATATGGCAAACAGAATCCACATATCTAATCGGAGGGTTGTTCAAGAAAGGATCAGGCCGGTCAGACAAGCCTGGCAAGTCTGACCGGGCTGATCGGTTTGCAAAGATACGCAAATTTTGTGGCTTTGGTTTGGGGAATAAAAAACGTGCCCGCTGGGGCGGGCACGTGGTGGGGGTAAGCGGCGGATGCCGGTCGGGGTTATTTCTTGAAGGGAGTGGGGGAGAGGTAGATGCGGTAGCGGCGGATGGCGCCGGGCACTTCGGCCTCCATGCGGGGAAGATACTGGATTTCGCTGACGTTGTGGTCAGCTCCGAGGTCAATGACTACGGAGTGGGGGTAGGGTGAGCCTTTAGCTGTCTGCCAGTAGGTTGATTCCTGGAGGTCAAAGAGCTTGTCGGCCGAGCAGTTGAGGCGGCTGACGTCTTCGCTGTCGGCATAGTTGACAATCCATGGTTCGCGGGAGATGCGTTCCCCTTTGTCGTTGACCACATAGAATTCGGCTATGGCTGCTGCGTCGCCGTTGTAGCCGTCGAGGGCTTCTATGCATATGTAACGGCCACGGGTGGGTGTGGGCAGTTTGGCGTTCTGCCAGCCGTTGGTTTTGGTGAACTCTCCTGAGATTACGGGTGTGTGGCCTGTAAGGTTGAGGTTTTCACCTTCGAGACGGTGGGTTAGGGGTTTCTGCACCTGCAACTGGTCGAGCAACGGGGTTTTCAATCCACGCACTTTCACTTCTTTCGGGCCGATAACGTCGAACACTACTATTTCGTTTTCCCCTTTTTTGAGCCAGCAGCCGGGCATGTAGAGGGTCTGTTGGGGGCCTATTTCCCAAATGCGGCCGAGAGGATGGCCGTTGACAAACACGAGGCCTTTACCCCATGTCTGGAAGTCAAGGAATGTGTCGGCGGGTTTCTTCACTTTGAATGTGCCGCGGTAGACACCTGGGATGCGTTGGTTATTGGCGTCGGTGAGTGATTTGATTGGCTCAAAGTTCATCGACCGGTAGAACTCAAGCTCGTCAGGGAGATTGTATACGCGCCAGTCTTTGAGGTCGCACACGAATGGGCGGCCGTCGTGGTCGATGGTCAGCTCCACTTTGCCCACGATTCCTTTGAAGTCTTTGATGGCGCGCCCGAAATTGATGCGCCCCATTGCTTCAACCATAATGGTCAGTTCGCCCCCTTTGGGACATGCAGGGATTTTCAGCTCTTTTTCGCCGTTGCGGCGGTCGAGTTTGCCGATGTAGCGACCGTCGATGAATATTTGTGTGTAGTCGTGTGCATCCATCGTCAGCAGTGCCGGTTCGTTGAATTTAGGCAATGTCGTGGAATAGATTATGGAGCCGAAGCCCTGGTCGTATTCCTCCATCGTGCGGATGTTGCGGTCGGTCTTGGCCGTAGGTAGGTTTGCGAAGAGGGGCGCCATTTCGGTGAGTGTGAACTCTGCGATTTCACCGGTGGGGGCTGTTGCCGGAATTTTAGGCAGAGGAGCGCCGTTGTCGGTGTATTTGGCCAGGGTGGCGCGCAGGGCGTGGTATTTCTGTGTGACGCGGCCTGATTCGTCGATAGGCGCATCGTAGTCGTAGGATGTGACGTCGGGGGCGAATCCGGGGGAGTTGGCTCCGGCCCAATGTCCCCAGTTGGTGCCGCCGTGGGTCATGTAGAGGCTGAATGAGATGCCTTTCGACAGCATTTCGTCGATTCCTGCAATCATGTCTTCAGCCGGGCGTGTTTCGTGGTTGGCTCCCCATTTGTCGAACCATCCGCTCCAGAATTCGGAGCACATCAGGGGGCTGTCGGGCCGTAGTTGTTTTAATTTGGCAAACTGCTGGTCGATGTTGGCGCCTGTGCCGAAATTCATTGTCCATATCAGGTCGGGGAGGCCGTTGAGTGTGAAGTTCGACGACCAGTCGCACTGGAACAGTGTTACATTATCCCCGAAATTTTTGCGTAACATGTCGCGAATCTGGCCTACATAGCGTTTGTCTTCGCCATATGAACCATATTCGTTTTCAACCTGTACCATGATAATGGGGCCTCCGTTGGCCACCGTCAGGTCGCCTACCTGCTCGGCCACTTTCTGCTGGAAGAGGTCGACCCGCTCAAGAAAATATGGGTCTGATTCGCGCAGACGTATGTCTTTCTTTTTCAACAGCCACCAGGGGAGTCCGCCCATTTCCCATTCGGCGCAGACATACGGGCCGGGGCGCAGGATAACGTTCATGCCGTTGGCCTGGCACAGTTTCACGAACTCACGCAGGTCGTTCTGCCCCTCGAAGTTGAATCGGCCTTCACGGGGTTCATGGGCATTCCAGAAAACATATAGGCAGACCGTGTTCATGCCGAGGGCTTTGCATAGTTTTATCCGCTGGTCCCAGTATGGTCGGGGTATGCGGGGATAGTGCAGCTCTGCGGCTTTGACCACGTAAGGCTCGCCGTTGAGCAGGAATGTGCCGTTTCCGGCTTCAAATCGAGGCTGGTCGGCATATTCGTCAGGGCTCCAGCTGTCGCGCCAAGGGATGGTTATTTTGCCGTTGTCGAAGTTTACCGGAAGCCATACATAACGGGAGTTTTCGAGGTCTTTTTTGTTCCATCGGTCGAACATGGCCACATACAGCCTCTGTTTTCCGGCTACAGGTTGAACGTAGGTGCTCTGTGCGTAGAACGTTTTATCGGCATCTTGGCCGGTGCACGGGTTTCCGAGCACTGTCCATTCGCCCATTATGGAGTCCGCCACGGCGAGTTCTGCCTGGTTGGGGTCCCAGCCGGTGCAGCCTGATGAGAGGAGATAATATTTGCCGTCGTGTTTGAATACGGCCGGGGCTTCGCGCTTTTTGCCGATGAATCGGCGCACGAACCGGCCTGACGGGCGCAGGTAGTCGTCGGTGAGTTCGCTGATGTAGAGTGTGGCGTTTTCTTCTGAAGAATAGAGTTGGTAGGCGCGGCCGTTGTCGTCGACAAATACTGTCTGGTCGCGGCTCATGGCGTTGTTGGGGCGGAATGAGCCGAGATATGTGAACGGCCCGGTGGGTGTGTCGGCGACTGCCACTCCTGCGGCGGCTTTGCTGTAGTCGGCACTTTCAACATGCGCCCACATCACGAATTTTCCGGTTTTCTGATTGTAGACAACTTTGGGGCGTTCAAGCACTTTCGAGGGGTGGAGATCGCTTGAAGGGTCATCTTTTTCGGCAGGAAGCACGATGCCCTCGAAAGTCCAGTTAACCATGTCGGGCGAGGAGTAACAGCCTACACCGGTCACATCGGTGCGGTAGCACTCCCATGTTGCCCATTCAGGCAGGATGGTCTCTCCCTGTTTGTATTCTCCGTACCAATAGTAGCGGCCGTTGTGGTATAGCAGACCGCCACCGTGGGCGTTAATCGGATTGCCGCCGGTGTCGTTCCACACAGCGCCGGGCACTATTGTGCCCATGTTGTTTTTTGCCTCGTTTTGTTTTGCTGCGAGGCCGCTGACAGGCACGACAAGTAATGCCGCCAGCATAAGATTCCCTAAAATCTTAGTGGTTGAACATTTTTCCATTGTAATTGTAAATGGTCCTGAAATCTAAGGTCGGAAGCCGTTAACCCGGTTCCCAGTTTTCTTTGGATAGTTGAATAGTTGATTTTATCTGTCACAAATTTACTCATTTCCATTGACCTTGCAAAATTACGGAGGCGCCGTTGTCGATTTCCCGTTTTTTATGTGTAATTTTGCATCAATTATTCAATAGGGAACAACAACTAACATATATTTGAGGAATGCTTACTCTTCAACAGATTAAAGCTAACCCCGCAGAGGTAATCAGCCGTTTGGCTGTGAAGGGGTTCGATGGCAAAGAGGCCATCAATGAGGTGCTTGCCCTCGATGAGCGCCGCCGTCAGCTCCAGCTCGACAATGATAATAAAGCCGCCGAGCTTAACCGCATAGCAGCCTCTATCGGGGCATTGATGAAAGAGGGGAAACGCGATGAGGCCGAAGTGGCCAAGACCCGTGTGGCCGGACTTAAAGATGCGCAGAAAGAGATTGCCCAGCAGCTGGCCGAGACAGAGCAGCAGCAGCACGAACTGCTGATTACAATCCCGAACATGCCTTGTGCCATGGTGCCTGAGGGGACTTCTGCCGCCGACAATGTTGTGGAGAAGACCGGAGGCCCGATGCCCGACCTTTCAGAAGATGCGCTGCCTCATTGGGAACTGGCTAAAAAATATAAACTGATTGATTTCGACCTGGGGGTTAAAATCACCGGTGCCGGTTTCCCGGTATATACCGGCAAGGGTGCCCGGTTGCAACGGGCGTTGGTCCAGTTTTTCCTTGACCGCGCCAATGAAGCGGGTTATCTTGAAATCGAGCCTCCATATGTTGTCAATGAGGCATCGGCCTATGGCACAGGGCAGCTGCCCGACAAGGAGGGGCAGATGTATCATTGCGAGGTTGATAACCTCTATCTGATTCCCACCGCAGAGGTGCCTGTGACCAATATATACCGCGATGTGATTCTGTCGGAAGATGAACTGCCCAAGAAGAACTGTGCTTATTCGGCATGTTTCCGCCGCGAGGCCGGAAGCTATGGCAAGGATGTGCGCGGACTGAACCGTCTGCATCAGTTCGACAAGGTGGAGATTGTGCGCATCGAGAAGCCTGAAAATTCATATGCGGCTCTTGAAGAGATGAAAGACCATGTGCAGGGGCTGCTTGACACTCTCGGGCTGCCTTGGCACATTCTGCGTCTTTGCGGCGGCGACATGAGCTTTACGTCGGCAATTACGTTTGATTTCGAGGTTTGGTCGGGGGCTCAGAAACGTTGGCTCGAAGTGTCGTCGGTATCGAATTTCGAGACATACCAGGCCAACAGGCTGAAGTGCCGCTACCGCGGTGCCGACAAGAAAACACGTTTGTGCCACACTCTCAACGGTTCGGCCTTGGCGCTCCCACGCATCATGGCTGCCTTGCTTGAGAACAACCAGACTCCGCAGGGGATAATAGTGCCGGAATGCCTTCGACGCTACACCGGCTTCGATATTATCGACTGATATCGCCGGTATATGAGACTGATTACTGCCATAGGCTGCGTTTTGTGGCTTATGGCAGTTTTTTTAATTGAGGGGGTGTTATGTTTTATGAGTGCCGGACGTATCTATAATGTAGCATTCAAAAACTGACTGCACGGCACAAAATGATTGAAGACGCAAAGACATCGGCATTCCTTCAGCTCCGCAGAAAATTAAAAGCGACAGCACAAGGTCTTCTCCTTAACAGGGAGGATGCCGAGGATGCGTTGCAGGAGTTGTTCATACGGGTCTGGCAGCGTGGCAATGAAGATTCTTCGACAGAGCAGAAGCGGGCTTTCCTATTCACTTCGCTGCGCAACATATGCATTGACATGCTCCGGAAGCGCTCGAAATCGGCCGCTACTGACGGCGCTGAGGTTGCCGACCGTCTGGTCTGCCATGGCGGAATAGGTGGCGTGGAGGGGAACGACGCCATCGGCGAGTTCCGGAAATCGGTGCGCCGCCGGCTCAACGGGGTTGTGTTGCATGTGTTTGAACTTTATTCGTTTGAGCAGCTTGACTATGCGGAGATTGCAGAAAGGCTTGGCATTACAGTTGAGGCATCGCGTAGCTACATGTGCCGCGCACGTAAGGTGATGAAAGATGAATGCGACAGATTATTAAAATGATGATGGTATGGAGAATGGGTTGGATATTAGAGAATTAGAGCGCCTGGTTGAGGCTTATTACGCTTGCGGGCTTTCGCGTGAGGATGAAGATTGCCTTCGCCGCGTGCTTGTTGCCACAGGGCTTAGGTCTGAAGCTATTGACCGTTGCCGCCTTGCCATGGGGCTTGAAGTCGTTATGGGGAATGATGCATCGGCACATGTGTCGAAAAAGCACCGGAGGCTTAGGTTTTTATCGGTGGCGGCATCTGTTGCCGTAGCAATCGGAATCGGTGTGACGGTTCTTGCGACATGGCATCGTTCATCCATGGGAGACCGTATGGAGGCTGTGGTTTACATAAACGGCACGCGTGTGACTGATGATGCATATGCCAGGGCTATTGCCGAGAAGGAGCGTCAGGAATGCATTGCCATGATGATGGAGGTTGTTGCAGAGAGTGAATTGCAACAGCGGGAATTTTCCGCGCAATTGCAGAAGGCGGAACGTTTGAGAAAGCAAGTTTCATTAAATTGATATATTATGAAAAAGTATCTGTTGGTAGCGTTGTTGGTGTGTATGGGCACGGCCGTCTGTTTTGCCGCGAAGCCTAAAATGGCCTGCGAAAGTCTGTTTGTAGAGAGCTTGATCAGGAATGAGAAAACTGATGTGTCAATCATTACATCAAACGGAAATTACTTCAGAAGCCTGACGGTAAGTGGCGATAAGAAAATAGTTGATAAGATTGTCGGCGCTATTGAGGCCGACCGCAAAATCGCGTCGAGTGTTGTTGAGACATTTGAGGGGAAGGAGAGTTATAAGATGATCCTTACCATACCTTATGGGGGATATGAGGGGATAAGTGTCGGTTTCGACAAATATTCCGATACAGATGCCCGGATTTTTATCTCGGGGCCAGTGGATGCATTCAAATAGTGTTGTTCTCATAAATGAATCTGCGCTGCCTCAAGATTGTTTGGGGCAGCGCAGTTTTATTCAGAGGGTGAGATCTTGTTATTGGCGTGGACGGGAAAGGCGGAGGAACTCGCCGATCCATAGTACCAGCGAGGTTGAGCCTATAATCCACAGCCAGTCGCTGAGGCTGAGAGGGGTGACGCTGAAGAACTCACCTCCTAACTGCACTATCAGAATCTGACCGGCAAGTATGCAGATGGCTATGAACAGGAATTCACCGCAATTGGCGAGATGGAGGGCGCTCCGGTGGGTGGCATAGGCTCGGGCGTTGAACATGTTCCAGAACTGTAGCATCACAAAGGTGGTGAAAATCAGGCTTAGTTCATAGGGCGTAAGGCCGCTTTCCCCTCCGAGCTGCAAGTTGAGAAGTTGCGGCAGGGCGGTTATGTCGGCATGTTCAAAAACATAGACCATAGCGAAGAGGATGCCGAAGAAAATCAGTCCGGTGGAAATGATAAACCGCCACATAGCCGGGGTTATTATGAACGAACTGCGTTTTCGCGGTTTGTCGTTCATCACACTGTTCGACGGAGGGAGGGATGCAAGCGCCATGGCGGCGAATGTATCCATAATCAGGTTTACCCAAAGCATTTGGGTTACGGTAAGCGGCGATTCCGTGCCCATGAATGCCCCGGCGAGCACAATAAGACATGCCGCAAGGTTGACAGTGAGTTGGAAAAGCACGAAGCGTTGTATGTTACGGTAGAGTGAGCGCCCCCACATAACTGCGCGACCTATCGATGCGAATGAATTGTCGACAATGGTTATGTCGCTTGCTTCTTTGGCCACCGATGTGCCGTCGCCCATAGAGAGCCCTACATGGGCTGCTTTCAGGGCGGGAGCGTCGTTTGTGCCGTCGCCTGTCACTGCCACGACCTGCCCTTGGCGCTGCAGAGCTTCAACAAGCCGTTTCTTATCCATTGGGCGCGCACGGGCTATTATTTTCAAATCCATCACGCGGTCGTCGAGCTGGCTTTCTGTCAAAGCTCCGAATTCAGGCCCGGTGATTATGTTGCGGTCGGTGTCGGAGGGTTGCCATAATCCGATCTGCCGACCGATTTCTTTTGCTGTCCCCGGGGTGTCGCCGGTTACGATTTTGACGTTTATGCCCGCATTCAGAACTTCGTCGATGGCAGCGGGCACATCGGAGCGGACAGGGTCGGCGATAGCCACAATGCCGAGGAATTCGAGGTTATCGGCAATCACCTTGCCGTCGGTGATCGTGGCATCGCCGGTCTTGATTTCCTGCACTGCAAATCCGAGGGTACGCATGGCCTGGGCCTGATACTCTCTCAGTTGTGTGTCGACCTGTTCTTTTGTGACGTTCCCGGCGAAATTCCGGCATAGCCCGTAGACGATTTCCGGTGCGCCTTTCACGAAAAGATAACGGCGCCCGGCGGCGGTTTCCGCCACTGTGGCCATATATTTCCGCTCTGTGGAGAATGGCAGCTCTTCAACCGGTTTCACGCTCCGGCGCAGGGAGGCATAGTCGATGCCGTTGTCGCGGAGCCACAGAATCAAGGCTCCTTCGGTGGGATTGCCGAGCACTTCGGGTTTGTCGCCTTTCGACATGTCGAGCTGGGCGGTTGAATTGACTGCTATGCCAAGTTCAATCAACCGGCATTGCGGTGTGTCGGAGAGGCTTTGGTCATCACCAAGACCATAGAAATTGGTGCGGAATACTCTCATTTGGTTCTGGGTGAGGGTTCCGGTCTTGTCGGTGCATATCACGGTTGTCGCACCCATGGTCTCACAGGCGTGGAGCTTGCGCACAAGGTTATGGGTTTTGAGCATACGCCTCATGCTGTAGGCAAGGCTCAGTGTGACAGCCATCGGCAATCCTTCAGGCACAGAGACCACCACCAATGTAACTGCAATCATTATGGTCTGAAGCAGGTAGGTGGTGAATTCCATCCAATCGAACTGTGGGTTCGACAGGAAATACATCAATATCCTTCCGGCCACTATTGCTACCCCAATCACATAACTGAATCGGGCGATGAGTTTTCCCAGCCGGTCGAGTTGTTCGGTCAGAGGGGTTTTCACGTTGTCGTCGATTTGCGCGGCTTCGAAAACCTTGCCGTTCTCGGTGTTGTCGCCTACAGCGGTTACGCGGGCAATGCCGTGCCCCTCCATCACCTTGGTGCCGCGCATCACATGGTTTGTAGGGAATGTAGCTTCTGGGTCGAATTGCGACGGGTCGGTTGATTTGTGGGCCATAGGCTCACCGGTGAGGGTTGATTCATCGACATTGAGCGAAACTGCCTCAAGCAGTTCTGCGTCGGCCGGAATTTCCTCGCCCGTGTTGAGCACGAGGATGTCGCCGACTACCACATCTTTTTTCGGCACGGATGTGGCGGCCCCGTTTCGGATTACCTGCACCGGTTCGTCGTCGTTGACCTGGTTGAGGATTGCGAACTCGCGGTTGGCTTTTTGCTCGAAGATGAATGCCAGCCCTGTTGCAAGGAGTATGGCAATGAATATGCCTGTCGGTTCAAAAAATACGGTCGCACCTTTATCAAGACCGGCATACTCATAAATGGATATGCCGATTGAAAGCGCGCCGGCCACGAGCAGTATGATAATCAGCGGGTCGTGGAATTTTTCGAGAAAAAGTTTCCACCATGGAGCTTTCTTTGGCGGTGTCAGCAGATTGGCCCCGAACCTGCTGCGGCTTTCAATGACTTCCGCATCGGTGAGTCCGGTGTGGCTCTTGGTCTGATTTTCCATTAGTTATAATATTACTGTTTTGAAATAGTTGAAAAACGCACAATAACCTGTTACATGATAATAAAACATGCAACAGGCGGGTGTGGTTTTAATTATTGCTGATTCAGATGAATATCATGCGTGCGGCAATCACGATTACAAGGGCGTATGTGCCGGCGACAACATCGTCGAGCATTACTCCCCATCCGTTCCCCACGCCCTCCATGCGGCGGCATAGCGGGGTTTTCACTATGTCGATGATTCGGAAGGCTCCGAATCCCAATAGCCCCAAAAGGGATGTCTCGAGGTAATCTGGTGTCGCGGCTGCGAGCAGGGGAATCCAGGTGCCCACGAATTCATCGATTACTACTGTTCGCGGATCTTCTCCCCAGTATCGTTCCATTATGCGCGATGTCCATGCCCCCACCACTGTGGTGACGATTACGAGGGCCAGGGTTATGCACAACAGCGTTGCGGTGGCGCCGGTCAGCAGGTAGATGGCATACCAGATTATCATGGCCAGGAATGCTCCGGCGGTTCCCGGAGCGCCCGGAATGAAGCCGGTGCCGAATCCTGTGGAGAGAATCACATGAAACCAGGGGGCTTCCCCCAGCGGATGGTTGTTATTGTTGCTCATGTGGCAGGGTCTGTTGAAAATTAATGCGCTGATAAGTCACCGTTATCGGTAACATTACGCATGTCAAAGTTATTACATAACTTGAAAACAGGCAAATATTCCGCAGCATAGTCAGCTTTTTTTCCGTTTTTCGAGAGCGTAGAGGAGATATAGCGAGGCTGCTCCGATTATGGCGCAGGGCATTCCGGCCAAGGCTGTTGCCGGAAGGCCGCAGCCTTGGCGGATAACGGCCCCTCCCATTACTGCGGCAACTGCGTTGGCAACGTTGAACGCTATCTGGATGCCGGCACCCCCAAGCATCTCGCCTCCTTTGGCATAGCGCACTATCAGGTATTGCAGTGGGCCGCCGAGGCCGAACATCAGCCCGGGAGCGGCAAAGGCAAACAGCAGCGACATAGGCTTGTCGGTTGCCAGCAGATACATGACCGGCATCAAAACGATGATGAGTGTTGCGATAATGGCAGTTACCAGTGACGGCGGATATTTGTCGGACATTTTCCCGGCATAGAAATTGCCGAACACCATGCCGGCTCCCACCAGAACCATTATGAGGGTCATCGAAGATTCGGAGAACCCTGCCACCTCGGTCATGATAGGCGCGATGTAGCTAAGCCAGCAATACACGCTCGCCTGCCCGAAAAACACCCCTCCGTATATCAGCCACGGCTGCGGTTTCGACAGGAAATGGAATTGCCCTTTCATGCCGGTGTCGGGCAGCGGCGACAATACCGGCACCCAGCATCTGATGGCTACGAATGTGACCAGCCCTATTAACGCCACGATGGCGAATGGCAACCGCCACGACATGAGATGGCATATGAAAGTGAATCCCGGAACGCCGACAAGGTTGGCAACGGTCATGCCTCCGATAAGCACTGCCACAGCTGATGCGCCTTTGCCCGGATCGGCCAGTCGTGAGCAGACTATAGCTCCGGCGCCGAAAAACGCCCCGTGTGGCAAACCTGCGATAAATCTTGCCGCCAACAGGCATCCGTAATTGGGAGAAAGTGCAACCAGGGCATTGCCGATGGCTATGACTGCTGCCAGCAGCAGCATCAGACGGCGCAATGGCAGTCTGCGCAGGAATAGCAATGATGTTGACCCGATGGCCACTCCGCCTGAATATGCGGAGATTAAATGTCCGGCTTTTACGATACTAATGTCCAAGTCGGCCGCTATGTCGCTAAGGATTCCCATCATCCCGAACTCGACGATGCCGAGTGCGAATGTGCCGAAAGCAAGTGAAAGCAGTGATTTTTTCACAACGTAGAATTTTAGAGTGTGCAAAGTTAGCAAGTCTTAGCCTGAATTTGCAAAAAATCGTCATTCTTGCTTATCGCATATGGGCGGTTACGAGTGTGAGGGGTGAGGGGCAGTGGCCTTGTGTGCCCCAGGTCAGGGTTAGGTTGAAAAGGTCGGCGAGGATGGCGGTGATGTCGAAGCCGAAGGCTTCGAGCGAAGGGCGCACCAGTTGGGGGTGGCGGCAGGGAAGCCCTTCGGGGCGGGTGCATGTCTGTCCGGGGCAGTGGTGGCACCGGCCTATGGTGGCGAATGAGCGGCCTCCGAGTGTCTGTTCTTTTTCTATGAGCATTTTTTCAAGGCGTAGGCGCTCCGGTAGCAAAATTTGGTCTGCTTCGGAGATTGGGGTGTCGGTTCGGGGCAGAGTGATGGTTGTGGCGATGATTTCTGCGTGGTTGAGGCTGGATAGTATTTCGCCTGGGTCGAAGCTGAAAGGCGGGCAGCTCCACTGGTGCCCATAGCTGCTGCACTGGCGGCAACAATCAATGAAGCGCTCCGCATTGCGGTAGCGCTTCATGAGTTCTTTGACCGTTATGTGGCGGATATGATCGGTGGGTTCAATCTTCATATTCCGGCTTATTTCTCACGCATGAATACCTGGAGGGGTGTGCCTTTGAAATCCCAGTTCTCGCGAATCTTGTTTTCGAGGAAGCGGCGGTAGGGTTCTTTGACCCACTGGGGCAGGTTGCAGAAGAATATGAATGTTGGCACGGCTGCGCCTTTGAGCTGGGTCACATATTTAATCTTTATGTATTTACCCTTGTTGGCGGGGGGAGGATATGCACCGATGGCTTCGAGCATCACTTTATTGAGCTGCGACGTCGGCACTTCCCGGCGCCGGTTCCGGTAGACATCCACTGCGGTTTCGAGCACCTTGAATATGCGTTGCTTGGTGAGGGCGGATGTGAATATTATTGGGAAGTCTGTGAAAGGGGCGAAACGTTGGCGGATTGCGTCTTCGAAGCGCTTTTGCGCCTGGATGGATTTATCGGCAGCTATATCCCATTTGTTTACACAAACCACAAGCCCTTTTTTGTTGCGCTCTATAAGCCCGAAGATGTTGGCGTCTTGCCCTTCGATGCCTCGGGTGGCATCAATCATCAGGATGCAGACATCGGAGGCTTCGATGGCACGTATAGAGCGGATTACCGAGTAGTATTCTATGTCTTCGTTGACTTTCTGCTTCTTGCGGATTCCGGCGGTGTCGACGAGGTAGAAGTCGAATCCGAATTTGTTGTAGCGGGTGTAGATGCTGTCGCGGGTGGTTCCGGCTATGTCGGTCACTATGTGGCGGTCTTCGCCGATGAATGCGTTGATCAGGCTTGATTTGCCGGCATTGGGGCGGCCTACGATTGCGAATCGTGGGAACTCTTCGAGTTTTTCGCCGTTGTCGGTCGGTTCTGGCAGTTTCTTGATGATTTCGTCGAGAAGGTCGCCTGTGCCGTAGCCGTTGACAGCTGATACGGGATAGGGGTCGCCCAGGCCGAGGCTATAGAATTCAGGCACATTATAGAGCCAGTCGTTGGAGTCGACTTTGTTTGCTACGAGAATCACCGGCTTTTTAGATTTGCGGAGAATCTCAGCCACATGGTCGTCTAAGTCGGTGACACCATTCATTGCATCGACAACGAAGAGGATTTCATCGGCTTGTTCTATGGCTACGTTTACCTGTTTGTTGATTTCCCCCTCGAATATGTCGTCGGAATTGACAACCCATCCGCCGGTGTCGACTATTGAAAATTCATGGCCGCACCAGTCGACTTTCCCGTATTGGCGGTCGCGTGTTGTGCCTGCCGTGGGGTCGACGATTGCCTGCCGGGTTTCTGTCAGGCGGTTGAATAGGGTGGACTTCCCTACGTTGGGGCGTCCGACGATTGCTACGAGTTGTGACATATGATAATAGTGTCAGATTCTTTTTTTGCAAAGTTAGGTTAAAATCGCAAAGTATGCAAACGCGCCGTCCGGTAATGGGCAGCGCGGTTTGTGATCTTGTATGGTGGGGGGTTATTCGATATAGCCGAAGGCTTTGAGCTTGTTCTCGCGGTTTCGCCAGTTCGGTTCGACTTTCACGAACAGTTCGAGGTAGACGCGTTTGTCGAAGAATGTCTCTATGTCTTTACGCGCGGCTGTGCCGACTTTCTTCAGCATGGAGCCGCCTTTGCCTATCAGTATGCCTTTTTGGCTGTCGCGCTCCACGAAGATTGTGGCCATGATGTGTATGCTCCGTTCCTGCTCCTCGAATTTCTCGACAATGACCTCTACGGAGTAGGGCACCTCTTTGTCGTAGGTGGTGAGGATTTTTTCGCGTATGATTTCGGTTACGAAGAAACGTGCCGGTTTGTCGGTGAGGGCATCTTTACCAAAATATGGGGGCGAGGGAGGGAGGAGTTCAACAATCCGCGCCATCAGGTTGGCAACGTTGAAATGTTCTTTTGCCGAGAGCGGGAAGATTTCGGCATTCGGAAGAATCTCTTTCCAGCTGTTGATGATTGCCTCGAGTTCTCCGTTGTTTTTAAGAAGGTCGATTTTGTTGATTACCAGCAATACCGGGATTGTTTCTTTTGCCACCCTGGCGATGAAATCTGCGTTTTTTGTTGGGTCTTCGACAACGTCGGTCACATAAAGCAGTATGTCGGCGTCGGTAAGCGCTCCCTGGGCATAGCTGAGCATGCTTTCCTGGAGCTTGTAGTTAGGCTTAAGCACTCCCGGGGTGTCGGAGAATACAATCTGGTAGCCTGGGGTGTTTACTATGCCGGTGATGCGGTGGCGTGTTGTCTGGGCCTTTGAGGTGATTATGCTGACACGTTCACCGACGAGGTCGTTCATCAGCGTTGATTTACCCACGTTGGGGTTTCCTACGATGTTTACGAATCCGGCTTTGTGTCCGTTGCATTGCGTGGCGTCTTCGTTTCCGCATTCTGCGCCACCGGGGCAGCTTACCTGGCCGGTGAGCGCAGCTATTGTGTTTTCTGCGTCCTGGCGCTCTGTTTCTTCGTTGATTGTCTGGTTTTTGTTGTCTGTCATAATGTTTTTTTGTTGATAGGTGGTCACGGCATGTCGTTATGGGCTTATGCAACCTCCATGTTTGAAGTTAAAACAAAAATAGCACCTGAAAAGATGCTATTTTCTGAGATTTTTAGATAGGCTACTTATGTGCCGTCGGTTAACTGCTTGCAGGCGGGATGCTTTGCGGCAGTTTTCGATGACTTTTGTAATGGATTACATGTCCCAGACAAGAAGCATCGAACCCCATGTGAAACCTGCGCCGAATGCTGTGAGAAGCACTTTGTCGCCTTTTTTCAGTTTGTTCTTGTATTCGTCGAGACACAGGGGGATTGATGCCGCCGAGGTGTTGCCTGTGTGCTGGATGTTGACCAAGACCTTTTCAGAAGGTATGCCTGCGCGCGAACTTACAGCCTCGATTATGCGCAGGTTGGCCTGGTGGGGCACGAGCCAGTCGATTGTTTCGGCGGTGAGGTTGTTGCGGTTGAGGATGTCAACAGATGCGGTATACATGTCTGTAACTGCATTTTTATAGACGTTACGTCCGTCCTGGAACAGGAAATGGTCGCCTGCGTCGAGGGTTGCCTGTGTGGTCGGGCGTGCCGAACCACCACCCCACATCACGAGGTGCTCCAATCCGCGGCCGTCGACATGGAAAACCGCATCTATCACTCCGGCGTTCTCATCCTCTGTGGGCTCAACGAGAACGCATGATGCGCCGTCGCCAAAAAGCGGGCATGTGGCACGGTCGTTATAGTCAATCATCGACGACATTTTTTCTGTAGCAACCACGATGACTTTTTTACGCAGTCCGCTTTTGATATATGCGGCTGCATCTTCAAGCGCTACGATGAATCCGGCGCAAGCGGCCTGTATGTCGTAGGCATATGCGTTTTTGAGACCGGCACCTTCGCAGATTATCGAGCCTGTCGACGGGAAGCGGTAGTCGGGGTTTGAAGTGGCGCAAATCAGCAGTTCCACATCCTCGGGAGCGGTGTTGGTTTCGGCCAGCAGTTTTTTCACAGCCTCAATTCCCATGTAGGATGATCCTGCATCTTTTTTGAGGATTCGGCGCTCTTTGATGCCGACGCGTGAGGTAATCCACTCGTCGTTGGTGTCGACCATTTTCGAGAGCATCTCGTTGTCGAGTATATCGTCGGGCAGATATGAAGCTATGCCGGAAATCTTGGCGTTGAGCATAATAGTTAAAAGAGTAGGTATTTATGAAATTAAAGGAAAGCCGGAGTTTTCATGCCCGGGTTTCCTCGTCGGGAAGTGTGTTTCTGCCTGAAATGCTCCGGGAGAGTCCCGGAGCTTCAGTGTGAAAAAAATGGTGTAAAGGCTGCCTCACTTTTAGTTGGCAGCCCTTGCAGATGTCGGTTCCTGCGGCCGTTTAGACCACAGCATTCTTTTCGATAGCGATTTTGCCGCGATAATATCCGCATTCCATGCATACGCAGTGGTAAACATGCCATGCTCCGCAGTTAGGGCAGATTGCAAGTGTGGGCATTGCTGCTTTGTCGTGGGTGCGGCGTTTTGCTGTGCGGGTCTTTGATTGTCTTCTTTTAGGATGTGCCATTTTGTCTTATATGTTTTTGTATTTTTATTTTTGTTATCAGATGTAGGGCGGATGCCTTCAGCTGGCGTTTATTGCAGTTCCTTCAGTTTGTCCCACCTTGGATCTGACTCGGAACTTCCTGCGGGTTGATCCTGGGTGCCTGCCATGGAGTCAATCTCGTCAATCAATTCGTCTTCAAGCTCTGCATCCGGATCGTCTGAGGCCTGGGCACGATGTTTTTTGAGCAGGGAACTCATGGCTCTGTTGCATTTCCCTAATGGATGCACATGCTTGATGGGAATTGACAGCGACACTGTGTCATAAAGCATATAAGCTACGTTGAGGTAATTGTCGCTTTCGGGAATCTCCATCATGTCGTCTGACTCGCTATAGTTGTCGCCATATTTCACTTTGGTGGAATATGTGGTGTCTACATCAAGCTGCAGATCGTCAAGACACCGGTCGCAAGGCACCGTCACCACCCCTTTCAATGTGAAAACAAGGGCATAGACATCATTGTTGAAGTCCACTGTCAGGTGCACATCAACATCGGCATCACGCACATCGGCGCTTTCCATGTTTTTGAAAAACTCCTTGTCGAGATGGTATTCAAAAGAATGCCCGCCCGGGGTCAGGCTTTTCAACGGGAGCTTGAATTGACTGAACTTTCCCATAGCTATACTCAGCTGAAAAAACTGTGCAAAGTTATGTTTTTTTCTGCGGATTAGCAAGTTTTCCCGCAAAAACCTTTCTGCCTATGACCGGTGGAAGTCTTTGAGTGGAGATGTATGTGAGGTGTTAGGAGGATGTCGGAATGTGAACTTGTTTGCCTTTCGGGTGTTTAGTAGGTAAGAGAAGGCATTTTTCTGGCGTTATTAAAAAGCCTGCGTGACATAAGTCCGATGACCTTCTCAGCCCCGGTTCATGCCCACCCCATGAGCCGTGGGCTCTTTTTTTATGGAGATAGCCCCGGTGGCTGAACTGTGGCCAGATGTGTGGATTTGTTGAACAACGGGTGTTACAAATGTGTTTCATAAACAGAAGCTGATGGCCTTTACTGGCTACAGTTATTGAGAGTTACAACTACGGTTTTATTCAGCAAAAAAAGAACGAGGTTATGAAAACGTTATCAACATCCAGATTTATGCCGGCAGCTGTGGTGCGCCTGATGATGGCGTTGCCCGTTGCTGCTGTTTTGTGTTTGTCGGTAGTGACGGCGACAGGCCAGATATGGGGCACAAAACGAAGCGTTGCTTGATGAGGTTGGCAGTTTTTGATGAAAGACTTTGATAATGCGGAGGTTATGAGAGGGTAGGGGAGTGCGTTGAAAAAAACGAAGCGTTTACATTGCTTAATCTCGGTTTATATTTTCGGCTCGATAGGTTTACATGAGGCTTACATTGGGCGCATCATGGAGTGCGACTGATTTACATGGGTCGATTTGATGGTAGGATAGGGGAGGGGGGCGGTTTTTCGCCGATTTTTTCGCCGGTTCTTCCTATTTTTATTATTTAAAAGATTGCAAATAGCGGCTATTTGTGTATATTTACGGAAATTTACGAGATTATGAGACAGACCAAATGTATCATCGTTCATCTAACAGGCAAGCGTAAAACCCTCGCTTTCGGCTCAATTGCCGCCATTTTCCATCATTTGACCCCGGAACAGGTGGGTTGTGGGTATGATTACCTGCGCCGCGCCGGGTTGAGCGGAGGCGGCACGGTAGTGACCAAACGTGCGATAATACAGCAAACTACGCTGCTTAAAGCCCCTCGTGGAGCCAATGGCGGCACAGATGATCAAATGGAATAATAACAACATTAGAACGGCCTCAGAGAGCCGTCTGAATCAAAGCCTTTCGGGGGAGCCTCACTGCTCTCCCTTTTCTATGTTAAAATGGCCGTTTTTTGATTAGGGGTTACGAGAGGGGTTACAGTTAGGGGTTACAGTTAGGGGTTACACTCCGCATAGTTAGGGGTTACACATTTGGGGTAATTGGGGGGGAGGATAGAGGGGTAGAAAAATGCCGTTTTTTCAAAATAGACCCCCGATTTTCGCATTTCACTATTAAGAAAAAACCATCACTCTGCGAGTTTGCACCATATTAAATAGGATAATTTCAGTGGTTTAGGCGGTTTTATGACCTGTTTTGAGGGGGTAACACCCCTGAAAAGGGCGATTCGGGGGTGCGCTGGGTTTTCCTTTGGTATCTATTTCGTTCAGTTGGGACATATCCCATATTCATCCCACATCTCTTTTAGTCTGCAGGGGAAGTTGAAGGTTCCCTTTGGGCATCTTGATAGGATGCCGTGGGTTCGTTTTTTTCGCGCTCAAGCTGCGCAATGCGCTCCTTGAGGCGACCTATCTCTTCTGCTTGCTCTTGGAATCGAGCATCTCTATCGCGCAATATTGTCAAAAACATCTCACATACTCCTTCTGAAGTCATAGGGAACTCAGGTAATTGTGGAATTGCTATGGATGGCTTATTACAACCGTTTAATTCTCCCGGCAAAAGCATAGCTCCCTCTCCAAGCAATAGCCATGACGCATTAATACTATAATTTTTACATAAAAGAGCAAGGGTATCTGTTCCTACGTTCATTCTTTCATTCAGAATTTCTGAAAACTTGGCAGGTTTAATACCAAGACTCTGTGCAATAGAGGTCTTAGATAGCTTTCTGCTCTCTATGAGGTGATTAATGGCCGTAATGAAGCGACCGTTTATATCGGTTTTTTCCATTGAAGTCAAAATTATTTTCAGAATTACTGAGATTTATTTGGTGGTATTACAGAAATTCTGTATTTTTGCAGCGTATTCAGTAATGAACGAGCGGCCAAAGATACTAAAAAACCGCGAGTTTACAAAAATTAAGATTATGAGCGAGACAAAGAAAATGACCAAAGAGGAGATTCTTGAAATCTTCAAAAGCGAGTACGACAGCGTGCTCCATCGATACGAGCGCAGGGTTGAGAAGTATGCCCTCAAGATGAACGAGGACTTCGAATACTTCTTCCGCCGGTATGGCGATGATATGTACAAAGCGCAGGTCAATCTCAAGGTTATCCGGGAACTTCGCCCGATGACCTCGTGGGATGACCCCAACAAAATAAAGACATGGCTCGGCAATCATATAAAGAACATCGAGTGCATCCTCATAGAAGGCAGTCAGTATCCGACAAGCTCAAGCATCATGCACAATGTTGCAGACACACTTCGCCGGGTATCCCTTCAAGAACTCCGAGGAGAAATCGAACGACTCCGAATGACAATTACCTGTAACGAATAAGACAATGAGGACAATATCAGAAATCGAGCAGGACATCTGCGTTGCAAAGCACAAAGTTGATAAGGCTCATACATCATCAGAACTTACGGCTGCAATCAATGAACTCAGCCATCTGAATTTTGAACTCAGTCAAGCCGAGAAGTTCAAAGCGAGCGGTAAGGAGAATGCTGAACATATGGCATTTGAGGAAATCCGCCAATGGGCTAATGGTAGCCATGCCCACCTTTCGCAAGCTCCCGGCTACGCAAGAGGCTATAAAGACGGCATCGGTCAAGCCAAGGAAATAATCTGCAATATACTGACTCGGTATTTCGGAAAAGACGAACAGGGTTAGACCCAAGAGAGGGCAATCCTCCGGCAAGATAGCCGGTTAAAGCCGGAAGGCACAACATTTGAACCGCCGCCGGAATTGCAAGCCCGGCGGCATTTGGAAGGGTAGCTCAGTTGGCAGAGCAAACGGCGGTAACCAATCCGACTGTATAGTCCTCGGTTCGAGTCCGAGCCCTTCTACAAAATTTCAGAAAAGATGAAACAACATTCAGAGAAAAGAACCGAGGTTGCGGTCAAGCTGCTAATTGAGAGCTTGACTCAGAACTTCAACGACACCGGGATTGTCCTCGATGAGTTTGAGGCAACCCACAACGATTGGGAGTGCAATCAATCCAAGCAGTACGCCGCCCTCGTTGCCGGACACTTCGCTCTGGAAGAGGCTCTTGATACAATTAACAACCGACTAAATAAGTGAGAAAAATGAAAAGAAACATCGCAGTATCGAAAGAGGTGCGTGAGAAAATCGCCAAGACCTTCAAGGTCACCGAGCGACACGTGTTCAATGCGCTCAACCTCGACTACCCGGAAACCGACATTGTAGTGCGCATCCGCATCATGGCCAAGCAGAACGGCGGCGTGATGATGAGCACCATTCCCTCCGGGGAAGCCATCCGCTTTGCCGACGGCACCATGAGGATGGATTTCGACAATGGTGCTTTCTGCGAGTTTTACCGTACTGACGGCACCGGGCACATCTTCCTCAAGGGTAAGGAGGTGGCCAAGTATGAGAACGTGAGCCTCCCGATGATTTTCGACATAAAGGAACAGGCAGCAGCCTTGAGATAAGGGTAAGGGATATGGAATACTACGGTGACAGACTTTGCATCTCGATGCGCGACCTTGTAGCTGGCGGCATTATGTCCGAGCCCAACTACAAGCAGCTTGCCGCCCGTGGCCGCTTTGATGTGGTGCGGAAAGGTCGCGGTCAGGGATGTTATGCGTTGGTTGCCGTTGACAGCTTACCCCAACGCTACCAAGACAAAGTCAAGGAGGTTTACCCCGGCGGCGCACAGGCTCGGCTTGAGGGGTGGATAAAGAGCAACTACGAAGTTGACCAACAGGCGACCGCCTTCTTCTTCTCAAAAGAAAAGTGTGGAGTGGCACTGCCTCGCGAGAAGGCACAGGAATATATCACCAACGCCTCGGTGCTCAACACCTGCATCAAACTCTATGAGAGAGCAGCCACTGCTCAGAAGCTCTTTGGAGGCAAGTATGATTGGAGCATGATGGCGGCGACCATCGAGATATTGCGCAAACACTTCGGCCACACCCTCCCGGCATCGACGCTGAGGTTCCGTAAAAAGGTCAACGACTACAAGGCCAACGGATATGGCTGTCTTATCAGCGGCAAGTTCGGAAATCAGTGCGCCCGAAAGGTTGACCACAAGACCGAGCGTCTAATCCTCGGCATTGCTGTTCTGCCTAACAAGCCTTGGAACACGAATGTCCTTGAACTCTACAACTCCTTCGTAACCGGCGAACTTGACGTTTACGACCCCGAAACCGGCGAGATGTTCAACCCGGACGATTTCACCGACAAGAACGGCGAACCGATGGTGCTGAGCGAGGCTACTATCACAAACTACCTCAACAAGCCGAAGAATAAGATACTCATAGACAAGGCAACCATGAGTTACACCACCTTCATGCACGAGACAATGCCGCACATGCACCGTCATCACGGCGAGTTCTCACTGTCGAAGGTATCATTCGACGACCGTGACCTTCCGCGAAAGCTCAAGGATACCCGGATTCGCCCGAAGGCATACTATGCCTACGATGTCACGAGTGGCTGCTGCATCGGCTACGCATACAACAGAGCCAAGAACGTCGACCTTGTGGTGGATATGTTCCGGAATATGTTCCGGCTGCTTGACCGCCAAGGTTGGGGTTGCCCTGCCGAGGTCGAGGTTGAGAACCACCTCATGAGCCAGTGGCGAGACTCCTTCCTCCGCGCCGGAGTCATGTTCCCCTTTGTGCGGTTCTGCGCCCCCATGAACTCACAGGAGAAACACGCCGAGCAGTTCAACGGCGCAAAAAAGCGGAGCATCGAGCACCGCAACCATGTTGGCATCGGCAGGTTCTTCGCCAAGAGCAGACAGTATCGCACTGAGAGCAACAAGGTATTCGATGAGTTTAACAACACCTATGCCGAGAAGGAATACTACACTTGGGATGAATTGATCGCTGACGATATGCGTGACATCTACGAATACAACCATGCCCTGCACCCCAATCAGAAAAAGTACAAGGGCATGACACGGTGGGATGTGCTTGTCGCCAACATCAACCCGACACTGCAACCCCTCGACAAAGCGAACATTGCCCGGTATGTAGGCGAGAGAGTCGGCACCACAATCCGGCGAAACTCATATTGCCGGGTAGCCGGAGAGGATTGGTGGCTTAGCAAGATAGAGGCCATTGAGCTGCTCGCACCGAATGACTATAAGGTCGAGGCTTACTATCTCACCGACGAAGAGGGCAAAGTAACTGATATGTTCATCTACCAAGGCGATATGTATATCGACCGCCTTGAAAATATCGGAACCTACAACACAGCCCGTGCCGAGCAGACCGAGGCGGACGAGAGAATCTTCGTGGAGCAGCGCAAAAAAATCAGCCACTTCAACAAATATGTCGAGGATAACGCTATCGGGCGTGTGGGCGTAATAGAGCGCGATACGCGGCCTCAGACTATCAAGGTGGAAGAAGTTATCGTCCCGGAGCCGGAAACGCGAGAAACGCGAGATTATGGCCTCAGTGAAGATTACGCTGCACGAGGCGTGCAAGACTTATAGAACGAAATTCTTTGCCTTGCAAAGCGATTAAAATCGATTAATAACACTGTTAGAATATGATTACAACAGAAGTCAAAAACAAAATCCTCGCCGCAATCAAGGCGAACCGCGCCAACTATCCGAGCGACGCAAAGCATGCCGCCTCCATCGGCATCACTACCTCGGTTTACAGCGCGGTCAAGAACGGTCAGACCGACCGTGTTCTGAGCGATGCCAACTGGATAAGCATCGCCCGGAAGCTCGGAGTCAGCCTCCGGGGAGAGATTGAATGGAAGGTGGCCAAGACCCCGACATTCATGTTCATTACAGCGCAGTTGGAGGCCTGTCAGTCGAGCGGCATCAGCGCAATCCTCTGTGACCTGCCCAATATCGGCAAGACCTTCACTGCCCGGCACTACGTCAAGACGCACCCCAACACCATCTACATAGACTGCTCGCAGGTCAAGACCAAGCTCAAGCTCGTGCGTAAGATAGCCGCAGAGTTCGGCGTGGACAGCAAAGGGCGGTACTCAGATGTGTATGAAGACCTTGTTTACTACCTCGGCTCCATCGACAGCCCCCTTATCATTCTCGATGAAGCCGGAGACCTTCAATATGAGGCATTCCTTGAGCTGAAGGCACTGTGGAATGCTACCGAGCGGTGCTGTGCATGGTATATGATGGGAGCTGACGGTCTCAAGGAGAAAATCAACCGCTCCATCGAGTGCAAGAAGGTGGGCTACACCGAGATGCTCAGCCGCTACGGCGACCGCTACAGCAAGGTCACGCCGGACGATAGCAAGGAGCGCACGAAGTTCCTCATCGAACAGGCGAGAATCGTGGCCAAACTCAATGCTCCGGAAGGCATAGATGCCGGGGAGATAGCCCGGAAGACCGGCGGCGGACTTCGCCGAGTTTATACCGAAATCGAAAAACTTAAAAGACAGTAAGCCATGAGTATGAAATTGACAGTGACATTCAAAGGCGGTCGCCGGCGTGTTTTGAAATTCTCCAGAGATTTCAAAACAATCGACAAAAACCGGAAGGCGATGTTCGTTATGGATGACTGGAGTGTATATATCGGGTATTCAGACGGAGAGGTCGATGAGGAAGGTAATTTCGGCATATTTGGAACCATTCATGGTATAGCACTGCCTTTTAACAGGATGCTCGGATGGTGCTATGAAACAGTAGAACGTAAAACAAAAAAATAACGATGGCCAAGCGAGCATATAGTCCGAAAGAGGTTCTTGCCAAGACCTACAAGACCTTGCCGTGGGGTGAGCGGTGGAGCCGACCTTTCGGCTTCCCGACCACCAACGAGGCATGGTTCATTTGGGGTGACACCGGTTCCGGCAAGAGCAGCTTTGTGATGCAACTCGCAAGGGAACTCTGCAACTACGGAATGACGCTCTACTGCTCCTATGAGGAAGGTGTGAGCCAATCGTTCAAGGAGCGTATCAAGCGGTTCAAGATGGGCGATGTCCAAGGTCGCTTCCGGGTTATAACAAGCGACACCTACGATGAACTCGTAGAGCGTCTTGCCAAACCCAAGAGCCCACACTTTGTGATAGTGGACAGCTTTCAAGTCTCCGGATGGACTTACGAGCAGGCAAAGCAGCTTATAGACCGCTTCCCGGCAAAGAGCTTCATTTTCATCTCTCAGGAGCATAAAAGTCAGCCGATGGGTAAACCTGCCGTCCGGCTCCGTTACATCGCCGGTATTAAAGTCCGGGTGGCAGGTTACAAGGCATTTTGCAAAGGCCGATTTACTGAAGATCCCGGCAGCTGCTATGTGGTGTGGGAAGAAGGCGTTTTAAGAACCTCAAATAATCTCGGATAAAATGAGTAAGAAAAAAGAACTGATAATACTTGAGCCGGACGGACGCATACGCAAAGAGGCGTTTATGACGGCCCCGATGGTGTGCCCTTACTGCAACGGCAGAGGATGCTTCATGGAACCACTCCTTCCTGGTGTGGATGTTAAAAAGGATTGCCCCGACTGTAAGGGCACGGGCGAGGTTGTGGCAATGGTAACGATAGACTGGAAACCCAATATAAAATGATGTAATTATGGCAAAGAAATTAACAATCCCAGAGCTTCGGGCCCTCGAAGCCCAATGTGCTAATTTGATGAGGTCGCTTGAGACGGCGATTGGCAATGTCAATATAATGGCAGAAACTAACGCAACGCGAGAACTCTCAATGGTAAGAACTAAAATTGAAGAGGCCACAATGTGGCTTGAGAAATGCCAGTCCGGCATTATCATAGAGTTGGCTAACAGAACCTGTCGATAATATGGCACAGCAGGTAACTAACTTCGGTCGGTTCTACACCGCAGTCAGAGCGCTCAACCCGATAGGTGACCGCGACGAGGTCAAGAAGTGCCTGGTGTATCAATACACCGACGGGCGAACCGACAGCCTCCGCGAGATGACCAGGGCAGAATATGACCGCTGCTGTGAAGACCTCGAGCGAAAGACCGGCCAAAAGGACGAGCTCCGCAAAGAGCGCAGCAAAACCCTCAAGCTGATGCAGAAGATGGGTGTCGATACCACCGACTGGGCGAGAGTGAATGCCTTCTGCCTCGACCGGCGGATTGCTGGAAAGGAGTTCGCCCGTATCGGGGCCGAGGAGCATCCCGACCTCCGCCGGAAGCTCCGCAGCATCGAGGGGAAAGGGGGCCTGGGCAAACACCCCGCTCCGGCAAAGCGCCGGGTGGTAATCATCCCGACGTACCCCGGCGGGGAGGCATAGAAAATCGATAATCACAAAACAGGTATTACTATGAGCAATACAGCGATGAGCGACGTGAAGCGCGAGATCAGACGGCTTACGTCGGGGCTGGAATCCCGGGATTACGCGGACTTTATGGAGGAGCTTGCCATGTGGGCGGCCGACGAAGCCGCAATGGCCGATTACCAGCCGGAGGCATACGGAAAGGAGGCGGAGGATGAGAAAGAGGAAGAATGACAGGCGAAGGGGGTTGCGCATCGCGCTATGGCTGCTGACACTGCCGATGTTTTTCATCGTCTCCATGGCAGGGGGCCTTTTAGAGGTCATGGGGCGGATGATCAACGAGGCGGTGGATGAGCTCGACAGCGCAATCAACGGATAGCGGATCTATCAACAATCAATAAAACAAAACAGTATGGAACAAGTGGAAATGACCGCCGAAGAGCGGAAGGAATTCGAGGCCTACAAGGCCGAAAAAGACAAAAGACGCCGCGAGCAGGAACGCAAGGAACAGCGCAGGCAGTATGCCGACATGGTGGACGAGGAGATCGCCACCACCATCCCGCAGCTCCGCGAGTTGAGCGAACAGATCAAACTGGTCAAGGAAACCATCTTCGGCAACTTCGAGGCAATCCTCAAGATGAAAACCGAGATTACCGGTGTGGCCCGTGACGACCAGAACAGCCACACGTTCACCAACTCCGACAGCACCCTGCGTGTCATCCTCGGGGTGAACACCATCGACGGCTACCGCGACACGGTGGAGGACGGCATCGCAATGGTAAAGGGCTATATCGAGAGCCTGGCCAAAGACGATGCTACCAAAGCCCTCGTAAACGCCGTGCTCCGACTATTGAGTCGTGACGGCCAGGGCAACATCAAGGCAAGCCGTGTGCTCCAGCTCCGCAAGATGGCCGAGGACAGCGGCAACGAACAATTCCTCGAAGGAGTGAAAATCATCGAGGAGGCCTACCAGCCCACTATCTCCAAAAAGTTCATACGCGCCCAGTATAAGAACGACAAGGGAGCCTGGTGTTACATCCCCCTCGGCATGACCGATGTCGACTAAAACGCAACGAAAATGGAAAAAGAAATCAAAAGACCGCCCCGGATCGCAGTGTGCCGGGAATGCAACGGCACCGGGATACAGAGGTGCGAATCACCACAAAGGTATCCCGATTCATGCCCCCAGTGTGAGGGAAGCGGCAGGGTTACAGTAAGCAGCGTGACAACACTTGACATCAGACCTTATAAGCAAAAAACGATAAAATCCATATAGCAATCGATGGCGAGCAAGCGCGGCATGTCCTACAGAAAGCGCGTAGAGGATATAAACCGGATATACGATGAACACGCCAGAAGCGGATTAAGTAACCGGGAGATATGGCGCAGATACATATATCCGGTTTATTGGATCAGCGAGCGCACTTTCTACAACATCATGAACGCCACGGCAGGGTTTGAAAACCCGGTCGTGGCGTCCGACATGCCGAGCCTCTTTGATCTGCTTGATGACGAACCCGATAAAACTGATTCTGAATGAGCGATATAAACGAACAGACACGCGCCATATTCAGAAGCATATTGCGTGACATACAAGTGGAGCTTGGCGACGAGTTCGACCAGAATTTCGAGCGGCAGGCATTCTTCAGCCATGCATGGCAGCGGCGCAAGAGCCCGATGCGCCCGGGCGGGCATATACTTGTTGACACAGGAGGACTCCGGCGGAGCGTGCGCAGCGAAATCAGGGAGAACAGCATAGTGTTCTGCTCAGAGCATCCTGCGGCGGCCATCCATAATGAAGGAGGCGAAATTAAAGTGACGGCAAGGATGAAACGTTATTTCTGGCACAAATATATGTCGGCGGCCGGTGTGCTTGTATTCTGTCGACGAAAAGACGGCACAATGCGCCGGGACAAGAATACCAGACAGATTACAGATGTGGCAGACTTCTGGAAAGCGATGGCGCTAATGAAGGTCGGAAGCACCATCAAGATTCCGCAGCGCAAATTCCTCGGCACGTCGCCGGAAGTGGAAACAGCAGTCAGGCAGATCATCGAGGAGAACCTTACCGAGTACATCAACAATATAGACTTCAATATTAAATGAGAGAAGAATTATACCGCAAACTTAAAGCCCGGCTTGAGGCATTGTGTGTCAATGCTGCCGGAGAGTATTATGAACGTCCGGACGATGCGGATATGGATGACGAACTGTATCCCCGTGCGATCAAGCACATCGACCTCTGGAACCATAATGTAGAGTTCCTTGAGCAGGAGGCTCCATGGCCGAGGCCGGCTGTGTTCATCGAATTTGTGCCATTAAAGTGGCACGCCATAATGCCGGGTGTCGAATACCGGGCGCAGCCGCTGATCAACCTCCATGTGGTGACCGACTGGGCGGAACAGAAAAACATCGGCGAGTTCCGGCTGCTCGACAAAATCCACGAGTTGCTTGCCGGACTGGAGGGGGAGAGCTTCATGGAGTTTGATATCGACAGCTCCGCAACCAACCACAACCACGAGGATATTGTAGAGAACATAGAAACATATACTTGCGTCGGGTTCCGTCATTTTGAGACATAATCCGTATCTTTGCGTAAAAAACAAAAACAAAAATGAAGAAGATTGTTTTGTTACTTCCCTTAATCGTTCTGTTAACTTCATGCAGAACAGATGTTTATATAAATGCAGAACCTGATAATACATATGGAGTAATCTTCAAGAATGACACAGACGGTCTGATTTACATCCATTGCAAACAGTTGGTTATTGGTAGTCAGAAATTACAATCGGGAGAGAGTTCTGAACCCATATATGGCTCCACCCCAAGAGTAACTGTTAATTATTTCGGAGACGGCACATATTTTAAAGATATTTCTAAAGACATCGTTCTGGAAAAGAACAAAGTAGTTTCGGTTACTTTGACTTATCCATAAGGCGTCATAAACGCTCCGTGCCGCAAATAAAAGAGAGCCGCAACCCGATAGGATGCGGCTCTCTCGGCGATATATTGGCAAGTTATCGGCTCTCCGCTTGGCTTGCCAAGAAAACGGCCTCAGACGGCATCGACGGCAGGGAGGCCGGGTGAGGTGAACAGCATTATGTCCGTATACCTGGCATTGTAGTTCATGGTCGCGTTAAACTCCATGCGGCTGCAACGCTCGAAAGGATTGCCGAGCGACGGGTTGCGGCCCATCCACTCGCACAGCTCCACGAGGCACGATTTCTCGGAAGTGAAATAAACAAAGTTATGGCCTGACAGCACCGACAGCACATCGAGGTAATCTGCGAGCCGCCAGTACATGCGGTATGTGCCCACGTCGGTAGACAGATAAGGCGGGTCTACGAGGAACACCACGCCGGGCACATCCTTGAACCGCTCGAACAGTTCCCGGTAGTCGCACGATTCAATTTCCAGTCCGGCGAGATACTCCGGGCATTCGGCATATCCTGCCTTGCGCACATTGTTGTAGAGCGTTTCCTTGCGCATCTCCGGGATGCTCATCTTATACTTCATCGAGAACATCAGCGAGGAGGACAGGGTGATGAAGTCGAGATAGCCGGTTTCCCGTTCTTCCTGCTCAAGCAGGGCGAATATACGCTCCCTTGCCGCTCCTGTTATGGGCCTGTGTCGCCCGAAACCGTCGGATATAGGTCTGATACGGTCGAGCAGGGCATTGGTGCGAGGAATATTGGCTATGCGCAGCCGGTAGTCGTCGAAATCATTGTATATGACCCGGGAATCGGGATGGGTGTGCTTGGTGATGTGTGACAACAGCCCCGAGCCACCGAAAAGATCCACAAACACAGTGCCGGCCGGATATTGCTTTATCACTTCGATGAAGTGTTTGGCGAACATACGCTTCTGCCCGACGAAGGGCAAGGGAGCGGACAGATAGAGGCGGCTCATACGTTCAGTTCGAATTTGACGCTGTCCTCTCCGGCGAGAAGTCGGCGGGTGTTGTCGATATTGTTGTCATACACATGCACGTTGCCAAGGAACAGTGTTATTGACTTGAGGGGGAAGTCGATGTTCCGGGCCATGAGGTAGAGGTGGTATATGTCGGCCGGCAGTCCGAGGTTGGCGTCGGAGCTGCGCTGGTAGGCGGACACCACCAGTTCGCCGTCCTCGATCTGGAACTGAACGAGTGACAGGCATGGGGCCTGGTTGCTCTCTGCCTCGGTCGCTCCGAGGAACAATACATAGTTCTTTGACGGGCGACGCTCGGTATTGATCCTGGCGAGCAGCGGCGGGAGCTTCTCGAAATAGGTGGGGTAGGAGTTGACCAGGATCGAACCGCAGTAGTCCCACCAGTTTATGCCGGCCTCGCGGTACTTCTCCACAGAGCGCTCGCCGCTCATGAAGAGCCTCAGCTCGGAGCGGAGCTTCTTGCGGGCCAGTCCGTGTCCCTCGAAAATTTCAAGCAGATCGGCCGGGGTAAGTGAGAGCTGCTCATTGATAAGGTAGGTTATATTGCCCTTCTTGTTGACCTGGTGCCTGCCGTTGTCAAGAATCCTGGCGAGGATTTGGTGATATTTGTTGCGTGCCATTTCGGTTGATTGTTGGTGATGGTGCAAAGGTAGGCACGCGCCATCAGCGGCACACTATCGGAACCGGGAATCACACTGCACGCGGATTGCAGTCATTCTTTGCCAGGCAAATCGGCAGAGCCGATGACTGGAAACGCTTTATCAGGCTGTATACCTTCCTCTCGCTCACGCCATATTTGTCGGCCAGAACCGCCACCGCATACGACACCTTGTCGCCGGCACCGACCATGTTGTTGAAGTCAACATAGAGGTCGATGTAGGCGGTGTCCTCGAGCCTTACGCCAATGCGGCGCAGTCTTTCGAGCAGTTCGCGGTTGAAATTCAGCACTTCAAATATTGTCATGTCGGCGAAAATTGCTAATTTTGCAGTGTC
>Ga0209064_1000221_pt1 | contig 136100 bp, 139 predicted proteins | sample Inofromicrocosms_FD_187498 | JGI IMG/M metagenome (GOLD analysis project Ga0209064, IMG submission 187498) | Mouse cecum microbial communities from Vienna, Austria - Inoculum for glucosamine and mucus D2O microcosms (SPAdes) (version 2) | ecosystem: Host-associated > Mammals > Digestive system...
TATATGATTGTTTCTGAACAACTCAATTATATCAAAACCAGACGGTTTCATGCTATTTTTATGCCAGTTATTATTGAATTTTCAAGGTGCATAGGCATTTATTCAAGTGCGAAGTTTGAGTTATAAAATTTGAATATATAGGAGAGGGAAATAATGGCACATTCAGAAGAAAAACTGGGCACGGAAAAAATAGGAAAGCTTATTTTGTCCATGGGACTTCCTACTTTAATCGCTCAGATCATCAATCTTTTATATAATATCGTGGACAGAATGTATATCGGGCACATTGTGGGACCGGAGGCACTGACCGGCGTAGGTCTGACTCTTCCTGTCATTATGCTGATTTCTGCATTCAGCGCATTTGTGGGTTCGGGCGGCGCACCTCTTGCAGCCATTGCTATGGGACAGGGAAATAAAAAGCGGGCGGAAACCATTTTGTCCAATGTAGTTACCATGCTTTGCTTTTTTACGGTAATGCTGATGATTTTGTTCTTTTTTATAGAAAAGCCTTTTTTGTACCTGATCGGGGCAAGCGATGTGACCTATCCCTTTGCGGGGGCATATTTGCGCATCTATCTTCTGGGGACTCTTTTTGTACAGGTTGTCATTGGCTTAAATCCTTTTATTACGGCACAAGGCCAGTCTAAGATTGCTATGCTGTCAGTGCTCATCGGGGCGGTTTTGAATATTGCCTTGGACCCGGTTTTTATCTTTGTATTCAAGATGGGAGTAAGAGGAGCGGCCTTAGCCACTATTATTTCCCAGTTTGCCAGTGCGCTGTGGACCATCCGGTTTTTAAGCTCTAAAAAGACCTCTCTGCGCATACATATGGAATATTTAAAGCCGGATATAAAAATCATCGGCAGCGTGGCGGCGTTGGGGGTTTCGCCCTTTATTATGCAGAGTACGGAAAGCCTGATTTCCGTTGTACTAAGCAGCGGGCTTCAGAAGTATGGCGGGGATGTTTATGTAGGCTCTTTGACGATTTTGCAAAGTGTTATGCAGCTGATCAATACGCCTATATCCGGTTTTACCCAGGGAGTGCAGCCTATTTTAAGTTATAATTACGGGGCGGGCAATATAGAACGTGTGAAAAAAACTTATAAAAGAGTTATCGGAATTACCGCAGCAACCTCTTTTTGCATTACCTTATCGGCAATGCTTTTGCCGGGAATGTATGCCCGCGTGTTTACGGATGATGTGGAACTGATCGGAGTGGTGCGCCGCGTCATGCCCGTTTTTGTGGCGGGAATGTTGATTTTTGGTATACAAATGGGATGCCAGACTACCTTTATGGGATTGGGGCAGGCAAAGATTTCCCTGTTTATGGCTCTTCTTAGGAAGGTATTTCTGTTAGTGCCTTTTGCCATTATTTTTCCTATGGTAACAAAGGATGTTATGAGCATTTATTATGCGGAATGTAGTGCGGACGTTATTGCGGCAATTGTTTGCGGAACGGTATTTTTATGCAATATCAAAAAAATTCTGGCAAGAGGGCCTGCAAAAACAAAGGAGTGAACAAGGAATGGGAGGGAGAAAAGATATGAAAAAGAAATGTTTTATAGCTGTAGTAATGCTTATTGCGGCAATCATAGGGACAGGGTGTTCTTTAGGAGGCGGTATGACGGGACAAGGGGCAGCTGAGCCGGAGGAGGAGATTAAGGCCTGGCGAGAGGCGGAGCCTTCAGAGTTTGAAACGGAGGAAATTTTTTGGTTTGATTTGCAATCTCATAATGAAGATGCAGAAAAAACAGAAGATATTTCAATAGATATGTATCAGCCCGAGGATGCCCAGGCAACGCTCAATGGGGAGAAATACGAGTTGAGTGTGGAACAGTGTAATGAGTTGAGACAACTTATTTTAGAGTATAGTCAGACGGTTAAGGAACAGGAGGATGAGTATTGGCCGGACACGGATGAATATCCCGATATGCTTGTCTTGTTCAAATTTGAAATGACGGGAGAGAAAAAACGGTATAGGGCCAGCGGAGCCCTCTGCTATCCTGACGGATGGGAAGAATTTGTAGAAAATCTGAAAGAAATTATTTTATAAAAAATCCGGTTATAAGATATAATGAAAAGAGAATGAGTTATATTTAATGAAAGAGAATAGGGGAAAGAGGATCTATGGCATATAATTCTTGCAAAGAAAACGGCAATGTGCTATTCTTTAGAAAAACATATAACACGCTATTTTTAAGAAAGGGGAAAAGTTATGCAGACGTATAATCCCAATAATAATCAGGGAAATCAAACCGATAACTATCAGAATAATTATAATTATGGCGGGAATAACTACGGCGACGGTACAAGCGGTTATACCAATTATGACGCCAATTACAATTATGGCAACCAGAATCAATATCAAAATCCATACAACAATCAGGGCTACATGGATATGAATTCCGGCTTTGGAGCAGACAATCCGGCAATGAGCGGAATGCAGAATTTAAAGACCATTGCAACTCAGGAGGTTGTGGCAAAATCATTTTTGTTTATGGTAGTAGCTTTGATCATTACCGCAGTAGCGTCTCTTACCACTTCTCCGTTGGTGGCATACAGGATGCTGACGGGCAACGGATTCTTTGTCCTGCTTATTGCGGAACTGGCAATTGTTATGGTATCTAACTGGGCCGTTTCCAAAAATAATGCAATCCTTGCCGGCGTTTTATTTGCAGTATATTCGTATTTGACAGGCGTTACCTTTTCCATTCTGTTTTTGGCGTATACAACGGCGTCCATTACCATTATTTTCCTGGTAACGGCGGCAATTTTTGGTATTATGGCTATTTACGGATTGGTAACCAAAAAGGATTTGAGCAGTGCAGGAAGCATACTGATGATGGGATTGATCGGAATTATCATTGTCAGCGCTGTGAATCTGCTTCTGTTAAAGAGCAGTATGGTAGATACGGTTATCTGTGCGATCGGCGTATTGATTTTTGTGGGATTGACTGCATATGATACCCAGAAGATCAAACGTCTCGTGGCAATATCCAATGACAGCAATGTTTTATCGCTGGCTTTATTGGGCGCCTTTGAATTGTATCTGGATTTCATTAACTTATTCCTGAAACTGTTAAGATTATTTGGCAAAAAAAGATCATAAAAGCCGCCGGGCTTTTTCATAAAACAGGCTGCATGGTAAAGGATGATTGATTCCTTGCCGTGCAGCCTGTTTTTGTGTGATCACAGATTTCCCAAGTGTTCCAGTAAAATTTTGATTCCCATCAATACAAGGATGAGTCCGCCTGCAAATTCTGCCTTTGCCTTGTATCTGGTGCCGAAAACATTTCCTATTTTTAATCCCGCTCCCGATAATATAAAAGTGATGATGCCGATGAAGGAAACGGCAGCGGCAATATTTACGTCAGGCAGCAGGGCAAAGGTTATGCCGACTGCCAAGGCGTCGATGCTGGTGGCTACTGCCATGATAAACATGGTTTTTACGGAGAAGGAAGCATCATGGCATTCCTCGTTTTTAGAGAGAGCTTCCCTTATCATATTGCCTCCGATCAAAGCTAACAGAATAAAGGCGATCCAATGGTCTAGATGGGAGATATATTGCTCGAAACCGGAACCGAGAAAATAACCAAGGGCGGGCATAAGCGCCTGGAATCCTCCAAACCATAATCCTACAATCAAAAAATGCCTTATTTCTATTTTTTTTGTGGCCAGTCCCTTACAGACAGATACGGCAAAAGCGTCCATGGAAAGACCTGCCGCAATGAGAAACAATTCCCATAGATTCATACGCTCATCTCCTTGTAAAAATGAAATAGAGAAAGTCCATGTGGTAAAATACCCTGCAAAAGCGCTTTTATTCGACTCTGCTTACATTGTTTTGCGTGTAAATGCAAAATAAAAGAGGCCCAGGTACAGTATGCTGTACCATGAGTCTCGTTATTTAAGGCAAGCCAGATTCCATGAATCAGTATGTTGACTTGTCACGGCATATTGCGCAAACTACTCCCTCAAAGTTTCTAAATTGTATCATGTGGTATAGAAAAAGTCAATAAGTGCAACTTAGAAATTGATTGTGGCAGCTTAAGCAGTCTGATATTGTGGAACAGAAATGATTTTGCTATATTGATTGGGAAAGGAAGTGGGCGTTTGGAAATCGTTATATATTCGGACAGCGATGTAGAAGAAATGAAGATAAATATTTATTGTCGTAAATTAACGCCGGAGCTTGAGAGGGTTGTGGCTGTGTTGAAAATGCTTGAACAAAAGCTGACGGGCATATATGAGGGGGAAACCTGTTTTCTTGATCCGGATAAGGTGCTTTATATTGATACGGCAGATAAAAAAACTTTTCTCTATACGACGGATAAAGTGTATGAAACGGCATTGAAACTGTATGAGCTGGAGGAGCAGTTATCCTGTGCCGGATTTTTTCGAGGTGGAAAATCTACCATTATTAACTTAAGGCATATTGAATCCCTGAGGGCGGACTTAAACAGGAGAATACAGGTAACCTTGGATAATGGAGAAAAGCTTCTGGTTTCCAGGCAATATGCAGAGGAACTGAAACGAAGATTGGGGGTTAAATAAATGGAAGAGAAAAAAACAATATTTGATTTTGGAACTCGTGTTTTTTGTTCCTTTGGATTTTCCATGATGTTTATGGCTGTTTTCAGCGGACTGGTGGGAGACGAGGCAAAAGAAGTTTCTACCCTGTTTGCTTTGGGAACAAAGGGAGTACCGGTTTATGTTATCTGGCAGTTTTTAGGGATAAATATTTTGATTGGGGGATTTAACTTCCTTTTTTTCTCGGAACGAATAATCCGGGAGATGTCTGTTTTCGTAAGAACGTTGTGTATGCTGGGAAGCGTTGTTGTACTAATAGGGTTTTTTGCTTATTTCTTCGGATGGTTTCCCATTGATATGTGGCAGGCCTGGCTGGGCTTTTTTGTCTCTTTCGGGACTTGCTTTGCCATAAGCCTTTTTATTATGAAGTGGAAGGAAAAAGTGGAAAACAGAAAGATGGAGGAAGGCTTGAAACGAGTAAAAGAAAAATTGGAGGATGCCGATTTTTGAAAGCATCCTCCGGAAATTTTAACAGTTTATTATAACATCTGCCCGCCTTTGGTAACAGGTGCAACCATTCTGGTGCGTACAGAGCCTGTATTGCTCTTATAGGTCTGTTTTACGGTGCTGAATGCCCCTACGATCATTAATACAAGTCCGATTGCCATATCCCGGAAAACAGCGCCTGCAGCTTCAGGATCTGTCAGTAAAAGGGGAACATCCTCTAAGGCGTCGAAAATGCTTACGGATAGCACCCGGGTATTTTCGTTATATATTTTATAGATTTCAAGGCCAAGACAAAGATATTCCGCCACAAAAAGCATGGCTACGGAAATAATGCAGGTAACCGTAATTCCCAGAGCATTCAGACGTCCTCCTAAAAGCTCATAGCCCTTCATGGTACAGATTACCATAAGAAGGCCGCCCAAAGCCGAAATATAACCGGCCTGGTAAATGAGAATCCATGCGGCAGCGCCTAAAAGGGAACCCAACAGCGCACCGATGATGCCGCCGATCACATTGCCGCTTCCCTGTTGTTTTTTGCGGGCAGTGTTTTGCTGAATCTGGCCGGATACTTTATCATAACAGCCGGAACAGAACATATGGCTTACGCCGTCTACCTGATACAGGTTCAGACCGTATTCCGTACCACAGGATTCGCAGCAGGGCATCAGGCCGTTATTCTGACAATAGCCGGTTATTTCTTTTAAAAATCCATCCAGACAGGGAACATATTTTTTGCCCCACTGGAATCCTAATCCTTGGAATTCAGCGGTAATTTTTGCACCGTTATAGGATGTGGACTGTAGATACTCAAAGCGGGATGAACACTGGTTTAAATAGTCTAAAGTAGCAGGAACGGGCTGGATGTTTCCGGGCTTTGCCCAGAGATAAACGCTGTGTCCGGCTGAAGTATTGGGGCGCTGCTGAATCAGGACAAAATAGCCGTTTATAAGGCCATATGCCAGTCCGGCCCTTTCATCAACAGCAAGACCGATATTTTGCGCATACTGTTTTACTTTTTTGTACATGGGTGTGACCTCCTCATTTGAATTTTATATAAGATATTCTACCATAATCTTTGGAGAAAGGGAAAATATAATTATGAAAGAAACGGAAAGAAGGATAGTAGAGAATATGAAGAGAAAAAATGAAATGTTACGGGATAATGTATCAAAGGAGAATGCGCCTGTTGACATTCAGAACGTATCCCATGCATTCGGAAAAAATAAAGTGCTGCAAGGGATTGAACTGAAAATCGGGAAAGGCGAGATATTCGGACTCTTAGGGCCTTCCGGAGCGGGAAAGACTACATTGATCAAGATTTTGACAGGGCAGCTGCAGCAGACGGAAGGAGAAGCTTTTCTGTTAAAGGAGAATACAAAAAAAATGAGCAACGAGGCTTATAAAAGGCTGGGCGTTATGTTGGAAAATCTGGGACTGTATGAGAGATTGAGCTGTTATGATAATTTAAAGATATTTGCGGATATTTACGGAGTGGAAAAAGAGGCTGTTGAAACCGTTTTAAATCGCGTGGGGCTTTATGAGGCCAAAAAAAGGGCGGTTAAGGATATTTCAAAGGGAATGCGTCAGCGTCTTTTGTTTGCCAGGGCAATTCTTCACAATCCGAAAGTGCTTTTTTTGGATGAACCCACTGCAGGGCTTGACCCGGGAGTTATGCAGGAAATCCATAAGTTGATCGAAGGGCAGAAGGAAGAGGGAACCACGGTTTTTCTCACGACCCATAATATGGAGGAGGCAGAAAAGCTTTGCGACAGAATCGGCCTTTTATGCAAAGGAAAAATCGTGGAATGCGGCAGGCCTAAAGAGGTGTGCGCTAAATATGACCACCAGAGACGGATCGGGATTATGCTGGAGTCGGGAGAAAAAATGTGGCTTTCAAACGGTCCGGAAACGGCGGAAAAAATGAAACAGCTTCTATTAACGGAAAGGATAGCCGAAATGCATACAACAGAGCCGAATCTGGAAACGGTATTTCTGGAATTGACGGGAACAGATTTGAACTGCTGAAAGGAAGGAAAACAAGAATGAGTAAAGTAAGGACAATTTTTTTGAAACAGATAAAGGATACCATAAAGAACAAAGCGGTTTTTATCCAGTTCGTATTACTTCCGCTTATGGCGGTTATCATGGAGAATGCAGTGGAGATAAAGGATATGCCAAAGCATTTTTTTGTATTGATGTTTTCAGCCATGTATGTGGGAATGGCGCCTCTTTCATGTATTTCCGCCATTATTTCCGAGGAAAAGGAAACGGGAACCCTTGGAATGCTTCGGATGTCAAACGTAAAGGCATGGGAATATTTGGCAGGAACCGGGTTTTGTGTTTTTGCGCTGTGTATGGCGGGAGGCTGTGTGTTTGTCTGGGCGGGAGAATATAAAGGCTGGCGGATAGGCGTGTTTTTGGGAATTTTGGCAGTAGGGATACTTATCAGCATGTTCATAGGAGCGATCATCGGCCTTATGAGCAATAATCAGATGGGCGCCACTTCTGTTACGGTACCCGTTACAATGGTTTTTTCCTTTCTTCCCATGCTCTCCTTCTTTAATGAAAAGATCCGGGAAATAGCAAAATTTGTATATTCCTACCAGATACAGGATGCTTTGGGCAGGATCCGGGAAACGGAAGGAATGAAAGAGCTGATAAGGGGAGGGCGTTACGAAATTCTGGCTGTCAATCTGCTCCTTGCGGCAGCTTTGTTCGGATTTGTCTATAAACGGTGCAGATAAATAAATTTCGTTACATAGAAAATGCTTTTGGTTACAATTTCAATAATGATTTTCCGATTTCTTTACGATAATATTTGAAATGAAAGAAACGGAGGACATCGTATGACATTATTCGTAAGCGATACAAAATATACTGCGGGAGCGGACGGTACGGACTGCGATAAGACAACCAGGGATATTGAAATAAGGACTTATTCCTATGAAAACGGAAAAGGACAGGAAAAGGTATATCAGGCAAAAGATTGTGTGGAGCTTTCACTGGAATCCTATACCATTCCCATAGGATGTGAGACCTATGAAAAAATAAAAAGCCAGATGAAGTCTTTGCCCTGCTTTGCTCATAATAAAATGTTTTATGAAACGGCAGAGGTCATGAAAGATTATTATGACGGAAAGCTTCAAAAAGACGAGGTTAAGGAAATCTTTAAGGAGTACTTCTATCATGCCATAGGAGAACCTTCTGATACCGATCATGTTTATCAGCAAAAAAGAGCAACGCAGGCTCTGGCAGAGCTTTACGAATTTTTCAGCAGGGCGAATACAAGGGCGGCTAATAATCTGAATGCGCAGGAGGCTAAGGAGCTTTTGGCAGGCAGCGGCGTTTCTGTATCGGGTTATGTATATTACAATGCCGATTATTATTGGCAGTGTGAGGAAATGCAGGAAATGTTCCGGGAAGCGGCGGATGAACTTGCCAGTGAATACGGGGCAGAGACTGTTGATTATGAATACGTGGAGAGAAATACAAAATTTGTGCTGGACGGAGGAATTACCTATAACGGTGTGTGGAACGCCACAGCAGAGCAGAACAACTATACGGGAAACATGAGAGGCGCGGGAATTACGGATAAAGAGGCCGCACCGCCCAAAGGATTTTTGTATTGCAGGATATTTGATAACGGGAAACTGGAAGAGGCGCAGGAAAGGCTGATGCAAGGAATTGACGAACTGGGTAAGAGGCGGTATGGGGATTCGAATAGCTTCAAGATTTTAAGCGGAATCAGAAACGGAAGCAGTCCCTTGCAGAGCAAAAACGGATTTTTAAAGTTTTTTGACGTTGACTCAAGATATAAACGAAACTATATGGAAATTTTAAGAATGAAATTATAACGAAAATAAAATACGGGACTCAAGTTCAAAGCCGCTTACAAAATGTGAAACTCGTTTACAAAACGGGAAGGTCGGGCTGCAATCGACCCACAAAATCAGATGAAGAAACGGGAATCCTGCTACAAAAGTGGAATTTCGGGTACAAAATTTGAAGGCCGCTTACAAAATGTGAAACTCGATTACAAAACGGGAAGGTCGGGCTGCAATCGACCCACAAAATCAGATGAAGAAACGGGAATCCTGCTACAAAAGTGGAATTTCGGGTACAAAATTTGAAGGCCGCTTACAAAATGTGAAACTCGATTACAAAACGGGAAGGTCGGATTGCAATCGACCTCAACGAAAAAGACAGGAAAGCATTCATTACAAAATCAGGTCGGTTGGTTACATCCGGCTTGATTTTTTTTTGCTAAATGACGAAATAATAGTAGCAACATAGGAGTGATAAAATGACGATAGCGGTTTGCGACGATGATGAGAAAATCAGGAAGCATCTGGTAAAGATGATCCGCTCATTTACAGATGAAGCAGAAAATCCTGTTTTGATATTGGAGTTTTCGGGAGGAGAAAAGCTTTTGGCATGTGAAGTGCAGCCGGACATTGTGATTATGGATATTGGAATGGGCGGCATGAATGGAATGGAGACTGCCGCTAAGCTCCGCAAAATATCAAATCCTATTTTGATTTTTGTCACGGCTTTAAAGGATTATGTGTTTGACGCTTTTGATGTAGGCGCCTTTCATTATCTTTTGAAGCCGGTGGATGAAAATAAATTTTTTGAAGTCTTAGAACGGGCATTAGGGGAAATTGAGGCAAGAGGCAGTAAGAAACACGCAGGCTTTACCGTAAAAACGTTGGAAGGCTTCCGCACGGTAAAATGCAATGATATTTATTATGCGGAAAATATTGCCAGGAAGATTGTACTCCACACAAAAGAAGGCAACATTGCTTACTACGAAAAAATGGAGCATCTGGAAAAGCAGCTGGGAAACGGTTTTTTCAGATGCCACAGGGGATATCTGGTATCTTTGGATAAGGTAAAGCAGTATGACAGCAGAGAAATAGAGCTTATAAACGGAGACATCATTTTGCTGTCAAGACAAAAGTATTCTGACTTTGTGCAGGCTTACATGAAGTATATGGTGGAAGAGGAAAGATGAAAGAATTCATTTATGCGGTCTTTAATCTTTTAGAATATACGGTCCGGGCCCTTCTGCTTTTAAAAATCTTCAAAGCATGGCTGCCCTTTCGGAAATCCTTTGAAAGAACGGGAAAGTACATCTTATGTGTACAATGCGTTGCTACGCAGTATCTGTTATCTGAAACCCGCTTTTTAAGAAGGATCCTCTACGGAGAAAACATGATGGTGGACCGGAGCATAAAATCGGCGATTATCGTTATTTTATGCGCGGCAGTTACTTTTTGCTTTTCCATGTGGTTGTTTGAAGGGAAGAAAACGGTAAAAGGGTATCTGACGGCAAATTTTTATGCGTTGCTGGAGCTGTGTCGTTTTTTATGGTATTCCCTTTGCATACCTCTTTTGAGTCAGAGCGCTTCCTTAATCAGCCGGCGCATAATGGAAGAAGCTGCTTCCTTGGAAAAAGTGGATTTGTGGCTGGGGATGGCGGAGGTCATGTGGAATTTTCTGATGGGAGCCGGGAATTGTATTCTTTTGTATCTGGTAATCAGATGGTATTGCCGGACTCTTGAGGACATAGAGAAAAAGTATTCCTCGGCAGAGCTTTTGTTTCTTGCCTTTCCCAGCATTACCGGATTTGTTTTCTGCATTTTTTTGAGAGGAATTCTTTATTCCCAGCGGGAGACGGAAATCAGGTTCCTTTTTGAGGATTATCCGGGAACACGCATACTGGTGCTTGTCCTTACATTTTTGCTTGTGGGGCTGATATTAGTCAGCATAAAAGCCTTTACGGAGTTGATAAAGCGTCATGAGGAAAAGAGCAGACTGATTGTTTATGAAAATCAGATAGAGGAAATGGCACAGCATGTAAGGGATATAGAAAACTTATATGACGGAATCCGCGGAATGCGCCATGATATGAAAAATAATATCTATGCAATCAAAATCCTATTAAAGGAAGATCCGCAGGAGAAGAACCGGGAAACCCGCAGGGAAGCTCAGAAATACCTGATGCAGATGGAAGAGAGCTTAGATGGGATGGATTATCCCGTTCACAGCGGAAATCCCGTTACGGATGTGGTTTTGGGGCGGATTTACAGGGAGTGCCGGAAGGAGGAAATTACTTTTACATGTGATTTTTGTTTCCCGGGGAAGGAAGAATTCCCGGTTTTTGATATCTGCATCCTGCTGAATAACGCTTTGGACAGCGCTGTGGAAGCTTGTACCGGGCTTACTGAAAAGGAGGCCGAAAGAAAAAGAATTTCTTTACGTTCTTATAAAAAAAGAAATCTGTTCTTTATTGAAGTAAAGAACGGTTTTGACGGAAAGCTTCTTAAGGATGATAACGGTAATTTTCTTACGACTAAGAAGAATGAGGGAATTCACGGGATCGGTATACAGAATATGAAAAAATGTGTGGAAAAGTATTTTGGAAGAATAGAGTTTTCTGTAGATAGAGAGTATTTTACGACACAGATCATGCTTCAGGAGAGAAAGGAGAAAAGAAATGAGTGAGATGGTTTTAAATGCCGCTACAAGAGCTTATCAGAAGTATTTGCAGACATTTCAGCCGGGACATACAAAAAATACTTCCAAAACAGCCGGAGCAAAGGGATTTGATGAAAGCCGGTTTCGCTTTGGGGATTTCAGGACAAAGCTGAATGTGGCAGCGGATTCTGCCGCAATAAAATCAAATAAGCTTTCGGCATCGAATAAAAGCGGCATGGTAAAAAATTCCAACAAAACAAATGCGGCGGTATCGGATTTAAAGAAGGTTTCCGTTGAAAACATGACCATGGATGAGTATAAGGCATATATCAGACAGCGCATTTACGCTTTGCCCGTAAATTCCACCCAGGCTTTAAATTCCGTGGCTGTTGATATTACGGACGAAGGGTTTGCCGCTATGAAGGCTGACCCGGAATATGAAAAATGGGTATTAGGAACATTAAAGGTGGATTTTGCTACGACAGACCCATGGAGCGGCATAACCGGAGGACGTTATGTGATACATCATTTCGGCGCCTCGAAAGACGAGTATCGTGGAAACAGCTGGAATTTGGATGAAAACGGGGGCATGGGACAGAGCATTTTCAATGCAACCGCAAAGAAAAGCTTTTGGCAGCGCCGTTCCGAGTCCGTACAGTCTTATTTGAAGGCACAGGAATTACTCAATTTGCAGCAGCGCCGGATGGAAAGACTTGGCGGAGACTATTATTCCATGGACGGCTACAGCACCGGTTTTTTACAAAATTTAAGGAGGCTTTATTATGCGAGTTACAACACAAATGTTAAATGAATCAGCCAGAAAAGCGGGATTGCCCCTTCATGACACGTCCCTGCTCAATTACATCAACAAAGAAAACGGCGGAAACGGTTTATTGGATGCCATTTCTAACAAGAATGGCCAGAATAACGGAAATGTCAGCAGAATGCAGAAGTACGGCTATGAAAAGATGGAGAAGACGGCAGGAGGACTTTGTCAAAGTGCGGAAGCTCTTTTGGCTAAGGAGAACAGTCTTTTTGATAAGGCGAAGGAAAGCGGCGATACGAAGGATGTGGTAAAGGGCATTGAGGATATGGTAAATGCCTACAATGAAACATTGCAGGCGCTGCGAAAGGAAACCGGCTCTATAAACAGACTGTATCTGGAATCCTTAAAAAGCGCTGTAAAAGAAAATGCCACAGCATTAAAGAATGCCGGAGTCACAGTGGCTTCAGACGGACAATTGGTCATTGATAAAGAAAAGCTTTCGGCGGCTGATCTGGAAACGCTGGAAAAAGCATTCGGACCATCAGGAGATTTCACATCAAAGGTTTCCTATGTGGCGGGCAAAGTAGAAGATAATGCCGCAGCCAATCTGGCCAGTATTTCCAATCAATATACATCCGGAGGAAATGCTTATACGGCGGCAATGCTTCGACGATACGACAGCAGGGGATGAGAACTTATCATAGCTTAAGCTGACATCCTCTAACGATGATTTAACCGGAAGTTAAGTTTCTTTCCCATAAGTTTACATTTGTTCAATTGTGTCTTATAAGTTTGTTGGATATAATGAATATAACAAAAGGCCTTTTGAAATGAAAGAAAAAAGGAGATATAAAATGGTAATGAATCAGATTATCAGGGAAAGAAGAAAAGCATTGGGACTTACCCAGGAAGAGGTAGCGGATTATCTGGGAGTATCCACACCGGCAGTAAACAAATGGGAAACGGGGAAGAGTTATCCTGACATTACGATGATTCCCGCTTTGGCAAGGCTGCTGCAGACAGACGCCAACAGTCTGCTTTCTTTTGAAGCGGATCTGACAAAGGAAAAGGAAGCGGAAATCATCCATGATGCATATAAGATTTTGGAGAAGGAAGGCTATGAGGCTGCTTACCGTACGCTGATTCAGAAAATGAAAGAGTATCCTGAAAGCCATTCCTTAATTTTGAGCGGGGCGCTTTTTTTGGAAGGCGGCCTGCTTTTCTTGAGCGATATTTCAGAAAAAGAGCGTTATCTCAATGAATTTGAAAAAATGTATGAGAGGGCAATGGAAAGCGATGACTTGGAGGTACGGGCACAGGCGGCAACACTGTTAGTCTCCAAATATATAAACCGTCAGGAATTTAATAAAGCAGAGGAACTTTTAGAGGGATTTCCGGAAATGACCTTTCAAAAGAACCAACTTTGGGCCAACCTTTTAACAGTTAAAGGAGAATATGCCAAAGCTGTTGAAATGATGGAGAGCCAGCTGCTGATAGATGTGACAAATGTTTATAACAGACTGGTAACTTTGCTGGAGCTTTCTTTAAAGGAAGAAGATACAAAAACGGCGGAGTATTTGGCCGATATGTGTGAAAAAACGGCGGAAATGTACGGTTGTTCCAACTATTCCCGTCATGTGCCAATGGTGCTGCTTTACGGGGCGTTAAAGGATAAGGAAAAGTGCATGGAAAAGCTAAAGCTTTTGCTTTTATCCTTAAAGGATAACTGGAACCCCAGGGATTTTCCGCTTTATTCCCGTATATTACCTGCAAAAGAAGGGGGAATGTTGAATGGGGATTCCCTGAAATCCGGTATCATTCGGAGTCTGAAGGAAGAGGAAGAATTTGCATTTTTAAGAGATGACCCGGAATTCCGGGCGCTGATACAGGGATAAAAGGCGCATTGCTTGCATAATGAAAGCAAAAATGGTAAAATCTTTTTTATGTAATGTGAATTGTGTATGATGCTATTTGTTTTCCATGTACGTGTGTGTTAGTGTGAAAAAGGAATGAAAAGATTGGAAACAGAAAAGAGGATATACAATTATGGATAAAAAAGATAAGCTGGAAGGAGCTCAGATCCAGAAGGGATTAGAAGACTTTCTGGAACAGGAACTGTACGGCGCGGCCGGGAATCCTGCTATGGGACAAGGCGAAGCGGGGAGTAAGTCTTCATCCCGTAAGGGAGGAGAATTGGATTTATCTCTGGCACAGCCGTCAAATGAGACGGATTTACGGATCTCATATCAACCGGATGAACTGGATATATCTTTGGCAAAGCCTGTATCCCGCAGCGGGGGGGATCGCGACAGTGCGGGCATGAGGCGGGAAGAAAGCGGTAAAGCGCCTTCTGCCAATATGCGGCGGGAGGATAGCGGTAGAACCATTCGCACAAATGCACGGCTGGAAAAGGATGGCAGGACCGGACAGCCAGAGAAAAGAACGGATTCCAGAGAAAGCGGTCAAAGAGAAATGTCTCAGAAGAAAAAGCAGGCTGATACAAGAAATAGGAAAAAGAATTCCACTGCGGGAAAGAGGAAAGAACCCCAATCGGTAAAGGGTAAAAATAAAAAACAGGAAAAATCAAAAAAGAAGAAAAACAGGGTCGTTAAAGTTCTGGTCTTTATTGCGGCTCTGTTTGTCGTTGGAATTTTTATTCTTCACGGACTGGTGGGAAGTGTATACAAGAAAATGGAATATAAAGAGGCAGAAGGGTTTACCTCTGAGCCCATGAAGGAAGACGGGGTAATTAATGTACTTCTCATTGGGAATGATTCCCGTCTGGCCGGAGATGACGGAAGATCTGATGCCATGATTTTAGTATCCATCAGTGATAAGACAAAGACCATTACCATGACCTCCTTTTTGAGGGATATGTATGTGGAAATTCCGGGTCATGACGGGAACCGTCTGAATGCCGCCTATGCTTATGGCGGAGCGGAGCTTTTGATGGAAACTATTGAGCTGAATTTCGGCATTCCTATCCATCGTTATGCTTTGGTAAACTTCCAGGCCTTTGCTAATCTGGTGGATGCTGTAGGCGGTATTGATCTGGACTTAACTAACGATGAGGTTAACTGGATAAACGCATATCTGATGGAATATAATCAGTTAGAGGGAAAGGACCTTGCCACGGATTTCCTGGATCCGTCTTTGAGCGGCAATCTTCATTTAAACGGACCGCAGGCTCTTGCCTTTACCAGAAACCGTTATATCGGCACGGATTTCGGAAGGACGGAAAGACAGCGGAAGGTATTGTCGGCTGTTATCAAAAAGCTTCCGGGAACGGTTCTCACAAACGGAGGAGAACTGGCAGAGGGCTTATTCCCCAATCTGACTACGAATTTAAAGCAGGGGGAATGCTTTAATCTTTCCCTGAATGCGTGGAAATTTTTGGGTTATGAAATGGTTCAGCAGTGCGTTCCGCTGGAAGGGACCTATTCCAATGCGGATATCAGGGGAATGGCGGTTCTTCAGGTGGATTTTGACACCAATAAGCAATTCCTAAAGTCTACGCTGTATGGAGAATGATCTTTTGAAAAATAAAGTGCTGTTAAGGAAGGGGAAAATATGCCAAACGGAGAGCTGCGTATTGTCGGACAAAACAAACGTATTTTAAATATTCTGACTCTGATTCTGGTTTTAGGAGTGGGGTTATTGATCCGAAAGGAGTTTATCTGGTATGTTTCCAGGGACTGGACAGGCTTTTTTGAGCTGTGGATAAATGAAATTTCAAATCAGGGCTTTAAAGCCCTTGCAGGGGACTTTTATGATTATGCCCCTGCTTATATGTATCTGCTCATAATTGCAGCACAGTTTGGGGCAAAAAGCATGGTTGCCATGAAACTGATTTCGGTCTGCTTTGATTTTGTAGTGGCAGTTGCTGCAGGATTGGTTGTATATGAAATCCGAAAAAAGGAATCCCTGTCCATGCTGGTCTTTTCCATTGTATGGCTTGCGCCTACGGTAATTTCCAACAGCAGCATGTGGGGGCAGTGCGATGCGGTATATGCATCGTTTCTGATGCTTACGGTTCTATTTTTTGTGAAGGATCAGAGCAGAGTGGCTATGATCTTTTACGGAATCGCCTTTGCTTTTAAGCTGCAGGCTTTTTTCTGGCTGCCTGTTATCATCCTGCTCTGGCTTTTCAAAAAAATTAAGACCATAGATTTTTTGTGGATTCCGCTTATGTATTTTATAAGCATTGTTCCGGCATGGATGGCAGGAAGGCCTTTTTCGGAGCTTTTGGGAATTTATTTTGCCCAGGTGGGAGTGGATACCAACCGTTTATCCATGAAATACCCTAATATTTATTATATTATCGGGGAATTGAATCTTCCGGAATGGTATACCCATGCGGGAAAGTATTTTGCAGTAGGCGTTATCCTGCTGTTTATGGTGGCTTTGATTTACAAATTGATGAAAACAAGGCTGACGCCGGAGCTTTTATTGCTGATTTGTTATTCACAGGGGGCGCTGGCTTTGTATTTTCTACCTCAGATGCATGAGAGATACGGTTATTTTATTGAGATTATTGCGATTATTCTGGGCGTTTTGTGCATAAAAATGTTCTGGGTGCCTGTTGTGCATATTTTGATTACGTTTATTACATACAGCTATTATTACAATTATGACCGTCCCAAGAACATACCGATTTTTGTGCTGGCGTTGTGTATGCTGGCCCTGATGTTGTTTATGATATATAAGACGGTCGTTTATAGGGAAAAGGGAGAGAGCGCAGATTATGAAACGGCGGGGGAAATCTAGACTGATAAAAGTGCTGGGAGTTCTTTTTCTGTTCCTTGCGGTAACCGGCTGCGGGGGATTGGAAGAAAAAAATCAGGAAGCAGACAGCAACGGTTTCATAGAGCCTGTTGCAGAGCAGGGCGCTGTAGTCGTGTCGGAAAATACAGGCGTTTTGGCGGACGCCGTGCTTTTGGCAGGAGCGGAAGTTGTATGGGATTCGGTTTCGGCAAATGGAAGCGGCGGCGAAGAGGAGCCGGAGATAGAAGATACGGTGCATGTCATTGAGGAAAAGGAACCGGCGGAGGGAGAAAATGCGGAAGAAGCAAAAGAACCTCAAAGCAATGGTTATCTGGTTGCCATAGACCCCGGTCATCAGGCGAAAGGAAATAGTGAAAAGGAACCCATAGGCCCCGGCGCGGCGGAAACAAAGGCAAAGGTGGCGGGAGGCACAAGGGGAGTGGCTACGGGAGTCAGTGAGTATCAGCTTACTCTGGATGTTTCCTTAAAGCTTAAGGAGGAACTGGAAGCACGTGGTTATAGGGTATCTATGATACGGGAAACGAATGACGTCAATATCAGTAACGCAGAAAGGGCTGTTATGGCGGCTGATGCCGGAGCGGATATTTTTATAAGGATTCATGCCAATGGTTCGGAAAACTCCTCGGCCAGCGGAACCATGACAATCTGCCCCACAGCGTCAAATCCTTATTGCAGCAGTATTTATTCTGACAGCAGAAGGCTTTCCGACCACGTACTTGAGAATATGCTGGCAGCTACGGGAGCAGTCAGTAAAGGGGTCTGGGAAACGGATACCATGAGTGGAATTAACTGGTGCAGCATACCTGTTACCATTGTGGAAATGGGATTTATGAGCAATCCCGCGGAGGATGCGCTGATGCAGACTGCGGAATACCAGCAAAAAATGGTAAAGGGGATGGCGGATGGCATTGATGCTTATTTTGCGGAGGAATAATTGAAGGGAGCGTCTATGGCAGGAAGTATTGAGGATATCGTAATGCAGTACGGAAGCAGAGGAATGAATACGTTGTATCCTTTTTTACCCAAAGAAAGCTACCGCAAGGCGGCGGAAGATATTTTAAAGCTTTCCAGAGGCAATTTTCCGGTCACAACAGGATTTTATGCTAAGGGCGCAGGAGAGACGGACGGCCCCCTGGGAGCGTGGATCTTGATTCAGGTATTTGAGAAGCTGGGATTTTTGCCGATTCTTGTTACAGACCAATATACATATTATTATTTTTCCGGAGAAAAAGTGAAATGCGTCCGTGTGCCCTTAAGGAACAGCCGGGAGTATAATAAAATCCTATCCATGGAAACAATTCTTGGCAGACTGAATCCTGTGGGTATGCTTTCCGTCGAACGTTGTGGAAAAAACGGAGATGGGGATTACACCAACATGAAAGGCGAAAGCATCGGAATTCATACGGCGCCCATAGATGAATTATTTGAACTGGCGCCAAAATACGGTATTAAGACTTTTGGGATCGGAGACGGGGGAAATGAAATAGGGATGGGAAAGCTTTCAGAGGAAATCAGCCGTTACCTTTCCCTTAGTCCCTGCATTGTCAAAACGGATCATCTGCTGATCGCCACGGTATCCAACTGGGCGGCCTATGGCCTTGGAAGAGCGTTGGAGGTAGTAAGCGGCAAGCATCTTATGCCGCCGGTAAATGACCTGAAGTACTTTTTTGACCGGATTGTGCGTATGGGCAGTGTAGATGGAATAACGGGAGAAAATACCATGACTGTAGACGGATTTCCCCAAGGAAAAGAAGTGGAAATGTATCTTGAAATATTGAGCTTTTCCTGAATTCGGGTTTGGTAAAATGAATAGGATACAGAGAGCGGAACTGCTGAATTTTAACCATGGCAGTTCCTTTTTATTTTTTGGTTGACACCATGAATGGAAATATGTTATTTTATGTGTACTAACACAGATAGTACACATGGGAATATACAGGAGAACGGATATCTGAAGAATCCGAGTTAAAAGGAATGCCATTTATTAAAGGAGAGAAAATAATGATTTGGATTGATTATACAGATGCCACTCCGATTTATGAGCAAATTGTAACCAAGTATAAAAATCTCATAGTCAGAGGGGTGCTTGCACCGAATGAAAAGATGCCATCAGTCAGGTCTCTGGCTATGGAGCTTTCCATAAATCCAAATACGATTCAAAAAGCTTATGCCGAGCTGGAAAGACAGGGCTTTGTCTATACGGTTAAGGGCAGGGGGAATTTTGTCGCGGATAACAGTGGACTGAAGGAAATGAAGGAAAAGGAAATTATTCAAAAACTGGAAACGGTAGTTGTTGAAGCAGAAGAAGCAGGGGTGGATTTATTGCTGCTTTCCCGGTATTTGAACAATAGAATGGATGCGGGAGGAAAATAGGAATGATTGCTGTAAAAGGCATTACGAAGAAATTTGACAATTTTGTTGCAGTTAATCAGATTGATTTTGAAATGAGGGAAGGCATGGTGTTTGGCCTGATTGGTACAAACGGAGCCGGAAAATCCACTCTTTTGCGTATGATAAGCGGAGTGTGCAGGGCTGATGCGGGAGAAATTCTGATAGATGAGCTTTCGGTATATGACAATCCTGCGGCAAAGGAAAAAGTGTTTTTTATTGCCGATGAGCCTTACTTTTTTGCCCATTCCAATGCCGTTGATATGGAAAAATACTATGCGATGGTCTATAAAACCTTTAATAAGGATGAGTTTTATAAACTGATGACACAATTCGGATTGGATGCGAAAAGGAAAATAGCTACTTATTCCAAGGGCATGAAAAAGCAGCTGGCCTTTATTCTGGGTCTTTCTGCCAGAACGGACTATCTCTTGTGTGACGAGACCTTCGACGGATTGGATCCGGTTATGCGGCAGGCCATTAAAAGCCTTCTGGCCAAGGAGATGGGAGAAAGAGGCTTAACGCCTGTGATTGCGTCCCACAATTTAAGAGAGCTGGAAGATATTTGCGATACAGTGGGACTTTTGCATAAAGGCGGCGTGCTATTATCAAAGGATCTGGATGAGATGAAATGCTGCATCCAGAAGGTACAGTGCGTCTTTAAGGATGAAACGGAATATGAAAAGGCGGCGGCAATCTGCCGGATTATGAAAACAGAGCGGAGAGGTTCCCTATATACCTTGACCATCAGGGGAGAAAAGGATGAGACTCTCCAAAAGTTTGATTCTTTGGAAACCATATTCTGCGAGGTGCTTCCCCTGACTTTGGAAGAAATATTTATAAGCGAAACGGAGGTGGTTGGATATGACATCAAAAAACTCATTCTGGAAATTTAGCAGGTGGAATTTCAAAAAAAGAGCGTGGGTGTTGGCGGTTTTACTTGTTGTCTGGTTTTTTGCCCTTCCGGTTTCCGTTTTTTCAAAGGCGGGAACTATGATAAGGGGGATGCAGCAAAGCATTCAACCGTTGGAGAAACAGATGGAATGGGCTGTTAATATGATTGTTAACCGCAGCGTTTCGGGAAACGGGCTGTATGGGGCTTTTACTCTGGCCATGGGAATTTTTCTGGCATTGCAGGGATTTTCCTGGAACAACCATCAAAGCCGGGTGGATATGTACAAATCGGTGCCTGTAAAAGAAAATACCCGTTTCTTTTATATAAATTTTAACAGCTTTTTGATATTCTGTTTAAGTTTTGGCATCAATATGGTTCTTGCAAATATATCGGCGGTTCTATGGGGGGTATGGAGCGGACGGCTTTTGGCTGTATCGGTATTTTCGTTTTTTATACATCTTATGCTTTTTGCATCGGTGTATTTTGTAACCCTGATCGCCCAGATGCTTACCGGAAATATTGCTCTGGGATTTTGCGGGGCATCCGTGATCTTGCTCATAGAGCCTGCATGTTTCCTGCTTGGCAGGAGTCTGATGTCCTTGTTTTATAAGACCTATATGGGACGAGAGATTTATGATGTGCTTCGGAAAGGCGTTGTTTCTCCATTGTCGGTTTATATAGGGATGTACAAGTCTGTTTCCCTGAAAAATATGGGTTTTGCAAACATGAAGAATTACGGAGGAATATGGAAATACATTATGATATTTCTGATTCAGATAATCCTGTATGGAAGCATTGCTTATATCCTTCATCGGAAAAGACCGGCCCAGACGGGAGGAAAGACCATCATATTTTCCAAAACCAAGCCGGTTATCAAGTGCAGTATTATGATTTTGGGAAGTCTGGCTTTTGGCATCTTTTTGGCAAAATTTGATGAGAGAGCAAAAGCATGGTATGGATTTTTCGGGGTTCTTTGCGCACTTATGATTTTGCAGGTGGTTTTACAGGCGGTTTTAGAAGGGGATTTTAAGGAAATCCTGAAAGGAAAAACATCCTTTGGCATTGCGACGGTTGTTACACTAGTGATTTTTTCCGTTTTTGTGTTTGATTTGACCGGTTTTGATTCTTATCTGCCAAAGGAGGAAAAAGTGGATAGTTTTGCCTTTGTCCGCGCCAATGATTATTGCCACTATTTTTATAATGAAGACAAGGTTTCCGTATCTTCCCGGGAGTATTTGCTGGAAAACATGAAAATTGAAGATGAAGAAGCCAAACGGATACTTTTTTCGGAATTGAGGCAGGCAATTGAAAATGATGATTACTATTATAAGGAAGATAATGGAGATGCCGGGACAGAATTGAAAAAGGACATGCCTTCGGATGCGGAAGACGCTTCAACGGCCTATGAAGACGGGAACATTAAGGAGCCGGTTTATGTAAAATTCTGTCTGGAAAACGGAAAAGAGATAATACGCAGTTATTATCTGCCCCTTTATAGAATCAGAAACTGCTATTGTTATTTATATGACCTGGAAGAATATAAGGAGAGTGTTTATAGTGCCTTAAAGGGATATATCGCTGACGAAATTTTAAATCGGGATAATAGTAATTATGCATATTACCGTTCTTATCCTTCCATGGTTACGAGTGACAACAATACCAAGGATCCTGTTCTTGTGGAGAAGCTATTCCTTGCCATGCAGTCGGATTTAAGAAACAGAACCAGTGAAACGGTTATGACTATGGCGCCGGTGGGAGAACTGAATATTGCCACCAACTATAAAAATGATCTGCAGAACAGAAGTATTTATCTGAGCATGCCGGTTTATACGGTAGATGAAGAAATGGTGGCATTGCTAAAAGAGAACGGTTGGTTCCGTCTGGCGGATATAGACAAAGAAAGCGTCAGTGTTATCCGGGTTTTCCAGTATCAGGAGGGTAGTGACAGCAGTAAGAGAAAAGTTTTGGAAATATATCCCAAGGAGCCGCTTTTTGATCCTGTCATGGAAGCCTTCTGTCTTTCCGAAAGGTTGAACGATGTGGTGGATTCCAATGCTTTTACAAAGATCGGTTATTATGTTGAAATAGAAACGGTGGATGGCTACAGTTCTTATTCGGGCATTCTTTTTCGGGAAAAATTCCCGAAAGAACTGGAGAAGGCGTTTGAGAATGCCGACTATGATGAAGAGTTTCTTCCCGGTATGGGATAGTGAAGACAGATAAAGAAAGCCGTAGTAAAAATGGAGCAGGGCTTGACGGAAAATCCGTCATGTCCTGCTCCATCTGCCGCTGGCGCCACAGGGAAGGATTAATCCTGTGGAAGTGACGGGCAGGCCGATTTCTTCAGATTCTACTTTGCCCCCAAACCGTTCAGCTATAACAGTGTGCAGCATATAGGAAAGAACGGCGGGCTGCAAGCCGGTAGTGTAGGAATTGATTAAAAAGAAAACGGAATCCGGATGCAGGAGGCTGGAGGCCAGCTTTATAAAAGGGTAAATGGATTCTTCCATCTTCCAGACTTCTCCTTTTGGGCCGCGTCCATAAGAGGGCGGGTCCATAATAATGCCGTCGTAGGTGTTGCCCCGGCGGATTTCCCTTTCCACGAATTTGACGCAGTCATCCACCAGCCAGCGTATGGGGGCTTTAGAAAGACCGCTGGCAATGGCGTTTTCTTTTGCCCAGCCAACCATGCCTTTTGAAGCGTCCACATGGGTTACCGAAGCGCCGGCTTTGGCGGCGGAAACAGTAGCGCCGCCGGTGTAGGCAAAGAGATTTAATATTTTAAGGGGATGGTCTGCCGCTTTTATTTTTTCGCTGCACCAGTCCCAGTTTACCGCCTGTTCAGGAAAAAGACCTGTGTGCTTAAAACTAAAGGGCTTTAAATGAAAGGTCAAATCCCTGTAACCGATGGTCCATTCCTTGGGAAGGCTGTGAAATTCCCATTCTCCGCCGCCCTTATTGCTGCGATGGTAATGCCCGTTTTTTTGTTTCCAGGCAGAATGCTCGTGTCCGGTGTCCCAAATTACCTGGGGATCGGGGCGTACCAGAATATAATCGCCCCAGCGCTCGCATTTTTCGCCCGAACAAGTGTCTATTACCTCATAATCCTTCCATTGATCCGCAATCCACATAATGAATCCTCCAATCATAAAACTTCCAATATTTTGCATAAGCGTCGGAAATGCTCTAAAAGAGCCTGCCAAGCTGCTTTCCGGTCTGTTATATTTTTTGTGTCATAAGTACCTGAGGCAGATAAACGGCAGAATCGGTTAATTCCCCCAGATAATCTATTCCAAATTTTAGCAGAAGAAAATTCCGGATAAAAAAGAAGCTTACCAGAATAATCAGAAATGCCCAGAGAAATCCCAAATGGATGGAAAAAAATGCGTCTCCATGCTGACGGATTAGTTCAATCAGGGCTTTCAGCCAGTAATATATAAGAGAAATTGCCATAAAAAGCACAAGGGGATTACAGAGCAGGGACTGCATGAAACGCAGATGGAGCAGATGCTCCAGGGCCCGTGTTCCACCGCAGCCGGGACAGTAAAGATGAAAAAAGCTCTTCAAACCGCAGGGTGGAAAAAAAGCCGGGTACTGCTTGGAGGCTGTGATATAGCCATATGCCAGAACAGGAACCAGAAGCGTAAAAAACGTGATCAGTATGAAATTACTCTTTTTAATATGTGCATGGTAATACATTTTCTTTCTCCATAGGTCGGGAGATATGATTTTTCTCCTGTTTCCTTCCGTATCCGGTAAATGAAAAGCCTTTACCGTAATGGACTGCATTACTAATGTACCTTATTTTTGTATATTAGTCAAAGAAAGTTGAATTCTTTTGGAATGTAGTTTATAATATTTTTTACTAGCTGTAAAAGCGGAATTATGTTTTTTTAAAGGAGAGATAAGAAAATGGATAACAATAATATGATGAATAATGGAAATTCTGATTTTAACAATCAGCCTTATCAGCAGCAACCTTACCAGCAGCCTGGCGGGCAGCCATATCAGCAACAGTCCGGGCAGCCAACCTATCAGCAGTCCGGATACTCTCAGGACAGTATCTATGCGCAGCCCGGCGAAAACAGGTCCAGAGTAAAAGAGATTCTGGCTTTGGTTTTTGGTATTCTGGCAATATTGATTTCCTGCTGCTGTACTTATTTGGGAATCGGATTGGGAATTGCCGGTATTGTAATGGCTGTTCTTTCCAAAAATGATAATAACGGTCAAATGCCCGGAATGGCGCTGGGCGGTATGATTTGCTCCATTCTGGCTATTGTAATCTGCGTAGTATCTATTGTACTGGTATTAACGGGTGTAGTAACGTTAGATGTAACCCAATATTTAAATGGATTATAAGAAGACGGGAATATGACTTTGAGGAGCGGGCATGGATAACAATATGATGAATCAGGGACAGGATAATCCTGACAATTTATACAGTCAGCCGGATGGAAATAATGGCTATAATATGAATGGTCAGTCTGGTACGGGTAATGAATATAATAGGAACGGCCAGCCCGGTATGAATAGCGGGTATAATTTGAATGGTTACCCTGGTATGGATAACGGCTGCAATATGAATGATCAGTCCGGTATGAATAGTGGCTATAACAGGAACGGCCAGCCCGGTATGAATAGCGGTTATAATGTGAATGGTTACCCTGGTATGGATAACGGCTGCAATATGAATGATCAGTCGGGTATGAATAGCGGATATAATGTGAATGGTCAGCCGGGTATGAATAGCGGATATAATGTGAATGGTCAGCCTGGTATGGATAACAGCTATAATATGAACGGTCAGTCCGGCATGAATAGTAGCTACAATATGAGTGGTCAGTCCGGTATGGATAATCCCTATTATATAAACGGACAGTATAATGCAGGTAATTCCTATGGACAAAATAATCCTTACGGTACTCCCGATCCTTATTATCAGTCCTATCAGGAAAACATTTATGCACAGTCCGGAAAATCAGGAGGAACCGGTGCAATGGCAATCATTTCGCTGATTTGCGGAATTGCTTCTATCGTATGTTGCTGTACCAATATTATTTCTGTAACTTTGGGAATTGCGGCAATTGTTCTTGCAGTATTATCCAAAAAGGATAATAGGGGCGAAATGCCGGGGATGTCGATTGCAGGTATGATCTGCGGCATTATAGGAGTGATACTGGGAGCGATTATATTGTTTGGGATGCTGGTTGATATATAAGAAATAAAATTGGGCCTTTAGCAGATAATTAAAAAATGATTGATAAAAAGAGCAGGCTGTATATATGCAGTACTGTTCTTTTTTTCTTGTGTTGACAGTATAACCTGTGCTATTATGGGAAAAGTGAGTATAAAAAGTGAAAAATGACAGTAAAATGAGAGAGGAGTAGAGTTACATATGACAACGTCAAATATTTGTATTTTGATTACAATTATTGTATATTTGCTGTTGGTAATCTGGATTGGAGTTGTATTTTCAAAAAAGAATAAGACAACGGATGACTTTTATTTAGGAGGAAGAAGGCTGGGGCCTTTTGTTACGGCAATGAGTGCGGAAGCTTCTGACATGAGCAGCTGGCTGTTAATGGGACTGCCCGGCGTGGCATATTTAACGGGTGTGGCAGACGCTTTCTGGACTGCAGCAGGTCTTGCCATAGGTACTTATATTAATTGGCTGATCGTGGCAAAAAGGCTTCGGAAGTATACGGTAGCCTGCAACAATTCCACAACCCTTCCGGTTTTCTTTTCCAACCGCTACAGGGATGAAAAAAGAATCTTATCTATCATTGCGGCGATTGTAATTATTATTTTCTTTGTTCCTTATACGGCATCGGGATTTGCTGCCTGTGGAAAGTTGTTTGCGTCTTTATTTAATATAGACTATTTTGTGGCTATGATAATCAGTGCGGTTGTTATTGTGGGCTATACTACTTTGGGCGGCTTTTTAGCGGCGAGTACTTCGGACTTCTTGCAAAGTATTGTTATGACAATTGCGATTTTTGTAGTGCTCGGCTATGGCGTTGTTACCGCAGGCGGAGTGGACAATGTGCTTGCCAATGCGAATACCATGGCGGGATATTTCAGCCTGACGTCCATTTACGATACGGCAAGCGGCGTAGCGGGAGATTATGGTATTATGAATATTTTTTCCATGCTGGCGTGGGGGCTTGGATATTTTGGCATGCCTCATGTACTTTTGCGGTTTATGGCGATAGAAGATCCTCAGAAATTAAAAATGTCCAGAAGAATTGCTTCTGTATGGGTTGTGATTTCTTTGGGCGTGGCAATTGCCATCGGTGTTGTAGGCAACGCTATGAGCAAAGGCGGGGTAATTCCTGAATTGACAGATTCGGAAACCATTATTATTGCTATTGCTACGGTTATCAGCAGACACGGCGTTTTGGCGGCGCTGGTTGCAGGACTGATTCTGGCGGGCATTCTGGCGGCAACCATGTCCACGGCGGATTCCCAGCTTTTGGCGGCATCCTCCAGCGTGTCCCAGAACATTATAAAGGAAGTATTTTTTAAGGATTTGTCGGAAAAGGCGGCTATGATGATTGCCAGAATATCGGTGGTCATTATTTCTGTAATTGCAGTATTTATCGCATGGGATCCGAACAGTTCGGTGTTTGATATTGTTTCCTTTGCCTGGGCGGGCTTTGGAGCTGCATTCGGACCGGTTGTGCTTTTGGCGTTGTTCTGGAAACGTTCTAATAAATGGGGGGCTCTTGCAGGAATGTTTACCGGAGGCGTTATGGTGTTTGTATGGAAGTTTTTAGTAAAGCCCGTAGGAGGAATCTGGGGGATTTATGAACTGCTTCCGGCGTTTGTTGTGGCGATTGCGGTAAATGTGATAGTCAGTCTGGCGACTGGAGCGCCCGGGCAGGATGTTATGGACGAGTTTGAGAGGGTTAAGGCAGAGTGTAAGGCGAAGTAAGGGTATTATATAGAAGGAAACGGAATGAGAAGGTGAAATGCAGCCGGCGGGGAACGGGGTTATGCCGGTAAGGAAAAAGTCTTTTTGTTTTTCATAGCCGGCTTCCAATCGGTGTTTTTCTAACAGATTTTTCTTTACCGGCATACCCTCATTCCCCACCGGCTGCATTTCACTTTCTCATTCCGGCTTAGTTCTTAGGGGGAAGGGTTTGTGGTATAGCAAAAAATTATGGAATAGGAAGGGCGTGGGTAGAGAGGGAGTTGTTGGGTGTAACGAAAAAACGTTGATGAATTTGTTGATATTATATTGACAAAGAGAAATGTCTTATTTTATAATACATAGAAAAGTAGAAGAGGTTCTGCTTTGTGTGAAAGTCTTGGTCCCGTTCGGGGCTTAATATACCGGCTTGTCCGGTTCCGGCGATTCAGCCATGTTTCACAAATCATAATTTAATAATGGCTGATGAAAGGCGGGCAGAGAATTTTTCTAAACTGTTTTTTGTGCGGCCGGAAAGGAATGCAATGGGAAAGAAGGATGTTTATACAAGGCCGTATTTTGCGGATAAGAAAAGATTTGCGGATTTTATTAATGTGCATCTATACGGCGGGAAGGAAATTGTAATGGAAGGTGCACTTGTGAAGATACGGGGGATATATCCGTCTGCGGGAAGTTTTGCGGGAGAGAAAAGCAGGGATGTTTTCATGGAGCATGAAAAGCTCCGGATGCGCTATGGCATAGAATTGGAAACAGAGAGCGACTATGGGATGCCGGAGCGGATTATGGTCTATGACGGCGGAGAGTATGAGAAGCAGATTGGGGAAAAGGACAAGAAGCATCGTAGTGAAAAGGAGTATGCGGAGTACATAGAGAAGAAGAGCAGAATGAAGGAATCAGACCGGCTTGTACCTGTCATCAGCATTGTGCTGTATCTGGGAGAAGGAAAATGGAGAGGTCCTAGGAGGCTTAAGGAGATGCTGGAGGTTCCGAAAGAATTGAAGGAATGCTCAGAGGAATATCTGCAGGACTATAAGATATGTGTCATAGAGGCAGATTTTGTGGATGCGGGAGCATACCGGACTGATTTAAAGGAATTTTTTCAGGCGCTACAATGTCGGAATGACAGGGAAAGGCTTAGAGAATTATTGGGAAGTGAAGGTTTTCGGAATTTGGAACGGGAGACGGAAATGGCAATCGCGGTCAACTTGAGTTTAAAACCGATTATCAGGAAAATAGAAGAGGAGGAAAAGGGTATGTGCAGAGCATTTGAAGAATTAATGATGGAGCAGGAGGAAATAGGGATTGAGAAGGGGAAGAGCGAAGGAATAAAAGAAGGAATAAAAGAGAGTATAAAGGCGCTGATAGAAACTTGTAAGGAATTGGGCGTATCCAGGGAGGACACGGAATCCAGAATTATTATGAAATTAGATGTTTCCCGGGATGATGCGATGGATTATGTAAATCAATATTGGGGGTAATGTGGTAAAATAGTTTATTAATACGGGGAAATAGAGTGGTTTGTACAGAAAATAGGAAGCGGGCAGAAGAAAAAACGGATTGTTTCTCAAAAAATACAATATTTTTTATGCCTTTGAAAAAAAAAGCTTGCAAACCGCCCTTTTTTCCTATATACTAGCAATTGCTGTGGCATTGATAGCTATGAAGCGCGAGGTTGCTGCACGTGTTGCAGGTTTTCCGTGGAGCGAATGTCAAGTTAGGAAACTGACGACAAGTCACTGTACAAACGTAAAATGTCTATCGGAGAGATAGAAACAACGTGTGAAAGTCTTTAGGACACACACGGGAGAGTGTACAGTCACCGCTTGTCGTACTTAAAGTAAAAAGTGCGAAAAGGAGGCGACTTTTTTTATGGCAAATCAGCAGGTAATGAGAATTACATTAAAAGCCTACGATCATCAGTTGGTTGATGCATCTGCCAAAAAAATCATCGAAACAGTCAAAAAGAACGGATCTCAGGTAAGCGGACCGGTACCCCTTCCTACCAAGAAGGAAGTAGTAACCATCTTAAGAGCTACTCACAAGTACAAAGATTCCCGTGAGCAGTTTGAACAGAGAACCCACAAGAGATTGATCGACGTAATCACACCCACACAGAAAACCGTGGATGCATTACAGAGACTGGAGATGCCTGCCGGTGTTTTCATCGGTATCAAAATGAAATGATTTTGAAAAGCAACAGATTAGATCCTGAAATTAGGTTTATATAGAAGCAACGAAAAGTTCCACTTATATGTACCTGGATCTAGTATGAACGGCGAGGGAAACCTATGACCCGTTCCGCTGTAGAAACAAGGAGGTAACAAAATGAAGAAAGCTATTTTAGCAACAAAAGTCGGAATGACTCAAATCTTCGATGAAGACGGCGCATTAATTCCTGTTACCGTTCTTCAGGCAGGACCTTGTGTTGTAACCCAGATCAAGACAGTAGACAACGACGGTTACAGTGCAGTACAGGTCGGCTTTGTTGATAAGAAAGAAAAGATTGTCAACAAAGATAAAGCAGGAAAGAAAGAAATCGTACACAGACATGGCGTAAACAAAGCCTTAAAAGGTCATTTTGACAAGGCAGGCGTTTCCGCCAAGAGATATGTGAGGGAATTTAAGTTTGAAAACGCGGACGAGTATACGCTCGGCGCAGAAATCAAAGCTGACATCTTTGAAGCCGGCGACAAGATTGACGCAAGCGCAATTTCCAAAGGTAAAGGCTTCCAGGGTGCGATCAAGAGATTCGGACAGCACAGAGGACCTATGGCTCACGGTTCCAAGTTCCACCGTCATCAGGGTTCCAACGGCGCATGTTCTTCCCCTTCCAAGGTGTTCAAAGGGAAAGGAATGCCCGGACATATGGGATGCAAGAAAGTAACGATCCAGAATCTTCAGGTTGTAAGAGTTGATGCAGAGAAGAATTTACTATTAATCAAAGGTGCAGTACCGGGACCTAAAAAAGCATTAGTAACAATCAAAGAAACCGTTAAGGTTGAAGCTTAATTAGGACGAAAGGAGGACCATTCAGATGGCAAACGTATCTGTTTATAATATGGAAGGCAAGGAAGTCGGCAAAATGGACTTAAACGATGCGGTATTCGGTGTTGAAGTAAATGAACATCTGGTACATTTGGCAGTCGTTGCACAGCTTGCCAACAAACGTCAGGGAACACAGAAGGCAAAAACACGTTCTGAAGTTTCCGGCGGCGGAAGAAAACCCTGGAGACAGAAAGGAACCGGTCATGCAAGACAGGGTTCAACAAGATCTCCCCAGTGGACAGGAGGCGGCGTTGTATTCGCTCCCACACCCAGAGATTACACAATCAGATTAAATAAGAAAGAAAGACGCGCTGCATTGAAATCTGCTTTAACAAGCAAGGTGCAGGACGGAAATTTAATCGTTGTTGATGAATTAAAATTAGATGAAATTAAAACAAAAGCTTTCAAAGCTGTTATGGATAACTTACAGGTTGAAAACGGTCTGGTAGTTTTGGCTGATAACGATGCAAATATTGTTATGAGTGCAAGAAACTTAAATAAGATCAATACGGCTCTGACAAATACCATCAATGTATACGATGTTATGAAAGCGAAAAAAGTAGTTCTTACCAAGGACTCCGCCAAAAAGCTTGAGGAGGTGTATGCATAATGGCAGCAATCCAGTATTATGACGTTATCTTAAAACCGGTTATTACCGAAAAGAGTATGGCCGGCATGGGAGAGAAGAAATACACATTCTTAGTACACCCGGAAGCAAATAAAAGCATGATTAAAGAAGCTGTTGAAAAAATGTTTGAAGGCGCTAAGGTAGCCAAGGTCAACACAATGAATTGCGAAGGCAAGAAAAAAAGACGCGGCATGACAGTGGGAAAAACCGCTAAGACAAAGAAAGCCATGGTCTGGTTGACAGAAGACAGCAAGGACATCGAGATTTTCGCAGGTCTCTAAGATGTCAAACCATACGCACACAAGCGTGATGACAAATGCAATCGAAAGGAGAAACAACCATGGGAATTAAGACATATAACCCATATACACCATCCAGAAGGAATATGACTGGTTCCGATTTTTCCGAAATTACCAAGACAACACCGGAAAAATCCCTTTGCACTTCCTTGAGCAAGAATGCCGGTCGTAACAATCAGGGTAAAATCACAGTCAGACACCGCGGAGGCGGAAACAGGAGAAAATACAGAATCATCGATTTCAAGAGAAATAAAGACGGCATCCCCGCAAAAGTAATCGGTATCGAGTATGATCCTAACCGTTCCGCTAATATCGCTTTAATCTGCTATGCAGACGGTGAGAAAGCATATATCCTCGCTCCCGAGGGCTTAACAGACGGCATGACCGTTATGAACGGCGCAACAGCTGAAGTAAAAGTAGGCAACTGCCTGCCTTTAACAGCAATTCCCGTAGGTACTCAGGTTCACAATATTGAGCTGCAGCCCGGCAAGGGCGGACAGATGGTTCGTTCAGCAGGAAACAGCGCACAGTTAATGGCTAAGGAAGGAAAATATGCAACCCTTCGTTTACCTTCCGGCGAAATGAGAATGGTGCCTATCGGATGCCGCGCAACAATCGGCGTAGTAGGCAATGGTGATCACAACCTTATCAAAATCGGTAAAGCAGGACGCAAACGCCATATGGGTATCCGCCCTACAGTTCGTGGTTCTGTTATGAACCCCAATGACCATCCGCACGGTGGTGGAGAAGGAAAGACCGGAATCGGTCGTCCCGGACCATGCACACCTTGGGGTAAACCTGCTCTCGGTCTTAAGACTCGTAAGAAAAAGAAACAATCCAACAAGTTAATCGTAAGACGTAGAGACGGCAGAGCTATTAAGTAGATAAGGAGGAATCAAAATGGCAAGATCACTGAAAAAAGGACCGTTTGCAGATGCAAGCTTACTGAAAAAAGTAGATGCTATGAATGAAGCAGGACAGAAACAAGTTATCAAAACCTGGTCCCGTCGTTCCACGATATTCCCTTCCTTCGTAGGACACACCTTTGCTGTCCATGACGGAAGAAAACATGTACCTGTATATGTTACAGAGGATATGGTTGGTCACAAGTTAGGTGAGTTCGTAGCAACCAGAACTTATAGAGGACATGGAAAAGACGAAAAGAAATCAAGAGTTAGATAATTTGAAAGGAGGTTTCATCCATGGCAAAAGGACATAGATCCCAGATCAAAAGGGAGAGAAACAGTAATAAAGACACAAGACCCAGCGCAAAGGTTTCTTATGCCAGAATTCCGGCGCAAAAGGCTTGTTTTGTATTAGATGCCATCAGAGGCAAGGATGTTGAAACTGCTTTGGGTATTTTAGCTTACAATCCCAGATACGCATCCAGCGTTATCAAGAAGTTATTAGAATCCGCAATCGCAAATGCGGAGAACAACAACCATATGAGCGCTGATAAGCTTTATATTGCAGAGTGCTACGCAAACCAGGGGCCTACCATGAAGCGTGTACAGCCAAGAGCGCAGGGCAGGGCTTACAGAATCTTAAAAAGAACAAGTCACATCACAATCGTGCTTGATGAAAGATAGGAGGAAAAGTAATGGGACAGAAAGTTAATCCTCACGGCTTAAGGGTCGGCGTTATTAAAGATTGGGATTCCAGATGGTATGCTGATGGTGAGTTCGCTGATTACTTAGTAGAAGATTACAACATCAGAAAATACCTTAAGAAAAAATTATACAGTGCGGGCGTTTCCAAGATTGAAATCGAGAGAGCATCCGACAGAGTAAAGGTTATCCTCTATACAGCAAAACCGGGCGTTGTTATCGGAAAAGGCGGTGCGGAAATCGAGGTAACCAAAAAAGAACTTTCCAAGCTGACAGACAAGAAAGTTTTAGTAGATATTAAAGAAATCAAGAAACCCGACAGAGATGCACAGTTAGTTGCAGAGAACATTGCCGGACAGTTAGAGAACCGTGTATCCTTCAGACGTGCCATGAAATCCTGCATGGGCAGAACCATGAAGGGCGGAGCGCTTGGTATCAAGGCAAGCGTCAGCGGACGTTTAGGCGGCGCTGATATGGCTCGTACAGAGTTCTACAGCGAAGGAACCATTCCTCTTCAGACACTGAGAGCAGATATTGACTATGGATTCGCTGAGGCAGATACAACCTACGGCAAGGTAGGCGTAAAGGTTTGGATCTACAAAGGCGAAGTACTTCCTACTAAAGGAAATCAGGAAGGGAGCGATAAATAATGTTAATGCCGAAAAGAGTAAAACGTCGTAAACAGTTCCGCGGTTCCATGGCGGGAAAATGTACAAAGGGTAATACGATTACCTACGGCGAATATGGTATCGTGGCTTTAGAGCCATGTTGGATCAAATCTAATCAGATTGAAGCAGCCCGTGTTGCCATGACTCGTTATATCAAACGTGGCGGCCGAGTATGGATTAAGATTTTCCCGGATAAACCAGTAACTAACAAACCAGCAGAAACACGTATGGGTTCCGGTAAAGGTACTCTTGAATACTGGGTAGCAGTTGTTAAGCCAGGCCGCGTAATGTTTGAAATCGCCGGAGTACCGGAAGAGGTAGCAAGGGAAGCATTACGTCTTGCAACACATAAGCTTCCATGTAAATGTAAAATCGTTTCTAAAGCAGACTTGGAAGGCGGTGTATCAAATGAAAACTAATAAATATGTAGAAGATTTAAAGGCAAAATCAGCTGCAGAGTTAGCAGATGAGTTAGTAGCTGCTAAAAAAGAACTTTTCAATTTGAGATTCCAAAATGCAACCAATCAGTTAGATAATACCAGCAGAATCAAAGAGGTTCGTAAGAACATTGCCAGAATTCGTACGGTTATTACCCAGAAAACTAAAGTTGCAGAATAATTCTCGACAGGAAGGAGAATAGATCGTGGAAGAAAGAAATTTAAGAAAAACACGTACCGGTAGGGTCGTAAGTAATAAAATGCAGAAAACCATCGTTGTTGCTGTGGAAGATCATGTAAAACATCCTCTTTACAAGAAAATTGTGAAAAGAACCTACAAGTTAAAAGCTCACGATGAAAACAACGAATGTAACATCGGCGATACCGTAAAAGTAATGGAAACAAGACCTTTATCCAAGGATAAGAGATGGAGACTTGTTGAAATCGTAGAGAGAGCTAAATAAGCATTCAGGAAGGAGAATTGGCATGATTCAACAGGAAAGCAGATTGAAGGTTGCTGATAACACCGGTGCGAAAGAGTTGCTTTGTATCCGTGTTATGGGTGGATCAACAAGAAGATATGCCGGCATTGGTGATATAATCGTTGCTACCGTTAAAGATGCAACACCAGGCGGCGTTGTAAAAAAAGGCGATGTAGTAAAAGCTGTAGTAGTCCGCACAGTGAAAGGCGCTCGTCGTAAAGACGGTTCCTATATCAGATTTGATGAAAATGCTGCTGTTATTATAAAAGAGGACAAAACTCCCAGAGGAACCCGTATTTTTGGACCGGTAGCAAGAGAGCTTCGTGACAAACAGTTCATGAAAATCGTATCCTTAGCTCCCGAAGTATTATAGGAGGTGCCGTATGTTAAAGATTAAGAAAGGCGATACCGTTAAGGTTATTGCCGGCAAAGATAAAGACAAAGAAGGCAAGGTTGTTTCCGTAGACCCTAAAAGCGGCAGGGTTGTTGTGGAAGGAATCAATATGATTACAAAGCATATGAAACCTTCGGCAGCCAACCAGAACGGCGGAAGAATTGAAAAAGAAGCACCCATTGACGCATCAAACGTAATGCTGGTTGTAAACGGAAAAGCTACAAGAGTGGGCTTTAAAGTAGAAGACGGCAAAAAGGTTCGTTTTGCAAAAGCAACGGGTGAGGTAATCGACAAATAGGAGAGGAGGTCTTAATCCGTGAGTAGACTGAAAGATTTATACAAAGACGAGATTGTTGACGCTATGGTCAAGAAGTTCGGATACAAAAATATCATGGAAGTACCAAAGCTTGAAAAAATCGTTATCAATATGGGCGTTGGCGAAGCAAAAGACAACGCAAAGGCTTTGGAATCTGCTGTGAAAGATTTAGAGACCATTGCTGGTCAGAAGGTTGTTACAACAAAGGCAAAGAAGAGTGTTGCCAACTTTAAATTAAGAGAAGGTCAGGCAATCGGCTGCAAGGTAACCTTGAGAGGCGAGAAAATGTATGAGTTTCTGGATCGTTTGGTAAACCTCGCATTACCTCGTGTACGTGACTTCAGAGGTGTAAACCCCAACGCGTTTGACGGCAGAGGCAATTATGCACTGGGCATCAAGGAGCAGATTATCTTCCCTGAAATCGAGTACGATAAGGTTGACAAGGTAAGAGGTATGGATGTTATTTTCGTAACAACAGCCAAAACCGACGAAGAAGCCCGTGAGTTGTTGACATTATTCAATATGCCGTTTGCAAAATAGAAGGAGGTAAATTCGCATGGCTAAGAAAGCAATGAAGATTAAACAGCAGCGTCCTGCTAAATTCTCCACAAGAGAATATACACGCTGCAGAATCTGTGGACGTCCACATGCATACTTAAGAAAATATGGTATTTGTAGAGTTTGCTTCCGTGAGTTAGCATACAAAGGACAAATTCCAGGCGTAAAGAAAGCCAGTTGGTAAGAGATAGAAAAGGAGGCAACATACAATGGCAATGAGTGATCCAATTGCAGATATGCTTACAAGAATCCGTAACGCGAATACTGCAAAACATGATACAGTAGATGTACCTTCATCCAAGATGAAACTGGCTATCGCAGACATCTTAGTTGATGAAGGATATATCAGAAAATATGACTTAATCGAAGATGGTAACTTCAAGACTATCCGTATTACCTTAAAATACGGTGCAGATAAGAATGAAAAGATCATTTCCGGTATCAAGAGAATTTCCAAACCCGGTTTACGTGTGTATGCAGGCAAGGAAGAGCTTCCTAAAGTATTAGGCGGACTCGGTATTGCGATCATTTCCACAAACCAGGGCGTTGTAACTGACAAGAAAGCAAGAGAACTTCAGGTAGGCGGAGAAGTTTTAGCGTTTGTATGGTAAATCTAGAGCGCTTAACGAGGTATTTCACGAGTTTAGTGCGAAGATTGCTCGAAGGGATTCAGAGCACTTGATGAGGTTTTTTCGAATCTAGTGCGAGAATTGCTCGAAGGAACTTGGCGAGGTATTTCACGAGCCTGGTGAATCGAGCTTCCTTAACCCTTTACTTGTAATTACCATTAATTAATTCAAACATTATAGGAGGTACGGGCATGTCACGTATAGGAAGAATGCCAATCGCGGTTCCCGCAGGCGTAACTGTGGAAATTGCAGAAAATAACAAAGTGACTGTAAAAGGTCCCAAGGGTACTCTTGAAAGAGTATTACCCGCTGAAATGGAAATCAAGAAGGACGGCGAACAGATCGTTGTTTCCAGACCTAATGATTTAAAGAAAATGAAATCCCTGCATGGTCTGACAAGAACACTGATCAACAACATGGTTGTTGGCGTAACGGAAGGCTACGAAAAGAAGCTGGAAGTAAACGGTGTAGGTTACAGAGCGGCAAAACAGGGTAAGACATTAACATTAAACCTGGGTTACTCTCATCCGGTTGAAATGACGGATCCCGAAGGCATTGAGACTGTCTTAGACGGACAGAACATCATTATTGTCAAGGGCATTGATAAAGAAAAAGTTGGTCAGTTTGCAGCTGAAATCAGAGATAAGAGAAGACCTGAACCTTATAAGGGCAAGGGTATAAAATATGCTGATGAAGTTATTAGACGTAAAGTCGGCAAGACTGGTAAGAAATAGATAAGGAGAGTGTGAAAATGATTAATAAAGAATCAAGACAGAAAATTCGTGTAAAAAAGCACAACAGATTGCGCAATTCTTTAAGCGGAACACCTGAAAGACCGCGTCTGTCCGTGTTTAGAAGTAATAATCATATGTATGCTCAAATTATCGACGATACCGTTGGAAATACATTAGTTGCAGCTTCTACCCTTGAGAAGGACGTAAAGGCTGAATTAAAGAAAACCAATGACGTTGAGGCGGCAGCATATTTAGGAACTGTAATTGCGAAGAAAGCATTAGAAAAGGGTATTACAACCGTAGTCTTTGACAGAGGCGGCTTTATATACCAGGGCAAAATCGCAGCATTGGCAGAGGCAGCAAGAGAAGCTGGTCTGGAATTTTAGGAAGGGAGAAAAGACACATGAAACGTTCAATCATAGATACAAGTAATATGGAACTTACTGAAAAAGTTGTTTCCATTAAACGTGTAACAAAGGTTGTTAAAGGTGGTCGTAACATGCGTTTTACAGCATTGGTTGTTGTAGGCGACGGTAACGGACACGTTGGCGCTGGTCTTGGAAAAGCTACTGAAATTCCGGAAGCAATCCGTAAAGGAAAAGAAGATGCTACAAAGAGACTCGTAAGCGTTGCTTTAGATGAAAACAACAGTATTACACATGACATTTACGGAAAGTTCGGAAGCGCAAGCGTGCTTTTAAAGAGAGCTCCCGAAGGTACCGGTGTAATCGCCGGAGGTCCTGCCCGTAACGTGTGTGAGCTTGCAGGAATTAAAAATATCCGTACAAAATCTTTGGGTTCCAACAATAAGCAGAACGTTGTTCTTGCAACAATTGAAGGATTAAGCCAGTTAAAGACTCCTGAAGAAGTAGCTAAGAACCGCGGTAAAGCTGTAAGCGATATCATGGCTTAAGGAGGAAACGAAAATGGCAGACAAGAAATTAAAAATAACTTTAGTAAAATCTACGATCGGCGCTATTCCCAAGCACAAAGCAACGGTTGCCGCATTAGGTTTAAGAAAGTTAAACAAAACAGTGGAATTACCTGATAATGATGCAACCAGAGGCATGATCAACCAGGTGAAACATTTAGTGAAAGTGGAAGAAGCATAAAATTAGCTTAAGGAGGTGCGATCATGGAATTATCAAATTTAAGACCTGCTGAAGGTTCTAAACACAGTGATAATTTTAGAAGAGGCCGTGGACACGGATCAGGTAACGGCAAAACTGCCGGTAAAGGCCACAAGGGACAGAAGGCACGTTCCGGAGCTCCCAGAGTCGGATTTGAAGGCGGACAGATGCCTTTATACAGAAGAATTCCCAAGAGGGGCTTCAAGAACAGAAATTCAAAAGAGATTATCAGCATCAATGTAGATGCACTGGAAAGATTTGATAACGGAGCAACCGTTGATGTGGAAGCATTATTAAATGCAGGCGTTATCAAAAAGACAGGCGACGGAGTTAAGATCCTCGGAAATGGAGAACTTACCAAAAAGCTTACAGTTAAGGTAGATGCCCTCAGCGCGTCAGCCAAAGAAAAAATTGAAGCAGTTGGTGGAACAGTAGAGGTGATCTAATGTTAGAAACCCTAAAAAATGCATTTAAGGTCAAAGAAGTCAGAAATAAGCTTTTGTTTACCCTGGTAATGCTGGTTGTCATCCGTTTCGGATGTCAGCTGCCGGTTCCGGGAGTAAACAGGGAGTTTTTTGCACAGTGGTTTGAACAGCAGACCGGTGGGGCATTTGGCTTTGTTGACGCATTTACGGGTGGTTCTTTTATAAGAATGTCCGTACTTGCACTTAATATTACACCATATATTACATCATCCATTATTATGCAGCTTCTAACCATTGCGATTCCGAAGCTGGAAGAGATGCAGAGGGATGGAGAGGATGGACGTAAGAAAATTGCCGCAATTACCCGTTATGTAACAGTAGGACTTGCGTTAATCGAATCATCAGCAGTTGCCATCGGTTTCGGTAATCAGGGCTTGCTGGAGGGAGATATCGTAGCGCTTGATTATGTTGTGGTAATTGTTGCATTGACCGCCGGCAGCGCATTTTTAATGTGGATTGGCGAAAGAATTACCGAAAATGGTGTTGGAAACGGTATCTCAATCGTACTGGTCATTAACATTATTTCCAGAATTCCGGAGGACTTCAAAGGTCTTTACGATCAATTCGTAAAGGGTGCGGAGACGATCGCTCTGGGAGTTGTGGCTGCTGTAGTCATTATGGCGGTAGTCATAGGAATGATTGTGATCGTAGTTATTTTAAATGACGGCGTGCGTACAATACCGGTTCAGTATGCAAAGAAAATCCAGGGCAGACGTACCGTAGGCGGACAGAATTCAACGATTCCGCTGAAAATTAATACAGCCGGAGTGATTCCGATTATCTTTGCCTCTTCTTTAATGGAGTTTCCTGTTATTATATGCCAGCTTTTAGGATATAACGGAACCGGAGTATGGGCGGAGATTCTGAAGGGACTCAGTTCCAACAACTGGTGTAAACCCAGCACACCCCAGTATTCCATCGGGCTTTTGGTATATGTGATTTTAGTTGTGTTTTTTGCATATTTCTATACATCCATTACCTTTAACCCTCTTGAGGTGTCAAATAACATTAAAAAGCAGGGTGGTTTTATTCCGGGAATCAGACCCGGTAAGCCTACTACGGAATATTTAAATAAAATTCTTACCTATATTATTTTTATCGGAGCCTGCGGGTTGATTATTGTAGCAGTTATTCCTTACATTTTCAACGGCATTTTCGGAGCAAATGTTTCCTTTGGAGGAACCAGTCTGATTATTATCGTCAGCGTTGTTCTGGAAACTGTAAAGCAGATTGAATCCTTGTTGCTGGTAAGAAATTACAAAGGTTTTTTAAATGACTGATCATTAAGAAAGATGTAAATTCTGGGACAGGCGGATTCCGCTTTGTCCCATGAATTGCATATGCGCTCGGAGGTTTGAGATGAAAATTATTATGTTAGGTGCTCCCGGAGCCGGAAAAGGAACCCAGGCAAAGATGATTGCCGACAAATACGGTGTTCCCCATATTTCTACAGGCGATATTTTCAGGGCAAATATTAAAAACGGCACAGAGCTTGGAATGGAAGCCAAAAAATATATGGACCAGGGTCTTTTGGTTCCTGATGAACTGACAGTTAAGATTTTACTGGACAGAGTTGCAAAGGATGACTGTGAAAAGGGCTATGTTTTAGACGGATTCCCAAGAACCATTCCTCAGGCAGAGGTTTTGGAGGAGGCTTTGGCCAACATTGGCGACAAAATCGATTTTGCCATTGATGTAGATGTGCCGGATGAGAACATTGTCAGGAGAATGAGCGGAAGAAGGGCATGCCTTTCCTGTGGAGCAACATATCATATTGAGCACGTTCCGCCTAAAGCGGAAGGAATTTGCGATAGATGCGGTAAAGAGCTGGTGTTAAGAGACGACGATAAAGCAGAAACCGTGAAAAACCGCTTAAATGTATATCATGAGCAGACCCAGCCCCTGATTGACTTTTATGAGAAAAAGGGCGTGCTTAAAAGCGTTGACGGTACTGTGGATATGCAGGATGTATTTGCAGCGATCGTTAGTATTTTAGGAGAGTAAGAACATGGCTGTTTCAATTAAATCTGCCAGGGAAGTTGAATTGATGAGGACTTCCTGCCGTTTGCTCGGCGAAGTGTTCCGGGAACTGGAACAGGCAATTAAGCCCGGTATTTCCACCATGGATATTAACAATCTGGGGGATAAGCTGATACGAAAACAGGGATGCGTTCCTAATTTCCTACATTATCAGGGTTATCCGGCTTCCATCTGTGTTTCTGTAAATGAAGAAGTCGTGCATGGAATTCCGAGAAAGGAACGGATTCTGAAAGAGGGCGACATTGTCAGTCTGGACGCGGGGCTGATATACAAAGGCTTCCACTCGGATATGGCAAGAACCTTCGGCGTGGGTAAAATCAGTGAGGAAGCAAGACTTCTGATTGAACGTACAAAACAGAGCTTCTTTGAAGGAATAAAAATGGCAAAGGATGGCAATCATCTGTTTGATATTTCAAATGCCATAGACGCTTATATCAGCCGGTTCGGATACGGAATTGTAAGAGACCTGGTAGGACATGGAATCGGCACACGCCTTCATGAAGATCCGCAGATTCCCAATTTTGCCCAGAAAAGAAGAGGATTAAAGCTTTGTGCGGGTATGACTTTTGCCATAGAGCCTATGATTAACGCAGGAACAGGGGATGTAGAGTGGCTGGATGATGACTGGACGGTCGTTTCGGCAGATGCCAGTCTTTCGGCGCACTATGAAAATACAATCCTGATCACGCCGGAAGGCGGACCGGAAATCCTTACCTTAATCGAAAATCCTGACAATTAATATAGAGGGAAAAGGATGATTGGAAAAATTGCGGTTTCAATGGCAGGCCATGATAAAGGAAGCGCTTATGTCATTGTTAAGGAAGATAATGAATATGTATATTTGTGTGACGGAAATTTAAAGCTTTTGGAAAAACCCAAAAAGAAAAACCGGAAGCACATTGTTGTTAACAAAGCCTTTGATACCGGAGAAGCGGGAGAAAAGCTTCAAAAGGGCGAGAGGGTTTATGACCATGAGATTAGAAGAATCATGAAACTTTATCAGACACATGTAGGAAATGCGGAGGTATGACATGTCGAAAGCAGATGTAATCGAAATTGAAGGAACAGTAGTTGAAAAGCTGCCCAATACCATGTTTCAGGTAGAACTGGAAAACGGACATAAGGTTTTAGCCCATATCAGCGGAAAGCTGAGACAGAACTTTATCCGTATTCTGCCGGGGGATAAGGTAACCTTGGAGCTGTCCCCTTACGACCTGACAAAAGGAAGAATTATCTGGAGAGATAAATAAGAGTAAACCGAGATAGAAAAATTGGAAATATCATGAAGAAAGGGGATTGCAATTAAAATACCCTTGTGTTATAATGTAAAACGGTCTTTTTGTGAAAGGAGGTTTTAACGTGAAGGTCAGATCATCAGTAAAACCAATTTGCGAAAAATGCAAAGTAATTAAAAGAAAAGGGAAAATCAGAATAATCTGTGAGAATCCCAAGCACAAACAGGTACAGGGATAGTCCACAAAAAACAGACCATAGTGGAAGCTTTATCGGTTTTAAAAAGCGGCTGAAGCATAGCCTGCCGTCATCAGGATATGCTCTTTAAGATAATTGAACGTAGATGAGCCTACGGGAGATTACTTATTGATACCGAGAAGACATCTTTAGTATCGGAAAGATCGGGCAGATGCCCGGTTGGGGATGTTTAGGATCCCCCAATCAATTAGTAACGGACTGCGGTTGCCCCAGGCAATTGCAGCAATTAAACAAATGGAGGAATTTTTAAGATGGCTCGTATTGCAGGTGTTGACTTACCAAGAGACAAACGTGTTGAAATCGGTCTTACTTACATCTACGGAATCGGCAGAGTAAGTTCTAACCGCATTTTAGCAGAGGCAAAAGTAAATCCCGACACACGTTGCAGGGATTTAACAGATGAAGAAGTAAAGAGAATCAGTGAAGTGATTGATGCAACCCAGACTGTTGAGGGTGATTTAAGAAGAGAAATCGCTTTAAACATTAAGAGATTGCAGGAAATCGGATGCTATAGAGGAATCCGTCACAGAAAAGGACTTCCGGTTCGCGGTCAGAAGACCAAGACAAACGCAAGAACCAGAAAAGGTCCTAAGAGAACCGTAGCAAACAAGAAGAAATAATCAAGCATATTGAAGAAAGTAGGTTAGTTTAAAAATGGCTAAAAAAGTAGCAGCTAAAAAAGTTACAAAAAGGCGTGTTAAGAAAAACGTTGAACGCGGACAGGCACATATTCAGTCTTCCTTTAACAATACCATTGTTACATTAACGGATACGGAAGGCAATGCGTTAAGCTGGGCAAGTGCCGGTGGTCTTGGTTTTAGAGGTTCAAGGAAATCTACTCCATATGCAGCACAGATGGCAGCAGAGACTGCAACAAAGGCAGCATTAGTACATGGATTAAAAACAGTAGATGTTTTTGTAAAGGGACCCGGTTCAGGAAGAGAAGCAGCAATCCGTGCTTTACAGGCATGCGGTCTGGAGGTTACAAGTATCAGAGACGTGACTCCCGTACCTCATAACGGATGCCGCCCGCCCAAACGCCGCCGCGTATAGTTACCTGTGGGGGACCCGGTTTTCGGGTTATCCGATGGAAGCAGAGTATGGCAGGGCACATATCTGTGCAAAGATTTTAATAATATAGAAACAAGCATGTTGGAAGAAAGTGCGAAGAAATCGCACTGTAAACAATAGTAGGAGGAAAAGAAAAATGGCAGTAAACAGAGTTCCTGTTTTAAAGAGATGCAGATCTCTCGATTTAGATCCGACTTATTTAGGATATGACAAGAAATCAAACCGTAAATCCTTAAGAGCCGGAAAGAAGATGAGCGAGTACGGTACTCAGTTAAGAGAAAAACAGAAAGCAAAATTTATCTATGGCGTGTTGGAGAAGCCTTTCAGAAATTATTATAAGAAGGCTGAAAGAATGAAAGGCATGACTGGCGAAAACTTAATGGTTATGCTGGAATCCAGATTGGACAATGTGGTTTTCCGTCTTGGCTTTGCAAGAACAAGAAGAGAAGCAAGACAGGTTGTAGGCCACAAGCATTTTCTGGTAAACGGTAAGCCGGTTAATATTCCGTCTTATCTGGTAAAAGCCGGCGATGTAATCGAAGTAAGAGAAAAATCCAGAAGCTTACAGAGATATAAAGATATTGTTGAAGTAACCGGCGGAAGACTGGTTCCCGAATGGTTAGACCAGGATTTAGAAGGTTTAAAAGGAACTGTAAAGGTACTTCCTACAAGAGAGCAGATTGACGTTCCGGTTAATGAGATGCTTATCGTCGAGTTGTACTCCAAATAATAATCAGTTTGTAAGGAGGGTATTGCAGTGTTTGATTTTGAGAGACCTAATATTGAAGTTACAGAAATCTCAGAAGATAAAAAGTATGGCAGATTCGTTGTAGAGCCTTTGGAAAGAGGTTACGGTATTACACTTGGTAATTCCTTAAGAAGAATTATGCTTTCTTCCCTGCCCGGCGCATCCGTGAGCCAGGTAAAAATCGAAGGCGTTTTACATGAATTCAGTTCCATTCCCGGTGTAAAAGAAGATGTAACGGAAATCATTATGAATCTGAAGAGTCTTGCAATCAAGAATTCCAGTTCCTCTAATGAACCCAAAACCGCATATATTGAGTTTGAGGGAGAGGGCGTTGTAAAGGCATCCGATATTCAGGTGGATTCCGATATTGAAATTGTTAACAAGGATCAGGTTATCGCTACATTAAGCGGTGGTAAGGACTGTAAATTGTATATGGAGCTTACCATTACAAAAGGCAGAGGTTATATAAGCGCCGAAAAGAATAAAAGCGATGATCTACCCATCGGCGTAATCGCTGTAGATTCTATTTATACACCGGTTGAAAGGGTGAATCTGACCGTAGAGAATACCCGTGTAGGACAGATTACGGATTTTGACAAACTGACATTGGATGTATATACAAATGGTACTCTTGAGCCGGATGAAGCTGTCAGCCTGGCGGCTAAGGTGCTCAGCGAGCATTTAAAACTCTTTATCGATTTATCTGAGAATGCTAAGAGTGCAGAAGTCATGATTGAAAAAGAAGATGACGAAAAGGAAAAAGTACTGGAAATGAGTATTGATGAACTGGAATTGTCTGTTCGTTCCTTTAACTGCTTAAAAAGGGCAGGTATCAATACGGTTGAAGAGTTAACCAATAAGACCTCCGACGATATGATGAAGGTTCGTAATTTAGGACGTAAATCCTTAGAGGAAGTATTGGCAAAATTAAAAGAATTAGGGCTTGAGTTGAATTCCAGCGAGGAATAAGCTTTAAGGCCGACAAGTATATGATTGGCATATGGAGTAAGACCGAAGAGCGTCCTTATGTGCACTCATGAGTGGCAGTAGACGCCGCGGGGTATATAAGACCAGAAGAGCGTTGCCCGGTGGTACCATGAATGGAGGATTATAAAAATGGCAAAGTACAGAAAACTTGGCAGAACAAGCAGCCAGAGAAAAGCATTATTAAGAAATCAGGTAACAAACTTACTGTATCACGGTAAAATCGTTACAACGGAAGCAAGGGCAAAAGAGGTAAGAAAAATTGCTGAAGGCTTAATTGCAATGGCTGTCAAAGAAAAGGACAACTACGAGACTGTTAAAGTAACAGCAAAGGTTCCGAGAAAAGATGCAGAAGGCAAGAGGGTAAAAGAGGTTGTAGACGGTAAGAAGGTTACTGTTTATGATGAAGTAGAAAAAGAAATCAAAAAAGATTTACCCAGCAGACTTCACGCAAGAAGACAGATGTTAAGAGTATTATACCCTGTAACAGAAGTTCCTGCAGAAAAAGCCGGCAGAAAGAGAAACACAAAAGAGGTTGACCTTCCTGCTAAGTTATTTGACGAAATCGCACCTAAATATGCAGACCGTAAAGGTGGTTACACACGTATCATCAAAATCGGACAGCGTAAGGGCGATGCAGCAATGGAAGTTGTTCTTGAGCTGGTTTAAAATAAACCGGTTTGAAAGCTTAGAAGTATATGAGAAGGACTATCGTTTAACGGTAGTCCTTTTTTGGACTCTGAAACAATTTCCGGAGGAGGCGGGCTTTGCCAAGGCATGAAATTGCTTGAAATAGGTGCTGCTTTGTGGGAAAATGGTAGAGAAAATTGTAGTGGAAATCTATAAGATGGAATTGTGCAGGGAGATTGGTGAGGCAGGATTTATGAGAAAATATTATCTTGATAATTTGAGAAGCTTTACAATTTTATTGCTTTTTCCGGTACATACTTTTATGATCTGGAATGATTTTGGGTTGAAGTTTTATGTATGGGGCGGAGATAATAGAATCATCAGTACATTGATTGTATTGATTAATCCGTGGTTTATGCCGTTATTGTTTGTGATAGCGGGAGTTTCTGCCGGTTATTCTTTAGAAAAGCGGAGTATAAAGGAATTTTGCATGGAACGGGTCAATAAGCTGTTCGTTCCTTTTGTGGCGGGGACGGTAATTCTGGTTCCCATACAGACATTTTATGCAAGGAAGTTTTTCTTTGGGTATGAAGGGGGGATTCTGGAGAATCTGAAATATTTTTTTACCCATGTGACAGATTTTACAGGGTATGACGGTGGTTTTACGCCGGGGCAGCTGTGGTTTATCCTCTTTTTGTTTGTGATATCGCTGGTTTCGCTTATTTTCATGAAATGGCTGCCGGTTGAAAGGTGTGAGGCTTTTATTTCCCAAATGCCCCTATGGGCGTTGATCGGACTATTTGTTCCGGTTTGGCTTTTTTACTATTTGGGAAATATAGGCGGCTTTAGTCTGGGGAAAAATCTGGTTTTGTATTTGTTAGGATATTATGTGCTGGCTGATGACAGCGTTATGGAAAGATTGAGAAAGCATATAAAACGGATAGGGGCTGTGTGGGGGATTTCGGAGCTTTTATTGGCGGCTGCCTATTACAGATATGCTTTTTATGGCGACCTGGCAGTTAATGTTGTATGCTGGCTGGGCATATTGACGTTGTTTGTTTTGGGAAAAGAATATTTAAATAAAGAAACTGCCTTTACAAAATATTTCAGAAAGGCTTCCTTTCCGGATTATGTAATACATCAGTCTGTTTTAGTGGCCTTAGGATACTATGTGCTAAAAGGAGTGGACAATCTGCTTTTACAGGTAATTGTGATTATATGCAGCAGTTTTGTTATTACAGTGCTATGCTATGAAATCGTGAGGCGCATTCCTATTTTGAGAAAATTAGTAGGAGCATAGTAAGACGGCATGCGGTCAGCTCTTTTTGGCGGATTTTATGGTATACCGTTTATTTGTGCTACCCGGCTACCAGGGAAAGGGATATGGCAGGGCTTTGCTGGATTTTGCAGAGGAGGAAATTTTGGCAAGGGAAAGCAGCGTGCGCATAGACGCCTCTTTTCCGGCAAAGGGAATCTATTTAAAGCGGGGTTACAGGGAAATAGAATTTTATTCTATTGGAACGGAAAACGGGGATTTTTTATGTTATGATGTAATGGAGAAGAAAAAGAGGCAGGAATTACCACCACCGAAATGTGGTTCAAATCGTATACGAAAGGAAGAAGGTTTATGTTAAATCCGGCATCGCTTATGAAAATCATGAGTGCAAAAAGTGTTTTTGAGGGAAATCATCCCAAATTTGTGGCATTTGTAAAAGCGGTCTTTTCCAAGGGGATGGAAGAGGGCACTGTCATAGAAATCACGGTAACGAAACCGGAACAGGAGGCAGTGACAGCCAACATTAAAGTACAGCAGTCGGATCTGGAACTGCTTCAGGAATTAAAAGAGTTGGTAAAATAACCTGTCACGGCCTTTTGTCCTGCGGGGTAATATGATCATTACAGTTCCTTCTGGAAATGCTGATAGTCCTTTAAGGTGCGCCAGTGTCCGCCCCAGGTAAAGCCATGTGCGGTAAATAACTGATAGCACAGGTCGTCTTCGGTAATGATATGAGGCAGTCCCGAATCCCTGTCAGCATAAGGCTCGCTGCCGGGCGGGGATATGCGTTCCACGCCGTCGGGATAGGTAACGTAAGGATTTTGGAAAGGATTGATGTCAATAGCAAGCCCTAAGGCATGTTTGCTCAAGTTATCCGAGCCGTATACTTTGCGGAAATTGAAGCAGGAGGTATTGTTGGCGGCGCAGGATAGATCGTCATCCGCATCATACTCATCCACCAGTTTTATTTTGTCAATCTGATAATGATTACAATAAAGCTCGTAAAAAATCTCTACCAGATCCCGGGCGATTGCCTTGTTGCAGACAATTTCGCCAATCCGGGTTTCTCCGTTGAAATCTTCATACAAAACAGAGACATAGCGAAGCTCTTCGTAGGGCACGGTACAATCTGATTTATAGGAAAGGCCGTTTATGCGGTTTTTTATATCATCGGTAAGGGACTGGTAAAAAAAGCCCTCCTGATAGGTATAGCGGTCAGAAGCTGTCATAACAAGCGCCTCGTTTTCTTTTGTATCAGTATATGAAGGCGTTTCCTGCAAATATGAGTTATCTGGAAAAGTTTCCTGATTGTCAAGAGGAAGAGGCGCTTCATTAATGGAAAGAATGGGCGGGGATATATTCTCCGAAAGGTTGAAAGGAGGATTTGCAGATACAGAAGGTGTTGATGCATCATCGGTTCCTTTTTCTCCTTTAGGAAAGGTAAAACAAATAAGCCCTCCGATGCCTAAAAGAGCGGCGGCAGAGCAGCAAATTATCCGGTATTTTAATAATTTCATTTCTTTTTTCTTATTCATGATATGGATTCCTGACTTTTGTAATTATTATTTTTTATAAAAAGGTTTTCCTAATTTCTGCAGGCAATTGCGTTTTTGTAATGTTTGCAGGCAGAAGTGACTTCGGCGGGGCAATTTGTAAGAGGAGATTGCCCCATGTTGTAAGCATAGCATAAATCAGCTCAATTCTCCATAAGCTGCGTGCAATATTGTTATTAGCTTTTTCTTGTAATTCCATACATTATCCTGTACAATAAAGGCGATGTGGTAAAATGTAAACCGGTTTCACAATAAAGGTTAACAACTATGAATATGATTAAAACAAAAAAGCTGACATTTGAATATATAAGACGGGATGAAGAAGGAAACGTTGAGGGGATTACCCGTGCGGTGGACCAGGTGGATCTGGATGTGGAAAAAGGAGATTTTATTGCCATTCTGGGGCACAACGGCTCCGGCAAGTCAACGCTGGCTAAGCATATAAACGCTATTTTCTCTCCTACAGAAGGGACTATTTATGTGGCTGGGATGGATACGGGGGATGAATCCCATATCTGGGATATCCGTAAGACGGCAGGTATGGTATTTCAGAATCCGGACAATCAGATCATCGGTCAGATTGTGGAGGAGGATGTGGGATTCGGACCGGAAAATATGGGGATTCCCACCAAGGAAATCTGGGAGCGGGTGGAGGAAAGCCTGAAGGCAGTGGGAATGTATGCATACCGGAAGCATTCGCCCAATAAGCTTTCCGGCGGACAGAAGCAGAGGGTTTCTATTGCGGGAGTCCTTGCCATGCATCCTGAATGTATTGTTCTGGATGAGCCTACCGCAATGCTGGATCCCCAGGGGCGCAAGGAAGTCATCAGGGCTGTACGCGCCTTAAATGAAGTGGAAAATATTACCATCATTCTCATAACCCATTATATGGAAGAAGTGGTTATGGCAGACAAGGTATTCGTTATGGACAAGGGCAGCATCAAAATGCAGGGAAGCCCTAAGGAGATTTTTTCAAAGGTGGATAAGCTTAAGGAACTGAGACTGACGGTGCCTCAGGTCACATTGCTTGCAGAGGAGTGCAGAAAAGCGGGAATGCCTTTTTCAAAAGGAATTCTCACAATCGATGAATTTATGGAGGAATTACAGTGCCTATTATCTTAAATCATGTCAACTGTATTTATGAAGCCGGAACCAATATGGAAGTAGCTGCGTTAAAGGATGTGAATCTGGTAATTCCCGACGGGCAGTTTATCGGACTGATCGGGCATACCGGTTCCGGCAAATCTTCCCTGGTGCAGCATTTAAACGGCTTAATGAAGCCTACAGAGGGAGAGGTTTACTTCAACGGACAGGATATAGCCGATGAAGACTATGATAAGAAGCAATTGAGAAGCGATGTGGGGCTTGTGTTCCAGTATCCTGAGCATCAGCTTTTTGAGGCGGATGTTTTCTCGGATGTATGTTTTGGCCCTAAGAATCTGGGCCTTTCCAAAAAGGAAGTAGAGCTTAGAGCTTATGAAGCTTTGAAAATGGTGGGACTTGAGGACGAATATTTTTACCAGTCGCCTTTTGACTTGTCGGGAGGACAGAAAAGGCGGGTTGCCATTGCGGGCGTCATTGCAATGAAGCCAAAGGTGCTGATTCTGGATGAGCCCACTGCGGGCCTGGATCCAAAGGGAAGGGAAGAAATCTTAAATCTCATTAAAAAGCTTCATGAGGAAATGGGGATTACGATTATACTGGTTTCCCACAGCATGGATGATGTTGCCGATTATGTGGAGCGGATCATTGTTATGAACCATGGAGGAGTTTTTCTGGATGATACGCCCAAAGCGGTATTTTCCCACAGAGAGGAATTGGAAAAAATCGGATTGGCGGTGCCCACGGTAACAGAAATTATGAGCAGGTGCGCAGAGAAGGGATTTGTCGTTGACGATACGGTAACTACTATAGAAGAGGCTAAGGCGGAACTGCTGAGGCTGTATGAAAAGCGATAATAATATGCGACCAGAGTGCAGAGGCTGAAGATGAAATAAGGCAGAGATAAAAGCTGCAGATATAAAAGACGAAATTGCGTAAGGCAGAAATATAAAAGCGGGATAAGAAGGATAGAAACATGGATGACAAGATTCCCTGTGACGGAAAACAGCAGGGACAGAAAGGATAGCGGTATGCTCCGGGACATTACTTTAGGACAATATTATCAGGCGGATTCTCCTATACACAGGATGGATGCAAGGGTTAAGCTGATTGGAACCCTTGTATATATTATAACATTGTTTTTATACAAAAATTTAACGATATATCTGATTGCCCTGCTTTTTTTAGGTGCAATGGTAAAGATATCCAAGGTGCCCCTTTCTTTTATTTTAAGAGGCATTAAGACCATTATGATATTGCTGATCATTACGGCGGTGTTCAATATGTTTTTATCTCCCGGTAAGCCCATTGTTTCCTTTTGGAAATTCAGTCTTACCTGGGAGGGGATTGCCAACGCCTTTTATTTGTGTATCCGGCTTGTTTTTCTGATCGTAGGGTCTTCCTTAATGACTCTTACCACAACGCCTAATCAGTTGACAGACGGATTGGAGAGCCTTTTGGGACCTTTAAAGAAGATAAAGGTTCCGGTACATGAAATTTCCATGATGATGTCCATCGCTCTCAGGTTTATTCCTATTTTATTGGAGGAGACGGATAAAATCATGAAGGCGCAGATGGCAAGAGGCGCAGAGTTTGACAGCGGAAATCTTATAAAGAAGGTAAAGGCTCTTGTGCCCCTGCTGGTTCCCTTGTTTATTTCCGCCTTCCGGCGGGCCAATGACCTTGCTATGGCAATGGAGGCAAGGTGCTATCAGGGAGGAGAAGGCAGAACAAAAATGAAGCCTTTGAAATATCATAAACTGGATTTTGGCGGTTTTGTGGTGCTGGCGGTTTATTTGACGGCAGCGGCAGTGTTGGGAAAGCTGTTTCCCTTTCATCTGATTCCCTTGGGATAGAAAAGGGGTTGTGAGAGATTTTGAGAAAGCCTGCCCGATTGAGATTCGGGCATGGAAACGGAACGGGAGGTAAGCCATGAAGCGGATTATGCTGACGGTTGCTTATGACGGCACCGCTTATAACGGCTGGCAGGTGCAGCCTAATGGAATTACCATTGAAGGAGAATTGAACAAAGCCTTAAGGGAACTTTTGGGAGAGGATATTTCCGTGATCGGCGCCAGCAGGACCGATGCGGGCGTTCACGCACTATGCAATATGGCCGTGTTTGATACGGAAAACAGGATTTTGCCAAAGAAAATTGCCCCGGCTTTAAACGCCAGACTGCCGGAGGATATCAGGGTGCAGAGGTCCATAGAGGTGGAGCCGGATTTCCATCCAAGGCGCTGCAATACAAAAAAGACTTATGAATACCGGATTTATATGGGAAGATATGAAAATCCCATCGGCAGGCAGTATGCGCATTTCGTCTATGTTCCCCTGGATGTAGAAAAGATGCAGACGGCGGCGGAATATCTGGTGGGAGAGCATGATTTTAAAAGCTTCTGCGTGGCAAAAGCCCAGGTCTTGACGACTGTGCGCACTCTTTATAGCGCAGAGGTCAAAAAAGAAGGAGCTTATCTGCTCATCAGAGTAAGCGGCAGCGGATTCCTCTTTAATATGGTAAGAATTATTGCGGGAACCCTTCTGGAAGTGGGGAAGGGAAAAATGGAGCCGGAGCAGGTAAAGGAAATTCTTAAGGCAAAGGACAGACAGGCGGCAGGACCTACGGCGCCGGCAAGAGGATTGACGCTGGTTTCTTTTGAATTTTGTGAAAATTGCTCAAAAAAATAAGTTGACACACCAGGGTGCGTATAATATAATATTTCACAGTGGCGACATTTGATGGAATCTGTCCAAAGCCCCGGAAAGGCCGTCAATGCCGCAAAAAAATTTCCCGTTTTCCGATTAGCCCCGGAGGGAAGAACAACTAATTAATCCATTGATAAACATTTTGGAGGTAACACAATGAAAACATTTATGGCTAGTCCGGCTACAATTGATAGAAAATGGTATGTAGTAGACGCTACAGATATGACATTAGGACGTTTAGCATCTGAAGTTGCTAAAGTTTTGAGAGGAAAGAATAAACCGATTTTTACTCCTCATATCGACACAGGCGATAACGTAATCGTTATCAACGCTGAAAAGATTAAAGTGACCGGTAAGAAGATGGATCAGAAGATTTATTATCATCACTCCGATTATGTTGGCGGAATGAAAGAAGCTACATTGAGAGAGAAATTAGCTAAGAAACCAGAACAGGTTATCGAACTTGCTGTTAAAGGCATGCTTCCCAAGGGACCTTTAGGAAGACAGATGTTCAAAAAGCTTCATGTATATGCAGGATCTGATCACAAACATGCGGCACAGAAGCCTGAAGTATTAACATTTTAATGAGAGGAACTGAAAGGAGAAATTAAAATGGCTAAAACAGCAGAAAGATATCATGGAACCGGAAGAAGAAAAAAATCTATTGCAAGAGTTTATTTAACACCCGGAAAGGGCAATATTACCATAAATAAGAGAGACATTGATGATTACTTTGGTCTTGAGACCTTAAAGGTTATCGTTCGTCAGCCTTTAGCAGCTACTGACACAGCAGACAAATTTGACATTCTTGTAAATGTAAAAGGCGGCGGATACACAGGCCAGGCAGGTGCGATCAGACACGGTATCGCAAGAGCGTTACTTACCGTTGACGCAGACTACAGACCCACATTAAAGAAAGCGGGATACTTAACAAGGGATCCTCGTATGAAGGAAAGAAAGAAATACGGTCTCAAAGCGGCTCGTCGTGCTCCGCAGTTTTCAAAGAGATAATCTTTCGGAAACGAATATATCAAGAAAAGCCCATTTTACAAGGGCTACAGAGGTTGTGGGAAGTTGTCAGATGTGCTGGAATTTACATCGAATGCAACTGGTATGCAACAAAGATATTGATATGTATAGGACATTTTCAGAGAAATCTGGGAATGTCCTTTTTAATTGAAATCTTATTAATCGCAGCTACAAGCTCCTTTATATCAAAGTGGGTATATAATTAGGGTAATGAGTAGTTCTAGGAACGTGCGGGTAGTCTTTGGCATATAACACATATGCAACACTGCCAGATACAAATCCCTTATTTATGGACTTTTCTTGTTTTCAAAACGATAAGCAGTTATCGCAGATAACGTCCGGGAACTCTTTTTTATTTACTGCACTTCATAGGAAGCCAAGAGATGACCGACATAGAGCGAAAAGGAATGGAGGCTGTCGGTTGGCTTTTCAGTAATCCGGGGCGTGGGGATGCTTGAAAGCCCAGTGCCTTCGAGGATTTTTGATGTTTAATAGTTGGATGTATAGTGTATGGAAAAAGAAAGAATTTTAAATTGTGAGGGAGAAATATGTATGCTAGAATAGGGGTACATGGACAATCGCGTTGCAGGGTGGGATTTCTACTGCTAAATTGCTTAGTATTGTGAAAAAGGGTATTGAGATGGAAGAAATAAATCCAAGGCTCCCTTTATCAGTGAATGGAATCCCAGATGCTAAAAATACCCTTCGGATTGGGAGGAAGGATTAGATTATATGATATATAGAGTAATAGAATGTCCTGAATAATGAACCCACAAGTAACCCTTCACGTAATAACCACAGTATCTAAGCCACTTCCAGCCGCATATGAAACGGTCAAAGAGATAAGGATTACTGTGAAATGCGGTAATCCGGAGCGGGGAATACCTGTAAGAACAAATGTTCTGACCTTGCTTGCAATTCTCCAAATAAATGAATATAATATATTTACGACACAAGCAGGATCAAAGCAGTGGCAGATAATTAAAAAACAGCCATGCATCATTCCAACCGGAGGAGCGTATATTGTCTAACACAAAGAAAAGGCGCGATGTGGAGGTATATGAGAATTACTGGAAATTCACGGCGGCGCATCTGGATATTACAGGGACAAAATTTAATAACTGCTTAAATATCATCGTATTGTTTATAGATAAAAACAAGACCGCCTTGGAGGAAAATGCACAAAGCGCCGATGATTTTAAGGAATCAGAGCTGTACAAAGAATTACAGCAGCAGATTGTACATATTTCCGGATTCAAGGGAAAAGATACGTCCCTTTCTGCAAGGAAGGTTATTAACCAATTTGTAAAGATCGGCTTTATCTATCCCCTGTTATTGGGCTATCATCCTCTGGTAAAGTCTTTTATACGGGAAACCCATAAAGAAAAGAAAAAAATCATTTTTTCCAAAATATTTTATGAAAGCTCTTCCTTAGCTTCCGATGTAACGGTAGACAACAGGAATTTAAAGCATGTGAACTTCCTTTTAAAAACGTTAGATAAGAACGGTTCTTTGACCAAGAATGATATAATGGCGTTAATGGTAACGGATATATCCAATTACAGCGCCGGGTATCTTACCAGACAGGAATTGGATATGCAGTACCGGTATGCCATTGTAAGCGGATTTGATGAAAGAAAGTATAATCAGATCGCACATCTGATCGGCTATTTAAAACGGTTTGTGGATTTGAAATATGATAAATACGAAGAAAGGTTCTGGTTTGCGGACGATCCGCAGATCGCGGATAAGGATTTTGAAGAAGCTTTTGTGCGTGACGGCGTAAAGCACCGCATTTACAAAGACGAGCTAAAGGAAGAATCGAAAGCCGTTTATGGAGACGTTGTATGCTATCTGGACAAGAAGCCCTATAAATCTTTGATTGCATCCCATATTAAGCCTTTAATAGACTGCTTAAGGGAGCATAGGGAAGATGAGGCTTATGATGTGGATAACAGTTTACTGTTAAGTCCTACCGTTGATTCCTATTTTGATAAAAAAGATATTTCTTTTGGGGATGACGGACATATACTGATTGGAAATCAGGTGGCGGAATCCATAAGGGCTGATTTTGAGAAATACAGTCTGGATGCAAGTATATTGAACGAAAAAAGAAAGGGATACCTTGCTTACCACAGGCATCTGTTTGAACAGAAAAATGGAGGAGCCAATTATGGCGTATAAATATGTAGACTTGTTCTGCGGAGCAGGGGGCCTATCCTTAGGCTTTGAACAGGCCGGTTTTGATAATGTTTTTTCGGTTGAGCTCAATGCCGACTTTGCAAAGACCTATAAACGGAATTTTTCCGACCATAAACTGGTTATAGAAGATATCAGAAATATTGATAATGACGAAATATCCCGGTTAACCGGCGGTCAGGAAGTGGATGTGATTATCGGCGGGCCCCCCTGTCAGGGATTTTCCATTGCGGGGAATATAGGACGAACCTTTATGGAGGATGAGCGGAACGGACTGTTTAAGGAATTTGTCCGGTTTGTAGCATGGGTAAAGCCTAAAATGTTTGTTATGGAAAACGTTGCCACAATGGCGACCCATCTTAGGGGGCAGACCATTAGGGAGGTAATAAAGGCATTTGAAAATGCGGGGTGCGGCTATAAGGTAAAATATGAGGTGCTGAACAGCGTTGATTTCGGAGTGGCCCAGGAGAGAAGGCGGCTTGTAGCGGTGGGAATCAGGGAGGATGTTTCCACAGAGTTTGTTTATCCGGCAAAATCCTCCGAGGTATTTACGGTCAGGGACGTGATTGAAGATTTGCCCAGACTGGAAAGCGGACAAGACAGCGATATTCCCAACCACAGGGCGATGAAGCATAGTGCGCAGATGCTTCAAAAGATGAGCTATATCAAAGACGGCGGGGACCGGACGGATATTCCGGAGGAACTAAGGCCGAAATCGGGAGATATCAGAAAATATATCCGGTATGACAGCAAAAAGCCATCGGTATGTGTGACCGGGGATATGAGAAAAATATTTCATTATGAACAGAATAGAGCCTTAACAGCGAGGGAACTGGCGCGGATCCAATCCTTCCCGGATGATTTTATATTTGAAGGCAGCTCTATTCAGATACAGCAGCAGATTGGTAATGCGGTGCCACCTAAATTGGCATATCAGATTGCTTTGCAGGTAGAGGAGGCACTGGATCATGGCAAAGTATCCAAAGGTAAATTACATAGGAAACAAAGAGAAGTTGGTTAACTGGATCATAGAAGAAATGCCTGTAAAGAAAGGCACTGTTTTGGATATATTTGCCGGTGGATGCTCGGTTTCATATGCATTAAAGGCCAATGGATATTCCGTGATTTCAAATGATATTTTATATGCGGACTATGTGATAGCCAAGGCGATGATCGAAAATGAGGATAAGATTTTGGGACTGTCTGTATTTGACAAAAAGGCAGATGAAGCAAGAGTCCGGGAATTGACTGACAAATTTTCGTTTTTGTCGGAGCGTCTGTACTATCGGGAAGAAGTGCAGGAGCTGGGTAAATTAGCGGCTGTTTCCGAACAACTAAAGGATAATGAAAAATATCTGTTTTTGGCTTTAATGAGAAGGGCAATGATTCGCAAGCTGCCTTATTCCAGGATGAATGTTCCTTGGAATCAGATACAGAAGCTTCGGGATGAGGATTACAGCTATGAGAAATATAAGAGAAAAAGAGCTTATCATAACCAGTCCTTTGAAAGCCATATGAGAGAAAACTTTGAGGAATATAATGCAGCTGTGTTTCAAGGACAGGACTGTAAGGCATATCATTGCGATGCATTTGAAATGACAAAAAAGATTGATCATGTGGATGTCGTCTATATGGACCCGCCCTATCCGTCAACAATGAACAATTATGATGCTTTTTATGGTTTGTTCGATGAAATGTTTGATAAGAAAAAACAGCATACGGATTTTACCAGGAAAGCGGATTTTCTGGATAATATGGACAGACTGATTCAAAAGCTTGCCGGTAAAACCGGATACGTGGTTTTAAGCCAGAATACCCGCATCCGGCCGGAACCGGAGGAGATTGAGGCAATGTTAACAAAATATGGAAGGGTTGAAATCAAAAGAAAAAAATACAATTATCAGGTAACCGGCAAAGAAAACAAAAATTCCAGTAAAGAATTATTGTTTATATTGGAAATGGGAATATAGTCTTATAGTTCTGCAGGTTTTTTTACGTTAATAATTGTGATATACTTACAGCATAAGGGGCAAAGGAGGACATAAAGGTGCAAGGGTATCCGAAGCAGTTAGGAACAATGATTTATCTGAAAGCGGGATAAGGGAATGACCGGACTTATAAAGTGAAAATGACATCGAGCAGTAAAGATAGAGAGACAATTGAGAGGATTAATATGAAGATTATAAAAGTTCAGAGCGGGCAGGTTATTGCCAAAAAAAATGACAAGGTAAAGTATTGGTATCTGGTACAGGAGGGTACTGTAATACTGAAATTTGATTTTTCTGAAGTGCGGTTGGAAAAAAACGCGATCATCGGTATTTTAGAAAAGGATATATTTTTGTGCGATTATGTTGTGGGCGAGGACGCCACATTGGCAGCCTTTGTTTGTGAAAACACAAAGGACTTGATGAACATACTGACAGGGCAGGAAAAAATCCGTAACATATTCCTGAGGACTGCAATTGAGCAGAGACACAATTTGCTGACTCTCTATTCGGATTTGTACAGTAAAGCCCGTCAGTTCCATATGTTTGTGGAAAATACGTATAACGATTATGTGACATTTTGCAGTAAGTATAAAGTGGAGGGCCAGAGCTTTTCCGGTATAGAGCATTTTAATCCGCTGGTTATGCAGCATAAGGCGGAAGCGTGGGAAGTAAATAACAGCATGAGCCTGGTAAAGACCTATATGCAGGAATATTTACAGCTAATGGAAAAGGATGACGGGCTTACAGTCGGAGCCATTATGGAAGCGGCAGCCCAGATGCGTCGATTTGCACAAGGTATCAGGGAGATGGAGTCTTATTTATCTTATAATAAAGATATCTTGCTGACTGAATCCAGAAATGACCTCTTTAAGCTATATTTTGATCTATCGATTCAGATGTATAAGAAAAAATATGAAATTGCAGATGTGAAGGAAAAGATCAATCTGATTATTAAATTTGCCGAAAAGGTAAATATTTATGATGAGAAATTAGTCCAAAGGCGTTTAAAGGAATTTAATACCTATGATTATGCCGGAGATATGGCGAATTCTGCAGAAGGCGGAACTGCAAGAATGGAAATGGATATTACTACGGTAGACGCTTTGAATCATATACTCAAATACGCCGGCTACGAGTATGATGAGATGGAAAATATCAGCGAACGGATCATTGCCTATAGAAACCTTCCGGATATGTTATCCAGCGATAAGGATGCATATTCCCTTAGAAGGAGTATTACGACAGTATTTTATGAGATTTACTATAAGGTCTTTATGCGTGCGGTACAGGATGAAAGCACGCTGACTCCGGTTCTGGAAATGTTTTTGAATTTCGGCTTTATGGATTTATCCTATGTGGGAGAGGAGCATGCAAAAGCTCTTTATGAGTTGTGTGCCCATTTGGATGTTTGTAGTTCGGAGCATATCTATACGATTTATGAATGGCTCAAATGTATTTACAGAGGAGAGAAGGAGCCTTCTAAAAACCAGTTTGATATGAGTTATTCTTCTCATTTGGCGGATTTATATAAAAACGGGAAGATTACCAAGGAGCAGATACCGGAATACTTCGAAGACCGCAATAAGCGGGTTGAATTTGAAATCCAGAATATGTTTGCAACGGTTAACAAGACTACTTATGGTAAGATTTCTACATTTTGTCCCGTTTTATGTGAAAATGACCTGCTCAATTCCATTGAGAAGATGCTGGTAACGGCTGAAAAGCTGGAAGAAGCATTAAATGAAATCAGAAAACTGGATTATTCCATATTTTACCGTGAAGTGCCATTCTCAGACCCGGCAAAGGGCGTAAACAGCGACAGGATTATGAAGGAAATCCTGCCCGACATTGTACTGATGCCCAATGCGGGAATAAAAGCTATGATGTGGCAGGAAATATCAGGCGTAAAGAGCGATACGCCGGCACGTTTTATGTTCCCTGTTTTCACTGCCGTTGATTTGAATGAGCTGATGCTTGAAACAATCGCCCGGTATCGTTGGGAAATGTGCCGTAGGCTGGAAGGCGTTCACTGGAACGATGTAAGGGAAAAATCCCTTACGGCGGAATATTGTACCTATATTCAGTTTTATCGCAATAACCGTGATTTGTCTACAGAGGCCAAAGAGAAGCTTAAGGGCACTCTGGCACAGGCAAAGAATAATTACCGGGAGGTATTTGTAAAGGATTATATCAACTGGATCAAGTTTGAATCCAAGGGAAGCTTCAGGCTTAATAAGATTGCGAGGGATATTCTGATCCGTTATTGTCCTTTTGTAAAGGCTGTCCGTGATGAATTAAAGGCTAATCCGTTGTACCAGACCTCCATTACGAAGTTTGAGGCGGAAACGACAAAGAAGCTGCAAAGGTACACCGGACTGTACAATAAGTACACCCAGGCAGGCGGAGAAATTACGGAAGAGTTGAATGATAACCTGCTGTTTTATCAAATGTAATTAGGAAAAGCTGCTTTGCAATTCAGCCATATTAAAGCAGCCAGACCGGCATATACCGAAGCTGCAAGACCCGTATCCCCAAAATGGAGAAGGGACATTTTTACAACACGTTTCAGTATATTGTTATGGTAGGGCTGTACAAGTGCAATTATATGGGACGATGCCAACATAGACATCCACTTTTTTGACGTAGGAGCAAAGACGCCTGCAGCATCCGTCGGTTCTTTGTACACAACTGGCTTTGATGTATGGGTTGCAACAACTGTCATGAAATTATAAAACTGCATTTCATCGGCAACCTGGGCAAGATTACAAATATCTCTTTGCAAATAAGTATCAACATAGGAACGATAATAGGCTTCGGAGTCAATTTTTCCGTCCGCGTAAAGTTCCGGCATGGCTTTTGCCTACCGCTTTGTATGCGGCATAAAATTCCGGATATTTTTAAAAGAGGGGGATAATCCAGAAAACCAATATGTATGGCAGGGGTTATTCCCGGATAATCTTCTCCGTGTTTAGGTGTATCAGAGGAGCGGCATCGATCGTGAAAATCCTGTTTCTGTTGCGAAACGGAATCCTTTCATTGTATAATAAACCCGTGGCAGAAATTTTGAGGGATTTTTCTGTTCGCATACCATAGTAATATATTTAGCTAAAAGTTGGCGGAAAGGATAAAAACATGGGCGGTTTTTTTGGCGTAGCGTCTAAACAGGATTGCGTTTTCGATTTGTTTTTCGGAATTGATTACCATTCCCATTTAGGTACAAGAAGAGGTGGAATGACGGTATACGGAGAGGCTGGATTTAACAGAGCTATTCACAATATCGAAAATTCTCCTTTCAGGACAAAATTTGACAAGGATATTCACGAAATGCGTGGAAATATGGGAATCGGGTGTATATCCGATTACGAGCCGCAGCCTTTATTGGTGCGTTCCCATCATGGCACGTATGCAATTGCTACAATCAGTAAAATTAATAATATCAATGAATTAATTCAGGAGCTTTTTAAAACGGGCCACGCCCATTTTCTGGAAATGAGCGGAGGAGAAATCAATGCTACAGAATTGGTGGCGGCTCTTATCAATCAAAAAGACAATCTTGTGGAAGGAATTAAATATGCTCTGGGTGCAGTGGATGGTTCCCTGTCCTTGCTTTTGATGAATGAAAAAGGGATTTATGCCGCCAGGGATGAATACGGAAGAACGCCGGTTGTTATAGGAAGAAAGGAGGACGCTTTTTGTGCTTCCTTTGAGGATTTTGCCTATAAGAATCTGGGGTATTCCGATTATAAGGAGTTAGGCCCCGGCGAAGTAGTGGTCATATCTTATGATAAGTGCCTTACCTTGGTAAATCCCAATAAAGATATGAAAATCTGTACCTTCCTCTGGGTTTATTACGGTTATCCCGCAAGCAGCTATGAAGGCGTCAGTGTGGAGCAGATGCGTTATAACTGTGGAGCTAAGATGGCGGACAGGGATAATGTAAAGCCGGACATTGTTGCGGGAGTGCCGGATTCGGGAACGGCACATGCGGTAGGATATGCAAATGAATCAGGCATTCCTTTTTCCAGACCTTTTATTAAATATACGCCTACATGGCCCCGTTCTTTTATGCCTACTATTCAGAGCAAAAGAAATCTTATTGCCAAAATGAAGCTTTTGGCGGTGGATGATTTAATTAAGGATAAGAGCCTTTTGCTGATAGATGATTCTATTGTAAGAGGCACCCAGCTTCGGGAGACTACGGAATTTTTATATCAGAGCGGAGCGAAAGAAGTACATATCCGCCCGGCATGTCCGCCTCTTTTGTTCGGATGCAAATATCTCAATTTTTCACGTTCCTCTTCGGAAATGGATCTGATTGCCAGAAGGGTTATTGAGCGTCTTGAGAATGGAGATGTGACCGATGAAGTTTTAAAGGAATATGCGAATCCGGAAACCGAAAAATATGAAAATATGATAGAGGAAATCCGGAAGGAGTTGAATTTTACCACTTTAAGATATAACAGGCTGGATGATATGCTGGATGCAACGGGTCTTGAAAGATGTAAACTGTGTACTTATTGCTGGGATGGTCAGGAGTGACCGATTTTACGGTAAAGTACCGGGGATAAAAGCAGCTATGGGAAAAATCTTTAGTTAGAAACTTGCGGCATAAATGACATATAATAAATAAAAAAGAGAATCTTATGGAAATTTATGTTGTAAATCCCGGCGATACGGTAGATTCCATTGCGGCAGCCAAATACGTGTCTGTAGATACCATTCTATACAATAATCAATTGGAATATCCTTATGAGCTTGCCGTAGGGCAGGCTCTGTTGCTATCTACGGGAGAATCGGGACAGGCAGCAAAAACCGTGGAGGTAAACGGTTATGCATACCCTTTTATCCAGCCGGATGTGTTGGATGCAACCCTTCCCTATCTCAGCGAGCTTTCGGTTTTTTCTTATGGATTTACCTTGGAGGGAGATTTGATTTTTCCCACGCTGGACGATACTTTCATGATTGAGGCGGCGATTGCCGGAGGAACTTCGCCGGTTCTTACCTTGACGCCCTTTGGACCCGACGGGCGGTTTAGCAATTATTTGATCAGCAGTGTGGTTCACAATCCCGATGCACGGGAAAATCTGATTGGACAATTGGTGCAGACAGTGCAGGAAAAAGGCTTTCGGGGCGTAGATATTGATTTTGAATATATTCTGGCAGAGGATGCTGTCGCATTTGCGGAATTTGTGGCAAATGTGCGCCTTGCCATAAATGAAATCGGTTATCCGGTATCCGTTGCACTGGCACCGAAGACATCTGATGATCAGCCGGGGCTTTTATATGCGGGAAAGAATTATGCCCTTTTGGGAGAAGCCGCAGATAAAGTGCTTTTAATGACCTATGAATGGGGATATACCTACGGTCCTCCTATGGCGGTAGCACCTGTTAACAAGGTTCGGGAAGTTGTGGAATATGCCCTTACAAGAATTCCGGCATATAAAATTAATATGGGGATTCCCAATTACGGCTACGACTGGACGCTTCCTTTTGAACAAGGCGTTACGGCGGCAAAAACCATCGGAAATATGGAAGCCATAAGGCTTGCCATTGATAACAACGCCCAGATTCAATTTGATACAACTGCAATGTCTCCTTATTTCCGGTATGTAAAAGACGGCCTGGAGCATGAGGTATGGTTTGAGGATGTACGCAGCATGGAAGCAAAATTTAATCTGGTAAGAGAATTTGATTTGAGAGGAATGGGTTACTGGCAGATCATGAAGCTGTTTCGGGCTAACTGGCTGCTTTTGGCGGATAGATTTTCCATTAGAAAATATTGATCCGGCAGGATAGAAGCAAGTGTCTGTTACAGCCTGATACGGCGAATAACCGGCTGCTTTGAAAGCCTGAACGAAAAAGCCCTTGCAAAAGTGCATAAGGGACAGAATACAGGCGGAAAATATGAAAGATTGGTAGAAGCTCTTCATTCCAGAGGCATTATGATCAACGCCAGCTTTGTGTTCGGACTGGATGAGGATTTGTCCCATTACAATACGGCCCATGTGGTCTTTGAGCCGGCAAATATGACTGCAAAAGAGCTTTATGAGGGGTATTTGAACGTATATAAAGAGGTGTATTCTTTTCGGAATATTCTCAGACGGTGCCCTGAAAGCAGGAAACAGAGGGTTCCTTATTTTCTTTTTAATTTCTTCTACCGGAAATACGGAAAGCTTACAGAAAAATTGTGCAGATTGATTACTTATGAAAAAATCGGCCGGATAGCGGAAAGGTGGTCTTACCGACAGAGGACAAGAAGAACATGAATTTAACAAAAAGAATGACGCTTAAATGTCTGTTTATTATTTATATAGGCGTTTTATTGAGAATTACTGTATTCCGATCCGGTTTCGGATTCAGAAATCTGTGTCAGAACGGGATTATTAATCTAACGCTGTTTGAATCTTATATTCCCTTAATAAAAAGCAGGGATATCATAAGAATCATCTATTTATTTGTAGGTAATATTATCTGGTTTGTTCCTTTCGGATTTTATTTGAGACGACTTGGCAAAAGGGAAAGGAAATCATGGGAAATTTGGCTGTTGGGCCTGCTCCTTTCTTTTATCATAGAGTTTTTGCAATATGTGTTCGGAACGGGAATTTCCGAGATGGACGATTTGATTTTGAATTCTCTGGGGGCATGGATGGGAGCAGTGCTTGGAAAGAGGAGAAAAAAATGAAGAAAAAAGGTTTTGAAAAAATGCTGGCGGCGTTTCTGCTGGTGTGCGTAACGTTTTTAACAGGATGTAAGGCGGGAAAAGAGAGGGATGCCGCGACAGAAGATGAAAATCATACTGTAGCAGAGGATGAGAGAGGAAATGGCGTTAGGGCAGATAAAGGACAAGGGCACAACGGGGCAGCAGGAACAGGCGAGGACGGACAGGAGTTTACGCTGTCAGGACGCTGGTTCGAAAAGGAAATCGGTGGACAGAGGACGTGGGTTACATTAAACGATGGCGCCATGATCTATTTTAAAACGGAAGGAACGGATACCTTAGATATTCACTTTCTTGAAATTACGGCCTTGGAAACACCTTATTATGCTTATGTGATTGACCATGGGGAACCGGTCCGCCAGCTGATTACCGAAAAACGTATTGTCCTGCCTGATGATAAGGAGCATCGGATAACCATAGTGGTGGACGGCATGACGGAGTTTGAGGATAAATGGAACGGGGAAATCGGTGTGGCTTTCACAGGAGTTGACTGCCACGGCGGAAAAATAACGGGATTTATGCCTGAAAAACAGAGAATTCTTTTTATCGGAGACAGTATAACCGAAGGGGTTATGGCTTTAAGTGATGAAGCCAACAGTAACGGAAACAGTGCAACTCACTCTTTTCCATGGTACGCCGCAAGCCTGTTGAATGCAGAGCCTTATTTTATCGGATACGGCGCAACGGGAATTTTTGCGACGGGTAGTTTTAGCAATTGTGCCGATATGCTGGATTATTTGTCCGCCACACGACCCGTTTCAAAAGAGGATATTCCCACTTGTGATCTGGCGGTTATCAATATGGGAACCAATGATCATGAAATAGATGGGGAAACATTTGTGCAGGGCTATAGGGAAATTTTATTAAAGCTCCATGACAGATATCCCCACATCAAGATTTTCTGTATGATACCTTTTTCACAGCTCCACAGCGAGGATATTAAAAGGGCGGCAGAGGAATATTCCTGGTGCGTGGTAGTGGAGACGGCGGATTGGGAGCTGACCTATACCGACGGCATACACCCCGATGCGGCAGGAGCCACACAGGCCGGGGAAAGACTTGCGGAGATTCTTAAGAAAGAGGGTTGGCAGAATTAATCGGGAAAAAGAGGACCCGGAGGACTAATATTTTTAAAAACAGGAAAACTATTTCATAACAAATCTCATGATCGCAGACGGCTTAAGGTTATTGCGTACTGATTTTGACGCCAATGGAAGGATAGGAGAATGTGTATGGAATCGGTTTTTAGCAAAGAAGTTGAAATACCTGAAAGAAGTTCCTTAAAAGAGGATTTGAGGGTGGAGGCTGCGGTAATCGGCGGCGGAATGGCGGGAATCCTTACGGCTTATGCCCTAAAATGCCAGGGCAAGGAGGTTGTAGTGCTAGAGGCCGACCGGATTGCAAGCGGACAGACTAAGAACACCACGGCAAAGCTTACGGCTCAGCACGGTATGATTTATGATAAGCTCATAAAGCATTACGGGAAAGAGAGAGCTTCTGTTTATGCAAGGGCAAATAAGATTGCCATCGATGCCTTTGAGTGGCTGGTTCAGGAAAAGAAAATAGAATGTGGATTTAAAAGAGTGCCGGCCTTCCTCTATTCCGTGGAAGATGAGAAAAAATTGAGAAAAGAGGCCATAGCGGCGCATTATTTGGGGATTCCGGCCTATTTTACAAAGGAGACGGACCTGCCTTTTCCTATAAAAGGGGCAGTCTGTTTCGAAAACCAGGCCCAGTTCCATCCCCTGTTATTTATCAAGGAAATTGCAAAAGAACTGAAGATTTATGAAAAGACGAAGGTACTTTCCATAAAAGGACATGAAATAAAGACCGAAGAAGCGACGGTATGGGCAGAGCACATTGTATTTGCAACCCATTATCCCGTTACCAACATTCCCGGTTTTTATTTTTTGCGCCAGCATCAGGAAAGAAGCTATGTTCTGGCGGTAAAGGGAGTAGAAAAGCCCGAGGGCATTTATTACAGTGCGGATAAAAAAGGACTTTCCATCCGCAGTACCGGGGAGTATGTTCTTTTGGGCGGATGCGCCCATCGGACGGGAAAGGATAAAAGGGGCGGAAAATATGCAGAACTTCGGAATATAGCGGGGAAATATTTTCCGGGCTTTCAGGAAACGGCCCATTGGTCGGCACAGGACTGCATACCCCATGACGGACTTCCTTTTATAGGCAGATATTCCCTTTTCAGACCTTACTGGTATGTCGCCACAGGATTCAGGAAATGGGGAATGACCTTTTCCATGCTGTCGGCATTTATTATCTGCGACCGGATCTGCGGACGGGAAAATCCCTATGGGAAGCTTTTTTCGCCATGGAGGCTTTATATCCTTGCAGGTGCAAAAGACTTCCTTAAGGATGTGGGAGAGAGCATAGCGGGACTGGTAAAAGGCGCTTTTCATCTGCCTTATAAAGAATTGGAAAAGCTTCAAAAGGGGCATGGCGGAATTGTGAGAATCGGATTAAAAAGATTTGCCTGCTATAAAGACGAACAGGGGAAGGTTTATAAAATATCTGCCAGATGTCCTCATATGGGCTGTGAGCTAGAGTGGAATCCCGATGAATTGAGCTGGGACTGCCCCTGTCATGGTTCGCGTTATGATCATAGGGGAAATCTGCTTGATTGTCCTGCACAGAAAGAGAAAAGGGTTTCAGAGGAATGAATTTGTGCTAAACTGAAATGGAAAAAAGGCTCGGGAATGAGACGAAATGAAAAGCAAAGGAATTGCGCTTTGAAGATGAGAAAGAACCGAAACAAAGCAGACGGATGAAAAAAGACGGGGACATCATGGAAAAAACAGAAGCGGAAACGACATGGAAAATCGGAGCAGATGACATAAAAACGGACAGGCCGGTGCGGAAACCGGCTGTGAGAAAGAAGTGGCCTTCAAGCTTTTAGCTGGCAAATAATGATGATTTCTTTTAAAAGGCTATTTTTTGCCCACGAAAATCTGTCTGCTGCCAAGAAAAAATGATTTAAGTGGCAGCAAACAGACTGAAGAGTAGGCGGAATATTATTAGAAAAACTTATCCTTCATGCCCAGTAAGAATATTAACAAAATAATAAGGGGCAGGATATATGCCATATAAAAACGGAGCCATTCCGGCATTTTAAAGCCTTTTCCCGTATTGGCCTCTTCTATGAAATTTTTCCATCCCCATCCATAGCGGGAGACGCAGAACAGAAGATAAATGAGAGAGCCGATGGGAAGAGCGATGTTGCTTACCAGAAAGTCCTCTAAATCCATGATGGTAGAGCCGTCTCCAAAGGGCTGTACGCCGGATAGGAGGTTAAAGCCCAGGGCACAGGGCAGAGAAAGCAGTATCATCAAAAATATATTGATGAAAGAAGCTTTTTTTCTGCTGCAGCCCGTTAAATCCATACTGCAGGAAATAATGTTTTCAAAAACGGCGATTACGGTAGAAAATGCCGCAAATGCCATAAAGATAAAGAAAAGACTGCCCCAGAGCCTGCCGCCCGTCATATGGTTGAAGATGTTGGGCAGGGTAATAAAAATCAGGTTTGGACCGCTATCTGCGTTCACACCGAAGGAGTAGCAGGCCGGGAAAATGATCAGACCGGAAAAGAGAGCTACAAAAGTGTCAAGGACGGCAACCCGCATGGATTCACCGAAAAGCGTGTGTTCTTTACCGATATAGCTTCCGAAAATAGCGATAGCTCCGATTCCCAGGCTTAAAGTGAAGAAAGCCTGATTCATGGCAGCAACGATGGTTGTACCGATACCGATATCCGCCATCCGTTTAAAATCCGGCAGAAGGTAAAATTTCAAGCCTTCCACGCCGCCTTTTAAGGTCATGCTGTTAACGGCAAGAATCACAATTAATGCTAAGAGTGCAATCATCATAATTTTTGTGATTTTTTCCACACCTTTCTGTACTCCAAAAGAGCAGATGGAAAATCCTGCGACAACTACAATTACCATCCAGAGCACCATGGTAGCGGGCTGGGAAAGCATCTCGGGAAACTTTTCCGTGACGAGAGACACATCAGCGCCTGAGAAAGCTCCTGTTGCAGTAAGATAAAAATAATGCAGCATCCATCCGGTAACGGTGGTATAAAACATCATCAGAAGATAATTTCCGGCCATTGCCATGAAGCCCTGCAAATGCCATTTCTGCCCAGGCTTTTCCAGAACCTTGCAGGCAAGAAGGGGACTTTTTCTGCTGGCGCGACCTATTGCAAATTCCATAGTCATCATGGGAACTCCCATTATGATTAAAAAGAATAAATAGACCAATACAAATGCACCGCCGCCATATAAGCCGGTAATATAAGGGAACTTCCATACGTTTCCGATTCCGATGGCGCAGCCGGCGGATAATAAAATGAATCCTAATCGTGAACTTAATTTTTCGCGTTTTTCCATGTTGAATATTTCTCCTTATGCGTATTTCAATAGTACTATAGCATATTTTGCCGTTTATGAGTAGTTAAAGATTAAAAGAAAATATTGCAACGTTGAAGAGGCACATGTGAGAGCAGGTCTGTTTGAAGTGTGGAAATAAAAATATACATAAGAAAATATAGAAAAACAGATGAAATTTGGCTGAAGGTATTGACTGTGCCCTTAATGGATAGTTTATAAAGATAGAAAATGTAGCGTATGAAAGGTTAAACATATTGTTGCGACGCACTTTTAAGGAGGAATCAGGATATATGAAGGAAGAAAAGAAATTTGTGATTTATATGGTTATGGCTTTTGTGCCGGCATGGATTTTACAGTTTGTGGGCATTATCAATGCATTTAGCGGACGGGCGATTGTTTATCAGGGAGCGATGGCTGTTTCCATGTATGTGCCTTTATTGGCAGTGCTCGTTGCAAATAAAGGGATAAAGAAGGCAAAGACAGAGATTGAATGGGGATGTCACTGGAAGGAAAACTGGAAAAGATTTCCGATTGCGTGGTTTTTGCCTGCCATAGCGACAATTCTGGGAGCGGTCCTCTATTTTTTGGTATTGCCTGAAAAGCTTGATATGAATTGCGGCGCCTTAACACAGACTATGGAGGCCGCCGGCGTCATGGTGGATGCAGAAGGGAAAGTCCAGGGGATTCCTCTTGGCATGTTGGGAATCATACAGCTGATTTCTGCAGTTACTTATGGTCCCCTGGTTAATACCTTTGTAGCTGTTGGAGAAGAGGCGGGCTGGAGAGGATATATGACGCCTGTACTGTCAAAGTGGATGGGAAAGAGGGGCGCATTGATTTTATCGGGAATAATCTGGGGAATATGGCATGCACCGGTCATTGTTTTTGCAGGCTATGAATACGGACGGGACTATGCGGGCGAGCCTGTTTTGGGGGTTCTGATGATGTGCGGCTTTACAACTGCTTTGGGAATCATACTCAGCTATTTTTACGAAAAATCCCAAAGCATCTGGATACCGTCCCTTATGCACGGGGCTATCAACGCGGTGGCGGGTCTTCCGCTTCTTTATATGAAGGAAATGCCGCAGCACTATTTATTGGGACCTACGCCGGCGGGATTGATTGGCGGAATACCATTGTTTGTACTGGGGATTGTTTTGTTTATCAGAATGTGTAAGGAAGAAAAAATGAAAGAGAAGGTATGAGGAAGAGGGAGGGGAAATCAATTTGACACAACTTGCAAAGCATCCTCAGACAAATAAATTCCCTAAGATATCCATGATATGGAAATCTATTCCTTCACAGCTGGCACGGGAAAATAAGAAGTTTTTATACAAAGCCGTAAAAGAAGGAGCGCTTACGGAAAATTATGTATTGCAGTCTCTGATTCCTCAGTTTGAAGCTGTTCCCCGCTATTGGACACAGAGTAATTCTCCTTATGAAGTGGATTTTTTGATTCAGCATGAAAATGATATTATACCGGTTGAAGTAAAGTCGGATACTAATGTTACCAGCAGAAGCCTGAAAAAGTATAAAGAGCTGTTTGGGGACAAGATGAAATTACGTGTCAGATTTTCTTTGGAAAATTTAAAACTGGATGATGATTTGCTGAATATTCCGTTGTTTATGGCAGATCATGCCGGAAGGCTGATAGAGATTGCCCTGGGGAAAAATAAGGATGGATGAAAACGGCGGTATTATATTTGCTGATATTTAATAACTCAAACTTCCCACACCAGTTGGTGTGCTGAACCTTGAAAAATCAATACTGTAGCCCATAAAAAAGGCACAAACCGGTACTTGATGGTATAATTGAATTGCGAATAACAATCATACAGCAAGGAGATTTATGCCATGTCAAGTATACCACAAAATGCTGAAAACGGAAATGAGATTTCTAACTCTGTCACAAATTTTATGACCCAATTCCAAATCGGGAAACTTCTTTTCAAATGTAATGCCGGTAAAGCAAAAGGGATTCCGGTAATCGAAGTGTTTCGATATCTGTTCTGTCTCATTTTCTCGGATCGAAGCATGTATATGCAGTGGAAAACAGGCATATTTGATGGTTCATTCTGCAAGAACACCGTTTATCGCTTCCTCAATAATGCGAAGATTAACTGGTCTCGGTTCACAACCTTGCTTTCAAGCCGGATAATTAACGATTTCATGAATCCGCTTACGGATGAGAGCTGCAAAGATGTCTTCATTATTGATGACAGCCTGTTTGACCGTTCCCGTTCAAATAAAACGGAACTTCTGGCGAAAGTCTTCGACCACTGCTCTATGAAGCACAAGAGAGGTTACCGTATGTTGACACTTGGATGGTCCGATGGCAACTCCTTTGTTCCGATCAACCATCATCTTCTGTCGGCAGCCGACGATAAAAATCTGCTCTGCAAAGCTGCAAACTTCGATGGACGTTCTCTTGCCGGGAAAAGGCGGAAAGAATCCGGACGAAAAGCAGCAGAAGTCTTGATTGACCTGATCAGAGCAGCACAATCATCTGGAGTTTCTGCAAAATATGTGCTGTTCGACAGCTGGTTTTCATTACCCAAGACCATCACTGCCTTAAAGACAAACTGCGAATTGGACACAATCGCAATGGTTAAGAAAAGCAGTAAAATCAAATATGGCTATCAGGGTGGCAGATACAGCATCAAAGAAATCTATAAACAGTGCAAAAAGCGCAGAGGCCGCTCTAAGTACCTGCTTTCGGTTGATGTATTCGTTGGTAATGAAGCAATCCCGGCAAAAATCGTCTGTGTCCGGAACAAAGGCAAGAGAAAAGACTGGCTTGCCATCATCAGCACGGACACAGCTATCTCAGCGGAAGAAATCATCCGTATTTATGGGAAACGCTGGGATATAGAGGTGTTTTTCAAAGCCTGTAAATCCTATCTGCATCTGGTAAAGGAGTGCCGGAGTCTATCCTATGATGCTTTGACTGCTCATGTATCCATTGTTTTTGCGCGATATATGATGCTTGCAGTTACACAGCGGAGCAATACCGATGACAAAACGATTTGTGAACTATTTTTCCGTCTCATGGATGAACTGGATGACATCACTTTCAGTCAATCTATGAGGATTATCATAGATGCACTAATGGGTGTCGTTATGGAATATTTCCACATCACAGAACAACAGCTGGAGAAATTGACCGCCAGCTTTGTTCAGAGACTGCCAAAGTACATGCAAAAAGCATTGGAGTATGATTCAGCGGCTGCCTGATTGCTATTTTATGATCTATAGTATTGATTTTTCAAGGAGCAAATCCCATTTTTAATGTGGGAAGTTTGAGTTAATAAAATGCTAAAAATAAAAAGAGAGTGGATTTTGTTATTTAATTCCGGTCTCTTTTATTTTTAGCATTTTACGCTGTATATGGAAATGAGTTCCAGGTCTTCATCCCGATTAGTGGATACGGATCTTAAGTCGCCGTTCCGGCTATAATATTTTTTTTAACATCTTCAATATACATTTTCATATGCCGAGAACCAATCAACAGTGCATTTTGTTTGATAGAACTCACAAATATTTAGGAATAGCCCTAAAAAAGAAAATGTGATAAAATAAATCTGTATTTGCGCGGGTACGGTTTTTACCACATTTTGTTTCGGTAGAGGAATCATTTAAGGGAAACATTTAAGACAGTACAGAAAGGAATCAGAGGAACGGTATCTAAGAAAAGGCAGGCCGCTTCTGACAGACATCATACAGCAGCTTACAGGGCTCATGTTCCTTGGCGCGGTTGTTTTTATGACAGTCCATATTTTAAAATGAACAGCAAATTATACAAAGAATCTTAAAAAGAAAAAACGGACGGACCTGTATGACTTGTTGCGCCGGCTCGGGGAGGAAAAGATGAAAACAGACAGAGATTTAAGAATTTTATTACAAAACATAGACCACAAAAGTTATCCGGCCTATAAGGACACAAAGGGAAGCTATGACTTTAAGGATTTCATTTTATCCATAGACCATGTACAGGGAGACCCTTTTGCAAGTCCTTCGGAGGTAAGCGTCTATGTGGAAGGAAGCAAGGGGGCTTTTCCAAAAGAAAGCTATGATACAAAGGAAAAACGGATTGCTCTGGAGGATTTTCTTCTCCGCAGCTTTGGAAAACAGTTAGCCGCTTTTAACCGGGTGGCAAAGGGAAGCGGAAAAAGCGGTACGGTTACCATAACAAGGCCCGGTCAGGAAATATTAGAGAGGACGGCCTGTGTGATAGACCCCGCTGCGGGCGGCATACAAGTCAGGCTTCACGTGGGATTTCCGGCAAACGGAAGGACCATTAACAGCAGGGAACTCATGAAGATCTTATTTGATTTTCTGCCGGAATGCGTAGAGAAGGTTTTGTATTATGGGAGATATGATACAAGAGGTAAAAAGGCTGTGGAGGAAGTCGGCGCCTTAGCAGAGGATCAGACGGAAATCCGCAGACAGCTAAAGGAGCAGGGACTGGTGGCCTTTGTAGCCAACGGTTCCATCCTGCCGAGAGAAAGCGGCGCTTCGGACAGGCCTATGAGGGATGCGGTGGCCTTTACTTCCCCGGCTTCCATGGAAGTAACGATGAATCTTCCAAACAAAGGAAAGATTCAGGGCATGGGGATAAGAAAAGGCATTACGCTCATCGTGGGCGGAGGCTATCACGGCAAATCCACCCTGTTAAAGGCGTTAGAGCTGGGGGTTTACGATCATATTGCAGGGGACGGCAGGGAGCTTGTGATAACCGATTCTTCCGCGGTCAAATCCCGGGCGGAGGATGGACGGAGCATACGGAATGTGGATATTTCCATGTTTATCGGAAATCTTCCCAACGGAAAGGATACGGTTTCCTTCCATACGGAGGACGCCAGCGGAAGCACCTCCCAGGCGGCAGGCGTGGCGGAAAGCGTAGAGGCGGGGGCAGGCGTTCTGCTGATCGACGAGGATACCAGCGCCACCAACTTTATGATTCGGGACGAGCTGATGCAGAGAGTGGTCTTAAGGGACCAGGAGCCTATCATTCCCTTTATAGACAGGGTAAGGGAATTATATGAAAATCAGGGCGTTTCCACCATACTGGTGGCGGGCAGTTCAGGGTCTTACTTTTATGTGGCGGATAAGATCGTACAGATGGACCGTTATCATCCGGTGGATATTACCGAGCGGGCAAAAAAAGAAGCGGCGGAATATAAAGGAGAAGGCGGGGAAGACGGATGCAGGACGGCTGACGCCGGCAGCAAAGGGTTAGAGGCCGCCGGCTTTACCCACAAACGGATTCTCCTTCCCATAAAAGCCTTTCAGGAGCCACGCATGAAAATAAAGACCATGGGTATGGACAGCATATCCATCGACAGGGAAAATATTGATTTGCGTCTTGTGGAGCAGCTTGCGGATACGGAGCAGCTGAATGCATTAGGACAATTGATAAAATATGCCCATCTTCATTTTGTAAACGGAAAGAGAAGCATTTCGGAAGTGGTGGATCTTTTAGAAAAGACCATAAATGAAAAAGGGCTTTGCGCCATTACACAAAAGCCTGCGGCAAGACCCAGGAGGCAGGAAATATTTGCCTGCATCAACAGATACAGGGGGCAGGCGGTTTTGTAGAGCTTCTGCCCAAAAGCAGCAGGGAAAATCGGCCTTAAAACGTTCTAAGGGACGAAAATAAAGTGAAGTTTATGAGAATGAAAGGAAACGGAAATGAAATTATGTATTGCAAAAGCTCCATGCAGAGTCTTTCAGGGATAGGATTTGTATGGAGTGGGAAAAACAGGATTCCCTTATTCATAAACAGGTAATAGGAAATTATCTGTAACGGGAAATGAATGAGAGGAAGTAAAACTATCCCGGGGCTTTGCATGTAACGGATACCAAAATATTTGTTATAAGGAGCAAAGTCTTATGAATAAACTAAAAAATGATCTTAAAAAGCTTAGAGGTTTTTTGATACTGTGGATCACACAGTCTTTTTCCGCTTTGGGAAGCGCCATGACAGCCTATGCGCTGGTTATCTGGTCTTATGAACGGCAGGGATCGGCCTTAAGGACGTCTCTTTTGATGGTGGCGTCCTATGCGCCCTATGTGCTCTTGTCCATTTTTGCAGGAGCAGTCAGCGATAAATGGGATAAAAAGAAGACTATGCTGGTCTGCGACAGCGGGGCGGCGGTGTGCACTCTGGTTATTTTGGGCTTACTGGAAAGTGGAAACCTGGAAATCTGGCATCTGTATGTGGTAAATGCCGTAAACGGATTGATGAATTCCATCCAGCAGCCTGCTTCGGAGGTTGCCACGACCTGCATATTGCCTGAAGAATATTATCAGAAGGTGGGAGGAATGCGATATTTTTCAAATGCGCTGAACTCCGTTCTGACACCTATCATTGCAACTGCGGTTATGGGATTTGCAGGAATAAGATTTATCATCTGGTTTGATCTTTGTACGTTCTTTACGGCGTTTATCATACTGCTGTTTTTTCTGCACATTCCAAAGGAGAAGCTTTCGGAGAATAAAAAGGAAGAAAGCCTTTTCTCCTTAACCAAAAGCGGTGTGGCTTATTTGTGGAACAACAAAGGAATATTAGATCTGATTCTCTTTCTTGCGTCCATAAATCTGGTAGCTTCTATTTATGAAGCGGCGTTTCCTGCCATGATACTCTCGAGAGAAGGGGGAAGCAGGATGGCTCTTGGCGTAGTCAATACGGTAGTGGGGCTTACAACCCTTTTGGGCAGTGTGCTGGCTTCTTTCTCCAAGGAGCCTAAAAGCAGGATCAGGGTAATCTGTAATTGTCTGTTATTATCCATGAGCACGGAAAATCTGATACTGGCTCTTGGAAGGAGCGTGCCGGTATGGTGCATCGGCGCATTTTTGGGGTGGATCGCAATACCTTTGATGAGTACCAATCTGGATGCACTTTTAAGGCTCAGGATTCCTGTAGAGATCCAGGGCAGGGTTTTTGCCGCAAGAAATACGTTACAGTTTTTTACCATTCCCCTGGGTTATTTTCTGGGAGGTTTTCTGGTAGACTATGTGTTTGAACCCCTATTGGGCAGACAGGCCCCCCACAGCGTACTTTCGTTTTTGTTTGGGAACGGAAAAGGTTCGGGGGCGGCAGCGCTGTTTTTTGTGATCGCTTTTGCAGGTGTTTTTATCTGTTTCTATTTCAGAAATTTTTCCCATATCTGGGAGCTGGAGAGGGATGGTAAGGAGCCTGCCGGTTACCCTTCGATAGGGAAAGGATGATTTTATGAAAAAGAGACTGCGCTATTTTGTTCTTTTTCTGGCGCTTTTGTTAACGGAAATTTTAATCGGGGCCTTTTTAAAAGGCGGCTTTATCAGGGCATATGGGGGAGACATTCTTGTTCTCCCTCTGCTTTATGCCTTTTTTCGTATCCTTTTTCCGGGAAAGGGCAGCTTTACGGAGAGGATTCTTCCCTTTCTGCTTTTTCTTTTGGGAGTCTGTGTCGAGCTTTTACAGGGACTGCATATTGCGGACAGACTGCATATTACATCCCGTCTGATCCGCATCATAGTGGGGGCTACTTTTGATTTCTGGGATATAGCCTGCTATCTTGCAGGAATGCTGTTGATCTATGCTTTTTTATATTTTAGTCACATAAAAGCCTGTGATAACAGTTGACAGGATTGATGAAATAAAAGCATTTTGTGAGCTAATCACTGATCCGTAAGTAATGATCTGGGGGAACTGTCCGGAAGGATGGCTCCCCCGTTTTAAATTTGTACCGATGGCTTTGTAAAGCTGCGTTATGGGCGCGGGTTATAGAGAGAAAAAAGAATTTTGCGGCAATCTCTGAATAGTAGTTGACAAGGGCGTTATACGTTTGTATAATAAATTATACGATCGTATAATAAAGGAGATATCACTATGGAAAATATTCAAAAAAAACTGGGAGAAGCAGAGTTGGAAATTATGCAGGTCATCTGGGAAAGCGAGCCTCCCCTTACTTCTAATTATATATTAAAGGAATTACAGGAAAGAAGGAAATGGCAGCTGTCCACTCTGATGACGTCTTTATCCAGGCTGGTGGACAAAGGGTTTTTAAGCTGTGACCGTGCCACAGGGACAAACCTGTATTCTCCCGTAGTCGCTGAAAACGATTATAAAGCAAAAGAGAGCGGGAGTTTTTTGAAAAAGCTGTACCATAATTCCCTTCAGAGTATGGTGGCCACATTGTATCACAATCAGATGCTGAAAAGCTCCGACGTAGAAGAACTGAGAACATTTTTAGACGAACTTGAAAAAAATGAGGAGGGAAAAGGATGATACGAAGTCTATTTCTTTCTGTTTTTGAAATCTCTGTTTCAACAGGATTTATGATCCTCCTGTTTATGATGTTGTCCCCGCTGGTAGTAAGGCGCTATGCGGCAAAGTGGAAATACTGGGTCTGGTTGTTTCTGGCGCTGTGGCTGATCATTCCCGTAAAAGAGATAGGGGGCAGGTTTCTGAATCCGAAAACGGAGGCTGTATCTGAAAATGCCAAAGACACGATAGTGGATGTTGAATATACAGCAAGCCCCATTATGATAGAAATCCCGACCAGGATGACTGCGGAGATCTTATCGCTATCCGAAGAAAGCAAAAGAACCGTTACTGTCCTTGATATCATAGCGGTCGTATGGTGTTTGGGAGGAATCGCTTTTATATCCGTACATATACTCGGCTATCTGCACTATAGGAAGCGGCTGACGAGATGGGGAATGTCCATAGAGGATGAGAAGATTATAGGACTGCTATCGGAATTGAAAAATGAATTAGATATAAAAGGCGGAATATCCCTGTGGAAATATTCCCGGGCGGCCAGTCCTATGCTGATCGGCTTTTTTAAGCCGGTAATCGTATTGCCGAAGGAAGAATACAGCCGGGATGAACTGTTTTTTATCTTTAAGCATGAACTGATTCATTACAAACGTCACGATATCTGGTTAAAGCTGCTTTTGGTCGTGGCAAAAGGGATACACTGGTTTAATCCCGTTGTATGGGTAATGCAAAAAGAGGCTGTCATAGACATGGAAATGTCATGCGATGAAAGGGTAATAAAAAACGCCGATTACGTCATGAAGAAGGCATACACGGAAACGCTGCTATCTACCATTCACAGGCAGTATGCCGGACAGACCCTTTTATCCACACAGTTTAAAGGAGGAAAGCAGATTATGAAGAAACGGTTTAAAAATATATTGTCCGGCGGGAAAAAGAAAAACGGCCTTTTGTTATTTACGGGAATTGCGGTTATGACAATGAGTCTTGGCATGCTGGTAGGATGCTCTGTGGGAGAGCCTCTGGCAAATAAGGCGGCGGACGCCATAGACAGTATACCCGTAGACGGGGAAACGGCAGATAAAAGCGATGAGCAGCCGGAAGTATCCGATGTAAATGGAGAAAATGATGTTTTTCCTGAAGGCGATTCGTCTTATGCAGCACCGGAAAAGGCAATTTTAATGGTCAGTAAAGAAGGGGAGCTTCAGACAGTACCCGTTACCCTTTTTGCAGGCGACGGATATTCCATCTATATTCCTGATGAGGGATGGAGGCTGTCTGATCCGAAGGATGGTACGGTTTCCTATGATTTTACAAAATATGGGTTGGATAAATGGGCCAGCGAATTAAATGAACAGGTTTTGCTGTGGGTAAATAAGTATGACGGAGCATCTGTGGAAGAAGTCAGAGAAGGATTGGCAGAAAAAGGCTATCAGGCAGACGGAACGGAAATGGCAGCAGGGGAAGCCGGGCTTTTATATCGTGTAAAGCTAATAGAAAGCGAAACAGGCTGCTATGGCGTATTCTATTGCTGTCCTGAAGAGGCCGAGGAAGGATTTGGGCGGGATCTGTCTGCGATTGCAGATAGCTTTGCAATATCAGGATCTGCTGAAAATATCTTGAAAGAGGAGGAGTCGAAAGCCCCGGAAGAAGATCCCTTTAAAGAGGCAAGAACATTAGTGGAAGAATTTTTAAAAGCATATTTTGCCAACGATACGGATTCCATAAAGCAATACCTCGCTGATTCTTATTCCGGAGATGGAAAAGGGTTTCCGGGAGATAAAGGGGCGGTTGTTGACAGTATAAAGGACTCCATGAATGCCCAAAATACACAGGCAGGGGAGAATTATACCGGAGCGGTGCAATTTAAAGAGAGGGAAACAGACGACTATTACCAATATCTGACCATCGAGCTGGTCAAAGAGGAAAGCGGATGGAAAGTAGTATCTTACGGACTGGAAATGTAGGATAACTCTGCCGCGCATATTTAGAAAAAGCCTATATCAGAGTAAACAGGGCGGGAATGATAGAAACGGGTCAGGGAACATAGCATTTTCCCTGCCCTGTTTCTTTTTGGAGATTCCGGATATCCTATCCTTTTTTAAGACAAAATAATATTTACCAGCAGAATAAATTTCCCATCCATAACAACTGTTTCCACGGTTCCATGATACCGTCCGGCGGCTTCACGGATGCTGGGAATGCCGATGCCGTGGTTCTTACGGTCATGTTTGCTGGTCACGAGTTTTCCATCCTCTGTCAGAAGGGAATCCGGCAGGGGATTTTTGCATTGCAGGAGAAAAATTCCCTTATCATATCTGGATTCCAAAGAGATTGTTCTCATAAAAGGAACGATGGAGGAAAACTTTTCACATGCTTCTATGGCGTTTTCTAAACAGTTAGCGAATATGGTGCACAAATCTATTTTTTCCATGGGAATATCCTGGGGGATGGAGAGCTTGCAGTGAAAATCAATGGAGGCTTCCCGGATCCGGGACATTTTTGCGTTAATGACCGCATTTACCGTTTGGTTCTGACAAAAGCCGGTGCTGTATTTTAAGGATGGATGGTCTAAAAGATCCTTTAAGTAATCGGTTCTTTCCTCTTCCGAAAGAAGGGTAAGGGCCTGCAAATGATGTACCATATCATGACGGAACTTGCGGATTTCAAGCTGAGTCTGTTCCAACTGCAAATAGTACTGCCTGTTTGTTTCATATAATACCTGATCCTGCTCCAGCCTGTACTGTCTGGCTAAAGTCTTGATCGCGCTAAGCAATCCGTAAAAGGACAGGATGGCCAGTAAAAGAAGGATATAGCCAATGGGCTTTACCGTCATTTTGAAGAAGTGGATTAAGGCCGCGTTATTCTCCTCGTCGACGGACAGGGGAAAACCCAGGCAGACGGTCATAACCAGCCCCAAAGGAGTCAGATTTAAAAAGAAGAGAAGCTTCCAAAGGGAATCGGAGAGATGGAAATTATCCTCCAAATGGTATCTGCGGATGGAGAAGAATAGAGACATCCATAGAAAACCCCTTAAAGGAGGCCATAATTCAATAGGAGCCAGCTCTGAAAGCAGAGCAGAAATGGAGAGGCCTAAAGAAGCCGTTATAAAAGCTATAGTCAGTTTCTGCCATCGGGAATTTTCATAGCCAAGACAGGCTGTGACAGAAAAAATAAGCAGGGTGGGAATGAAGTTGTCAGGATCTCCGATATAAATGATCATGGCGGACAAAAGAAAAGCGCCCGTAAGCCTTAGAAGGAAGCAGAGCTTTCCCTTTTTGGGGACTAAAAATACCCGTACGGATTTTAAGCAGAAAAATGTGGTAATAGGTGCAAAAGCCCAGGAAAGTATTGGGATGACCGGCATCCATTGATAGTAAGCGGCAGAATGTTCAGTAAGCATTTTTAAAGTCCTTTCATCATAGCGGCTGCAAGTTTGCTGACGGCGCTTTCCTTTAGGGAACGGCTGACGGGAAGCTTTCTGCCGTCAACCACAACGGAGGAATGACCGATTCTTTCCACATGGGAAGCGTTGATGAGATAACGCTGGTGGATGCGGACAAAGGAATCGCCCAGCTCTGCCTCCAAAGCATCCAGCTTTCCGTAAAAATCGATTTCTTTTTCCTTTGATACCAGAATGATTTTCCGCTTATCGCTGTAAAAATAAGAAATATCGGAATAGAAAAAACGATAGGACCCTTCCGTGTTTTTGAGGCAGTAATAACGGTTTTTGTAGCCTAAAAGGGTACGGATGCGTTCTAATACCTCTTTTAAGCGGTCTTCTTTTACGGGCTTCATAAGATAATCCAAAGCCCCTACTCTGTAACCGTCAAATACATAGTCCGGGTAGCCTGTTACAAAAATAAGCTGGATGGAGGTATCAAAGGCACGGATTGCTTCGGCAGCCTCCATGCCGCTTAACTTTGGCATTTCAATATCCAGAAAAAGAAGGTCGATTTCTCCGGGATGTTTTTTTAAAAAGCTGACGGCGTTTGTGCCCTGGGAAAATTCATAAACCACATCTTCATCAGCAGAAATATAACATTTTTCTAAAAGGAATCTTAGAATTTCCCTGTCGTCTTCCGAATCATCACAAATGGCTATTCTGAGCATGACTTTTCCTTTCTTTGACATGTTGATACAGGCAACTGAAGAATGCGGGACAGGAGTGCAGCGTTTCGCATATTCCGATTCTGTAAATATCGGGACAGTCCCATACCTTCGTGTAATCCTATTTATTATTCTAACGAATCCCACAAAACCATACAACCCTTTGACTTTTTTGTTGACGCAAAACTTTACATGAGACTTGCTAAAAATGACATTTTCGGCAAAGGAGAACCAAATTTGGCATTTAAAGAACCGAAAATGACATGGCAAAAAGCAATATAGGTTTTTTTCTGTTATGGTGGTTTTATCAAAAAGGCGGCAGGGACGCGGCCGGAAAAGGAGAGGAATAAGAAATGTTAAAGGTAAAGGATCTTCATAAATCTTATCAGGTGGGGAAAGAAACCTACCAGGTTTTAAAGGGAATTGATTTGCAGGTGGAAAAAGGGGAATTTGTAGCGGTCATGGGGCCTTCGGGAAGCGGAAAAAGTACTCTTTTAAATTGTATTTCCAGCTATATTCCTTTTGAAAACGGAAGCATTAAATTGGGCGGGGAGGAGCTAAAGGATTTAGACGAAACCGCTCTTGCAGGGGTCAGGAATGAAAAGCTGGGATTTGTGTTCCAGGATTTTATGCTCTTAGACGGGTTAAGCGTAAGGGAAAATATTCTGATGCCCCGGATCATAAAAGGGACCGTGGGGAAGGAAGGAGAGGCTTTGGCGGATAAACTTCTTGAAATGTTCGGGATTACCCATATCCGGCACAAATATCCTGCCGACATATCCGGAGGGGAAAGGCAGAGGACTGCCGTTGCGAGGGCTCTTATGAATTCCCCTTATGTGATCTTAGCGGATGAGCCTACAGGGAATCTGGATTCCAAGTCCAGCAGGGCCGTTATCGAATCCTTTATACAGGCAAAGGAGACCCTGCAGGCAACGATTTTCATGGTAACCCATGATAGCTTTTCCGCATCCTTTTGCGACAGGGTCATTATTTTAAAGGACGGACAGATTTATAAGACACTTGTCAGAAAAGGAAAACGCATTGAGTTCCAGGATGAATTACTAGACGAAATTAAGGAAATGAGTGGTGAAGAGTGATGAAGAATATGACGGATGTGTTTCGGACACTGCGAAGCTATAACAGGAAGAATTACAGGCTGTATATTATGTGTACATTTTTGTCTACCATGCTGATCACGGCATTCGGGATAATGATGTATGCCCATACCGTGCGTCAGGTACTGCCGGAGGGAGGGGACAGCCGGAAACAGGTCATGATGATCTTTGTACTGGCGGCGGTGGGCTGCCTTGTGTTTGTGATTTACGGCGGCAGTCTTTTTTACAGAATGAAATCTAAGGAGCTTGGTGTTCTGATGGCTCTTGGAACGCCTAAGAAAACTCTGGCGGACCGTCTGCTTAAGGAAATAAGCGTCTTATGCCTGATATCGGGGGCGGCAGGCTCCGTGGCAGGAATTGGCGTGGCATGTGTAATTTGGCAGATATTCAGATTGTGTATTGTGGACAGCAGGCAGATGCAATTAGCCTTTGATTACAGGGCTCTTTTGATCTCCCTGGTATTTCTGGCGTTTGTCCTGCTTTCAGCCTTTATTCAGGGCGCGCTGTTTTTGAAACGTACCAATATTATGGAAGTTGTTAATGAAAGCAGACGGAGCGAGCCCATAAGAGAGGTTCCTTCATGGTACGGAGCTTTAGGAGTTGCCCTGGTTTTTGTAGGAGCGATTCTGGGATACGGTCATTCGTGGTTTTTTATCGAACTGCTTCACTGGTACCCCCCGGCAATCTTTAATATTCTGTATCTGCCCATGCTCATCGGCCTCTATATGCTGATGCTTCGCATTGTAGTAAGGAAAGGAAGCAAAAGACATCCTTATAAAGGGATTATCGCCAGAAACATGATGAAATTCCAGGGAAGACAGACCGTCAACAATATGCTGGTGTTAACGGTGCTGTTAGCGGGAGCGGCTTTCGGTATCTTTTATATTCCCATGATGGGAACAAATCTGCTTATGAGCGTACAGGCGTGGGAATACGATTATCAGTTCCATTATAGAGAGGATCAGGATATTTTAGGTAAAATTGATCTGGAAGGGATTGCCAAGGAGCATGGCGTTACCATCAGGGATTATTCTGACGTTCCCCTGATTAATCTTGCCATAGACGGGGAGGATTACGTTGACGACGACAATAACAGGTATCATTATGAATATAAAGAGATGCTCTCGGAAGCCGATTTTCTTTCCGAGAGCGGTTACGAAAAAATTACGGGAGAGAATATTTCCATAGGAAAAGGATGCATTGGCGTTGTTGTCAATGAAAATACAAGCTCCTATAACATCAGCCGGGACGTAGGGCTGATTACCAATGTGGAGACAGGGGAAAACCTTTCGGTAAAGTTTCAGGAGGAATTATATCATGAGATGATGGCAGGCAGGTATTATGTCTTAAATGACGAGGATTTTGAAAGGATTTCCGCAGGTCTTTCCGATGAGTGGAAGGAGACTCTGATAAGCTTTCGGGCGGAAGAGGACAATTACGGATTCGCTACCGCTTTGTTTAACGAAATCGTGGACCATACGGGAACGGAGTGTGAAATTCCCGGATATTATGACAGGGTTGTCAAGATGAGGGATGAGAAAGAAAAGGGGGTCTACTGGGCAGATACGGAACAGGCCACGAAGATTTCTTTTTCAGACAGGGATTCTTCAGACTTCCGTTTATACTGGAAATATATGCCGCAGTTTAGGGAACTGGAGACAAAGGATTTTGTCCGGTCTCTGGCGGTCTTTCTGATGATATTTCTGTTTATCGCTATTATATGTATGGCGGCTGCAGTCCTGATCGCTTATACCAGATGCCTTACCATAGCCATCAATAATAAGCAGGTCTTCGACGATCTTGCAAGGCTTGGGGCCGGCCCTAAATATCTCTTTAGGGCGGTAAAGGAGCAGATTGGGAAAATCTATCTGGTTCCAACCGCCACAGGATTTACGTTGATGTACATTTTGTACCTTATGATCATGTATGCCAATGACGGAGGCTTCTCCCGAAATGAATTGGTGGGAGTAAGCGTTTGCTTAGGCGCTGTTTTCCTGTTATGCGCCATTGTATATGCAGGCTACCGCTTTACCAGAAAAAAAGTTCTTGGGATTCTGGGGATTTCTACAAAGACCGGCACAACAAGATAATATTCACATACATTATTATAATATTATAAAAACCGGAAACGGCTGGTATGTCAGAAAAAAACAAAACCGAAAAATTAAGAGAAGGAAGACGGGAATGGGGAAAGCAGAAAAAGGAAAAACGGGAAAAAAATGAGGCTGTGGCTTTTCGGGTTGCCCTTATCAATATGTTTTTAAATATGTTTCTTTCAGCTATTAAGCTGGCGTCAGGTATCATGGCTCATTCGGATGCTTTGGTATCTGACGCCCTTCATTCCATATCGGATGTTTTTGCCACGCTGATTGTGATTCTGGGAATATTCTTTTCGAGGAAAGAAGCGGATAAGGAACATCCTTACGGACATGAACGGTTAGAATGCATAGCGGCTATGGTATTAGGCGGCATTATTTTCCTGACGGGAGCAGGTATCGGCAGGGAAGGAATTAAAAAGGTGGCGGATCTCTACCATGGGGTACAGGCGGAGGCGCCGGGAATGGCAGCTCTGATTGTGGCGGCGGTTTCCATCGGTATCAAGGAGTGGATGTACCGCTTTGGCATAAGAACGGCGGAAAGAGTGGGAGTTTCAGCTTTACGTGCCGATGCATGGCATAATCGTGCGGATGCTTTGGCCACGGCGGGTGCCCTGGCAGGAATAGGCTGTGCCATGATGGGATTTCCCGTCATGGACAGTATTGCCTGCGTTTTTATTTCCGTCTGCGTTATAAAAGCGGCGGTGGAAATATTGCGGGATGCTGTGGGAAAAATAATTGATAAAGCCTGTGATGACCATACGGAAGAAAAAATGAAGGCGTTGATCTTAGAACAGCAGGGAGTATTGGGAATCAACGAACTTCACACCCGGTTATTCGGTTCCAGGATTTACGTAGATGTGGAGATTGTGGCAGATGGGTCAATCAGCCTGGAAAACGCCCATGAAATTGCGGAAAATGTACATCTGGCCATGGAAGAAAAATTTCCCGGGGTAAAGCATTGCATGGTGCATATGGATCCCTTCTGTAAAGCAAACTGTTCCAATGGATAGCCAAAGAAATAAAACTGCAGAAAAAAACAGGATATACGCCGGGAGAAAGAGGAAAAGAGGTTCCTACTTGTAAATAGTCTTTGGTCAGTGATAGAATAAGGTAAATTAATTTTTTATCATGGAGAGGACTATGCAGACACAGATACTGGTAGTGGATGATGAGACGGCAATTGCCGATTTAATAGAAGTCTATTTAAAAAATGAAAATTTTATGGTTCACAAATTTTATTCCGGAAAGGAAGCGCTAAAGTGTGCAAGAGAAGAAAAAATCGATCTGGCGGTTTTAGACGTCATGCTGCCGGATATGGACGGTTTTGAAATCTGCAGGGAAATCAGACAGACGAAAACCTTTCCGATTATCATGCTGACGGCAAAGGAAGAAGAAATAGATAAAATTACGGGACTGACGCTGGGGGCGGACGATTATATGACCAAACCCTTTCAGCCCCTGGAATTGGTTGCCAGAGTAAAGGCCCAGCTTCGGAGAGCTACCAGATACAATATGGCTGCCGCGGAGGATGTGACGGAAATCATGATCGGAGGCTTAAGCATAGATAAAACCGCAAGGAAATGCCGACTGAATGAAAAGGAAATATCCTTAACGCCTACGGAGTTTGAGATATTGTGGGTGCTTTGTGAAAATAAGGGACAGGTTGTTTCCTCTGATGATTTATTTTACAGAGTGTGGGGAAACAAGTATTTTACAAACAGCAACAATACGATTATGGTTCATATCAGACATTTAAGAGAAAAAATGAAAGATTCGGCGGAAAATCCCAAATATATTAAAACCGTATGGGGAGTGGGGTATACCATTGAAGGATGATAAAAAAGAGAAAGAGCAAAAGAAAACGGAAGACAGGGAAAAACGAACGGAGCGTTTCACATGGCTGAAAACAAAAATATTTTTGCTTATGGTCGGGACTCTGATAGTGGCCGTTATTGTTTTGTATATGCTGTACGAGCATGTGATCTTCGGTAATTTCGGCAATCTTGTGGTAGGATTTCTTCAGGAAAAGTTCTTTCTGGATTTTATGGATGCCCGCACCATTTACCAGTATACATTCAGAGAGCATTGGGGACTTCTCGTATTTTTAGGTATGGTTGTCATCTTCCTGCTTATCAGCTGGTTTGTGCTGATGCGGATCATCATCGGCTATTTTAAAAAGATCGACAAAGCCATGGATGTCATGCTCTCCGAGGATAAATGGGATGTGGAACTTCCCCAGGAGCTGCGTACCATGGAAAAGAAAATGAATGCGGCAAAAAGAACCATGGAGCGGCGCAAAATGGAAGCAGAAATGGAAAATGTGCGCAAAAATGATTTGATTACCTATCTTGCCCACGATCTGAAAACGCCTTTATCTTCTGTTATCGGTTATTTGAGCCTTCTTGATGAAGCGCCGGACATGCCCCGGGAACAGAAGGCAAAGTATGTAGGAATTGCCTTAGAAAAGGCGGGGCGCTTAGAACAACTGATTGATGAATTTTTTGAAATTACCCGTTTCAATTTACAGACGATTGTATTAAATAAAAGAAAAATCAATCTTTCCTATATGCTGCAGCAGATGACGGATGAATTTTATCCTGTTTTGGAAAAGCAGGGAAAGAAAGCGGTAGTGGAAGCGGAGGAAAATGTGTTCATTTATGCCGACGCCGACAAAATCGCAAGAGTTTTCAACAACATTCTGAAAAATGCCATTGCCTACAGTGACAGGAATTCCACCATTAAGGTATGCGTTACCGGTTCGGAAGAAAAGACATGGATACAGTTTATCAATCACGGGACTCCAATTCCCGAGCATAAGCTGAATGCCATTTTCGAAAAGTTTTATCGTTTAGACACATCCCGCTCCAGTTCCACGGGAGGCGCAGGCTTAGGCCTGGCTATTGCCAAGGAAATTGTGACGGCTCATGAGGGAGAACTGTTTGTTACCAGCAGTGCAGAGCAGACCGTGTTTACAGTAATACTGCCGGGGTGGTAAATTTGCAGACACAGCTTTTCCTTCCCGGCTCTGAACAAGGGCAGAAAAATTTGATATAGAAAACTAAAACGCCGAAAGCGCGCAACTATCAGTATTTTTGCGGGGTTTCGGCGCTTTTTTTATGCATTGGGATTTGGAATTTGCGGCGGAAAGGAAAGAATAAGGAAATCTTAAGATATGCTTAAGACTTTTTAAATACAATTTTTGTTTTGCTCTGGTATTGTTATAAAAGAATTTGGAAATACATAGAGAAAAAGGAGATTGCTATGGGTAAAGAAAATATGGAGAACATAAATTTTAATAATGATAAAAAAACGGTCCTGGTAGTATTCGGAGGCTGTTCGTCGGAGTATGAGGTTTCCCTTCAATCCTCATCGGCGGTCATCCGCGCTATAAACAGGGAGGTTTTTGACGTCATTACCATGGGAATTACCAGAGAGGGAGAATGGTATTTATACGAGGGCGATATAGAACGGATTGAGGAGAATACATGGAAGCAGGGAAGGGTCAGCCGCGCCTGCTTACAGCCTGACCGCTCGGTACACGGCATAGCGGTATGGAGGGAAAAGGGGATTGAGCTGTGTTATGTGGATGTGGTATTTCCGGTGCTTCACGGGAAAAACGGAGAGGATGGAACCCTGCAGGGACTGTGTGAATTGGCAGGTATTCCCTGCGTGGGACCGGATATGATGGGTTCTTCCATCTGTATGAATAAGGAGCTGGCGCATCAGCTGGTAAAGGCTGCGGGCGTCAGGGTTCCGGAGTCTGTTTTGCTAAAAAAGAAGGAAACGGAGGATGAAGTGGCAGGAAAAGCGGCAAAGCTGTCATATCCTGTTTTTGTAAAGCCTGTCAGGGCGGGGTCTTCCTTTGGCATTACAAAGGTAAACAGCCCCATTTATTTAAAATCCGCCATTGAGCTGGCGTTTGAACATGACAGGGAAGTCATTATTGAGGAAAACATAGAGGGATTTGAGGTAGGCTGCGCCATTATGGGAAATCGGGAACTGATTGCAGGAAGGGTAGATGAAATTGAACTGGCAGACGGATTTTTTGATTACACCGAAAAATACACCTTGAAAACCTCCAGGATTCATATGCCGGCAAGGATAACGGAAGAAACGGAGCAGAGAATAAAAGAAACGGGGATGAAGATTTACCGTGCTTTGGGTCTTAAGGATTATTCCAGGGTGGACATGTTCTTAACGCCGGAAGGAGAGATTGTTTTCAATGAGGTCAATACCATACCGGGCTTTACCTCCCACAGCAGGTTTCCTTCTATGATGAAGGCGGCGGGATACAGTTTTGAGCAGATTGTGGAGCGGCTGATAAAGCTGGCTTTAAGAAGCGGGGATAATGAATAAGGAGAAGGGGATTTGCAGAAGAGTGGAAAAACAGGGGAACAGATAAAGCAAAAAGGATTCAGAAAAGGGAACATACGGCGAATAGAAAATGGGTAGAGAGAAAATAGATGAAACGGGAAAGGGAAACTTGATTTTGGTCAATGCAGACCACGGTTATAAAGGTGGAAAAGAAGGCTTGGTGCGGTTTCCGGGAACGAAGGTTTTCCTAAAGGAGGAAGCGGCAAAATGGCTGAAAGAGCTTCTTTTGACGTTGCCGGAGGGAGAGATTGTATTAGTCAGCGGATACCGCTCTTTTAAAGAGCAGACAGAAATCTTTGAGGATTCCGTAAAGGAAAACGGAATGGAATTTACAAAGAAATATGTGGCAAAGCCGGGGTGCAGCGAGCATCAGACGGGACTTGCCATAGATTTGGGTAAAAAAGCGGAGGCAATTGACTTTATCCGGCCGGCATTTCCCTACGAAGGAGTTTGTCAGACATTCAGAGAGCGCGCGGCGGATTACGGCTTTATAGAGCGTTATGAAAGGGATAAGGAAGAGATAACGGGAATATCGGCGGAGCAGTGGCATTTCAGATATGTAGGACGGCCTCACGGATGGATTATAAAAGAAAAAGGCCTTGCATTAGAGGAGTATATAACATATCTCAGACAGTTTGACGATTATAAAAATCCTCTGCATTTCCGATATTTCGGAAATAAGTATGAAATATATTTTCAATCCGCAGAGGAAGAAGGTTTCCTTCCTGTGGAATTTCATGGCGGAAAATTTCAGGAGGAGCTTAAAAGCGGACAGCTTGCGGGGACTTTGGAAGGATGGCGTATTACCATATCCGGTAATAATGTGGACGGCTGGATCATAACCAAAGAAAAGCCGGATAAAGAAAGCCGGGAAGAAACCGGAAGAGAAGACTGAAAGAAACCGGCAGGGAAGGCTGAAAGAAACCGGAAGGGAAGGCCGAAAGAAACCGGAAGAGAAGACTGAAAGAAACCGGCAGGGAAGGCTGAAAGAAACCGGCAGGGAAGGCCGAAAGAAACCGGAAGAGAAGACTGAAAGAAACCGGCAGGGAAGGCCGAAAGAAACCGGAAGAGAAGACTCAAAGAAAACGATAAAGGAAGCTGCCCCGGGCAGGTACAATAGAGATTAATCAACAGAAAAAGCAGACAGACGGAAAGGAAGGCATAACATGGAAAAGAAAAACGGATTGCAAAAGGAGAAAGCTTTGGGAGTGCATAATCGGAATGTGTATATAGATTATATGAAATTCATAGCGGCGTTTCTTGTTGTGGCAATCCATGTATCGCCCTTATCCGGTATAAATGAAAACGGGGATTTTATTCTGACCCGGATCATAGCAAGGATAGCGGTTCCTTTTTTCTTTATGGTATCGGGATACTTTGTCCTTCCGGGCAGTAAAAAACATAACGGAAGAATTTTAAAATTTCTGAAAAAGACAAGCCTTCTTTATCTGGCGGCCATTATTTTGTACCTTCCAATAAATTTTTATACGGGCTATTTTAAGGAATTAAAGATAGGAACGGTTTTAAGGGATATTTTTTTTGACGGAACCTTTTACCACCTCTGGTATCTGCCGGCGGTCATATTGGGAATCCTCATCTGTCTTTTCCTGATTAGGATAGCGGGGGAAAAGGCGGCGTTTGCCGTAACCGTGATCTTATATCTGGCGGGTCTTTTGGGAGACAGCTATTACGGGCTTACCAGGCTGTCGCCGGTTATGGCAGAAATCTATGATGGCGTTCTGCAGGTGTTTTCCTATACCAGAAACGGTATTTTCTTTGCGCCGGTTTTCCTGATGCTGGGATGCCTTATAAAAAACGGGGAAAAGACAGAGACAAAAGAAACAAAAAGGAATAATACAAATGGTGTTATATACGGACTGACAGTTTTGATTTTCTTTCTTCCCATGCTGGCGGAAGGCCTGCTGCTCCACAAATACGGGTGGCAGCGCCACGACAGCATGTATATACTTCTAGCGCCTCTTATGTACTTTTTCTTTATCTGGATATTAAGCCTTTCCGATCAGGAAAAATACTTAGAGGAAAAAAACGGAAAAGCTGCTGAAAGCGCGGAAAAATTCCGTGATGAAACAAATGGCGGAAAAATGAAATCAGGCAGAGCCGGCAGGGAAGAACGCTCTGGAGATATGGGAAATATGGCTATGATTATTTATTTGATCCATCCTCTGGTGTTGATTTTATTAAGGGGGATTTCAAAGCCTTTAAAGCTTTACGGAATTCTTGTGGAAAATTCCCTGATCTGCTATTTTGCCGTTTCTTTACTGAGCGCCTTAGGGGCATGGATCTTACTTTTGATTTATAAAGCTTTTTCCGGCAGGTCCCCCAAAACAAAAAGAAGAGGGAGCCATAAAGAAGTCCTGCAAAGGAGAGAAAATCAGGAGAGAGAGTCTATACAAAGCGGACATGTGCCAAAGGAAGCGCTTGCCCAAAGCGAATCGGTGCCGGGGCTGGAAAGGGACAGGGCATGGCTGGAAATCAATTTGGAAAATTTAAAATGGAATGTGGAACAGATAAAAAGACTTCTTCCGGAGGATTGTAAATTTATGGCAGTGGTAAAGGCAAATGCTTATGGACACGGAAGTCTGGAAGTGGCACAATTTTTGTACAAAACGGGAATCAGGGCCTTTGCCGTGGCGACACTTTTAGAAGGCATTTATCTGAGGGAAAACGGCATTAAGGGAAAGATACTGGTGCTTGGTTATACCCATCCCTCCAATGCGTCCTATCTTGCAAAATACCGCCTGATACAGACGGTTGTGGATGCAGAATATGCGGAAAGCCTCAATGAATGGGGGATTCCCCTTAAGGTTCATATCGGGGTGGATACGGGAATGCACAGATTGGGGGAGGACTACAGGAACCGGGAAAAAATCGCCGCTATTTTTGATTGTAAAAACTTAGAGGTGGAGGGAATCTATTCCCATTTATGTGTTTCGGACGGCCGTGAAGAGTGGGCGGGGGCCTATACGGGAAAGCAGATAGAGCGTTTTTTCGGAGTAGTGGATTTTTTACAGGAAAGAGGATGGGAGGAATTAAAAATACACCTTCAAAGCAGCTATGGAGCTGCAAATTATCCCAAGCTTCCCGTAAGCTATGCACGGATTGGAATCATGATGTACGGCTGCCTTTCCGGCTGGGGGGATGAAACAAAGCAGACTCTGGATTTAAAGGCGGTATTGACTTTAAAGGCAAGGGTGGCTCTTACAAAAAAATTGAAGAAAGGCGAATGCGTTGGCTACGGATGTACCTTCAAAGCCCCTTGCGACATGATGATAGCAACGGTAACCGTTGGTTACGGAGACGGTTATCCCAGAAGCTTATCCGGTGGGAAGCAGAGTCTGCTGATTCATGGAAAACGTGCAAAGATTATCGGCAGAATCTGTATGGATTCCCTTACGGTGGATATTACGGGAATAGAAGAGGTAAAGACGGGAGATGAGGCGGTTCTTATTGGCAGGGACGGGGACATGCAAATCAGCGCCGAGGAAGTGGCGAATGCGGCGGGAACCATTACCAATGAGCTGCTTTGCAGGCTGGGAAGCCGCTTAGGACATGTTGTGACATGAAAAAAGAGAATTTATTTAAGCATGATAATGCGAAAACTACCTTTATTTTTCAAATATTAGTATATTGACAAAGAAATTGTTGGCATGCTAATCTAAGTGTGCTAATACATATCATACACAGACAAAAGCAGGAGCACATATGGCACAAAACAGAAGAAGGAAAAAAAGACGAAGCAAAAAAATAAAAAGAAGGACGTATATGCATTTGTGGCACACCACAGTGGGAGTCATGACGCTGTTTATTCTTTTTGCTCTTTGGACCCAACTTGAAGTATCAAAGGATTCCAAAAGAAATACGGCGCAAAGAAACGAGTCCGGCGCTGATATAATGGAAACGGATGCCGTCATAAAGGATACGGTAGAAGAGGATCTGACGGATTTGTCCCAGGCTGAAAGGGAAATTGCCGAGTATGCCAATAAAAACGGATATTATCTGCGGGATTATACAGAGGATCTGATTGCCCTGTATGAAAAAAACGAAGAGGCGAGGCAGTTTGTTTTGGATTATCCTTTGAAAAAAGATATGGACTTTGATATTGATTTGAGTGAGTACAGCAATACGGATACCGTACCTCTCTTTATGCAATGGGATGACAGATGGGGCTATTCCGAGTATGCAGGTAAGGTATTGGGAATTTCGGGATGCGGCCCCACCTGCCTGTCCATGGTGTCTGTTTATTTGACAAAAGATACGTCAAAGAATCCCAAATGGATGGCCGAATTTGCTACGGAAAAGGATTATTATGAAAACGGAAGCGGTTCAAAGTGGACGTTGATGAGCCAGGGGGCACAACAGCTGGGATTAAATGTCAGGGAGCTTTCCCTGGATGAGGAACGCATGGCAGAAAACTTAGAGGCGGGCCATCCTATCATTTGTATTTTGGGACCGGGGGATTTTACGGATTCAGGACATTTTATTGTGTTGACAGGATACAGGGATGGGGGATTTGTGATAAATGATCCCAACAGCCTTGCCAATTCCCGGAAGATATGGACATTTGAAGAGCTGCGAGGCCAGATCCGTGCTCTCTGGGTATACTGGAAATAGAAGGGCGGCCTGCAAGTACCCGCAGGTAACCAACAGATGATTGACTTTTTATCTTTTCCCAAAAGGTAGTCGTATACTCATCTTTTCTGGGTGGGCTTTCCATGGGTGGAATGCGTATGACTTCAGGGCTTCTGGTTGTTCCTCTGACTGCGGGCATTGTCTGGATGTTTGTCAGCGGTGCGTCCTTTCCTTCAAAGGTCATGACCGGTTTGGGTGTTTTTCTGATTATCGCAGCGGTCATTGCTTCTACCAACATTCATTTGGTAGCCATGTCCCTTTATGACTGGGTAGTGCTGCTGGTGCTTATTTTCGGCGGAGCAGCCTTGCTTGCAAAGGTGCTTTTGGTGGGTGATTACCGGGATGATAAAGAGGACAAAGGAGGATACCGCTCAAGAAAAAGCCAAAGAAGGCAGAGCGACGCCTCTAAAAGCCGTTCTTATAGCTCTGCGGCCATAGATGTGGAAGCGGAATTAGAGGCGATGAAAAAAGGAAAATAGTAAAAAGATAGGCAGTGATTATGAATCGAGGTCAGAAGCCGGATAAGAAGGCTCTCCCTCGATTCTTTTTATGGTATTTAAAAATAATTCGCAAATCTTTGTATCGGCGGTACGTCCCATTTCCCGTGTAACCTGACAGGGGATAATGCCGCCCGCCATACAGGCATGTCCTCCGCCGCTGCCAATGCCAAGTAATGCTTCGTGAATGATTTCCCCGGCGTCCAGATGCACATCCTCGCTTCTGACGGAAAACTTCCAGTCCGTATCCCGCTTGGCATAAACGATCACAAAATCCACTTCATTTAAAGAAAGAATGAAATCAGAAGTCATGGCGATCAGGGCGTCCGGACAGGAAAAAGGAATATAGGCAATGCCTATGGTGTCAAAGACCCGTATGGTCTGAAAAACGGCTCCGAAAGCGGATAAATCAGAAAATTCCAGAGTATTGCTAGAAACCTTTCTTAAAATATTTTCATCAATATGGGGATTTAAAAATGCATACATTTCGATATCTGCTTCCGTTACCCCTCTGGTAAAATGGTTGGTATCCATTTTAATGCCGAACAGTAAAGCCGTAGCGGTATGGCTGTCGGGAACGATTCCGAAATCTTTAAAGTATTGTGCGATAATGGTGCAGCAGGCGCCCACCATACGTACGTCCTTAAAAGCATATTCAATTTCCACAATGGTAGGATGGTGGTCTATACAGGCGATTTCATTGCCGATCAAATCTGTGATATTGCCCGCATCCTTTTGGCTGTCCACTAAAAAAATGGGACTTTCCGCCGTCATTTCATGAAGCTCGTGTTTGGGAAGAATCTTTATCCGGAATTCCTCCAGAATCCGTCTGGAACTGAGCATGTCGATTTTGCCGTCATAGCAAAGGGTGGAGGCTATATGAAAATGATTAAGAAGACGGGAAAGACCGTAGGCGCTGCCTAAGGCATCCGGGTCGGGGAAATTGTGCGTTTGAATATAGAGGTGTTTCCCTTCAAATTGTTTTATAAAATCAAGCAATTCCATAAAAGACTCCTTGTCTGCAAACCATATTGCCTGCATGATAAACGATATAGATAAGTCGTTACGATTGTTTTATCCCGGTTTTATTCATATAAAAATATGTGGCTTTACACATAAATGATTTTATCATAATATGTTAGGTAACGGCAATGAAGATTTGAAATTTGAGATTCCGGGGGAAAAATTACAGCTGTCCGGATTTTGATAATTCATTTAATAGAAATGAAAACAGATATGATAGGAAAGAAGGATATGGAATGGGAAAAGGAAAAATGGATAAAAGAATCATAAAGTATTTTTTGGTTGCGGCGGTTTTGGTACTGGCCGTGACCAGGTTTGATAAGCTTTTGGGATTTGCCGGCCGGCTCTGGGGCATTGTGATTCCTTTGATAATGGGAGCGGTTATGGCCTATGTTTTGAATCTCATTATGAAGGTGGTTGAAAAATGGTATTTCCCTAAAAGCAAAAGTAAGCTTGTGAAGGCGACCAGAAGAATTGTCTGTATTTTTCTCTCCATATTTCTGATTCTGTTAATTGGGTTTCTTATATTCAGGCTGGTCATTCCGGAACTGGTGGATACCATATCCATGATATGGCGCTGGGTTCCCGTTGGACTGGAAAGGCTGCAGGATATTCTGGCAAATTATTCCGACCAGATTCCGGAACTGGAAAAATGGATTAACAGTCTGGAATTCGATTGGAATGAAATAGGAAAAAACCTGTTTCGATATTTTACCTCCGGAGTAAGCGACATTGTCGGCTCTACGATTTCCGTAGTGGGCACCATCGGAATGGGCGTGACCAATTTCGTGATCGGACTGATTTTCGCCATCTATATTTTAGCCAATAAGGAGACTTTGGGACGCCAGCTTGGCAAGGTGGCGGCAGCCTATTGCAGGCCTGTGCTTTTAAACAAAATAAAAAGTGTGATAAAAGTGGCAAATGAAACCTTTTCCAGCTTCATTGTGGGGCAATGTACCGAAGCGGTCATTTTAGGCAGCCTCTGTATTCTGGGCATGCTGATCTTCCGCTTTCCCTATGCGCCTATGGTAGGAACCTTTGTGGGGGCAACGGCTCTGATTCCTGTTGTGGGAGCGTATTTGGGAGCGGTTGTAGGCTTTATTATGATTTTAACGGTCAGTCCCATTAAAGCAGTGCTGTTTATTGTATTTATCATAGCGCTTCAGCAGCTGGAGGGAAATCTCATTTATCCTAAAGTGGTAGGGTCGTCCATAGGACTTCCCGGCATGTGGGTGCTGGCGGCGGTAACCGTAGGAGGCGGTATATCCGGAATCGGCGGAATGCTCATAGGAGTTCCCTTAACGGCAACTGTATACAAATTGATCAGAAGCGACGTTAATAAAAGAATACCGGATTCTGCGAAAGGCGGTAAAGAAGATGAATAAAAAATACTGGGCGGTTCTGATCATGATAAATATTGTAATGGGATTTTGCGGATATGTCCTGATGGCCATCGGCTTTTTAGCCCAGATTGCCTCAGGCGTAAGCAGTACCGCCAAAATCGTTCTTGTACTGGCGGCAATCGGATTTGTTCTGCTTTTGGTCTTTTTCGCCGCAAACAGAATTATCTACCGTGTATTTTCGGAAAGAAGCTCTGAAGAAATATCCGGTAAAGTGGTGGCGGCAGGTAATATAACGGCGTGGGTAACGTTGGTCTGCGTTTATATTCTGGTGGCTTTTCTGTAATAAAAATGGGATTTCCGGCGTCCTTCCTAAGGAGTCGTGGAAATCCCGTTTTCACATTCTTTTATAAAGAAAAAGCTTTACTGCCAGCCGCCGTCCATTGCGATGATCTGCCCGGTTAAATAAGTAGGGCTGTTAATGAGCTGAATGACAAGGCGCGCTACTTCGTCGATGGTTCCGATGCGGTCGGCGGGGATCTCGCCCTTTAACATTGCAATATCTTCCATACTGAAACGCCTATTCATATCGGTATCGATGACGCCGCAGGCAATGGCGTTTACCTGAATGTTGCTGGGAGCCAGTTCCTTGGCCAGGGCCTTGGTAAAGGCGTTTAAACCGCCTTTGGAAGCGGAATAGGCTACCTCCATGGAAGCGCCGACGCTCCCCCATACGGAGGAAATGTTGATGATTTTGCCGCATTTGTCATGAAGCATACTGGGAACGGCGCATTTACATACATAAAATGCCGATGAAAGATTGGTGTTGATGATATAATCCCATTCCTTGGCGGTCATTTCCGTAAGCAGGCCAAAATAGGAAACGCCTGCGTTATTGATCAGCACATCCAAATGTTTTATTTCAGAAAAGCATTCCTGCACAAATTCGTAAGAGCCGACATCTCCTACAAAGCAAGTGACATCTACAAGAAATTTTTCTTCCAGCTCATTTTTTAGCCGGTATAATTCATCTCCATTATTTTTGCACACAATATATAAATCGTAATCATGGGCGGCAAGCATTTCGGCAATGGCTCTTCCGATACCGCGGGAAGCTCCGGTTATAAAAGCGGTACGTTTCATAGGCCGTCCTCCTTTTTGATTTTATTGTACCATAGATCGGGAATTTCATGTGTAAAAAATGTGGAAAATTGCCGAAACGGTTGACAAAGGCATTAGATGATGCTATATTATGAAACAGATGTAATAAATTTGTAACAAATTTTAATAATTGTTAAACAACAAACTGGAGGAATTATGTTTCGTAAATATGTAAAAGTGCTGGCAATTATATGCGCGGCAACTTTAACGATGACATCCACATCTGTAACGGCTATGGCCGGTTCGACTTCTGATTTACCTGCGGCAGGCGCTGCCCTTTCATTAAATGAAGGCACATCCATCGAGCAGGTATGCGCAAATGCTTCAAGTGCAAAGACGCCGGAAGCGCCGGAGGAAAAGCTGGAGACAGAAACAGCAGCGGTAGAAGCGGAAGCGCCAAGTCCTTCCGTATCATTGACAGCAGGTGCTGCGGACAGCGAATTGTATATAGTGCCTTATAATAAAAAGGCAGATAAAACGGTTTCTATAGAAGGATCGATCGAAGATACCATTACGATAATCGAGGAAGAGGGAAGCGTTTCGGAAAATGACGCAGAGGACTTTTCAAAGCTGGTTATCGCACAGGTTAATGATTATGTAAATGTCAGGAGCATGCCCAGTGAAGAGGGCGAGATTCTTGGTAAATTATATGACGATTCCGTAGGCGAATTTATTTCGGAACAGGACGGATGGTATGAGATTAAATCCGGCAGCGTTCAGGGTTATGTAAAAGCTGAATATGTGGTAACAGGCGATGATGCCGTAGTGCTTGCCAAAGAGGTAGGAAAGAGAATTGCCACTGTTACGACAACGACTTTATTTGTAAGACAGGAACCTACAACGGATTCTCCCGTTATCGGAATGGTACCTATTGAAGATGAATTGTCAGTTGCGGAAGAAGGCGTAACCGACGGATGGATTAAAGTATCCGTAGAAGAGGGCGAGGGCTATGTATCCACAGAGTTTGTAACCCTGTCTACAGAGTTTGTACAGGCGGAATCCAAAGAGGAGGAAGCGGAAAGACTGGCGGCTGAAGAGGCTGAGAGAAAGAAAGCCATTGCAGCGGCGGGCAAATCCGAAGCTTCCAAGTCCGGTGCAAGTGTCAGCGGCGGTTCGGGAGCCGGCAGTTCGGTTGCAAGCTATGCTTTACAGTTTGTAGGAAATCCTTATGTATATGGCGGTTCCAGTCTGACAAACGGAACAGACTGCTCCGGTTTTGTTATGAGCGTATATGCACACTTCGGTGTAGGCCTGCCTCACTCCTCCGGTGCTCAGAGAGGATGCGGATATGATGTAGGCGGTCTTGGAAATGCACAGCCCGGCGATATCGTATGTTATTCCGGCCACGTAGGTATTTATATCGGCAACGGTCAGATTGTTCATGCATCAACAGCTGCAACGGGAATCAAGGTTTCCAATGCTAGTTACAGACAGGTACTTTCAGTAAGACGTATCTTCTAAAATGAAAAGCGATCAAAGGCTTCAGCTTATAGGGCTGGAGCCTTTTTACGGTGCGCCTTACGGAGTGCGGCTGCCGGGCGGGAAGGACTGGTAAAAGCACGGGGAATCCTTTTGTGTTCATCATGTGAGTCCCGATCAGACGGATGATCCGAAAGAAAAGAGCTTCGTGGAAATACGGACGGCTGGTAAGGCATCGCGGGAATATTGTGCTTTTAGACAATATGCACAAAAAGACCAAAGATATCTTCGGAATACTCCCATTAACCGATATAGTCAAAGAAAAGTTATCCACAAGTCAAAACCGCTATTTTAGGGCTTAATTGACTTATACACGAAGTTATGCACATTATCCACAGAAAAAAAGTGAAAAATAACGTAGAATTATGGAAACCTGAGGGAACAGATGTTTTGTACACAAATCATGAAAATGCTTTTTGCCGTGAAAAAACCCGTTTTTTACCTTGACTTTCTTAAAGTGAAAAAACATGAGACAATTTTTAAAATTGTTGCAAAATTTAAGAAAAATATGGTATAATTACCATACACTTTTAAACAGAAAGGGATGGGCATAATGAAATTTATTATCTTAGGAAAAAACATTGATGTTACTGAAGGATTAAGGATGGCAGTGGAGGATAAAATCGGAAAGCTTGAAAAATATTTTACACCGGAAACAGAAGTGCACGTTACCTTAAGCGTGGAAAAGGAGAGGCAGAAAATTGAGGTAACGATTCCCGTAAAAGGAAATATCATTCGTTCGGAGCAGGTTAGCAACGACATGTATGTTTCCATTGATTTGGTAGAAGAAATCATTGAAAGGCAGTTAAAAAAATATAAGAATAAACTGACAAACCAGAAACAGGCTGCAAACTTCTTTAAACAGGATTACATTGAAAAGGATTATATGGATGAGGAAGAGATCAAAATCATCCGTACAAAGAAATTTGATATCAAGCCCATGTATCCGGAAGATGCATGTATCCAGATGGAATTGTTGGGACACAACTTCTTTGTATTCTGTAATGCGGAGACAGACCAGGTAAATGTGGTTTATAAGAGAAAAGGCGGCACCTACGGGTTGATTGAGCCGGAAGTTTAAACCGGATAAATCGGACAAGCAGGATAGGAAAGAGGAGCGAAGGCTCCTCTTTTTTGATTGAAATAGAATAGTCCCCGGTTATTTTTTCTGTTGGATTTTCATAAATTTATAGGAACAGAAGCAGTATGAAAACTGTAAAACGGGGTGATTCCATTAAAAGGGAAATACAAAGAATAGTCATTGCACTGTCGCTTTGCCTGTCATTGGCTTTCAGTCTTGCGGTTTGCGAAATTATGACGGGCGTGTCGCAATACGATTATCGTTATTGGGAAACCATAAAGTGGAGTTTTAACAAAGAGAACGGCGTAAGTAACGCCGGAGGGAGCGGAGAGGAAGAAAAAACAAAGGAAGGGGAAACCGCGGAAAACGAAACGGGAGAGGAAAACGGGGCGGAAAAGGATTTTATCCGCTGGGTGGATTTTACCCCTACCAAGGAAGCTTTGCAGACGGCCTACGAATGGGATAAGGAAACGTGGGCGGAACAGATACATATTGACTGGATCAGCCTTCTTGCCTACGGCGCGGCAAAAGGGGGCGGAAAATTTGATAAAAAGATAATCGGTCAGATGAACGATTTTGCCAACGCCATACGCGCCGGGGAAAAAACGATGGAAGAAGCCGAGGAATTAAAGACCTTTGCTTATTACAGGGAAATCTATACAGCGGTTTTAGGCGGTATGGTGGGAAGCTACCGGGTTGAAGTGCCGGGAGCGGATGGAAACGTCACATGGCAGGAATGTTACGGGCTGAAAGCGTTTTCTCCCATTGCAAAGGGATTCTATTATAATGATTATGATGATTTCGGCGCCGGGCGCAGCTACGGCTATAAAAGAAGACATCTTGGACATGACATGATGGGGCAGATAGGGACGCCGATTATTGCGGTGGAATCCGGCTATGTGGAGGCAATCGGATGGAACCAGTATGGGGGCTGGAGAATCGGCATACGGAGTCTGGATAAAAAAAGGTATTATTACTATGCGCATTTAAGACAGGATGCGCCCTATGCGGAAGGACTTTCAGAAGGAGATTTAGTAACGGCGGGAGATGTGATCGGATATATGGGCCACACCGGCTACAGCGTTTCTGAAAATGTAAATAACATTGAGGCCATACATCTGCATCTGGGTATTGAAATCATGTTTGATGAAAGCCAGAAGGACTCTGATAATGAAATATGGATCGACTGTTATGAGCTTACAAAGTTTTTGTACAGAAACCAGGCGGCGGTAGAAAAGGCGGAAGGAACAAAGGAATGGAAGAGGGTTTATGACATGAATGACCCTGCGCTGGCTTCCTTTCTGGAAACACCTTAAGAGCGTTGAAGATAAAAGAGAACAGGGGGGGCGGGGGATGGTTTCAGGCGCTGCTTATAAGCCGCAGAAAATCAGTAAAGAGGGATGACAAACCAGGGGAATTTTGATACACTCTCATTAATACATTATTTGATTTTTATGGTTATTTAGCGAGGGTTGTTATGGCTGCTTCAGACGACAGGGCCCGGAATATAACCAATGACCGTTCTCCCGCCATGCTTATCAGAGCGGCAGGAGAGGTTGTCAAAAAGAACAAAGAAAACTGCGGCCCGGCGGATAACAGAAAAGGAGAACAAAAACAGGATTTTGAAACGAATCCTTTCTTGCAAAAAATATATGCCTATGTTAAAATAAAAACGGCGGCAATGACAAAAAAATAACAATCATTGCAAAGTGTGATTATCGCTGAATTTTCAATGGATTTGGAGGAAAGAAAAATGGCAAAAAAAGTCGTATTAGCAGGCGCATGCCGTACCGCGATCGGTACAATGGGTGGTTCCTTAAGCACAACACCGGCAGCTGAGCTGGGTGCAATCGTTATCAAAGAAGCATTGAACAGGGCAGGTGTTGCTCCTGAAGCAGTTGATCAGGTTTATATGGGATGTGTTATTCAGGCAGGACAGGGTCAGAACGTGGCTCGTCAGGCCAGCATCAAGGCAGGCTTACCTGTTGAGGTTCCTGCAGTTACCATCAATGTTGTGTGCGGTTCCGGTTTAAATTGCGTAAACATGGCTGCACAGATGATTCAGGCAGGCGATGCAGACATCGTTGTAGCAGGCGGTATGGAAAATATGTCCATGGCTCCTTATGCCATGATGCAGGGCCGTTTCGGTTATAGAATGAACAATGGTACATTGGTTGACACCATGGTAAACGACGCATTATGGGATGCGTTCAACAATTATCATATGATTAAAACAGCAGACAATATCTGTGAAGAGTGGGGGCTTACCCGTGAAGAGCTGGATGAGTTTGCGGTAGCAAGCCAGCAGAAGGCTGTAGCAGCACAGGAAGCCGGCGCATTTGACAAGGAAATCGTTCCCGTTGAAATCAAAAAGAAAAAAGAAACAATTACTTTCAATAAAGACGAAGGCCCCAGACCCGGCACAACCATGGAAGGTCTTGCAAAGCTCCGCACCATCAACCCCGACGGATTTGTTACAGCAGGTAATGCTTCCGGTATCAATGACGGTGCAGCTGCAATCGTTGTTATGAGCGAAGAGAAAGCAAAAGAGCTGGGCGTAAAACCTATGGCCACCTTTGTAGCAGGCGCACTTGCAGGCTGCAGACCCGAGGTTATGGGAATCGGTCCTGTTCCCGCTTCCAAAAAAGCGATGGAAAAAGCAGGCATGAAGATTGAAGACTTCGATATTATCGAGGCCAATGAAGCATTCGCTGCACAGTCTGTGGCAGTAGGAAAAGAGCTGGGAATTGATGTTGCAAAACAGTTAAATCCCAACGGAGGCGCTATTGCATTAGGACATCCCGTAGGAGCATCCGGATGTCGTATTCTTGTTACCCTGCTTCATGAAATGGAAGCCAAGGATGCCAAGAAAGGTCTTGCAACCCTTTGTATCGGCGGCGGTATGGGCTGCGCTACAATCGTTGAGAGAGACTAATCATTACAAATTTTAAAATTACACCATGGCTTATTTCCCCCTAAAAAGGGGGAAATAGGTCAAGGTGTTTTTGTACGTATAGTGTCCGTGCAGATATAAAAGACAGTGCACCGGGCCGTATGTGCAGATAGCAAATTTATAAAACGGAAGGAGCTACCCATATGGAATTCGTATTATACGAACAAAAAGGAGCTGTTGGTATTATTACCATCAACAGGGAAAAAGCATTAAACGCATTAAATTCCACAGTATTGGAAGAAATCGACGCTGTACTGGACGGCGTTGATTTAGAAGCTGTAAGATGCCTGATCTTAACAGGAGCAGGCCAGAAATCATTTGTTGCAGGTGCAGATATCGGAGAGATGAGCACATTGACAAAAGCGGAAGGCGAAGCATTCGGAAAGAAAGGAAATGATGTGTTCCGCAAGCTGGAAACATTCCCTATTCCCGTTATTGCAGCAGTAAACGGCTTTGCATTGGGCGGCGGCTGTGAGATTTCCATGAGCTGTGATATCAGAATCTGTTCCGACAATGCCGTATTCGGACAACCGGAGGTTGGACTTGGCATCACTCCCGGATTCGGCGGTACCCAGAGACTTGCAAGGATCGTTGGACCGGGCATGGCAAAGCAGATGATTTATTCCGCAAGAAATATCAAGGCAGACGAAGCTTTAAGAATCGGTCTTGTCAATGCCGTTTATCCTCAGGAAGAGTTAATGGCAGCAGCTGAGAAGCTGGCAGGCGCTATTGCAAAGAATGCACCTATTGCCGTCCGCAACTGCAAGAAAGCGATCAATGACGGTTTAGAGGTTGATATGGATCAGGCAATCGTGATGGAAGAGAAGCTGTTTGGCGACTGTTTTGAGACAGAGGATCAGAAATACGGTATGGCATTCTTCCTTGACAAAAACAAGGAGAAGGTTAAAGAACCCTTTAAGAATTGTTAATGGGACGGAAATCATAAAAACTGCTGGCAGGTACGGAAGCTTTGTGCATACAGACAGCAGTTACGGATAACGGATCGGATAATTAACCCGGCTGCTGCGCTGGTCCCAATAAGTGCGGTTGACGGATAATAAAATTAAAATAATAATATAAGGAGGATCTACAATGAAGGTAGGTATTATTGGTGCTGGTACAATGGGCTCCGGAATCGCTCAGGCATTTGCCCAGACAGAAGGTTATGAAGTTTGTCTTTGCGATATCAATGAAGAATTTGCGGCAAACGGAAAAAACAGAATTGCAAAAGGTTTTGAGAAACGTGTTGCAAAAGGTAAAATGGCGCAGGAGGATGCAGACAAAATCTTAGCTAAGATTACAACCGGCGTGAAAACAATCTGTACAGACTGCGACTTGGTTGTTGAAGCGGCTCTTGAAGTGATGGATATCAAAAAACAGACATTTAAAGAGTTACAGGACATCTGCAAACCCGACTGTATCTTTGCTACAAATACTTCTTCCCTTTCCATCACGGAAATCGGCGCTGGCATTGACAGACCGGTAATCGGAATGCATTTCTTCAATCCCGCTCCTGTTATGAAGCTGGTTGAAGTTATCGCAGGTCTTAACACACCGGCTGAGACTGTTGATAAAATCAAAGCGATTTCTGAAGAAATCGGCAAAACTCCCGTACAGGTTGAGGAAGCAGCAGGCTTTGTTGTTAACAGAATCCTCATCCCTATGATCAATGAAGCGATCGGCATTTACGCTGACGGCGTTGCATCTGTAGAAGGTATCGATACCGCTATGCAGCTGGGAGCAAATCATCCTATGGGACCGCTGGCATTAGGCGACTTAGTAGGTCTTGATATCGTATTGGCAATTATGGAAGTCCTTCAGGCTGAGACAGGCGATTCCAAATACCGTCCTCATCCCCTTTTAAGAAAAATGGTTCGCGGCGGCAAGCTTGGCAGAAAAACAGGTATCGGCTTCTACGATTACAGCAAATAAATATTTTTAAAATAAAATGGAGGAAAGAAAAATCATGGATTTTACTTTAAGCAAAGAACATGAAATGGCGAGACAGTTATTTAAAGATTTCGCTGAAAACGAAGTAAAACCTCTTGCTCAGGAGGTAGATGAAACAGAAGTTTTCCCGAGAGCAACCGTTGACAAAATGGCAAAATACGGCTTCTTAGGAATTCCTGTACCCAAGGAATACGGCGGACAGGGATGCGATCCTTTGGCATATGCTATGTGCGTAGAGGAGCTTTCCAAGGTCTGCGGTACTACAGGCGTTATCGTATCCGCTCATACATCCCTTTGTATTGACCCGATTATGACATACGGTACCGAAGAGCAGAAACAGAAATATGTTGCTCCCCTTGCAAAGGGCGAGAAGTTAGGCGCTTTCGGTCTGACAGAGCCTGGAGCAGGTACAGACGCACAGGGACAGCAGACAAAGGCTGTACTCGATGGCGATGAATGGGTATTAAACGGCACAAAATGCTTTATTACAAACGGTAAAGAAGCGGACGTTTATATTGTTATTGCCGTTACAGGCAAAATTGAGAAACGCGGTCGTATGCAGAAAGAAATTTCCGCATTCATCGTAGAAAAAGGAACTCCCGGATTTACATTCGGTACCAAGGAAAACAAAATGGGTATCCGCGGTTCATCTACATACGAATTAATCTTTACAGACTGCCGCATCCCCAAAGAGAACCTTTTAGGCGCTAAGGGAAAAGGCTTTGGAATCGCAATGCATACTCTTGACGGCGGACGTATCGGTATCGCTGCCCAGGCTTTAGGCCTTGCAGAGGGCGCATTGGAGACAACTATCCAGTATGTAAAAGAGAGAAAACAGTTCGGAAGATCCATCGCACAGTTCCAGAATACACAGTTCCAGCTGGCTGACATGGCAACAAAGGTACAGGCTGCCCAGTTACTGGTCTACAAAGCTGCTATGGCAAAGGCTACCCAGAAGGTTTATTCTGTAGAAGCTGCTATGGCTAAATTATATGCTGCAGAAGTAGCTATGGAAGTAACAACAAAATGCGTTCAGTTACACGGCGGATACGGTTACATCAGAGAGTATGATGTAGAGCGTATGATGCGTGACGCTAAGATCACAGAAATCTACGAAGGAACTTCCGAAGTTCAGCGTATGGTTATTTCTGGCAGTTTATTAAAATAGGAGGTACGTTATCGTGAAAATCATCGTTTGTATTAAACAGGTTCCGGATACAAAAGGCGGCGTTAAGTTCAATCCGGATGGAACGCTGGACAGGGGTGCAATGCTTGCTATTATGAATCCTGATGACAAAGCAGGTTTAGAGGCAGCTCTCAGATTAAAAGACCAGTACGGCGCAGAGGTAACAGTTCTTACCATGGGTCTTCCCAAGGCGGCAGACGTTCTTCGTGAGGCAATTGCCATGGGCGCAGATAAGGGTGTACTTGTAACAGACAGAGTTTTGGGCGGCGCAGATACCTGGGCTACATCCACAACTATTGCAGGTGCGATCAGAAATCTGGAATATGACTTGATCATTACCGGACGTCAGGCTATTGACGGAGATACCGCTCAGGTAGGTCCTCAGATTGCCGAGCATTTAGGTTTACCGGTTATTTCGTATGCACAGGATATTAAGGTAGAAGGAGACAAGGTAATCGTTCAGCGTCAGTATGACGACAGATACCATGTATTGGAGGCAAAAATGCCCTGCCTTATCACAGCTCTTTCCGAGTTAAATGACCCTCGTTATATGACTCCCGGCGGAATTTTTGACGCATGTAAGGCAGAGATTACCACATGGGGCAGAGCAGACTTAAAGGATGTAGAGGATTCCAACTTAGGTCTTGCAGGTTCTCCTACCAAGATTGCAAAAGCATCGGACAAGGTTCGTAAGGGTGCAGGCGAGAAAGTAACTCCTGATTCTCCCGATGAAGCAGTAGATTATATCGTAGGAAAATTGAAAGAGAAACACGTTATCTAATATTATAAGGAAAAGTGGTGAACAAAATGAATTTAGAAGAATATAAAGGTGTATATGTCTTTGCACAGCAGGTAGATAATGAAATCAGCGGCATTGCTTTTGAATTGCTTGGTAAAGCCAAAGAATTGGCCGCTCCTTTGAACACAGATGTAACGGCAGTTTTAATCGGTTCTGATGTTAAGGGTCTTGCAGACCAGTTAGCAGAGTATGGTGCAGATAAGGTTATCGTAGTGGACGATCCCGAATTAAAGGAATACAGAACAGAGCCTTATGCACATGCACTCGCTTCCGTTATTGACAAATACAAACCGGAGATCATGTTAGTGGGCGCAACAGCAATCGGAAGGGATTTAGGTCCTACTGTATCTGCAAGAGTTGCGACAGGTCTTACCGCTGACTGTACAGTACTGGAAATCGGCGATTTCCCGTTAGTAGCAGTTCCCGGCAAGGAAGACGAGCAGAAACACAATCAGCTGTTAATGACTCGTCCTGCATTCGGCGGCAACACAATCGCAACAATTGCCTGCCCTAACAACCGCCCTCAGATGGCTACTGTCCGTCCAGGCGTTATGCAGAAAATCGAGCCTATTAAGGATGCAAAAGCAGTTGTGGAAGAGTTCAATCCCGGATTTGCTCCCAACAACAAATATGTAAGCATCAAGGAAGTTGTAAAAGCAGTTTCCGATACAGTTGATATTATGGACGCTAAGATTTTAGTATCCGGTGGACGTGGCGTAGGCAGTCCTGAGAATTTCAAGATTTTAGAAGATCTTGCAGCAGCTCTGGGCGGAACGGTAAGCTGCTCCCGTGCAGTAGTTGATGCAGGCTGGAAACCCAAGGATTTACAGGTTGGACAGACCGGTAAGACCGTTCGTCCCAATGTATACTTTGCAATCGGTATTTCCGGCGCTATCCAGCATGTAGCAGGTATGGAAGAAGCTGATATTATCGTAGCAATCAACAAAGATGAAGATGCTCCTATCTTTGATGTAGCAGACTACGGTGTTGTAGGCGATTTGAACAAAATCGTACCTCAGCTGACAGAGAGCATTAAAGCGGCAATGGCTGCTAAGTAAAAAAGGTGTTTTGGTAGTTTTGTTTTACTTACTTTTGGGGGAGGGGCTTTGACCTTCCCCCGCAATTTTATAGAAGATAGTTTTATATATGTTTTGTGTTGCAACGGACATATCTTTCTATCGGAAAAAGAATCCCGGACGTTGGTTTCGGGATTCTTTTTTTGAGTAAATGGAAAAATAAGTTTGAAGAAAGAAGAGAAGGAGGATTTATGAGTTATACAAACAAAACATTGGAGGAACTCAATGTTTTGGATGATTTCCTCATGAACGCTATTGTGACCACGCCGGAAATCGGGGAGGTATTCTGCAGGACTTGTTGTCGGCTTTTTCACAAAGGAAAATCGGGAAAATCAGTCGGATTCTTAATGCAAATAAGGAAAATCTTTGGTAATATAAAAAGAGAAAATGCGGAATGGGATTGTCATAGAATAACATTTCGAAAATTGCAGAAAATGAATGGTGTTAAAAAGGGGGAATCAGAAATGAAGAAAGCAATGTTATACATATCGATTATTATGTCTGTCGTTTATGCTGTGGCAGTGGGCTTTGTAATAGCATTACAGGGGCCCGTAAGGAAAGCACAGGGATTTATTTATGATTATGAGGAGGCTCCTTTTATGCTTCCTGTGCCGGTGCTGTTTATCTGCATTGTGATGATAGCGGCAGTTATCGTTTTTGCCGTATTGCTGTTGCGGGCGAATGACAATATGAGGGTTCATATGGAAACTGCAGCAGTAATTGTGCTTTCCGTTTTGATAGTGCTGATGCCCTGGATATTTCATTTGGCTATGGTAATACAAGTTTGGTACTATTCTTATACAGTAGGTGCAATGGGAGTAGTGGCATATAACATGCTTCAACGGGGAATTGCAGCCTGTAATCCGCTCTTGGTCTCTGCCATGCTGTTACAGGTTATTTATACGGGAATCTCTTTGGGAAAGAAGGGACATTGACATGAGAATACTAAAGAAAATTGATTATAACTCTCCCGTTGTACTCAGTTTTGTCTTTTTATCATTTGTAGTGCTGATTTTGGGTTATATAACAAAAGGTTTTACGACACGGCTCTTTTTTTGTGTATACCGTTCCTCGCCATTAGATTTGCTGACCTATGTCAGACTGGTGGGCCATGTGCTGGGACATGCGAATCTGTCTCATTATATTAATAATATGATGATGCTTCTTCTGGTAGGGCCCATGCTGGAAGAGAAGTACGGCAGTAAACTCCTTTTTGAAATGATGTTTATAACAGCGGTTATAACAGGTTTGGCTAATAATATGCTTTTTCCAACCGGACTGCTTGGGGCAAGCGGTATTGTCTTTATGATGATCATTTTATCCTCCGTGACCAGCGTCAAGGAAGGGAAAATACCCCTGACCCTGATCGTGGTAGTTATTCTGTATCTGGGGGAGCAGGTTGCGGCAGGAATTTTCAGCGCAGATAATATTTCCCAGCTGACCCATATTGTAGGCGGTGTATGCGGCGGCGTATTCGGTATGATGATGAACAAAAAGGAATGGCGGGAATTATAATCGTGAAACGGTAATTTGCGGCAGCTGGGTGGATTAAAAAAGGTACGGAGGCAGAAATGGCAAAGCAAAAGGAAATAAAAACCAATGCCATGCGCATTTTGGATAGATTAAAAATAGCGTATACGCATCAATCTTATGAGTGCGGGGAGTTTATAGACGGAATAGAAACTGCGGATAAGCTGAGGCTGCCTCACGAGCTGGTTTATAAGACTTTGGTTACCACCGGGGCAGGCGGACAGTATTTTGTGTTTGTTCTTCCTATAGAAGAGGAACTGGATATGAAAAAGGCGGCAAAGGCAGTGGGAGAGAAGTCTGTTTCCATGATTCATGTAAAAGATATTACGGCAGTTACCGGTTATGTCAGGGGCGGCTGTACTGCCATAGGTATGAAGAAGCAGTATAGGACGGTTATCAGCGACAGGGCGGAAGGACTGGAGCGGATATATGTCAGCGGTGGAAAAATCGGATGCCAGATAATGCTTGCGCCGGGGGATCTGTGCAAGGCGGTACAAGGTAGTTTTGGAGATATTTTGGCGGAATAAAAAAGCAGCCGGGATTGAAGAAGAGGCCGCCAAATGATTCATGCGGGCAGCGCCCTATAGAGAAAAAAATATAATATACCCTTAGTGAGCGAGCTCCCACGGGTATATTATATTTTTTTCTCTGCATGGCTTGGAAATTGCACATTTCCACTTGTAGTTTACATAAAGGTATGGGTATAATAGAAAAAGGAACAAAAGAAAGAACAAAAGATAGAGTGTGATTATGTGGTATTTTCAAGTATAGAATTTCTGTTGGGATTTCTCCCGATTTTTTTAGTGATATATTATCTGACTCCTGCTCGTTATAAAAATATTATTTTATTCTTGGGGAGTTTGTTTTTTTATGCCTATGGGGAGCCTAAGTATGTATTGCTTTTGCTCTCATCCGTTGTATTAAATTATTTTTTTGGACGAATTCTTGCGCCGGAGGGGAAGCTTCAAAAGCCGGTCAGACAGATCTGTTTTGCAGGAATATTGTCGGTTAATGTGGGAATGCTGGCTCTGTTTAAATGGGCGCCGGAAAACTGGACGCTTCCACTGGGTGTCAGTTTTTATACCTTTCAGATCATTTCCTATCTGGCGGATGTATACCGGGGAGATATCGAACCGGAAAAGTCTTTTTTAAAGCTGGGAACTTATGTCAGCATGTTCCCGCAGCTGGTGGCCGGGCCTATTGTAAATTACAGTGAGGTTTCGGACGCTTTAAGGGCTCCAAAGGTTTCTCCAAAGGATTTGGATGCGGGCTTAAAAACCTTTGTGTGGGGACTGACTATGAAAGTACTGATAGCGGATCGTTTGTCTATCCTATGGAATGAAATATCCACCATCGGTTATATCAGTATTTCCACGCCGCTTGCATGGATGGGAGCAATATCGTATTCTATGCAGATATATTTTGATTTTTACGGGTATTCTCTTATGGCAATCGGTCTGGGAAGAATGCTTGGTTTTGAACTTCCTGTGAATTTTAATATGCCTTATATGGCAAAAAGCATACGGGAATTTTACCGCAGATGGCATATGACTTTGGGAAGATGGTTTACCAAATATGTTTATATTCCTTTGGGTGGCAGCAGGAAAGGAATATTAAGGACTCTTGGGAATCTTCTTTTCGTATGGGTTCTGACTTCTTTATGGCATGGAGGAAGTATTAATTTCCTGATCTGGGGTATGGCGCTGTGTTTCTTTATTATGCTGGAGAAGATGATTGATTATCTGATCTTTCAAGGCAAGAAAAAGACAACCGCTGTACTTGCTTCAGTATTTAAGCATCTATATGTGCTTTCGATAATTCCCGTTACATGGGTATGCTTTGCCATTTCCAAAACAGATGATTTGCTCATATATCTGGGCAGGATGTTTGGAATAGTAGGTGGGATGAATGTAAAGGAAGGCGTTTTTGGAAGTAAATGCGGCAGATACGGTTTGATCATGCTGATGGGAATGTTTTTCTGTACACCCCTTGGGGAAAAGCTTTTTCAAAAAGGAAAAGACCGGCTTTGGGGAATGATTTTTCTGGCAGGCCTATTTTGGCTCTGCGTATGGTATATTATAACTATGGGCGATAATCCTTTTATGTATTTCAGATTTTAGAGAGGCAATGATGATAAGTGGACAAATTCAGATATTATAGATTTATTTGTTTACTGTTACTTGGCGGCGTTCTGTTTTTTGGCTATGAAGGAATGGCTGAAAAATATAAAACAGAAATGCATGAAGCCTGGGAAGAAACAGTGGACAATGCGGAAACGTCCCTTTCCGGAAACGGTTTGTGGGCGGGAAAAATGACAGACAGAGCGGCTGGAGAAAAAGCAGACGAAAAGGATGATGGAAAAAAAGGCGGGGGTGTTTCATCAAACAATCCGGAAGAAGAGGTTTTTGGAGAAGCTGAGAATACGGTCAGTGAAAATGACGGGGAAAATGAAACGCCGGTATGGACTTACGTAAATGTGGATGAAGGCTACTTTGATGACGCGGTATTTATCGGGGATTCCCGCACCGTTGGGCTGTATGATTATGCAGGTCTTGATAACGCTGCCTTTTATGCTTCTTCAGGACTGACGATTTATAAACTTTTTGAAGATCCGGACGGCAAATATAAAGACGGCAACTGGAAGGAAAATATCGGAACGGCTTTGAGTCAAAGGCAGTTTTCCAAGGTATATCTGATGATCGGAATCAATGAAATGGGAACCGGAGATGTGGACTATTTTATTGAGCATTATGAAGAAGCTGTTGCGAAAATCAAAGAGCTTCAGCCCGGCGCCATTATATACCTTCAAAGTATTTTGCGGGTCACAACAGAGCGTTCCGCAAAGGGCGATTATATTAACAACGAAGGGATTGACGCCCGTAATGAAAGAATTGCCGGGCTGGCAGACAATGAAAGGATATTTTATCTGGATATTAACAGTGTCGTCTGTGATGAGAGCGGCGGGCTGAATCCGGAGTATACCTTTGACGGCGTACATCTTTATGCCCAGTATATTCATATCTGGAAGGAATATCTCATGAGCCATGGAGTGGAATTTACCATGGAGAATGAGTAAAGAAGCTGTGGAAAAACAGAAGGCAATAAAAGAGTGCATGGAAAAGCGGATGGCAATCAGAGAGCGCATCGAAAAACGAAACGATCAAAGAAGGCTGGGAATCAGAAAAAGGGAAGAGAGTAGAAATAGAGGAAAACGAAAAGTAAAAGGCATAAAAATAGAATATTCGTCCATACTAATCCAAAACGGAGGTAACCAGAATGGACGGAATCAACCAAAGCCTTGTCCCCAGTATTATGAACGGCGCTGTGGAACTGGGAATGCAGAATAAAATTGACAGTCAGACAGATGATGAGCGTATGCAGCGATTATCCACAAAGCTGATTGAAAAAGGAAGACAGGATGATGTGCAAAGAGCCGTGTCCAATGAAGATTACAGACAGGCTCTTTACGATGAATTTGAGATTTAGCAAGGGCTTTAATATCCGTTTTTCTTTAATTCGGCGACAATTTCATAAAATACATTTAAAACGTCGAAGCCTTTTATGTCTTCCCGCTTTAAATCAATCATATCGCCATGGGAAATCCCGCGGCGATATTTATTTTTTAAGATTCCACGGAAATTTCCCCACTGTACGCTGGAAATATCTACGAGGCCGTCGTTTTGTCTGCCCTTGCAGGTGCACATGAGCAGGTAGGGAACGGTCAGAAGGGAATCGCTGAAGCAGGATTTCATGACCGAACCGTAGCTCTGGTAATAAACGCCGGGAATATCTTTGTTTTTTTCATTAAATTCCTGACAAAATACGGGATCCAGCTGCTTGCTGGAGGAATAACAGTCCGGCTTGTCATCTCCCGCAAGGATAAAGGGACGGTTGATGCAGTCCGCAATAAAGCGGTAGAGGGAGTCGGGAAGCTTATTCAACAGCGTAATCAGCTCCGAGCCATAGTGGGGCGTATTGATAGTGGTTAAGGATGCCACCCTGTCGCCGTAGCCCATGGAGGAAATCAGATAACGGGCTTCCAGTCCGCCTTTGGAGTGGGCAATGATATTTACCTTGGTGCAGTTGTTTTCAGCTAAAGCACGGTCTATGGTCTGTGCAATAACGGCTGTATTTTCCTCGATGGTTCCCCATGCCTTTTGATGTCCGTAATAAATTTTAGCGCCGTGATTTCCCAGGATAAGAGGAATTCTGCCCCAGTAATTGAAAAAGCGCAAATCCCGGAAGCCGATGCCGTGGAGTAAAACCAGGGGATATTTGGTAGCGCAGGTATCATCCTTTATATGGAAAGCTTCTATGTCTTTTCTGTGAACAGCCACAAGGTACTCGTCCTTTGCGGCACGGCACATAATATGGGCAAGGTAAAGCTGCACAAAAGGCACCCACATAAACAGGCAGATAAATATTCTTTTTACAATGCCCAGATTGCGTGAGGTAAAAAAGATACGCAGGCATCCGTTTGCCAGAAAAAGCCATACAAAGATAAGGGCATAGACCACCTCCGCAGATATCAGAAAGGTATGCAGGGGAAAGCTTTCGTAAGGCGCCTCATATGCCACAATACGGTAGGGATTACCCAGCGCAGGTAAAAGCCTTGGCAATAAAAGGTAACAGCAGGCATACCAGAGAGGCAGCAGATACAACCCCGTAATGCCTACATGAATCAGAGTTCTGCCGCCGTAGAGAATGCCGATGCGCATGCTTCCGCTTTCATTTTTTCGAGGGCAGTGGAAATGAATCCGCAGGGTGGTATAAAGCTGGAAAAACACTACGGCTGTCCAGAAAAATATGTAAGAAGCGCCTGATGCTTTTGGCAGATAGTCGCAAATATAATATACTAATAACGGAAGATGGGGCGCAAAAAATAAATAGGGAATCAGCCATTTCTTTTTGGAAAGGTCGAAAACCTGTATTAAATCCAGTAATGGAATAATAAATAAAATAATGCTCCAAATGTAAATCTGCATATTATTTCCTCATCGTATGTCTTATTTTGTGAAATATAATTTGTAAAATAATTTATCAATCATAATTTTCTGAAAGTATAAGAATACTTTTATGATATAAATATAATATAGTATAACATAAAATAAAGTATTGAAAAGAATCAGAAAGCAATTTGAGAATTCATTTCTATTTGATGAATCCGGTAATTTGTTTATATTAGGACAGACCGGAGGAAGATTGTTTGAAAGCTTACGCCATACATAATTGAAGATTATCATTTTACGGAATACCCATGGTCTTATACTTTTAGGAATGCGAAAGGCATAAAATAATATTTTAAAAATACGGCCCCTGCAAATTGAGTTAACACTCATTTACAGGGGCTGCAATTGTCGTATGTTTTTAACTGCATTGTTTTAATTGCAATAAATACTTTTAAAGTATGAAGGGGAATTCTAGTATTTTAGCACATCTTCCACAATTTCAACAGCATCCATAATGCAGTCGGGGCAGGAACGGAGCACCTTTCCCGTTTCAATTCCCTTTAACTCCCCGCATATGCTGGTGCCGTTCTTTTCACGGAACTGCTTTACAATTTCCCTGGAAAGCTGGTAGGTGGCAGCCTTAGTACCCGGATTTTCAAAATTACCGTCGCTGTTTTTGAGTCCGGCTAAAATAACGGCTCCCGTTACGGCGCCGCAGGTTCCTTCCATGCCGCCCATGCCGAGGCCGCAGCCTTCGCAGACCTTAAAGAGGAGTTCCTTATCTATGCCGGCTTCTTCTGCAAATGCCATTGCAACGGCCTGTGCACAGTTATATTTTTGGTTATGGTACGCAATTGCTAATTCTTTTTTCGTCATAAGTAGCTCCTTTGCTTTTAATTGTTTTCTTTATTTTGAATGAATAAATCGTTTCGGGGATGATGTTTGCTCATGTGTACTTGTGTATGTCTGATGTAAACAGCTACTATAAAAAGAATTTCCTTTTGGAGAATCATGGTTTCCAAAAAGAAATCCTTTTTTACAGGAGAGAAGCCTGTGCTGAAAGCTTCGCTGCCGGATATTTTAATATTCTTTTGCAGCCTCTTCGCCGTTTAATACGCGGATTGCGCCCTGAGCTAAAGCCAACAGTTCGTCTTCGCCGGGATAAACAGTAAAGGGAGCCATCCATTCACATTTTTCCTTTAAGCCTGCAATCACGCCTTTATCGTAAGCGATACCGCCGGTTGCGATGATCTGGTCCACCTTGCCGTTTAAAACGCACGCCATAGAACCGATATCTTTGGCAACCTGTTGGATAAATGCTTCCCGAAGCTTAATTGCCTCTTCGTTTCCTTCAGAAGCCATCTTCTCCACATCGCGCATATCATTGGTTCCAAGGTAAGCATTGAAGCCGCCGTTTCCTACGATTTTTTTGTAAACCTCCTTTTCGGTATATTTACCGGAGAAGCACATTTTGATCAAAGCGCCGGAAGGTACTGCGCCTGCCCTCTCGGGAGAGAATGCTCCGTCGCCGTCTAAAGCGTTAAATACGTCTACGACCTTGCCCTGTTTGTGAGCGCCTACGGAAACGCCGCCGCCCATATGCACTACTACAAGATTTAAGGAATCATAGGATTTGCCGTTTTCCTTTGCATAGCGTTTTGCAACCGCCTTCTGGTTTAAAGCATGGAAAACGCTGGTACGGGGCAGTTCCGGCACGCCGGAATATCTTGCGATGTCGTCCAGTTCGTCTACAACAACCGGGTCAACGATATAAGAGGGAACGCCGATGGAATCCCCGATTTCCCTTGCCAGAATGCCGCCCAGGTTGGAAGCATGCTGACCCTGCACGCCTGTCTTTAAATCCTCAAGTAAGGAATCGCTTACCGCATAAGTGCCGCCGGGAATGGGTTTTAACATGCCGCCGCGCCCTACTACAACATTTAAGGAATTGATGTCAAAATTTTTGGAATCCAGTAAATTTAAGATAATATCCTTGCGGAAATCCTTCTGGTCTACGATGGAAGCATAGCCTGCGATCTCTTCTGTGGAATGTCTCAAGGTTTCCTCAAACAATAACGTCTCGTCTTCAAATACACCGATTTTGGTGGAGGTGGAGCCGGGATTGATAATTAAACTTTTAATAGACATATTCGTTCTCCTTTTATTTATTTTTCATGAATTCGGATACAACAGCGCCTAAAGCTAAAGAGTTGACCTTAACCTCGACAGAATCGGAACGGCTTGTTAAAAGAACCGGAGCCTTTGTGCCGGTTAACATGTTGCCGTTTACCATTTTTGCGGTATGTACCATAGCCTTGTATACGAGATTTCCCGCATGGATGTCCGGAAACAGTAAAATGTCCGCATCGCCTACGATCTTTCTGTCGGAAGCGCCTGCCTTATGCTGTGCCGCCTCAGGACAGATTGCTAAGTCAAGGGAAAGGGGACCGTCAACGATACAGCCGGTAATCTTGCCTTCGTCGTTCATTTTTGTCAGCTCTGCAGCCTCAACGGTAGCGGGCATTTTGGGATTTACAACTTCAACTGCCGCAAGGGGCGCTACCTTGGGGTTGGGAATGCCGCATGCATGACAGACTTCCACAGTGTTATTGATAATGGCAACTTTATCCTCAAGTGTAGGATAGGGGATAAATGCAACGTCGGATAAGAACAGTAACTGGTCTATGCCCTCCACATCGAATACGCATACATGGGATAAGGGCTGGCCGGTACGCAGACCTACCTCTTTGTCCAGAACGCTCTTTAAGAAGCCCTTAGTATCGATCATGCCTTTCATGTACATATCCGCTTTTCCCTCATGGACAAGGGAAACGGCCTTTCTTGCGGCCTCGGTAATGTCCTTTTCGTCGATGATTTCATAGCCGGATAAATCCATCTGGATGGATGCAGCGATTTCCTTAATTTTGTCTTCGTCGCCTACTAAAATAGCATCGGCGATGTTGCGTTCTTTTGCAACTTTGATAGCTTCCAAAACAGGAGCATCCTGAGCAACGGCAACGGACACTATTTTCAGCGGGCAGCCGTCTAACTTGGCAATTAACTCATCAAAACTCTTTGTCATTTTATCCTACCTCTTTCTTATTAAAATTATGGATATGCGGACGTTCCGCATCCGTTAAAATCATATCACTATTGTGGGCAAAAATCAACGAGGCAGGCGGGGAGTTTTGTGTTTTTTTCTGTTGTCCGGTTACTTTTCACAGCCATGTCATATTTTAACTCGGCAATAGGCCGGAACTTGCGCTTTGATTCCCTTTAATATATCTTGTCCTTATCATCAAAACTTTGTATGATAAAAAAGGATTGTAAGAAATCTGTAAGAAATATCCCATGAATTTTGTAAAAAATATAGGTTATCTTAAGAACAGCTCAAGGATACGGCTGCAAAATAAGCTGCGGAAAGGCATGGTAAATGAAATGGGCGAACGTGTATTGGTAGTAGACGACGACAGAGAGATTGTAAAAGCCATCGACATTCTGTTGAAAAAAGAAGGCTATGAGGTGTTGAAGGCATATGACGGTCTTCAGGCGCTGGATATTTTGTCCAGGGAGTCGGTAAGGCTGGTGCTGATCGATGTGATGATGCCGAAGCTAGACGGCCTGTCAGCGGTAATGCGCATCAGGGAAAAGCAGAACATTCCCATTATCGTGCTCAGTGCAAAGAGTGAAGAAACAGACAAGGTATTGGGGCTGTCTATGGGAGCCGACGATTACGTGGCGAAGCCCTATAATCCCCAGGAGCTGGCAGCCCGGGTAAAAAGCCAGCTGCGAAGATATACCAGTCTGGGAGATATCCACGCAGGGAGCAGGGCCGGCGAAATCAGAAACGGACGGCTGCTTTATAACACTGAGGAAAAAATACTTTACGCAGACGGAGAGCCCGTCAGACTAACGGCCACGGAAACTAAGATCATCGATCTGTTTATGCGTAATCCCGGCCGTGTATTTCCCGCAGAAGAAATCTACAGAAGAGTCTGGGAGGAGGATAACTTTGTGTCGGAAAATACCGTGATGGTGCATATCCGGCGCATACGCGAAAAGGTGGAGCTGAATCCGAAAGAGCCAGAATATATAAAGGTGGTGTGGGGCATTGGATACAAAATGGAAAAACAGGAAAAAAATAGTTAGCTTTCTCATTTTCTTTTTGGGAATCAGCTTAAGCTTAGGGAGTATAGCGGGTCTTTTCAGGGCTAAACCATACGGCATACGGATATGGCAGTTGAACCGGCTTTTAGAGGATGATTACCAGCAAAGCGAGAGCTTCAGGGCATATGTGGTTAACCGTCTGGATAATTTCCTGATTTTGGCCACAGGGGGAGAAGGCCTGTGGTACACATGGGGGTATGATAACAACGTCTATAACGGTGTATATTATGATAACGGATATTCTTATGACAGCGTTTATAGAGACTACTTTGAAGACTATGAATACAGCTATGCCGGGGAGACTGTGATAGAGCAGGAGGACGTCCGGGAGGACATCCGGAAAGGAAGGAACACAGGAGAAGCTTTCAGTGTGCCTGATCAGGAGAAAGAACAGGTAAAGCGCCTTACGGATGAGCAGAAGCGGGAGATTGCCATGAGATATCATGACAGCATTAAGGGAGATAAGAATCTTCTTTATACCATTGCTTACGACGGCGAGGTGCTGTACAGTAATGCGGATCTTCTTTCCGGAAACGGGACGCCTGTTGCTCCTGACGGTTACAATTTTCTTCTGTATTTTGACGGGGAAAAGGTCAGTATCTTTAAGGAGGGTAAGGAAATAGACGTATACGGGGACGGTTACTATTATGAAGATAGTGATTGGTATGTTCCCGGTTATACCAATTTCCAGGCGGGCGATGACGTGAAAAAGGCAGTTGTCTGCATTGCCGCTGCCAAAGAGCCCGTACTTTATGCGGAAGGCGCCTACAAAGAAGGAGGGGCAAGGCAATACGGCAACGACCTCTATTGGATGAATGTAAGCCTTCAGGAGGGACGGAAGGAAATCCTAAAGGGATTTATGGGTCTGGGTCTTGGATGCATTTTATTGCTGGGGGTTTTTCTGTGCCGGAAAAGTTATCTTGAGGCAACAGAAGGAATTGCACGTGTTCAGGGGAAAATTTGGCTGGAATGTAAGATCCTGCTGTTTTTAGGGCTGTTTTATGCGCCAATCCTCTTAGGCCTGAGATTTGGTTACGGCCTGTGGGAAGAATGGGCTTTTTATGAGTATGACTACGGCTTAGAAGAAGTCTTTTGGCTTGGCGACGAGCTGGCAGGCTCCATCCCACCCCTGTTTTGGATCGTATTGTTCTGGGGGCTTTGGCTGTTCTTTAATGATTTACGGCATAACAAAAAGATATGGCGCTGCAGTCTGATGGCAAAGCTTTACCGCACTTTTACCGCAAAGAACCTGCGCCTGCCCATATCTAAGAAAATGTCCCGCCGGAACCTGATCGTTTTTATTTTAACGTTTGCCTACGGAATTTTGATGCTTGGCGGAAGCATATTGGCCGGTATAATTTTAAGAGGAGAATATGCATTGCTTGTCATATTGCTTTTGGCTGCCGCTGGAACGGTCTGTTTCCTGATATTGCAGTATCTGGCGGGAGCGGAAAATATGAAAGCGGCCAGAGATTTGGAGACCTTGTCCCGCCGTATCACTCAGATCAGAAACGGCGATTACGGGGCGGCATACAACGGAGAGAGAGAAGATGAAACGGACAATGAAACAGGCGGCAAGGTCAAGGGGCAGGATGCAGAACGATTTCAGCCCGGCGACGGATTGGAAGATGTCATGGCCCAACTAGAGGATATCCGCCACGGCATGGCAATGGCAGTGGACGAACAGATGAAGAGTGAACGGATGAAGGTGGAACTGATAGCAAATGTGTCCCATGACATCAAGACGCCTCTTACTTCCATTATAAGCTATGTGGAAATTCTCAAGCAGGAGGAAGAACTGCCGGATCATATAAAAGACTACATCAAGATTTTGGATGAGAAATCCCAGAGGCTTAACAATATGGTTCAGGACGTATTTGCCGTAAGCAAGGCCGCTTCGGGAGAACTGCCCATGCAGATGGAGGAATTGGATTTTGTAAAGCTTTTAAGCCAGACCATGGCGGACATGGAAGAACAGATTCAAAACAGTGATGTTACCTTCCGAACGGAGCTTCCAAACGTGCCTGTGATGATTCTGGCCGATGGTCAGCGTCTGTACCGGGTGTTCCAGAACCTGTTCCAGAACGCCATTAAACATTCTCTAAAAGGCTCCAGAGTATATGTTACTCTCCGGACAGAAAATTCTTTGGCAACAGCCAGCGTTAAAAATACTTCCCTGCAGGAGCTGGATAAAGAAAAGGATTTTGCAGAACGCTTTACCAGAGGGGATCAAAGCCGTACCGACGGCGGCAGCGGTTTAGGGCTGTCCATTGCCCAGAGCTTTACAGAAGCCTGCGGCGGCGGATTTTCATGGGAGACGGATGCGGATCTGTTTGTAGTGAAGATTACTTTTAAAATAGTATAGATGCATATTTTTTTGATTCCGACGCCGGCTGTAGGGCATAAGTGCCCTATGGCCGGCGTCAGGTAAAATCGGTATTCTTTTACACTTTGTTCATAAAAAATTTATGGAATGGTCACAGGGCTTTTGGTTGAATCCCGTTGAATCCCGTTATTAAATCTGTTACAATAGACATTAGGGTCTAAAAAGGGGAAGTTTTTTTGCTCCCCGAGATTATAGGAGCGACAGAAATGAATGTTGTAGAAAAGGTATTCGGCACTCACAGTGAAAGGGAGCTGAAGCGGATTTACCCCATCGTGGATAAGATCGAAGCTATGAGGGATTCCATGATGGCTTTGTCTGATGAGGAATTAAAAAGTAAGACAAAGGAATATAAAAACAGATTATCCGAAGGCGAGACCTTGGACGATCTGCTTCCGGAGGCATTTGCAACCGTCAGGGAGGCGGCGAGAAGGGTACTTAACATGGAGCATTACAGAGTACAGCTGATAGGCGGTATTATTCTCCATCAGGGACGTATTGCAGAGATGCGTACCGGCGAGGGTAAAACCCTTGTATCCACCCTTCCGGCATATCTCAATGCCTTAGAGGGCAAAGGCGTCTGCGTGGTAACGGTCAACGACTATCTGGCAAAGCGTGATGCGGAATGGATGGGTCAGGTCCATGAGTTTTTGGGATTAAAGGTGGGCGTTGTATTAAATGCCCTAAAATCCGACGAACGCAGGGAGGCGTATGCCTGCGACATTACCTATGTTACCAACAATGAACTGGGATTTGATTATCTGCGTGACAACATGGTTATCTATAAAGAACAGTTGGTGCTTCGGGATTTACACTATGCCATTATCGATGAGGTTGACTCAGTCTTGATTGATGAGGCCCGTACACCTCTTATCATTTCCGGTCAAAGCGGCAAATCTACCCGTATTTATGAGGCCTGCAATATGCTTGCGCTGCAGTTAAAACGTGGTAAGGATCTGGAAGAGCAGTCCAAGATGGATATCATTATGGGCATCGAGCAGGAGGAGACCGGAGATTTTATTGTCAATGAAAAAGATAAGACCGTTAACCTGACCGCCGAAGGCGTTACAAAGGTTGAGCGTTTCTTTAATATTGAGAACCTTGCGGATCCGGAAAATCTGGAAATCCAGCACAATACCATTTTGGCTCTCCGGGCCCATAACCTGATGACAAGGGATCAGGATTATGTAGTAAAGGATGATCAGGTACTGATCGTTGATGAGTTTACGGGACGTATTATGCCGGGCCGTCGTTATTCCGACGGACTCCACCAGGCTATTGAGGCCAAGGAGCACGTAAAGGTAAAGCGTGAGAGTAAGACCCTGGCCAATATTACATTCCAGAACTTTTTTAATAAATTTGAGAAAAAAGCCGGCATGACAGGTACGGCTTTAACGGAAGAAAAAGAGTTCCGCGATATTTACGGCATGGATGTTATTGAGATTCCCACCAATAAACCGGTGGCCAGAATGGATATGCAGGATGTGGTCTATAAGACGCGGAAGGAAAAGCTCAATGCAGTTGTGGAAGAGGTAAAAGCTTCCTATGAAAAGGGACAGCCTGTATTGGTAGGTACTATCAATATCGACGCGTCCGAGGAGCTCAGCAAGCTTTTGAGTAAGCAGGGCATTCCCCACAAGGTTTTAAATGCCAAGTTCCATGAGCTGGAGGCGGAAATCGTTGCGGCAGCAGGTATTCACGGGCATGTGACCATTGCCACCAATATGGCGGGCCGTGGTACGGATATTAAGCTGGATGATGAGTCAAAGGCAGCAGGGGGACTGAAGATCGTCGGTACGGAGCGTCATGAGTCGCGGCGTATTGATAATCAGTTAAGAGGACGGTCCGGACGTCAGGGCGATCCCGGGGAATCCAGATTTTTCTTATCTTTAGAGGATGATCTGCTGCGTTTGTTCGGCGGAGAGAGAACTATGGCGTTATTCAATGCTCTCGGTATTCCCGAAGGGCAGGAGATACAGCACAGTTCCCTTACAAAAGCGATTGAAAAGGCGCAGAAAAAAATAGAGAGCAACAATTACGGCATCCGTAAGAACCTGTTGGATTACGATCAGGTCATGAACGAGCAAAGAGAGATCATTTATGCGGAACGCCGCCGGGTATTGGACGGCGAAAGTATGCGCGACGCTATTTACAAGATGATCACGGATATTGTGGAAAATTCCGTTTCCATGTGCATTTCCGATGACGGGAACAGCGATGACTGGGATTTGATAGAGCTCCATCAGGTGCTTGGAAATATTATTCCCGTTAAACAGTTAAACCACGGTATGGTCAAGGGAATGAAGAAAAACGAGCTGCTTCATATGTTAAAAGAAGAGGCAGTCAAGCTTTACGAAAGCAAAGAGGCGGAATTCCCCAATGCGGAAGCGATCCGTGAAATTGAGCGCGTCATTTTGCTAAAGGTAATCGACAGAAAATGGATGACTCATATTGACGATATGGATCAGCTGCGTCAGGGTGTGGGACTTGCCGCATACGGACAAAAGGATCCTATCGTGGAATATAAGATGAACGCTTATGAAATGTTTGACGCCATGACGGAAAATATTAAAGAAGATACCGTAAGGCTGTTATTCAGCGTCCGCGTAGAGCAGAAGGTGGAGAGAGAGCAGGTTGCCCAGGTAACCAGTACCAATAAGGATGAAAGCGTGAAAGGCCCTATGAAGAGGGAAGGCGCAAAAGTATATCCCAATGATCCCTGTCCCTGCGGAAGCGGTAAGAAATATAAAAACTGCTGCGGAAGGGCATAGCCTGAAAACCGGAGACGAAAGAAAGCGGCAGGATAGAACACCAAAGGCAAAAGCAGTGACGGATATAAGCAGCGGCAGAAATAAATAGAGATGTTGATCAGATATAACAAATAAGGTGGTGACGCATAAGTGGTCGAATTAGATCAGATGAAGCAGGAGCTTTTGACATATGAGACACCATTGGCGGAAGTAAGGGATTCACTTTGACCTGGCAAATAAGGTCAAACGGATTGAAGAACTGGAAAAGCTGATGGAGACGCCGGATTTCTGGAATGATGCAGAAGAGGCGCAGAAGCTTACAAAAGAATGCAAGGGCTTAAAGGACGATGTAGAAACCTGCGAAGCCCTGAAAACACAATATGAAGACATTGAAGTTTTAATAGAAATGGGTTATGAGGAAAATGACCCGGAGATGATACCCGAGATCAGGCAGGAGCTGGACGGTTTTATTGCGGGGCTGGAAAACATCCGTATTAAGACTCTCCTTTCCGACGAATATGACGGCTATCATGCAATCTTAAAGCTGAATGCAGGGGCCGGCGGAACGGAAAGCTGCGACTGGGCGTCCATGCTGTACCGTATGTATACAAGATGGGCGGAAAAAAAGGGCTTCTCTATAGAAGTACTGGATTATCTGGACGGGGATGAAGCGGGTATCAAATCCGTGACCTTTCAGGTAAACGGAGAGAACGCCTATGGATATTTAAAATCCGAAAAGGGCGTTCACAGGCTTGTGCGGATTTCTCCTTTTAATGCCCAGGGCAAGCGTCAGACCTCCTTTGTGTCATTGGATGTTATGCCGGATATTGAAGATGATGTGGATGTGGAGATCAACGAGGACGATTTGAGAATTGATACCTACCGAAGCTCCGGCGCAGGGGGACAGCATATTAACAAAACTTCCTCGGCAATCCGTATTACCCATATTCCCACGGGAATCGTGGTACAGTGCCAGAACGAGCGGAGTCAGTTCCAGAATAAGGATAAAGCTATGCAGATGTTAAAGGCGAAGCTGTATATGCTGAAGAAAGAAGCCAATGCCGAGAAGCTTTCCGATATTCGCGGAGAGGTAACGGAAATCGGCTGGGGCAATCAGATTCGTTCCTATGTCATGCAGCCCTATACTATGGTAAAGGATCACAGGACCAATGCGGAAACGGGAAATGTGGATGCGGTTATGGACGGGGCGCTGGATCTGTTTATCAATGAGTATTTGAAATGGAATGCGGTAAAGGAATCATAAACGGGTAAACCGATGTTTGGAAAGTGAAAGCATGGTTTTATATTGTAGTGTCTGAAGGAAGATGAAAGAGCAGAGCGGATATGCCGTAATGGAGGACGTACAATGTTCGATGTTAAGAAATTAGAATGGACAAGAGAACCGGAAAGCTTTGATATAAAAGAAGACAAAATAGAGATTATCACGAAGCCGCATACCGATTTATGGCAGCGGACATATTATCATTTCAGAAATGATAATGCGCCGGTATTACAGATGAGGACGTCCGAGAAATATTTTTCTTTTATTGTAAAGACAGAATTTGATAGTAAACACCGCTTTGACCAGTGCGGCGTTGTTATGTACCTTAACAGTGACAATTGGCTGAAAGCTTCCATTGAATATGAAAATGACGATTTCCAGCATCTGGGCAGCGTTGTGACGAACCATGGATATTCAGACTGGGCAACAACGGCCATTGACGCCAATGTGAAAGCAATGTGGTACCGCTTAAGCCGGAGAGAAAATGACTTTTGTATGGAATGTTCTGAAGACGGAGTTGGTTTTTCACAGATGCGGATATGCCATATGTGGGATGCAGTTGATGAAATCCGTTTTGGCATATATGCATGCAGTCCGGAGGATTCGTCCTTTCAGGCGTCATTTACCCATATGGATATAACGGAGTGCAAATGGCTTGCGCATGATGGGCAGCAGCCGGACCGGGACTGCTGAAAAAGATATTTTGCGCCATGTGCTTGAATCAGGAAACCTTGCAGAAAGGTAAAAAATTTCTTGTATGAATATTTTAGTAAATGATTGAAATAAAATAACAGCTATGCTACAATGCATTCAAGAACAGTAATATTATATTTTATCGTATCTTCATCTTTGTGGAGATAGTAAAATAAGGACCTTAGAATGAACGATTCCAGCTTTTTTATGACAGGATAACCCCAATACGGCTATGTTACCATAAAGTAAAGTTGGAATTTTTATCTATGGGGTTAAAAGAAGCTTGCGATTATCAACAGCGAAAACAGAAGGAGAATTATAATGAGGAAAAGTATAAAAGTAATGGTTGGAATCCGGGTAGTTACGGCTCTTTTGTCTGTTTTGTTATTTAGTGGACTGACGACAAAAAATATTATGAACATGAAAGATTCCGAAGAATTCAATGTTGAGGTAAATGCTGTTTTACAGAGAGCGCAAAAAGCGGAAACGGCTCATTACAAATGGGCTGCGAATTTAAGTAATGCTTTGTACAGCGGCAGTGAATTTACCGGCAGCACGGACCATACCGGCTGTGTGCTGGGTCAGTGGCTTTATGGCGAAGCCGGAACAGACGATGAGACGATTCTTGAATTGCGCAGCCAGATGGAACCCCTTCATAAGGAACTGCATCAGTCGGCTGTCTATGTGTTGGAAATGCTGGAGAGCGACCCGGAGAAAGCACAGGAATATTATCAGGAAACAATTCAGTCTAACTTAACGGTTTTGGTAGGCCTTTTGGATGAAGTGGTGGAACGTGGTACGGTTCTCAATGAGGTAAGTGCGGAAAATATGAAAAAAACCGTATCCACCATGCATATAGTAACTGCTGCAGGCTTGGTGGTGGTGCTGGTTTGTCTTCTGAGTCTGGTTCTCTATATTATGAAACGAATTGTAAAACCCATTCTGGTTATTACTGAAAAAACAAAACCTTTGCAGGACGGGCGCATGAAGCTGGAACTGGATTACAAAGCCAATGATGAGATTGGGGACTTATCCAAGACTCTTAAAGGCTCTATAGAACAGACCTGTCGGTACATAGAAGATATTAACCGTATTATGTCCCAGTTGTCCGAGGGTAATTTTAATGTATCCACTTCAGTGCCTTTTATCGGGGATTTCCAGTCCATTTCGGATTCCATCGATAGTTTTACGGAATCGCTCTCCATGGCTATTTCCAATATCCAAAAGGTAGAGCATGAAGTATTCGGCTACGCCAGAAGCCTTTCCGACGGTTCTCAGGCGCTGGCACAGGGGGCCACGGAGCAGGCAAGTGCAGTAGAAGAGCTTTCCGCCACTTTAGCGGATCTTTCCAGAAGTGCAAAGCAAAATATTGAGATGGCTTCCGATATGCGGGACAATGCGCATCTTACCGGCGAACAGGTAAACGTAAGCAGTCAGCAGATGGAACAGCTTGTTTGCGCCATGACGGATATCAGTGCGACTTCACAGGAAATTGAAAAAATTATTTCCACCATTGAAAATATTTCTTTCCAGACCAATATCCTTGCTTTAAATGCTTCGGTAGAATCCAGCCGGGCAGGGGAGGCAGGAAAAGGCTTTGCTGTAGTAGCGCAGGAGGTTCGTAACCTTGCAGCCAAGTCCGACGAGGCGGCGAAAGCTTCAAAAGAGCTTATTGAAAATTCTGTACAGGCGGCAGAAAGAGGAAATAAGATTGTGGAAGAAGTTGCGGCGTCATTACAGAAAACTCTTGAATTGGTTACCCAGTCCAATCATGCCATTAATGAAATTACCGATGCGGTACATACAGAGGCAGGCGCCATTTCACAAGTGGCGGAAGGCCTTGGACAGATTTCTGATGTGGTACAGACCAATTCCGCTAACAGCGAGGAGTCTGCAACGGTCAGTACAGAACTGTTTGAACAGGTTAACCGTTTACAGGATCAGACAAGGAATTTCCAGCTGAAATAATATCAGATAATGCTGGCTATTATAAGAGACATTTCTGCGTAGGTTTTTTCGTTTTTAAGGACTGGATTTATCTTGGCAGAAAGAAAAAGGAGAGGGAGTATACTTGATACTCCCTCTCCCTTTGCATTACGCTCCAAATTTATTTTGATTCCACATCTTCCCCGGTAATAGGTGTTTCTACCGGAGAACGATTTACATCCAGATAAAACTCTGCAAATGTCATTCTGGTATAAGGATATACCCAGAACATGGCAAGACCAAGGGAAAACAGCGCCAGCAGGTACATGCCGATGAAGCTGAGCTGTAAGTAGAAAAGTCTGCCTTTATTGCCCTGCATCAATTCCCGGCTGTGCTTTAGCAATTGTGAGGGAGTTTCCTTCGGATAGTCAACGATCAGGAAAAAAATCAAAGCATATTCAAGCTCAATGCGAATCCACATCACAATCATAAAAATGAAAGAAATGACGGCTAAGACGCCAAAGAGAACCGGGGATTTCGTCAGCAAACAGCATGCCAGCATGGCAATAAAGGGCACGGAATAGAGCAGGAAACGGATGAAATAGAGGAAAAAAGTTATAATGATTTCATCCGCCCTGCCTTTAAAACCATACCACATTTCTGAAACGGGAACCGGTTCACTGCTGCGGGCATAGCGCAGACAGATATGATTCTGTCCCACCAGAAAGATAGTAAGAAAGAAATTCAAAATTAACGTAACGCCTACATCAATGAAAGAGCCGGCCAATGTGTTGGTGTTCAATGTATAAGTAAGTATAAGGGACGGAATGTTGGTAAGCAGGGTGGCCAGCATATAAGCAGTAATGACAACCCCGTACCTTCCTGCAAGATGTCCCCTGGCATCCGCCTTTAACTGAGGCGAAGATGTTTTCATAGTATATCCTTTCCGATCAGCAGGCTATATCAACGTTCATACCGCTGTATTTGGTTGAATCCTGTGTTTTTAATGCCTTCTGATAAGGGTTTTCTTCGTTATAATATTTAATCTGGGTTGAAGTGGTTCCGCCTGATACATAGGAACGACCGCATTCGGGGCATACGGAAGTATGAATGGCTACGCTTGCCTGAATGACCTTGCCGTTGCCTTCTGCCGCTTTCTTGTATGCGTTGGAGACATGCTCCTGCTCGTGGCTGCGTACTGCGGATGCCGCCGACTGAGGCGAAATATGGGAAGCCGCTTTAAAGGAAACCATTTCATCGGAACCATCCTGGTATTTGCGGTTTTTACAGGTTTCGCATTCTGCAGGAGAGGATTTGGCACCGGGCTTTTTTTCGGTGGATTCCCCGGGGTTTAATATAGGGGAATGATTTTGCCCACCGCCTACAGACATACCTCCCATGCTGCCATACTGATAACCTGTGTTTGAAATCTGAAGATTCATAAAAGACACCTCCTGTTAAAATAACTGCTGAATTTCATCTAAAGCTTCATCAAAAGTAATACCATACATTTCTTCATAAATCTGGTTAAAATTTTCACGTTCAACCGGGTCTGTCAATATTTTGTAAAATGATAAAAAAGTAACAGTAAAACTAAGAGCTATTGAAAATATGGATATTCCTATGCTCATTTTTGCAAATGAATGCATTTTTAACTGCTTCCCTTTTGAAAGAACTGCAAACAGAATGGTAAGGGATGCAAAAACCATACAGATGGGAAGCGAACATTCTGTTATAAAAGCCAGCATAGTACATATGACAGACGCCACTAAAAAAACGTTTGCACTGATTTTAGAACGGGGCGGCATCTGTGCGGGGCCCGGATTGTAATCCATAATACACCTCCATAATTACTTTTATTTTATCACGATTTCCACATTGAATAAAGACCTATTTTCGAATATAATGAAGAATAGTAACAGCTTATAAGGCTGAAATGACAAACTACATTGAGGAGGATATACGGGGATGATGAAAAGAAAGATTCTGGCGTTGTTTTTGTGCGTCACTATGGCTGTAGGACTGGCTGCCTGCGGCAACAAAGGACAGGAGGCGGCAGCGCCTGTAGAAGAGGAGGAGCAGCCGGAAGAACCTGAAGAATTGGCAGAAGAAGAAAAGGAAACGGGGACAGAAGAAGAGGAAGAACCCGAAGAAGTAGAATCCCTAATGGGTTACAATATGATAGAAAACGGCGATTTTTCCAATGGGACAACCAAGTGGAACACTTATTTTAACGGCGGAAATGCAGTCATTGTAGTGGATGAAGAAGGCAGACTGAAGGTTCAGATTACCACTCTTGGCACAAAAGAGCATAGCGTTCAGGTATATTATGACGGCTTTGCCCTTGAGACGGGCTGTGTGTATCAGTTGTCCTTTGACGCTTCGGCTACGGTAGAAAGAGAAGTGGAATACCGCATCCAGATTAACGGCGGCGACTACCATGCGTATACCGGAGAAGGGATTGCCATGACGCCGGATACGAAACATTATGATTTTACTTTTACCATGGAAGAGGGCAGCGACCCGGCTCCCAGGCTTTGCTTTAATATGGGACTATATGGAAGCACCGATGAAAATATAGGCGCCCATGATGTGTTCTTTGATAATTTTGAATTATACTGTATTGATGAAACAAACCGCGCGCTGCCCCAGGCGGCAATCGACACGCCGGATATTCAGATCAACCAGCTGGGATACCGGCCTGAGGATGAGAAGATTGCGGTGTTCCGGGGCGAGGATATGGACAGTGCATTCAAGGTTGTGGATGCAAAAAGCGGCGAGACAGTATTTGAAGGCACTCTTTTAGCAGGAGCAAAAAACAACAATACCCGTGAAATGGAAAGCGCCGGGGACTTCAGTGAATTGAAAACGCCGGGTACCTACAAGATAGTAGGGGAAAAATGCGGGGAATCCTATGAATTTACCATTGGAAACGATGTATATGACGAAGCCTTTGATGCGACGGTAAAGATGCTTTATTTGCAGCGCTGCGGCGTGGAGCTGACAGAGGAATATGCGGGAGACTTTGCACATCCTGTCTGCCATGACGGGGGAGCAGTTGTTTACGGAAGCACAAGCAGCGCTACCGTGGATGTTTCCGGCGGCTGGCATGATGCGGGAGACTACGGACGTTATGTGGTATCGGGAGCAAAGGCTGTGGCAGACGTGATGATGGCATATGAAAGCTATCCCGAAGCCTTCGGAGACGATGCGGGTATTCCCGAAAGCGGAAACGGCACCCCGGATATTCTGGATGAAGCCAGATTCCAGCTGGAGTGGCTGCTAAAAATGCAGGATTCGGCAACAGGCGGCGTTTATCACAAGGTAACCTGCGCCAACTTCCCTGAAACCGTTATGCCGGAGGATGAGACGGACCAGTTGATTCTCTCCCCTATATCCAACTGCGCAACAGGAGATTTTGCAGCGGTTATGGCAATGGCGGCAAGAGTATATAAGGACGTGGACAGCGATTTTGCCGATACCTGTATGGCGGCATCCTTAAAGGCTGTGGCTTATCTGGAAGGAAGCGAGAGCGGCGACGGCTTTGTAAATCCTGAGGAAATCGTAACCGGAGAATATCCCGATGCAAAGGATACCGATGAAAGATACTGGGCTTATGCGGAGTTATTTAAGACAACGAAGGATGCGAAGTACGAAGAAATTTTGACAGCAATTCCTTATGCGTCCATTCAGGGCGGCCTTGGCTGGGAAAAGGTAGGATTTTACGGAGGTTATGCTTATTTAACCGGCGGTTATACTAACGAAGAATATGCAAAAACGGTTGTGAGCAAGCTGGAATATGCAGTAAACGGAATTCTGGAAAGCACAGAGGCGGACACTTACCGGTGCTCCTTAAGCGGCACTTATCCATGGGGCAGCAATATGAGCATTGCCAATAACGGTATGCTGCTTTTGATGATGGATGAGATTAACGGAAATGATAAATACGAAAGCCTTGCAAAGGCACAGATGGATTACCTCTTTGGTAACAATGCAAATTCCTACTGTTTCCTGACAGGCTTTGGCAGTCTTTCTCCCGAGCACACCCACCACAGACCTTCCCAGGTGCTGGATCAATCCATGGCGGGTATGCTGGTAGGAGGGGCTGACAGCAACCTGGAAGACCCTTACGCAAAGGCAACCATGACCGGAACGGCTCCGGCCAAATGTTATGTGGATAATGCGCAGAGCTTTTCCTGTAATGAGGTTACCGTTTACTGGAATTCGCCTCTTATTTATCTGATGGCGGCATATAAATAAAAACCCTTGAGGGAAAGCTTTATGGCATGATTCCGGATTGTGGAGGAATCGTGCCATAAGCTTTAAAACAAAGTGAAAATATTAAAAAAGAAATGAAGGAAAGGAAACCAAGACTGAAAAATTTTTCAGCTTGATTTATGAGCCGGACGGATATGTAATGATGAAGCATGTCCGTTTGGTTTGTAGAGACAGGAATTAAGAAATGGACATCATAAAAGTATTAAGCGAAGAATTGAAGGTACAGAAGTGGCAGGTGGAAGCTGCCGTAAAGCTCATTGATGAGGGAAACACCATTCCCTTTATTTCACGATACAGAAAAGAGGCTACGGGAGCGCTCAATGATGAGGTTTTAAGGAATCTTCATGAAAGACTGTTGTATTTAAGAGGGCTTGAGGAACGGAAGGAAACCGTTCTTGCCAGCATTGAGGAACAGGGAAAGCTGACAGAGGAATTAAAGGAAAAAATTCTGGCAGCCCAGACCATGGTGGCAGTGGAGGACTTGTACCGCCCCTATAAGCCGAAGAGAAAAACAAGGGCGTCCGTTGCAAAGGAAAAAGGCTTAGAGCCTCTTGCCAATATTATTTATCTGCAGATGACGAAAAAGTCCATGGAAGAAGAGGCGGAAGCTTTTCTGGATGAAGAGAAAGGCGTTTCCACTGTGGAAGAAGCGATCGGAGGCGCCAAGGACATTTTGGCGGAAGGAATTTCCGATGAAGCGGATTACCGGACAAAAATCAGGAAGCTGACGGAAACAGACGGAGTTGTCATCAGTGAAGCCAAGGATGAAGAGGCCCAGAGCGTTTACGAGATGTATTATCATTTTTCCGAATCCGTGAAGAAAATCGCCGGACACAGGATTCTCGCTTTAAACAGAGGCGAGGCGGAAAAGGTTTTAAGCGTCAAAATAGAAGCGCCCACAGAGCGGATTATCGCTTATTTGGAAAAAGAAGTGATTAAAAATAATAACCCCGTTACTACGCCGGTTTTAAAGGAAGTTGTTGCGGACAGCTACGAGCGTCTCATTGCGCCCTCCATAGAAAGGGAAATCAGAAACGCCCTGACGGAAAAGGCGGAAGAAGGGGCAATCAGCGTATTCGGCAAGAATTTAAAGCAGCTTTTGATGCAGCCACCCATTGCGGGAAAGGTTGTTTTGGGATGGGATCCTGCATTCCGTACCGGCTGTAAGTTGGCGGTAGTGGATGAGACGGGCAAGGTGTTGACCACCAAAGTGATTTTCCCCACGGCGCCTCAGAACAAAGTGACGGAGGCAAAGGCGGAATTAAAGAAATTAATAGAGAAATACCATGTTTCCCTGATTTCTGTGGGAAACGGTACGGCTTCCAGGGAGTCGGAGCAGGTTATTGTTTCCTTTATCAAGGAGACGGGACTGCCTGTTTCCTATGTGATCGTCAATGAAGCGGGAGCATCGGTTTATTCTGCGTCCAAGCTTGCCACAGAGGAATTCCCCAATTTTGATGTGGGACAGAGGAGCGCGGCTTCCATTGCAAGGAGATTGCAGGATCCGCTGGCGGAGCTGGTAAAGATTGACCCGAAATCCATCGGGGTAGGGCAGTATCAGCACGATATGAACCAGAAGAGATTGGACGAAGCCCTGACCGGCGTGGTGGAGGACTGCGTAAACAGCGTAGGCGTGGATTTGAACACGGCTTCCGCGCCGCTGCTATCCTATATTTCAGGTGTTTCCAAGACAATTGCCAAAAACATTGTGGAGTACAGGGAAGAAAACGGTGCTTTTACAGAAAGAAAACAGCTTTTGAAGGTGGCCAAATTAGGTCCCAAGGCTTATGAGCAGTGCGCCGGTTTCCTGCGTATCAGAGGAGGAAAGAATCCTTTAGACTCCACAAGCGTTCATCCGGAATCCTATGAGGCGGCGGAAAAGCTCCTTACGAAGACCGGATTTACCTTAGAGGATGTGGGTCATGCAAAGATGAATCTTCCCAAAGAGGGCAGCAAAGAATTGAAAGCGCTGGCAGCAGAGCTTGAGATCGGCGAGCTGACTCTTAAGGATATTGCAAAGGAACTGGAAAAGCCATCCAGAGACCCCAGGGAGGATATGCCCGCACCTATTCTTCGAAGCGATGTTATGGAGATGGAGGACTTAAAGCCGGGAATGCGGTTGAAGGGAACCGTGAGAAACGTTATCGACTTCGGCATTTTCGTGGATATCGGTGTGCACCAGGACGGACTGGTACACATTTCCAAGATTACCGATCGCTATATCAAGCATCCTCTTGAGGTGGTAAGCGTGGGGGATATTGTGGAAGTGGAAGTTATGAGCGTGGATGTGGGGAAGAAGAGGATTCAGTTGACCATGCGGTTTTAGGAACCGGGGAGGTACTATTTAAATAGGATAGTTGTCATGATTGAAATGATTATTTACATGCAAATATATTGGGAACGGAGATGATAGTTTGAAATTATACCATGGAAGTAATATTGCAGTAGAAGAACCTAAAATTTTGCAATCTGATAGAAGGCTTGATTTTGGTATGATGTTGGAAAAGAAGAATATGGTACAAAAGTAAAGGTATAAAATAAAGTGTGTAAGTTATTTGACAAATAGCTTACACACTTTGTTTTACATTCTTGTATTCTGATAAAATTGTCTGCTTATTAGGCATAAAACAGATTTTTATATCTTATTCAGAATGCTGTTTTTTCTTCTAATGCGTCCCCTTCAAAATCGGCGACAATCTCTTATAAATCAAAAACGTGATCACAACGCTCATTATTCCCTTCAAAAATGTAAAAGGCATATTAAAGACGATCAAACATTCCAGAATATTGTTTACTCCGGAAAAAATCAACTGGTATGCCGCCAAAATGGTTTCCTTGGGCATGAAGTTGTAGTAAATGGGATATACCAGGAAGTAATTGGAGAATACGCTGAAAATTCCCATGATCAAAGCTCCTGCAATGGAACCGATCAAGGCCCCGGTGCGGTTCCTTTTAAACTTATAAACAAGTCCTGCAACCAGCACAAAGGATGCGCCAAGGATAAAGTTGCTCAATTCCCCTACTCCGCCGGTGCTGGATATAAGAAGGTGGAGCAGATTTTTAATCAGGCAGATAATAACTCCTGCAATGGGTCCGTAAGCAAAAGAGCCGATTAAAGCGGGGAGCTCGGATAAGTCCATTTTGATAAAGCTGGGCATAAAGGGAACGGAAAAATCCAGAAACATCAGTGCGAAAGCGATAGCGGAAAGCATACCGATTCCTGTGATCTTGCGAATGTCCGTTGTTTTTACGGAAGAGCTGCCTCCAAAAGCATCACTTTGAGAAGCGGGTTTACCGGTAACTGTTTTTGTCATCATTTCACTCATGACTATGATCTCCTTTCAATTCGGCGCAGTCTGACAATCGAAAAACAAGAGAGCTGGTGTACTGAAAAAGATTACTGATTCAGGACGTGCTTTCGTTCTGCTTTGCGTTTGTTCATGCGCAATTTGTAAGGACGATTCTTCGCAACCGGAAAAGTCGCTTTCCGGTCATTTGCACAAAAAAATACCTCGATGATGATTTCATCGGGGCGTCAAAAAGCATATCTGCTTTTCATTCATGCAAAAAGCCAAATCAATAAATATTGAATTTGCTTGACTTTCTTCTCTCATCCAGACTTTACTGTCGGTTTTGGAATCACACCAAATCAGCCATTTACATGGGTCGCGGACTAACTTTCGCATTACCGCCGGTAGGGAATTGCACCCAACCCCGAAGAATTGCCTTATTTGCATATAGTGTAGTAGAAAAAAGAAAGGATGTCAACCCTGACTTTGACTTTTTGGTCTGGTAAAGCCTTTTTGTCTGGCTTATTTGGCCGGGTCTGCCGGGTTTTTCTTATCTGTTTTTTTCTTCTTGGATTTGGGAATGGGCGTAACCTTTTCCAAAACGGTTATGATTTCCAGAGAAAATGCGGTATTGTCTATATCCAGAATGAAATGATCCTTTGCTCCTTCGTAAGGTGTGCCAAGCTCTGCGCCCGAATCGTTCATCTTTTGCCTGATACAGTCCAGGTTTTTCACATAAACGGTATTATCGCAGACGAGCAGAACGGGTTTATCATTAACATAGATCATATATTCCCCAAACATCTTCCGGTAGCGGATACTGCCGGTATCTTTTATCTGCCCGCAGACATATTCTATAAATTCTATGGTTGACGCCATTTTATCCCTCTTTTCGTTTTTTTGTTCTTCTTCACCTATTCAAAAATAATAATATAGATATATATTAATTACAAGCATTTTTTGAGAGGGAGGCGATTTTTTTCGATGTTACAAAAATGTAAGGATGGAAGGAAAAATGTAAGCTTGATCCTATAGAAAAGCAAATAAAGGTTATTTATAATT